>ERZ1066136.23-NODE-23-length-225816-cov-15.867896_pt1 | contig 225816 bp, 177 predicted proteins | sample MGYA00382783_ERZ1066136 | MGnify/ENA primary metagenome ERZ1066136 (study PRJEB33369, sample SAMEA5778366) | biofilm metagenome | biome: Industrial cooling water; feature: Water cooling tower basin; material: Biofilm | place: United Arab Emirates | collected...
GACCTGTCGCATTTTCAGCCGCCAGGATCTGTCGCGTTTTCGCCCGCCGTTGACAGATGCTGTCGACAGAGCGTGAGAGATTGTCGAAAGAGCGCGAGCGCCTACACCGCGCGGGCGCGCACGCATGATCGGCACGGTCGCGCGCGCACCGTGGCCGTCACGTGCGCGCACCGGGGCGGCCGGATTTCGACTCAGCTGGACGCGCGCCTGCGATCGCGTCGAGGGGCGCCGGCAGCGGTTGTCGCTTGACAACCGCGGGCGTGTCGAGCCCGGCGGAAGTCACGCGTGGAGGCGGATGTACTGCCCCGTGCGTGACCGGAGCGCGCAGTGCCGGTGCGGCGAGTTCTGCATCACCAGCGTCTGGAGCACGCCCCGGAACGCGGGGAACCACGCTCGCCAGTTGCGACGAGTCGTGGACAAGTGCGCGAGGCCACTCACCGCCGACGGTGAACCGGAGGAGTAGCGGGATGGAGTACACCTTCACGCTCAGGTATCAGCTCCCGCCCGACGCCGTGGTTCCTGACGCGCTCGTCGAGCGGCTCGGTGAAGCGGGGTGCGACGATGCGGTGGTGGGCATCGGCCAGCCAGGCCGACTCGCGCTGGAGTTCACGCGCGAGGCCGAGGGGGCCGAAGCGGCGATCGTGCGCGCGCACGAGGATGTGCGTCGCGCCGTCCGCTCGGCTCGTCTCATCGAGGCCGGGCCGGATCTTGTCGGCCTCACGGATGTCGCCAGGCTGGTGGGCGTCACGCGGCAGAACATGCGCAAGCTGATGCTGGCGCACGGCCACACGTTCCCGCCCGCTGTCCATACGGGCAGCGTCTCCATCTGGCACCTGGCCGACGTGCTGGAGTGGCTGCAGGGCCGGGGCGGCTATGCCGTGGCGGCTGAGGAGATCGACGTCGCGCGGTCGACCCAGCAGATCAAAATCGCGTTGGTCATGCGCCGGTTGTCGCCGACGTCGAAGCGGACGCTCTCGGCGCTGGTGGCGTAGCGAGGGCCCCGCCGGGCGCTCGGGGTCGGTGCCGTCGCGCTGGCGTGTCGCGTCGGCCGCTGCGCGACGCGATGGGCGATGCGCACGGCACGCGAAGGCATCCCTGACCAGCGAGGCGCTCGAGGGACCGTACCGGTACCCCGTGATGCTCCCGTCCCGGATCCGGTCGATGGCTTCGTCGATCGCGACGAGCGGCACGAGGAACCACTCCCGCGGCGACACGGGACTTCCGACGCGGTCGGTGACGGTGATGTCGAGACGTGCCGGCTCGAAGAGGCGGTGCAGCAGGTTCTCGGGCTTCGCTCGATCGATGTGGTACAGTCGGTATGTGGTCACCACCTCGACATCGGCGAGCAGGAAGGTCGCGTCCAGCGTCGCACTCGCGCTTCGATCCTGCACAGCACCGCCCGTTACGCCGATCTTGTGCGTGGGCTCGTCCGGACTGGCGATGTCCGGTCGTGTGCAAGTACGCCCAACCTCCTACAGGTGGGAGTGTCCGGACAACCGAGGCGGTTCACTCGCGGCGGGTGTGCCAAGCCATCGTGATACCGCTTCGGCGCAACCCTCGGTGCACCGGCTGCGGTTCGTCACGCCCCCCACACACCGTCCAGCACCGCCCGCAACCGCGGATAGTCGATCTTGGACTCGTGGCGTCCGTCGAGCGGCAGCCGCCGCACGCGAACCACGGCATCGATCATCGCGAACGGCACCGCTGCCCGCAGGGCCGCATCGTCGGGGGGGCCGGCGCGCTCCACCACGAGCACCCGCGCGCCGCGATGCGCGACCAGTGCCGAGCGAAGTCCCGGCCAGCGGAGCCGGAGCGCGCATTCGGCCGCGAACGGGTAGGCGGTGCCGCGCGCGTCGGCGATCGCTGCGCCCGCGCGACCGAGGAGCCACAGCCGACCGTCCGCATCGAGCAGGCCGATGTCGCCGGTGCGATGCCAGATCGCGTCACCGACGCACAGCTTGGTCTCGGCGTCGCCGATGCCGCGCCAGTAGCCGCGCAGCACGTGGTCGCCGGTGACGACGATCTCGCCCGGAACGCCGGGTGGGAGCGTGCGCGCGTCGAAGTCGCGCGCGTCGAAGCGGGGCACGTCGCGGGCGTCCGCGGCGCGGCCTTCGCTCCCGGTCGGGGCGCTCGGCACGTCGGCATGTGCAGCGAGCCCCGACACGATCCGCAGCTCCACCGGTGAGACCGGAGGCCCGGCCGGGAGCCCGCCGCCCGCGGCCATCCGTGCGACGTCGGCCTCGCCGATGGTCGACGCCTCGAGGTGGGCGATCGGTTCGGCTTCGGTCGATCCGTAGACGGCGTGCCGTCGCGCTCGCGGCGCCACGCGCGCGAGCGCAGCCAGCAAGTCGGGGAAGACCGGGCCCCCGCCGGTCACGATCTCGCGCACGCTCGCCCAGCGCGGATCGCGAGGGGTGCACGCGCCGACAAGGCGCGCGAGCATCGCAGGGGGGGCCGAAATGCGGGCGGGACGCTCGGTCGCCAGCTGTGTCAACAGGCGGTGTGCGTCCACACGCCCCGGTCGTCGCAGGTCGGCCTCGGGGAGCACGGTGGTGGCGCCGCTCGCGAGGTTCGCGAGCACCACCACCGGGAAGGCCACGAGATCGACCTGCCCGGCGCCCGCCCCGAAGGTCGACGCGAGCGCCCGGTGCTGCGCGCGCAGGAAGGCGTGCGTGCGCACCGCGACCCGGGGCGTGCCGGTGCTGCCGCTCGTGAAGGTCACGAGTGCCGGTACGTCCGGGTCGTCGACCGGGGGGCGCGTGACCGGTGGGTGCGCGCGCGCGCGAGTGATGCGCATCGCGCCGGGGATCGGCCAGCGGCCACCGGCGAGGACCAGCGGGATGCGGCGAAGCGCCGGGCTGACGAGCCGCAGCAGCTGCGCGCGCGGGCTCAGGAGGACGGCGGCCGGGCGATGCATCTCGCACGCCGCCTCGAGCGTCGGGCGCCCCGCACCGAGATCGACGAACATCGCCGTCGCGCCCATGCGGAAGAGCGCGACGAGGAGCACGTACAGGTCGATCGTCGGCTGGTGGAAGACGAGCAGGGCGTCGCCGCGCGCGAGTCCGCGCGACTCGAGCCACCCCTGCATGCGCCGCGCCTCGCGGTCGAGGGCGGCGAAGGAGATCGTGCGGCGACCGCGGCCGAGCCCCTCCACCAGCGCGAGCGCGTCGGGCCGCACGTCGGCCTGCAGGGCGAGCAGGGCGACGACGCTCGAAGGCGCCGTCGCGGGGGGCGCGCCGCGCGCGCCCACGTCGCTCGCGCCGGCGTCGTGCGCGGCCGGCTCGGGCGCGTCGCTGGTCACGCGGGCTCGCCGTCCGGTGCGACGTCGTCGAGCGGTCGCGCGAAGAGTGTGTAGCGCCGCATCGTCGTTCCGTGACGGTCGCTGATGGCGCGCGACACGTTGTCGTCGTGCATCAACGCGTGCACCGCCTGCGTGAAGCCGAGCGCGGCGGCGCGGCGGTGTGTCTCCTCGACCAGCAGCGTCCCCAGCCCTGCGAGGGCGCGATCGGGGCGCACGGCGACGGTCTTGACGATCACCGTTCGCGTCGCGCCCGTGCGCTGCGCTTCGAGCACGTCGGGGAGACTGAACGCGAAGCCCACGGTGTCGTCGCCGCGCTCGGCCAGCAGCACCAGCTCCGGCAGGATGAGCGGACGCGCCTCGCCGTAGAGCGCGTAAATCGTCGCACGCTCGGCCGGCTCGTACAGGAAGGCGCGTGCGAAGGCTTCGGTCGCGACGTCGGCGATGCGATCCAGGTCGGCGACGAAGCGCGCCGCATCGAGCGCACGGAGCACGACGCCGGCCGCGGCCATGCGCGCGCGGATCGCCGCGAGCTTCGTCGACCGCGGTGCCAGATCGGACACGAACGCCGACGTGTACGTCGCCAGCGGCATGAAGCCGCAGGCGCGCCACTGCGCGGGCCACGCGTCCGGCTGGTCCGGCTCGAGGGCGAAGGGCGGACGGGGGTCGGGCAGGTCGCCGCGGCGGTCGGTCACGAAGCGATACGCGAACCACGTCGAGGCATCCATCGGCCCGACCGCCCGTTCGCACCCGTGCGCCTTGAGCGCGGCGAGCGCCGCACGCAGCACCACCGACGCCGCCGCATCGTCGGCGGCCGCGTAGTGACCGATGCGCCCCGTCGCTCGGCCGTCGAGTGTGGGGCCGTCGCGCCACCAGAGCGAGGCGCGCGCGCGCACGTGGCGCGCGGGCGACGTCGCATCGAGGGCACGCTCCGCCGTGCCAGCGGTGACGACGAGGTGCAGTTCGGGTGGATGCGCGGCGAGACGCGCGACCGTCGGCGCGGCCACGCCGACCACTGGCGCGCAGGCGGCAATCGCGACGGGATCGCGCAGCGCCAGCACGCGCAGTGCGTTCGGCGTCTGCGCATCCGTCCTGACGGCGTCGTGTCCATCGCCGGTCGTCACGTCGTCCCTCACGCGATCAGCAGGACGCCCGCTGCGCTCGCCGAAAGCGTGGCGACGACCTGTCGCCACCACGGGAAGGCGTCGGTGGTGCGCGCGCGGTCCGCCGGGATGAGGAGCGCGTAGAGCACCCCCGCCAGCACGGTGAGCGGCCACCCCGCGAGCGCGTGCACGGCCGCGTGGCCGGGGTCGGGGGCGAGGAGAACGTACGGGAGCGCGAAGACGAGCCAGGCGGGGACGCTCGCGAGGATCACGGCGCGCGCGTCGCGCCGCAGATCGTGCGCCCGCGCCGGGCGCTGCGCGTCACCCTGTGCGCGATCGCTGCGGTCGCGGAACCAGCTGGTGCCGATCGCCACCGCCTGTCCCGCGAAGGCGAGCGTGAACGGGAAGAAGTAGCGGTCGTCACGCAGCCACCGGGCGACGGCGAGCCAGACGATGCCGACGCCCGCGACCGCCACCAGCGCGACGAGCGTATGCGGCTTCTCGACGAACTGCCGCCGCTTGGGCCAGAGCAGCGGGTAGGTGAGGAAGAGCACCACCGGCGGGACGAGCCACGCGCCGCCGCCGAGCGACCAGCAGGCGACGCCGACGAGGACGCCGGCGACGAGCGCGCTGTCGTCGAGCGTGCGCGCACGACGGAGCGCGAGCGCCACCAGCAGGAGCGTGCAGGCGACGGCTGCGACACCGGCGAGTTCCGTCACCGGTGCGGTCGCGAGCCGCACCAGCAGCACGTAGCCCCCGAGGGGAATGAAGAGGTTGTCGAGGCCGGCCCACGCGAGCGCCTCGAGCAGCGTGACGAGGATCGCGAGGCAGGCGGCGATGAGCAGCGTCTCGGCGCGTCCCAGCGCGGTGCACAGGAGCAGCGGGACGAGCGCCGCCATGAACGACGCCGCGAGGCAGGCGAGCGAGCCTTCGGCGCTCTTGATCCCGTCGGGAGACGTGAAGCGGAGCCGCCCGTACTGCACGCCGACCATCGCGCCGGCGGCGTCGCCGAAGGTGAGCATGAGGATCGGCACGACGTAGAGCAGCGGCTGCCGATGCGCGAGTGCGAAGAGCGCGGCCACCGCCACCGGGAAGTAGCAGTCGCCGAGCGAGACGCGCGCGACGCCGTGCACGGCGCCGCCGAGCCGCTCGCGAAGGGCGGGGACGGTGCGCGTCGCGAGGAGCGTGAGCACGGCGAGCGTGGCGACGGCCACCACGGGCCACGCCTCGTCGAAGAGCCACGGAAGCGGCACGGCGAGCAGCCCGGTGCCGACGTGCGCGAGCTTTCGCGCGACTTCGCCGTCGAGCGCGTCACGTCGCCGGAGCCGCGCGAGGACGAGCAGCAGCGCGAGCGAGGCGAGCGAGACGAGCATGATGCCGACGAACGGCGGCAGCGCCGCGCCCGGCGGCGGGAGGACGAGCTGCCCCGTGCCGAGCGCGAAGCGCGCGGGATCACGCAACAGCGCCAACGGCGACTCGAGCGAATCGGGACGGCATGCCGTGCACGTCACGCGACCACTTCCTCGAGCACGAACGCCCGGTAGAAGAAGGCGCGGTCGCCAGCGTGGAGCTGCGCCGCTTCGTCGCCGAGGGCGCGCAACCGGTCGGGAAAGTGGTCGGTGCCGCGGCGCGTGACGAACAGGTTCCAGCAGGCGAGCCGTGAGCCGGGGACGGTGCGCGTGAGCAGCGCGGCGAGCAACGCCCGGTGCTGCGCGGGCGCCATGTACTCGAAGACGTTGCTCAGGTTCGCGCGGTCGACGCGGGGCACGCGCCCGCTCGCGAGCACCGCCTCGAGCGGGGCCCACACGATTTCGAGCCGATCGAGCGCGTCGCGGATCGGTGCGAAGGCCTCGGCGCGCAGCGCTCGCGGCAGCACGTCGGCGTGCGTGCCGGTGAGGATCCAGTGCACGTACGGGTTGGCCGAGGGATCGAGCGTCACGAGCGCGTGCCGCACGCGTGCGAGGAGCTGGCGTGGTACGTCGCGTTCGACGTAGGCGAAGAAGCCGGGATCGCGGCCGAGCCGGCCGAGCATCCACTCGGAGAAGAAGGCGCGGAAGAGGAGACGCCAGCGGCGCGTGTCCCAGCGCGTGTCGTGGAAGGTCACGCGCGCGGCCGCGTCGCGCGGCGCGAGCAGTGCGCGTACCGTGGCGCGGCGGTGCACGAGCGGCAGCACCCAGCGCCGGAAGAGTGCGAAGTAGCGCTCGAAGCGCCCCGCCGCACCGATGCCCATGGCCACGGCCTCGGGTCGCGCGTCCCACCACGCCCGTGCCTCGGGCGCCATCGCCTCGCGGCACCGCGCGTAGAGCGTACGGCGCTCGACGCTCGGCCGCGAGCCGACGAGGGCGAGGAGTTCGTGGTGGTCGAGGCGCTGGTAGGCGGCGACGCGCAGCGCGAGTGCCGCCAGCTGCGCGGGGTTCATGTCGGCGGCGATGACGCGCCCGGCGCCCTCGGCCAGGAGCGCGAGCGTGTTGTCGCCGGCCGACGCGATCGAGAGCACGGTGTCGCCGGGACGCACCGTCAGCCCGGCGACCAGCACGTCGGCGTCTTCCCAGCACTGCGCATAGCGAAGCTGCGTGAAGCGGGCGCGCCCCTCGACCTCGGTGCGAGGGCCGTCGAGGCGCGTGATCGGGGGGACGACCCGCGGGCGCGTGGCGACCTGCGCGATGGCGTCGGCGGAGGACGCGCTCATGCGCCGGCCGCCGGGTCCGGGCCGGCGCCCGCATGGCGCGCCACCACCCCCCTGCGGCCGTCGAGCGTGACGACATCGCCCGTCTCGAGCCAGCGGGTGAGCCCCGCGATGCTCACCACCGCCGGCAGCCCCAGCTCGCGCGCGACGATGGCCGAGTGGGAGAGCAGGCTCCCGCGCTCGACGAGGAGGGCGCTCGCCGCGGGGAAGAGCATGATCCACCCCGGATCGGTACGTTCGGCGACGAGGATCTCGCCCGGTTCGAGCGCTGCCGAGCGCGGATCGCGCACCACCCGCACCCGCCCGGTGACGACGCCGGGATGGCAGCCGATCCCGCGGCGTTCGTCCGCGTCCTCGCCTCGGTCGCTTGCGTGGGAACCGACCTCGGACACGACGGCAGTGGGGGCGGCGAAGTCGTGCCCCGCGAGGACGAGGCCGCGCGTCAGGAACCGGTCGGCCGGCGCCGGCGCCCGTGCATGGCGTGCGAACGCCGCACGGCGGACGCTCGCGAGCGCGGCGAGATCGTCGCACGACACGGTCGCGTCAACGGCGCCGAGCACCTCGTCCACGTCGAGGTAGAAGACGTCGCGCGAGTCGGCGAGCAGTCCTGCGGACGCGTACCGGCGCCCGAGTTCGACGAAGATGCGCCGCACGCGACCGAAGAGGCGGGTGCGCTCGAAGCGCAGGTTCTCGCGATCGCGCACACGGTCGCGCGCGGCCCGCAGCACGCGACCGAAGAGCCAGGGGCGCAGGCCCACGCGGCCGAGTGCCGCCCGCACCCGGGCCTCGGCGCGCGCCCGCGGCGACTCGTGCGGGGCACCGGCGTCAGGCACCCTCGCTGGTGCGCCGGCGACGCGGCCGACGGCGCGGTGGAGCGGCTCGGGATCGTCGACCAGGGTGCGCGTCTCGAGCTTGAGCTCCTCGAGACAGCGATCGCCGAAGTCGCGCAGGTAGGCATCGAAGGCGCGCGCGACCTCCGGCGGGGCGCGGTGCAGCGCACAGCGCACCGCGTGCGACGAGCCGGCAGCGAGCGTCGCCGCAAGGTCCGGCACGGCGCGCACGAGCGCGGCGATCGCCTCGATCCGTCGCGCCGGCTCGGCGCTGACGATGTCCCCGGCGCCGCTCACGAGGTCGTTGTGCAGCGTGCCGTCGCCGTCGCCGGCCCAGCGCGCGCAGAGCCGCCCGAGCAGCCCGAAGGCGATCATCGCGAAGAAGTCGTTGACGAGCGGCGCGTCCCATCGGCGGAGCAGGCGCTGCTCGAGATCGCGGTAGTGGGCCACCAGCTCGTCGGCGCGCATCACCTCGAGCGGCATCGGCAGCGCGTCGAGGGCGCCGTCGAGACGCGCCCGGAAGGCGACGATGTCGCGCGGGAGGGTGCGCCAGGCGCGCACCAGTGCGGCCGCGCACCGCACGACGTCCGCCACCGCGCGCAGCCGCGCCCCACCACGCACCGGCCCGCCCGGCGCCGCGGCACCCATCGCCAGCGCGTCGGCCAGCTCCGGCGGCAGCGGCTCCTTGACGCCCATCATCTGCTCCATGAAGCCGCGGTTGAGCGCGTAGCCGGGGAGGAGCGCGAGGACGCGATACCAGTTGACGAGGTTGTAGAACACACGCCCACGTACGAGGCCGATCATGCAACGGAAGGTCGCGGCGTTGGCGTCGATCGTCGCCTCGCGCACCGCGAGCAGGCGGCAGAACTGCGCGTAGACCGCCTCGTAGACGGTGCGGGCGAAGGTGTAGGTGAGCGGGGTCGTGACGCCGCCGTAGCTCTCGACGATGTTGCTGTTGTCCCAGATCGCGGGCGCGCCGTCGGGATCGGGGAGTGCGGCCAGCGCGGTGATCGGGCGCGACTGCAGCAGCACCAGCCGCCCGCCCGCGAGCGCCCACTCGATGTCCTGCGGGCGGCCGGCATGTCGCTCGGCGGCGCGCGCGAGGGCCGCGACCTGTCGCACCTGCTCGTCGTCGAGCGCCGGCCGATCGCACAGTGCCGGATCCACGGGGGCCGCGATCACGCCACTCCCTGCAGCGGCGCGGCGGCGCGCGACCGCCTTGTGCGTGATGTTGCGCGCGACGATCGCACCCGCACGATCGACGGTCCACGAATCGCCGTCGACGTCGCCGTCGACCAGCGCCGAGCCGAGTCCCCACGTCGCCGCGACGATCGCATGCCCGCGACGCCCGCTCACGGGATCGGCTGAGAAAGCGACGCCGGCGACGTCGGCGTCGACCATCGGCTGCAGCAGCACGGCGGGCGCGGGCGCGTCACTGGCGAGGCCGCGTTCATGCCGATAGGCCGCGACACGCGCCTCGCTCGCCGAGGACCAGACGTCCTCGACGCGCGCCACGACGTCGGCGAGCGCGACGTGCAGGTGGCTCTCGAACTGTCCGGCGAAGGAATGGGCGACGCCGTCCTCGTCGGCGGCGCTCGAGCGCACCGCGAGGGTGACCGGCGCGTGGCCCCCGTCGCGTGCGGCCTCGTCGACGAGCGCAGCCACCGCGGTGCGGATGGCGACGGCGACGGCGTCACTCGCACGCACGCGCCCGTCGGCGCTGCGTGTGCCCGCGGTGCGCGAGCCGGCATGCGCCTCCGGCGTGACGACGCGCCAGGGCGGCACCGGCAGCCCGGCGTCGGCCATCGCCGCGAGCGTGGCGGCCTTGCCACCGAGCACGCGCACGTCAGGCCGATCGCCCGGCTCCCCGATCCATGCCGCGGCATCGGCAGCGACGGTCACGTTCGCGCCAGTGGGCGGGGTGACGTTCTCCGGGCTCGCGGCGGCGGGTGCGCCTGCACTCATGACGACCACCCCGAGTGCACGAGCGCGTAGGGCACGATGCCGATCGCGAGGTACAGCACGAGCGTCCACACGCCGGCGAGCATCTCGAAGCGCCGGCCGTCGCCGGGTCGGGGCGCGCGAACGACACGCCACGCGGTGAACGCCGTGACGAGCAGGATGAGGCAGAGCGGGAGCGCGGCGAGGCGTACGTGTCCTGTGAGCCGGCTCACCTGCACCGCACAGCCGAGCGTGAGCGCCATCGCCACCAGCATGCCGATGGACGCGGTGCGCAGACCGAAGCGTGCCGAATACGTCTCGACCCCGGTCTCCTCGTCCGGCGGCGCGCGCAGCTTTCGGCCCAGCTCGACGACGACGCCGGTGCCGTAACTCGCCGCCATGAACCAGCCGATGCCGCGCGCCACCGGCACACCGGCGGGGAGCCAATCGAAGGCGGTGGCGTACAGGTCGAAGAGCGGCAGCACGAGCATGTGCGACGCGAGCACGACCAGCGGATGCCGCACGAGCCAGGCGCGCGCCCCGAAGTCGAGCGACATCGCCGCCATGAAGCCCCAGACCGGCACCAGCAGCGCGACCAGGCGCACGTCGACGAGCAGCGCGAGCGCGAGCTGGCCCGCCGCGCAGGCCGCGCCGACCCACGCGAGTTCGCGCAGCGTCACGAGGCCGCGCGGCACGGGGCGATAGGGCCGGAAGCGCGCGTCGTCGGCGGCATCCTTGAATTCGTCGGCGATCCGCAGCTGGAGGAAGAAGGCGAGACCGGTGGCGAAGGCCGCTGCGACGACCGGCCAACGCGGTGCGGTACCGCCACGCAGGAGCGCAGAGAGGCAGAGCCCCGACGACGTGAAGGCGGCGATGAGCGGGGCGTGCATCGCGAGCGGGAATCGCTCGCGCTGATAGGTCCACCAGCGCGCGATTCCGCTCTGGCGCACCGGCGCGACGCCCTGGGCGGCGCCGCGGGCGGTCGTCACGCGTCGGTGCCCGGCATGGGGACCGCGGCGCCGGTCGTCGCGGCCGCCGCCCCCGTCGGCGCATCGTCCGGTGCGCCGAGCCGCACGGGACGGCGCGAGAGCGCGGCGTGCGCACGCGTGAACTCGTGCGCGACGATCGCGCCGACGATCGAGAGCTCACCCGCGAGCGCGGTGGCGGCGGCGACCTCGGCGAGCGCGCCGGCGTGGCCCGTCCCCGCGAGCCCCAGCATCCCGAGGCACGCGCGCTGGCTCGGCAGTGCGGTGCCGCCGCCGACGGTGCCGACGACGAGGCTGGGGAGTGTCACCGCCGCGTAGAGCCCCCCGTCATCGTCGAGGCTGAAGCGGGTGACCCCGACCGCCGACTCGGCGACGCAGGCCACGTCCTGCCCGCAGGCGAGGTAGAGCGCGGCGAGCCCGTTGGCGTAATGCCCCTGCACGCCGATCGTGCCGCTCAGCACGCCGCCAAGGGCTGAGACCTGCCAGTAGTCCATCATGCGCGCCGGCGTCGTGTGCAGGCGCCGCTCGAGCGTGTCGGCGGGAATGCGCACCTCGGCGCTGACGCTCCGCCCGCGCACGGACAGGAAGGACAGCGCGCTGGCCTTCTTGTCGCCGGAGTGGTTGGCCTCGACGTACCAGTGCGTCGGCACGACCGGGCAGTGCGCGACTACGTGCTCGCAGAGCGCCTGGGTGGCGATCGTCGCCATGTTCTGACCGGCGGCGTCGCCGGTGCGGAACTCGCAGAGCAGGTAGACGTGGTTGCCCTCGACGGTGATGCGAACGTCCTTGAGGGTGCCGTGGCGCGTGGTGGCCTCCGCGGCGCCGCGCAGCGCGTCGAGGTGCGCGAGTACCCAGGCGACGAACTGCCCCGTCTCGTGGATGGTGCGGAAGGCGAAGGCGGGCGCGCGGCTGACGCCGTCATCGAGGAGCGCGACGCTGGCGCCACCGCATTCGGTGAGCAGCTGCATGCCGCGCGCGTACGAGGCGACGAGCGCCGCCTCGGTGGTCGCGAGCGGGACGTAGAAGTCGCCCTGCGCGTGGGTGCCGTTGACCCGCAGCGGCCCCGCGAGCCCGATGGGAAGCTTCACCGTGCCGACGAAGTACTCGACGCTTCGCGCGTACGTGTCGGCGTCGGCGCGAGCCTGCTCGTCGAGAAGCGCTTCGCGCAGCGGCGCCACGTCGATGCCGGCAGCGGCGAGCAGCGCCCAGCGCCGGTCGATCGCCTCGTCACTCGTGTCGGTCGCACCGCGCGGCCGCTGCGGTGCCGGATGGTGCTTGGGCGCGAGCTGGGCGGCGAGGGTGTCCGCCGACCGTGCGAGGAGGAGCTGCTCGAGCGTCGCGCGGGCGGTGCTTGAGGCGATCGTCATGGGGCGGGGACCGGGGCGTCCGAGGCGTTGGGCGGTGCGCCGCGGCCCCTGACGGATCACCGGGGGACGCGGCAGCGTCAAGGGCAGGCAGGTCACGGTGCCGCGTATCACCCGTCGTGTGCTGCACGACGCCCGGGGATGCGTGAGCGCGCCCGACTCAGGACCCGACCGCCCGTCCCGCCCCCATCCCCGCCGCCCTGCCCGTCACCCACGCCCAGAGGAAGTTGTACCCCCCGATCGGCCCGAACGCGTCGAGCACCTCGCCGCACAGGTACAGCCCCGCGTGCAGCCGGCTCTCCATCGTCCTGGGATCGATCTCGCCCAGCGCCACGCCACCGCCGGTCACCTCGGCCTTCTTGTAGCCCTCGTCGCCGTGCCACGGGAGTTCGCCGGCGACGAGCGTGTCGATCAACCGGCGACGCTCCTCGCGCGTCAGCTCCGCGAGCCGTCGCGCGGGATCGACGCCCGCGGCATCGAGCAGCGCGTTGGCGAGGCGATCGGGGAGTTCGCCGCGCACCACCGTCGCCACGGCGCGTGTGCCCTGCGGCGCGAGCAGCGTCTCCCACGCGTGCGCATCGTGCGGTGCCCACTGCACGCGCAGTCGCGCGTCGCGCGCGCTGTCGGCCTGCGACGACTCGCCACCCGCGCGCACCAGCACGTGCGACACGTTCAGCACCGACGGGCCGCTGTAGCCGCGATGCGTGAACAGGAAGCCGCCGCTGGCCGCGGCGGTGCGCGTGGCGTCGCGGGCGGTGAGCGTCACGCGGAGCGAGAGTCCCGCGAGATCGGCGTACGGCGAGCTTGGCGCCGTGATGGGCGTCAGTGCCGCGTACGTCGGGTTGATGGCGTGGCCGAGCGACGCGAGGAGACGGAGCCCCGTGCCGTCGCTGCCGGTGGCGGGGACCGACAGGCCGCCGGTCGCGACGATCACCGCGTCGCACTCGAGCGGCGGCGCACCATCGAGCGTCACCGACCAGCCGCCACCCGTGCGTGGGGCGAGCCCGGTGACGCGTGCCTCGGTCAGGAGCGACGCGCCACTCCGCCGTGCGAGCGCGAGCAGCCCGTCGCGCACGTCGCGCGCGCGTTGCGACACGGGGAAGAGCTTGGCCGACTCGGTCTCCTCGGCGAGCGGAATCCCGACCTGCTGCTCGAAGAAGGCGACCTGCTCGGCCAGCGGCCACGCACGCACGATCTTGCGCAGCGTGTTGGGCGACGAGTCGGAGATGAAGCGCGATTCGTCGAGACGGGCGGGGAGGACGTTGCATCGGCCCCCGCCGCTGATGAGAATCTTGCGCCCGCCGTCACGCGTCCGCTCGACGAGGCGCGTCTCGGCCCCGGCCGCCGCGGCGAAGATCGCCGCCATCGTCCCGGCCGCGCCGGCTCCGATCACCACCACCCGCCGCCGCATCGCCGTCCATCGTCCGGGGGAACGCATCGCGCGTGTCGCGACGCGGGCCAAAGATCGCACGGCACGGCTGTCGCAAGGAGGGCGGACGGCGTCGCGCCGTCGGCACGCACGCCCGACCCGCCACGCGACCCGCCACCCGAACGGTGACGGGCGACACCACCCGCACGACCAGCCATGGGCACGACCTCGATTTCCGCCGCCAGCGCCACCCCGGATCCGGCCGCACTCGAACACGCCGAGCAGGCCGGCCTGCGCTGGGTGACCGACACCCGCCCCGGCATCACGCGTGTGCGGCGTGGCCGCGGTGTGCGCTACCTGAAGCCCGACGGCACGGTCGTCACCGACGAGGCGACGCTGTCGCGCATCCGCGCGCTCGCGATCCCACCCGCCTACACCGACGTCTGGATCTGCCCGATCGCCAATGGCCACATCCAGGCGACGGGACGCGACGCACGCGGCCGCAAGCAGTACCGCTACCATGCGAAATGGCGTGCGGTGCGCGACGAGACCAAGTTCGAACGGCTCCTCGCGCTCGCGAACGCACTGCCGCGCATCCGCGCGCGACTCGCCGCCGATCTCGCGAAGCCGGGGCTCGCGCGCGAACGCGTGCTCGCGACACTCGTGCAGCTCATGGAGCGCACGGCGATCCGCGTGGGCAACGACGAGTACGCGCGCACGAACAAGTCGTACGGCCTCACCACGCTCCGCACTCGTCACGTGGACGTCTCGGGCGACACGCTCCGCTTCGAGTTCCGCGCCAAGAGCGGCAAGATGCACGTCGCCACCGTGCGCGACCGACGCCTCGCGCGCATCGTCGCACGCTGCCAGGCGCTGCCGGGTGAGGAACTCTTCGGCTACGTGGACGACGACGGCGCGCGCCGGACGATCGACTCGTCGGACGTGAACGACTACCTGCGCGAGATCTCGGGCGAGGAGTTCACCGCCAAGGACTTCCGCACCTGGGCGGGGACGGTGCAGGCGGCGTGCGCGCTGCGGGACCTCGGCGCCGCCGACGATCCCAGGGAGGCCGAGCGACGGGTGGTGCAGGCGATCGACTCGGTGGCGCGTTCGCTCAACAACACGCGCGCCGTCTGTCGCAAGTACTACGTGCATCCGCGGGTGCTCGAGGCCTATCTCGCGGGCGAGCTGCTGCGCCCCGGTGCACGCGTGCGCAGTGCACACGGCCTGTCGGCCGAGGAGCGCGCGGTGGTGCGGATGCTCCGCGCGGTGCAGCCGGGCCGCACGCGTGCGCGTACGCGGCGCACGGCGTGACCCGGCTGCACGGGCGTCGCGTCAGCGCACGCGACGGCGGCGCGCGACGCCGAGCAGCACGAGGCCGGTGCCGACGAGTGCGTACGTCGACGGCTCGGGGACGACGTTGACCGGCGTTCCCGCGAGCCACTGCGCGACATTAGTGCCGAAGCGCGCGTTGTCGGTGGCCGTCCAGTTGGTGTTGGCGAAGGCGTTGTAGTCGAAGAAGCTGAAGACGTTCTGCTGGACGCCCCAGAGCGTGCCGACGCTGGGATTGAACAGCGCCGTGCCGCCGCTGACGGCCATCGCACCGAGGAGCGTGACGGTGCTCACGCCCGCGGTGATCGGGTGCGCGACGGTCGCCGTCGCGGCGCCGCTGATCGTGGTGGTGTTGGCGGTGCCGCCGACGACGGACAGGAACGAGTTGTTCCACCCGGCCCACGAGTTGTTCTCGCCGAGGAAGAAGACGCGGCGCCCGCTGGCGATGTACTGCGCGAGCGTGAGCTGCTCCTGCGCCGACATCGCGCCATTGGCGAGCGCGCCGAGGTCGAGGAAGAGCGCGGTCGATGCGGCGAGATCGGCCGGATTCGCGATCGACGAGACCACCGAGATGTTGGCGACGCCACCGAACGCGGTGGTGATGGCGCCCTGCATGTTGCTGAAGCCGGCGCTGCCCCACGTAAGACTCGTGCCGGCGGCGCGCCGTACGAGACGCTGCGACTCGGCGGTGTGCGGTGCGAGGATCGTGCAGAGAGCGAGAGCGGCGGTGGCGGCCGTGCGGACGAAACGCATGATCGACTCCTCGGGCGGGTGGGTGGTGGTGCGGGCGAGCGCATTGTCGGTGCGGTCCGTCGCTGATTCAAGCGAGCGCGGGCGTGCATCGCCTCGATTCATGCACGGCGCCTGCGCGACCGGCGCGTGCGCATGTGCCGGCCGCAACGGATGTTGTGCCCGTCGTCACCGCGGGTGAGATTCGCCCCGTCGCGCGCGCCGTCGTGCGCGAGCCAGCCGACCCGGCGGCCCCACCCGGCCGCCCACCCACTCCGGGGTCCCATGCAGAGGCAGTTCTTCGTCCGGGCGCTTACCGCCCTCGCCCTCGGCGTCGCCGCCACCGGCGCCGTCTCGCCACTCGACGCGCAGGGACGCCTGCTCGTCGTCGACTCGCGCCAGAACCGCGTGCTGCAGTTGAGCGCGCAGAACGGCGCGGTGCTCAACCCGACCTTCATCACCGACGCCGGCAATCCGCAGACGTACGACTTCGTGACGCCGCGCGCGGCGATCCAGGTCGGCAACCAGGTCTGGGTCTCCGACCAGGGGGCGAGCGCGATCTTCCGCTTCGACCTGAACGGTGCCTTCCTCGGCCGCATCGGCGGCAACGTCGCCGGCGGCGGCTTGAGCAACGTGCGCGGGATGCGCGTGATCGGGAACTCGGTCTTCGTCGTCAACGCGGGCACGGCCAACGACGCACCGGGCGTCGGCCTGGTGCGCCTCGGCTTCGACGGCTCGTTCCAGGGGTTCATCAACACCGTCGTGCAGAACGGCACCGTCGGCGCGTCGCCGTGGGACGTCGTGTCGTACAACGGGCGGCTGCTGGTCTCGGACGGCACATCGCGCGGGCTCCAGCTCTACGAGACGAGCGGCGCGTACTTCGGTGCGCTGACGGGGCAGCTCAACAACATCCCGCAGCAGCTCTTCGTGCGGAGCAACGGCAACGTGCTCATGTCGGCGAACGGGTCGCAGCCGACGGGGAGCTTCGGGCTGTACGAGATCGCTCCCGACGGCTCGACCGTGCGCAGCTGGACGGGTGTGCCGGGCCTCGGCGTGCGCGGCACGTACGAGCTGGGCAACGGGCGCTTCCTGATCTCCGAGGCGGGCGGCGCAAGCGCGACGCGCGGCCTCGGCACGATCGACCCGAACGGACCGACCAACGCGTCGAACTTCACGTTGATCGAGGGCAACTTCAACGGCGGGTGGATCAGCGCGTTCGACGCCCCGATGCAACCGGTGCCCGAGCCGGCGACGGTCGCGCTGGTCGCCGTCGGCCTCGCGGGGCTCGCGATCGTGCGGCGGCGTCGCGGCGCCTGAGGCGCACGACGGCACGTTCGACGGCACGTTCGACGGCACGCACGACGACGGCCACGCGATCGCAGCGTGGCCGTCGTCGTTTCGTCAGGTGACGTGGCGTGACGTCGGGCGCTGTCGCGTGACCGCGCGTGATGTGGTCACGTCGCGTCGTCGCGCGTGCGCGCACATGCACCGGCTCACGTGTGGCGCTCGATCGCGTCGTGCAGTTCGGCGAGGGGCGCGGTCGCCGGGCCGTTGATGACCGTGCCGTCGGGCGCGAAACGTGATCCGTGGCACGGGCAGTCCCACGTCCGTTCCGCGCCGTTCCACGCGACGACGCAGCCGAGGTGCGTGCAGGTCGCCGACCGCAGCACGAGCGTGCCATCCTGTGCGCGGGACGCCGCGATCTTGCGCGCGCCGCGACGCACCAGCTTCCCCTCGCCGGGGCGGATCTCGTCGAGATCGACCACCTCGCCGGGCGTCAGCCAGTCGGTGAACTGCGCGGCGACGTTGAGGTTCTCCTTCACGAACTCACCGGCGGCGCCGATCGTCTTGCGCGCAGGATCGTACGCCGCGGCCCACGGCGAGGGACGCCCCGCGATGAGGTCGGCGAGCAGGATGCCCGCGATCGTCCCGTGCGTCATCCCGTTGCCCGAGTCGCCGGTGACGATCCACGTGTGCCGATCTCCGGGGTTGCGCCCGATGTAGGCGAGCAGGTCCACCGGTTCCATGACCTGCCCGCTCCAGCGCGACACCACCTCGCCGACGCCGAAGTGATCACGCGTCCACGCCGCGAGCCGCTCGAACGCGTCGCGCTCGTCGCCGTCGGGCTGGCCGGTCTTGTGATCCGCGCCCCCGACGAGCAGCACGTCCGTGTCACCCGGACCGGTCGGGTCGAGGAGCCGGACGTAGTGGTACGGCTCGGCCGTGTCCCAGTAGAGCGCGGTCGGGATCGCGCCCTTCGGCACGCGCACGCCGATCACGTAGGTGCGATACGGCGCCTGCTTGGTGTGCATGGTGATGCGATCGACGACCGGCGAATTGGTCGCGACGACGATGTCGTGTGCCGTGACGACGTGCCCCGCGGACGTGCGCACGCGGGCCGGCTCGCCATCGTCGAAGTCGACGACGTGCGCACCCGTGCGGATGATGCCGCCGCGCCGCTCGACGGCGTCCGCGAGGCCGGCGAGGTAACGCAGGATGTGGAACTGCGCCTGATTCGGCACGCGCAAGCCGGGGCGCGGGAAGCGGTGCGCCAGCGGCCACTCGGCGACGAGCTCGACGTCGGTGAAGCCGAGCCGGTGCGAGGCGTCGCGCTCGTGCTCGAGCAGGTCGCGATCGTCGGCGGTGGCGGGTAACCACCAGCCATCGAGACGGATGAAGTCGCACGCGATCCCTTCCTCGCGCGCGATCGTCTCGATGCGGTCCACACCGGCGCGGAAGCTGTCGGCCACCGCCGATGCGACGTCGTGACCGTGCAGCCGCTCGATCTCGTGCCAGTAGTCGTCGTTGGCGGTGGCGAGGTGCGCGGTGGTGCGGCCGCTCTCGCCGCCGCCGATGGGGCCGTCGTCGAGGACGACGACACGACGCCCGTCACGCAGCAGGTGCCATGCGACGGTGAGGCCGGCGATCCCCGCGCCGACGATGCAGACATCGGTCTCGAGATCGGTGTCGAGCGCGGGGCGGAGCGGGATGGTGACGTGCTCGTCCCAGATCGCGGGGAGCGCGCCTTCGGGAGGCATGGACATGGGCGGCGATGGAGGGCGGGCGAGGACACCGGGAACGGTCGCCCGCACGCGGCGCACGGGGCGTGCCGGACGTCGGCATGACGTCGGCGGCGGCGACGGCGTCCGTGCGGCAGGTGCACGCCGCAGCGGGCTCGTGAGCATGCCCGTAGCTTGCGGCGCGGCGTACGCGGGCAGGCACGCGAGTCCCGCCGCGCGCCGTCACGACCGTCGGCCGACCTCGAGCATCTCACACGATCCGGATGCGCACCTCACTGCTCCCGCTCGCGGCGCTCGTCGCCGCCCCGCTCGTCGCGCAGCCGCGCGCCGCACGCACCACGACCCCCGTCGCCGTCACGCCGGCCGTCGACACGACGCTCCTCGGCTCGCTCACGTACCGGTCGATCGGCCCGTACCGCGGCGGCCGCTCGACGACCATCGCGGGCGTGGCCTCGCACCCGATGCTGTTCTACATGGGGAGCACCGGTGGCGGCGTCTGGAAGACGGAAGACGCCGGGCACTCGTGGAAGCCGATCAGCGACGGCTACTTCGGTGGATCGATCGGCGGCATCGACGTGGCCGATTCGGATCCCAACGTCATCTACGTCGGCCAGGGCTCGCAGGACATCCGCGGCAACACGAGCGTCGGCCGCGGCGTCTGGAAGAGCACCGATGCCGGCAAGACGTGGCGCTTCGCCGGACTGCGCGAGACGGGGGCGATCGGCCGCGTCGTCGTGCATCCGACGAATCCCGATCTCGTCTATCTCGCCGCACTCGGCCAGCCATTCGGGCGCAATCGCGAGCGCGGGATCTATCGCAGCCGCGACGGCGGGGCGACGTGGCAGCAGGTGCTCTTCGTCAACGACAGCACCGGCGCGAGCGACATCGTCATGCACCCGCGCAATCCGCGCATCCTCTACGCGGGCTTCTGGCGCGCCGAGCGCAAGCCGTGGACGATGATCTCCGGTGGCGCCGATGGCGGGGTGTATCGCAGCACCGATGGCGGCGACACGTGGCAGAAGCTCGCCGGTGGCCTGCCGACGGGGCTCGTGGGCAAGGTGGGCGTCGCCGTGTCACCGGCGAATCCCGATCGCGTCTGGGCGATGGTCGAGGCCGAGCCGGCGGGTGGGCTCTATCGCAGCGACGACGGCGGCACGACGTGGACGCGTGTCAACGCGGAGAACAAGATCCGCCAGCGCGCGTGGTACTACTACCGGTTGACCGCACATCCCACCAACGAGAACGAGGTGTGGGTGACGAGCGTGCAGCTGCACAAGTCGGTCGATGGCGGCCGCACGTTCGAGAGCGTCCCCGTGCCGCACGGCGACACGCACGACCTGTGGATCAACCCGCAGAACCCGCGGATCATGGGGCTCGCGGACGACGGGGGCGCGGTGGTGTCGGTGACCGCCGGCCGGACGTGGAGCAGCATGAACCTGCAACCGACGGCCGAGTTCTACGACGTTGCGGTGGACAACCAGTTCCCGTATCGCGTCTACGCCGCGCAGCAGGACAACGTCAGCATCAGCGTACCGGCGTGGCTGCCGGCGAACACGATGCACCCGATGAACGCGTGGGAGTACGCCGGCGGCTGCGAGACGGGGCCGATCGCGCTCCATCCCGATCACCCCGACGTGCTCTACGGCGGCTGCTACGGCGGCGCGATCTCGCGCTACGAGCCGCGGCGTGATCATCGCCGTGAGGTGATCACCTATCCGCAGCAGCAGGTCGGGCAGGCGCCGCGCGACCTCAAGTACCGCTTCCAGTGGGTCGCGCCGATCGTGGTGTCGCGGCACGACCGCAACGTGGTCTACCACGCGAGCCAGCACGTGCATCGCACGCGCGATGGCGGCCTGTCGTGGGACGTGATCTCGCCCGATCTCACGACCAACGACAAGTCGACGCAGGGCTTCCCGGGCGGGCCGATCAACCGCGACGGCACCGGCGTCGAGGTGTACAACACGATCTTCGCGCTGGCCGAGGATCCGGCGGATGCGAAGGTGCTCTGGGCCGGGACCGACGACGGCCGCGTGCAGATCACGCGCGACGGCGGTGCGACGTGGACCGACGTCACCCCCGCGGGGATGCCGAAGCAGACGACGGTCAATCGCATCGACGCGTCGCGGCCGGGGCGCGCGATCGTCGCCGCGCACCGCTACCGGCTGAACGACTTCGCACCGTACGCGTGGCGCACCGACGACTTCGGGAAGACGTGGACGCGCATCACCGACGGGGCGAACGGCATCCCGGCGGATCATCCGGTGCGCGTCGTGCGCGAGGACCCGAAGCGGCGCGGGCTGCTCTACGCGGGGACGGAGTTCGGCGTGTTCTTCTCGGTCGACGACGGTGCGCGCTGGCAGTCGCTGCAGCGCAACCTGCCGATCGTCCCCGTGAGCGACCTGCAGGTGCGCCACGACGACCTGATCGTCGGCACGCAGGGGCGGTCGCTCTGGATCCTCGACGATCTCACGCCGCTGCAGCAGCTCGCCGCGGGCGCACCCCGTACCGCGGTGGCGCTGCACGCGCCGCGCGACGTGGTGCGCGCCGATCGGTCCGGTGGCGGTGGCGCCGGCGGCCGCGAGGTGCAGCTCGACCCGCCGCCGCAGGGGGCGCTCTTTCACGTCGTGCTCCGCGATTCGACACCGACATGGACGCTCGCCGTGCACGATGCGCGCGGGACGCTCGTGCGTCGCTTCACCGCCGATTCGGCCGAGAGCGCCGCGGCGCAGCAGCCGCGCCTGCCGCGTGCGCCGGGCGCGCATCGCGTGGTCTGGGATCTCACCTGGCCCGGTCCGCGGCTCGCGCCGGAGCAGCTGTTGTGGGGCTATGCCGGCGGCATGCCCGTCGTGCCCGGCGAGTACGAGGTGCGGCTCGAGGCCGGCAGCGTGCGGCAGTCGCATCGCTTCCGGGTGCTCGCCGATCCGCGCCTCCCCGAGGTGACGACGGCGGACTACGAGGCGCAGCTCGCCGCCGCGAGCGTGCTGCGCGACACGCTCGAGTCGCTCGCGCGCTCGGTCGAGGCGATCCGCGGCGTCAAGTCGCAGGTCGAGGCATCGCTCGCACAGGCGAAGCGCGCCGGCGTCGAGAGCGAGCTCGCGCCGCTCGCCCGGTCGCTGCAGGCGACGCTCGACTCGATCGAGACGCGCATGACCGATCCGCGCATCAAGGTGGGCTACGACGTGCTGCGATTCGGCGGGCAACTCGACAACCAGATCGCCGAAGCCTACGGTCAGGCGACCGGCCCCAACGGCTACATCCACGGCGCGGGCATCGGCCGCCCGACACGCGGCGTGACCGAGCGCACGGGCGAACTGGTGCGCCAGTACGACGGCCTCGCGCGTCGCCTCGATCAGGTGCTCGAACGCGACGTCGCGGCGTTCAACGCCACGGTCGGCCGACTCGGCGTCGCCCCGATCGTCGTGCCGCGTCGGGGCAAGCCGATCGCGTGATGCGCGTGTCGGTCAGGCGAACGTCTCCGGTTCGCTGAACCGCGGGAACGCAGAGGCCGCAGATCGAGAAGCGAGGTCGCTGACGATCGGCGGAGCCAGGGAACGCGCGAACCACACGATCATCGATCCGTGACGCGCGCTCGTGGAGGATCCGCGCGATCCGAACGACAGGAACGTAGAGGGCGCAGATCGAAGGGCGAGGTCGCAGACGTGACACTCTTCTGCGACCTCGCCCTTCGATCTGCGGCCGCTGCGTTCCTGTCGTTGCGGGGTGCGAGGAACCTCACGCGATGTGACGGAAGGGAGGGCAGGGCGTCTTCGGGGGAAGCGGCCCCGACGCGGGGGCGGCATCGTCACATCCGCCCGACAAACAGATGCACTCGGTCCGTCGCGCCCTCGCGGGCGTTCTCGCGCTCGTCACCGTCGCGCTGCCGCTGCGCGCGCAGTCGCTCCTCTCGGGCGTGATCAACGCCGACAACGCCTTCACCGCCTTCCTCGCGCCGGCGTCGTCGCCGACGATGGTGCAGGTCGCGAACGGCACCGAGTGGTGGCGCACCGTCGCCTTCTCGGGCGTGCAGCTGCAGGCGGGCGAGAGCTACCAGTTCCGCGTGCGCGTCGACGACATCGGGACGATTTCGGGGCTGCTCGCGACGCTGTCGATCAGCGGCGACACGCATCGCTTCGTCGGCGGCGGCACGACGCTCCTGACGAACACCGCCGGCGGCTGGACCGGTGCGACCACGGGGTGGGACACAGGCGTGCAATCGCTCGTCGCCTACGGCCAGATGGGCGGCGCGATCTGGGGCAATCGGCCGCAGCAGTACACGCCCGCCGAATGGGCGATGCAGTCGAACGCAGCGCAGTGGATCTGGACCGCGGACAACTGCATCGACTGCACGCGCTACTTCACCGCCAACATCGTCGCGGTCCCCGAGCCCGCCACCTGGCTGCTCCTCGCCGCCGGCCTGCTCGTGCTCCCCTTCGCGCGACGCCGTCTCGCCTGACGTTCCGCGGTTCGTTTCGCGTCGCATGTCGCGTTCAAGCGACGGAGAGTAGCGGTTTCTCGAGATCCGTGTTTCGCCGAACGGCGGGAACGCAGAGGTCGCAGAACGAACGGCAAGGTCGCAGACGGGCGTCACCTCTCCGACGTCGCCGTTCGAGTCAGGTCCTTCTTTGCTTTTCCGCAGGTCGCTGTCAGACCTGCTGCGGCCACCGGACGCTACCAGAACCTCTGCGGCCACGCCGTTCGATCTGCGTCCTCTGCGTTCCCGCTCTTGGATGTCCGCGAGACGATCGGAACTCCGCATCCCGCCGGAACGCAGTCGCTGTTCCCGGCTGGCGACGGTAGCATCGTCAGCGCCAGATCTGGCAGTCGCGCACCACGGGTTGGCCGCGTTCCTCGAGGTAGACGTCCTGGCCGCGGGTGCGCCACTGCAGGTTGCCGTCGGTCCAGATCTCGCCCAGGCCGGACTGCGTGCGGACGAGCGTGAAGGTGCGCCCGGCCCATTCGATGTTCAGGTCGCCGTTGTCGCGGGCGGTGGTCGTGAGTGTCACACCGCCGGCGCAGGTGTAGCGCGTCACGCGCATGCCGGCGGTGTTGCCGGCGGCCGAGCCGGTGGCCATGCGCTGGGCGCAGCCGCCGGCGATCGCGGCCGTCGCGGCGAGAATGAGCAAGCTCCGCATCGGATCCCCGGGTTCGTGGTGGCGGAGGCACGCGAGCGCGTGCCGTCGCTCATGTCTCAAGCAGGCCGCGTGCCGTCGTCGGCAGCCGGCGACGATCCACCTCGCCCTTGAGCGTGCGCGACCACGATTCACTCGGGACGACGCACACCTCGCCGAGCCGGTCGCCGAGGGGGCCGAGCGCGGTGCACAGGATGGCGCGCGAGGGTGTCTCGGCATCGGTGTGCAGCGAGCAGGTGATCGCGAGCGTCTCACCGTCGGGTGTGTGCAGCACGACCTCGTCGATGGCGGGCGCCGCCGCGCGCACCGCCGCTTCCCAATGCGCCGCGTCGACCATCCGTCCGTTGGCCAGCTTGAACGTGTCGCTCGCGCGCCCCTCGAACGTCCAGCCACCGTCGGCGGTCGCCTGCACGACGTCGCCGGTGCGTCGCCACGTGTCGGGGGCGAGTCGCAGGAGCGTGCCGTCGCGCCATTCACCGATGCACGCGTTCGGGCCGCGGAAGGCGAGCACGCCGTCGTCGTCGCGTCGCACCGCGCAGCCGAGCGCGCGGCCGAGCCAGCGCGGTCGCCATTCGCCGGGTTCACCGAAGCAGATCCCGGGCGCCGCTTCGGTCTGCCCGTAGCCGACGCGCAGGCGCGTGGTCGCGAGGCGCGCCGCGAGTGTGGCGTTCACCGGTGCACCGCCGACGATGCCGCCCTGCAACGCATCGAGCAGCGCGCTGCCGCGCTGGTCGTGCGCGAGTCGCGCGGCGAGCGCGGGGACGAGGTCGAGGTGCGTGGGCGCGTGCGCATCGGCGAGTGCGAGCAGCTGCGCGAGGTCGCGCCCACCGGCGGCGTCGCGGACGATCGTGTCGGCATGCAGCAGCGACGCGAGCACGCCGAGCACGAGGCCGAAGACGTGATGCCACGGGAGGACGCTGAGCACGCGCGCGCCATCGAGCGCCATGTGCGGCGCGTGCGAGCGGAGCACGGCGAGCACGTTCTCGTGCGAGAGCGCGATCCAACGGCCCGTACCGCTGCTGCCGCTCGTGCGCAGCAGCAGCGCGACGTCGGCATGTGGTGCACCGTGCGGTGTACGAAGGGCGGGCATCGGGGCCGCCGGCCCACCGGACGCGTCGGCATGCGCGACGTGCGCATCGTCGCCGACATCGTCGCTCGCACGCTCGTTCGTCGTCACCGCGAGCCGTGCGTCGAGCGCTGCGAGCAGCGGTGCGATCGCATCGCCGTGCGGCACCGGTGCGAACGCGACACCATCGCACAGACAGGCGACGAACAGTGCGAGAAACGCGGGGCCCGGCGGCAGCGCGCAGACGATCCGGTCGCCGGCGACGAGTCCCGACGTGCGGAATGCGTCGCGCCATTCGAGCGACGCGTCCCACAGCGCGGCGGCGGTCGTGACGCCGTCGGGCGTGATCAGCCGTGGGCGCGCCTCGGCCTGCAACCGCGCGGCGAGGAGCCGACGCCACGGTGTGTCGGTCGTAGCGGCCGGCGGCGGCGCCTCGAGCGATCGCGCCGACATCGCGTCCCGCGTCGTGACGTCGCGTGCATCCGCCTCGAACGCCCTGTCCTCGTCACCATGCCGCATGCCGTCCGTACTCCCGTTGCCCGGATCACCCCGCCTCACGCGCGGACGAATCTACGACGCGCGTGGACTCGCTCCCCCGCCGCGAGGGCCGTGTTACGCCAGCCGGCCTCGAGCGTCCTTGCGGCACACGGGAGGCGAGAGCCACCCGGACGCGCGGTGACCACCCGACACGGCGCGGAAACAGATCGAGTGATGGCCTCGTGCCGTCGTCGCGTGGATGGGCGGGTGGGCCCGGAAGCGCGATCCGCCCCTGGTGACCGACGGGTTGCCAGGGGCAACTCGTGTTCGGGGACCAGCGCGAGCGCAGGCGATGGAATGGACGCATCCATAGAATGCCGGGATGCACCACCCCTTCCGCACGCGCAGCAAATGGCTCCCCGCATGACACGCATCGCCTTCCAGGGCGAACCCGGTGCCTTCAGCGAGCTCGCCGTGCGCCACTGGGCGGACGACGCGACCGAGCCGATGCCGTGCCCCACCTTCGACGCGCTCGTGCAGGCGGTGCTCGACGGCGCCGCCGACGCGGGCGCGCTCCCGGTCGAGAACCGCATCGTCGGCCCGGTGACCGCCGCCCTCGACGCATTGGCCGCCGCGGGACCGCGGCTGCGCATCGTCGCACACGTCGACGTGCCGGTGCGCATGGCGCTCATGGCGGCACCGGGGACGACGCTCGCGATGGTGCGCATCGTCCGCAGTCACCCGGTCGCGCTCGCGCAGTGTGCGCTCCACCTCGCAGGCATGGGGGTCCGCGCGGTCGCCGCACACGATACCGCCGGTGCCGCGCGCCAATTGGCCGAATCACCGGCGGCCGACGTGGCCGTCCTCGCCCCCGCGCCGGCGGCCGCGCGCTACGGCCTCGTCGTCCTCGCCGACGGCGTACAGGATGTCGCCGACAACTGGACGCGCTTCGCACGCATCGAGCGCGCGTGAGCGACGCATCGCCGCTCGGTCAGAACAATCCCTCGACCGACAGATAGCGCTCGCCCGTGTCGTAGCAGAAGGTCAGCACGCGCGCACCGTCCTGCAGCGACGGGAGCTTCTGCGCGACGGCGGCGAGCGACGCCCCGCTCGACCCGCCGACGAAGATCCCCTCCTCGCGTGCGGCGCGACGCGCCATCTCGAACGCCGCCTCCTCCTCGACGAGGATCGTCCCGTCGAGCACCTCGCGATGCAGGTTCGCCGGCACGAAGCCCGCGCCGATCCCCTGCAACCGGTGCGGCGAATGCGTGCCGCCGCTGATCACGGGGCTCTTCGCCGGTTCGACGGCGTACGCCCGGAACGTCGGCATGACCTCCTTGAGCACCTGCGCGACGCCCGTGATGTGCCCGCCCGTGCCCACGCCGGTGATCAGCACGTCGAGCCCCGTCGGGAAGTCGTCGAGGATCTCGCGCGCGGTCGTGCGCACGTGCACGTCGACGTTGGCGGGATTCTCGAACTGCTGCGGAATCCAGGCGTCGCCGTGCTGCGCGGCGAGCTCCTGCGCGCGGGCGATCGCCGCACGCATGCCGCCCTCCTTGGGCGTGAGCTCGAGCTCCGCGCCGTACGCCTGCATGATGCGTCGCCGTTCGACGCTCATGCTCTCCGGCATGCAGAGGATCAGCCGATACCCCTTGACCGCGCACGTCAGCGCGAGCCCGATGCCGGTGTTCCCCGAGGTCGGCTCGATGATCACCGTCCCCGGCCGCAGCACGCCGCGCTTCTCGGCGTCCTCGACCATCGCCAGCGCGATGCGATCCTTGATGCTCCCGCCGGGGTTGGCGCGCTCGAGCTTCATCCAGACCTCGACGCGGTCGCCGAAGAGGCGCGAGAGGCGCACGTGCGGCGTGCGGCCGATCGTCTCGAGGATCGAATGGACCTTCATGGCGCGATCTCGGTGGCGGGGAGATGGCGTGCACGACCGCCTGCACGACGGCCCGTGCACGTCGCGGTGTGTCGCGACGTCGCATGACTACACCACCGCGCGCGTCGCGGCATCGGGAACCCGCCCGACTCAGGGGCGCTCGGCGCGCTCGTCGCGCTGGCCCCCCGGCACGAACGACCCGGCCGCCACGCTCCGCGTCAGCCAGCTGTTGCCGCCGATGACGCTGCGTGCCCCGATCACGGTGTCGCCGCCGAGGATCGTCGCGTTGGCGTAGATCACCACGCCGTCCTCGATCGTGGGGTGGCGCTTCGCTGCGGCCATGCTCTTCTCGACGCGCAGCGCGCCGAGCGTCACGCCCTGGTAGAGGCGCACGTCGTCACCGATGGTGGCCGTCTCGCCGACGACGATCCCCGTGCCGTGGTCGATCGCGAAGCGCTCGCCGATGACGGCGCCCGGATGCAGGTCGATGCCCGTCCGCTCGTGCGCCCATTCGGTGACGAGGCGCGGGACGATCGGCACGCGCAGCGAGTACAGCGGATGCGCGAGGCGATGGCAGGCGATCGCGAGAAAGCCCGGATAGGCGACGATCACTTCGTCCACGCTCGTCGCGGCGGGATCCATGCGCCACGTCGCATCGGCGTCGGCGAAGAGTCGGTCCCGAGTCGCCGGCAGCGTCGCCGCCCACGTCGCGGTGACGGTGGCGGCGTGCGTGCGATCGTCGGTGAGCGAGGCGACCAGTCGCTCGAGCGTCGCGCACACGGCGTCGTACTCGTCGCGCACGCGGGCGGGATCGCAGCCGGTGGCGTCGGGCGCGGCGTGCGGGAAGAGCAGCGCGAGTACCGAGCGCACCCAGTCGCGCACCTGTTCGTGCAGGCGTGGCGGGAGCCGGTAGGCGGCGCGGTCGGCGCGCAGCCGGTCGAGGAAGGCGTCGAGGGCCGGGTCGGGCATCGCGGGAAGCTATGCGGGCGACGAGATTGGCCCCATGACACCCCTGCCCGCCGCCCCGCTCCGCGTGGTCACGTGCGATGCCACGTGCCATGCCACGTACCGTGCGATGCGCCGCCTCTGCGAGATCATCGGCGCCGTGTCGATCGCTGCCGTCGGCATGGTCGCCGGCGTGCCCCTCGCCGCACAGGCACCGCTCGCGTCCGTCCCGCCGGCGATGGAAACCGACGTGCGCGCCTTCCTCGCCGCGCCGTTCACCGACCAGCTCACCGGCGCGAGCGATGCGCGCGTGGTCGCATGGGTCACCAACACCGCCGGACGTCGCGCGGTGCGTGTCGCCACGCCCGATGCCGCGGGGCGCTGGACCGCGCGCACGCTCTGGAGCGCGGATGCCGACGACGGGCAGGAGATCGGCGCGCTCGCCCTCTCGCGCGACGGACGCACCGTGCTCTGGGTGCGTGGCGGTGCTCCCAATCGTGCGGGCGAACTCCCCAACCCGACGAGCGATCCGCGCGGTGTCGAACGCGCGATCTGGACCGCACCGGTCGCCGGTGGCGCGGCGCGCCGCGTCGTCGCCGGCAGCGCGCCGCAGCTCTCGCCCGATGGACGGCTGCTGGCGTGGGTCGCGACGGGCGCGCTGCACGTGCAGCCACTCGATTCCGTCGGCGTCGCGGGTTCGGTACCGCGTCGGCTCGCCATGCGCGGTGCGCCGTCCGAGGTGAGCTGGTCGCCGGACGGGGCACGGCTCGCCTTCGCGAGCGGGCGCGGGACGCACGCCTTCGTCGGCACGTACGACCTGACGACGCAGCGCATCACCTGGCTCGACCCCTCGACCGACGTCGATCTCGCGCCGACGTGGTCACCCGACGGGTCGCGGCTCGCATGGATCCGAACGCCGTCGCAGCCCGTCGATGCCGCGATCTTCCTCCCGCGCCGCCGTGCCGCCGTGCCGTGGACGCTGCGTGTCGCCGACGTGACGACGGGGCGCGTCGTGCACGTCTTCCGCGCCGACACGGGGCGTGGGAGCGCATGGAGCGGCTTCGAGGGACGCACCACGCTCGCGTGGACGGGCGACGGCCGCGGCATCGTGGTGCCGTGGGAGAAGGACGGCTGGCTCCGGCCGTGGCTCGTGCCCGTGGGCGCGGGTGCGCCGCGTGCGCTCACGCGCTGCGCCTGCGAGACGTCGTGGGCGAGCGTGCGTCGTGCGAACGGACGTGACGAACTGCTCGTGACGCTCAACGCCGACACGACGCTCGCCGATGTCGCGCCCGAGCGCGATCGCTATCGCGCGTTCGCGATCGACCTCGCGTCCGGCACCACGCGCCCGCTCGACACGAGCGACGCGGGCTCGATCGCGCCGGTGGCCGTCGGCGACGCGCACATCGCGTCGCTCCGGCTCGGCTGGGACATCCCCGGCACGGTGCAGCTCCACGAGGCGAACGGCACGCGCGCCATCGACGGTCAGCCGCTCCCACCCGAGTTCGAGCGGATCCGCGCGCGCCTCGTGCGTCCGCAGGCCGTCACGCTGCGCGCCGCCGACGGCATCGTCACGTACGGCCAGCTCTTCCTCCCGCCCGCCACCGCGACCGCGCGCCGCCCCGGCGTCATCTTCATCCACGGCGGCTCGCGACGGCAGATGCTCGCGACGTGGCACAATCTCTCGTACTACCACGCGACGTACGCGTACAACCAGTGGCTCGCGTCGCAGGGGCACGTGGTGCTCGCGCTCAACTACCGGAGCGGTACCGGCTACGGTCTCGACTTCCGCGAGGCCAGGGACTACGGCGCCAGCGGCGCGAGCGAATACCGTGACGTCGAAGCGGCCGGACGCTGGCTCGCCCGACACCCGCGCGTCGATTCCACACGGCTCGGCATCTACGGCGGCTCCTACGGTGGCTATCTCACCGCCCACGCGCTCGGCCGCGACTCGCGCCGCTGGAAGGTCGGCGTGGACATCCACGGCGTGCACGACTGGAACGTCGGCATCGCGACCTTCGTCCCCGCCTACGACTCGCTCAGGCAGCCCGCCGTCGGCCGCCTCGCATACGCCTCGTCACCGCTCGCGCACGTGCAGGGGTGGCGCTCGCCGGTGCTCCTCGTCCACGGTGACGACGACCGCAACGTGCGCTTCGTCGAGACCCAGATGCTCCTCGACCGCCTGCGCCTGCAGGGTGTGCACACCGAGCTGCTCGTCCTCCCCGACGAGGTGCACGGCTTCCTCCGCACCGAGAGCTGGGTCCGCGCCTTCTCGCACGGCGGCGAGTTCCTCGCCCGCTACCTCCGCCCCGACCGCTGAAGCGAGGACCACATCACCCTCTCCGTCCTCCGGCCCTCTCCGTTCCTCCGACGTTCACTGGCTGTTCGAGATCGCGAACTGCATTGAAGGTCTGAGGAACGGAGAGGGCCGGAGGACGGAGACGGCGAAGCACGTGGCGCTGCTCGCTCATCAGAAGCTGAAGAAGAACCGTCCGCCGCTCGAGCCGAGCGAGTTCAGGCGCTGGTTCACGATCGTGTTGTAGATGGAGCCGAACGTGTAGCGCAGTCCGACGCTGCCGAAGAGACGGAAGCCGGTCTGGAGTGCCTGGCGCTGCAGCAGGATCTCCTCTTCCGTGTTGCCCGCCCGCGGCAGGAAGATCTGGTCGCGGATGCGTGCCGCCGAGCCACTGAGGTCGATCGAGAGGCCGCGCCCGATGCGCAGGTTGACGAGGCCGGACAGCGTCAGCGCGTGGCGGTCGAAGTCGTGCAGGTAGTTGATCCAGTCGAGCGAGACGTTGCTCGACCCCCACGACTGCCGCGCGATGAAGGTGGTCGTCGCCTGCTGGCTCCACCGCAGCTCCGTGTCGCGGCCGAGGATCGTGGTGCGCTGGTAGTCGTAGTAGTTCGGCCCGACGTTGTAGAGGAAGGTGAGCTGGCGACGCGTCTGCTCGGACCACGGGAAGAGGTTGTACTCGATCGCGGGTTGCACGCGGAGCGCGAGATCCTGGTTGAAGAAGTCGCTGAACGACGCGCCGGCCTTGAGGCCGGCAGACAGGTGCGACGTCAGCGTCTTCACCACGAGCCCGTTCGCCGCGTACGAGCGGCGGATCACCTCGACGCGCGGCCGACCGGTGGGCGTGAACTTCTGCTCGTTCACGCTGCCCGTGACCGCGAAGTTCATCTTGAGCGATTCGGTCGTGCGCGCCGCGCTGAACGAACCGAAGCCGTTGATGAAGCGCTGTTGCGTTTCCGCATTGCCGAACCCGTTCATGCTGGCCGAGAAGAGCCAGAAGTTCCACGGATCCTTGAGCGACCTGGGGTCCGCCTGCTGCGTCCCGGTCGGCGACACGTAGGCGAGCTGCAATCGCGGCGCGATGCCGGAGCGCGCCGCGTAGCGCGCGAGGCCGAGCTTGAACGTGCGTGCGAGATCGCGCCGGATCCGGTCGTCCGGATCGTTGGGACGCGAGTTGTGGACGAGGGTGTCCGACAGCCCCTCGAACCGCTTGCGCCCGATGAACGTCACCGTGTACTCGGTCCCGCCGCCGCCGTTCGTGAGCGAACTCACGAGCAGCTGCACTTCGGCATCGAACCGGTCACGGACCCAGTTCACGAAGTTCACGTCGGTGAGGAAGAAGTCGCGGTCGCAGCCGCGATTGACCTGCTGACAGTCGAGGAAGACGCGGATCGCCTGCGACTGCAGCGTCGTCGAATCCGGCGCGGCGGGGCGGGCCGGTGGGCCGGCCGGCGGCGCACCCTGCGCCGCGAGCGAGTGGGCACCGACGAGGAACGCGAGGGCCGCGACGGTGGCGGCTGCGCGGTGGTGACGTGAGCGGATCGGCATCGACGGTGCGAAGGGGGAGTGGCCGGACGACGGGCGTCCGACACGTGCCGGTGTCGGACCGTTGCCGCACCGGCCGCGCGTTGTTCCGCGAACGGTGTCGTCGGGCGCCGCGTTGGCGACGCGGCATGCGTGTACGATTCGGGAGGCGCTGCGGGGGCGCGCCGGCGATCGTGCCGGCGACCCGACACCCACCGCCGCCATGACCATCGCCTCCCTCGTGCCCGCATCCTCGTCCGACGACGCCGTCGCCCGCGCCCTCGCCTGGCTCGAGGCGCGTCTCGCCGAGGGCGAGGGCGCGCCGCGCCTCGCCGACGCCGCGGCCGCCGTCGGTCTCACCGCGTCGCAGCTGCGCCGCCGCTTCGCCGATGCCACCGGCGTGACGCCCGCCGCGTGGGTGCGCGCGCGGCGTGCGACGGCCTTCCGCGCTGCACTGCGTCGCGAGGCGACGGTGAGCGCCGCCACCTTCGCCGCGGGCTACTCGACGCCCTCGCGTGCCTATGCCGACGCGGAACGCCATCTCGGCATGTCGCCCGCGGCCTATCGCGCCGGCGGGGCGGGCGAGGTGATCGCGTGGACCGCCGCCGACACGGCGATGGGACGCCTCGTCCTCGGCGCGACCGCCCGCGGCACGTGCTGGGTCGCACTCGGCGACGACGAGACGCAGTTGCTGCACGAGCTGCGCGAGGAGTTCCCGCGCGCCGCGATCGAGCCGGCCCGACCCGGCGCACTCGATGCGGCCGTCGAGGCCGTGCGGGCGCGGCTGCGCGGCGACGTGCACGCCGCCGACGTCGCGCTCGACGTGCGTGCGACGCCGTTCCAGCAGCGCGTGCTCGACGCGCTGCGACGCATCCCGCGCGGTGAAGTGCGGAGCTACGCGCAGGTCGCCATCGACATCGGCGCACCCGGCGCGGCGCGCGCCGTCGCGAACGCCTGCGCGACCAACCGCCTCGCGGTGCTCATCCCCTGTCACCGCGTGCTCCACGGCGATGGCACGATGAGCGGCTACCGCTGGGGCAACGGCATCAAGCGCGCGTTGCTCGCCGCGGAAGGGGCACCGACACCGCGCGGCGACGCGCGTCCGCCCGCGGCGGTCCGTCGCCGTGCGGCGCGAGCCGGCGCGTGACCACGCGTCGAGACGGCTGCGGGCTCGCGCGCGGCACGGACGCGTGCGCGACGCGACGACGGTGACCGGAGCACGCTGGTCGCGGCGGCTGCGGATCGCGCTCCCCGCCGATGTGGACGTGCCGTGGACGTTGCGCCATCTCGTCGCGCGCACCGTCCCGTCGCTGGAACACGTGCGCGATGATGCGTGGCTCCGCGTGGTGCGCACGCCCGACGGCCCGGTGCTGCTCGATGTTGTGCACGATGCCGCCGGTGCCACGCTCGTCGTACGCGCGTCGCCATCACCGGGCGCCGCCGCACTCGAGGCCATGGTGGTGCGCGCCTTCGATCTCGCCACCGACCTCACGCCATTCCGCACGCTCGCGCGCCGCGACCCGATCCTCGCGCCGCTCGTGCGTCGCCGCCCAGCGCTCCGGTTGCCGCAGTACCTCGATCCGTTCGAGGCGATGATCCGCGCGATCCTCGGTCAGCAGGTGAGCGTCGCGGGGGCGGCGACGCTCGCGGACCGTCTCGTGCAGGCGTACGGCGAGCCGATCGCACTGCCGGCGGAGGTGCCGCCGCTCTGCGCCTTTCCGCGTGCGATGACACTTGCCGATGCGGGCGCCGACACGCTGCGCACCGTCGGCCTCACGCGCGCCAAGGCCGCCGCGATCGCCGGCGTCGCCACGCGTGTCGCCGACGGCACGCTCGATCTCGAGTCGCTGCGCACGCGTCCCGCCGCGGACGCCGAAGCGACGCTCGTCGCGCTCCCGGGCATCGGCCCCTGGACGGCGCAGTGGCTGCGCATGCGTGCCCTCGGCGACGCCGATGCCTTTCCGGCGAAGGATCTCGGCGTGATCAAGGCCCTGGCCGCGCGCGACGTCGCACCGGCGGCCATCGTGGACCGCGCCGACGCGTGGCGTCCGTGGCGCGGCTACGCCACGCTTCACTTGTGGGAGTCGCTCGGCGACTGACGAGACGACGGCGTCGGCGACCCGGGCGACGCGCCTGCCGGCATCACGACCAGCACGACACCGGCCAGCACCACCACGGCTGCGATCAGCGTGCGTGCGTCGAGCACCTCGTGCCCGAGCCAGCTGCCGAGTGCGAGCGCGACGATCGGATTCACGTACGCGTACGTGGCCACGAGCGAGGGGCGCACGACGCCGAGCAGCCAGGCGAAGGCGGTGAAGCCGAGCAGCGAGCCGAATGCCACGAGATAGACCAGTGCGATCCAGCTGCGACGCGAGATCGCAGCGACGTCGATCGCGCCGAGATCGCCCGTGAGCCAGGTGATCGCGAGCAGGAGCACACCGGCGGCGAGCATCTGCTGTGCGCTCGCCATGAACGCGTTGCCGTGACGCGGGAGGAATCGGCCGAGCGCCGTCGCCGCCGACCACGAGACGGTGGCCGTGACCAGCGCCGCGATCGCGATCGGGTCGGTGCCGCCGACGACACCGCGGCCGACGAGCGACGCGAAGGCGTCGGGGCCCGCCAGCACGAGCAGCCCCGCGCTGCCGAGCGCCATGCCGCCGATCGCACGCGGGCCGGGGCGTTCGCCGCCCGGCGCGAGGGCCGAGAAGGTCGCGATCCAGAGTGGCGTCGTCGCGACCACGAGACTCGCCACGCCGCTTGCGATCCGCTGTTCGGCCCACGCCACCAGTCCGTTCCCGACGGCGAGCAGCAGCACGCCGCCGACGAGCGCACCGCGCCACTCGGGCGACGTCGGCGGCGTGGCGCCGAGGGCGCGCGTGAGCGTGTAGAGGATCGTCCCCGCCGCGAGTTGTCGCACGGCGACCATCGGGAAGGGCGGGATCGTCTCGACCGCGACGGCGATGCCGAAGTACGTGCTCCCCCAGATGACGTAGACCGCCGCGAAGGCAGCGACGATGAGCAGACGCGACGGAACGGCTCGCTGCGCGAAATCCGTGGGTCCGGCGGTGGTGGACGTGCTGGTCGTGCTCGTGGCTGGCATGTGCGTGATCAATCGTGCGATGTCCGGCGTCGTTCCGCCCACGTGTCGATGCGTGCGGTAGCTTCACGCATGATCGCCGACACGCTCACGTCGCCTCGCTGGCCGCGGATGCTCGCGCGCGCACTCCTGCTGCGCTGTCCGCACTGTGGCAGCCGCGGCGTGCTGGTGCACTGGTTCCGCCTCGCACCGGCGTGTCCGAGTTGCGGCCTGCGACTCGAGCGCGGCGAATCGGACTACTTCCTCGGCGCCTACCTCGTGAACCTCGTGGTGGCCGAATTCGTGATCGCGGGGATCCTCGTCGGCGTCGCGTGGCTCACGTGGCCGGACGTGCCGTGGGACGCGATCCAGTGGGGCGGGATCGCCGCGGCGATCGTCGGCATCGTCGTAACCTACCCGTTCTCCAAGCTGACGTGGCTCGCGTGGGATCTCGCGTTGCGCCCGCTCACGGCCGAGGAGCTGGCGTGGCATCGCCGGGGCGGTGGCCACGAGGACGATCTGCCGCAGCGCTGAGCGGCGCCGCGACGTGCGCTGAAGCGTGTGATCGTCCGATCGCGCGCTCTCGTGGGCTCAGCCGACGGTCGATGGTGTCAACGCGGCCAGCGATCGTGCCACGCGACGCGCGGCATCCGCGAGCGTCGCCGCATCGCGTACGAACGAGATGCGGAACCAGCGTTCGCCCGCCTCGCCGAACGCGAGCCCCGGCGTGACGACGATGCCCGCCTCGTCGAGCAGGTGCTGCACCGCGTCCCACGGTGCGACGCCATCGGGGAGCGGGAGCCACGCGTACATCGCGGCCGCGGGCGGCGTCACGTCCCATCCTTCACCGCGCAGCGCAGCATAGACCGCATCGCGGCGTGCGCGATACTCGGCGGCGACCGGCCCGGCCATCGCGTCGACGTGATCCAGTGCGTACGCCGCCGCCACCTGCGCCGGCTGCGAGACGCCGTAGCCCACGTTGCTGCGGTAGGCGAGCAGCGCGTCGAGGGCGTCCGGTCGTCCGGCCACGAAGCCGATCCGAAGCCCGGCCATGTTGAAGCTCTTGCTGCACGAATGGAACTCGACGGCCACGTCGCGCGCACCGGGCACGGCGAGCACGCTCGGCGGCACGTGCCCGTCGTACGCGAGTTCGGCGTACGCGGCATCGTGCACGAGCAGCAGGTCGTGGCGACGCGCGAACTCGACGAGTCGGGCGAGCCCCGCCGGATCGGTGACGGCGCCGGTCGGATTGTTCGGATAGTTGGCGATGAGCACGCGCGCGCGGCGCAGCACGTCGGCGGGGATCGCGTCGAGCTCGAGCTGCCACCCGTCCACCGCGCGCATCGGCACCATGTGCACGTCCGCGCCGCGCATCAGCGCCGCGCGCGCGTAGACCGGGTAGTGCAGCGCCGGCACGAGCACCACGTCGCCGACACCGACCGTCGCGCCGAGCAGGTCCGCGATCCCCTCCTTGGCACCGGCCAGCGCGACGACGTCGCGTGTCGGGTCGAGCGTCTCGTCGCTCCGGCGCGCGAGATAGCGCACCGCCGAGTCGAGGAAGCGCGGCAGCCCGCGGAAGGGCGGATAGCCGTGCAGCGACGTGTCGCCGACCGCCGCCTGCAGCTGGGCGACGATCGCCGCGGGCGTGGGCTGGTCGGGGCTGCCGATGCCGAGGTCGAGGAAACCCTGGCCGCGTGCGCGGGCGAGCTGCTTGCGACGATCGAGCTCTGCGAAGACGTACGGCGGGAGCGCGGCGAGGGCAGGGACCGACACGACGGGCACGGGCGGGGGGCTGGGGTGAGAGGGCCGGCGTTCGCGAGAGCGGGGCGATGTCGCGGTGCGGCCGGCTGCGCGGAAGCTAGCCGTCCCGGTCGGTGAATCCGCGGGATCGTTCGACTGCCGCGTGGGGCCCGTGGGGACACTCCCCTCTGTCCCCCATCGGGGACAGAGGGGACTGTCCCCACGGGCTCACGGGCTCCACGGTCGCCGCCCCGGAACGATCCTTCCCCGCCGAACGATGGTACACGAGCCGATGCGTGCCGCCGTCGTCCTCCTCCGCGCCCTCCCGCTCCTCCTGAGCTTCCGCCGCGACCGCGCCCGCTGGCTCGTCGCCGGTGGTGCCATGCCGCGCACCGGCGCCTTCCACGCTGCGCGCGCCGAACGCCTCGCGCGCACGCTCGCCGCCATGGGGCCGACGTTCGTCAAGCTCGCGCAGCTCTTCGCGGGCCGGCGCGACATCATCCCCGAGCCCTACATCTCCGCGCTCGGCACGCTCACCGATCGTGTGCCGGGCGTCCCGCTGCCGCGTATCGTCCGCACGCTCACCGAGGCCTACGGCGTCCCGCCCGCCGCGTACTTCGAGCACTTCGACCCGGTCCCGCTCGCGGCCGCGTCGCTCGGGCAGGTGCACCGCGCGCGCATCGACGGGCGCGACGTCGTGGTCAAGGTGCTCCGCCCCGGCGTCGAGCGCATGGTCGACGGCGACATCGCCGCCGCACGCCGCCTGCTCGGCTGGTTCGGGCCGCGCCTGCACGCCCCGCACGTCGAGGGGCTGCGCACGGTGCTCGACGAGTTCGAGCGCCGCGTCGCCGACGAGATGGACTTCCGGCAGGAAGCGCGCTTCGCGAGCGCCGTCCGTGCGAACTTCGCCGGTACGCCGGGCGTCCGCGTCCCCGAAGTGCTCGCGGCACACGTGCGTCAGCGCGCACTCGTGCTCGAGTACGTCGAGGGACGTCGCGTCGATCGCCTCGACGACTGGATCGCCGAGGGCCGCGTGCGCCCCGACGACATCCTGCGCACGATCATGGAGCTGTACGTGCGCATGATGCTCGTGGACGGGCTCTTCCACGCCGATCCGCACCCCGGCAACATCCTCGTCGATCCGCAGGGGCGCGTCGTCCTGCTCGATTTCGGCATGGTCGTCGAAGTGCCCGTCGAGTTGCGCCGCACGCTCGTCCGCACCGTCTTCGCGAGCATCAAGGGCGATGCCGACGCGGTCACCGACGGCTTCTACGCACTCGGCCTCGTGGCGCCGGGCACCGGGCGCGCGACGATGGTCGCGCTGGCGACGCAGCTCATCGCGCTGTCACGCCAGCGCACCACGGCGACGGAGCGGATCGAAGTCATGATGCAGCTCGCCGACGAGGTCATGGCGACGCTCTACGACTTCCCCGTGCTGCTCCCGGGACATCTCGTCTACTTCGCGCGCACGGCGGCGCTGATCGAGGGGCTCGGCGTGCGCTACGACGCACGCTTCAACGCGATCGGGTTCGCGTCGCCGATCGTGCTGCGCCTGCGCGGCGAGATCATGACCTCGCTCGGCGAACCGCTCGTGACGTCGGCCGACTGGCCGGCGGTGATCGGCGGTACGCTCGGCGCACTGGTCGGTGTCGCGCGTCGCGCGGCCGGCGAGGCGGCCCGCGTCGTGGCGGGGGAGCTCGGCCCGCTGCTGGCGTCGCTCGGACGCATGAATGGGAGCGCTGCACGACGCGCCGGCGAGGCTCCACGCGATGACGCGCGACGCGACACGCTCCCGCCGATCGCCGCCGACTGACGTCGATCCATGCGTACGACGCAAGGGTGCGCTCTGCGTGAGTGCCGAGCGCGCGTCACCGCGGAGGCGTGCGAGCGGCGCTCCATTGCGCGGTGCGCTTCTCCGGTGCGATGATGCCACAGGCCGCCCGACGCCGGGGCGGTCGCCCACCTGCACGGAGAACCCATCGCATATCCCGCACGCTCCGCCGCACCATCGCCCGCACGGCGACCGCGCTCGCCTGCCTCGCCACCGCCGCCGGTGCGCAGGTCATCCATTCGGGAACGATCAATCGCGCGATCCCGAACAACTTCACCGGTCTGTTCGTCAACGTGGTCACCGGCACGTTCTACGACGGGCCGGACACGTTCCCGGTGTGCCCGGGCCCGGGCTGCGGCTACGACTTCAACATTTTCGGTACTTCGACCTGGTCGCTCTTCGCACCGGGATCGGCCGGACAGCCTTCGCCCGTGACGGCGGCGCAGCGCGGCTTCGTTGCGGCCACCGCGTCCGGGCCGGCGAGCGCGCTGACCCTCGGCACGCTCATCGGTGACGCGAGCGTCTTCAATCCGGGACAGACGGTCGGCGCCACCGAGCTCGTGGGCGGCGTGGATCGCATCTTCGGCTTCCGCTTCCGCAACGAGGGCGGCAACTCGCTGCACTTCGGCTGGGCGCGCGTGCGCCTCACGAACGGCCAGCCGGGCGTGCTCGTGGACTACGCCTTCAACGCCACTGCCGGCGCCTCGATCGCCGCCGGCGACATCGGCCGCCAGATCGTCCCGGAGCCGGCCACCGTCGTGCTCACGGCGACGGGACTCGGCGCACTCGGCATCGTGGTGCGCCGCCGCCGCCGCGTGGCCTGACTCACGACGCACGACGTGGCACGACACGGGGCGGCTCCGGCGACGGGGCCGCCCCGTGTCGCATCCGCGCACGACGTTCGACGGTGGCGGTGCGGCGCGTCCTCGCTCGTGTACCGCGACGCTACGTTGCCCGCATGACCGCCGCACTGCCCAGCGCCACCGAGCCAGCCGCCGCACTCCTCCTCGACGCCGCCTTCGACCCTGCGCACTTCCGCGCGCTCGCCGCGCCGATAGTCGAACGGCTCGCGGTGATGCTCGCCGACGCGCGCGCGCCGGAGCCCACGATGCCCGTGCTGCCGTGGGTCGAACCACACGAGCAGCTCGCGCGCTGGCCGCTCGTCCCCGCGTCCGACACCGCGACGCCTGACGACACGCTCCCCGCCTTCGACGCACTCGTCGCCCGCGCCATCGCCGGCTCGACGCACCTGCACGATCCCGGCTTCGTCGGCCATCAGGTCGCACCGGTCCTCCCGCTTGCATCGCTCTGCGAACTCGTCGCCACGCTCCTCAACAACGGGAGCGCCGTCTACGAGATGGGCCCCGTGTCGACCGTGATGGAGCGACACGTCGTGCGCTGGATGTGCGACACCGCCGGCCTGCCCGCCGGCAGCGGCGGTGTGCTGACGTCCGGCGGCACGCTCGCGACGCTCACCGCGCTCCTCGCCGCACGACAGGCGCGCGCCGGCATCGACACGTGGGAACGTGGCGCACACGAGGGCGCACCGCTCGCCGTGCTGGTGAGCGAACAGGCGCACTACTGCGCCGATCGCGCCGCGCGCATCATGGGCTGGGGCGCGGAGGGCGTGATCAAGGTCGCGGTGGACGACGATTGCCGCATGCGCCCCGACGCACTCGTGGCCGCGTACCACGATGCCGTCGCGCGCGGCGTGCGGGTCGTCGCCGTCGTCGGGAGCGCGTGCACCACCGCGACGGGCAGTTTCGATCCGCTCGACGCCATCGCCGACGTCTGTGCCGCGCACGGGCTCTGGTTCCATGTCGACGGCGCGCACGGCGCGAGCTTCCTGCTCGATCCCGCACGACGGCACCGCCTCGCCGGCATCGAACGGGCCGACTCGATCGTCTGGGACGCGCACAAGATGCTCCTGCAGCCCGCGCTCGTGACGGGTGTTCTCTTCCGTGACGAACGCCACGCGGAGGGCGCCTTCGCGCAGGACGCGAGCTACCTGCTCGCCGACGATCCGCGCGACACCTGGTGGGATCTCGCCTCGCGCACCTTCGAGTGCACGAAGCGCTTCATGAGTCTCAAGGTATACGCGACGCTCGCCTGCTACGGCCCCGCGATGCTCGCCGAGTACGTCGGCCGCACCGCCGACCTCGCGACGCGCTTCGCGACGATGCTGCGCGCGGCCCCGGACTTCGAGCTCGCCGTCGAGCCGCAGTGCAACATCGTCGTCTTCCGCCACGTGCCGACCGGCACGGCCGACGACACACTCGACGCGCTGCAGACCACGATCCGCCGGCGTGTCGTCGAAGGTGGGCGCTTCTATCCGGTGCAGGTGCGCCTCGGCGGACGTACGTGGCTCCGCACGACGCTCATGAATCCGTTCACCACCGATGCGCATCTCGCGGCGCTGCTCGATGCGCTGAGAAGCGCGGCGCGCGGCTGATCGTCACCGCGGACACCGAGCGTCCGCGATCGCGCGCCTCCGTCCGTGGTCAGCCGTGCCGCATGGGTGTGCTCGCACGCGCCAGCCACGCGGCGAACACCAGCAGCACGAGCGGGAGCGCGTAGTCGCGCGCCGACTCGCCGGGCACCGCCGCCAGCGTCGCTGTCGCCACCGCGGCGCCCGCGACGGTCACCACCGCGAGTGCCGCGCGCACGCGTCGCGCACCACGCACCAGTTCGCGCCCGCGTGGCGCGAGCAGTGCCGCGGCATCGAGCACCGGCGCCGCGAGCCAGCCGAGCAGCACGATCACCGTCAGGCCGCCGGCCACGACCATCGCCGCGCCGCGCGTGATCCACGCATCGTGGGGACGCAGCGCGAGCGCGAGCACGACTGCAGTCGCGACGACCCACAACGCCAGCCGCTCGACGACGCGCCGCGCCGCGATCCAGTGCAGCAGCCGCAGCACCGCCCCATGCAACGGCGCCTCCGCCGCGATCGCCGCCACCAGCCCGTCACGTGCCCCCTCGTCGCCCGGGTCGAGCACCAGCGCCGTCTCGAACGTGTCGCGCGCCGTGCGCCGATCTCCCGCGTGGAGCGCCGCCCAGCCGAGCCGCGTGCGCGCGACCGCATTTGCCGGAAAGCGCGCCGCGACGTCGGCCCACGCCGCCGCGGCGGCGCCGATGCTCGTGCGCTGCTCCGTCGCCAGCGCCAGCAGCACCGCCGCCCCTTCGTGATCGGGCGCATGCTCGAGTGCGAGGCGCGCCGCCGCGTGCGCACCGCGCCAGTCGCCGCGGAGTGCATGCAGCCGCGCCCCGAGGACGAGCGCATCGGGATCGTCGCAGTCGCGCGCGAGCGCCCACGTCACGTGACGTGACGCGTCGGTCGCATCGTCGCGCTGCAACGCCACGTCGCCGCACACGAGCCGCACGAGCGCGTCGTCCGGTGCGAGCGACTCGGCGCGCCGCGCGGACAGCGCCGCGTCGTCCAGCCGACGCAGCCCGACCAGCGTCAGCGCGCGCCACGCATGCAACGCGCCCGCATCGGGATCGGCGACGATGGCACGATCGAGCAAGGCGAGCGCGTCGTCGTAGCGCCCGTCACCCCAGAGTTCGGAGAGGCCCTCGGTCCCCGACGCCGCCGTCACGAGACGAGGCGCAGCGGCGGTCGCGGGTCGTCGGTGCTCGATGTCGCTGCGGGCGTGCCGGTCGGTGGCGCATGATGCGTCGGCGACGTGACTGTCGGCGTCACCGAGGGCGACGTGTTCGATGCCGACATGTCCGAGATCGGCGTGCCCGTCACCGACGCATCCGGCAGCTCGCCGAGCGCCGCCGCCTCCGCCCATGCGAGCGCGCTCGCGATGTCGCCGTGCACCGTGACGCGCTCCGCCACCGGCGGCGCGATCGCGGGCACGACGGCCGGCATCAGCGTCGGTGTCGCGTGCGATGGGCGCGGCGGTGCGAGCGGCCGCGGCGTATCGACCTCGCCGAGCGCGATCATCGTCTCGATCGCCTCGGCCGCGACCGGCGCGGCGTACAGGAAGCCCTGCCCGAACTCGCAGCCGAGCGCGCGCAGATCCCACTCCTGGTCACGCGTCTCGATCCCCTCGGCCACCACCTGCAGCCGCAACGCCTTGCCGAGCGAGACGACCGCGCGTGCGAGTGCACGGCCCGCGTCGCCGGCGTCGAGGCCACGCACGAACTGCTTGTCCACCTTGAGCACGTCGAGCGGATACTGCGACAGCGACGCGAGCGACGAGAGCCCCGTGCCGAAGTCGTCCACCGCGAGCCGCACGCCGAGCGCCTTGAGCTCGTGCAGCCGCTCGCGCATCACCGCCTCGCGCGTGACGAGCGTGCTCTCCGTGAGCTCGAGCACGAGGCGGTGCCCCGGCAGCCCGCTCGACGCGAGCGCGTGCGCCACGTCCGCCAGCAAGCCCTCCTCGGTCACCTGCCGCGCCGAGAGATTGACGGTGATCGTGATCGGCGCACGCCCCGGTGCGACCGGCCACGCCGCCGCCTCGGCGCACGCACGACGCAGCACCCAGCGCCCGATCGGCACGATGAGACCCGTCTCTTCGGCCAGCGGGATGAACTCCGTCGGCTGCACCAGCCCGCGCTGCGGATGGCGCCAGCGGAGCAGCGCCTCGGCGCCCACGATGCGCTGTGTCGCCAGTTCGACGATCGGCTGGAACGCGAGTACGAGTTCGTCGCGCTCGACGGCGCGCTTGAGATCACCCTGCAGCTCGAGCCGCGAGAGCACCGCCGCGTGCATCCCCGTCTCGAAGAGGACGATGCAGCGCTTGCCGCTCGACTTCGCGTGGTACATCGCGACGTCGGCGTTGCGCAGCAGGTCCTCGGCGCTCTCGCCCGCCTGTGCTTCGGCGATGCCGATCGAGGCGCGCAGGTCCACCTCGCGCCCCTCGACGAGCATGGGGCGGGCGAGCGTGTCCGACAGGCGACGCGCGATCTCCATCAGTTCCTGCTCGTCGCGCACGTTCTCGAGCAGGATCGCGAACTCGTCACCACCCAGTCGGCCGGCGGTGTCGGACTCGCGGAGCGTCAGCCGAAGCCGGCTCCCCATCTGCACGATCACCGCGTCGCCCGCCGCGTGACCGAGCGAGTCGTTGATCTCCTTGAAGTCGTCGAGGTCGAGGAAGACCACCGCGATCCGCTCGCGGCTGCGATGCGCGCGCGCGAGCGCGTGCGACACGCGATCGCGGAACAGCGCACGATTGGCGAGCCCCGTCAGGGGGTCGTGCAGCGCCTGGTGGCGCAGGTGTTCCTCGAGGATCGCGCGTTCGGTGATGTCGCGCACCGTGACGACCATCCCCTGCACGTTCGGATCCTTCACCAGGTTGGTGGCGAGCACCTCGGTGCGGATCCACGTCCCCTCGCGGCCGCGCATGCGCAGCGTCGCGCTCGGTGACGCCTGCGTGGGCGGCGTGCGCAGCGTCTGCTCGAGCAGCGCGTCGAGCACCGGACGATCGTCGGCGGCGACGAGCTCGTAGAGCGACGTGCCGAGGAGGACGTCCGGCGCCGTGCCGAAGATGCGGCGCGACGCCGGGCTCACGAAGCGCAGGTGTGCGTCCGGCTCCACGATCAGGAAGACGTCCGACGCGTGCCGGATCAGCGACTGGAAGCGCGACTCGCTCTCGCGCGCGACCTTGCGCAGGCGGAGCTTCTGGTTCTCGCGCACCGCGAGCGCCTGCCGCACCACGAGCAGCACGAGCACCACCGACGCCACGCTCACGAGCTGCACCATGTCCGCGTGCTGCCGCGCCGCGATGCCGAACAGGAGGCCGTAGCCCAGCAGCAGCGCCACGTACGGCAGCACGCTGAAGCGTGCCCGCAGCCGCGAGGCCTCGAGCGGCACGTGCGCATCGCGATGTCCGCACTGCGCGCAGAGCAGGAGCATGAGCGCCCCCGCGAGCCGACCGACGGCTGCGATCTCGTGCACGCCGTAGCCGAGTTGCAGCGCCAGTGCGCTGCTCGCATTGGCGGCGATGAAGCACATGAGCAGCGCCATCGCCAGCCACCACGAGCTGCGACGGAGCGTCGGCCCCGGCTCCTGCAGGATGAGCGAGACCGCCGTCACGAGCGCGACGACGTCGAGCGTCGTGGCGACGAGCGTCAGCGGATCCTGCGCGGTGCCGGCGTCGAGTCCCGCGAGCATCGGGCGCAGCACGAAGTGCCACGTCACCATCAGCACCGAGCCGATGGCGATGCCCGCGTCGAGCGAGAAGCGCGCGGCATCGGCGACGGTCCGCCGCCCGCGCGGGAAGAGCACGGTGCCGAGCAGCAGGAGCGGCCAGCAGAGCGCCGAGCGGAGCGCGCTCGCACCCGGCGGCACGAAGCCGAGCCGGAGTTCGAAGAGCCCCCACGTGGTGTCGATCGCCGCCTGCACCAGCATCGCGCCGGCGACGACGAACCAGGCCCGCGCCGCCCGCGGATCGGCCGAGCGACGACCGGCGGCCAGCGCCAGCAGCCCCGTGACGACCGCCGGCGGGACGAGCAGGAGGGTGACGGCCCCACCCGGTGCGTCGTACAGGAGCAGCAGCGCAGCGGCGATCGTGTAGGCGACCGCCAGCCGCCCCCATCGCTGGAGGCCGCTGTCGAATGCCGGCACGTCGCCGGAGTAGGGCACGTCGGGGGTGACTGTCGTTCGTCGTCGCATGCCTGTGGTGGTACGCGGCGCGGCGCTCGCGGCCGGTCGCCTTCCTAGACCACCGACGCGCCGGCAGGTAACGGATGAGTACGCTCCGTTCCCGCCTGCAGCCCCGATCGGGCACGGGGCCAACTCTTTGCCCTTTCCGGCGTATCATTGGAGCAGGTTCACCCCACGCGCCGTCGGACCCATGCCGTCACTCGTCGCTTCGCTCTTCGGCCTCGCGCTCGCCGCCTCGTCACCGCTCGACCGCCTCCCGCGCGACCTCTGGTCGCTCGCGGGCGCCCCCTCGGTCGTCACCGCCGCCGATCCGGTCACGATCGACTGGCGCACCCTCGGCGGGCTCAATCCGAACACCGGTGCCGTCGCCCCGGCGCTCAAGGCGCTCAACGGGCAGGTCGTCCGGATCGCCGGCTACGTCGTCCCCCTCGACGACGCCACGCAGGAGGACGCGCAGTTCCTCCTCGTGCCCTACTACGGCGCCTGCATCCACACGCCGCCGCCGCCGCCGAACCAGATGGTGCTCGTCGAGATGGACGGGTCGAAGAAGGTCCGTCTCGATCTCTTCGAGGCGGTCTGGCTCGAGGGGAAGCTCTCGATCGACGTCGTCGAGAGTCTCTACGGCACCGCCGGCTTCCAGATCAAGGGCCTGAAGGTCAGCCCCTACCAGCGAAAGTGACGGCGTCCGCGGCGTCGCCCGCCGTCGCCTGCACCGACCTCCGCTTCGCCTACGCCGGCGGGCCGGTGGTGCTCGACATCCCCTCGCTCGTGATCGACGGCGGACGCACCGTCTTCCTGCACGGGCCGAGCGGCTGCGGCAAGACGACGCTGCTCGGTCTCCTCGCGGGCGTGCTGCGGGCGAGTGCGGGGCGCGTCGAGATCCTCGGCACCGACCTGGGGACGCTGTCGGGCGCGCGACGTGACGAGTTCCGCGCGACGCACATCGGCTACGTCTTCCAGCAGTTCAACCTGATCCCGTACCTGAGCGCCTTCGACAACATCGCGCTCCCGTGCCGGCTCGATGCGGGGCGACGGGCGCGCCTCGCCGGCACGTCGCTCGACACCGCGGTGCACGACGTCGCGCGGCAGCTCGACATCCACGACCTGCTCGCGCGCCGTGCGACGGAGCTCAGCGTCGGGCAGCAGCAGCGCGTCGCCGCCGCGCGCGCGCTGCTCGCGGCTCCGGAGCTCGTGATCTGCGACGAACCGACGTCGTCACTCGACGCCGATCGGCGCGAGGGCTTCCTGCGCCTGCTGTTCGAGTCCGTGCGCCGCGTCGGCGCGACGCTCCTCTTCGTCAGCCACGATCCGTCGCTTGCGACGCTCTTCGACGAACAGCGCTCGCTCCCGTCGCTCAACCGCGCCGCGCGGCGCGATGCCGCCTGAGGCGATGCCGCTCCTCCTCGCGCTCGCGTGGCGCTCGCTCCGCAATCGCCCGCTCACCACACTCCTGACGATCGCCGCCGTCGCCTTGTCGCTCACGCTGCTCCTCGGCGTCGAGCAGGCGCGCCGCGGGATGCGCGAGAGCTTCACCGGTACGATCCGCGGCACGGACCTCATCGTCGGCGCACGCGGCGGCACGACGCAGCTCCTCCTCGGCAGCGTCTTCGGCATCGGCAGCCCGACCGGGCGCGTGCCGTGGGACGTCTACCAGCGCTTCACGGCGCACAAGGCGATCCGCTGGACGGTGCCGCTCGTCATCGGCGATTCGCACCGCGGCTTCCGCGTGCTCGGCACGACGCCGTCGATCTTCGAGCACTGGCGCTTCCGCAGCACGGGGCGGCTCGACTTCGCGCAGGGTGTCGCGATGACGCGTGACGACGAGGTCGTCCTCGGCAGCGAAGTCGCGGAGCGGCTCGGGTACGCGCTCGGGGCGAAGGTCATCGTCGGCCACGGCCTCAACGCGGTCGCCGGGCTCGGGGACCACGACGCGCACCCGTTCCGCGTCGTCGGCATCCTGCGCCGCACCTTCACCCCGCTCGACCGCGCACTCTTCGTGACGCTCGACGGGATCGAGGCGATGCACGGGGAAGCAGGGCACGACGACGACGGTGACGCTCCGCACGACGACGACGGGCACGGCGGCTCGTCGCACGACGAGGCCGGGCACACCGATGGCGATGCCGCCGCGGCCGCGGCGGCGCCACCGACGATGCCGGGCGCGCAACCTCCGCCCGCCATGCCCGGCGCCTCGCCGCCACCGGTGATGCCCGGCGCGTCCGCGCCCCCCGCCATGCCGGGCGCCGCCCCCGCACCCGCCTTCCGCTTCGAGGAGGAGCCGCGTGCGCTGAGTGCCTTCCTCGTCGGGACGAAGACCCGCTACGAGACGCTCCTCCTCCAGCGGGAGATCAACGAGTTCGAGGGCGAGCCGCTCACCGCGGTCATCCCCGGCGTGACGTTGGCCGAGCTGTGGCAGACGCTCGGCACCATCGAAGGCGGGCTCCGGCTGGTGGGCGCGTTCACGGTCGTGATCGGCCTGCTCGGCATGCTGGTGGCGCTCTACTCGTCGCTCGAGGCACGGCGTCGCGAGATGGCGGTGCTGCGTGCGGTCGGCGCGCGGCCGGCGACGATCGTCTCGCTCCTCGTCCTCGAGAGCGGGCTGGTGACGCTCGTCGGGTGTCTGGTCGGGCTGGCCCTCGTCGTGGGCGGCTTCGCGCTGGCGCAGGGGGCGATCGAGTCGCGCACCGGGGTGCACATCCCCTTCCGCTGGCCGGGCGCGGTGGAGTGGAGCTACGTCGCGGCGACGCTCAGCGCCGGGCTGCTGATCGGTCTGCTGCCGGCCTGGCGCGCCTACCGCTCCTCGCTCGCCGACGGCCTGAGCCCGCGGCTGTAGCACCGGCGGCCCGATGGGGTCGCGGCCCGCCTGCAAATGTTGCACAGGGACCGCACACCCTGTCGAATCGTTGCGCTGGCGGGCTCGACTGTAGTGCGACCGCAACGGTCGAGGTCGATACCAGAGTCGCCGTGACATTGCCGTCGAGTCGGCTCGATCGGCGCGTCGGTGGCGCAAGCTATTGCTGAGTAACGAGTTGCGCAGTTGGAACCGCCGCTGGCGTGGACGGTCGCCGCCGTGCGAGGTCTATGGCCGAGCTTGGCACCGGGGTTGCCCCTGTGGGAGCCGACCGCTCGATGACCTGTCTCTACCGGAGCCTGTCCCCATGATTCGTCGCACCGCCCGCTTCGTCACCGGCCTCGCCGCTGCCGCCGCGATCACCAGCCCGCTCGCCGCCCAGTCGTGGCAGGCGATCGGCGCCCCCTCGAACGCCAACGCCGGCGCGTACTGGAACAACAAGTCCGACGACAACGTCGGCAATGCCGTCTGCAACGTCGGCGCGATCCTGACCAACAACCCGGCGCTCGCACCGACCGACTGCAGCAGCCAGTCGCCGGTCTTCCTGCCGCTGAATCCCATCCCGCTCACGACGAACAACGTCTTCCTCGGCGGCATGGGCGGCGCCAACCCGGGTGGTTTCCGCTTCAGCGCCGGTCTCTACAACTTCGGCGTGCTCGGCCGCATCGCGGGCATCCAGTCGACGGCGTGGGGCATCATCACCGACGGCGGCAGCGTGCTGAACGCGGCGACGCTCCTGTCGGGCCCGCAGCAGATCACCGACAACTTCGCCGTCTGGATCACCGCCGCGATCCCGCAGAACCAGCAATCGGTCGTCTACGGTTCGACGCAGCAGACCGGCACCGGTGCGATCGGCTCGCGCACCGCGACGACCAACCAGCAGTTCGCGGTCTTCACGGGCGCCGTCGGCGCCGGCAACGCCATCCTCACCAGCGACGCCTTCGGCACGATCATCAACACGTCCGCCGTGCAGACGTTCTTCGTCGGCATGGAGGACAACGTGAACGGCGGCCGCGGCTTCAGCGTCATGGATCCGATGGCCCGCATGTCGGACCGCGACTACAACGACATCATCGTCAGCGTGAGCGCGGTGCCGGAGCCGAGCACCTACGCCCTCATGGCCACCGGCTTCGCCGGCCTCGGGCTCGTCGCCCGCCGTCGCCGCCGTGCCTGATCGTGGCGCAGTAGCGCGGCACGACCTGCACGACCCGTACGGCGACGGGCCGCCTTCCCACCGGGGAGGCGGCCCGTCGCGCATCGCGTGCGGTGCATCGAGCCACCGGACACGCGGCGCCGCGCACGCGGTCGGGCAGCACTACATGATCGCGCAGTCGCAGCAACATCGCCGGCGCTGCCCCCGTAGCCACGGATTGCAGCGGGGACCTTCCCCATCCGTCACCCTTCCGCACCGACCTTCGATGTCGTTCGCCCTTCGCCGCGCGGCCGCGGCGGCCGCCCTCGCGGTCCCGGCGCTCGTCGCCGCGCAGAATCCCGCCACCGGGGCGCCCCTCGCGACCGCCGACCTGGCCAAGCCGATCCCCGAGGCGCAGTGGCCCGAGTACGTCCGCCGCACGCCCATCACCGACCCGATGCTGCAGCGCATCGTGGCCGAGGGAACGCAGCGCTCGCAGGCGGCTGCGCTCGCGCAGGTCCTCATCGACTCGATCGGGCCGCGTCTCACCGCGTCGCCCGGCTTCCAGTCGGCGGCGGAGTGGCTGCGGAAGAAGTACACGGAGTGGGGGATCGCGACGCGTACCACCCCGTACGGCACCTTCGCCGGATGGCAGCGCGGCGCCGTGCACATCGATCTCGTCGCGCCGCGCGTCCGCTCGCTCGAGGGGACCTCGCTCGCGTGGAGCCCGAGCACGCCGGCCGGCCAGCCGCTCGAGGGCGACGTCATCGTCATGCCGCTGCTCGCCGACGCGGCCGCGTACGCCGCGTGGGCGCCGCAGGCGCGTGGCAAGTGGGTGCTCGCGAGCGCGCCGCAGCTCTCCTGCCGCAGCGGCCCGCAGCTCGTCGAGTGGGGGACGCCCGCCTTCCTGCAGTCGTTGCGCGCGCAGCAGGACTCGCTCCGCACCGCGTGGAACGAGCGCAACGTGCGCACCGGCGGTATCGCCTTCCAGGAGCAGCTCGCCGCGGCCGGCGCGCACGGCACGCTCACCATGCAGCACTCGGGCTATCCGGGCATCAACAAGGTCTTCGGCTCGACGCGCCAGAAGGTCGTGACGCTCGACCTCTCGTGTGAGGACTACGGCCTCGTCTACCGGATGGCGGAGCGCAACCAGGGGCCGAAGCTCCGCGTCGTCGCGCAGGGCGACTTCACCGGTGACCAGCCCGCGAGCAACACCTTCGGCGAGATGCGCGGCCGCGGACGTACCGCCGGCGAGTACGTGATGCTCTCGGCCCACATGGACTCGTGGACCGCCGCCGGTGGCGCCACCGACAACGCGACCGGCACCGTCGTGATGCTCGAGGCGATGCGCATCCTCAAGGCCGCGGGCTACGTGCCGAAGCGCACGATCCTCGCCGGCCATTGGGGTGGTGAGGAGCAGGGGCTCAACGGCTCGCGCGCCTTCGTCGCCGACAATCCGGCCATCGTCGCCAAGGTCCACGCGCTCTTCAACCAGGACAACGGCACGGGGCGCGTCGTCGGCATGGCCGCCAGCGGCTTCACCGGCGCCGACACGGTGCTGCGCCGCTATCTCGCGCAGCTCCCGAGCGACTTCTCGCAGTGGATCCGCTACTCGGGCGTGGGTGTGCCGGGGAGCGGCGGCACCGATCACGTCGCGTTCGTCTGTGCCGACGCGCCGGGCTTCAACCTGAACGCGCTCAACTGGGACTACGGCCTGACGACGTGGCACACCAACCGCGACACGTACGACAAGGTCGTCCCGGACGATCTGCGCCACAACGCGACGCTGGTGGCGATGCTCGTCTATCTCGCGAGCGAGGACCCGACGTTCATGCCGCGCACGCACCTCGCCGAAGTGGCGTCGCCGAACGGGCAGAAGACGCCGTGGCCCAAGTGCGCCGAGCCACTCCGCAACGCTGCCGGCTATCGTCGCTGACGTCGTGCTCGACGAGCATCGCTGAACAGCCATGACGTCGCGCTCGACGCGCATCGCTGAACAGCCATGACACGGAGGCACGGAGACGGCCGGAGGACGGAGGGTGCGCGTGGTCGGCCGTGCGCGTATACGCATCGACGGTTTTTCGGATGGGTGCCGAGCGCACGGAAGCTTCCGTGCGCTCGGCACCCATCCAAGGCAATAAGACTCGCTGTGCATGACGGCTCCGTGGACGCACCCTCCCTTCTCCGGCCGTCTCCGTGTCTCCGTGTCATGGCTGTTCCGCGATCCTCCCGAAGCACGACGTCATGGCTGTTCCGCGAGCCTCCCGAAGCACGACGTCATGGCTGTTCCGCGATCGTCCCGAAGCACGACGTCATGGCTGTTCCGCGAACCTCCTGACGCACGACGCCACGGCCAAGGCAGCGACAGCCGTCGAGCACGACGCGTCGCGCGTGTCGGGAAAACCCCCGCTGGCGGATCACTGCGCGCGGCTCAACACTCCATACGATTCCGCAGCACGCCGTTCACGCTCCGGTCCCGTGGAGGTCGTTCGATGGGTTCGTCCATGCCGATGCACCGTGCGCCGGCCGCGCCTCCCGTGGAGCGCCCGGCGACCATGGGGGCGATCGCCGCCGAGGGCGTCACCGCGGGGTTCCTCGCGGCGTTCGCGGTCGCGGTGATCTTCCTCGTGGTCGATCTGCTCGCCGGCCAGCCGCTCGACACACCGCGCAAGCTCGGCTCGCTGCTCATGAGCGGGACGATCGCGGGCGCCGGGAGCGCCGCGTCACCGGTCGCGCTCTACACGCTCTTCCACTTCGCCGCCTTCTCGCTCGCGGGGATCGTGGTGGCGATGATCGTGCACGTCACGATGCGGCGCCCGATCGCGCTGGTGCTGTTCGTGATCGTCTTCTTCGCCTTCGAGGTCGCCTTCACCGGCTTCGTCGCCTTCCTCGACGTGCAATCGATGGGCGGCCTCACGCCGTGGCAGGTGGCGGCGGGCAACGTGGTCGCGTCGCTCACGATGGCGGCCTACTTCGCGTCCAAGTATCCGCGGCTCCGTCACATCGCGTCGTCCGTCTCCGACGACGACGACGCATGACCTGACGTCGCCCGTCGACGTCGGTCTCGCACGAACGCGCGTCCCCCGCGTGGAACTCCGTGCGGGGGACGCGGTACAACCGGATGCGTGGAGGGGAGTCCACGCAACCTCCTGGGTGGGAGTACGCGGGGTCGGTAGCGCACGTCGGCTGCCGGCCCCGTGTCCCGTTCCGGAAGGGTGTGTGTCGCCGTGTCGGCTACACCCGCGCATCGGCGGACGGGGCCGGCGCGGCCGACTCGCTCGCCGTGCCGCTCCCCGTCGGCGCGAGCGCCTGCTCGAGCTCGGTCATGAACGCGCGCTCGGCGTCGCTCACCTTCTGCCCGCCGAAACCGAGGAAGCCGCCGGTCTCGCTCGACGCGCCGGCGACTGACGCTGCGAGTTCGGTGAGCCACGAGGCGTAGGCCTCGACGTCGCGCGCGTCGCTCTTGCTGCGCAGGAGCGTGATCGCCTGCGTCGCATGCCGGAGCGCCGTGGCGCGGACTTCGGCCCCGCGAGTCGCCAGGTCGCCGTTGCCGAGCGCCGCCTTGAGCCCCTCCGTCACGCCGTCGCGATCGGTCGCGAGCGCCTTGAGCAGCGGAACGTCCTTGTAGCGCTCGAGCGCGCGAAAGCTCGCGGTGCCCATCGCCACCGATTCCTTCAATGCGGCGACGACGCCGTCGGGCGAACTCGCCATCACGCCGGCACCGACGAGCGCGGGCGCGAGCCGGAGTGCGAGCCATTCATCGGGAGTGAAGCTGGTACGGTCGGCCATGCGATCTGCCTCGGGCGGGTGGAGGGAGTGTGGCGCCGGCCGGACGGGACGCACCCGGTCGGCGCGACCGCAGGCTAGCCGAGCGGGCAGGGCGCGCGGGATCGGGCCCTTCCTGACGCCGTCCGCGAAGCACGACGAAGGTTGGGCGGTTGGTGGTACCACCGAATTGTCAAGGGGCGTCGGGTGGCCCCTTCAGACAGGTGCGCGCGGTGCATGGAGCGACCACTCTATCGTCATTCCCTGTACTCCCGTTCGCTCTTCGCGGCCCCGTCGCGTCGTCACACCCCGGGGCGCCCGCACGATGGATCTCGACAAGGCCCGTCATCTCGTCGCGCTCGCCGACCACGGCACGTTCAACAAGGCGGCGACCGCCGTCAACCTGACGCAGCCCGCCTTCAGCCGGAGCATCCGCGCCCTCGAGCGCGAACTCGGCGTGCAACTCGTCGATCGCGGCGCGCGCCAGTCGCGGCTCACGGCTTACGGTGAACTCATCGTCGAACGCGCGCGTCACCTGCTCCGTGGCGTGAACGAGACGCGTCGCGCCATCGACGCGCTACGCGACGGCACGGTCGGCGAACTGGCCGTGGGCTTCGATCCGTCGACGGCGTCGGTGGTCCTCGAGCCCTTCCTGGGCGAGGTCGCGCGCGGGACGCCCGCACTCCGCGTCCGCGCCGAAACGGGGACGCTGCGCCATCTCATGGACGAGCTGCGCAACGAGCGGCTCGACCTGATCGTCGGACCCTACCGTCCGTTCACGAACGACCCGGATTTCGAGGTCGTCGCCGTCGGCGACTCGCGCGCCGGCGCCTTCGTGCGCGCCGGCCATCCGCTCCTCGCCGTGGGCCCGCTCGACGCCGCGGCGCTCGCCGGGTGCTGCGTCGTCGCGCCGAGCATGGCGCCGCACATCTCGCACCTGCTCGTCGAGGCCCTCGGCCCCGCGGGACATCCGGATCGCCTCGTCACGATGCGCTGCGATCACGTCCCCGCGCTGCGGACCGTCGCGCGCGGCTCGGATGCGATCCTCGTGTCGATGGAGGCGAGCGTCGCCGCCGATCTCGCCGACGGCTCCCTCGTCCCGCTCGAACTCACGGGGATCGGGCGCGTGGATTTCCGGATGGGCGTCGCGTGGCTCCGCGAGCGCACGCTGCCGCCTGCGGCCGCTCGCCTCGAAGCGGTCGCGCGGCGCTGCTACGCCGTGTCCTGAGCCCGGAGCCCCGATGGACCTGCAGAAGGCCCGCCACCTCGTCGCGCTCGCCGATCACGGCACCTTCAACAAGGCGGCGATCGCCGTCGAGCTGACACAGCCTGCGTTCAGCCGCAGCATCCGCGCGCTCGAGCGCGAGCTCGGCGTCCGGCTCGTCGATCGTGGCGCGCAGCACTCGCGCCTGACGCCGTACGGTGAAGTGGTCGTGCAGCGTGCGCGCATCCTCCTGCGCGGAATCCGCGACGCCGAGCGTGACCTCGAGGCGCTCAAGCGCGGCGAGTCAGGGATGCTCGCGCTTGGCTTCGCGGCGCCCGCGGCGGCGATCGTGCTCGAACCCTGGCTGCAGACGCTCGCCGCACGCGGCGCCGGGCTGCAGCTCCGCATCGAATCCGGCGACAGCGCGCTGCTCCTCGCGCGGTTGCGCGACGAGCTCCTCGACGTGGTCGTCGGCGAGGGGCGCACGCTGCAGGGCGATCCCGAGCTGCACGTCGAACCGCTCGGCAGCGCGCCGGTCGTGTTGTGCGTGCGTCCGGCGCATCCGCTCGCGGGCGTCGGCCCGCTCACGCTCGATCAGGTGGCCGAGTTCCCGATCGGTGCGAGCGCGATCCCGCCCGCGCTGTCGGCGGCCTTCACGGAGCGCATCGGCCGCAGCACCATGGTGCCGCACGGCCGGCTCCGCATCTCGTGCGATTCGTTCGACATGCTCCGGTCGCTCACGCGCACGAGCGACCTGGTGCTCGGCACGAACGCGCGTGTCGTGCGCGATGAACTGCGCGACGGCACGCTGGTCGCCCTCGACGTCCCGTCGATCGCGATCGAATCGCGCACGGCGATCGCGTGGCTCGCGGGCCGCGTGATGCCGTCGGCGGTGATGCAGCTGGCCGAGCTCGCACGGCGCGAACTCGCCTGAGTCGCCGTCAGTCGCGCGCGTCCACCGCGATCGCGGGGGCGATGCCGTAGCGCTCGTGGAGCAGACGCACGTGATGCGCGACGTGCCCGACCAGCAGCCACGCCATCGCGCGCGCCGAGACGACGTGCGTGCTCGCCGTGCCGCGCCGCGCCCAGTGCGCGGCCGGCACGCTCATCGCCAGGGCGAGCGTCGATGCCCGCGCGGCGCGGAACTCGTCCACGAGCGCGCTCGACGGGCGTGCGTCGAAGTCGGCGGCGGCGACCCACGCGTCCTCGTCGAAGCCGGGCATCGGCGTGACGTCGCCGCGCACGATGCGCAGCAGCCGATAGGCGAAGACGCGTTCCACGTCGGCGAGATGGCCGACGACTTCCTTGACGCTCCACTTGCCCGGTGCGTAGCGATGCCGCGCGGCTTCGTCGTCGAGCGGCGCGAGCAGCCGCGCGAGCTGGTCGCCCTGCGCCTGCAGCTGCGCGCCGATCCGTTCGTCCGGCACGGCATCGACGTACGCCGCGAAGTACGGCGGATGCTCGTCGGCGGCGGGACGCGGCAGCACGAGCAGCGCGGGGACGGACACGGTCATGGTCGGCTCGCGGCGGAGGACTGAGGGTGCGTCGGACGTCCGCACGCTATCGCATGCCACGTCCGCGCGTCAGCGGCCGAGGAGCGTGACCTCGCGCGCGAGCTGCCGCAGGAACTGTTCGGCGCGCACCGTGCCGCGTCCCCAGCGCGGTTCGAAGTCGCCCGTGAGCCCGCTGGTGGCGACCTCGTTCTCGCTGCGGCCGGCGCGCACCTGCACGAGGACGCGCGCGCGCACCGCCGCGAGCATCGTGAGGTACTCGCGCACGACACGCCGGTCGCCCAGTGGCCCGCGGCTCGCGACGACGATCGTGCGGTCGTCCATCTCGCCGGCGAGCGCGGTCAGCGTCGCGATGAGGCCGGCGACGTTGCCGCCTCCTTCGACGTCGATCATCGGGTAGCCGTCGGCGCGGAAGAGGTCGCCGACGTGCACCACGTTCGCGGGACGGAACCACGCCACCACGTCGCCGTCGGTGTGGGCCGGGCCCACGGGCCGCAGCTCGACCTCGTTGGCGCCCCACCGGAAGCGATAGGGCGTCGTGAAGGTGCGATCGGGGAGGGCGGCCGGAAGGTCGAGCCGCCCCGTGTCGTCACGTCGCTTGGACAATCGCTCGCGCGTCCGCAGGCTCGAGACCAGCTCCGCACCTTGCGCGTAGAACCAGTCGCCGCCACCCACCTGCTCGCGATGATGATGCGTGTACGCGACGCGTCGCACGCGCCCGATGCGGCGCGACGCGAGCAGCGTGTCGATGCGCGGGCCCATCGTCGCGTCGTCGGCATCGATCAGCAGCACCCCTTCGCGAGAGGGCGCCACGAGCATCGTCGCCGAGGCCCCGCGCAGCAGCTGCAGCTCGCCACGGAGCGACTGCAGCACGAGGCGGACACTGTCGCGCGGCGCGGCACTCGTCTGCGCGCGCGCCGCGGGCGGCACCGCGAGGGCGGTCGCGAGAGCGAGGGCGACGAGAGTGGTGGCGCGGACCATCGGACGAGCGAAGGGAGCGGGTGCCGGAGAGGCGACGAATGTGTGGCCGCCCCGCGGTGTGTGGACGACCCCCGCGCCGGCTCGGCAACCGCGCGTGACGGAACCGCGACGCGCGCTCAGGGACGCCGGCACCGGGCGAGGACGGCCTCGGCCCGCGCGACGGGCGCCTCGAGCGACGGGAGCGCCGCGATCTCGTCGACCGTGCCGCGCACGCCGTCGTCCGGGCGACCTCCGCCGGAATTGCGGGCGACCGCGAGCGCGCGCGGCCGCGACAGCGTCACCACGACGAAACGTTCGCGCGCCTCGGCCTCCCGGATCAGGCGCAGACGGTCGGCGTCGCCGGTGGCGCGGGCGAGCCCGTCGATCTGCACGAGGCCGCGTCGTTCGGAGATCTCGCGCCACTGGCCGGCGCTGTCCACCTCGACCGAGACCGAGGCCGTCGCCGCGTCGCGCGTCGGGAACCACGCGTGCCAGCGCATGGTGCCGTCCGCGAGCGGCAGCGGCGCGGCGCACTCGAACACCGCACCCGGGGCAGGGCGGTCGGGAGCGAACGCCGTGCGTGACGCCGCGTCGCCTCGCACGATGAAGGTGCTCCCGCCCACCACGACCTGTGGCGGCAGGGTGCGCGTCGCGGTGCAGCCGGGGACGAACGCGATCAGGAAGGCCGTCAGGCGCGCCGCGGCTGCGAGGCGGCGGCCGGTGGACACTCGTCGGATGGGAACCCCGGACGACGCGGGACGGTGGGGCATACGGAACGGGGGCAGCGGGAGCGGTGAGGGGACCGGGCGGGCGGTACGTGCCGCCGGGGAAACATCAGGCGCGCCGGCATTGCTGCAAGCAGGACGAGGCCTTACGTTGGAGGCTGCGACACGTCACAGCATCCGATACGGGTGGGGCCTGGTATCGCAGGCCCCTTTTGTTTTCCCGGCGTCGCACCCGGCTTCGCGGCCGGTCCGGGATGGAAGCCCAGCACGAGGGCGTTTTCGTGCACACAATTCAGTCGGTTCGTACGGCATACCCGCGCCCCGACGATCAGGACAAGGAGACGGCAATGCGTACGACCGGCACCGTGAAGTGGTTCAACGAGACGAAGGGCTTCGGCTTCATCACGCCCGCCAGCGGTCAGAAGGACTGCTTCGTCCATCATTCGGCCATCCAGGGCCACGGCTTCAAGACGCTGCTCGAGGGTGAGCAGGTCGAGTTCGACGTCGTGCAGGGCCAGAAGGGCCCCGCCGCGGAGAACGTCGTGCGCCTCGGCCGCTGAGCCGCGGACCACACACCGCACGGTGAACGAAACGGGCCCGGTCGCCACACGGCGGCCGGGCCCGTTTCGCATGCGTGACGTCGCGTGTTGGCGGCATGCAGGCGGTGCGTCGTGCATGGCGAGCCGCTCGCTGGCATGAGCGTGCGTCGCGGCGCACTTTCCGTCGCATGACCGCGACCGATTCCGAGACCCGCGCCAGAGTGGAGGTCCTCGCGGACCTCGAGTCCATCGTCGCCGACCTGATGGTCGCGCACGAGGCCAAGCGTCCCCTCTGGTTCCCGAGCGAGCTGCTCGCGCCCGAACCCGACACCGATCCGCTGGAGCACGTGCGCGCGCTGCGCGAGCGTGCACGCGGCATCGCGCTGCCGGCGCGCGTCGCCCTCGCGCTCAACCTCCTCACCGAAGAAGGGCTGCCGCACTTCCATCGCCTCATCGCGACCTATCTCGGCGGCGACACCTTCTGGGCGAAGTGGAACAACCTCTGGACGGCCGAGGAGGATCGGCACGGCGCGATCCTCCACGACTACATGCACGACAGCGCGATCCTCGACAATCCGGTGCTCGAGCGGATGCAGTTCGAGTACCTCAAGGCGGGTTTCGAGCCGGCGTGGGACAAGGATCCGTACCGCGTCTTCGTCTACACGACGCTGCAGGAACGCGCGACGCAGTTCAGCCACGCGGCCACCGGCAAGCTCGCCGGCGAGTACGAGCCCACCATCGGCGAGGTGCTGCGGAACGTCGCCTCCGAGGAGGCGCGCCACTACACGTTCTACCGGCAGATCTTCAAGGAAGTGCTGGAGCGTGATCCCAACCGCGCGCTCGCCTCGGCGGCCGAGATCATGCCCAGCATCGACATGCCGGGCGTGAGCATGCCGCACTTCCGCGAGATGGCCGACGTCGTGCGGCGCGCGGGCATCTACGGTCCGCGCGACTACCTCGCGATCGTGAAGGACGCGATCCGCTTCTGGGCGATCGAGACGATGACGGGGCTCGACGAGGTGGGGCAGAAGGCGCGCGACTCGATCCTCGCGATCCCGGCGCGTCTCGAGCGCGTCGCGGACCTCATGGAGACGCGGAGCCGCGCCAAGACGTTTTCGTTCGCGGTCGCGTTCAATCGCGAGTTCGGGATGGCCTGAGGTGCGGAGACGGGCCGTCGCGGTGCGATCCCCGACGGCGCGTCGCGTCCCGTTCCGCTAGCTTGCGGTTCACGCCGCCATTCCCGGTCGCGTGTCCCGGCGCCCACGGCGCCCCACCCCGCAACCCGGATGGTCGCGTGGCGCGAACGCCCAACTACGGCTTCGAGAAGCGCAAGAAGGAACAGGAACGCAAGGACAAGAAGGCCGAGAAGGCGCGCCGTCGCGCCGAGGAGAAGCCGGAGGACGCGATGATGATCAGCGCCGAGGATCTCGAGGCGCTCGGTATCGTGCGGCCGTCCGCGGACGACGACGCGTCGACCCCGACGGGCTGAGGACGGGCGCCCGCGCGAGGGCGCCACGAGAGCGGCCGGCCGTGCGCACGTCGCGCAGCCGGCCGTCGTGCGGTCGAACGGAGGCACGCGCCACCGCGCGCGCCACGTGAGCAGAGGCGATCAGGCGACGCGGCCGTGCGCGTAGCCGAGCACCGCGGCGAAGTGGCAGGCGCTCCCGGCCACGACGAACAGGTGCCAGATGAAGTGGCTGTAGTGGAGCCGGTTCCATGCGTAGAAGATCACGCCGACCGTGTAGCAGGCACCACCGGCGAGCAACCAGCCGAGGCCCGCGGCGCCGACCTGGTCGAGCAGCGGCCGGATCGCCACGAGGGCGAGCCATCCCATCACGAGGTAGAGCGCGGTGCTCAGCCGGGGATAGCGGAAGCCGATGCCGCGTCCCGACTTCACCACGATCCCCGCGATCGCGAGCGACCAGATCGCCGCCAGCAGCGACCAGCCCCACGGCCCGCGCAGCGCACCGACGAGGAACGGCGTGTACGTCCCCGCGATCAGCAGGTAGATCGCCGCGTGATCGATCGCGCGCCACCGCTGCTTGCGGGGCGACTCGGGGTGCACGAGATGGTAGAGCGTCGATGCGAGATAGAGCGCGGCCATCGAGAGGCCGTACACGACGCCGGCCGTGAGCGACCACGCGTCGTGCCGGCGGAGCGCGGTGATCGCCAGCACGGGGATCGCGGCGATGCTGGCGAGGAAGGCGACGAAGTGGCTGATCGCGTTCGCGCGCTCCTCGCGCAGCGTCTGCGGACGGGATCGTGCGGTGGGGCGCGTGGCAGGCATGGTCGTGAACGTACGGGTTCCGGGCGGCTCCCGGCGAGTGGTTCCGGGGTAACGGAGTGATGTCCATGACGAGTCCGACGTCCATCTCCATCGTGCGCCCGGTCGCGGCGCTCGCGCTCGCCGCCGTGGCCGCCGGCTGCAGCCGCGTGCGCGAAGGGGTGCGCGACGTGGTCGAGCGTCCGCTCACGCCGCACGCGCGCTACGCGCGGTCGCTCGAACGTGCGGGGCTCGACTCGACCGCGCTCGGCCGCGAATGGCTCGCCGCGGCCGACACGGTGCTGCGGGCCGCGCATGCGGTCACGCTCCCGCATCGCGAGGCGGGCGCCTACGTGCGCGACGAGGCGCGTGCGGTCGGGTGGCGTGTGTCGCTGCGCGATGGCGAGCGGCTCGTGGCCCGAGTGCGGACACAGGGCGAGCGCACGACGCTCTTCGTGGACGCGTTCGAGGTCGAGGGCGACACGCTGGCCGCCTTCGCACACCGCGCCACCGCGACCGAGGACAGCGCGACAGGCGAACTGGTGTTGCGTCTGGAGGCGGCACGCAGTGCGCCGCACGTCATCCGCCTGCAGCCGGAGCTGCTGCGCGCGGGACGCTACGACGTCGAATTGCGCGTCGAGCCGACGCTCGCCTTCCCCGTGCCGGCGGTGGGCCCGGCCGCGGTGCAGAGCTTCTGGGGTGCGGCGCGCGACGGCGGCGCACGGTCGCACGAGGGCATCGACATCTTCGCGCCACGCGGCACGCCGGTGGTCGCGGTGGTGTCCGGCACGGTGCGCAGCACGTCGCCCAACCGGCTCGGCGGCAACGTCGTCTGGCTCGCCGACGGCACGCGACCGCAGACGCTCTACTACGCGCATCTCGATCGCGTGATCGCGGTGGCGGGGCAGCGCGTGGAGGTCGGCGACACGCTGGGCTTCGTCGGCAACACCGGCAACGCGATGTCGACGCGCCCGCACCTCCACTTCGGCATCTATCGTGGCGGCGTCGGCGCCGTCGATCCGTGGCCGTTCGTGCGTCCCGCACGCGGTGAGCCGGCGGCGGTGCGCGCCGACACGACAGTGCTCGGCGCGCGCGCGGAACTCGGCAGCGCGGCCGCGGTGCGCACGGCGCCGGAGGATGACGCCGTGGTGGTGCGTCGCGCCGCGGCCCGCGCGCCGGTGCGCATCGTCGGCGCGGCAGGGCGGTGGCACCGCGTGCAGCTCGCCGACGGCACCGCCGGCTACGTGCCGAGTGCGGTGACGCGTCGCGTGGTCACGGGCGACGCCACGCGCTGATCGCGCGCGCCGTCCGCGCGCGACGCGCGGCGGCGGCGGCGCGTCCTTCGCACACGCGCGCGCGTCACGTGCTCAGGCGTCGCCGCCGATGCCGAGGACCTTGCGCAGCAGGGCGATCTGCCCGCCGTGGTAGGCGTGGTGCTGCGCGAGGCCGGCGAGCATCGCGGCGTGCGTGACGCCGTCGCCCAGCGAGAGGTCGCGCCGGCCGTCGCCCACGCGCACGAGGAGGCGGCTGTCCTCGCAGTCGCGCAACGCGACGCGTGCGCGGTCGTTGGCGGCATCGAGGTCGTTGAGCGCCAGTCGCCACGCGCGATCGTCGGGTGTCTCGGGGAGTGGCGGCCAGTCGCCTGCGCGCGGGGGCTCGGGCGGGGCACCGGCGACACGGCGCGCGACCTCGTCGGACCACGCCGTGAGGTGCAGCACGATCTCCCAGATCGAGTGCACCCCCGGCAGCGGTGTGGCGCGGGCCTGTTCGGCGGAGACGGCGCGGAGAAGCGGGACGACGGCGGAGCCGTGCCACGGATCGCCACGCACGGAGCGGGCGAGGGCATCGGCGAGCGTGGCGCGCAGATGGGTGACGTCGAGCGGCGGCATGCGGACGGTGTGAAGGTACGATGCGCATGCTGTGCGATCGCCGTGCTTCGCACAACGGCCGTCGGACGCATGACGACGCGTGCGGAGCGCGATGGATGCACGCAATCCGCGCTTTCGGCACATCGGGCGTCATTCGACCGTCATTTCGACGCGGGACCGCGGTGTTCGACTGACGGTCGAATGACGCTCGACCGACGCGCGACCGACGCGCGACCGACGTGCGCACGCGGCGCGCCGGAGGGGGACGAGGCGGATGACGCCGGCTTGACGCATCGTGCGCCACGGGGACAGCGTGCGACGATCCGCACGATCACCCTTCCGGCCCCGCGATGTCCCGACTCCGTTCCGCCTCCCCGCTCCTCGCCGCGCTCGGCTTCGTGTCCGTGGCGTCGCACACCGACGCCCAGCGCAGGCCGGCGCCGTCACCCGCATCGACGCCGACACCCGCCGCGCGGCCCGGACTGCCCGCCGCCGCGCTGCCCCCCGACACCACGACCTTCCGCACGTTGCAGTGGCGCAACATCGGGCCGTTCCGCGGCGGCCGCTCGGTCGCGGTCGCGGGCATCCCGTCGCAGCCGCTGACCTACTTCGCGGGCTACACCGGCGGTGGGCTCTGGCGCACCGACGATGCCGGGCTGTCGTGGCGCAACATCGGCGACGGCTGGTTCGGTACCGGCTCGATCGGTGCGATCGCGGTCGCGCCGTCGGATCCGAACGTGTTGTACGTCGGCACGGGCGAGCACGCCATCCGCGGGCAGTCGAGCACGTACGGTGACGGCGTCTACAAGTCCACCGACCAGGGGCGCACGTGGCGGCACGTCGGGCTGCGCGCGTCGCGGCAGATCAGCGCGGTGCGCGTGCACCCCACGAATCCGGACATCGCGTGGGTCGCCGCGCAGGGCGACCGCTGGCAGGGATCGGAGGAACGCGGCATCTACCGCACCACCGACGGCGGCGTCACGTGGACGAAGGTGCTGGCCGGGCTCAATGCGACGAGCGGCGCGAGCGACCTGTCCGTCGACCCGACGAATCCGCGCACCCTGTACGCGGCGTTCTGGGACCACCAGCGTCGCCCGTGGATCGTGCGCAGCGGCGGAGCGGGGTCGGGGATCTGGAAGAGCACCGACGGCGGCGACACGTGGACGCGGCTCGCGCAGGGGTTGCCGGCGCTCATGGGCAAGATCGGCGTATCGGTGTCGCCGGCGAATCCGGATCGCGTCTACGCGATCGTCGAGGCGGAGCAGGGCGGCATGTACCGCTCCGACGACGCGGGACGCACCTGGTCGCGCACTTCGTCCGACCGGCTGATCCAGACGCGCTCGTGGTACTACATGAAGACGTTCGCCGACCCGAAGAACGCCGACGTCGTCTGGGTGACGAATGCACCGGTGCTGCGCAGCATCGACGGCGGGCGCACCTTCGCGACCGTCCCCGCGACGCACGGCGACAACCATCAGCTCTGGATCGACCCGATCGAGGGGCGTCGCATCATCAACGCCAACGACGGGGGGGCGTCGATCTCGCTCGACGGGGGGCGCAGCTGGAGCTCGCAGGACAACCAGCCGACGGCGCAGTTCTACCACGTGACGGTGGACGACCAGTACCCGTACCGCCTCTACAGCGGCCAGCAGGACAACACGAGCGTCATCATCACGTCGCGCGGCGAGGACGGTGCGATCGGCGTGCGCGACTGGACCGTCGGTCCCGGCTGCGAGAGCGCCAACGTCGGTGTGAGCGCGCGCGATCCGCGCTACGTGTACGGCGGCTGCTACCAGGGGCTGATCGACGAACGCGACATGACGACGGGGATCACGCGTGACATCATGCCGTGGCCCGAGATGAACCTCACCGAGCCGACGGACAGGACGCGCTACCGCTTCAACTGGACCGCGCCGATCGTCGTCTCGCGGCACGACGCGAACGTGCTGTACCACGGTGGCAACGTGCTTTTCCGCAGCATCGATCGCGGCCAGTCGTGGACGCCGGCGTCGCCCGATCTCTCGCGCAACGACCGGTCGCGGCAGGGATGGGGTGGCACGCCGATCACCAACGAAGGGGCCGGCGGCGAGGTGTACGGCACGATCATCGTGATCCACGAAGATCCGCGCGATGCACGCACGCTCTGGATCGGCACCGACGACGGCCGCGTGCAGGTGACGCGCGACGGTGGCACGACATGGAGCGACGTCACCCCGCGCGGCGCGGGCGATGGGCTCGTGAACGAGATCGAGGTGTCGCCGTTCGACGCGAACACGGTCTGGATCGCGTACCGCACCAATCGCATGGGTGATCCCGCTCCGCACGTGTTCCGCACGACCGACGGCGGGCGCACGTGGGTGCGCACCGTCACCGGCCTGCGCGAGGGCGAACCGGTGCGCGTCGTGCGCGAGGATCCGGAGCGGCGCGGCCTGCTCTACGCCGGCACGGAGACGGGCATCTACGTCTCGCGCGACAACGGCGCACAGTGGCAGCCGTTCCCGGCGCGCTTTCCGGTGGTGCCGGTGACGGATCTCGCGGTGCATCGCGGGGATCTCGTCGCGGCGACGGAAGGGCGCGCGTTCTGGATCCTCGACGATCTCTCGACGCTGCGTCAGCATGCGGACTCGCTGCTCACCGCGCCGCTCCATCTGCACGCGCCTCGACCGGCGGTGCTCGCCGAAGGGCAGGGTGGCTTCGGCGGCGGTGGTCGCAACGTGGGCCGCAATCCGCCCGCCGGCGCGATGATCCACTATCGTCTCGGGTCGGCACCCGACAGCACGTCGCCGGTGACGCTCGAGCTGCTCGACGCTCGCGGGACCGTGGTGCGCAGCTTCTCCAGCCGCGCCACGGACGCAGGCGATCGGCTGCCGGCGCGTGCGGGCGTCAACCTGCTCGTCTGGAACCTGCGCCGACGCACGCCCACGACGCTCGCCGGCGTCGAGCTGTTCGGCGCGCCGCGCGGCGGTGCGCGCGTCCCGGCGGGACGGTACACGGTGCGGCTCACCGCCAACGGCACCACGCGCACGCAGCCGCTCGACGTGCTCCCCGACCCCCGCGTGACGACACCGCCAGCGCTGGTGGCCGAGCGTGATGCCGTCGCGGCGTCGCTCAGCGAACGGCTCGGCGAGATCAACGACGCGGTGCTCCGCGTCCGCGAGGCACGCGGTCAGGTGCAGGCCGCACTGACGCGCGCGCGCGACGCCGAGAACGCCGCCGCGATCACCGCGGCCGGCAAGGCGCTCACGACGAAGCTCGAGACGATGGATCCGCGCCTGACGACGAAGGCCGGCAACGGGCAGGACATCATCAACTACGCGAACGGCTTCAATGGCCAGGTCGCGTTCCTGCTCGGTCAGGTCGAGGGCAACACCGCCGTCACGCAGCCCGTTCGCGATCGCATGCGCGAACTCGATGCGCAGTGGGCGAAGCTCCGCGCGGAGCTCGACGCGATCGAATCCGACGACATCCCCGCCTTCAACCGCCTCCTCGAAGCGGGCAAGGTGCCCGGCGTGACCATCCGCAAGGTGACACCGGTACGGCCGCCGATCTCCTGAGTTGGCGCTTTCCCGGACCGTCGATGCTGGCTGGGGACATCCGTGCAGCGCGTGCTGGAACAGATGATGAACGGCAGGCAACGACAGGAACTACAGGCAACGACAGGAACTACAGGCAACGACAGGCACTGCAGTAACGACAGGAACTGCAGGAACTGCAGGAACGACAGGAACGACTCGCAAAGAACCAGGTCCTTTCGAAGTGTCCTGACTGCTTTGGTGGAGTCGGCGCGCCGTTCTCCTGTCTTTGCCTGTCGTTCCTGTCGTTGCCTGCCCTTCATCAGCTGTTCAAGGGCTTCCTTCGACACCGATGCGGACTTCAGAGCAACGGATTCGCGTCGCGGGACGAGACGGTGCGGGTGGAGTCGTAGGGATCCATGCCGCTCGACGGGAGGCGGAAGGTGCGGCCGCCGTGGCGGGAGAGTTCGGCGCGGATGAACTCCTCGTTCGAGGGATGCGCGTCCACCGCCACGAGCACGTCGCCGCGTTCGACGGCGCCGGCGTAGTGCTCGGCTTCGTCGCGGTCGTAGCCGGCCTTCGCGAAGGCACCGGCGATCGCGCCCGACGTGCCGCCGACGATCGCGCCGGCCGCCGCGGCGCCGCCCGTCGCACCGAGGACGGTCGCGAGCGTGCCGGCGGCGATGAAGGGACCGATGCCGGGGATCAGCGCGGCCGCGAGACCGAAGAGCGTGCCGACGCCGGCGCCGGCGAGCGCCCCCTTGCCGATGCGGGCGCCGGCGTCGCTGCCGCTCGTCGCGTCGTGTGCGTCGGCGTGGCGCACGGGCACCTCGACGTCGTCGGCGCGGCGCGAGATGACCGAGATGTCGGCTTCGGGGACGCCGCGGCGCCGCAGTTCGGTGATCGCTTGCTCGGCCTGCGCGCGGTCGTCGAAGATGGCGGTGATACGAGCCATGGATGCGTGTCCTCGATGCGGGTGGCGCGCGGGCACCGCCCGGAGCGAGCGGGCGCGGCGCGGACGTCCGGCCGCGAGGCGTTCACGATCCATGCCCACGAAGCGGGCCCAGGCTCACTTCTGCGTGCCGCTCGCCTCGCTCGTCGGGATCGGCGCGGGCGTCTTCGCCCGCAGCGTCGGGTATTGGATGCCGAGCTGCTCGAGATAGGTCCGGTACTTCTTCGCGTCGTAGTAGTGCTTCCGCATCTCCGGCCGGAAGCGCGCCATGATCTCGGCGTTCAACCAGATCGGCGGGCCGTCCGTCGCACCGAGGAACGACTTGTACTTGGTCGTCTTCGTCTGCACGTCGGTGAAGTAGCTGCTCGCCGCGCCGACCAGCTCCGGCGTGAGCAGGATGTCGAGCATCGTCATCGCCTGCGTCTTCGCGCCCGCGACCGCACCCTTGTGCGCGATCGGCGTCGCCATCGCGATGCCGTCGGCCCAGTTGTGGCCCGGCGTGCCGGGGATGTTGCTCGGGTAGCGGAGCGTCACCGTCGGCGCGTTCCACGACACGTCACCGATGTCGTCCGAACCGCCGCCCATCATCGCGGCGGCCGGCGTCGGCCCCGTCGCACCGCGCGGCATCGTCAGCAGGCCGTTCGGGAAGCTGCCGAGCTCCGTCTGCACGCCCTTCGCGAAGGCAATGTCGAGCGAGTCCCACTTGGGCATACCCACGCGCGCGATGTTGCGCCCCATCGCCTCGGCGATCGGCCGGTTGAAGTGCCCCGACCACCCGGAGCCGAGGATGACGACCGTGTCGAGCTGCACGTCGGCCATCATCGCCGCGCCGCGCGCGATGCGCTTCGCGTCCTCGAACATCCGCTGCACGCGGTCGTAGTCGCGTTCACGGAAGTAGAACCAGATGCTCGCGGTGCTCGGCACGACGTTCGGCTGGTCGCCGCCGTCCTTGATGATGTAGTGCGAGCGCTGGGGCAGCTCCATGTGCTCGCGGTGGTACTCCCACCCCTGGCCCATGAGCATCGCCGCGTCGAGCGCCGACTTGCCGCGCCACGGCGCGCCGGCCGCGTGCGCGCTCGACCCCTTGAAGCGGAACTCGGCGCTCACCATCGCGAGCTGCGTGCTCTGTCCCCACGTCACGCCGAGATCCGAGCCCACGTGCGTGAAGAGCACGACGTCGGCGTCCTTGAAGACGCCGGCGCGCACGAGGTGCGCCTTGCCCGCCATCTGCTCCTCGGCGACACCGGGCCAGAGCTGCAGCGTCCCCGGAATCTTCTCGCGGATCATGAGCTCCCTGACCACGAGCGCCGCCGCGATGTTGACCGCCTGCCCGCTGTTGTGTCCCTCGCCGTGGCCCGGTGCGCCCGTCACCAGCTGGTCGCGATAGCCGACGGCCGGCTTCTGGTTGCTCTGCGGGATGCCGTCGATGTCGGAGCCGAGCGAGATCACCGGCTTGCCCGAGCCCCACGACGCGACCCACGCCGTCGGCATGCCGGCGACGCCACGCGTGACGGTGAAGCCGTTCTTCTCGAGGAGTTCGGTGAGATACTTCGACGTCTCGACCTCCTGCATGCCGAGTTCACCGAAGCTGTAGACCTGGTCGATGATCTCTTGGATCAGCTTCGCCCGCGCCTCGATCTTCGTCGCCGCTTCGGCCTTGAGCCGTTCGAGACGCGGGTCGAGGCGCCAGTCGGCCGGGCGTGCGACGGTATCGGCGGGCGCGGGGGCGATCGCGGGCTGCTGGGCCGCGAGCGGCGCCGCGAACAGGAGCGCGGCGGCGCACGACGTCACGAGATCGCGAGCGAACGACTGCGGGGGCATGCGAGGTCTCCGGCGAGTGAGGGCAGGGCCGACGGGTGACGCGTCCGGACCGCGCCACGGGCACGCGCGACGGGCGACGAAAACGTCACCCATGCGCGGCACACGCTACGGCGGCGCCGGATCGCGGGCAACGCGGCAGATTGCCCGGACGTTGTCGGGTTCGGCTTCTCATCTCTCCCGGGCATCATGACATCTCGGAACGTCCCGCACGTCGTCTCGGCGGCGTTGGTCCTCTCGTTCACGACGACGGTCGCGTCGCCCGTCGCGGCGCAGCGTGCCGCGCGTCCGACCGCATCGCCCGCGTCGTCGCCGGCCGACAGCGCGATCGTCGCCCGCATCGCCGGCACGATCCCGGTGCGCTCGCTCGGCCCCGCGGCGATGAGCGGGCGCGTCACCGCGCTCGCGGTCCCGCGTCCGTTCACCCGCTCGTACTACGTCGGCACGGCGGGCGGCGGCGTCTGGCGCACGAGCAACGGCGGCATCACGTGGCGACCGATCGCCGATTCCATCGGGGCGCTCACCATCGGCGACGTCGCCGTCGCGCCGAGCGACACCGCGGTCGTCTGGATCGGCACCGGCGAGAAGAACTCGCTGCGATCGCAGGGGTGGGGGAACGGCGTCCACAAGTCGGTGAACGGCGGGCGCACGTGGCAGGCGATGGGGCTCGTCGAGACGCGCACCACCGGGCGCATCCTCATCCATCCGCGCGATCCGAACACCGTCTACGTGGGTGCACTCGGTCACCTGTGGGGACCCAACCGCGACCGCGGTGTCTTCAAGACGACCGACGGCGGGACTACGTGGAGCAAGGTGCTGTTCGTCGACGACACGAGCGGCGTCGTGGACATGGCATTCGACCCGTCGAACCCGGACGTGCTCTACGCCGCGAGCTGGCATCGCCTGCGCCTCGGCGGCTCGCGCATGCAGGGCGTCGGCGCGGGGAGTGCGATCTGGCGCTCGAGCGACGCGGGGCGCACGTGGACGCGTCTCACCGACAGCACGCGACGCAACGGCCTGCCGTGGCGCGACCTCGGTCGCATCGGGCTCGCGACGAGTGCGGCGAACCCCAGGGTCGTCTACGCGATGGTCACCGTCGATCGCGGGATCGTGCAGGGCGGATCCCAGCCGGTCGGAGGGCTCTTCCGCTCGGACGACGCGGGCGCGACCTGGACGCGCGTCAACGACGTCCAGCCGACCGCACACTACTACTACGACGACGTCATCGCCGACCCGTCGAACGCCGATCGGATCTGGCTGACGAACACGCCGCTCCTCTCGAGCCGCGACGGCGGTCGCACGATCGCGCAGGACTCGCTCGTCAACGTGCACGTCGATCATCACGCGCTCTGGATCGATCCGGACGACCCCGATCATCGCCTGCTCGGCAACGACGGCGGCGTGTACCTGACGCGCGACGGCGGCCGCGCGTGGGAGCACCAGACGATCCCGGTGGCGCAGTTCTACACGGTCGTCGTGGACAGTTCGCAGGCGCCGTACCAGGTGTGCGGCGGGCTCCAGGACAACAACACCTGGTGCGGGCCGAGCCGCACACGTGATTCGGCGGGTGTGATCGACGCCGACTGGTATCCGGTCTACGGCGGCGACGGCATGCACGTGCAGGTGCCGGCTCGTGATCCGCACACCGTCTACGCGGGATTGCAGTTCGGCAACATGGTGCGCGTCGACCTGCGCACCTGGAAGCGCGATCCGATCACGCCGCAGGTGCTCGATGCGGGACGCGACGCGGGATACGGGCTCACGTGGGGCTGGACGTCACCCATGCTGCTCTCGCAGCACGACACGACGGTGCTCTACGTCGGCGCCAACCGCGTGCTGCGCCTTCGCCCCGCGACCAACGAGTGGGAGGTGATCAGCCCCGATCTCACGCGCGCGGATCGCCGTCGCCCCGAGGCCGACACGGGGAGCACGAGCTACCGCGCGCTCTTCTCGCTGGCCGAGTCGCCGAAGAACCGGAACGTGCTCTGGGCGGGAAGCGACGATGGGCTCGTCTGGCTGACGCGTGACGGCGGCGCGCGCTGGGAGAATCTCACGGCCAACCTGCCGACGTCGGCGCCGGTGCGCTGTTTCGTGAACCAGATCGCCGCGTCGTACCATGCCGAGGGCACGGCGTGGCTCGTGTACGACTGCCACCATCGCGACGACTACCGGCCGTACGTCTATCGCACGACCGACTTCGGTCGTACGTGGACGCCGATCGCGGCGGGGCTGCCGGCGGACGAGTCGTCGCACACGCTCTTCGAGAGTCCCGTCAACGCGAACGTCGCGTGGCTCGGCACCGCGCGCGGTGTGTGGGTGACCGCCGATGCGGGACGCCGCTGGCACCGGTTCGGTCGCGGGCTGCCGCCGGTGGCGGTCGAGAAATTCTCGATGTCGTACGATCAGCAGGAGCTGGTGATCGCGACGCACGGCCGCGGTCTGTTCGTGGCCAGTGCGACCCCGGTGGAGGCGTTGCGCGACAGCGTGCTCGCCGACAGCGTCGCCTTCTTCCCCACGGCGCCGACGTGGCAATACCGCTACTCGGCGACGCTGCCGGACTTCGGACAGCGTCCGTACGTCGCGCCCAATCCGCCGCGCGGTGCGGTGTTGCAGTACTGGCTGCGCACGCCGCGCGAGGGGGCGGTGCGCATCGTGATCACCGATGCACAGGGCGACACGGTGCGCACGCTGCAGGCACCCGGCTACGCCGGATTGCAGCGTGCCACGTGGGACCTCACGCGCGACCGGCCACGCCCTCGTGCACTCGGCGCGCCGACGTCACCGGCGGAGCTGCGTCGCGTCGAGCCGGGACGCTACACGGCGACACTCGTGGTCGGGCCGATCCGGCGATCGGTGCCGATCGTGGTGCGTGAGTGGCCACGCGACCCGCTCGGACGCATCCGCTGACGTACGCGACGACATCGCGATCGACGAGCGACGCACCGCGACGCACCGCTGCATGCACGAAGGGGCCGCGCGACGACTCGCGCGGCCCCTTCGTCCCGCATCCGCCCGAGCGGATGCGACACCCTGGAAATCAGGGCGTGACGACGAACGAATCCGACTGGATCACCCGGTTCGTCGACCCACCGGTCACGCGGTACGTCAGGCGGAGCGTCCACGGCCCCGTGCCGATGAGCTGCGGCGCGGCCTGGGCCATGTCGATCGTCTCGGTCCGCGTCTGACCCGGCGCCCACAGCAGGATCGGCAGGTTGCACGCCTGTGGCGCGACGCGACCGATCGTCTGCCACTGACCGTTCACCTGCTGCTCGTAGCCGCCGTCGATGCACCAGGTACCGCTCTGGATCTCGACGGAGCTCGTGTTGCGGAACTCGGCGGTGATGACACTGCCGCGCGCGGCGGTCGCCTGGACGACGTTCAGCGAGATGGGCGCGCTGGCCGGCTGCGTGCTCGAATCGTCGGAGCTGCACGCGGCGAGCGTCACGAGGGCGGCGGCGGCGAAGGCGTGGCGAAGCATGGTCATGGCGTTGGTCTCGGTGGACGGCGACCGCGAGGTGGCGCGGGCGACCGGGTGTGCGTGCGACATGGGCAAGAAGCGGGCTACTCGTGACAGCACAACGACTTGCAGCATCCGTACCGGGTCGTGCGGGAGCCCGGTCGAGCCGCGCCCCGTCGTCTGTCGTACCGCCGGGAGGCGGCTCGCGTCACAACCGCGTGACGGGGCGGCGCCCCTCCCGCTGCCGTCGTGTCGCCCGGGGGGGCGGCGCGCGGCGCTCCGTGACCGGCGGCGCGGGATAGCTTGCGCGCATGCCCCCAGCCACGCCGAGCAAGCCGAAGTACGACGCCGCCCGCGCCTGGGCCGAGGCGCGCGCCCTCCTCTGGACCCACCGCCGCTCCGTCGGGCTCGGGCTCGCGCTCATGCTCGTCAGCCGCGCGGCTGGGCTCGTCCTGCCGGCGAGTTCCAAGTGGCTGATCGACGAGGTGCTCGGCAAGGGGAACGCGGCGCTCCTGGTGCCGCTCGCGATGGCCGCCGGCGCGGCGACGCTGGTGCAGGCGATCACGTCGTTCTCGCTGTCGCAGGTCGTGAGCGTCGCCGCGCAGCGGGCGATCTCGCAGCTGCGCGAGGAGGTGCAGGCGCATCTCGTGCGACTCCCGGTGCGCTACTTCGACAGCACCAAGTCCGGCGTGCTGGTCTCGCGCACCATGAACGATCCCGAGGGCATCCGGAACCTCATCGGCACGGGGCTCATCCAGCTCACCGGTGGCCTGCTGACGGCCGCGATCGCGCTCGGCGTCCTGTTCTGGCTCAACTGGCGCCTGACGACGGTCACGATGCTCTTCCTCGTGGTCTTCGCCGTCGGCATGGCGACCGCGTTCAAGCGGCTGCGCCCGATCTTCCGCGAACGGAGCGTGATCCAGGCCGACGTGACGGGGCGACTCACCGAGACGATCGGCGGCATCCGGCTGATCAAGGTCTACACCGCCGAAGCGCGCGAGCAGGCCGTCTTCGCCGAGGGCGTCGGCCGACTGTTCCGCAACATCGCGCGCACGATCACGGGGACGAGTGCGACGACCGCGCTCTCGACGGCGGTGATCGGCGTCATCGGCACGCTGCTGATCATCGTCGGCGGGCGAGACGTCACCTCGGGGCGCATGACGACGGGCGACCTCGTGATGTACGTCTTCTTCATCGGCCTCGTCGCCGCGCCGCTGGTGAGCGTCGCCAACATCGGCACCCAACTCTCGGAGGCGCTGGCGGGGCTCGACCGGATCCGCGAACTGCGCGAGATGGCGACCGAGGACCAGGAGGACGCGCAACGCGTCGCGGTGCCGACGGTGCGCGGGACGGTGACCTTCGACGACGTCTGGTTCGAGTACGAAGCCGGGACGCCGGTGCTCAAGGGGATCGGCTTCGAGGCCCCGGAAGGCACGACGACCGCGCTCGTCGGGTCGAGCGGCTCGGGCAAGAGTACGCTGATCTCGCTGGTGATGGCGTTCGCGCGTCCGCAGCGCGGACGCATCCTGGTGGACGGCACCGATCTCGCCGCGATGAAGCTGCGCGAGTATCGCCGACACCTGGGCGTCGTGATGCAGGACAACTTCCTCTTCGACGGCACGGTCCGCGACAACATCGCCTTCACGAAGCCCGGTGCGACCGACGACGAAGTGCGCGCGGTGGCGCGGATCGCGAACGTCGAGGAGTTCGTGTCGCGCTTCCCCGACGGCTACGACACGATCGTCGGCGAACGCGGCGTGAAGCTCTCGGGCGGCCAGCGGCAGCGCGTCGCGATCGCGCGCGCGATCCTCGCCGATCCGCGAATCCTCATTCTCGACGAGGCCACCAGTTCACTCGACAGCGAGAGCGAGCAGCTGATCCAGGAGGGGCTGCGGCGGTTGCGCGCGGGGCGCACGACGTTCGTGATCGCGCACCGACTGAGCACGATCACCAGCGCCGACCGGATCCTCGTGCTCGAGCAGGGGACGATCGTCGAGAGCGGGACGCACGACGAACTGATCGCGTTCGGCGGGCGCTACCGCGACCTGTACGACCGGCAGTTCCGGCTCGAGCGGGACCGGTTCATCAATCCGGGCGAGGACTTCACGCCGGAGCCCGCGGCGGTGCGCTGACGCGGCGCGTCGACGCGGCACGTCGGACACCGCCTCGCCGGCAACGTCTGGCCGGCGCGACGGCACGCGCACAGCTTGGGGCGACCTCCACGCCGCCCGCCATGCCGCTCCGTCGTCTCGCGTTCACGATCGTCCCGGCCGTCGTCACCGCGCTGCTGACCACCGCGGTCGCGACCGCGCAATCCGCCGCCGCGCCGCCGCTCCCACCCGGCTTCGACGCCTTCGTCGACAGTGTGCTGACCGCCTTCCGCGTGCCGGGCGCATCGGTGGCGGTCGTGCGTGACGGCAGGACGGTCCTCGCGAAGGGTTACGGCGTGCGCGAACTCGGCCAGCCGGCGCGTGTCGACTCGGCCACGCTGTTCGGGATCGCATCCAACACCAAGCTCATGACCGCGACCGCGCTCGCGATGCTGGTGGAGGAAGGGAAACTCGACTGGGATGCGCCGGTGCAGCGCTGGCTCCCGTGGTTCTCGCTCTCCGATCCGTGGGTCTCGTCGCAACTCACCATCCGCGACCTGCTCGTGCACCGCAGCGGGCTCGGACTCGGTGCGGGCGACCTGCTCTGGTGGCCGGGCACGACGTACACGCGGCGCGAGATCGCGGAGCGGCTGCGCTTCCTGCCGCTCGCGACGAGTTTCCGCAGTGCGTACGCCTACGACAACGTGCTCTATCTCGTCGCCGGCGAAGTGATCAAGGCGGTGACGGGGCAGGAGTGGGAAGACTTCGTCACCGCGCGCGTGCTGCGGCCGAGCGGGATGACGGGCGCGTGGCCGCGCCATGCCGCGCCGACGGGCGTCGCCAACGTCGCACGGACGCACGCGCCGGTCGAGGGGACGATGCGCGTCGTCCCGCCGCTCGGCAGCGACAACACCAATCCCGCCGGCGGCGTGATGGCCGGCGCCGTCGACATGGCGGCGTGGCTTCGCGTGCAACTCGATTCGGGGCGCACGGGCGACGGTACGCGACTCTGGAAGACCGCGACCACGCGCCAACTCTGGTCGCTCGTCACGCCGATTCCCACCGGCGAGCCGATCCTCGAGCTGCGGCCGACGCGCGCGTCGTTCGCGGGCTACGGACTCGGCGTCTTCGTGCGCGACTGGCGCGGGCAGAAGCTGGTGACGCACGACGGTGGCCTCCCCGGCTACGTCTCGCGCGTCGCGATGCTCCCGGATCGCCGCACCGGCATCGCGGTGCTGACGAACGCCGAGTCCACGCCGGCGCTGATCGCGATCAGCGGCGCGCTGCTCGATCATGTGCTCGGCGCGCGCGACGTGGACTGGCTCCGTGCCGCGACCGCACTCGAGGTGCGGAGCCGCAGCGCGATCGCCGCCACGGTGCGCAGCACGGCGGCCGCGCGCGACAGTGCATCGCGCCCCGCGCGCCCGCTCGCGGCGTACGCGGGGACGTATCGCGATGCGTGGTACGGCGACGTGGCGATCACCGAGGAGCGCGGACGGCTGGTGCTCCGCATGACGCGCACGCCGGCGATGGTCGGCGACCTCTCGCACTGGCAGTACGACACCTTCCTCGTGCGCTGGCGTGATCGGTCGCTGCGAGCGGATGCCTTCGCGAGCTTCGTGCTCGCCGCCGACGGGTCGGTGAGCGAGGCGCGCATGCCCCCCGCGTCGCCCGAGGTGGATTTCAGCTTCGACTTCCAGGACCTGCGGCTCGTGCGCGTGGCGAACGGCGCGTTGCCGTGACGCGTGGGCCGGCTCTGCCGTCGCGCGCTCAGCGCGGGCGTCGCCGGTGCAGGAGCATCGTGCCGCGACACGCGGCCGCACCACAGCGGCAGGGATACCGCGCCTTCGCCGCCGCGGTGTGCGGTTCGTCGAGCACGAGCTGGTAGTCGTAGGTCAGCTCCTCGCCCGGCTGGACGACGCGCGCCGTCTCGATCCAGATCCGCCCGTCCTCGACGACCGCATCGCAGTTCGGTGCGCACGAGTGATTGAGCCAGCGCGCGTCGTTCCCGGCGACGCCCGCGTCCACCGCCCAGTCGTCGTCGATCGCGAAGACGAAGGTGTGCGGGGCGGTCGCATCGCCCGCATGCGCGGCGGCACGCCGGCGCGCCTCGTCGGCCCCGATCCGCTCGCCGGCGTACTCGATGAGGAGCGTGCCGGCGGGAATGCGCGCGGTCGCGAAGCCGCCGCGACCGTGGATCGGCGAGTCGCGGATGACGAGGGGCGGGTCGTCGGTGGCGTCGTAACGCGGGGACGGCATGGCACGAAGCAAGCGCATCGCGGGGGCGGCGCCACCCGTCGGCCAGCGTCTCCCGCGAATCCGGGGTAGCTTGCCCGCATGACCCCCAGCACGGACACCACGCCGGCCGGCGCCGGCTTCGCCGCACTCGGCCTCGATGCGCGCCTCGTCGCGGCGCTCGCCGATCTCGGCTACGAAGAACCGACCCCGATCCAGGACGCGGCGATCCCGCCGCTCCTCGCGGGGCGTGACATCCTCGCGCAGGCCGCGACGGGGACCGGCAAGACGGCCGCCTTCGCACTCCCGATCCTCGACGGCCTCGCACAGGCGCCGTCGCCGAAGCACGCCACCGCCGCGCTCGTGCTCGTGCCGACGCGCGAGCTCGCGATGCAGGTGGCCGAGGCGATGCACAAGTACGCGCGCAACCTGCGGCTGACCGTGCTCCCGATCTACGGCGGCGCGCCGATGACGGGGCAGCTCCGCGCGCTCGATCGCGGTGCGGACGTCGTCGTGGCGACACCGGGGCGCGCGCTCGATCACCTCCGGCGCGGCACGCTCGTCCTCGACCAGGTGCGCACCGTCGTCCTCGACGAAGCCGACGAGATGCTCGACATGGGCTTCGCCGAGGACCTCGAGGCGATCCTCTCGGCCGCACCGACGACGCGGCAGACCGCGCTCTTCTCGGCCACCGTCGCCCCGCGCATCGCGGCGATCGCGCAGCGGCAGCTCTCCGACCCGGTGCAGGTCAAGATCGACCGCCCGTTGCCGACGTCGGAGAACCCGAGCAAGGTGCGGCAGGTCGCGTACGTCGTGCCGCGCATGCAGAAGCTGGCCGCACTCGGGCGCGTGCTCGACATCGAGCAGCCGACGAGCGCGATGGTCTTCTGCCGCACGCGCACCGAGGTGGACGAGCTCACCGAGACGATGAACTCGCGCGGCTATCGCGCGCAGGCGCTGCACGGCGGCCTGTCGCAGCAGCAGCGCGACCGCGTGATGAAGCGCTTCCGCGCCAACGAGGTGGATCTGCTCGTCGCGACCGACGTGGCCGCGCGTGGCATCGACGTCGAGCACGTGAGTCACGTCGTCAACTACGACGTGCCGACGAGCCCCGAGGCGTACGTGCACCGCATCGGACGCACGGGACGCGCGGGGCGCACCGGCGTCGCGATCACGCTCGCCGAGCCGCGCGAACACCGCTTCCTGCGCTTCATCGAGCAGGCGACGAAGCAGAAGATGGAGATGGCGCAGGTGCCGACCGTGGCCGACCTGCGCGCGCGCCGGCTCGAGCTGACGCGCGCGAGCATCCGCGAGGCGCTGCTCGCGGGCGACCTCGATGCAGTGCGCGTCGTGGTCGAGTCGCTGGCCGACGAGTTCGACCTGATGGACGTGGCCGCAGCGGCGGTGAAGCTGCTCGAGGCCGAACAGGCGGGGCCGGGCGACGAAGTCGAGATCGTGGCGCCGGTGCCGCGCGATCGTGGCGCGTCACGCGATCGGGACCGCGGGCCGCGCAGCGACGACGGCGACGGGCGTCGCACCCGTACGGGCTTCGACCGGTCGGCACCACGTCGTGGCGGCGGCGATGGTGAGGTCGCCGAGCGCCCCGTCCGTGCGCCGCGGCGCCCGCCGCGCGAGCAGTCGTGGGACGCCGCGCGTCTCTACGTCGGCGCGGGGCGCCAGAACAACGTGCGCCCCGCCGATCTCGTCGGCGCGATCACGAACGAAGCGCAGGTCGACGCGAGCGCCGTCGGCGCGATCGAGATCCAGGACCGCTTCAGCATCGTCGAAGTGCCGGCCGAAATCGCGGACGACATCATCGACGCGCTCCGCGCGACGACCATCAAGGGCAAGCGCGTGATCGTGCGTCGCGACCGCGACGGTGACGCCGACTTCGAGCGCCCGTCGCCACGCGGGCGGTCCGCCTCCTCTTCACCGGCATCGCGCGGTCGGCCGCGGCGCTGACGCTTTCGTGTTCGTGGAAGATCGCGAACGGCATGAACGCAGAGGGCGCAGAACGTACGGAGGGGGCGCAGAGGTTCGAGAAGCGGACAGACGTGCGGCAGTCATCCAAGGCTTTTCATCGGATCCCACTGCACTTTCGTTCGCTTCTCGAACCTCTGCGCCCCCTCCGTACCTTCTGCGCCCCCTGCGTTCATGCCGCTCACGATCTCCCTACCGAACCGACGGCAGGGAGACGCGACTGACCTACTCCGGCACCGGTGACGAGGACGCGATCGGTGCGATGCCGGCGGCCTTGTGGAAGGCAGCGACGTCGGTCCTGACGAGCGTCTCGAGTCGCGCGAGGACGGCGTCGAGTTCGGCGGAGAGTTCGTCGAAGACGGTGTAGGCGCCCGCCGTCGGGCGGGCGTCGCCGGTGCCGACGGAGCGGCCGAGTGCGGCGATGCGGTTGTTGAGGCGGATGGGGAAGTTGAGCGGATCCTGCCCGGCGCGATTGCGGAACTGGTAGAGCGAGTCCTCGACGACGAGCAACGCCGCCGCCACCGTCTCGCCGCGGCGCCGGAGCGCGGCGGGGACGCCCGGCTGCGCGAGGCGCTGCGCGATCCCGCTGCGCAGCGTGCGGATGCGCACCACGCCCTCGTTGGCGGCGGTGACGCGATCGCGGATGCGGAGCAGGAGCCGCTGCTGTTCGGCGAGATCGGCGACGGTGACGCCCTGCAGATTCGGGTTGAGCCGCACGTCGAGCGGCCGTGTCTCGGTGACGGTGCCGGCCGTGACGCGCACCGCGTAGCGGCCCGGCACGACGAGCGGACCGGCCTGCGGGGAGGCGCTCCAGAGGATCATGCAGGGGAAGTCCTTCGCGCCGTCGAGGCGCAGGTCCCACGCGAAGGTGTTGAGCCCCGCGCGTCCCGTCGGCGGCGCTCCGCCGCCCGCACCGCGACGGCGACCGCCCGTCTCGCAGCCCTGCGGATTCATGATCGTGTCCACCGGCGCCGCGTTCGCGGCGGGCGTCGCCGGCGTGCCCGCTTCGGCCATCGGACGCGGCGCCGTCGTCGCCGCCGGTCGTGCGACGGGCGCGCCCCCGCCGCGCCAGGTGCGCAGCACGGTGCCGGTCGAGTCGAGCACCTCGATGCGCACCGAGTCGGTCACCGACGCGAGCGTGTACTGGATCGGGGCGGCGCCATCGATGCCGCGGATGGCGGGACGCGGTGCGTGGAGGGCGAGCGGGCGCGAAGCAGTCACGAGATCGGCCTTCCACTCGCGGAGCGGCGCGATGTCCTCGAGCACGTAGGCGCTGCGGCCGTGCGTGCCGATCACGAGATCGTGCGCCTCGACGACGAGATCGGAGATCTGCGTGTCGGGGAGATCGAGGTCGAGCGAGCGCCACGAAGCGCCGTCGTCGAAGCTGACCCACACGCCGTGCTCCGTGCCGGCATAGAGCAGGCCGGGACGCACGCGATCCTCGCGCACCACGTGCACGTACGCATCGGCGCGGATGCCCGTGACGATCTTCGTCCACGTGCGGCCGAAATCGGTGGTCTTCCAGATGTGGGGCGCGCGGTCGCCGCGCAGGTAGTGCTTGGCGGCGACGTACGCGGTGCCGGGTGCGTGACGCGACGCCTCGATGATCGAGACGCGCGCGAAGTCGGGCATGCCGGGTGGCGTCACCTTCTGCCACGTGGTGCCGCCGTTGCGCGTGACGTGCACCAGCCCGTCGTCGCTGCCGGCCCAGAGCACGTCACCATCGAGCGGCGACGGGGCGAGCGCGAAGATCGTCGCGTAGATCTCGGGGCCGTTCATGTCCTTGGTGATCGGCCCGCCGGTGGGACCGAGCGTCGTCGGATCGGCGCGCGTCAGATCGGGGGAGATGCGCGTCCAGCGCTGGCCCTCGTCGGTGGTCTTCCAGACGTGCTGGCTCGTGATGAAGAGCGTGCGCGGATCCTTGGGGTGGAAGACGATCGGGAAGGTCCACTGCCAGCGTTCGCGAAGTGCGCTCGCCGGCTCGCCGGAGAAGAAGCGCGGGTACGGCTGCACGTCGCGGATCTGCCCCGTGCGCCGATCGTAGCGTGTCAGGAGCGCGCCCTGGCTCCCGGCGTAGAAGACGTCGGGGTTGCGCGGGTCCTGCGTGATGTAGCCCGACTCGCCGCCACCGACGTCGTACATCCAGTCGCCCGGCTGCTGGTTGCCGGCGCCGCGCAGCGTGGACCAGCCGCGCGACGGCAGGCACATCGTGCTGTTGTCCTGCTGCGCGCCGCAGACGTGGTAGGGGACGTCGCTGGTGGTCGAGACGTGGTAGAGCTGCGCCGTCGGGAAGTTCAGGTTCGTGAAGCTGCGGCCGCCGTTCATCGTCACCGTGCCGCCGCCGTCGTTGCCCTGCACGAAGCGCTGGTTGTTCACCGGCGAGATCCACAGGTCGTGATGATCGCCGTGCGGCGTCTCGATCGAGGTGGGGAAGGTCTTCCCGCCGTCGTCGCTGCGGAACATGCCGACGTTCAGCACGTAGACGCGGTTCGAGTCCACCGCGTCGGCGTGGATGTGCGAGTAGTAGAAGGCGCGCTGCCGCAGCTTGCGTTCGTCGTTGACGCGCTGCCAGGTCGCGCCGGCGTCGTCGCTGCGGAAGACGCCGCCCTGCTCGTGCTCGACGATCGCCCAGACGCGACGGCCGTTCGACGCGACGCTGACGCCGATCTTGCCGAGCGTGCCCGCGGGAAGGCCGGGCGCCCGCGTGATCTCGGTCCACGTCTCGCCGCCGTCCGCGCTCCTGAAGAGCCCCGAGCCCGGCCCGCCCGACGACATCTGCCACGTGATGCGGTACGCCTCCCAGAGCGCGGCATAGAGCACGTTCGGATCGGTCGGGTCGACGCTCACGTCGATCGCACCGGTGCGCGGATCGCGGAAGAGCGTGCGACGCCAGCTGCGACCGCCGTCGGTGGTCTTGTAGATGCCGCGCGCCGACGTCGCCTGCGACGGATCACCGAACGCCGCGACCCACGCGATGTCGGGATTCGTCGGGTGGACACGGATGCGCCCGATCGCCATCGTCGAATCGAGGCCGACATGGCGCCACGTCGTGCCGCCGTCGGTCGTGCGGTAGACGCCGTCGCCCTGCATGATGTTGCCGCGGAGCGCCGTCTCCCCCATGCCGATGTAGACGACATCGGGATTCGACGGGGCGACGGCGAGCGCGCCGACGCTGCTCGAGCGGATCTTCCCGTCGGTCATCGGGCGCCACGTCTGACCGCCGTCGGTGGTCTTCCAGGCGCCGCCACCGACGGCGCCGAACCAGTACTCGTCCGGGCGCGTGGCACTGCCGCCTACGGCGAGCGAGCGGCCGCCGCGATTGGGGCCGACGTTCCGCCACTTCATGCCGCGGAACGCGATCGAGTCCGGGAGCGGTTGCGATGCGACGGGGAGCGCGGATGCGGCGAGGAGCGCGAGCGCCGCCGTGCCCCGCAGGCGGACAGTCACCAACGACATGCGTGGCCTCGATGTGGAGATGCGGCCGAACGTATGCCGCGGACCGGCGCACGGGTACGGGGCACGCGGAACGGATGCCAGCGCGCCGCGGGCGTCGCACGTGTCGTCGTGGCTCGTGGTGCGACACCCACGTCGTGCGCCCGGCGACGGGAGGCGACGCTCACCGTGGCAGGGCGGGGAAGAACGCGCGGAAGACGCTCCCGGCACCGGGGGTCGACTCCACCGCGAGGAAGCCGCCGTGCCGGTCCACGATGCCGTGGACCGTCGCGAGGCCGAGCCCGCGCCCGGTCGGTTTGGTCGTGAAGAAGGGATCGAAGATCCGCGCGAGCGACGCGGGGTCGATGCCGCACCCGCTGTCGCGCACTTCGAGCACCACGTAGTCGCCGCCGCGTCGATTCGGAGGCGCCCACGGCGAGACGGCGGCCGGCCGCTCGACCGTCGTGCGGTCGATGTGCACCGCGAGCGTCCCCGCGCGCCCCTCGAGCGCTTCGGACGCGTTCACGATCAGGTTCATCGCGACCTGTCGCAGCTGCACCGCATCGCCGTGCATCCACGCCGTGTCGCGCGGCGCGTCCACCGTGAAGGTCGCCGCGCCGTGCACCACCACCGAGAGCAGTCGCGCGATCTCGGCCACCAGCGCACCGAGATCGAGTGCCTGCGCGTGCGGCGCCTGTCGTCCGGCGAAGGTGAGGAGCTGCCGACAGAGCTCGCCGGCGCGCGTCGCGGCCGTTTCGATCTCGCCGATGCAGTGCGCCGCGTCCGAGGTCGGCGGCACGTCGGCGCGTGCGTGCCCCGCGTAGCCCAGGATGGCGGCGAGCAGGTTGTTGAAGTCGTGCGCGACGCCACCGGCCAGCAGGCGCACGCTCTCGAGTTGCTGCACGTGCAGCAGCTGCTGCTCGCGCAGCTTGCGTTCGTCGATGTCCTTCACGACACCGAGCATCCGGATGGGCATGCCGGCGTCGTCGCGGACGAAGTCGCCGTGCGCCATCAGCCAGTGCAGCGCGCCGTCCGGGTGCACGAGGCGGAACTCGTGCCGGAACGGGGCGCCGCCGGCTCGCGCCGTCGCGAGTGCGGCGCGCAGTCGCGCACGATCCGGTGGATGCACCAGCGCGTCGATGTCGCCCGAGGCGAGCACGGCGTCGGCGTCCGGTCGGCCGGCGAGTTCGCGCAGGCGGGGCGAGCAGTGGACCTGATCGCGCGCGAGGTCCCAGTTCCATGTCCCCATGCCGCCCAGCTCGATGGCGAGGCGGCTGTAGTCGTCGGCGTCCGCCGAACCGGGAGGCGACATGGCAGTCCGAGCAGGAGCGAGCGCGGCGGACGCGGTGGTCGCGATCCGCTGCGTACGACCCGATTCATGCGCGGCACGCATGAGTCGGCCCTGACCGGATACTACGCCCGTTTGCCGGGGATGCGAGAGCGGGGCGGGAGGACGCGCCGCGCTTTCGTGTCGGGTGTCCACGGCGTGCGTCGGCCGGCCCGGACGAATCCGGCGCGGCTCGGCGCGCGTCGGGCGCGCGGGCGCTCAGCCCGCCTGCGGGACGGCGCGCGGGAGCGGCGCCGTCCGCGGGGGCGTGCGAACGACCCAGGCCGCCATGGCGAGCCCCGCGAGGACCATGAGCAGGCAGAGGAGCTGCCCCATCGTCCAGCCGCCGGGGAGGAAGCCGAGCTGCGCGTCGGGCTGTCGCGTGAATTCGACGAGGAAGCGGATCACGCCATAGCCGACGAGGAAGACGACGCTGCCGACACCCGGTCGCCACCAGCCGGCGCGGCGCGCCCTGGCTTCGATGCCCCAGCAGAGGAGACCGAGGATCACCCCTTCGCCGATCGATTCGTAGAGCTGTGACGGGTGACGGGGGACGCCGGCCGGATCGGTCGGGAAGACCATCGCCCACGGGACGTCGGTCGGGCGGCCGTACAGCTCGGCGTTGATGAAGTTGCCGAGCCGGCCGAAGGCGAGCCCGGGCGTGGCGCAGAGGCCGAGGGCGTCGGTGAGCGTCAGCACGGGGATGCGGTAGTGCCGGGCCGCCCAGACGCAGGCGGCCGTCATGCCGAGTGCCGCGCCGTGGAACGAGAGCCCGCCGCGCCAGACCGCGATCGCGCTCAGGGGCGAGGCGAGCAGCGAGCGATCGTACACGGTCACGTAGATCAGCCGTGCGCCGATCAGCATGCCGATGAAGAGCGCGGTGATGAAGTTGTCGAGTCCCGCCTCGTCGAGCGGGAGCGTCCCCTCGCGCACCCGACGACGTGCGAGCCGACCGCCGACGACGAAGCCGAGGACGTACATCAGCCCGTACCACCGGACGGCGACGGGGCCGATGCGGATCAGTTCGGGGGAGAGCTCGGGGAACGGGATGGTCATCGCGCGGAAAGGTAGTGCGGGTGGGGGCGGGGGCGGGGGGATGCGCTGACCTGGGGACCTGCGCTGACCTGGGGACAGTCCCCTCTGTCCCCACGTGGGGACAGAGGGGACTGTCCCCAGGTTGATCATTTCCACGCACTTTCACGTCTGCCCACGGCGTCGCCGGTGCGCGGCGGAGCAGGGTGGTGAGGCGACTGAAGCCCGGGGACAGTCCCCTCTGTCCCCACGTGGGGACAGAGGGGACTGTCCCCTTTGCGGTAAAACGATCAGGGACGCACGAATCGGGTGCCGCGCCCGGTGACCGTGGCGACCACCTTGTCGTGCATGGCTCGCCAACCTCGACTCACCCAGCCCCCCGGACTCTTCCACGTCACGTCGCGGGGCAACGATCGGCAGCTGCTGTTCCGGTGCGACCAGGACCACCAGGTCTTCTACCGGCTGCTGCAGGACAGTTGCCCGCCCCGGGACGTGCATGTCCTGTCGCACTGCCTCATGGACAACCACTTCCACCTGCTCGTGGAGGCGGGCGTGTCCCAGCTGTCGCGCGGCATGCAACGCCTGAAAAGCGGGTACGCCACGTACGTCAACACCGTGTACCGGCGTACGGGCCATGTCTTCGAGCGGCGCTTTCATTCGGTGCCCGTCCTCGACGATCGGCAGCTGGCGGCCGTGGTGCGCTACATCGCGCGCAATCCCGTCCGCGCCGGCCTGTGCGACCGGCCCGAACACTGGCGCTGGAGCAGCGCGGGCGCGATGGCGCGCGGCGACGCGTCGCCATCGGCGCAGATCGACGTCGTGGCGCACAGTCGCCTGACCGCGCTCCTCGGCCGCGTCCCGGCGACGCTGTGGGGTGACGAGTGAGGGCGTGGTGCGTGCGGGGGACAGTCCCCTCTGTCCCCACGTGGGGACAGAGGCGACTGTCCCCGGGCCGTTCACCGCCCCCGCACGAACCGCACGATCGGCGTCACCACCGCACCGTCCGTCGCCGGCGTCGGCGAGCTGTACGCGGCGAATTGCGCCGGCATGGGACCACCGACGCGCTTGAGGACGTGGTTCACGCCATCCGCCAGCGCCAGCGTCCCCCGCCGCGCCGCCGCGGCGAGGCGTTCGGCGTCGGCGACGGAGACCTGCAGGTCGGTCGTGCCCTGCACGACCAGCACCGGCATGGTGAGCGCCGCCACGCGACGGGCGGGATCCTCGGCGAGGAGCGAGCGCAGGTAGCCCTCGTTCGCCTTCGAGAAGAGCGCGCCGAGGAGCGGCGGCACGGTCGGCAGCGGCCGTCCCGACTCGAGGGCCGCGAGCGCGCTGTCGGCGGCGGGGTAGAAGGCGCGCGGGAGTCGCGTGCTGTCCGAGAGTTGCGCGCGCATCGCGGTGCCGAGCGGAAGGCCTGGGCCGGCGACGAGGATCACGCCCGCCACCGGCACGTCGGCCGCGGCGATGCTCATCACGAGCGCGCCTTCGGAGTGGCCGAGGGCGTAGACGCGCGCGAACGTCGTGTCGCGCGCGAGGTGACGGAGCCACGCGCGCGCGTCGTCGACGTACCGTGCGACCGACATCGAATCGGGCGGGAGCTGCCGCACGCCGGCGCTCGCGCCGACCCACCGCTTGTCCACGCGCAGCGACGCGATCCCGTGCGTCGCGAGCGATTCGGCGAGCTGCTTCAACGAGTCGTTGCGTCCGGGGACGACCATCGAGTTGCCGTCGCGCGTCGTCGGCCCGGAGCCGGAAAGGATGCAGACCACCGGCACCGGGCCCGTCGTGCGCGGCCGCATGAGCGAGCCGACGAGCGTGCCGTCGGCGACCTCGATGCGGACGGTGTCGTCACGGAAGGCGGGCGACGACGCGGCCGTGCCTTGGGCACCGGCGCTCGAGAGCGCGGCGGCGAGCGCGAGCAGCAGCGCGGTCGTCACACGGGCGTTCGGTCGCCGCGATGCACTCATGCAGCAGGACATGTCACGAGTCCTCGTGAATCGGTGATGCGGACGACGGACTGCCGGACGGCAGCCGCCCCTCGCGCTGCAGCGTGCGACGGAGGACGAACTCGATCTGCGCGTTGAGACTGCGCAGATCGTCGTTCGCCCACCGCTGCATCGCGTCGAGCACCGCCGGGTCGATGCGGAGCAGGAACGCCTTGCGTTCGGCCATCGCCCGGCGCGCCCGTTACTGGTAGAGCGAGCCGGTGTTGAGCACCGGCTGCGTGCCGCGATCGCCGCAGAGCACGACCAGCAGGTTGCTGATCATCGCCGCACGGCGCTCCTCGTCGAGCTTCGCCATGCCGCGCGCCTCGACCATCTCGAGCGCCATGTCGACCATGCCGACCGCGCCTTCGACGATCGTCTGCCGTGCGGCGACGACCGCCGCCGCCTGCTGCCGCTGCAGCATCACCGCGGCGATCTCGGGCGAGTAGGCGAGATGGCTCACGCGACTCTCGATCACCTCGACGCCCGCCTTCGCGAAGCGTGCGACGAGCTCCTGCTGCAGTTCGTGGCTCACCTCCTCCTGGTGCGTCGCGAGCGCGACCTCGTTCGGCGCGTGCGCGTCGTACGGATAGCGGCTCGCGAGCGACCGCAGCGCGGCCTCGCCCTGCACCTTCACGTAGTGCTCGACGTTCTCGACCTCGAACGTCGCCTCGGCCGTGTCGACGATGCGCCAGACGACGATCGCGGCGATTTCGACGGGGTTCGAATTGCGGTCGTTCACCTTGAGCTTGGTCGTCTCGAAGTTCCGCACGCGCAGCGTGATCTTCTTCTTGCTCATGAACGGGTTGACCCACCACAGCCCCGGCTCCTTCACGGAGCCCTTGTAGTCGCCGAACAGCGTGAGCACGCGCGCATCGTTCGGCTCGATGCTCATGAAGCCACCGGCGGCGACGCTGAGCGCGGTGAAGAGCAGCACGGCAACGATGGCGAGCGGCGGGCTGCCGCCACGGACGCCGGCCACGAACAGGGCGCCCGTGCCGGCGAGCGCCAGCAGGAGGCCGAGGATCATCGGGATGCCGGGAAGGGCCCGGCGGACGGTCTCGCGAGTCATGGTTCCTGGCCACACGGGGCCGATGGGTGACATCGCAATGATATCACTCTGCAATCGGCCGTCAAGCGGGCGGCTCTGTCGCGCCGAGGTCGCCGTGCGCATCGTGCGCGAAGCTCGACGGCACGCCTCCGATCGGGACCCCCAACCGTCCGCCGCCCACGTCATGCCCATCGACCGACGCCCGCTGGCCCTGCTCGCAGCCCTGCCGCTCGTCGCACCGCTCCTCGCGGCACAGGCGACCCCCGCCGCGCCGCCGCGTGACTCGGTGCGTACCGCGCCTCGTCCCGCCGTCGGGCGCAGCGTCGTCGCGACGCGCTACGGCATCGTCGCCGCGAGCCAGCCGCTCGCGGCGGCCGCCGGTGTCGCGATCCTCCAGCGCGGCGGCACCGCGGCCGATGCGGCGATCGCGGCCAACGCGGTGATGGGGGTGCTCGAGCCGACGGGCAACGGCATCGGCGGCGATCTCTTCGCCCTCGTCTACGACGCGCGCACGAACACCGTGCAGTCGCTCAACGCGAGCGGGTGGGCACCGTCGGGCGTCGCGGCGTTCCTGAAGCAGCGCGGTGATACCGGCATGCCGCAGCGCGGCATCCACGCCGCGACGGTGCCCGGCGTGGTGGCCGGCTGGGACGCGCTCCGCACGCGCTACGGCAGCAAGCCCTTCGCCGAACTGCTCGCGCCGGCGATCCGTTACGCGGACGAGGGGGCGCCGGTGGCCGAGATCACGGCGGGGCTGTGGAGCAACTCGGTGCGGATGCTCGCCGCACATCCGAACAGCAAGGCGACCTTCCTCATCGACGGCACACGTGCGCCGCGCGCGGGCGAGATCTTCCGCAATCCGGATCTCGCGCGCTCGCTCACGCACATCGCACGCGAGGGACGGACGGCGTACTACGAAGGGCCGATCGCGCAGGCGATCCTCGCGATCAGCGCGGAGCAGGGTGGCACCTTCACCGCGGCCGACCTCGCGGAGTTCACGCCCGAGTGGACGGCGCCGATCGCGACCACGTACCGCGGGTGGACGGTGTGGGAAGTGCCGCCCAACTCGCAGGGGATCGCCGCGCTCCGCATGCTCAACCTCATGGAGCGCCATCCGCTCCGCGAGTACGGCTTCCACGATCCGCGCACGATGCACGTGATGATCGAGGCCAAGAAGCTGGCCTATGCCGACATGCTCCGCTGGGTCGGCGATCCGCGTTTCTCGCAGGTGCCGACGAATCGGCTGCTCGACAAGCCCGATGCCGCGCGGCGCGCGCTGGCGATCGACACGACGCGCGCCGCCTGCACGGTGACGCCGTCGCAGCTCGCCGGCATCACCGACGCGACGGGCTCCGAGACGATCTACCTGACGGTGATCGACAAGGCGGGGAACATCGTCTCCCTCATCCAGAGCAACTACTCGGGCTTCGGCTCGGGGCTGGTGCCACCGGGCACGGGCTTCATGCTGCACAACCGCGGTGCGCTGTTCACGCTCGCGGCCGGTGCGCCGAACGAGATCGCGCCGCGCAAGCGGCCGCTGCACACGATCATCCCCGCCATGATGCAGAAGGGCGACACGACGATCGGCTTCGGCATCATGGGCGGCTGGAACCAGGCGCAGGCGCACGCGCAGTTCGTGAGCAACGTCGCGGATCACGGCTTCACGATCCAGGAAGCACTCGAGGCGGGGCGCTTCACGAAGGAGACGTTCGACGGCTGCGACGTGCGCATCGAGTCGCTCGTCCCGCAGGCGACGCGCGACGCGCTGCAGTCGCTCGGTCATCGCGTCACGACGGTGCGCCCGCGCAGCGCCACCTTCGGCTTCGGGCAGGCGGTGCTGGGCGTGAAGGGCGGCGTGCATCTCGGGGCGAGCGAGCCGCGCCACGACGGCCTCGCCGTGCCGGAGACACCACCGATCGTGCCCGTCGCGCCGACGCGGCGCTGACTGCGTGATGCCGCCGGCGATGCGCTCCGTGTCGCCGGCGCTTCGTGACGCCTGCCGAGCGCGCGACGTCGGTGCGCGCTCGACGCCGCGTCGCGGGATGATCAGTGCAGTGACGCGAGCAGCCCCTGTCGCTCGAGTTCCGCGCGCAGCTGCGGCCCGGGGAGCGTGGGGCGGCGGAAGTACCACCACTGCCACGTGGGGCGCCAGCCGTTGGCGTTCGCGAGGTCGGGGCCGCGCACGCACGCGCACGGGATGGTGACCAGGCGGAAACGCTCGTCAGCATCGTCGAGGCGCATCGCGGCGGCGTGCCGCTCGTCCGGTTCCGCGGCGGCGAGGGCACCGGCGAGGAGATCGCGCAGCTCCATGTCGTCGCGCCACGCGTCGAGCGCGCCGTCGCGCCCCGACTCGATGCCCGCCACGACCTCGCGCCACCGCTCGAGCAGCCCGACGAGTCCCCCGCGCACCACGTGCGGCGCGCAGCCGCGCGTCACGAGATACGAGTGCACCGCGTCACGCACGGTGTTCATGCCGTCACCGCACGACGCGACGTGGTGCGCGCACGATCGAACGGGAAGCTCACGGAGCGCATGGCGACCGGATGGGGAGGAGGCGCGGCCGCTGGTGGCGCGCGCGCACCTCGGCACGGTGCGGCCGGGGACAGGGCTCCGCAAGCGGCGGAACGCCCCGCCCCGCCCGCGGCGTCCCCGATTCAGCGACGCCGCAACTGCAGCCCGGCGGCGCCCCACTGCGCCGTGTCGGCGTCGAGCACGAGGAGCGAGTCGCGCAGGCGGAAGAGCATCGAGGCGGCCGGCCCGGTGCCGTCGCGGCGCACGACGAGGCGCACGAGCGAGTCGGCGCCGTCCCACGTGCCGCGCTCGACGATCGGCGCGCGGCCGAGGTAGGTGCTGGTGAAGTCGGCACGCCCGCCGGCGTCGATCACGAGCACGTGCACGCGGCCGGGCGCGTCCGCGGCGGGGAGCGTGTCGCTCCGCCATTCGCCGACGAGCTTCTCGCGCGCGATGCGCGGCTTCTTGCCGGACTGGCTGCACGCCGGCAGGACGAGGACGGCGGCGAGGAGGGTGAGGAGCGCGGTGCGTACCATGACGGGTCGGTGACTCGGATCGCCTAAGATCGCACCGTCGCGGCGGGCGGTGCAGGGGGAGCCAGGGCCGACGGTGCGCGTCACGCTCCACGCGGCGATGCGGGAGCGACGCCGCCCGGTTGGCGTCGTCCCCATGCCCGCGCGCACCAGCGTTCGCCACGATCGCATCGAACCGAGCGCGATGCGCCCGACGCGAGTGCGATCGATCGCACGCGGCGTGGGCACGTTCGCGCCGCTGATCGCCCTCGTCGCCGTGACGGCGCTCGGCGCACAACCGGCGCCCGACACGGACATCTGGCTCGCACGCATCGATCGGCGCGGCGATACGATCGTCGTCGGGACGCCGGTCAATGCCACGCGTCGGCCCGGCTACGACAACCAGCCGAGCTTCGATCGCGATGGTGCGACGCTCTACTTCACGCGTCGCGCCCCGAACGCGTTGGCACCGCGCGCCGACGTGGACGTGCAGACCGACATCTGGGCGATGGACATGCACGACGGCCGCACGCGCCCGGTCGTGGAGACGGCCGAAAGCGAGTACTCGGCGCGCATCACACCGGACGGGCGCGCGGTGGTCGTCGTGCGTGTCGAGCTGGACTCGGTGCAGCGGCTCTGGCGGTTGCCGCTCGATGGACGCGGCGTCGCGACGCGACTCGTCGCCGAGGTGCGCCCGGTCGGCTACTTCGCGTGGGTGGGCCCGCTAGCGGTGATGCAGGTGCTCGGCGCGCCGCGCACGCTGCAGGTCGTGGACACGCTCACCGGCCGTCGTGACACGATCGCGTCGAACGTGGGACGGAGCATCCAGCGCGTTCCGGCGAGCACGCTCGTGACGTACGTGCAGCACGCCGGTGACGGGCACGCGCTGGTCGAACTCGATCTGACGCTGCGTGCGATTGGCCGGCTCGTCGCGATGCCGGCGGCCGTCGACGATCACGCATGGCTCGACGAGCGCACCGTGCTCGCGAGCGACGGGGCCCGGCTCTACGCGTGGACCCGTGGCGAGGCATCGTGGCGGGTCGTCGCCGACTGGCACGATGCGCCGTTCCGCACCGTCACGCGCCTCGCGATCGACCCCCGCGGACGAACGCTCGCCCTGGTGGCCGAATCGCGATGACGCGTGTCGTGCGCAACCATCAGGCGCCGGCGAGCGCCAGCGTCGGGTAATCGGTGTAGCCGCGCGCGTCGCCGCCGTAGAACGTCGCCGGATCGGCGGCCGCGAGCGGTGCGCCCTGCGCGAAGCGCTCGACGAGATCGGGATTGGCGATGAACGGCGTGCCGAAGCTCACCGCTCGCGCGAGGTCGTCGCGGATCGCGCGCTCGGCCGACTCGGCGGTGAAGCCGCCGTTGAGCAGCAGCGGCGAGCGATACGCCTCGCGGATCGCCTCGACGACGCTGGCCGTCGGACCGCGCACGACGTGCAGCCACGCGAGCTCGAAGTCGCGGAGCAGTGCGGCAGCGGTCGAGAACGTCGTGCGCGGATCGCCATCGCGCATGTCGTTGAACGGATTCTCGGGCGACAGGCGGACGCCGGTGCGATCGGCACCGATCGCCCTGGCGACGGCTTCGGTCACGTCGAGCAGGAGGCGCGCGCGACGCTCGACGGTGCCACCGAAGCGATCGGTGCGCGCGTTGCTGCCGTCGCGCAGGAACTGATCGAGCAGGTAGCCGCTCGCGCCGTGGATCTCGACGGCGTCGAAGCCGGCGGCGCGCGCGCGAGTCGCCGCGGCGGCGAAGTCGGCGACGACCCGCGCGATCCCCGCCTCGTCGAGCGGCTGCGGCACGGGCGCGGCGTGCTGCGAGAAGTCGGGCGCGTAGAGCGTCACCCCCGCCGGTGCGATGGCCGACGGGGCGACCGGGAGCGCGCCGTCGGGTTGGTACGCGGGGAGCGAGACGCGTCCGACGTGGAAGAGCTGCGCGGCGATCCGACCGCCGGCGGCATGGACCGCGTCGACGACGGTGCGCCACCCCTCGACCTGGTCGTCACGCCAGAGCCCCGGGATGTTCGGGTAGCCGACGCCCTGCGGCGAGACGGCCGTCGCCTCGGCGATGATCAGGCCGGCGCCGGCACGCTGCGCATAGTAGGTCGCGGTGAGCTCGGTCGGGCGGTTGTCGGCGGTCGCGCGGCTGCGGGTCATGGGGGCCATGACGACGCGTGAACGAAGCGGCACGGCGCCGAGCGTGGTGGCGGCGAGGAGGTTCGAGAGGTCGGTCATCGATCGGTATCTCGTGTCGGGATGCGGCCGTGAGCACGGTCGTCCATGCATGAACCATCTGGGTACGGCGAGGGGTTCCCGTCAGCGGGCGGCTTCCTCCATGGCGATCATGTCGGCGAGCACATCGGCCATGGCGGTCGGGCCGCCGTCCGTGCGTGCTGCCCAGCGCGCGGTGAGCGCGGCGAGGCGTTCGCTGGCGCGAGCATAGGCGGCGAGCCCGCGCCGCGTCACCGTGGCGCGCACGAGGCGGCGATCGGTGCGGTCGGGGCGGCGCGCGACGAGGTCGTCGGCGACCATGCGATCGACGAGCTGCGAGACGTTCGACTTCACGCACCCGATCCGGTCGGCGAGCACCGAGAGCGGCAGCGGCTCGTCGGCGAGCACGAGCTGGCGGAGGATGCCGACCTTGGCGAGCGAGAGCCCCAGATCGGCGAGTTCGCCCTCGACACGCGCGACGACCTCGTGGCAGGCGCCGACGAGGCGGAAGAGCGCGCAGCAGTCGCCGTGGTCACCCGAATCGTTCATGCATGAACTATTGGCCGGGCGATCCCGATCCGCAAGGGCGCCGGCGCCCGTCGCATCCGTGGACCAGGCGCACGTCGTGGCGGATCCGGTGCGCCGCGCGTCGCCGCGTCGTCCCCGTCAGCGCTCCAGCAGCACGTACTTGCGCCGCTCGCCCCAGAGCCGGCCGGTGGCGCGTTCGAGCACGTCGCTCGCGAGGGCGCGCACTTCGCGCCGCGTCCAGTCGGCACGCGTCATCACCGGCTCGAAGCGCCACGACTGCGCGCGGACGCGGGCGTGCATCACGCGCGGATGCGTGCCGGTGAACGGGCGGAGGCCGTACTGGATGGGGAAGCGCCACTGCTCGCCGTACTTGTGGTCGTCGGCGTCGCCCTTGTAGAGCCGCTGGAAGTGGAGGTTCTTGATCCCCATCTGCGCCGGCGGCTTGACCCAGCCGTAGTGCATGATGCGTCCACCACTCCGCATCACGCGCGGCTTGCGACCGCCGGCGCCGCCGACCAAGAAGCTCTGGGCATCGCCGACGCTCCGCACGTCGCGGCCGGCGCGGATGATCCGCACCTCGTGGCGATACCAGTAGCGCGACGTCGCGACGATCCCGTACGAGCCGTAGAAGTGCACGTACCCGAAGAGGAGCCCCTCGACGCGCGCGTCGTCGACGTGCCGAGCGCAGGCGGCACGGATCGCGGCGAGATCGTCCTCGTGCACGACTTCGTCGGCCTGCAGGTAGAAGATCCAGTCGCCGGTGCAGTGCGCGGTCGCCTCGTTGGTCTTCTCGCTCAGGATGAGGCCCCCGCGCTGCTTCGTCATGTCCCACACGGTGTCGACGATGCGGAGCTTCGGATCGTCGATCTCCTCGATCAGGTCGCGCGTCGCGTCGTCGCTGCGGCCCACGGCGACGACGTACTCGTCCACGAGCGGCAGGATCGAGCGGATCGCCTCGACCACGGGATAGCCCATGACGACGACGTTGCGGATGACGGTGCAACCGGAGATGCGCATGCGACGGGAAGGGGGGCGCGCGAACCGTAGCGCCGACGGCGAGCCGCGGCCACCGTGGCGTGTCCGGCACGCACGCATCCGACGCGTGGTCCGGGTGCGTATCGCCCGTGACGCCCGCGACCCGCTGCGCCGCCCGCGACCCGGGTTGCCGTTCACGCCCGGCGTCGCCAGACTCGGGACGCCATGACCTCCTCCGCCGTCGAGCTGCTCGGCCCCAAGGGGTACGTCTACTTCGACCTCGCCCGCGAGGCGTGGCTCGCGCCGCTCGAGCGCGGCTCGGCACGTCGTGCGCTCTTCACGGGCGCGATCGGGGCGGTGCTGGCGATCGCGGGCGTCGTCTCGATCCGGTACGTCTTCGGCGAGGCGATCGCGCTCGTCCCCTTCGGCCTGTTCGCGATCTGGCAGGCGTGGGGCGAGCTCGCGCCGCTCGGCACCGAATTCCGCGATGCGCGCCGCATCGGCTGGACCGAACTCTCGCTCGACGACGGCTGGGCGACGACGGGCGAACCGGTCACCTGCCGCATCACCGTGCACGCGCGTCGCGACCTGGCGCCGCGCGCCGCCTCGATCGAACTGGTGGCGACGCAGTACCGGTACGAACGCGCCGTCGAGGAGCTGGCGCGCTTCACCGTCCCCGTGTCGCCGGTGCCACCCGCGGTGCGTGGCGGCGACGACTGGCGTGCGAGCGTCACGTTTCGCATGCCCGACGAGGCGCCGGCGAGCTGGTACAGCATCGCGCAATCGGTGCGCTGGACACTGACCGCGCGGCTCGAGTTCGCGGGCGGCGAACCGTGGGTCCGGAGCTATCCGCTGCTGGTCTATCCGGCGCCGAGCTTCAGCGCGGCGGGGTGAGGTTCACGCTGTGGCGATGCAGGGTGCCGGCAGCGTTCGCGATCGCCGCGCCGTTCGCGATCACCGCGGCGGGATGACCAGCACGCCCACCGTCCCGTCGTAGTCGTCGCGCATCGCCTCGAGGCCGGGCGGCACGCGCCACGTCCCGCCGTCGGTGCGCCAGTTGAGCTGGTGCAGCCCCACCGGCAACGCGACCACGAGCTCCCACCAGCCGTCGCGCACCGGCACCATCGCCGTCGCCGACCAGCCGGTGAAGCTCCCCGCCACTTCGACCTCGCGCGCGAACGGAGCGCGCAGCCGGATGACGCGGCGGAGCGTGTCGAGCGAGACGAGGGTGAACGCGGTCACGGGGCGCAGTGGCGCCGCACCGACGCTGCGTCCCTCGCCCGCGAGCAGTCGCACGCCGAACGACGAGAGCCGTTGCGACGGCAGGTGCCGACTCGGATCCGAGGGCGTCGTCTCGTGCCGTGCCGTGAGTGCGATCGACGAGGTGAGCGGGAGCTGCGCCCAGAGGCCGCCCCACGAACGATCGCCGGGCGTGTGGCCGCCGACGCGCTGGCCACTGAAGGCGCCGAGCGAGAGCCGTGCGTGCGTGAACGACGCCTCGACCGACACGTCGTGCAACTGCACGCGCGAGATAGCGCCGCCACGCGCCGTGCCGTCGGCGACGTCGAACGCATTGCCGTCGTAGCCGGCGCGCACGCGGAACGGCCCGCCCGCCGCGTGCACACCGGCGCCGGTGGTGCGGAGCGCGTTGACGACCGTCATGTGTCGGCTGCGCGCGACACCGGCGCCGACGTAGGCGCCGAGACGATCGCTGCCGAGGTGCAGCGCGACGTCGGCATCGACACGTGCACTCGGCCCGAACGACGCCACGCGATCCTGCGCACCGCGCAGCGAGAACACGGGACGCATGCCGGCGAACGGACGGGCCGAGGAGACGCGCATCGTGCCGCGCGACCGCAGCAGATCGGAGCGCGCCATCGTGAGCGCTGCATCGCCGTGGAGCACGAGTGCATCGCCGAGTGTGAGGCGCCCCATCGGCGCGATCGCGAACGCACCGTCGCTCGCGAGGCCGCCACCGCCGAGCATGCCGCTCGCGACATCGACGTGCATGGTGCCGCGCGACTGCGCACCGAGCGCCGTGCCCGCGAGCGTGACGGCGACCGCCGCCAGCACGCGTGGCGTGCGGCGGCGAATCGTGCGGAGCGAGGCGGCGGCGAGGCGGGACATCGGCTCAGGGACGACCTTGCTGGACGGCGGCGCGCGACCGGGCGAGCGCCGCGGCCGCGGGCGCGACTCCGCCATGGATGTCGCGCTCGATCTCCGCACGCAACGTTCCGAAGGCCGCGTCGGTTGCATTGGCCTCGCCGAGTAACGAGAGCGCCCGCGTGGCCGCATCGGCCGGGACGCCGCGTGCCAGCAGGTCGGTGAGCACGACGAGCGGTACGGCGACGTTGCGCCCGCTGCGCACGCCGCGAAGCTGCGCGAGTTGCGCGGGCGTCGCCCCGACCCGCAGCGCGCTCGCGGCCGCCTCGATCTCGGCCGGATTCGCGCCCGAGCCGAGCGCCGCCGACGCGGTGCGCAGCCGCCCGAGCAGCGCGCGCGTCGCCTGCACGACCTGCGGGCCACTCGCCCGCTTGAGCACCCCTTCCTGCGCCTTGGAGACGAGTGCCGCCGACGGCAGCCCCACCGACTCGGCCGAGTCCACCGCGGCGGCGACGGCCGCGTACGACGCGGGATCGAGGCGCGGACGGAGCGCTTCGAGCGCCTGCGCCCGCAGCGGGCGCACGGCCGCGACGACCGTCATCGCGAGCATGGCGACAACGACGCGCCCGCCGATCCGACTCACCAGGTCGCTCACGTCCCCACCATCAGCACCGAGTTGGGTGCGCCGAACTCCGTCTCCGCCTTGGGCGCCGCGGGATCGGCGATCCACTGCGCATCGTCCACGACGAAGCCGTACACGTGACGGCCCGGCGCGACGGGGATCACGATTGTCCACTCGTCGCCGCGACGCGCGAGCGGGGCCGCCGTCGCGTCCCAGCCGTTGAAGTCGCCGACGAGCGCGACACGTCGCGCATCGGGCGCGCGGAGCGTGAAGCGGACGACGCGCGTCTCGCTCGCCGGCGGTGCGACGGCCGGCACGGTGGCGTCGCGCTTCGCGTCGGACACCGCGGTCCGCACGGCGCCGCTCGCCATGCGTGCGTTCGCGTCGTCGCGCGTGGCGATGCGTCCGGTGAGCGTGCCGCCGAGTGCCACGACGGCGAGCAGCGCGGCCGCGGCGAGCGGCGAGAGGCGGAGCGGGCGCGGCGTCGCGAGCCAGCGCACGAGCGTCGCGGGTCCGATCGTCGGGCGGGTATCGCCAGCGACCACCTCGCGTTCTGCAGCCGCCGCGAGCGTCGCGACGTCACCACGCACCGCGCCCTTGACCGCGTCGACGGCGGAGTCGCGCACCGGCGCGTTCGCGCGGAGCGCCGGAAGGAAGGCCGCGAGGGGATCGTCGGGCGCGAGCGAGACGTCGTCGTGAGGAGCGCGCATGAGGGGAATGATGTCAGCGGACGTCGGCGAGGAGGAGGCGCAACCGGTCGCAGGCGCGCTTGACGCGCATCTTGAGCGCCGGGACGCTGGCCCCGGTGATCGCCTGCATCTCGTCGTAGCTCATCTCGTCCACGTGCTTGAGGAGGAAGGCCTCGCGCTGGTCGACGTCGAGTGCGGCGAGCGCGCGGACGAGCTCCTCGCGCAGGCCGAGCGTGTCGGCGGTGTCACCGCATGCAGCGGCCGGGTGTTCGGCGAGCTGTGCGTGTTCGGTGGGGAACTCGAGCGTGCCGCGCCGACGCACCGCGTAGCTGCGGCAGCGATTGACGAGGATGCGGTAGAGCCACGCGACGAAGCGATCCTGCTCGTCGTACCGGGCGAGCGCGCGATGCGCGCGGACGAACGCATCCTGCACCGCTTCTTCGGCATCGGCGCGATCGGCCAGCAGGCGCGCGGCGTAGCGCAGGCAGCGCTGGTAGTGCCGATCGACGAGCGCGTCGAAGGCATGCGGGCTGCCGGCGAGCGCGCGGCGCACGAGCTCCGCGTCGTCCATGCCGGCGAAGAGCGAGACCACGCCGGACGCCGTCACCGTCATCGAACGCAGGGAACCGGTCACGGGAAGGACGCGTGGGAAGGGCGAGGGGACCACGGGGCGGTCGGTGCCCCGTCACGAGCAGCAACCCGGGGTGCCGCGGGGGCGTCACCGGCAAGGTCGGACCGGTGCGATGGCGGCGTGCGACCCGCGGGTGTGACGCGCCCGCCGCGGCGCGGGTTGAGGCCTCGTGTCGGGCGCCTGCACGAGGCAGCGCGCCACCGCACGGCCCGGTTCCCGCGGGCCATCCCACTCGTGACCATCCGGAGCATCCCATGCGCTTCCAGCCCGCCGCGATCCTGCTCGGCGCCCTCGCCCTCGCCGCCTGCAACGACGACGACGAGACGACCACGCCGGTCGTCCAGAACGCGAACGTGAAGGTGGTGCACGCCATCGCGAACGCCGGCACCGTCAGCGTCCAGATCGACAACAACGCGCCCGCGATCACCGGCTTCAACTTCCGCGACATCCGTCCGGCGGCCGCGGGCCAGTACCTGCAGATCCCGGTCGGTGCGCGCCGCCTGCGCACCAACCTCGCGAACGGGCAGACCGCGATCGACCTCACGCCGACACTCACCGCCAATTCGAACCTGACCGTCGTCGCCGCCGGCACCGCGGGCGGCACGGGGACGCTCGCGCCGGCCTACATCGTCCTCACCGACGACGTGAGCGCGCCGACGGCGAACCAGGTGCGCATCCGCGCCGTGCACGCGGCGTCGTCGGTCGGCAACGTGGACATCCACGCGTCGACGACCGGCGCGCTCGCCTTCGGGACGGGGACGCGCATCTTCCCGAACGTGCCGTTCCGTGCGTCGGGCACGACGTCGGTACCGGCCGGCAACTACACGCTCTGCGTCATCGGCGCCGGCACGACGCCGACCGCGAACGGCAGCAACTGCGCGATCCTCGCGCCGACGGGCCCGCTCGCCGCGGGCACCGTGGCGACGGGCTTCGCGACCGACGCGCCGACGACCGGTGGTGCGCCGGCGCTGGTGCTCACGGTCGATCGCGCGCCGTGATCGGACGCGCGGGTCGCTCGATCCGAGCGACGCGCGCGTGATGGTGTCGATCCGTCGACCACGAGCGCCGGGTGATGCACACGCATCGCCCGGCGTTCGTGCATGCGGTCGCCACCGCCGCCGCGTCAGCGCACGAGCGCCGGTGCCAGGATCGGCGAGACATCCAACGGACGACGCGCGTACACTCGCGCGGCGACCGCGGCACCGATCGCCTGACCGGCGGTGACGTCGAAGCGGTAGTGCAACCCGGCGAAGATGCGCGAGACACCCGCACTGTCGACCTGCGCCTGCAGCGCGGGTGCGCTCGCCGGAAAGCGTGCACCGAGCACGCCGCCGGCGGCTGCGGACACGCATGAATGCAGCGAGGGAAACGCGGGAAAGTTGGGACGCCCGACCGGCGTCGTGATCGCGGGATCCTCCTGCCATGGCCGGATCGTCCACCACGTGTACTTCGCATCCCAGCAGGCGATGGCGGCGTCCATCATCGCCATCGAGACCATCGCCAGTGTGCGCGTCGTCTCGAGTTCGTCGAGGCGCGCGGCGGCGACCTGCGCCATCGCGATCTCGGTCCAGATGCCGGGCGGTCCCGCCGTGCCCGCGGTGACGCCCCAGCGCTGCGCGAGTCGCAACTGCTCGGGCGTGCGCCCAGCGCTCGCCGCACGCACTTCGGCGAGCGCCGCCGTCCACGCGGCCGAGCCGAATGCGGGTGGCGCGGCGGGGCGGAACTCGTCGTTGCGCGCGAGATGCCATGCGCGCACTTCGGCGAAGCGCGGGGCGAGCGGCTGTGCCGGTGCGGGTGCGTTGAGCCAGCGGCCGGGCCCCGTCGGGATCGTGCCCGCCCACGCGAGCGTGCTCCCGTCAGTGGCGGCGCGCGCGAGGATCGTCGCGGCCGTCGCACGACCGAGCGCGACACCGGCGGTGAAGCGCGCCGCACAGCGTGCATCGACGGCGGCCGCACGCCGCGCCTCGTCGTCGAGTCGTGACGCGACCGTGAGCGACTCGGCCGGATAGAGCGCAGGGAGCACGCCCGCGGCGGCACCGCTGATCGCGCCGACGACACTCGGGGCAGCGGCGCCACCGGTTCGGCCCGCGGCGACGGCCGCATCGTGTTCGGCGACGTGCACGTACGCGAGCGTGCGCACGATCGAGAGCGGTGAGCCGTCGCGACGGGCGATCATCGCGCGGGTGGCGAGGAGCCATCGGCCGGACGCGGTGCCGCTGTCGCTGTCGAGCGCGGCGCCGACGGTGACACAGGGATCGGGGGCGACGGCGTCGTCGTCGTCGCAGCCGACGCAGAGCGCGAGCAGGAGCGCGGCGCCGACCGCGCGACGCGGGACGGATGGGCTGATCATGGGCAGTTCCGGAGGACGGGAGCGCCGGCCCATCTTGGGACGGCGCGACCGCCGCCGCGGGTCGGCGACGGGCCCCACACGGGGGACGACCGCTGACGCGCGGAATCGCCGCGAAAGACGCCACGCACGTCGCGCCGCACGTGTCTGGAGGGAGAGCCGCATGTCCGATGCGACCGAGCAGGGGCCGTCCGCCGCGTCGTCGCGCGGCGCCGCGCCCGCGAGGCGACCGAACGGCTGGGACACCAGCACCTATCGGGCGCTGCGTGCAATCGCGCATCGGCAGCTGGCGGCCGAACGGCCGGACCACACGCTCGATTCGGGCGCGGTCGTGCACGAGGCGTGGCTGCGACTCGCGGCTCAGCGTGCGACGCCGCTCGATCGCGCGCACTTCCTCGCCCTCGCCGCGCGCACGATGCGACGCGTGCTCGTCGATCACGCGCGGCGCCATCGCGCGTCGCGTCGCGGAGGGCCGGCGCGCCTCGCGATCGGCCTCGACGTGCTCGATGCCGCCGCGCCCGCGCTCACGTCCGACACGCGCTCCGCACTGCTGCTCGCGCTCGACGAGGCGCTCGATCGCCTGGGCGCGCTGCAGCCGCGGCTGGCGGCGGTGGTCGAGTGTCGCTTCTTCGCGGGACTCACCGAGGACGAGACGGCGCAGGCGCTCGGCGTCTCCACGCGGACGGTGGCGCGCGACTGGCTCGCGGCGCGCGCATGGCTGCGTGGCGCACTGCGCGACGACGACGCATGACGCACGCGTCCGAGACGGGCGATGCACGCTGGCTGCTCGTGCGCACGCTCGTCGAGCGCGCGCTGGCGGCGCCATCGCACATGCGCGATGCCCTGCTCGTGGCGCAGAGCGCGGGCGACGATGCACTGCTCGATGCCGCCCGTCGGCTGCTGCGCGATGCGGAAGCGGTGGCGTCGGGGACCGGCGTGCTCGATCGCGGCGCGCGTGCGCTGCTGGCGTCGTCGGACGCCGACACGCTCCACGGCATGCGCGCCGACGCGGGCGCCGACGCGGTGCGCACGCGACTCGCGCCCGCGCTCGCCGATCGCTATCGCATCGACCGGCTGCTGGGCGCCGGCGGCATGGCCTTCGTCTTCGCCGCGCACGATCTCCGCCACGCGCGCCCCGTCGCCATCAAGGTGCTGCGCCCCGCGCTCGGCGAACTGCTCGGTGCGCGCCGCTTCCTGACCGAGATCCGCGTGACGGCGTCGCTGCACCATCCGGGGATCGTGCCGCTGTTCGACTCGGGCGAGGTGGACGGCGTGCCGTTCTACGTGATGCCGATGGTCGACGGCGAGTCGCTGCGTGAGCGGGTGCGGCGCGAGGGGACGCTGCCGATCGCCGACGCGCTCGCGATCACGCGCGCGGTCGCGACGGCACTCGACTACGGCCATCGTCGGGGCATCGTGCATCGCGATCTCAAGCCCGAGAACATCCTGCTGCAGGACGGCGCGGCACTCGTCGCCGACTACGGCGTCGCCCTCGCACTCTCGGCCGCCGCCGAGCCGCGGCTGACCGGCGCGAGTCTCGTGGTCGGTACCATGGCGTACATGAGCCCCGAGCAGGCCGCGGGCACGCGTGTGCTCGACGGACGGAGCGACCAGTACGCGCTCGCCTGCGTGCTGCACGAGCTGCTCGTGGGAACGCCGCCCCCGCTCGCGTCGCCGACGTCCACGGTCGCCCCGCTGCGCACGATGCGTGCGGACGTGCCGGTCGCGGTCGAGTCGGCGCTGTCGCGCGCGCTCTCCGTGCGCCCCGACGCGCGCTGGCCGACGATGCGCGCCTTCGCCGACGCGCTGACGAACACCGGCGCGTATCGCTGGCGTCCGCGACCTGCGCTCGTCGTGACCGGGGCCGCCGTCGTCGGTGCGGGCATCCTCGCTGCGATGGCGGCGATGCGGGACGAGCGTGCGGCCGACCGTGCCGCGCCGGTCGCGCGCTTCGTGATGCAGTTCGCGCCGCGCGCCTACACCGGGCGGGGTGCGGCCCCCGCCGTGCTGCCCGACGGCTCGGCGATCGTCTACGTCGGCGTCGACTCGGCGGGCACGGTGCCGCTCGTGCGCCCGATCGACGAACTCCGCGCGCGCACGATCGGGGGCCTCACCGACGCCGTCTCGGCGGTGCCATCGCCCGACGGTCGTGCACTCGCGGTGCTGACGGCGACGGACCGGCTCATGCGCGTGCCGCTCGACGGCGGGACGCCGACCGAGCTCGCGCACGTCTTCCGCTTCGCACGCGTGGCCTGGCCGGCCGACGACACACTGCTCGTGGATGCCTGGGCGCTCTCGACGCTCGCGTGGGTGCCGGCGACCGGTGGCGAACCACGCGCGCTCACCCGCCTCGACCTCGCCGCGGGCGAGTCGCGACACTCGTCGCCGCGCGCCACGCCCGACGGCCGTCACGTCGTCTTCGTCGTCGAACGCGATCGGCAGGGCCCCGCGCCCGTCTACGGCCAGCTCGCGAGTGCGCCACTCGCGGGACGCGCGGCAGGGACGGTGACGCACCGCACGAGCGCGGTGACGGTGCGGCAACTCGTGGCGGTGCGCGACGGCGTGGTGCTCGCCATCGCCGAAGACGGGCTCGGACTGGTGAGCGTCCCGATCGATGCCGATGGCACGATCGGCGGCCCGGCGGAGACCGTCCTGCGCGACGAACGCACGATCGAAAGCGCCTCGCTCGCCGACGACGGGACGCTCGTCTACACACGGAGCACGTCGAGCACGGTGCCGGTGCGCACCGATGCCGATGGCACCACGCGCGCCGTCGGTGCGCTGCCGCCGGGCACGTACATGAATCCGCGCCTCTCGCCCGACGGCCGCGAGCTCCTCGTGATGGCGGTGTCGTCGCGTGGGTCGGACCTCTGGATCCTCGACATGGCGACGGGGACGCGTCGCCAGCTCACGAACACGGGGACGGCGCTCGTCGGCAGCTGGACCACCGACGGCCGCAGCGTGCTCTACGCCGATCAGCGTGCCGGCGGCGCGCTCCTGCGCGTACGCGCCGACGGCGTCGCGCGCGTGGACACGATCATCGATGCCACGGGGCTCTTCACGTCGGCCGCGACCGCGGGCGACAGCAGCGTGATCGTGCAGCGCCTCGTCGCGCGCCGATGGGAACTCTGGATCGCGCCGCTCGTCCCGCATGCGACCGCTCGTCCGCTGCTGCGCGATGCCGGCGACGTGCTCATGCCCGCCGTCTCGCCCGATGGCCGCTGGCTCGCCTACGCGACGACGACCGCCGGGCGTCCCGAGGTGCACGTGCGCCCGCTGGCGGGCGGTGCACCGGTGCAGGTCTCGCTCGCGGGCGGCACCGAACCGGTGTGGCGTCCCGATGGCAGCGCGATCATCTACCGCGATGGTCGCCGGTTGATCGCCGCCGTGCTCGCGCGCGACGGTGCGCTCGCCTTCACGCGACGGGACACGCTCGGCGCGGACCGGTACGAAGGCGGCATGCCACACCAGAACATCGCGATCCTGCCGCGTGGCGCGGGCTTCGTGGCGATGCAGGAGCTCGACGCGAGTGCGCGCGAGACGGTGGTGGTGACGCGCTGGTTCGGCTCGATCGGCAAAGGCACCGCGCGTCGCTGACGGTGCGGCGTCTCAGCTCTCCATCACCACGCGCACGTCGTCGTCGAGCGTCGCCGCCGCGCTGTGCCGCGTGAGTGCGCTCACACCGAGGAAGACGAGCGTGGACAGCACGAGCGCGAGCCCCGTCACCGAGACGCCGACCGGCAGCGTGACGATGCGCGTGTACGCGAGCGTTTCGGCGCCCAGCGTCACCACGAGCCCCGTGGCGATGCTCGCGAGCGCGCCGGCACGCGTCGCACCGCGCCAGTTCAGGCCGATCGCGAGCGCGGGGACGAGCGTGCTCGCGAACAGGCCGTAGCCGAAGATGCCGAGGAAGGCGACGGTGCCGCGGCTCGTCGTGGCGAGCCAGATCGCGAGCGCCGAGATCACGATCGTCGCGATCCGGCCCGCACGCAGCGGATCGTGCACCGTGCGGCCGAAGGCGCGCGGCAGGTCGTGCGTGATCGCCGCGGCGCCGATCGTCATGAAGCTGTTGGTGATGCTCATCGTCGCCGCCGCCACGCCGCTGAAGACGAGCCCCGCGAGCAGCGGCGGCGTGAAGCGGAGCAGGAAGGTCGGCGTCGCGTCGTCGGGGCGCGCGAGCGCCGGGAGCGTCCCCGCCGCCACCGCCGCCCGGACCGCGAGCCCGACGCCGAAGAAGAGCAGCAGCACGAGCAGCAGGCCGACCGTCTTGAGCAGCGGATACCAGCGCAGCTGCAACGGATCGCGCAGCATGTAGTACTTGTGGATCGCGGCGGGCTGGCCGAGCGATCCGACGGCGAAGACGAAGAAGAGCGAGAGCCCCTGCAGCGGCGACATGCGGCCGAACGGCGCGAGCCACTGCGGATCGGTGGCGAGGATCGCGCGGGCGTGGCCGGCGAGTCCGTCACCGAGACGCAGCACGACCGCGAAGACGGCGACGCTCGCCACCGCCATGAGCGTGCCCTGCAGCACGTCGTTCCAGATGCCGGCGACGATGCCGCCCGCGACCGAGTACGCGAGCGTGATCCCCATGCCGAGCCAGATGCCGGCGACGAGCCCCGTGCCGAAGATCGTGTCGAGGACGACGCCCATCGCGAGCGCGTTGGTCGCCATGTAGCCGACGACGCCGACGAGGATCGCGAGCGCGGCGAGCCCCTGCGCGGCCGGCGAGCGATAGCGCACGCCGATCGCGTCGGGCACCGTGCGCATGGGGCGGATCTCGCCGAGGAGGCGCATGCGCTTGGCGAGCACCCATGCGCCCATGACGTTGGTGATGCTGGCCGAGAGCGAGATGCAGAGGGCACCGAGTCCCGTCGCGTAGAGCAGTCCCGGGCCACCGATGAAGACGAAGCCCGACACCGTCGTGCTCACGCTCGCGACGGTGAGCGCGAAGAGCCCGATGCCCCTGCCGGCGACGAAGAAGTCGTCGGCGGTGCGCGTGCGACGCGCGGCGCGTGCACCGATGACGAGCAGCAGCACGAGGTACGCGACCGCGACCCCGGCGATGACGGACGATCGGCTCACGCGGGCGTGGACGCGTCGCGTCGCGCGGCGCGCACGCGTGCGAGATCGCCTTCGGACAGGGTGAGCGTCTCGAAGGTGCGGGCGTAGGCGATCGGGAGCACGAGCACGGGCAGCAGCCCGACCCCGTAGATCACGACCGCGGCCGCGGCGGGGAGACCGAGGACGAGCGGTGACGACGCCGTCGGCGGCGGGAGCACGAGCGCCGTGCCGAAGCCGGCCACGAGGATCGTACCCTGCACGGCCAACGCCAGGTCGAGCGCGCGCGCGGCACGTCCGCCGCGCGCGGCACCCAGCCGCACCAGCGCCACCAGCGTCGTCACCGTGCCGGCGAGGAAGGCCCACGGCGCCCAGGCCGGTGCGCCGCGCGACGAGAAGGCGCTCGCGTACGCGGCGAGTTCGACGACCGCCGCGGCGGCGAGGGCGAGGCAGGCACGGGGTGCACTCGCGGGGCCCGTCATGGTGGTGCGAGAACGCGGCGCGATGGCGACGGCGGTGGGGGCGGACATCGCGCCACGAACGCGCCGCACCGGTGCCGCGTCAAGCCGCACCGGCGTCGCGTCGAGGCGACGCGCGCGCGTCGGCGGACCGTGCCTCCCGCACCCGCGCGCGGCGATTGCGCCCCCGTGTGCACTCCGCGACTCTTCGCGGACACGCCGGCGTCCGCTTCGCGGCCGGCTCGCTTCTTCTCAACGCCACGGGCCTTCCGCCTCATGCCCCCCGAGATCCGCCGTGCCGCCGTCCTCGGCGCCGGGACGATGGGGAGCGGGATCGCCGCACAGCTCGCGAACGCGGGCGTGCCGGTGCTCCTGCTCGACATCGTGCCCGACGGTGCCGCCGACCGTTCCGTCCTCGCCCGCGGCGCGCTCGAGCGCATGCGCACGCGGCAGCCGGCGCCCTTCATGTCGGCGGACGCGATGGCGCTGGTCACGCCCGGCAACCTCGAGGACGATCTCGGCGCGCTCGGCGAAGTGGACTGGATCATCGAGGCGGTGCTCGAGGATCCGGCGGTCAAGGCGTCGCTCTATCGCATCGTGGACGGTGCGCGTCGCGCGGGCTCGATCGTGAGTTCGAACACGAGCACGATCCCGCTCGCGACGCTCGTCGCCGGCCAGTCCGACGCCTTCGCGGCGGACTTCGCGATCACGCACTTCTTCAACCCGCCGCGCCAGATGCGGCTGGTCGAACTGGTCACCGGGCCGCGCACGCGTCCCGAGGTCGCCGCGATGCTGCGCGAGACGTGCGACGTGCGCCTCGGCAAGGGCGTCGTGACCTGCAAGGACACGCCGGGCTTCATCGCCAACCGCATCGGCACGTACTTCATGTACCTCGCAATGCACGAAGCGGTGCGCCACGGCCTGACCGTCGAGGAGGCCGACGCCGTCTGCGGCAAGCCGATGGGGCTCCCGAAGACCGGCGTCTTCGCGCTGACCGATCTCGTGGGGCTCGATCTCATGCCCCACATCATGCGGAGCTTCCGCGCGACGCTGCCGGCGGACGATGCGTTCCGCGCGCTGCCGGCCGGCTTCGCCCCGATGGATGCGCTGATCGCCGCCGGCAACCTGGGACGCAAGAGCAAGGGCGGCGGCTTTCGTCGTGTGACGAAAGGCGCGAACGGGGAGAAGGTGAAGGAGGTCGTGGATCTCGCGACCAGCGCGTACCGACCCAAACGCCCCGTGCGCCTCGTCTCGCTCGACGCGGCGAAGGGTCGCGATGCGCTGCGCATCCTCGTCGCGCACGACGATCGCGGCGGCCGCTTCGCGCGCGCGGTGCTCGCCCGTGCGCTCGCCTACGCGGCGGCGCTCGTCCCGCAGATCGCCGATCGCGTGAGTGACGTCGACGAGGCGATGCGCCTCGGCTACGGCTGGACGTTCGGGCCCTTCGAGCTGATCGACCGGCTTGGCGCCGCGCCCTTCGCGCGCCTGCTCGCCGCCGACGGCATCGCGGTGCCTCCGCTGCTCGCGATGGCGGGCGAGCGCAGCTTCTATCGCACCGAGGGCGGCGTGCTGCAGGAGCTGCTGCCGTCCGGCGAGTACGCCCCGGTGCCGCGGGCGCCGGGCGTGCTGCGGCTCGCCGACGTCAAGCGTGCGTCCGCGCCGGTGATGAAGAACGCGTCCGCCGCGGTGTGGGACATCGGCGACGGCGTCCTCTGCCTCGAGTTCACGAGCAAGATGAACTCGATCGACGGCGAGATCATGAAGATGCTGCGCCAGGTGATCGCGCACATCGGCGACGGCAGCGGCGCGCACCGCGCCCTCGTGATCCACAACGACGGCGAGAACTTCAGCGTCGGCGCCAACCTCGGGCTCGCGCTCTTCTCGCTCAACATCGCATTGTATGATGCGGTCGAACAGAGCGTCGCCGACGGTCAGGAGACATATCGCGCGCTGCAGCAGGCGCCGTTCCCCGTGGTGAGTGCGCCCGCCGGCATGGCACTCGGTGGCGGCTGCGAAATCCTGCTGCATTCGGACGCGGTGCAGGCCGCCGCGGAGAGCACGATCGGGCTCGTCGAAGCGGGCGTGGGGCTCATCCCCGGATGGGGCGGCTGCAAGGAGCTGCTGTTGCGTCACGTCGGTGGCGCCGGCGATCCGGGGCAGGGGATCGCCGCGCTCGGCAAGCTGCTCGAGACGCTCGGCACCGCGAAGTCGAGCACCAGTGCGGCCGACGCGCGCCGCTTGGGCTTCCTGCGTGCGAGTGACGGCATCACGATGAACCGCGATCGTCTCCTCGCCGATGCGAAGGCGAAGGCGCTCGCGCTGCTGCCGGGCTACGCGCCGCCCGCACCGCGCACGGTGACGCTCCCCGGCGCACCCGCCAAGGCGATGATGATGGCCGCAGTGGACGGGATGATCGCCGCGGGCCAGGCGACGCCGCACGATCGCGTCGTCGCGGACGCACTGGCGACGGTGCTCAGCGGCGGCGCCGGCGGCACACTCGACGACGTGGCGCTGCTCGCGCTCGAACGTCAGGCATTCATGGGACTCGTGCGCACGCCCGGCACGCTCGCCCGCATCGAGCACATGCTCGCCACCGGTACGCCGCTCAGGAACTGAGGAGAGTCGTCAGATGCCCACGTACAAGGCGCCGCTCGAGGACATGCAGTTCATCCTCGACGAGGTGATCGACTACCCCTCGCTCACGACGCTGCCCGGCTACGCCGACTTCGACGGCGAGATGGCCAGCGCGGTGCTCGCGCAGGCCGCGCAGTTCTGCGAGGAAGTGCTCCAGCCGATCAACCAGGTCGGTGACGCGGAGGGGTGTTCGCTGTCGAACGGTGTGGTGCGCACCGCACCGGGCTTCAAGGAGGCGTACGACCAGTACGTGCAGGGCGGCTGGCCCGCACTCGCCGCCGATCCGGCGTTCGGCGGTCAGGGGGCGCCGCAGGTGCTGCGCTTCGCCGTCGAGGAGATGATCTGCGCGTCGAACCTGAGCTTCGGCATGTTCCCGGGGCTGAGCCACGGCGCGTATCACGCGCTGCTCGTACACGGCGAATCGTCGCTGCAGCGGACGTGGCTGCCGAAGCTCGCCGACGGCTCGTGGGCCGGGACGATGTGCCTGACCGAGGCGCACAGCGGCACCGACCTCGGTCTCCTCACGACGAAGGCCGACCCGATTCCGGACGGCGACGGCGCCTACGCGATCACCGGCCAGAAGATCTTCATCTCGGCCGGCGATCACGAGCTGACGCCGAACATCGTGCACCTGGTTCTCGCGCGGCTGCCGGACGCGCCGCCGGGCATCAAGGGGATCTCGCTCTTCATCGTGCCGAAGTTCCTGCTCGACGCGAACGGCGAGCCGGCGACGCGCAACGGCGTCCACTGCGTCTCGCTCGAGCACAAGATGGGGATCAAGGCGAGTCCGACGTGCGTCATGAGCTTCGAGCGCGCGACGGGCTGGCTCGTAGGCGAGGCGCACAAGGGGATGCGCGGCATGTTCACGATGATGAACGCCGCGCGCCTCGCCGTCGGGATGCAGGGGCTGGGGTTGAGCGAGGTGGCGTACCAGAACGCCGTCACCTACGCGAGGGACCGGCTGCAGGGGCGCGCACTCACCGGTGCCAAGAACGTCGCTGCCGAGGCCGACCCGATCATCGTGCACCCCGACGTGCGCAAGAACCTGCTCGCCATCCGGAGCTTCAACGAAGGGGCGCGTGCGCTCGCCCTCTGGGTCGGCAAGCACATCGACCTCCACGAGAAGGCCGAGGATCCCGCGGTGCGCGAGGCCGCCGACGACTACGTCGCGCTGATGACGCCGATCGTGAAGGCGTACTTCACCGACATGGGCTTCGAGTGCACCAACTACGCGCTGCAGATGTACGGCGGGCACGGCTACATCCGCGAGTGGGGGATGGAGCAGTTCGTGCGCGACGCGCGCATCGCCCAGATCTACGAGGGCGCCAACGGCATCCAGGCGCTCGACCTCGTGGGGCGCAAGTTGCCGATGCACGGCGGCCGTCTGCTGCGCCGCTTCTTCCATCCGGTCGTCGCCCTGCTCGAACGGACGAAGGACGACGCGCGCCTAGCGGAGTTCCACGGGCCGCTCTCGAAGGCGGTGCAGCGGCTGCAGCAGGTCACCGCGCACGTCGCCGCGGCGAGTCTGCGGAACCCGGACGAGGCGGGGGCCGCGAGCGCGGATTACCTGCGGCTCTTCGGCCTCGTGGCGGTGAGCGAGATGTGGTTCCGCATGGCCGAAGTGTCGCTCGATCGGCTGCCCTCGGCGAACGGGCGGCGCGCGTTCTACGAGACGAAGCTCAAGACGGCGCGCTTCTGGTTCACGCGCATGCTGCCGGAGATGCACACGTGCGTGGCACGCGTGATGGCGGGCGCCGCGCCGGTGATGGCGATGGACGCCTCGGAGTTCTGAGGCCGGCGGCGGCGCCTCGCGCGCCCGCCGCCCGTTGCCTGCGCGGGGGCCGGTCGTCCGGGAGATGATCCGGCGGGACGGCCCACCCCGTGCCGGCGCGCCCCGCGTGCCGACCGTCGTCCCGCGACCGGTTCCTGCGGAGGACTCGCCGTGCATCCCGAACTCATCGAACTCCAGGCGCTCGCCGCTGGGATCCTCGACCCGTCGCGCCAGCGGGCGGTGGACGAGCATCTCGGCAGCTGTGCCGAATGCGCTCGCAAGTACGTCGAGGTCTTCCTCGGTCGGGCCGGAGGCGGGAAGGCGGGTGGCGCACGCGCCGCCACGCCGGCGACGCCGGTCGCCACGCCGCCCGTGCGCACGACGCCAGCACCGGCCTTCGCCGTCTCCGCCGACGTGTCGCGCCCCGTCTCCCCATCGCCGGCGCGTGTCGAGACGATCGTCACGCTGCGCTCCGGGAGCCAGCCGATCGTCGAGGTGCAGGCGCTCGGCACGCCCGCGCCCGAGAACACGGTGCAGCCGATGCACCTCGTGCTCGATGCGCCGCGGCCGTTGCACGCACCGGTGCCGGTGCGCGCCGCAGCGGCGGTCGTCGACGCACCGCAGGCGCTCGACCCGCGCGACTTCGCCCCGGCGCCGGCGCCCGACCCGCTCGTGACGGCCGAGGCGCACGCGCGGGCCGAAGCGCAGGCGCGCGCCGGCAGCGCGAAGCTCGACGACGTCATGGCGACCGAACCGGTCGTCGCCGACGCGATCTCGCGCCTGCGCTCGGCCGGGATGACGCACATCGCCCGCTCGCTCACGCCCGTGCTCGCGCAACCGGCGATCGCCGCCGCACCGCCCGCTCCGGCGCGCGCGAACGGCGGGGTGCGGCCGCGCACCTGGATCGCGGGCGTCGCGGCTGCGGCCGTGCTGCTCGTCGGTGGCGGGGTGGTCGCCTACCGCGGCATGGTGCACGCCGCGGCCGAGGCGGCGGCGCAGGCCGCGACCAGGGCCGCGACCGCGGCGCCCTCCGTCGTCGCGCAGCAGGCCGCGCCCGCCGCGCCGGCAGCAGGCGACAGCGCCCCGGTGCGCGCCGCCGCGCTCCCGCAGGCCGGTGCTCCTGCCGCGACGATCACGAGCGGCGGGACCGTGGCGCCCACGCCCGAAGCCGCCGCGTCGGGCGCCCCGGCACGCGAGACGCGCGTCGCACGTCGCGTCGCATCGCCCGCCGCGGACGACCCCGCACCGCGCCGGACGAACGTGTCGCTGCCGTCGGTCAACATTCCCGATGCGGGCGACGCCGTGACCGACGACGGGTCGATGGATCGCCTCAACGCGCGCAACACCTCGCGCGCCGCCGCGAGCGACCTGCAGAAGAGCGCCGGATGGGCCGCGTCGCGGACGGCCAAGCCCTGACGCGTCGCGGGCGCAGCGCGCCGCGTCAGAGCGGCGCCGGGACGCCGTCGCGCGCGTCGATCGCGCGCGTCACCACGGCCACCAGCGCCGCACGTTCGTAGGGCTTCTCGAGCACGGCGCGCACCCGCGCCCGCCGCAACGCGTCGGCCGGGATGCGCGCCGCGAAACCCGTCGCGATCACGATCGACACCGTAGGCCAGCGTTCGGCGACGACCTGCGCGAGCGCATCGCCGGTCATGCCCGGCATCGTCTGGTCGGTGACGACGCAGGCGACGTGGCCGGACGACGCCTCGAGATGGGCGAGCGCCGCGTGCGCGTCGGCGAACGCCGCCACGTCGAAGCCCGCGTCGCGCAACGCCCGTTCGGCGATGTGGCGGAGCGCGGGCTCGTCGTCCACGAGGACGACGGTGCCACCGGCGACCGGCAGCGCGGCCGCACTGGTGATGCCGGCGACCGACGACACCTCGTCGTGGTGCGGCGCCGCGATCCGCGGGAAGACGATCTCGAACCGCGTCCCCGCACCGACGGCGCTCTGCACGTGGGCCGCACCACCGTGCGCGGCGACGATGCCGTGCAGCACCGCCAGACCGAGCCCCGTCCCCTCACCCACGGGCTTGGTCGTGAAGAACGGCTCGAAGACACGCGCCGTCGTCGCCTCGTCCATGCCGCAGCCGGTGTCGGCGACGACGAGCCGCACGTGCTCGCCCGGTGCGAGCGCGCGGAACGCCGGCGGTGAGTGCGCGCCGACGGTGACCGTGTCCACCGCGACGGTCAGCGTGCCACCGGTGGCCCGCATCGCATGCTCGGCGTTCGATGCGAGGTTGAGCAGGAGCTGCTGCAGCTGTGTCGCGTCGCCGGCGATCCAGCCGTCGTCACCCGCATCGTCGTGCAGCGCGAGGCCGACCGTCGCCGGGAGCGTCGCCCGCAGCAGTGGCCGCGCGGCCTGCAGCGCATCGCCGAGGCGGAGCGGACGACGCGCGGGCGGTGTGCGACGGCTGAACGTGAGGATCTGGCGCACGATGTCGCGCGCACGGTCGCTCGCCTCGACGACCGCCGACAGCGCCTCGCGCGCGTCCTCCGCATGGCCGTCACCCACCGACTCCTCGGCCAGCTCCGCGTTCAGGCGGATGATGGTGAGCAGGTTGTTGAAGTCGTGCGCGACGCCACCGGCGAGCGTGCCGAGCGACTCGAGCCGCTGGCTCGCCATGAGCTGCTGTTCGAGCTCGCGCCGTTCCGCGGCGAGGCGCTCGGTCTCGCGCTGGTCGTGCAGCTCGACGTGGACGACGGTGCCGCGACCGAGCGGGATCTCGGTGCGGCGCACGGTCACGGGAATCACGCTGCCGTCCACCGCACGCGCGCTGCCGACGACATCCTCGCCGACGGTGTTCGGCGGTGCATCGAGCACCGACTCGATCTCGCGACCGACGAGCAGGTCGACGCGCGACTCGCCGAGCAGGGCGAGCGCCGCGGGGTTGGCCCCGACGATCGTCCGGCGCTCGAGCAGGAGCTGCGCGTCGACGCCGCGATCGAAGAGGAGGCGGAAGCGTTCCTCCGAATCGCGAATGCGCGCCGCGGCCGCCTCGGCGTCGCGCGTGCGGCTCCTCAACCGGCGCGTGCGCGAGCGCACACCGGCCACGGAGGCGCCCACGGCGAGCACGCCGCTCAGCGCGAGCGTTCCGGGTGCACGCCACCACGGCGGCAGCACCGTCAGCTGCCAGCTCTGCACCGGCGTCTCGCGCCCGAGCCAGTCACGTGCGCGCACGGCGAGTTCGTAGCGGCCGTCCGAGAGCGCCTCGAAGGTGCGATCGCCCTCGGCGCTCCACACCGGCGCGGCACCGCCGTGCTCGACGTCGTGCAGCGTGATCGCGTACCGTGTCTCCTCCTCGTGCCGCAGGTTGACGAGGCGTGCGTTCACACGCAGCGAGCGTTCGTCCCACCGCAGCACCGTTGTGTCGCGCAGCACGCGGCTCCCGCGCCCGTCGGTCACGCGAACCGACAGTGCGTCGCCCGGTGTCGTGCCATGGCGCGCGAGCACCGGCATCTCGGCGATCCCCTCGCCCGTGGCGAGCCAGAGGCGCGTGCCGTCCGGACTCGGCATGACGCGGCGCACCATGCCGTCACCGAGTCCGTCCTCGGTGTCGAACCAGGCGACGGCGCGCGGGCGCGCCGCGAGATCGCCGTCCAGTTGCCAGATTCCCGCGCCTTCGGCGGTGCCGAGCACCAGCCGGCCGTCGGGGAGCAGCGCCGACGTGTTCACCGGCACCGCCGCGAGCCCCGGCAGCGACGTCGTGTCCCACGTGACGAACCGCGGCCGCGTCGTGGACGCGTCGGCGATCGCGACGCCGGTGCGTGCGCCCACCACCGCCACGCGGCGCCCGTCGGCCAGTCGTCCGACCCGCGTGAAGCTGTACGGCCCCGCCGGCAGGCCGTCGCGGCGCGAGAGCGTGTCCACGTGCCCCGACGGCAGGTGGAGGCGGAAGATCGTGTCGTGGCGCGCGGCCCAGAGCAGGTCGCCGACCGAATCGTGCGCGAGCCGCTCGATCATGCCGCCGAGTCGCGGCGCGACGGGGACGAGCGGGCCGTCGCCGCGCGGCACCTCGAACAATCCGCGCGGCAGACTGACGACGATCCGCTCCCGATCCGCGCGCGCGACACGGGTGGCGGTGAGGACGTCGAGGCCGCGCGTGGCCGGGAGGACGCGCCAGCCGCGTGCATCGAGACGGTGCAGCCCGACGAGCGCGATCCCGACGACCGACGAGTCCCGCAGCGTGAGGAGGTTCGCGAAGAGGTGCGGCGTGCGTGCGGTCGCGTCGGCGGGATGCACGATGTCGAACGTCTCGTGCCCGTCGGCGCTCGCGATGACGCGACGGCGTCCGTTGCGCAGGGGTTGCTCGATGATCGCGCTGTACGAGAGGAACCGGACGGGCGGCGGGAGAGCGAGCATGGTGGCGCCGCCGGCTCGGCCGCGCCACAAGCCGCCGGTGGCACGCGAGACGTAGATCGCGGGGTCCACGTCGTCCACCGACACGACCTCGAGCGCCTGCACCGACACGGCGATCGGCCCCGGCGCGAGCGTGACGCGCGTCGTGCCATCGGCGCGCAGGCGGACCAGTTCGACCTCGCGCGTGCCGATCCAGTACTCCTCGGCGCCCGCGACGCCGGTGCAGGCCACGCGCACGACGTTGCGCGCCGCGCCGAGTCGGCGTGGTGCGAGCCCGTCACCGAGCGCGAAGGCGCCGGCATCGGTGGCGACGACGGCACCGCCGGGACCGAGCTGCGGACAGGGGCGCACATCCTCGTGCAGCGTCGCGTCGCCCAGTGCGGCGGCGGGCACGCGCACCGGGAGCGAGTCGCCCGCGCGGAAGCGCCAGAGCCCACCGCGCAGCGTCGCCGCCCAGAGCATCTCGCCCGCGACGCCCCGGGTCACGGCGACCATCGCACCGAAGGCATCGGCGGCGGCGGGAAACCGCAGCGCGCCGGTGCGTGCGCCGGTCACGGGATCGTGCAGGAAGATCGAGTCCTCGATCGCGGCGACGAGCCGGCGCGTGTGCCCGTCCGGATGCCAGAGCGCGAGACTCCATGTGCGACGCAGGCGCCCCTGCGCGGGTTCGGGGCCGATCGGCGTCCACGGGCCACCCGACTCGGCGCGGAAGAGGCCGTGCACCGAACCGGCCCACACCGTGCCGCCGTCCACGAGGATGCGACGCACCTGGATCTCGCCGTGCGGTGACGGCAGCGGCACCCGCGCGAAGCGCGTCCCGTCCCAGTGCATCGGCCCCGCCGCCGTCCCGATCCAGAGCGTGCCGTCGCGCGCACGCGTCAGGTGGTAGACGGTGAGGCGATCGAGGCCGTCGCGTGGACCGAAGCGCCGCGAGATCGTCAGATGGCGCGAGACGCTGTCGGTGACGGCCGCGGCTCGCGGCGTCGTGTCGACGACGGTCCGGGCGCGGAGCGGCGAAGCGACCGCACCGGCCGCGAGGAGGAGGACACCACCGGAGACGACGGGACGCATGGCGATGGGGCGTACGGTGCACCGGCATCGCGGATGACGCCAGCCGGCGGGTGCCTATTCGTCGCAGCGCCACGCGGCGGAGGCACGGCCTGTTGCATCCCCGGCACGCCTCGCGCGGGTGGCCGAACGGACGCGACGTCACGCACGCCCCGTCGACGCGATCGCGACGCTCAGGACGAACAGCTCAACGCGTGTCCGTCCGCAGGCCCGGGGAGCAGGAGATCATCGTCGCCGTCGCGTTCCGACCACGGCTCCGCGAACGCGGCCACCAGCCGGGCCACCTCGCGGTCGTCGCCCCGTTCGGCGGCGTCGATCGCGCGTTGCAGCACGTGCGTGCGCGGGACGAGGCGCGGGTTCACGCGCGCCATCGATGCTCGACGACGCGCATCGTCGCTCCCCTCGGCACGAAGCTGCGCGCGGTAGCCGATGCACCAGCGGTCGAAGGGCTCGGGATGCGCGAACTCGTCGCGTGCGGCCGCCGGCGCGTCGCTCCCGGTCGTGACGGTGCCGAGCGCGCGGAAGGCTCGCGTGAAATCGGCGCGCTGGTCGGCGAGGAGTGCGATGAAGACGTCCGCACACCGGCGCGTGCCGGGCGTGGTGCGCATGAAGCCGAGCTTCGCGTGCAGCGTGCGCGTCCACGCGGCGTCGTACGTGTGCGTGAAGTGCGCGATCGCCTCGTCGAGTCGTGCGCGTGGTGCGACCAGCGAGAGGGCGTCGCCGAGCCGCTCGAGGTTCCACCGCGCGATCGCCGGCTGCGCGCCGTACGCGTAGCGTCCCCACGGATCGCTGTGGTTCGGCGTGAACGCGGCGTCGTACCCTTCCATGAAGGCGTACGGCCCGTAGTCGATGGTGAGGCCGAGCACCGACATGTTGTCGGTGTTCATGACCGTGTGCACGAAGCCGACGCCCATCCACTGCGCCACGAGCCGCGCGGTCCGCTCGGCGATGACGTGCAGCATCGCGATGGTGCGGTCGGCGAGATGTCCGGGCGGCACCTCGGGCAGGAAACCGTCGCACACGTAGTCCACGAGCGTCGCCATCGCCGCCGCATCGCGTTCGACCGCGAGCCATTCGAACGTGCCGAAGCGCACGTGCGTGGGCGCGGAGCGGATCAGCGCGGCGGCGGGCTCGGGGCGTTCGCGCCGCACGAGCGCGGGGCTCGCGATCATCGCGAGTGCGCGCGACGTGGGGATGCCGAGCGCGTGCATCGCCTCGCAGGCGACGTACTCGCGGATCGTCGAGCGGAGGACGGCGCGGCCATCGCCCATGCGTGACCACGGCGTCGGGCCGCCGCCCTTGAGCTGGAGTTCGTGCGGCGTGCCGTCGTCGGCGACGATCGTTCCGAGCACGAGGGCGCGCCCGTCGCCCAGTCGCGGCACGAAGACCCCGAACTGATGGCCGGCGTAGACCGATGCGAACGGCGTCCAGCCCTCGGGGACGGATGCACCCGCGACGAGCGTGGCGAGCCGCTCCCGCGCCGACGCGTCGGTCGCGATTCCGAGTGATGCGGCGAGCGCCTCGTTCACGTGCACGAGGCGCGGTGCGGGGAGCGGCGTCGGTGCGACCGGTGCCCCGAACGATGCGCCGAGCGCAGCGAACGGCGCCGATACCATGCGTGACGTGATCGGTGGGACGGGCGCGAGCGTCGAAGCCATGGCGGCAAACTACCCCGCACCCGTCCAGCCGATGCCGGGCAGCATGGGGATGCCCGATCGACCACGGTGGCGCTCGCCTTCACATCGTGGCGTGGCCGACGTCCGTACGGGGACGGCGCGACGACGGCGTGGTATCGGCGATGTGCGGCGCGTCGTGCGCGCGCGACGCCGACCCAACGCCGAATGCCGTTCGTTCGTAACGGTGATGGTGCCGGCCGTGCCGGTGGCACCACGCGACACGACGCAGATCGTGCGTCACGACGACCACTTCCGGTACCGGACACTCCATGCCGTCACTCTCGAGTCGGGCCGTGCCGCGCGTCCTCGCGGCGTTCCTGCTGCTGATCGCGGTGACGCTGCCGTCGCGTCTCGCGGCGCAGGTCGGCGCCACGACGGACATCCTCACCGGCGTCGTGAAGAGCCCCGATGGCAAGGTGGTCGAAGGCGCGACCGTCGAGGCGCAGTCCGTCGAGACGCAGGTCACGCGACGCCAGCGCACGAACGCGCAGGGCAAGTACACGATCCTCTTTCCCGACGGCGGCGGCACGTATCGCGTGACGGTCCGTGCGATCGGGCTCGCGCCGATCACGGTCACGCTCGTGCGCAACGGCGACGACGATCGCATCGTGCGCAACTTCACGTTCGGGCAGACGACCGCGCAGACGCTCGCGGCGGTGCAGGTGCGTGCGCGACAGGGGGGCGGACCCGGGGGACCGGGTGGTGGGCCGCCGACGCCCGGCGCCAGCGAGCGCATCACGAGCGGTGACCAGGCGACACGCCTGCCGGTCGACGCATCCGATCCGACGGCGCTCGCGGCGCTCTCGCCCGGCGTGGTGCTCACCGGCGCCGACACGTCGAGCGGTGGCAACGCGCTCTCGTCGTTCTCCGTCGCGGGACAGGGCCCGACGGGCAACAACGTGACGCTCGACGGCCTCTCGTTCTCGGCGGGCTTCGTGCCGCAGGACGCGGTGCGCGGCACGCGCGTCGTCACCAACACCTTCGACGTCGCGCGCGGCCAGTTCAGCGGCGGCCAGATCTCGCAGACGACACGCGGCGGCACGAACGTCGTGCAGGGATCGGCGTCGTACGTCGGACGCTATCGCGACCTGACGGTGTCGCAGGGCACCGACGGTGCGTTCGGCGGCGCGGCGAACCAGAACCAGTTCGGCGGCGGGCTCGGCTTCCCGATCGTCAAGGATCGCCTGTTCTTCTTCGGTGCGGTGCAGGGGCGTCGGCGCACCGACCTGCTCCCGTCGCTGCTCGCCGCCGACTCGGCCGATCGGACGCGCGTCGGCGTGGCGCAGGATTCGGTCGCGCGCTTCCTCGGTCTCGTGGGTGCGAGCGGCGTGCCGACGGGGCTCGTCGTCGACGACAACCGCAACGCCGACAATCTCACCGTCCTCGGTCGCGCCGACTGGGTGGTCACGCAGGGGCACACGCTGACCTTCCGCGGCGACTGGCGCCTCGTGGACCAGGACCCGACGCGCGTCGGCGTGACGTCGCTCCCGCAGACGGGCGGCGTCTCGCGCAACCGTGGCGGCGGCGGTTTCCTGACGCTCAGCTCGCGCTTCGGCACGGGGCTCGTCAACGAACTCCGCGCCGGCCTGCAGATCGACCGGCGCACGAGCGAGAACTTCCTCACGATGCCCTTCGGCCGCGTGCAGGTGCTGTCGGATCTCCCCGACGGATCGCAGGGGCTCACCGCGCTCTCGTTCGGTGGCAACCCGGCACTCTTCCCGCGCAGCGACAACACGGTCTTCGAGGCGACGAACGAGACGTCGATGATCCTGCGCGAGGGCCAGCACCGCGTGAAGCTCGGCGGCCTCGTGAACCGCACGGCGTACGCGCAGGACGTCGGCTTCAACCGCTTCGGCACGTACACGTACAACTCGCTCGCCGACTTCGAAGCGGGACGCGCCGCCACCTTCGCCCGCACGCTCGCCGCCCCGGTGCGCGAGGGGGCGACGTGGAACTCGGCCATCTATCTCGGCGACACGTGGCGGCCGAACGGCGAGCTGCAGCTCACCTACGGCATCCGTCTCGAAGGGTCGCGCTTCGATGGCGCGCCGGCACGCAACACGCTCGCCGAACAGCTCTTCGGCGTGCGCACCGACCAGGTGCCGACCGATCGTGCGTTCATGCCGCGCCTCGGCTTCAGCTGGTCGCCGGGCGCGACGCAGACGCAGGGCGGTGGCCAGGCGTTCGGGCCGTTCGGCAGCGGGCGCTTCACGATCCGCGGCGGCGCGGGGCTCTTCCGCGATGCACCGAACCAATCGCTCTTCGCCGCGGCGCAGGGCGCGACGGGGCTGGTGGATGCGGAACGCCAGGTCTTCTGCGTCGGCGCGGGCGTGCCGCAGGCCGCCTGGTCGTCGTACGCGCTCGATCCGTCGACCATCCCCACCGCATGCGCCATCGGTGCGCAGCCGATCGAACGCGCCACGCTGCCGAGCGTGACCGCCTTCGACGGCGGCTACGGCAATCCGCAGGCGTGGCGCGGCTCGCTCGGCATGTCGCGGCGGCTCTTCGGCCGCTTCTTCGGCAACATCGACGTGAGCGGCGTGCGCGGGCAGAACCAGCTCAGCGTGCAGGATCTCAACCTGAACACGACGAACCCCGCCGGCTTCACCCTCGCCAACGAGGGCGGGCGCCCGGTGTTCGTGAGCCCGCTCCTGGTGGTGCCGGGAACGGGCGCGGTGGCGGTGCAGGGGTCGCGGCGCGACACGCGCTTCGGGCAGGTCTTCGAGGTCGCGAGCGAGAACCGGTCGCGCCAGTACCAGGGGACGGTCAGCATCACCGGCTTCACCGGCCGTGGCGCGATCGTCAACGCCAGCTACACCTACAGCAACGCGCGCGACCAGGCCTCGGCCGGCTTCGGCGGCGCCAACGGCGTCTTCGCCTCGGCGACGACGGCGGCCGACCCGAACGTGCAGGAGTGGGCGCCGAGCTCGTTCGACCGGCGCCACATCATCGTCGGCACGGTGACGCATCCGCTGACGTCGAGCTTCGAGGTGACGATGATCGGGCGTTTCACCTCGGGGGCGCCGTTCTCGCCGCTCGTGAGCGCCGACATCAACGGCGACGGCTCGCGCAACGACCGCGCCTTCATCTTCGACCCGAACGCGCCGACGACCGACGCGGTGCTCGCCGACGGCATGCGTCGCATCCTCGCCGGCGCGCCGGACGGGGTGCGCGGCTGCCTCACCGAGCAGCTCGGCCGCATCGCCGGCCGCAACACCTGCCGCGGCCCGTGGCAGCCGAGTGTCGACCTGCAGCTCAACTGGCGCCCGACCTTCGCCGGCCTCGATCGTCGCCTCACGGTGTCGCTCGTGACGGCCAACCTCGTCGGCGGTATCGACCAGCTCCTGCACGGCGCGAACAACCTCCGCGGCTGGGGCGCGACGATCCAACCCGACCAGACGCTGCTCTTCGTCCGCGGCTTCGATCCCGCGACCCAGCGGTTCCGCTACGAAGTCAACGAACGCTTCGGCGCGGTGCGCGGCAACGCGGTCGGCATCCGGCTGCCGTTCCAAGTCGGCATCAACATGCGCTACACGATCGGCCCCGATCAGACGCGTGACCGGCTGCGTCAGGTCTTCGGCGGCGCGGGCAACGGTCGCGGTGGCCTCGGCGCGGGCATCGCGGCGGGTGTGGGGCGCTTCTTCCCCAACACGTATCGCCAGCTCCTCGAGGCGCGTGACAGCATCGGCTTCGACGACAGGACCGCCGCGCGCCTGACGGTGCTCGCCGACTCGCTGCAGCTCGAGGTCGATTCACTCGCCGAAGCGGCGCGTCGCGTCGTCGAGAAGGAAGGGAGCAACCCCGATCCCGCCGTCCTCTTCGGCGTCCGCCTGCGCCCCTTCTTCGAGAAGGGCACGCAGCTCCGTCAGGCGGTGCTCAAGCAGGCGCAGGGCCTCTTCACCGAAGAACAGTGGAAGCGCGTCCCCACGCGCATCCGCACCCCGCAAGGCTTCGGCGGCCCCGGCGGCGGTGGCCCGGGCGGTGGGCGACCGCCGTTCTGATCCACCCTGCGTGCCGTGTGCGCGGCGCCGATCGGACCTCCGGTCGGCGCCGTGTTCGTCTTTCGCTCACGTGCGGCGGGAGCGACGGACGCGACGAACAGCCACCGCCTGCAACGCGACGGGCGCGACGAACGCGACGAACGCGACGAACAGCCACCGGCCTCCAACGCGACGGACGCGACGACGCGACGGGCGCGATGAGCGAAGGCACAAGTCACCGAGTCGGCATGCGCGTGCACAGGCAGTTCACCATCGATTGCTTTTCCTGATCAGCACACACTGCCTCGGTCGAACTCGTCGAGTCCGTCGCGGCGTCGCGTCCGTCGCGTTGCAAGCAGTGGCCGTTCGTCGCGTTCGTCGCTCCCGTCGCGACGTCAGAACCGCGCCGCCGCCCGCCGCCCTTCGTCGATGGCGGCGCGGACCGAACCGGACAGCTCGTGCCAGGTCCACGGCTTGGGGAGCACGGGGATGGTCGGGTCGAGGGCGGCGGCTTCGGCGGCGATGCGGTCGGTGTACCCGCTCGTGAAGAGGAACGGCGTCGTGATCCCCTCGGCACGCACCTGTTCGTACAGCTCGCGGCCGCCCATGCGCGGCATCACGACGTCGCTGACGACGAGCGCGATGTCGGTCGATCGGTCGCGCAGGATGACGAGCGCCTCCTCGCCGTCGCCCGCGAGCAGCACGCGATAGCCGTTCTTCTCGAGGATGCGGCGTCCCGCGCGGCGGACCATGTCCTCGTCCTCGACGATCAGCACCAGCTCACCGCCGCCCTCCTCGCCGCGCACCGCGGGCGTGCTGCGCGGCGTCGGCGTCGCGACGGTCGGTTCGGCGATCGGCAGGTGGATCGTCACCGTCGTCCCCGCGTCGGGTGCGCTGACGACGTCGATCGACCCTTCGTGCTGCTCCACGAAGCCGTAGATCATCGACATGCCGAGCCCGCTCCCCGCGCCCGGCGGCTTGGTCGTGAAGAAGGGCTCGAAGATGCGCGAGCGCACCTCCTCGCTCATGCCGGTCCCGGTGTCGCGCACGCTCAGCGCGACCATCGGGCCGCGACCGCCGGCGGGGTGCGCCATGCTCGGCACGACGCGCGCGTGCATGTGCAACGTCCCGCCGCCGGGCATCGCGTCGCGCGCGTTCGTCGCGAGGTTGAAGAGGATGTGCTGGATCGCCCCCGGATCGGCGAGCACCGCGGGAAGCTCGGGCTCCGCATCGGCGGTCAGGGCGATCGACGCCGGGAGCACGCGCGAGAGGAGCGCCGTCGTTTCGGCCAGCAGCGCCTCGAGTGCGAGCGGACGCCGTTCGAGCGCTTCGCGACGGCCGAAGGCGAGGAGCTTCCGCACCATGTCGCTGCCGCGCTGCGCCGCGTCGAGCACCTGCCGCAGTTCGTGGCGCTGCTCCTCGAGGTGCGGCGGCAGCGCCTCGAGCACCAGGTCGGCGTTCGCGAGGACGACGGTGAGCAGGTTGTTGAAGTCGTGTGCCAGCCCGCCGGTGAGCAGCCCCACCGCTTCCATCTTCTGCGCCTGCCGCAGCTGCCCTTCGATGCGTCGCGTGTCGGTGATGTCGCGGATCGTCACCAGGTGCACGCCCGCGTTGACGTGCGCCGTGGCGAGGATGTCCACCGAGCGCGCCTTCTCGGCGCTGCCGAGCATCCCTTCGCCGCGCCAGCTTCCCTCGCGCAGCAGCGTGCTCCACGCGGAGCCGGCCGACACGTTCTCGGTCGTCGCCGGCAGGAAGTCGTCGAAGCGGAGCCGCGACGCATCGGCGCTGCCGAGGCCGAGGAGCAGGCGCGCCGCGTCGTTGCAGTGGATCACGCGGCCGTGCCCGTCGAGGAGGAGCTTGGCGTCGCGTCCACGATCGAAGATCGCGCGGAAGCCGCTCTCGCCGATCGCGGCCGATTCGCCCGTCGGTGGCGTGACGCGCTCGAGCCGGCAGACCGCGCCGCGCAAACCGCCGGTGCGGAGCGCCGTCGCGACGAGACGCAGCGGGCGCCCGTCGTACGCCGACTGGTAGACCTGCTCGTAGCGCTCCTGCACGCCCTCGAGCACCGCATCGCACCCCGCGAGTGCGGTGCCCTCGTCGGTTTCGGCGAGTCCCGCGACGCGCGGCCCGAGTTCGCGCCACGGCATCCCCGGGCCGGCGGGGTGGTCGTCGCCCAGCACCTGTGCGGCCGCCGCGCTCCACGCGCGGTTCGCGGCGAGCACGAGCCCGTCGGCACCGACGAGCAGCGTCGGGGCGTCGAAGGTGTCGAGCACCCCTTCGACCATCGCCGCCGAAAGTCGCAACGCCTGCTGGTCGCGGCGCACGCGCGTCACGTCGCGCACGAGGAGGAGCGCGGCGCGCACGCCTTCGAACGGCACGGGGAGCACGCGCAGTTCGGCGATCGCCGTCTCGCCGTTGGGGCGGACGATGTCGAGCTCCGCGAGGCCGTTCGGCCCTGCGGGAACGCCGATCTGCAGGCCGTGCAGCGTCGCCGTGTCGCGCCCGAAGATGCGGGCCGCGGCCGGGTTCGCGTGCAGCACCACCCCGTCGGCATCCACGACGAGCATCGGCTCGGTCGCCGCATCCACGGCCACGCGCAGGCGGCCGTCGTCCACGGGAAGGAGCGGGCCGGTCATTCGTCGGCGAAGAGTGTGCCGAGGCGGTCGATCTCCGACGCCGACACCTGGCGCGGCCGCCCCGCGAGGATCCCCTGCACGTTGCTGAACGCGCGCCCGATGTGCATGCCGGTGCCGTCGATCATGAACTCGCGGATCTGCTTCTCGTGCATCGAGCCGCGCATCTTGAGCACCGTCGCCCCGCGCCGCATCTCGCCGAAGATCTCGACGTAGCGGAGCAGGATGATGCTGTCGGTGATGCTCGAGATGTGCGCGTCGGTGACGCTGTCACCGCCGAGCAGCGAGGGCGTCGTGCTGGTGAAGAGGCCGGCCACCTGCCGGTGCTTCACGAACGACGTCAGCCCGATCACGAACTCGCGGAAGCCGCGCGAGCTCGAGATGCGCTCGAGGGCCGAGAGCGAGTCGACCGCGATCCGTTGCGGCCCGAACGCGTCGATCACCGACTTCATCCGGATCAGGTGATCCTCGAGGCCCATCACTTCGGGATACTCGCAGTTGAGGCGCAGCAGCCCGGCCCGTTCGGCGGCCTCGAAGTCCACGCCCCAGCCGCGCGCGTTGCGCATCAGCTGCTCGCGGCTCTCCTCGAAGGCGAAGACGAGGCAGCGCTCGCCCTCGGCGAAGCCGCCGTTCAGGAACTCGGCCGTCATCAGCGTCTTGCCGGTGCCGGTGGCACCCGAGACGAGGATGATCGAGTCGCGGAAGAAGCCGCCGCCGCACATCCGGTCGAGCTCCCGGTTTCCGCTCGAGATGCGCACGTCGCTCGAGTGCTGCTGCAACTCGATCGCGCTGAGCGGGATCACCACCACCCCGTCGCCGGGGATGATGGTGAAGGGGAACTCGCCCTTGCCGTGCGGCGCGCCGCGGAACTTGAGGATCTCGATCGTGCGCCGCCGGCGCTCGTCCTCGAGCACGTTGCGCAGGATGACGACGTTGTCGGTGACGAACTCCTCGACGCCGAACCGCGCGATCTCGCCGTACTCCTGCGTGCGTTCGGCGGTGATGACCGACGTCACGCCCATCGTGCGCAACGCCTGCGTGATGCGCAGCAGCTCGGAGCGCACGGTGGCGTGGTGCTCGAAGCGGGCGAAGACCGTCGCGACGCTGTCGAGGCTCACGCGCGTGGCCCCGGTGCGGTGCACCGCGTTCTCGATCCGCGCGAGCAGCCCGCCCAGGTCGAAGTCGCCCGCGATCGGGCCCTCGTCGCCGGCGACGGGGCTCGCGTCCACGAAGGCCCAGCGTCCCTCGGCCTCCCACTGCGCGATCGGCCAGTCGAGCGACTCCATGTTGCGCCGGATGTCGTCGGCGGCCTCCTCGAAGGTGACCAGCACACCCGCCTCGCCGTACCGGCGGACACCTTCGGCGAGGAACTGCGCGGCGAACACCGTCTTCGCGCTGCCGGCGGTGCCGCAGACGAGCGTCGTGCGGCCGGCGGGAATGCCACCCTGCGCGATGAAGTCGAAGCCGGCGATCCCCGTCGGCAGCTTGGGGAGCACGGGGGCGGGCGTGGGGTCGGGGGGAGGGGTCACGGGAACGACGCGGGCAGGGAGGAACCGGCCGCGCCGTCGAGCTCGAGCCCGTCGATCACGCGGCGTTCGTCGGAGAGGTCGCCGATCACGCGGCGGTTCGGCGCGGGGGCGAGTCGGATCAGCGTCGGCGTGGCGAGCACCCGCGCCTCCTCGGCCACCTGCGGCCGCTCGAGCACGTCCACCACGCGGATCTCGTAGCGTCCCGGCAGGCGCAGGTCGCAGATGCGGCGCAGGTTCGCGAGCGCACGCAGCGACCGCGGCGTCTGCCCGGTCACGAAGAGCTGGAGCACGATCGCGGGCGCGTCGGCGGCGCCGGTCTCGTCAGCCAATCGCCTGATCCCGGTAGAACGTGAGCACCTGACCCATCAGCTGCAGGAGGAGCAGGCGTCCTTCCTCGAGGTACGCGTCGGCGCGGGCGTCGTGCGGCCCGTGCGCCCGATGCCGGAGTGCGGCGCGGTGCAGCTCGACGACGTCGCGCGCGCGCGCACGGGCCGCGCCCATCGCATCGGCGAGCTGGCGGAGGCGATCGGTCGTCGCGTACTCGACGCGATACGCGCGCTGCTCGACCGCGAGATCGAGCAGCGCGAGATAGGCCGGTTCGAGGTCGGCGAGGAGCTGCGCGCGGCGCGCGGCATCGCGATCGAGACCGAACGCCTGCGCCGTGTGTTCGCTCGCGTGCTCTTCGGCCAGCTGCTCGAGGCGTGCCGCGTCGCGACGCACCGTCTCGGCGCGTGCGTCGGCTTCGCGCGCGGCGATCGCGTCGAGCAGCGCGCGGCGGCGCATCGTGATGTTCGTGTGGCTCACCACCGCCCGCGTCGCGGCGCCCGGCAACGGGAGCACGCGCATCAGGAACCAGCGCTGTTCCGTCGGCGAGTGGCAGGGATACTCGAACTCGAAGTCGGGGCGTTCGCCGCGGAGCACCGCGTAGAGCCCGTCGAGCGCCGCCATCGCCTCGACGATCCCCTCGTTGGCCGACGAGCGGCACACCTCGAGGTAGTTGGGCCCCGGCATCCCCGCGGATGCACCACCGTTGGCGGCGGCGAAGCGGCGCCACGTCTCGTTGACGGCGACGATGCGACCGTCGCCCGCGACCACGGCGACGTGCGCGTCGAGTGCGTCCACGACCGCGCGCCAGTCGACCGCATCGGGCGCGGTGGTGACGGACGTGACGGCCTCGGTGTCGCGTGGATCCATGACGGGAGCGAGGGCCCGACGTGCGCACCGGACGATCCGGCCGCGCACCCGACGGGCGCTCCGTCGGAAGCTACGCCCGGAAACGGGTCGGGGCCATGCGACGACGATGCGACCGCGACACGGATGCGATGCCGTGGCCCACATCGTCGCGCCGTCGTGACGACCACGCGGGACTCATGCGTTCCGCCCGGGCGTCCGACATTCGGAGCAGAGGTCCCGTGTCCGGCGGGATCCGAAGCGACTTCCGACCCGCGCCCGCATGCTGCCGAAGGTCCTTTCGCGCTGGAGCACGCAGAAGCCGACACCCGCCGCCGCCACCGCGGCGCCGGTGCCGGCTCCGCCGAGCGAAGCCGACGCGCCCGCCCCCGCCGCCCCGCCGCGCGCGCCGACGCCCGCCACGAAGCTCTTCGGCGGCGAGACGAACATCAGCGACGAAGTCGAGGCGGGGGCCGACGTGCGGCGTCACCTGCGCACCGCGCTGCAGGAACTCGAAGGCACGCTCGACGCGACCGACCGCCGCGGCGATGCGCTCGCACTCTTCGAACGCCTCTCGAAGAGTGGCGAGAAGACGGTGCGGCAGCCGCCCGCGGCCGCGCAGCGCGCGCTCGACATGATGCGGCGCCCCGACGTGCCGATCCCCGATCTCGTGCGCCTCGTCGAGCAGGATCCCTCGCTCGCGCAGGCGCTGCTGCGACACGCCAACTCCGCGCTCTACGCCGCGGCCAGCGGCGCGCAAGTCGTCTCGCTCACCGACGCCATCCGTCGCGTCGGGACGCAGGGGCTGCGCAGCGTGGTGCTCGCGAGCATGGTCGAGGGGATGCTCTGCCGTCCCGGCGCCGCGTTCGACCAGATGGTGCGTGCGGTGTGGGAGCACATGGTGCGCAGCGCGCCGCTCGCGCGCGGCATCGCGCCGGCCTTCGGCGTCGTGCCGGACGAGGCGTTCACCATCGGATTGCTGCACGACGTGGGCAAGCTCGTGCTGTTCGACCGGATCGGCACGCTGCGCACCGAGCTGCGGCGCGACGTGGTGCTCTCGCCCCCGCTCGTCACGCGCATGCTGCGCCTGCTGCACGAACCGCTCGGCGGCGCGGCGGCGCTGCGCTGGTCGCTCGGCAAGGGCGCGACCGAGGTGATCGCGTCGCACCACCGCCGCGCGGAGCCGCTCGTGCCGAGTGCCCACGCCGAGTGCGTGTACGTGGCCGAGCGGCTCGACCTCGCGCTCGTGCGGCAGGAGGTGCTCGACCTCGCGACATGGTGGGAGGCGGGGCGGCTCCGCACGCCGCGCGACCTCGTCGAGCCGTACGTCGGGCGCGTCGCCGCACTGCGCACGACCGACTGACGGCACGGTCATCGGACGCGCGCGCGGCCCCCGCGCTGGCGTCTTCACGATCGCGGCCCGCGTCGCCCGACTGGCGGCGCGGGCCGCATGCGCGTCGGCGGTGCATGCACGGAACGAGTGCCAGGCGCCGCGATTCTCGTGGAATGCATGCGGAATGCGCAAGGATCGCCCGCGTTCGTCACGAACACTTCCAGAAAATCGAAGTGATTTGCCTCTCCCATGAAATGGTGCGCGATTCTCGTGACGCCTACACTCGCGTGTGAGGGATTGTCTGATGTTCGTGTCAGGCACCTGCCCCCTGCCGGCTGACGCCTGGAGTGATCGATGCCCAACACCGCCCCGCTGCGCCCCGTCGTACCGTTCCCCCGCCCGCGCCCGACGGTCGTCGCCGCGCCGGTGACGCCGCCCCGCCCGACGCTGTCGATCGCCTGCTTCTGGGACGATGCCGGCGTGGACGAGGCGCTCGTCGCCGCGCGACGCGTCCTCCAGCACATGGGCGTCGCGCTCGAGCCGCGCGCGGTGCCGGCGTCGCTGGCCAAGGCCGGGACGGTGGGGCGCATCGGCGTCCCGTCGCAGGCGATCCGGGCGGTCGCGGACGCGGGCGTCGCACTCGGCGCCACGCTGTCGCTCGATCCGCTGGCCCCGCTCCCGCGCATGTGGCGCGGGCTGCAGCGCCGCTGCGACGTCCTCGCCGACGTCCGCCATTGCGTGACGCTGCCGGGCAGCGAGGCACACGCCATGGGCCACGAGCGCGACATCGTGCTCGTCAGCCAGCGCCGCACCGAGCGCTCGCTCGCCGACTGGCGCGGTGCCGATTCGGACGTGGACGGGTGGGGGCGCGCGCGTCGCGTCGCGGAGCTCGCCTTCCGCCTCGCACAGGCCGACGGGCGCAAGGTCGTCCTCGCCGTGCCGCCGGGACGCCTGACCGCCGGCCAGAAGCTCCTCGCCGACGCCTGCGACCGCGAGGCGCGGCAGCAGCGGCTCGATGGGGTGCGCACGGTCAAGTCGGGACTCCTCGCCGCGCTGATCACCGGCGACACGGGGCGCGAGCCGATGGTCGTCGTCTCGCCGATGTCGATGGAGGAGCTGTCGGCGACGGTGACCGCCGCGATCGGCGACGTCGGGCCGTGGCCGGTCGTCGCGGCGGGCGAGCGCGTCACCTTCTTCGACATCCCGCCGGTCCGGCACGAGAGCGGATCACCGATCGATCCGACCGGGGTGCTCCTCGCCTGCGTCGCGATGCTGCACCGTCAGGGGCTGAGCGAGCCGGCTGCGGGGCTGCTGCACGCCATTCGCCTCGCGCTCGCGGCCGAGGCGCGCATGCGCCCCGCCGGCGCCGCGCGCGTGCACGTCGGCGCCGATGCGCTCGCCGGCGCGGTGATCGCGCACTACGGCCGTCACCGTCCGGCGCCGGCCGCTCCCGTCCTCCCGCCGGAGCCGGACGACGAGCCGCTGCTGCCGTGGGACGACGAGCCGGTGCACGGGCTCCGCATCCGCATGGATGCGGGTGCCGAGGGGGCGACGACCTCGCTGCGCGAGGCGGTGGGGCAGGTGGTGTACCCGCATGGCCTCGAGGTCGCGAGCATCCGCCCGGTCGGCGAGGATGGCGAGTACGTCGACGTGCGCGTGCGCGTCCGCCTCGGCGAGGCGCCGCTCGATGACGACACCGTGGGCGCCCTGATCGGCGCCGTTGCGCGACGCTTCCCGTGCCGCCTGATCACGCCCTGGCGCGGTGCGCTCGGTGGCGTGCCGACACGGACCGCGCGGGTGAGCGGTCTGCCCGTCTCGCCGCTTCGCGTCACCGGGCGGTTGCCGCGTCGCGTCGCGTCGTGAGCCCGGCGTCGGCGTCGGTGGCGTGAAGCGCACCGCGCCGCGCGGCTGTCGTCGCCTCAGCCGAAGAGGCGCGTACGCGCGGCGCGGGCGATGGCGGTGACCGCCGGGTGCGGCACGGTGCGTTCGGCCGCGATCGCGTAGAAGCGCTCGACCACCTCGGGGATCCGTCCGACGACCTTGACTTGGTAGATGCGCTGCACCTCGCGCTCGAGTACCGTCGGCGCGCAGAAGAGCGCGAGCCCCTGCTGCCCGAACACCTTGAGCAGCGCGCTGTCGGCGAACTCGCCCTTCACGAGCGGGCGCAGGTCCTGCTGCACGAACCACGCGTCGAGTTCGCGGCGCAGCAGCGAGTTGACGGTGGGTAGCCAGAACGGCGCGCCGTCGAGCGAGCCCGGAAAGCCGCGCCGATAGCGCAGCGCGAGATCGGCGCTCCCGAAGACCGTCGTGCCGCACTCGCCGAGCAGGTGGTTGTGCGCGCGCACGTTGGCGGCGTGCGTGAGCGGCGCGTCGGTGAGCACGAGATCGAGCGCATGCACCGACAGGCCGGCGAGCAGCCGCTCGGGCGTGTCGTCGGTGCAGACGAGATGCACCGGTTCGTCGATCGAGAGCGCGGGTTCGAGCAGCCGGTAGGCGATCAGCTTGGGCACGACGTCGGCGATGCCGACGACGAACCGACGCGGCCCCTTGGGCTCCGCGCCGTGCATCGCCTGCTGCAGTTCGTCGCCGAGCCCGAAGATGTCGTCGGCGTAGCGGAGCGCGGTCTGTCCCGCGGCGGTGAGCTGCATGCGACGTCCGACGCGTTCGAAGAGCGGCTGGCCGAAGTGCCGCTCGAGCGCCTTCACCTGCGTGCTGATCGTCGGTTCGGTGAGTCGCAGGTCGGCCGCGGCGCGCGCCAGCGAGCCGGCGCGTGCGACGGTGCGGAAGAGGTGCAGGTGATGGTAGTTGAGCTCCGACACGACGCGCTCCGGGGTGGAGCCGGAAGCTACGCCACGACGGGCGGCGCCGTCTCGACCGTCGCGCGCACGAACGATCCGCGGAAGCGGCGTCGCACGCGCGTCACGAGCACCGCGGCCACGGCGGCGAGCCCGATCACGAGTCCCCACCAGAGCCCCGCCGGTCCGTGGCCGAGGCGGAACGCGAGGAGGAGACCGAGCGGCAGGCCGATGCCCCAGAAGCCGACGATGTTGGCCCACATCGCCGCGCGCGTGTCGGCCGCGCCGCGCAGTGCGCCACCGGCGACGGCCTGGATGCCGTCGAAGAGCTGGAAGACGCCCGCGAGCGGAATGAAGGTCGCCGCGATCGCGATCACGTCGGCTTCGCGGACGTAGAGCGACGCGAGCGCGCGCGGGAAGACCGTGAAGAGCAGCGCACCGATCGTCATCACCGCCGCCCCCAGGGCGAGCCCGCCGTGCGCGATGCGGCGGGCACCGGCGGCGTCGGCGCGGCCGATCGCCTGGCCGACGAGCACGCTCGTCGCCGCGCCGATGCCGAGCGGCATCATGAACGTCAGCGACGCCAGCCCGATCGCCACCTGGTGCGCGGCGAAGGTGCTCGTGGCGAGCGTCCCCATGAGCAGCGCGACGACGTTGAAGACGCCCACCTCGAGCAGGTACTGGACGCCGGCGGGGACGCCGAGGGCGAGCATGCGGCCGAGCGCCGCCCGGTCGAGGCGCGCCGTCACGCGACGCACGAGCGGCTCGCGCAGGTCGCGCCAGCCGAAGGCGAGCACCGCGACGAGGAGCGTCCAGCGCGCCGCGACGCTCGCGAGGGCCGCACCGTCGGTGCCGAGCGCCGGCGCACCGAGCCGCCCGAAGACGAGCACCCAGTTCAGCAGCGCATTCACGCCGTTGGCGAGCAGGATCGCCCACAGCACCGGGGCGATCCGCTCGCGCGCCTGCAGCGCGATGCGCAGCACGATGAAGGCGAGCATCGGCGGCAACCCGGCGATGCTCAGGTGCACGAAGCGCGTCGCCGGCGCGATGATCTCGGCCGGTTGCGACAGCAGGCGCAGCATCGGCGCCGTCGGTAGCAGCGCGAGCGTCGTCGGCACGAGCAGCAGCGCGGCGAGCACGAGCCCGCGCTGGAGCGCGGCGGCGTACGCGGCCTCGTCGCGCGCGCCGACCGCCTGGCTCAGGAGCGACTCCGTGCCGACGAGCGTGCCGATGGCGAGCACGAGGATCGTGTACGTGTAGATCCACGCGAGCCCCGTCGCCGCGAGCGCCGTCGCCGAGACGTGACCGACCATCATCGAGTCCACCGCGCCCATCGCCATCAACCCGAGCTCCACCGCGACCACCGGGAGCGCGAGGCGCACGAGCGCACGCAGTTCGGTGCGCGTCGGCCACCCGCGATCGGCGAGCGGTGCGTGCACCAATGACGGAACGGGGGCGTCGGACATCGCGGGAAGGGTAGTCGTCGCGACCGCCCATGCGGCGTGCCGCACGTATCTTTGGCGCACCATGGCTCGCCCGACCGTCGGCGCCCCACTCGACACGTTGCGGACGCTCGTCGCCGGTCCCGCGCGCACGCGGCGCTGGTGGCTCAAGCTCGTCGCGCGCCTCACCGGCACGGGGCTCGGCGTCGTGGTGCTGATCGGCGCGGTGCTCGCGTGGCTCGTCACGCTGCGACCGGACGTCCCCGCCGCGCGTCGCCTCGCGCAGCAGGAGCTCCCGCTCGTGCTCGAGCCGCGCGAGCAGGTGTTGGCCAGTACGTGGGCCGCACGCCGCGAATGGTGGGACGGCTTCCGGCAGACGTACGGCATCCTCGCGCTCACCGATCGGCGCGTGCTCTTCGTGGGGCTCCCGCCGCGCGAACTCGTCTCGCCGGAACGCGGGCCGCAGGAGTTCGTGGTGCTGCAGCTGCTGGCCGAGGCCGGGCTCACGGGGCGGCTCCGGCGTGTGGAGCTGGGCACCGCGGCCGGGCTCGAGTTGCGCCACGACGATCGCACGCTCGTGCTCGCGTCCGACGACGCGGCCGCGACGGCGCGGCTCCTTGGCCGGCTCGCCGGCACGAACGCGACGGTGGCACGCACCGACTCGCTCGCCCGCCGCGCGCGTGACTACGAACGCGCCGTCGCCGCGCGAGAGGTCTGGCACGTCGTCGCGGCGGGTGACGCGCTCTCGAGCATCGCCGCGCGCTACGGCACGACCGAGGAGCGGCTGGTCGCATGGAACCGGCTCGCCACGACGCGCATCCGCATCGGCCAGCGGCTGCTCGTCAAGCCCGCGACGCCGCGCACCCGGCCGGCGGACGCGGGGTAAGCGTCCCGGAGGGCCACGACACGCCCCGACCGTGACCGGCGGGCGACGTCCCGGACCCGGTTAGTTTGTGGGGCTGCCGGCACATCCAAGCGCCGGCGGGATTTGTCGACGGGACCAGCGGGTCCGGAGGGGCATGCAGCACGCGTGGATGTGGGCGGTCTTCGGCGGCATCATCGTCACGATGCTCGCGCTCGATCTCGGAGTGTTCCATCGTTCGGCGCACAGGGTGTCGCCGCGCGAGGCCGCGACGTGGAGCGCCGTCTGGGTCTCGCTCGCGCTCGCGTTCGCGGGCGGGCTCTGGTTCGTCGAGGGGCGCGACACCGCCATGGCCTTCCTCGCCGGCTACGTCGTCGAGGAGGCGCTCAGCGTCGACAACCTCTTCGTCTTCCTCCTCCTCTTCACGTACTTCAAGGTCCCCGAGGCGCTCCAGCATCGCGTCCTCTTCTGGGGGATCATCGGCGCGCTGGTGATGCGCGGCATCATGACCGCCCTCGGCGCGATCCTGATCGACCGCTTCCACTGGATCATCTACGTCTTCGGCGCGTTCCTCGTCTTCACCGGCATCCGCATGCTCCTGCAGCAGGATGCGGAGCTCGAGCCGGAGCGCAACCCGGTGCTGCGCCTCGTGCGGCGCATCATGCCGGTGAGCGACACGTACAGCGGCGATCGCTTCTTCGTGCGGGCGCCCTGGGGGCCGGACGGCGTGATCCGCCGCGTCGCGACACCGCTCTTCGTCGTGCTCGTCCTGGTCGAGACGACCGACGTCGTCTTCGCTGTGGACTCGATCCCGGCGGTGTTCGGCATCACCAAGGATCCGTTCATCGTCTTCACGTCGAACATCTTCGCGATCCTCGGCCTCCGCTCGCTCTACTTCCTGCTCGCGGCGGTGGTGCACAAGTTCTGGGCGCTCAAGCCGGCGCTCTCGCTCGTGCTGATGTTCGTCGGCGCGAAGATGCTCGCGAGCGGCGTGTACCACGTGCCGGTGACGCTCTCGCTCGGCGTGATCGTCGCGGTGCTCGGCGGGAGCGTGGCGATCTCGCTGCTCTTCCCCAGGGACGACGAGTCGCCCGCCGCGAGTGCGACGCCGCTCCCCGCACCGTCGGCGACGGCGTCCGACACGGCGCACGGCGCACCCGCGAGCGCGGGGCGCACCAGCTCGTCCGCGGCGTGACGCTGCCGGCGACCGCGCCGTTCGCGCCCGCGCCACCCACGCGACGGCGCCTCGACCTCGCGACCGGCGTCCTGCCGCCGGTGCTGCGTCCGGCGGCGCGCCTCGCGGTCCTCGACGCGACCGAGTGGTACGCGCCGACCAGCGGCGGTATCCGTACCTACCTGCAGCAGAAGGGGGCGTACGTCGCGCAGCGTCCGTGGCTGCGGCACGCCCTCGCCGTCCCCGCGCCGGCGGACGGCGTGCTCGACGGTGACGGCGTGCGCGCCTACGAGTTCGCCGGGACGCCGATCCCGGCCAACGCGCCCTATCGCTTCCTGCTCGGCGTCGATCGCATGCGACGCGTCCTCGAACACGAGAATCCCGACGTCGTCGAACTCGGCAGCCCGTTCGTCGTGCCGTGGGTCGTCTTCCGTGCGCTCCGCGGTCGCGACGTCCCGGTCGTCAACTTCTTCCACAGTCACTTCCCGCAGCTTCTCGGCGGGAGCCGCGTGCCACGCCCCGCACATCGCCGCCTGCTCATGCGGGGCGCGTGGTGGTACGCGCGGGCGATGGACCGGCGCATCGCGGCCACGATCGCGGCGAGCCGCTTCACCGCCGATGCGCTGGAAGAGGCCGGGATCCCGAACGTCGAACGCATCCCGCTGGGCGTGGACCTCGCGCACTTCACGCCCGCGCGTCGCGCGCAGGCCGCCGCGACCCGTGCGGCCGAAGGGCTCCCCGCCGATCGGCCGCTCGTGCTCTTCGTGGGGCGCTTCGCGCACGAGAAGGAGCTCGACGTGCTGGTGGACGCATGGCCGACGGTCGAGGCGCGCACCGATGCGGCGCTCGTGCTCGCGGGCGATGGGCCCGAACGTGCGCGGCTCAGGGCGCGCAGCCGCGGCGCGCGCGTGCACTGGCTGCCGTTCATCGGCGATCAGGAGCGGCTCGCCGACCTGCACGCGGCGGCCGACGTGTACGTCGCCTCGAGCCCGCACGAGACCTTCGGCCTCTCGCCGCTCGAGGCGATGGCGTGCGGCACGCGCGTGCTTGCCGCCGACGGTGGTGCCGTGCGCGAGCACGTGCTCGGCAGCGGCGCGGGCGCACTCTTCCCGCCCGGTGATGCCGGCGCACTGGCCGAGCAACTCGTCGCGCTGCTCGCACGCGATCGCGACCAGGACGCCGCACTGGCGCGCGCGTTCGCCGAACGCGAGCACGACTGGGCTCACGTCTTCGATCGCGTCTTCGCGCTCCACGAACGCGTGCGGCGGTGAGTGTCCTCCTCTCGATCCACGACGTCACGCCGGCGTGGCGCGAGCACGTGGATGCACTGTGGCGCCTGTGCACGGAACGCGGCGCGCGACCGGCGCTCCTGGTGGTGCCGCAGTGGCACGGCGAGTGGGCGCTCGAGGCACATCCCGACTACGTGGCGTGGGTGCGCGATCGTGCGGCCGACGGAGCGGAGCTCTTCCTGCACGGTGAGCGTCACGACGAGGTCGGGTCGCCGCGCGCGCTCGGTGACGCGCTCCGCGCTCTCGGTCGCACGAACCGCGAAGGCGAGTTCCTCACGCTCGACCACGACGCCGCGCACGCACGGATCGGTCGCGGGCTCGCACGCTTCGCCACGCTCGGGCTGCGACCGATCGGCTTCGTCCCGCCGGCGTGGCTGATGCGCGACGGCACGCGCACCGCCTGCGTCGCGCACGGACTGCGCGTGCTCGAGGACGATGCGCACGTGTATCTCCTGCGCGAGGGGCGCACGCTCGCCTCGCCCGTGCTGCGCTGGAGCGGGCGTACCGACGCGCGTGCCCGCGGGAGCGCGTGGCAGGCCGCGTGGCGCTGGCGCACGCAGCGCACGGCGCCGCACTTCCGGATCGCGCTCCATCCCATGGACCTCGAGCATCCGATCACGCGCCGCAGCGTGACCGACGAACTCGATCGCTGGCTCGCCGTGCGACCGGCGGTGCCGTACGCGTCGCTGCTCCCGCAGGCGACGCACGCCGACGTGGCGGCGTGACCGACGCCATCGACGATCGCATGAGCGGCCGAAAGCACGAGTCGGACGACGCCGCCCCGCGCGACGTCCCCATGACGGGGATGCGCCTCGCCCTCTTCAGCGAGACGTATCCGCCACAGCTCAACGGCGTCTCGCGCACGCTCGAGCGGCTCGTGCGCGAGGTCCGCGCGCGGGGCGGCGACGTGCGCGTCTTCACCGCCGACGATCCCGATGCCGCACGACAGGATCACGTCGAGCGCTGGGCCTCGGTGCCGTTCTGGGCCTATCCGCAGCTCCGGCTCGCCGCGCCGCGCGTGCGTGCCGCCACCGAGGCATTGCGCGACTGGCGTCCGACGCTCGTGCACGTCGCGACCGAGTTCGGCGTCGGACTCGGTGGTCGTGGTGCCGCACGTCGACTCGGCCTGCCGCTCGTGTCGAGCTACCACACGAACTTCCTCGCGTACGCGCAGTTCTACAGCCTGGGCGTCTTCGAGCAGGTCGGGTGGCGCTACTTCCGCTGGTTCCACGACCCCGCGCTCCGCACCTTCGTGCCGACCGAGGCGATGCGCACCGATCTCGCGCAGCGCGGCTTCGATCATCTCGGCGTGTGGGGACGCGGCGTCGAGGGGGAGCGCTTCGATCCGCGCTTCCGCTCCGAGGCGTGGCGCGCGGCGCACGGCATCGGCCCGGACGACACCTGCGTGCTCTACGTCGGGCGCATCGCGAAGGAGAAGGGGCTCGGCCACGCGCTCGACGCGATGCGTCGCCTCGACCTGGCACCGGAGGCGGCGTCGCTGCGCTTCGTCTTCGTCGGTGACGGGCCGTACGAGGCCGAGCTCCGCGCGCAGGCACCGGCGGGCACCGTCTTCACCGGCCGACTCGAGGGCGAGGCGTTGAGCACCGCCTACGCGAGCGGTGACGTGTTCCTCTTCCCGAGCATCACCGACACGTTCGGCAACGTGCTGCTCGAGGCGATGGCGAGCGGGCTCGTGGTGCTCGCCGCCGACGCCGGCAACACGCGCGAACTGGTGGGCGAGGGGCGCGGCCTGATCGTCCGCCCCGATGACGGCGCGTCGATCGCCGCGGAACTGGTGCGCGTCGTCACCGATCGGGCGGCGACGCAGCGCATGGCGGCGACGGCGCGTCGCTGGGCGCTCGAGCGGACCTGGCCGCGCATCTGGGATGGGCTCTTCGCCGAGTACCGCGCGCTGGCAGGGCTCGCCCCCGCCTGACGGCTCGCGTCGCGGTCGATCGCGCTGCACGCGCGACAGCGTGCGTGGTCGTCGCACCGTGACGGCACCGGGACGCGGTCGGGCGTGACGCGCCCGGACGTGGTGCGTCCTCGCAGTGAACCGCCGATGGAGGCGCGCGAGGGTGTCCCGCAATCCGATCAAGATCGCCGTGGCCGTCGTCGCGCTGCTGTGGGGCGGCGCGGCCGCCCTGCAGTCGCGGAGCGCGAGCGTCGCGGCCGGTGCGGCCGCCGACTCGCTCTCGCGGGACGGGCGCGCGGGCGCCGAGGATCCGGTCGCGGTCGTGCGTGGAGGGCGTGCGGCGGCGCCGAGCGAGGTGCTCGTGCCGCGTCAGGACTGGCCGCTGCGCGGCGTCGAGCGTCCCGAGGTGGGCGGGCGCGGTGTGCTCGGGCAGGTCGGGCTCGATTACGGCAGTGCGGGCGGCGTCTTCGTCTGGCGCTGGACGCCCCCCGACGGCGGCACCATGCGGCACCCGGTGCTGCTCGAGCTCATGGTCTACGAAGCCGCCGACTACGAGCGGCTGCGCGCGTCGGGCAAGGCGGCGCCGGTGCTCGTGCGCGGGCGTCGCATCGTCGTCGCGTATCACCAGCCGCACGAGAATCCGTTCGCCGCGGGCGATCCACGTCGCGCGATGCGCGAGTCGCTGCGGCTGACGCGACTCGACCTGGTGGACTTCGCCGCCAAGGTGCGCGACCGGCTGCAGCGTCGCGACTCGACGCTCCGCATCGCCGTCGAGCAGTGAGCGCGCCGGTCGTCGCGCCGCGTGCGCGACGGCTCCGTGCGATCAGCGCGCGAGCACGAGGTTCGTGTACTCGCTCTCCTCGGTGACGTCGCGCACGATCCACGGCTGCAACCACGCGGGTATCACGACGCGCTCGTCGGCCGAGCCGAGCTCGATCTCGGCGAGCCAGAGTGCGCGATCGGCGAATGCATCGACGTCCCAGCGACGATCGCCGTCCTCGACGACATGGCGATGCTTGGACACGCGCCGTCCTTCGGTGAGCGACCAGAGCGCCTCGCCGATCGCGGCGGTCGTCTCCTCCTCGACTTCGACACGGACGAGCCCCCGTCCGAGCTTGACGGTGCGATACCAGCGCCGCGCGCCGTCACGCTCGACACAGCGCACGCGTTCCACGAGCGTCGTGCCCGGCACGTAGCCCTGTCGCAGCAACGACGCCGGTGCCTCGGCGGCGCGCGGCGGCATGCCCGAGAGCAGGAACTTGCGTTCGATCTCGACCGGTGGTGCGACGTCGGCGCGCCAGCGCGCGGCGACGGTGCCGGCCTGTGACCGCAGCGCGCGACGTCCCGCGCCCGTCACCCATGGCGCGACGTGCGCCCACTCGCCGGCGACCTCGAGGTGCAGCATGCGCGCGAGTTCGAGCAGCGCGGGGCGGGGATCGGTGCGGCGCGCCTGCCGCAACGCGGCCTGCGCCTCGGCGCGGCGTGCTTCGTCGTCGGCGTCGTCGGCGGGACCACGCAGCGCGACGGGCACCGAGCGCGCGAGCGCGTCGGCCTGCGCCGCGACGTGCGAGCGTGCCGCCTCGTCGAGCGCGACGTGCACGCGCGCGAGCAGCGTGTGCGCGTCGTGCATCGCGCCCAGCGCGTCCTGGATCGACTTGAGCGTGCGGATCGCCTCGCGCGCATCGTCGCCCTCGGCCAGCGGCTGCAGCAGGTAGCGCAACTGTTTGCCGGCGATGCGTGCGCGGTGCGCCCCTTCGTCGTCGCGCGCATCCTGGATGCGACCGAGACGCTTGGTGACGAGGATCGCGGCGTCGTCCACCGCGTCGGCGACGACCAGTCCGTAGAGTGCGACGCGATCGTGCTCGTCGTGCACGCGGCGACGCTCCGTCCACTCCGCGAGCGCCGCGCGAAGCTTGGGTGCGACGCGGGCCCAGTCGGCCACCGCGGCATCGACGGCGGAGAGTGCGTCGTCGCCGGTGGCGATGCGCTCGCGAAATGCGGCGAGCAGTGCACGATGCCGGAGCGGGAGCGACTCGACGAGCCGGTCGAGGAGCGCGAGGTGCACCTCGCGGTCGCGTCCCGCCCCGGTGGCGCGCGCGATGTCGCGGATGCGCTTGACCAGCTTGACCGGCACGGTGTCGGCGACGAGGCGCTCGTGCGCGCGCAGCAGCGACCGCAGGCGACGCAGCGCGACACGGAAATCGTGCAGCGCCTCGCTGTCCGCATTGGCGACGAGGCGCTGCACGGCGGCATCGGCATCGTCCACGAGTGCGAGCGCGAGCACGCGCGGGGCGCGGCGCGCCGGCATGGCGAGGAGCGTGGCGGCGTCGGGAGCGGACATCGTGCGCGACCGGTGGAGGGGTGGAGCGCCCAAGATAGCGCGCTGCGATCCGGGCCCGTTCGTTGCCGTCGGCGTGCATTCATGACCGATAGGCACGGGCCGTGCGTCGGGAACCCCGGATACACCGAACGGAGGACGCCCGCATGTCGCTGCCCGAGTCGGGACGCACGCTGGTCGCCCGACTGGCGACCGTCATGATGTTCACGCTCATCGCTGGGTGTGGGGGCGACGAGGCGCCGACCGCCGCCCCGCCCGCATCGCCGTCACGTGTCGTCGCGGTCGCGGGGGCGACGCAGCCGGGGCTCGTGAACACCGCCGTGGGCGAGCGTCCGACGGTGCGCGTGCTCGACGGGGCCGGGCGCCCGGTGGCCGGCATCGTGGTGCGCTTCTCGGTACTCGAGGGCGGCGGGCGCGTGACCGGTGATTCGGCGCTCACCGATGCCGATGGCCGCGCGACCGTCGGCGCGTGGGTGCTCGGTCCCGGCGCGGGGACGCAGCGGCTCGTCGCACGGAGCCCGGGACTTCCCGAAGCGGTCTTCACGGCGACCGTCACCGCCGGCAGCGCCGCGGTGCTGAGCGTGGTGGCCGACGCGGACCAGCAGATCGGCGGCGTCAACGCGCCACTCTCGCGCAATCCCGCGGTCGTGCTGCGCGATGCCGACGGACGCGCGATCGCCGGGGCCACGGTGACGTTCGCGGTGAGCGAGGGCGGGGGGCGACTCGAGTCGACGACGGCCACCACGGACAGCAGCGGCACCGCGCGCGCGGGGCGCTGGATCCTCGGCGCCGCGCCGGGCCGCAATGCGATCGTCGCGACACGCGCCGGCACGACGCCCGCGACGCTCGTCGCCACCGCGGTCGCCGGTGGTGCGCCGGTCGTGCGGCGCGAAGTCGTCGTGAGCGGGCTCTCGAATCCGTGGGACGTCGCCTTCGCGCCGACGGGTGAGCTCTTCTTCACCGAGCGCGGTGGTGGCGTGCGCGTCGTGCTGCGCGACGGGCGCACGATCCGTTATCCCAATCCCGCCGACTTCATCGCGCAGGACCAGAGCGGGATGCTCGGCATCGCCACCGATCCGGCGTTCGCGACGAATCGCCTGCTCTACGTGTACATGGCGAGCACGCTCGGTGGCACGACGGCCAACCGCGTCGTGCGCTGGCGCGTCGCCGACGACTTCTCGTCGCTCGAGCAGCGGACCGACATCGTGACCGGGATCGCGTACGGCAACGGCGGCGCGCATTCGGGTGGCCGGCTCCGCTTCGCCCCCGATGGCGCGCTCTGGATCGCGACCGGCGACATCCGCACCGGGCGCGTGCCGCAGGACCTGCGGTCGCTCGGCGGCAAGGTGCTGCGGGTGACGCGTGACGGTGCGCCCGCACCGGGCAATCCGGCGACGTATCCGCGGAGCGCCGATCCGCGCATCGCCGCGTGGGGCTTCCGGAACGTGCAGGGGCTCGCCTTCCGTCCCGGCACCGGCGACGCGTTCACCAGCGAGCACGGGCCCGGCCACAGCGACGAAGTCACGCGCGTGCGCATCGGCGGCAACGGCGGCTGGGATCCGGTCTGCCCGGACGGCGTCGGCTACTGCGGCTATTCGGGCGGGATGAGCATGACCGACACCGTGAAGTTCGCCGACGCGCTGCGTCCCGCGTTCCGCACCGGGTCGAGCGAGGGGATGAGCGGGAGCGTCTTCCTGAGCGGGCCGCAATGGCGCGACTGGGACGGCGCGCTGGCGGTCGCGTCGCTCGCCGGGCGTCGCCTCCGCATCCTGCGCGTGGCGGCCGATGGCGCGAGTTCGACGCAGCAGGCGGAACTCTTCGGGGGGGTCGCTCGTCTCCGGGGCGCGGTGCAGGGGCCGGACGGGCTGCTGTACGTCTTCACCGACGAAGGCGGCGGCCGTGACGCCATCTGGCGCGTGCTGCCGTGACGTGGGCGCGATGACGAAGGCGCGGCGCATGCCATGCCCCTTGCGGCGCACGGCATCCGGTATTTGATTCGAACTCGAACGATTGACGCCCATGCCGACACGCTGGTCCGGACCTCCGCGCGAACGCCGCGCCCTCGACGCCTACATCACGCTCATGCGCGCCGCCAACTCGGTGAACGCCCGCCTCCACGGGCCGCTGGCGGCGGACCATGGGCTCACGATGGGGCAGTTGGGCGTGCTCGAAGCGCTGCACCATCTCGGGCCGATGTCGCAGTCGGTGCTGGCGGGCAAGCTGCTGGTGAGCGCGAGCAACCTCACCACGGTGCTCGACAACCTCGAGCGCGACGCCCTCGTGCGTCGCGTGCGCGACACGGGGGACCGGCGGGTCTCGATCGTCCACCTCACGGCCGCCGGGCGGGCACGGATCACCACGTGCCTGCCGGATCACGTGGGGCGCATCACCGCGGCATTCGCGGGGCTCACCGCCGCGGAGCAGAAGCAGGTCGCGGCGCTCTGCCGCAAGCTCGGCCTGGCCGCGGCCGGTGTCGAACCGGATCGGCTCGACGCGTCCGCCTGAGGTCGCGCGCACGACCGCACGACCGCACGTCCGCACCACCGTCCCACCGTACGCCCGTTCCATCCGCGTCCGCCGCGCCCCGAGCGCCGCCTCGCTTTCCGGTAATGTTTCGATGTCGAACGTCACACCCGCCGTCCTCGGTCTCCACCACGTCACCGCCATCGCCGCCGATCCGCAGCGCAACGTCGACTTCTATGTCGGCGTGCTCGGCATGCGCCTCGTCAAGAAGACCGTCAACTTCGACGATCCGGGGACCTATCACCTCTACTACGGCGACGAGCACGGTCGGCCCGGCTCGCTGCTCACCTTCTTCCCGTGGCCCGGTGCACGCCGCGGCCGCGCGGGGCTCGGGCAGGTCGCCGTCACGCAGCTCGCCATTCCCACCGGCGCGCTCGGCTTCTGGCTCGAACGGCTCACGCGACTCGGGGTGGCGCACGAGGGCCCCGTCGCGCGCTTCGACGAGAAGGTGATCACGCTCGCCGATCCCGACGGCATGCAACTCGAGCTGGTCGCGCACGAGCGCACCGCCGACCTCCCCGGGTGGGACGGCGTCGTCCCAGCGGCGATGAGCGCACGCGGCATCCACGCCGCGACGCTCTGGGTCGCCGACGCCGAGGCGAGCGCGCGCGTGCTCGTCGAGACGCTCGGCCACCGCGAGGTCGCGCGTGACGGCACGACCGTGCGCCACGAATCGGGCGACGGCGGGCCGGGGACGTACGTGGACCTGCGCGCGACCCCGGGCTTCCTGCCGGGGATGGGCGGGGCGGGGACGGTGCATCACGTCGCCTTCCGCGCCGGCACCGACGACGCCGAACATGCGCTGCGCGCGCGCATCGTCGATGCGGGGCTGCACATCACGGAGCAGGTCGATCGGCAGTACTTCCGCTCGATGTACTTCCGCGAGCCGGGCCACGTGCTCTACGAGCTCGCGACCGATGCACCGGGCTTCGCGGTGGACGAACCGGCGTCGTCGCTGGGCGAGTCGTTGCGGTTGCCGCCGCAGTACGAGTCGATGCGCCCCGAGCTCGAGCGCTCGCTCGTGCCGCTGCGTGTCCCGCGCCGCGACGACGGCGCGTTCCGCATCGTCGCGTCGCCGGTGACGGGGGAGCGCGCATGACCACGACGCTCGCGGGCTTCGTGCACGAGCATCGCGCCCCGACGACACTGGGCGACGACCGCACGCTGCTGCTGCTGCACGGCACCGGTGGCGACGAGCACGACCTGCTGCCGCTCGGTGCCGCGCTGGCGCCGGGCGCGCGGCTCCTGAGCCCGCGCGGGCAGGTGCTCGAGCACGGGATGCCGCGCTTCTTCCGTCGTCTCGCCGAGGGGGTGTTCGACGAGGGCGACGTGATCCGGCGCGCCGGTGAGCTGGCGACGTTCGTGCGCGAGGCCGCGACGACCTACGGCTTCGATCCGGCGCGGACCGTCGCGGTCGGCTTCTCGAACGGTGCGAACATCGCGGCGGCGACGCTGCTGCTGCACGGAGCGATGATGGGCGGCGCGGCGCTGCTGCGGGCGATGGTGCCGCTCGTGCCGGCGGCGCCGGCGTCCCTCGCGGGCACGAATATCCTGCTCGCCGAAGGGCGTGTCGATCCGATCGTGCCGGCGGCAAACGCGGAACGGCTCGCGTCGCAGCTGCGGGCGGCGGGTGCCGACGTGACGCTGCACTGGGCGCCGGCCGGGCATTCGCTCACGCAGGGCGACGTCGATGTGGCGCGTGCGTGGCTCGAGCGCGTCATGCCGCACACGTCGCACGCGCGCTCACCGGGTGCTGAAGGAGTCGGCGAGCTCGGAGACGAACATGCAACCCGATGAGTGACCTGAATCGGATCCTGTTGTAAGCAAGGATCTGACGATACAGCCGCCGATGTTCACCACCGTCCTGCCCGAAGATCGGGCTTGAGCGGATCATCACATACGCGCGATGCGGGCGCCATTCCATCTGTACCCGCGGGAGACGGCGCGTCGCTTCGAAAAGACTGTCTCGACAGCGGAACGCCTCTCGGGGCCGCTCGAATGTGGCATGCGCGCCATGCTGGTGTACGTGTCGTACCCAATCCGCTCCACGCGGCAGCTGGTCGAGCAGCTTCGGGGCGATTTTACCTGTCCGATGATGCGTCAGCCCCGATCGCGAGGGGCTGGGTGCCGTGTGACCACTTTCACCAAGGAGGGGAGGGAACAGCTCGACAATGATCGCGCAGGCGTGTGGTCGATCGATGTCGTCACCTGAGCCGACATCGAGGTGCTGCTGTCGCGCGCGTATGAATCGTCAACAGCACCCTGCGCGCAGCCTGCGCGAGTCACACGCGCGTCTCCCGATGCGTGTCCCGCGCGAAAGTCGCATCACGTGACGGCGATACTGGGGCATCGGGCGACCGTACTCGTCGAGCATCATCACGGCCCTCTCGTCGATGCAGTCGTGGGTCATGTCACCCGCACGGCAAAAGTCGATCGCGCGTGCCAATTCATCGCGAGTCAGCCGTCGCCGGCCATTTCGCACACTGCTGCCGCCGAGAGAGATTCGAGACGCGCGCCTTCGTGGGCCGCGCAGGCGACGGCGACATGACACCGCATGTGGCGGCAACGACCGACAACAGCGCTATCGACGGCCGCATGAGTCGCCATCCGGGCTATGCCGTCAGCCAGCGGCGTCGGGTGATGATTGAGGAGCTGTTCGACCGGCCGAAGGCGGTCGGGCAGGTTCAGACGCTGGGTCGTTTCGGCCACGCAAAGTCGATCGAATCGCGACGTGCATCGCCCTTCGCGTGCGACACTCTGGTGCGGTGCCACACTGTGAGGGGAGGGGCCAGCGCCCGCCTGAGACGCGTATGTGCGGGACGCACGGGCCTGCGACCGCCGCCGCTGGGTGGCGGCGACCCGTGCTCGTGCACCATGAGCGCAGTCATTGCGCACCCTCGCCGTGGCGCGCGCCGGTCAGCAAGGATCGCAGCGGTTACCCAACCGTGCTACGGCTCGCGATAGTCCACCACGCCCATGCCCGTGATCGGCTTCGTCGACGTCCACAGGAGTGCCGCAGGCCACGGCAGCATCTGCAGCTGGCGAGGCGACAGGAGCGTCCGGAGCGTCTGCTGTACGCTCTGGCGTGCGAGTTCCCATACGCGATCAGTCGCAGCCCGCTGACGAGCGACCACCGTGCGCTCGTCCGCATCGAGCGGAAGCGTCGTTATCCACTCGGCGAGTCCGCGCCACACGCTATCGGTGACCATGCGCAACCGCTCGTCCGCCGTCTCCAGTGCGCGAACCTGTTCCGCCGACAGTTCCAGCGAGTCGCTGAGCTCCATCAGATCCCGATACGGTTGGGGACCGGATCGCCGCAGTCGCGCGGTCAAGGTCGTCGCGTCGGATGCGTTCGTGCTACCCCGCGATCGTCGCGCATCGAGGAGCCGGCCAACGATCTGCCGCGATTCGGACGGACCCAGGTTCAGCCGCACGTCGAGCGTGATGCGAAACGGCGACACGGCGCCCGGTGCCCAGGTGTCCCCGAAGCGCGGATTCACTCGATAACGGAACTCCGAACGCGCAGGATCGAAGCCGTACACAGAGAAGAGCACGGGATCGGGTGCAGCGGCGTTGCCCCATCCGCGCTGATGCGTTCCGTGCACCAGGCGATCGAGGATGCCGGGAACATTGAACAAGGTCAGCGACACCTGCATGTCGCGCCAGCGGAGCTTCCTGGAAGACAGTTGCGCGATCATCGTCGCCGTCCACGGTCCCGTGCAACTGTTGTGAGTCGCCGCACGGCCCAGCTGGTCGGTGAGGCACCGACGCGCGTACTCAGGCGCGACGGTCAGCAATCGCCGCATGCCCATGGCTAGGTCCGCATCACTGAGCTGCTGCGGTTCGAAAACGAAGGCCCGGTCATTCGATAACCCGTCGCCGTTCACGTCCGACTGAACAAGTGGTGTAAACGGTGCGCCCGACGCGAACCTGCCGAACACGGTGACGGATCCCAGTCGGGTCGAGACGCCTACCTGTGTGAGGAACGTGTGTCGCACATCGTTGCTCGCGCGCTCCATGCTCCGCACCAGCGGGGATCCGAACGCGGTACCGCGAAATCCACGCTGCTCGACGGTCGCTCGTCCCAGCGTGTACGCCACGGACGTGAAGAGCGTCCCAGTGAGCGCGCCCATGTTCGGCGTCACCTGCAGCACGAGCTGTTTCGCGATGCCCGACAGGTCGCTACGTGACTGCATGACCGGTCCGAAGGCGGTCGATCGGCGTGCTTCCGTCGGCGAGACGGCGCCCGTCGACGCGACGATGCCTGCGGCCGACACGAAGACCGGGCGCCCCTCGCCTGCGGTGACGAATCGCGGCCCGTCGACGAAGTTGAGGTCGACGACACTCGACTGGTGCAGGTTCCATGCGTACGCGAGGTCGAGCGACCACGATGCGAGCGGATTACGTGCTGCCCAGCCGACACTGGCTCGCCAACTGTCGGGTGTTGAGTATCCAGGAGCAATGAGCGCGACCGCTGGACTGGCGTCCTCGAGCGCCGGTCCGCCCGTGCCCTGCACACAGGCGTCAGGGACACCTTGGGTCGCATTCACGTAAGCGCGCCAGTCGGGTATTGGGGTGCTCCCTCCAAAGCACGCGAGTCGGGCTTGCGAGCCCGCGAGCCCCGTTGCGCCGGACGTACCCGTGACGATGTCGGGTGACATGAACCCCCGGAAGCGCCCGAAGCCGCCGCGAACGATGCCCGTGGCGAACCACGGTAGTGCGCCGAGCGGCGAACGAACGTATCCCGACGTCGCCGGCGCATCGGAGTACCGCCACTGGAATCCGACGCGCGGGCTGACCGCGACACGATTGGGCACGTAGTCGTTGCGAACGCCGAAGATCTCGTGAACAGCCGGGTTGAAGTTTGCGCGAGAGGCATAGTGCGTCCCCTCCGCACGCATGCCGACCATGACGCGAAGACGTCTTGCAACCCTCCAGGAATCACTGAGTGAGAGAAAGCCGTTCCAGACGACGCCCCGCTCTCGCGCGGCCGTCAGCGCGCGCGAGAACGACAGCGGTCTGCCGTCGGCCACGGCGTCGAGGTCGGCGAAGACGAAGGCGCCGTTGGCATTGGTACGATCGACATCGGAGGCCACATCCAGGCGAGCGTCCGCCGTGAGCTCCAGCAGGTGTCGGGTCGACTTCGTCGCATAGAACGTTGTGCGCGACTGCGTTTCCCAGGTGATGCGCGTGCTCGACCACCGCTCCGCTGCACCACCGAATCCGAGCGACGCGTTGGGGCGTATCGAGTCGGCGACGCGGGTCGCCATGAACACCTCGGCCGTGGGAAAGTCGAGCGCGGGCGTCGATCGCTGTTGCGCAAGGCTCAGGGACGACCGCACAGAGTGGACGACACCAGTGCGACTCAGGGTGGAGAAGAGCACCTGCGCGGCGCCAATGTTCTCGCGCTGGCGTCCTTCCCGCGTGGGAAGGTCGGAAGCCGTCACCCCGAATCCGTCATGACCACGATGGAATCCGTAGAGGATGAGGCCGAGCGAGTGCTTCGCCGGCGCGTTCGACGCAGCCACGAATTCCGGTGTATTCAGCCGCGCGATCATCGACGCGGTCGTGGTGGCGACGCCGCCCTGCCATGGTCGCCCGCCGCTCAGGGGAACTCCCAACGGCGCGAGAATTTGCAGCGCGCGAGAGACAGAGTCAGGCGCCAGGCCGACGCGCTCGAGCGCGGCGGTGTCGAACGCGTTCGGTGTCACGAGCGGCGATGTCCGTCGAGACACCTCCGCGCCCACGCTGTACGACACACGGTCCCCGATCGCGTAGCCGTCACCGCCGACGCTCACGAACGCGCTCGAGAACTCTTGACCGAGGCGGCCCCCCAAGCGGTCTCCCCCCTGCAGCGCTCGATTGTCCACCGTCGCGCTCGCGCGAGCGGTACGAAGCATCGCACCTGGCTCGATCTGCAGCGAAGTCTCCGCGCCCCCGAACCACCCGCGTGATGGATCGTAGGTGGTGGTGCTCACGCGCGTGGTAAAACGGACGTCGCGCGGGACGGACGCGCCCGCGAACGCCATGCCATTGAGCGTCGTGAGGTTCTGCCCATTCACGCCGAACGCGGACAAGCCCTGTGCCGACCTGACGAGGCCCGGTGACGTGGCCATCAATGCCTCAAGGTCGCCTCGCTGTTCCGGTGTCGTCGTCGCCGACACGCCGAGCACCGGCTGCTCGACGGCCCCGACGCCGGACTCCAGCACGTTAGACGAGCGTTCGGGCACTGGCCGGTCCGCGACGACCTTGACCGTGTCAAGAGATTGCGCCGTCGGGGCCGCGAGCACGACGCGGACTTCAATCACGGAGTCGCGCTCTGCGATACGCCGAACACGCGCGCGAAAGACGCCAACGTCTCTTGCACCCTTCAGCGAGGCGAATACGAGATAGTCGCCCGTGCCTGAGTCGATCACGATCCGGAAAGTGCCTTGCGGACCTGATCGGGCTTGGAACAGTGACCGATCCGGCAGGCGGGTCACAAGGATGGTGGCGCCTTCTGATGGTGCGCCGCTCTCCCACTGGACAACACCTTGCAGCACGTCGCGACGCACGGACTGCGCATAGCCGACGCGAGCTACGACGCACACTCCGAGAATGCCGGCGACGCACCGCACGAACGCCGGCGCCAGCCATGGCCACGTGAGCTGCATTCGTGTCATGACTCCTCCACCATTGTGAGCTCCGACCGACCTAGGCCACGCGTAACTCGGCCTGTTCGTGCTGCGGGCTCCGGTGCCGCCCGCAAATCACACGTCGGCACCCCGCGGCGCTATCGGCCTTGCGCGCGAGCAAGCTCCATCCGGAGCCGCTCGCGCGCGCCCCGCGCGAGATAGCCTCGATCGGTCATGTAGGCGATCCGGCCCGAAACCAGTAGGATCGTGACCGGAGTCTTCTGCACGTCCAGCGCGTCCCAGGCGCGTCCCATCGTATCGACGCACACGTCCCGGCCCACATAATTCGAGTACATGTTCGACACTCGTGCCACGGAGCTCCCAGGGGCGAACGCAAGGATGAAGTTCGTCGAGGGGCCGCCCGGCTCGCGCGCCAGCGAGTCGAGACCGGCGAGATGAGGCACACACGTCGAGCAGTCGCCGGGCGTCGACAGCGTCACGAGCTGCACTCTACCGTGCGCTCCGACGATGCGGTCGCGGCCCTGCGCGCATGGCACGGGGAACGGCACTATGCTGTCGCCGACGTGCAGGCCGCGCGACGGTGCCGACCGTGACGCAGTACGAGCGTCATCGACACGGGAGCCGCACGCCGAGACGAAAGCGGCCAGAGCGGCACTCATGACAAGGGCGAGACGATACGAAAACGTACTCACGGGCCGACACGGATGGTCGCGAGACTAGGGCTGCCATCGGTGGCCGAGGTGACCGACAACAGACGATCGGACGCAATGATGCGGACAGGCTCGCCAGGGATCTCGCTCGTCCTGCAATTGCCTGGTGTCACATCGCCGTCGCAGGCAAAGAAACGATACACAAATCTGCCCGCGCCGGCGTCGTACCGAGACCAGGTCGATGCGAAGCCAGTAGGAGTTCCTCGGAACCCGTGCAGCGCCGTCCACCGCGACTGGTAGTCAAGAAGAGCCTTCTGGTTGCGCGTCTCCGCGATGTCCGCCGGCGGCGCGAAAAACGGTGGCGCGACTGTGATGTGACCAACGGTCCGGCCTTGCAAATCGAGAATCGTCACCACTGGCGTAACTGCTTGCGCGCAGTAGACACGATTTCCCCGCATGTCAACGAGGCGAGCGGTGAATCTGGCGAGCAGTCCGCCGCGCTTGAGGCTCTGCGCGTAGGTCGGCGCCGACGGACACCCTGTCGCGAGCTCGCGTCCACGGCGATCGCGAATCGAGACGACCGAACGAGAGGGCCGGTCGTCCGCATCCATGTGCGCGAAGGCGACCGTCGCGGTCCCGATGGCCATGGATGAGGCACTTGCCTCGGACAGATCCGGGTACCGGGCGCCGAGGAACCGCCCCTGCGCGTCGAAGGCCGACACCGCGTTGCGATGCGTCACGTCGAGCAGCAGGACCGTGTCGCCATGCGTCGCGAGGCGAATCGGGGACTCGATTCCACCGTCGTGGTCACCGTACTTGGCGGCCTCGCGCAGGAACCTGCCCGTGGAGTCGTAGACGAGAAGATGGCGCTGCATGCCATCCAGAACGAAGATGTGCCCGCCCACGAGTGCTACGTCGGACACAACGCTCGGGCGCCTCGTCTTCGAGCCGCCCAGCACCACCGTCTCGATGACCTGAGCGCGCAGGCTCCTCACCTCGTCCGAACGAAGGATGGAGTAGGCGGGGAGTGCGGTGGGAGCTTGGGCGGTGACCGTATCGATACTGAGGGCAACGCTCACGATCGCGCACAGCAACGTTGGAGCGACAGTGCATCGAGTCAGGTTCATCGCGATCAGCAAGGGATGGTGGTGGAGCACACTGTGCCGCATCGGGGCGGTGCGTAGAGGAGCGGCGAAAGTCCCAAAGTGCATGTGCCTGCCATTCACCTAGGTGCACTACTCGCACTCGTCCACCGCGGTCATCGCCACCTACCTGCTGCAGGAGTGAGACATTCGCGCCGGCTCACTCCTGCAGCGAGGAGGTGGCAGATCCGCCACACGGCAATTCAAGTGGGCTGGTCGCACACCGCGCAGTTGTCCCCACCCTTGCCATAGCAAATGACGTTGCCTCCGCTCACTGACCAGTACTTGTAGTACTTACAAGCGGCAGAGGCGCCGCTCGCCCTTATCGTGAACATGTCGCGGTTCATTGCTGCCGCGAGCGAGCCACTTGCCGTCAGTGCGGCCAATGCGAGCGTGGCGCGGAAAATGATGGAGCGCTGCATGCCTATCTTCTCCTTGAAAGAGGTAAGGAATGACTGCCGCTTGCGTCGGCACGATTGGCCTGTTCGCATTTCGTGTCAAGGGAGGTGTTTGGCAATCAACGCGGTCTGTAACGGATACATGCGCCTGCGCCGTCGCCACAGCTGCCAACCTCAGCTTTCGCGTGCTGCGGATGACCGAACCGCACCGCGTTCGCCGGAGACTTCTGCGAATGCGATGATCGGGAACATGGGCACAACGAGCCGAGCCGGTTTCTCGCCTGGCGATCGTTGCCGGGCTGTTCGCCTGATCCTTGAACAGCGCGTTGCGCATCGCGCCAGGATCGGAGTCGAGCTGCGCTCGGGGGTCCTCGCAATCACTCCTCGGCGTTTTCTGCGTGCCGCGCCTCATCGCGGACCCGATGCAGCGGGGCGCGCGCGGGCCGCATGACGAGGTATTGATCGCGGCCATTCGCGACATGGTCAAGCTGTGTACGGCGAGTGCGGCGTGCGAGGGGTGTCGAGCGGGCTCGTCGCACTGCGCTGTACGGTCGCACGTCTGGCGCCAGAAATTCGGCGGGGTTGACGTGGTCCGCAGCCGCCTCAGGCGCACGACAACGCGGGACGCGGCCCCCACGTGCCCACAAGATTGAGCGTACCGCGGGTTCGCTGCCCGTGCTCCCCTCCCGCTCTGGACGGACGATCTCTCATCTGTCGAGCCGTGGCGCTGCTACGTGTCCAACGCATCCGTGATGCACGAGTGCTTGCGCCGACGCAACGGACGGCCGGGGCCGACGTGACGCTGCTCTGGAGGCCGGCCGGGCATTCGCTCACGCAGGGCGACGTCGATGCGGCGCGTGCGTGGCTCGAGCGTGTCATGCCGCGTGGGTCGTCGGCACGGTAGCGACGACCGTCGTGGTGGTCGCACAACGCGTCACTGGCCCACGTCGCTAGCTTCGACATCGTGCACGCCCGCAACGTCCCCGCTCGCACGATCCTCCTCGCCGTCGTCACCCTCGCGGGTGCGGCGGCGTGGTCGTTGCCGGTGGCGCACGGTTCGACGCCGCGCGCGATCGTGCGCGACACGACCGGCGACGCGCGCCGCGGGCGTGCGATCGTCGAGGCGACGCGTGACAGTCTGCCGCGCCACGTCGGCAACGCGCTGCGGTGCACGAGCTGCCACCTCGACGGCGGCTCGCGCGCGACGGCGAGCGCGTGGCACGGCGTCGCGCGGACCTACCCGCGGCATCGCGCACGGCGCGGCAGCACGGAGACGATCGAGCAGCGCGTGAACGAGTGCCTGGTGCGAAGTCTCGCCGGTCGCGCGCTCCCCGACACGTCGCGTGCGATGCGTGACATCGTCGCGTGGCTCGACTCGTTGGGCCGCCTCGCGCCGCTCCCGAAGCCCGACACCGTGCGGCTCGCGGGCGACACGCTGCGCGGCGCACGCACCTGGGCGACGGCATGCGCACGCTGCCACGGCGTGACCGGCGCGGAGGGTGGCAGCGCCCCGCCGGTGTGGGGACGACGGAGCTACACCGTGGGCGCCGGGCTCGCGCGGCACTCGCTGCTCGCCACGTTCGTGCGCTGGAACATGCCGTACGATGGCGCGACGCGACTCGACGATCGCGCCGCCGCCGACGTCGCCGCGTGGCTGCTGCGTCGTCCGCGCCTCGATCATCCCGGCAAGGCGCGCGACTGGCCCGCCGGCGATGCACCCGCCGACGTGGCCTACGCGACCGACGCGGCCCGTGCTGCCGGTCGCCCGTTGCCGCAGCGGCGCCCGCTCATCGCGCGCGACACGACGACGCGCTCACGCGGCGCGGCGGTCGGCGCCGTGCGACGGTGACGTCCATCGGCGTCGGCGAGGCGCGGGCCGCAGGACGGCGCGAAGGCCGACGGTGCGCACGGCCTCGGCCATCCGTCGACGCTCGCACGATGCGTCGTCGGCGCCTAGCATTGCAGGATGCGTGAGGCGATCGGGCAGGTGCCGCCGCGACGCGGCTTTCTCGGACAGCTGGCAGGAGCGCTCGCGGGGCTCGGGCTGCCCGGCATCGCGGGTGCGCAGGCGGTCGGCGATCGGGAACCGACCGGCGAACAGTGGCCGGCGCGGCTGACGGGCCGGCACAAGCTCATCATCCAGTCGCACGAGCCGGCCGAGGGGCTCGCGTTCGGCTGGGCGAGGAACTTCCTCGACGCGCAGCGGGACGCGTACGGGCTCGCCGATCGTGATTCGTCGGTGGTGATCGGGCTGCAGGGCAAGGCGGTCGCGATGTATCTCGACGACGCGATGTGGGCGAAGTACGGCATGGGTCCCGCGCTCGGCTTTGCCGGTCCCGCGAACCCGTTCCGCGCGACGTCGGGGATGCTCACGCTCGCCGCCCTGCAGGCGCGTGGCGTGATCCTGCTCGCCTGCGGCAACACGCTCAAGCGCGCGGCGTCGCGCTGGGTCAAGGATCGGCCGGTGACGCCCGAGGTATCGGCGGCGTTCGAGACCGAAGCGCGCGCGGCGCTCGCACCGGGCGTCGAGGTCGTCCCCGCGATGGTGACGACGCTCGTGATGGCCCAGGAACGCGGCTGCCGCTACATCTACGCCGGATGAGTCGCGGCGGACGGCACACCGTCGGAACGCAGGATGCCGACGACGACGAGCGGGACGATGCGCCGCCGGGCAAGGCGCGCCTCGACAAGTGGCTATGGGCCGCGCGCTTCTTCAAGACGCGTGGCCTCGCGGCCGATGCGATCGACGGCGGCAAGGTGAGCGTCAACGGCGATCGGGCGAAGCGCGCGCGGCTCGTGGGTGAAGGCGACGAGCTGTCGATCCGCATCGGCGCCTACGAACACGTGGTCCGGGTGCGCGGCGTGGCGTTGCGCCGCGGCTCGGCCACTTTGGCGCAGGCGCTCTACGAGGAAACCGCGGCGAGCCGGGCCGCGCGCGAGCAACTGGCCGAAGCGCACCGGACGGCCGCCTACGGCTTTTCGCATCACGAAGGGAAGCCGAGCAAGAAGGAACGGCGCGACCTCGATCGGGCACGCCGGCGCGGCTGACACGGAACGGGACGCCGGAACGCGCGTCCGTCGTCACGAGGCACCATCGCGGCGGCTGATCCGTTGTACCGTCGGTCCGAGGAGGCGACTTTTGCCCGCGGCCCGACGTCCGGCGACTGCGCACGCGCATGTGGGGGAAACCCTGCAGACGAAGGCGGGTATGCTGCCGGTCGCCGGCGCGTCGAGTCCGTCGGTCGTGTCCGCTTCAATTTCCGAGTCCATGCCCTTCGCGCTTTCCCGGTCGGTGAACGAACTCGTGGCCGCGTCCCTCGATCACGAGGTGCCGCACGGTCGCTGGGATCCCGGCCACATCGGTCAGGCGGAGATCGTCACGTCGCTGGCCGACCTCGCCGACACGATCAAGCACGTCGGGTTGCAGGGTGACCTGAACTACCTCCCGCGCACGGTCGGCAAGAGCGAGTTCGCGTCGTTGCTCGACGCGGGTGCCGAGGCGCTCGTGCTGCTGGCGGAGGACGCGCACGTCACGTTGCGCGTGCTCGTCGTGACGGGGCATCGCAAGGGGGCGTTCACCGTCGTGCCGGTGACGCCACGTGGCATCGAGGCCGAGGAGAAGCTCGGCGTCGAAGCGCTCTGGACGCGTCTCGGGTCGCGCGTCGTCTACGTGCTCGTGCCGCAGGTCGCCACGCCGGTGTTGAGCGCCGGGCGCGCGAGTGACGAGCACCACGGTGACGGCCATCACGGCGGTGGCCATCACGACGCCGGCCATCAGGGTGGCCACGACCACGACCACGACCACGCGAGCCCGATCGAGCGGCTGTGGCGCCTCCTCCGCGAGGAGAAGAGCGACATCACGCTCACCTATCTCTACGCGGTGCTCGTCGGCCTCTTCTCGCTCACGGTCCCGCTGGCGGTGCAGGGGCTGACGCAGCTGGTGCAGGGCGGGCTGCTGCTGCAGCCGGTCGTGCTGCTCATCGGCTTCGCGGTGATCGGCACGCTCGCGACCGGGCTGATCGGGCTCCTGCAGGCGAAGGTCGTCGAGCAGGTGCAGATGCGCATCTTCGCGCGCTTCGCCTTCGAATTCGGCAACCTCGTGCCGCGCGTACCGTTCGACACGGCGATGCAGGCCGGCCTGCCGAACGAGATGAGCAAGTTCATGGAGACGCCGGCGATCCAGAAGTCGATGTCGAAGCTGCTGATCGACATCCCGACGGCGTCGCTGCAGGTGCTGTTCGGCGTGGTGCTGCTCTCGTTCTACAATCCGTGGTTCATCGCCTTCGCGGCGGTGCTGGTGCTCGGCGTCTACCTGATCTTCCGCTTCACGGCGCCGCAGGGGCTCGAGACCAGCATCATGGAGAGCAAGTACAAGTACCAGGTGCTCGGCTGGCTGCAGACGATGGCGCGCGCCGAGAGCGCGTTCAAGTTCGCGGCGCGCTCGGTGCTCCCGCTCGAGAAGATGGATCGGCTGGTCTCGGGGTACCTCAAGTACCGGCGCAAGCACTTCAAGGTGCTGATCACGCAGTACACGGCGATGATCGTCTTCAAGACGCTCCTCACCGGCGCGCTGCTGATCCTCGGCACGACGCTGGTCGTGAACCGCTCGCTCACGCTCGGGCAGTTCGTGGCCGCCGAGCTGGTGATCGTCACGATCCTGCTCGGCGTCGAGAAGCTCATCAGCTCCCTCGCGACGATCTACGACGTGCTGACGTCGCTCGACAAGATCGGCCACGTGACCGACCTGCCGACCGAGGCGATGCACGGGCTCCAGGTGCAGGACTCCGAGGGCGGCTTCCGGATCGAGGTCTCGGACGTCTCGTACGCCTACCCGGACAGCACGCGCGCCGCGATCGCCGGCATCGACCTGTCGATCCGGCCCGGCGAGCGTGTCGCCGTGACCGGTGTCGACGGGAGCGGGCAGACGACGCTGCTGCGCGTCGTCGGCGCGCTGCTCGACGGCTACGACGGGTTGATCAAGTACGACGGCGTGACGCTCCGGAACCTCAATCGCGCCGCACTCCGCGACCGCATCGGCCAGGTGCTGTCGACGAGCGACCTGTTCGACGGCACGATCGAGGAGAACGTGAGCGTCGGTCGCCGGCACGTGGATCGCTACGCGGTTCTGCAGGCGCTCGCCGACGTGGGCGTCGCCGACGTGGTGCAGACGCTGCCGCAGGGGATCCAGACGCGCATCGTGAACGGTGGCGCGAACCTGAGCTCGGCCGTGGCGAGCAAGCTGCTCGTCGCGCAGGGCATCGCCGGCGCACCGCGCCTGCTGCTGCTGGACGACTTCTTCCAGAGTCTCGACGAATCGTGGCGCGAGGAGCTCATCGCGCTCGTCTGCGGCTCGTCGCGGCCGTGGAGCGTGCTCGCGGTGTCGCACGATCCACGCTTCCTCGCCGCCTGCGACCGCATCGTCGTGATGCGCGATGGCGCGATCGTGACGCAGGGGACGTACGCCGACCTCGCCCCGTCGCTCGGGCTCCCGCCGAATCCGCGCCCGTCCGCTCCCGCCGTTCCCGCCGACTGACCCATGGCCACCATCACGCCGCCCACCACCGACGCGGTGCCGCGCCCGTCCATCGCGACGGGCGCCCGCGCGGGATCGCCGTCCGAGGGGCCCGCCTACAGCGACGCGGATCATCTCGAGTCGGCCAAGCTCCTCGTCACGCCGCGCAGCCATCGCACCTTCGTGCGGATCGTCCTCGGGACGATCGTGGCCATCATCCTCGCGATGTTCCTGCCGTGGCAGCAATACGTCAGCGGCGACGGGAGCGTCACCGCCCTGAGCCCGTCGGATCGCCCGCAGGTGGTGCCGACGGTGATCGCCGGCCGCATCGCCGAGTGGTTCGTGCAGGAAGGGCAGGCGGTCAGGCGCGGCGACCCGATCCTCCGCATCGAGGAAGTGAAGGCCGAGTACCTCGATTCGAACACGGTCGTGCGCTACCGGCAGGCGCGTGATTCCAAGGCGTCGGCGGTGACGAGCAAGGAGGAGAAGGTCCGCCAGCTGACGGCGATGATCGAGCTCCTCGAGCAGAACCAGCGGCTGTCGATGGACAAGGCGCGCACGAAGATCGCGCAGTACGAGGCGGAGCTGCGCGCGGCGGTCGTGGACAGCGCGACCTACCTCGCGCAGTACGAGCGGCAGCAGCAGCTCCTCGACCAGGAGCTCACCACGCAGACCGCGCTCGAGAACGCACGGCTCCGCTGGCAGAACGGCATCGCCAAGGTGCAGGAGAAGCGGCAGGGGCTGCAGGCGTCGCGCATCGAGTTGAACTCGGTGCAGGTCGATTACGGCGAGAAGATCGCCAAGGCGCGCTCCGATCGCGCCGCGACGCAGGCTGAAGTGGGTGAAGGACGCAGCGACGTCGCGAAGATGACGAACGACGTCGACAACCTCACGCTCCGCAACCGGCTCTACGTGATCCGCGCGCCGCAGGACGGCTACATCGTGCGCGCCACGCAGGCCGGTGTGGGACAGCAACTCAAGGAAGGCGAGAGCGTCGTCACCGTCATGCCGGGCTCGCCGCGCAAGGCGGTCGCGCTCATGGTGAAGGCGATGGACGTGCCGCTGCTGAGCGTCGGGCGCGAGGTGCGGCTGCAGTTCGACGGCTGGCCCGCGCTGCAGTTCATCGGCTGGCCGAGCGTGGCCGTCGGTACGTTCGGCGGCCGCGTGCAGGTCATCGACCGGGTCCCGAACGCGGACGGGAAGTTCCGCGTGCTCGTCGTCGAGGACACGCGCCACGACGATCCGTGGCCACCGCAGCTCAACCTCGGCTCCGGCGTCCTCGGGTGGGCACTGCTCGACAACGTGACGGTGGGCTTCGAGCTCTGGCGGCAGATCAACGGCTTCCCGCCGTCGCTGCGCACGCCGAGCGACGAAGGCTTCGGCGGCGAAGTGCTCGGCGGCGACGCCAAGGGTGCCAAGGGCGGCGACGCGAAAGGCGGGAAGAAGTGATGCCACGGTGGTCCACGATGGCGCTCGTCGGGCTCGCGCTCGCGGGCGCCGCGCTCGTCGCGCAGCAGCCGGGACGGCCGGCGGGTGCGCCGCGTCGCGGGCTGCCGGCGTTCGAGGATTCGCTCGTAATGCCGGCGGGTCGGCCGATCACCTTCGGGCGCGTCTACCGGCAGGTCGCGTCCAATCATCCCGTGGCGCGACAGGGACGGCTCATCGAGGAGGGCGCCGATGGCGACCTCACGATGGCGTGGGGCAACTTCGAGCCCAAGTTCACCGCGACGTACGACGCCAAACGCTTCGGCACGAGTCCCGGGACCGCCGACCAGCTCTACTTCGCGTATACGGATCTCGCGGTGAAGATCCCGACGCCGTTCGGCGCGGACTTCAAGATGGGCTACGAGCGCGCGGCCGGGCAGTTCATCAACCCGCAGCTCCGCACGCCGTCGAACGGCCTGTTCTACGCCGGCTTCACGCTCCCGATCGGCCAGCGCATCATCACCGACGAACGTCGCAACGCGCTCCGCGTCGCGCGTGCATTGCGCGAAGTGGCCGCGGCCGAGCGGCAGGCGATCGTGAACAAGCTCCTCTTCGCGGCGGCCAAGAGTTACGCGGGGTGGTACGAGTCGGCGCTGCGTCTCGCGGTGCAGCGTGAAGGCGTGCGACTCGCCGAAGTGCGCTACCGCGCGCTCGTCGGGCGCGTGCGTGCCGGCGACGCGGCGGGCATCGACTCGATCGAGGCCGACGCGGAACGCAACCGGCGCCTCGCGGCGCTCGTCGGCGCCGAACAGGAGTACTTCGCCGCCGCGCGTGACCTCGAGAGCTATCTCTGGACCGCGCGCGGCGAACCCGAGGATCTCCCGCTCGATGCGGTGCCGAGCGACTCCGGCTTCACGCGCGAGGTGCTCGACTCGGCCGCCGTGCCGCAGCTGCTCGCCCGTGCGCTCCGGCTGCATCCGGACGTGCGCAAGGCCGACGGCAAGACGCTGCAGGCCGAAGCGGATCGCCTGCTCGCGGTGCAGGCGATCATCCCGCTCGTCGGCGCGGAGCTGGCCGCGCTCACGCCGGGCGGTGGCAACATCAACTGGGGGCCGTCGCTCAATCGCGACGCCAACTACAAGGCATCGCTCTACGCCGAGTCGCCGCTGCTCTTCTTCAAGGAACGCGGCAAGTTCCGCTCGGCCGATGCCAAGTTCGATCGGGCACGCCTCGATCAGGCGATCGCGCGACGCGACGTGCAGCTCCTCTTCCGCACGGCCGTGAACGACATGTCGCAGTTCGAGCGGCAGCTCGACCTGCAGTCGCGCGCGGTGGAGCTGTTCGGCATCCTGAGCGTCGGCGAGCGCGCGCGCTTCGACCTGGGCGAGAGCACGCTGTTCATCGTCAACGCGCGCGAGCGCGCGCTCCTCGACGAGCAGGCCAAGCTCGTGCAGCTGCGCGCGAAGTACTTCAGCGCCCGTGCGGCGCTGGCGGTGGCGGCCGGGTTGCCGGGGACGCTCGCGGCAAACCCGTGACGCGGTGAACGACGACGCGCCGTCACGATGGGCGGCGCGTCGCGATGCAGGAGAGATGAGACGGAACCCGACGGACGGCGGATGGTAGCGACGGGAGGCAGTCCGCCGACCGGCATCCACACCGTCCGCGCCATGCATTCCCGCGTCCCGCTCCAGCTCCTGATCGCCGCATTTGTCCTGCCGCTCACGCTCGTGGCGCAGGATGCCGACTCGCTGGACATCACGGGTCGTCGGGCGCCGCGCGGTGCATTCGGGATCCACGCGTTCAACGGGCAGCCCGTCGGCGACTTCGGCCGCGCGGTGAACACGAGCTGGGGCGCCGCCGCCGACATCCGCTTCTTCCTCGATCGCGCGGGCTTTCTCGCGGTGCGACTCGACGGCGGCATGGCGGGCTACGGTCGGTCGCGCGGCGAGGCGTCGTTCGGCTTCCTCGGCGGCGGTCGCGTGACGACGCAGAACACGTACGCCTTCGCGCTCGCAGGGCTCGAAGTCGCGCAGCCGGACGGGCCGATCCGGCCGTACGTCAACGCGTCGATCGGCACGTCGGTCTTCACCACGAACACGACCGCCGACGATGCCGGCTTCTGGGACGATCGTCGCCGACGCAACCGCTCACGCACGCTCGTGGACGACTGGGTGCGCACGTCGGCGGTGGGGGGCGGCATCCGCTTCGCGATCAACGACGGCTCCGCCTCGCGCACGATGCTCGACATCGGTGTGCGCCGCTGGTTCACCGGCCCGGTGACGTACGCCACGCGCGAGGACGTGATGCAGGGGCCGTCCGGCCCCACGGTGCGCACGCGTCGGAGCGCCGCGGATCAGTGGGCGTTGACGATCGGCTTCAGCATCACGCGCTGACGCGGGCACGGCGACGCATGCCGTGCACGCGCCTCAGTCGAAGTCGCGCTTCCGGCGTTCCTGCTTGACCGACGCGCGTCGCGACTTGGTCTCGAGACGCGCGCGCTTGCTCGCGGCGGTGGGTTTCGTCGCACGCCGCACCTTGGGGACCACGAGCGCACCGCGCACCAGCGTCGCGAGACGCACCTCGGCGGCCTCGCGGTTCTGCACCTGGCTCCGGTGCTCGCTCGACACGATGCGGAGCCGCCCCTGCCCGTCGAGACGGGACGCGAGTGCCGCGGCGACACGCGCGCGCTGCGCCTCGTCGAGCGCGACCGACGTGCCGGGTGTCCACGTGAGTTCGATCCGCGTGCTGCTGGTGTTGACGTGCTGGCCACCCGGGCCACCGCTCTTCGTCGCGCGGACGACGAGCTCCATGCGCGGGATGCGCACGCGCGCGTTCACGACGATCACGTCACCGTGCAGGTCGTCGGCCTCACGGTGCACGTCAGGGGTCCCGTGCGGCGAGCGGCGCGCAGCGGAGGGCGCGTTGCGCGATTCCGTCCACGTCCACCGTTGCGGGCGAGGTGAAGACCGCGAGATAGCCGTCGTAGCCGAGATCGTGATACGCCGTCTGACGATAGCCGACGGCTTCGAGCTCGCAGCGGAGGAGCGCGGGGGGCGTGCCGTGCTGGTCGGTGCGACGGCGCATGTCGAGGATGCCGAGCGCGGCGCCCGGCTTCATGGATGCGGCGAGGTTCGCGAGCAGGGCGTACGGCTGCTCGATCTCGTGGTACATGTGGATCATGATCGCCGCATCGACCGCACGAGCCGGCAGGCGCGGGTCGTGTGCATCGCCGAGCGAGAGACGGACGTTCGACAGCCCGTCCCGGTCGACGCGCTCACGCAGCAGCCGCAGGTAGCGCGGGATGACGTCGTTGCCGTAGACGATCCCCTTCGGCCCGACGCGACGCGACAGCCGCGCGACGTAGTAGCCGCTCCCCGCCCCGATGTCGGCGACGTGCATTCCCTCGCGGATGCGGAGGAGGTGCATGACGGTGTCGGCCTCGTGCTGCGCATCGCGGATCGATTCGTCGGTCCACTGCGGGGCGACGATCGACGCGACGGGGCGTGCGGCGCCGGGAAAGCGCTCGGGCGGTAGCCCCGGTGGTGCGAGGGGGCCGAGCACACCGCCGGTGTCGCGCGGCCACGCGAGGGCGCGTCGCGCGTCGCCCCCCGTCGTCGCGGCGCGTGCCTCGCGCGGCCGCGATGCCTCGCCGCAGGCCGCGAGCGCCGTCACGAGGAGGGTACAGCCGGCGAGCCAGGTCGCCCGCCGATCGGTCGTCCACACCGTCATGGCGTCGTCACCGGCGTCCGGTTGACGCGTACCGCGGCCACCCGCTTCCCGTCCATCGCCACCACCTCCAGGTCGGCACCGGGGACGCTCACGCGATCGCCGATGCGGGGCAGCCGCCCCAGCGCGTTGAAGACGTAGCCGCCGAGCGTCGTCCAGTCGCCCTCGGGCACCGCCACCCGATAGTCCGAACGCACGTCGATGAGCGAAAGGCTCCCGGCGAGTTCGAGGACGCCGTCGAGTTCGAGCGCCTCGCGCGAGGCGAGGTCGTACTCGTCGGCGATGTCGCCCACGACCTCCTCGACGAGGTCTTCCATGGTGATGATCCCCGCCGTGCCGCCGTACTCGTCGAGGACGACGGCGAGGTGCGCGCGCGTCCGTCGCAGGTCGTCGAGCACGCGCTCGGCCGGGCGCGAATCGGGGATGAAGAGCGGTTCGCGGATGAACTGCGTCAGGTCGAACCGCTCGGTCCGCGGGTGGAGCCACAGATCCTTGGCGAGGAAGACGCCGACCACGTCGTCGAGCGAATCGCCGATGACGGGATAGCGCGAATAGCGCTCGCTGCGGAGGATGCGCCAGACCGCGTCCTCGTCGGCGTCGGCGGGGATCGCGGCGACGTCGGTGCGGGGACGCATCACGTCGCGCGCCTTCTTCTCGTGGAAGTCGAAGACGCCGGCGAGCATCTGGCTGTCGGTCTCGTTGAGCGTCCCCTGCGCGCGCGCCTGCATGACGAGGAGCCGCAGCTCCTCGGGGCTGTGCACGTGGTGGCTCTCGCTCACCGGCCGGATGCCGAAGAGCCCGAGCAGCGCGTTCGCGACGCCGTTCAGCACGCCGATGAACGGCGACATGACGCGCGAAAAGAGGATCAGCGGGCGCGAGACGACGAGCGAGACACGCTCCGGTGCGACGAGCGCGAGCGACTTGGGCGCGAGCTCGCCGAGCACGATGTGGAGGAACGTGATGATCACGAACGCGGTGACGACGCCCGCCGTGGTGTGCGCGGCGCCGGTCGGAATGTCGATGCCGACCATGCCGAGCCCCGCGTCCACCAGCGTGGCGAGCGCGGGTTCGCCGATCCAGCCGAGGGCGAGCGACGCGAGCGTGATGCCGAGCTGCGTGCCGCTGATGTAGCGATCGAGATTGGTGAGCGCTTCCTGCACCGACTTGGCGCCGCGCACGCCCTTCTGCGCGTAGGCGTCGATCTTGGACCGGCGCGCCCCGACGAGCGCGAACTCGGCGGCGACGAAGAAGGCGTTGAGCAGCACGAGCACGAGCACCGCGGCGAGGCGCGTGCCGACGCCGGGGCCGTCACCGGTGGCCGCAGGATCGATCACGCGCCCCCCACTGCCCGCCTGGCCCGGCGTGATGCGACATTGTCGGCCGAGGCCGAGCCCGGTGCGACGCGACGCATCGACGGGGGCATCGCCCCGCCTCGTTCACCGCTGCCACGCCGCATGGCCCCCACGCCGTCCACGCTCACGCCGCTGACGCGGCTGCGCACGATCCTCGACCCGCGTCGCGCGGTGCTCGGTGTGTACGCGCTGCGCGCGGTGATCGCGCTCGCGGCGGTGCTCTCGTTGCCGCTGCTCGCGACCGGGCAGGGGCCGGACGCGGTCCGGCTGGTGCAGGCGGCCGCGGTACTGGCACTGGCGGCTACGGGGATCTCGCTCATCGCGACGGAAATGTACCGCCGCCCCATCACGCGGGGCTTCCTGCTCGCACAGGCGGTCGTCGATCTGCTGCTCGTGACGGCGGTGGTGCACGTCACGGGGAACAGCGAGTCGCCGTTCGCCGCCCTCTACATCCTCGTCATCGCGTGGGCGGCGCTGCTGCTCCCGCGCTCGGGCGGCGTGGTGGCGGCCGTGCTCGCCTGCGCGCTGTTCGTCACCGACGCACTCGTCGCCCGCGACTTCGCCGCGGATGCCGCCGCCTTCCTGCAGCTCGGCAACTTCGTGCTGGTGGCGCTTGGCGTGGGCTACGTCAGCGCCCGGCTCCGCGATGCGGGCTCGGGGTCCGAGCAGCTCGCCGAAGCGCTCGTGCGCGAGCGCATCCAGGCGGCGGACATCCTCGACAACATCCGCAGCGGCGTGCTCACGCTCGACGCGCGCGGCGTGCTCCGCTTCGCCAACCCGGCCGCGGCGACGCTCCTCGGCGTCGAACTCGAACCGCGCATCGGCATCGCGATACGCGCGGAACTGGCGCGCGTTGCGCCCGGCCTCCTCGCGGTGCTCGAGGCGGCGCACGTCTCCCAGAAGCGCACCACGCGCGCCGAGGCGACGGTCTTCGCGACCGATCGCAGCTACCCGATCGGCATCACGGTCACCTGGCTTGCCGGCGTCGATGGGCGCCCCGCCACGGCGACGGCGATCTTCAGCGACATCGCCGAGGTCAAGCGGCTCGAGGACCTCACGGTACGCACCACGCGCCTCGAGGCGGTGAGCGAACTCTCGGCCAGTCTCGCGCACGAGATCAAGAACCCGCTGGCGAGCATCCGCAGCGCGGTCGAGCAGCTGGGCCGGATGCCGAGCGCCGACGAGGACCAGGTGGCGCTGACGCGGCTGGTGGTGCGCGAGAGCGATCGCATCGCGCGGCTCCTCACCGAGTTCCTCGACTTCGCGCGCGTCCGCACGACAGTGGTCGAGCCGGTGGACATCGCGCGACTCGCGCACGACGTCGCCGCGCTGGTGCGCGCGCATCCGGATCACGGCGCGGGGACGACCGTCAGCGTCGAGGTGCAGACCGCGCGCGCGATCGCCGATGGCGATGCCGACCTGCTGCACCGCGCACTGTTCAACCTCGCACTCAATGCGGCGCAGGCGGTGCACGGCGCCGGACGCGTGCGGCTCGTCGTCGGCGACGCCGCATTGCCGGTGGGGGCCGCACCGGGGGTCGGTGACGGCGCGCTCGAGTTGCGCGTCGAGGACGACGGGCCGGGGATGCCGGACGAGGTGCGCAGCCGGATCTTCACGCCGTTCTTCACCACCAAGCCACAGGGCAGCGGGCTCGGGCTCCCGGTCGTGCACCGCGCGATCGAAGCCCACCGCGGCGCCGTCTTCGTCGAGTCCGCGCCCGGGCGCGGCACCCGCTTCACCATCGTGTTGCCTCGCGCCCAGAGCGAGGCCGGAGCTCCCGCGTGACCAGTCGCGCCCTGCCGTCGGTGCTCGTCGTGGACGACGAGGCCGGGATCCTCGAGACGCTGCGCATCCTGCTCCGGAACGAGGGCTTCGCCGTCCGCACCGCACTCGGCGGCACCGCGGGGCTCGCGGCGCTGGACGAGGCCCTGCCCGACATCGTGCTGTCGGACATCCGCATGCCGACGATCTCGGGCATCGAGATCCTCGCCGCGGTCAAGGAGCGCGATCCGGGGCTCCCGGTCGTGCTCATGACGGCGCAGGCGAGCATGCAGAGCGCGATCCAGGCGGTGAACGAGGGCGCCTTCTACTACATCCAGAAGCCGTTCCGCAACGACGAGCTGGTGGCGATCCTGCGTCGTGCGGCCGAGACGCGGCAGCTCAAGGTGGAGAACGTCGTGCTGCGGCAGGAGCTGCAGCGCCGCGATCGCGCGACGGTGCAGCGGCCCGTCGGCGGGAGTCGTGCGTGGCAGAAGGTGCTCGAGGTGGTCGAGACCGTCGCCCCGACCGATTCGACGGTGCTCATCACCGGCGAGTCGGGGACGGGCAAGGAAGTGATCGCGCGCTGGCTGCACGATCTCTCGCCGCGCGCGGGCAACCAGTTCATGAGCATCAACTGCGGCGCGTTGCCCGAGAGCCTGCTCGAGAGCGAACTGTTCGGCCACGTGAAGGGCGCATTCACCGGCGCGGTCAAGGACAAGACCGGGCTCTTCGCCGCCGCGAGCAAGGGGAGCTTCTTCCTCGACGAGATCGGCGAGACGACGCCGGCGACGCAGGTCAAGCTCCTGCGCGTGCTGCAGCAGCGCGAGATCATCCCCGTCGGTGGCACCGAGGCGCAGCCGATCGACGTGCGCCTCATCGCCGCGACGAATCGCGATCTCGACGACGAGATCAAGCGCGGGAGCTTCCGCGGCGACCTGTACTACCGGCTCAACGTCATCGCCATCCACCTGCCACCGCTGCGCGACCGGCGCGACGACATCCCGCTGCTCGCGGAACGGTTCCTCACGCGCCTGGCCGAGACGCGCTGTCTCGAGAAGCGGCTCGCGCCGACCGCGCTCGAGGCGCTGCAGGGCTACGACTGGCCCGGCAACGTGCGCGAACTCGAGAACGCGATCGAACGCGCGGTGATCATGGCCGACGGCGACACGATCGAACCGGGTGCGCTCCCGGAGCGCGTGGTGCAACGACGCGCGGAGCCGCTGGTCGCGGAACGGACGTTCACCAACCCGACGCTCGACGCGGTGGAACGCGCCTACATCCTCTGGGTGCTGCAGGGCGAGGGCGGCAACAAGACGCGCGCCGCGAGCACGCTCGGCATCGACGCGTCGACGCTCTACCGCAAGCTGGCCCGGTACGGCGTCGAGGCCTGAGCCCGGCGCCGCGCAACGCGGGCACAATGCGAGGACTCTTGCAGGACGCCGCGGCCCCGGCGCCGCGCCCGACGCGGACGGGATGAGGCAAGTCCCTGCCACTGCAGCACTTGGACGGCCGAGCCCGGTCTGGCCGCACGCTTGCCTTGGTGTTGGGCGTGGCGGTGAGTCGAAGGGACGCACCGCGCACTGCCATCCAATCCCTCGGAGAACCGCATGCGCAGCACCGTCAAGAAGGGCTTCACCCTGATCGAGCTCCTGATCGTCGTCGTGATCATCGGCATCCTGGCCGCGGTCGCGATCCCGAAGTTCAGCAACACCAAGGAGAAGGCGGCCAAGTCGGCGGGCATCGCCGACCTGCGCAACCTCGCGACGGCGCAGGAGTCGTTCTTCGCCGACTCGAACCGCTACGGCAACCTGGCCGACACGGCCGCGACGCTGATGAACTTCGCGGTCAGCCGCGGCAACACGAACCTGCTCATCGCCGGTACGGCGACGAACTGGTCGGCGTCGCTCCAGATCCCGGGCGGCAAGGTGTGCGGCATCCGCGTGGGCCCCGGTGCCCCGGTCCCGACGGGCCTCACGGTCCCGGCGATCGACGGCCAGCCCGCCTGCAACCCGTAAGTCTCCACGGCGAGGGACACGGGGCGGCCATCCGATCGGGATGGCCGCCCCGCGTCATTCATGCACCCGACGTTGCCTCACGCGCCGTGCATCGTCTCCAGCCGGCACGTGCACGACGGCAGAGTGGACCGTCGACGGGACGCGGCCCCACCCGCGGATCTTCTGGTAGCGAGGACACCGGCATGCGCAAGACCGCCCGCAAGGGCTTCACGCTCATCGAGCTCCTGATCGTCGTCGTGATCATCGGCATCCTGGCCGCGGTCGCGATCCCGAAGTTCAGCAACACCAAGGAGAAGGCGGCCAAGTCGGCGGGCATCGCCGACCTGCGCAACCTCGCGACGGCGCAGGAGTCGTTCTTCGCCGACTCGAACCGCTACGGCAACCTGGCCGACACGGCCGCGACGCTGATGAACTTCGCGGTCAGCCGCGGCAACACGAACCTGCTCATCGCCGGTACGGCGACGAACTGGTCGGCGTCGCTCCAGATCCCGGGCGGCAAGGTGTGCGGCATCCGCGTGGGCCCCGGTGCCCCGGTCCCGACGGGCCTCACGGTCCCGGCGATCGACGGCCAGCCCGCCTGCAACCCGTAAGCGTCACGCACTCCGTGTGATCACGACCCGGCCGATTCCGATCGGCCGGGTCGTCGCGTTTCGGCACCATCGACCGACGGAACGCTTACCGCGTCCGACGCGACCGACCGCAGGATGACGGCACTGCGCACCACCGGTGCGTGCGCAGCCCGTCACTCCGGAGGTCCGCATGTCGCCGTCGTCCCCGTCCCGCTTCGTCCCTCGCGCCTGTGCGCAGCCGCGCGCGGGATTCACGCTCATCGAGCTGCTCGTCGTGGTCGCGATCATCGGCATCCTCGCCGCGATCGCCATTCCGCGCCTCGGTGCGTCGCGCCAGAAGGCGTCCCGTGCCGCGGGACTGGCCGACCTGCACCACATCGCCACGGCGCAGGAAGCGTTCTTCGCCGACTCGAACCGCTACGCCGCCCTCGCCGACACCGCGCAGCTCCGCATCGGGCTGTCGCGCGGCAACGACGGGCTCGTGCTCGCCGGTACGCCGACCGGGTGGCACGCGCTGCTGCTGGTGCCCGGCGGCACGCCGTGCGCGATCCGCACGGGGACGATGGGCGCCCCGCCGGGGTGGGCCGGGCCGGCACTCACCGACGGCATTCCGCTCTGCACCCCGTGATCGCCGTGGCAGCGGCGTCGCGCACAACGCCACACCGGCGGCATTCTGCACCACCGCGGGCACGCGTGGCTCGGCGTTCATGCACGGACAACTGCTTGGCACACTGCGACTTGGCATCAGCGAGCGGCGCCGGCCACAACCTTGCCCTGCATCGGGGTGCAGGTCCGTCCCACCCGCTGATCCATCTCCGACGCCGGAGTCCGCTGCATGCGCCACCGCTCGACGAAGGGCTTCACGCTGATCGAACTGCTCATCGTCGTCGTGATCATCGGCATCCTCGCCGCCGTCGCGATCCCGAAGTTCGCCAACACGCGCGAGAAGGCGACCAAGTCGGCCGCCGCCGCCGATCTGCGCAACCTCGCGACGGCGCAGGAGTCGTTCTTCGCGGACTCGAACCGCTACGGCGCACTCGCCGACACGGGGACCATGCGCTTCACGCCCAGCCGCGGCAACACCAACCTCGCGATGACGGCGTCGGTGACGCACTGGAACGCGATGCTCGAGATCCCGGGCGGCAAGCGGTGCGCGATCAAGGCCGGTGCCGCAGCGCCCGACCCGGCCGGCTGGACCGGCCCGGTGCTGATCGACGGTGCGGCGCTCTGTGAACCCTGATCGGCACCTGATTCGTGCACCGCACCGCACCGCGGGCCCATCGGCCGCGGTGCGGTGCGCGCGTCTTGTACCGCCTCGCTCCGCGGATGCGTCGCGGCGCGGCTTCACGATCGTCGAACTGCTGCTGGCCGTGATCGTCGTCGGGGTGCTCGCCTCGATCGCGCTGCCGAATCTCACGAAGCAGAAGGAGAAGGCGTTGCGCGCGGCCGCCATCGGCGATCTGCGCACCTTCGCGTCGGCGCAGGAAGCGTTCAACGACGAACACGGGCGCTACGCGGCCACCGGCGACGTGCAGGAGACGCCCGCACCCGGCAAGCTCGCCTTCCGGTTCGGCAACGGGCAGCGGATCGCATCGATCGCGACGACCCGTACCGGATGGAGCGCCGAGGTGCGGCTCGCGTCGGGGACGATGTGCGCGCTCGCGATCGGCGTGATCGCGGTGCCCACGTCGGTGCCGGGCCTCGTCTCCGGCATCCCGGCCTGCGAGCCCTGAGCGGCGTGCCGGTGCTGCGATGCGGCCAATCGCCGCGTCGGTCGCGGCGCATGCGACGGATCGCGTACGCGGTCCCCGACTTCGGCACCACCCGCCTTGCGCCCGGGTCCGGCCCCGCCACGTTTCCTCCCGTGACCGACTCCGGACCGACCACGTCGGCCCCGTCCGCCCAGGCAGCACCGGCGACGGGGCCGTTCCATACCGACGCCGCACGTGAACGCATGCTCTGGCCCGCGACGGTCGGCACGCTCGTCACGCTCGCGCTCGCGTGGGTGACGCTCGTCTTCGTGCCCGGGCCGTGGCAGCGGTGGGTCGCCGGACTCGCTGCGGTGATCGGCGTGCTGGTGACGGCCATCGTCTGCGGACGCGCGGCGACGCGCTGGGCCGACGACGAGGGACGCGCGGCCGCGACGCGCCTCGCGACGCAGCTGCGCTGGCTCGCGCCGGGGCGTGCGGACGCATCGCTGCTGCCGTCGCCGCTCCGTCCGGCGCTCGAGCAGGCGATGCGCCTCGCCGTCGCGCATGCACGCACGCACGACGATGCGCACGCCGACGCGGAGCAGGCCGCGCTGGGCGGGAACGTCGCGTCGCGTCTCGACGCGCTCGCGACCGCGATCGCCTCGTCGCTGGCGGCGCACGATGCGGCCGGCGACGAGACGTCCCGCTTGCGCGCCCTCGACGGCGCGCGCCGGGCGCACGGCGAGCTGGCCGCGTTGTCGGCCGCGCTCCGTCGCGCGGCGACGCCGGCGACGACGCCCGATGCCGTGCACGACGCGGCGGCGATCGCGGCGCGCGCGGCGCACGACGTCCGCGCCGCACTGGGTGACGCGTCACTCGTCGTGCGTGAGGACGGTGCGCCGGCACCGGTGCGGTTGCATGCGCCCAGCTTCGCGCGGGCGCTCGACGCGGTGCTGCGCGCGGCCGCGGGTGATTCGATGCCGGCGGCGGCCGCGCTCCACGTGCGGCGCGTGCGTCGTGCCGCCTACGAGGAGGAGCCGGTGCGGCGTGCCGACGACTCGCCGCGGACGATCGTCCCGCGCGTGCCGCAGTCGGTGGTGCGCGACTGGGTCGCCGCCACGCAGCCGCCGGCGGAAGTGCTGAACCTCGTCATCGCCGACGCCTCGCGCGCCGTCGCTGCGAGCGAGCGTGCGCGGGCGCTCGATCCGTTCGGCGTCGCGCGCTCGGCGGATCCGATGGGGCTCGCGCTCGCCGACCTGCGGCGTGTGGTCGAGCGGGCGCACGGGTGCGTCTGGCTCGACGACGCGCGCGAAGGCGGGATGGCGGTGCATCTCCTGCTCCCGATCGCGATCGACGCGTAGCCGGCATCGCGGCGCGCGAAGGGTGCACGCGAGCGCTTCGCGCGAATGCTGCACGTGAACGCTGCACGTGAACGCTGCACGCGAACGCTTCGCGTTGCAGCGATCGGGTTATGTGATGGAGGCGGTGCGGTCACATGCTGGCGGCGTCCCTCACCGGAGCCGCTGGTGCCCGCATCGCACACCACCTCACGCGCCGGCTGCGCCCTCGTCGAGGCGCTGGTCGCCGTCGTCCTCGCCGCGCTCGCGGCGCTTCCCGTCGTCTCGCTCGTCGCGCACGCCGTCCCCGCCGCGCACGATGCCGCGCGCGTCCGTCGCCTCGCGCGGGCGCAGGCCAACGTGCATGCGCAGCTCGCGGCCGAGTCGTGCCGAGGAGCGCCGGGGAGCGGCGGGATGTCGTCGCACGATGGGGCGATCACGTGGGAGGCGGCGCGGCGCGGCGTGGAGCGTCGGTCGCAAGTGACGGTGCGGTCCGTGCGGGGCGACGTGCGGTGGACGGATCGGAGCGTCGCGTGCGAGTGACGTCGCGACGTGCGCACCCCACGCTCCGCACGCACGCGTGTCCGCTGGCGATGCGGCGCGACGGCGTGACGCTCGTCGGTTCACTCGTCGGGCTCGTGCTGGGCGTCGTCGCGGTGCTGCTCGTGGCGCGGGCGGCGTCGGTCGCGATCGCGGCGCAGGCGCGCCTCGCCGCGGACGAGCGCACGCACGACGATCGGGCCGACGCACTCGACGCCATCGCGGCGCGGGTGCGTGACGTCGATCCGGCCGCGGGCGACCTGCTCGAGGCGTCGGGCGGGACGCTCGCGTTGCGCGCCACCGTCGGCGTCGCGGTGGTCTGTGCGCAGCGTGCGGACACGCTCGTCGTGGCGCGTGGCGCGGACGATGCGCCGTGGGCGTCGGCGTGGCAGCGCGAGCCTGCCGTCGGCGATCTCGTGCGTCCGCTCGCCGCGGACACGCTCGTGACGACGGTGCGAGCGGTGCGGGGCGCGAGCGGTGCGTGCGCATCGAGCGTGCGCAGCTGGGCCGATCGCGAGACGTGGCAGCTCGTGCTCGCGGGGACGCTGCCCACGCTCGCGCCCGGGAGCGGCGTGCGCGTGCTCGCGCGCGAGCGATGGCATGACTACGACGGCACGGGACGCGTGCGGACGCTCGGACTCGCGGCATGGGATGCAGGGAACGCCGTGTGGGCGTCGGCGCAACCCGTGGTCGCACCGCTCGCGCTTCCTGGGATGGGTGGCTTCGACGTCGTCGCGCACGACACGGGCGGTCGCGTGCTATCGGCGGGCGCGCTCGCGGGCGCGGCGCGCGTGACGGTGATCCTGCGTGCACCGGGCGTCGGCGGTGCGGACTCGATCGTGGTGCCGTTCCATGCGCCGTGACGACACGCAGGGCGTGCCAAGCGCGCGCGATGGCGGCGCGACGCGGCGTGGTGTGGCGTTGCTCCCCGTCGTCGCGACGATCGCAGTGCTCGCTCTCGTGGCATCGGCCATCGCGTCGGCGGCGATGGGGCGGGTGCGGAGTGCGCGGCTCGCGACCGCGCGCGGTGCGGTCGCTGCGGCCGCCGACCGTGCGCGCGACGATGCGATGGCCCTCGTCCGCAGCGGTGCGTGGCGTGTGCTCACCGAACCCGGTGCGAGCATCGCGTTGCCCGTGCCGTCGGTGGGGGACACCGTCGTCGTCGTGCGGCTCGGACGGCCCGCGTGGGAGCGGCTCGTGCTGCAGGTCGCCGTCGAGGCGCCGGCGGGTGTCTCGGGGCGTCGGGCGCGTGTCTCACGGCGACTCGAACTCCCGCTCGTCGTGCCGTGGCCGATGGCCGATGCGCCGCTGACCGGCGTACGCGCGTGGTCGGTCGCGGGGGTGGTGACCGGTGTCGCGGTGGACGATCTCGCGACGCGGCGCTGCACCGACGGGGCGTCCGTGCCCGCGCCGGTGGCGGTGCAGCGCGTGGCGCCGTCGCCGACCGTGCTCGTCGCGTGGCCCGGCGCGGTCGTCGTCGATCCGGACACCGTCAGCGCCCCGCTTTCCGGCGTGGTGGTCGTGCCGGCTGGCCGAGTGGTGCAGCGCCCGCTGACGGTGGACGGATGGCTCGTGTCGCCTGGGGCGATCGATGTACGCGCGACCGTGACGGTGACCGGAGTGCTGATCGTCGGCGGCGCGGTCGACACTGGGGCGGGGGGCACGCTGCGCGTCGTCGGGGCGGTCTCGAGTCTCGACACCGTCGGTGCCGGCCCGTCGCTGCGGGGCGGGGACACGGTGACCTGGTCACCGTGTGCGGTCCGGCGTGCGCGGGATCGCGTCGCGGTGCTCGCTCCGGTACGCGTGTGGGGAGGCGCCGATGGGCGCTGAGCCGTCACGACGTTACCTCCGGCCCTGCCGGTCGTTTGGCCTCGGACGGGAACACTTGCGCGCTTCGCATCGAGCGTTCCCGGCCACCCACCCACACCGCGCGTCCCGTGACCGGGTCGCTCGGACACATCAGGTCTCGTCGGAGGGGCGATGAAGCTCTTCAAGCGACGGAAGGTCACCGTCGGGCTCGACATCGGTTCGGGGCTGGTCAAGGTCGTGGTCATCAACCACGCCCGTGGCGTCCCGGAGTTGGAGCGTGTCATCGTCGAGCCGGTCCCCCCGGACGCGATCGTCGCGGGCGAAGTGATGGACCAGGCCCTCGTCATCCAGGCCGTGCAGGGCGCGTTGATCGCCGCCGGTGTCGAGGGGGCCGAAGTGGTCGCCGCGGTGGGTGGGAGCAACGTGATCGTGCGCAAGGTGCGCGTGGACAAGTCGCGCCGCGCCGAACTGCGCGAGGCGATGCAGTGGGAAGCCGAGCAGATCGTGCCGTTCGACACGAGCGCGATCACGCTGGACTTCCAGGTGCTGGACGCCGAAGAGGAGTCGCCCGAGCTGAGCGTGCTGCTCGCGGTCGCCAAGCGCGACCTCGTCGATGCGCGCGTGCAGCTCCTGCGCGACGCCGGCGTCGCCACGCGCGTCGTGGACATCGAGGCCTTCGCGCTCCACAACGCCTTCGAGTTCAATCATCCCGACGCGATGCGCGGCACGGTCGCGCTGGTCAACATCGGGCACGACGTGAGCAACGTGAGCGTGCTCGAGGACGGCGTCCCGATCCTGACGCGCGACAATCCGGTCGGGGTGCGTCGTCTGCGCGAGGATCTGCAGCGTGACGCGCGCCTGTCGGCCGAGGAAGCCGAGTCGTCGCTGACGGGCGGGCTGCCGGGTGCGGCGCTCGACGGTGTGGTGGCGCGGCGTGGCGAGGAGCTCGCGCGCGAGGTCGAGCGGGCGGGGACCGTCGCGCAGTCGCTCTCGCGGACGCTGCGGCCGTTGCGTGAAGTCTACGTCGCCGGTGGTGGCGCGCGCGTGGCCGGGCTGGCGGAGCGGATCGCGCAGCAGCTCCGCATTCCCGTGCGTCCCGTGAATCCGTTGTTGAACCTGGCCGTCGCGGACGGCGCGCTGGACGACGTGGACACCGAGGCGGTCGCGCCGCTGCTCGCGCTCCCGGTCGGCCTCGCGCTCCGCAAGGTCGCCTGAGGCCCTGCCGATGATCGAGATCAATCTCCTCGCGCCGGGTACCGGCGGCGTCAAGCGGACGCGGTCGCCGCTCGCGTTGCTCGCGAAGTTCCGCAAGGCCGCGCCGGTCGACGCCGACGGTGGCGACGTCGACGCCGGCTTCCCCGAGGCGCGTCGCGGCATCGTGCTGGGCGCGGCCGCGGCGGTGGTGCTGGTCACCATGGGCATCGGCGGCGGCTGGTGGTGGCAGGGGCGCACCGCGTCGGAGCTCAACACGAAGCTGCAGGCCGAACTCGCCGATTCCGCGCGTTTTTCGGCCGTCATCGGCGAGCAGCGCACGGTGATCGCCAAGCGTGATTCGGTGATCGGGCAGCTCGCGGTGATCAAGGACATCGACGAGACGCGCTTCGTCTGGGCGCACGTGCTCGACGAGGTGAGCCGGCATCTGCCGCCCTACACCTGGTTGAGCGCGGTGCAGCAGACGCAGTGGAACACGCCGCTGCCGCAGCGCGACACGACCAAGAAGGGCGCCGCCGCCGATTCCGCCAAGGCGCGCAAGGCGTCCGGCGCGATGCCGCTGATGTCGTTCCAGGTCGTCGGCAACACTGCCGACATCCAGGCGCTGACGCGGTTCATGCGCGACCTCGAGGGGTCGCCGTTCGTGCAGAACGTCACCTTGAACAAGTCCGCGGTGATCGTCGTCGACGCGCGCGAGGTGACCGAGTTCACGATCGACGCGCAGTACCAGAAGCCGGACCCGTCGGCGATCACGACGGCGCCCGTCACCCTTTCCGTGCGCTGAGATGCTGTCCACCCTCACGAAGCGAGAACAGGGGCTGGTGGCGCTGATCGTCGTCGCCATCGGCCTGGCCGGTCTCTATCACACCTACGTCTTCGGTCCGCGGGCCGAGGAGCTGGTGGCGGAGCGCGAGCACGTCGAGTCGCTCGCGCAGGCCAACGCCAAGTCGGCGCGCGAGTTGCGCTCCGGGAACCTCAAGCGCCTCAAGGCCGACGCCGAGCGGTATGCCGAGCAGCTCGAGGTGATGAAGCGGCTCGTGCCGACGGTGAACGAGGTGCCGGGGCTGCTCGAGCAGGTGTCGAACGCGGCCCGTCGCTCGGGGCTCGATCTCGCCGCGGTGACGCCGCAGCCGGTGGCGACCGGTGGCGAGACGTACGATGCGCACAAGTATCGCATCGCGGTGAAGGGGAGCTATCACCGCCTCACCGGTTTCTTCGCCGACGTCGGTGCGCTGCCGCGCATCATGACGGCGTCGTCGGTCAAGGTGAGTCCGAGCACGCGGCAGGGTGAAGCGCAGCCGACCACGCGCAAGGCGCGCATGGCGGCGCCGACCGAAGCGACGCTCGTCACCGAGTTCGATCTCGAGACCTACGTCGTTCGTGCGGCGGCGCCGACGGCGACGACCACGCGCGGGGGGGTGACGCCGTGATGCGCCGCATCATGCTACTCGTGGCGGCGTGCGCCGCCGGTCCGGTCGCGGGTGCGCAGCAGGCGCCGGTGGCGAAGGCGCGCGCGGCGGTCGCGCAGGCGAATGCATCGGCGGCGGCGCGCGGGGCGATCCCCGCGGCGGCGCCGGCGCCCGTACGCAGCGTGTCCCCGGCATCGGCGCCGGGCACCACGCCGGCGCCCGCGCCGACCGCGCCGCTCGCACCGGAGGCGGTGCCCACCACGGGCCACGCGGCCGGCGCGATCGACAGCTCGGTCGCCGGTGCGCTCTCGTTCCGGCGCGAGGTCTTCGCGTACAGTCGCGGCGATCGACGCGATCCGTTCGTCTCCCTGATGACCACCGGCGTGCTCCGTCCGGTCGTCTCGGATCTCCTCCTCGTCGGCGTCGCGTACTCGCCGGCCGGTGGATCGGTCGCGGTCTTCCGCGACAAGCAGACGCGCGAACAGTACCGCGTGCGCGCCGGCGAGCCGCTGGGCCGCATGCGCGTCTACAGCATCGAGCCCAAGCGCGTGACGTTCGCGATCGACGAGTTCGGCTTCAATCGGCACGAGAGCATCAACATGGGCGACACCACACGCGTCTCCCTCTCCCAGACCACCACCCGCACGGGGACGCCCTGATGATTCCGACGATGGAATTCGCCCTGGCGCGCCGGCTCGCGACCGGTGCGTGCACGCTCGTGGCGTGCACGCTCCTCGCCGCGCCGGTGCACGCGCAGGCCACACTCACCGGCGTCCGTGTCGATGCGACCGCGGGTCGCACGCTCGTCGCCCTCGTGCTCGACGACTCGGTGACGCGCTCCGCGTTCACGCTCGCCAATCCGCATCGGCTCGTGGTCGATCTCGCGGGGGCGCGGCTTTCGGGGAGCGCGGGGCAGCGCTACGACGGCGCGGTGCGCGGTCCGGTGACGAACGTGCGACTCTCGCAGTATCGCCCGGACGTCGTGCGCGTGGTGCTCGACCTCGCGTCGCCGGTGCGCTACGAGGTGGCGGGCGGACGCGAGCTGCGCGTGACGCTCCCCGGTGGCACGCCGGTCGAGGCATGGGCGGCGGGGCAGGTCGACGCGCCGGTGGAGCGCGCCGTCGCGTTCGGGGACGCGCTGGTGCGCGATTCGAGCGTCGCCGCGGGCCGCGCGTCGGTCGGCGGCGGCGTGGCCGAGTCGGTCGCGCCGGAGCCCCCGACGCGCGCTGCGACGCGCGGCAAGCCGGCGCGGGCTCGGCTCTCGGTGAGCTACCAGGACGCCGACATCCGCGACGTCATCGCGGCCTTCGCATCGTTCGCGAACCGCACGATCGTCATCGGGCGTGACGTCAACGGCAGCGTCACCGCCGACGTGCGCGACAAGCCGTGGGACGACGCGCTGAGCGCGATCCTCACCGCGCAGGGGCTCGCCGCGAGCGAGGAGCCGAACGGGATCATCATCGTCGACTCGTACGCGAACATCCTCGCCAAGCAGTCGCTCGAGCCGCTCACGACGCAGGTCGTGAACATCAACTACGCGAACGCCAACACGCTCGCGCGGACGGTCTTCAACCTGCTCTCGTTCGACTGCCTCCCCGGCGCGGCGCAGGGCCCGCCGACGATCCAGGCGGCGAACTCGGGAACGGCCGGTGCCGCGCAGCAGCTCCCGCAGGGGTGCGTGCGCCGCGGGTCGGTGCAGTCGGACAGCGCCACGAACTCGCTCCTGATCCGCGAGGTGCCGAGCCGGATCGCCGATGTCGTGAGCTACGTGCGGTCGATCGACCGCCGCACGCCGCAGGTCGCGATCAAGGCCAAGATCATCTTCACGAACCGCACCCGGATCGAGGAGTTCGGCATCAGCTACGACATCGGGACGCCGCGCCAGTTCTTCTCGGCGCTCATCCCGCGGCAGGAAGTCACGCAGCAGGATCCGATCGATCGCAACGGCGACGGTGTCCCCGACGGCTTCCGCGAAGTGCTGCAGCCGGTCATGGGCGATCGCGTCGATCTCGGCGGCCGCAGCGTCTCGTCGGTGACCAACGTCAACGCGCGCGTCTCGCAGCCGGCGATCAACCTGATCTACAGCGCTGCGGTCGGGAAGTACTCGCTCACCTCGTTCCTGCAGGCGCTGCAGGAAGTGCGGCTGGCCGACGTGCAGGCCGAACCGACGGTGACGACGCTCGACAACCGCCGCGCCGAGATCCTCGTCGGGCAGGAGATCCCGATCCGCGTGCTCGACGCCGGTGCGGCCGCGGGCGCCGGCGCGCAGGGCGGTGGCGGGGCGCAGGTGAACATCCCGCGCGCCACCGTCAACCTGAAGGAAGTCGGCATCGCGCTCAGCGTGACGCCGCGCATCACGAACAACCGCCAGGTCCTGATGGCGATCCACGCCGAGAACAGCTCGGCCTCGCTCGCCAGCTCGGACGTCGGCTTCATCTTCGACAAGCAGCGCGCCGACAACACGCTCCTCGTGAACGACGGCGAGACGGCGGTCATCGGCGGGCTCACCGTCACCGAGATCTCGCGCTCGCGCTCGGGGATCCCGATCCTGATGGACCTGCCGTGGGTCGGCAACCTGTTCGCGGTCACGCGTCGCAACGAGCAGAAGCGCGACCTGCTCATCCTCGTGACGCCGCACATCATCGACGAGGGCGAGCCGGTCCGGCCGACGACGCCCCCGGGTCGCTGATCACTCGCCCCCCAACGATCCCGGATGCCGATGCCGACGATGGTCTCGCGCGCTCCGCGCCTCGCGCTCCTCGCCGCCGCCGCGTTCCTCGCGGCGTGCGGCGAGGGCTCCCCGACGGTGGATCCGTCCACCATCGATCGTGACGCCCCGCGTGTCAGCACGCGTCGCGCCACGAGCCCCGATTCGCTCTTCGCTTTCACCGTCACCGCCTCCGACAACCTCGGCATCAAGTTCATCCGATCCGAGCTGACGGGGGCGATCGTGACGGCGGTCGCGGACACCTTCCGCACCGCGGTCACGCAGACCGACCGCACCTTCTCGATCCCCGTGCCGCGCAGCGTGCCGAATGGCGCGCAGGTCACCGTCGTCACCGTGATCGAGGACGGCGCGGGGAACCTGTCGCGCCGCGACACCGTCACCCTCGCCGTCGGCAGCCGGCAGCCGGGCTTCGTCGCGATCGTCAGCCCGACCACGGGGACGCAGGCCGTGCGCGGCCGCAGCGTCGTGCTCTCGATCGCCGCCCGCGCGGTCAACAAGCTGCGCGCGATCGGCTATCAGGTGCAGGCGGCACCCGGTGGCCAGCAGCCGTCGATCCCCGCGGACTCGCAGCTCTTCTCGAGCCCTCTCCGCGACTCGACCTCGGCGACGCTCACGCTCGCGATCCCTGCGCAGGCGACGCCCGGCACCGTGCAGGTGCTTCCGTTCCTCGTCGACTCGCTCGGTCAGCGGAGCGCGGGCGCACCGATCGCGCTCGAGATCCTCGCCACCGGGGGTGGCGCGACGGTCCCGCGCATCACCCGCGCCGGCATCACCGACCGCATCGAAGCGCAGGACACCGCCTTCGTCGAAGTGCAGGACCCCGTCGGCGTCGGCACCGTCGGCTACGAGCTTCGCACGATGCAGGGCGTGCGCGTGACCCGCGACTCGCAGGCCGTCGCCGGTGCGCCGACGTCGGTGCCGGTGCGGCTCAACGTCCGCACCGCGGCGCCGCCGGCCGGCGAGGCGGTCCGCCTCCAGGTGCGCTTCTTCGCGCGCAACACCGAAGGCCGCATCACCGACTCTACCGTCGCGCCGCTCGACACCGTGGTGCTCGTCTCCGGGATCACGCGCCCGCTGCGCGACGGCGGCCAGGTGGCCGACGGCTACTATCACGACGGCACCAGGCGGCTCTACCTGACGAACATCGAGCGCAACCAGGTCGAGGTCTTCAACGTCGACTCGCTCAACTTCGTCGAGCGGGCCATCCCGGTGGGCTCGCGGCCGTGGGGTATCACCGTCATGCCCGCCGGTCGTGGCTCGCCGATCGGGCCGGTGCAGAACCAGCTCATCGTCGCGAACAGCGGCGGCACGAACCTGAGCCTCGTCTCGGTGGACGGCAGCGGTGGCGGCTTCGAAGCCGAACGCTACCTGCTCCCGAACATCATAGCGTACAAGGTGTCACGCTCCGGCACGGCGATCACGCGCCAGATCTTCGACTTCTCCGACCGTCCGCAGTTCGTCGCGGCGACGCGGACGCTCGCCGGCGAGGTGATCGTCGCCTACTCCACGACGCCCACCGGCGGCCAGAGCGGCAACTTCGCGAACAAGGGGACGATCCGCTGGGAAAACATCTCGCGGCGCAGCTCGCACCTCTTCTTCGAGCACGCGCGCTTCCTCCGCAACAACAACGGCGACACGCTCATGATCGAGCGGCGCGCCTCGGGCACCTACGGCTCGGACTCGACGCTGCTCCCCTTCCCGATGATCTCGCGCGGACGGATCCCCGGCACGCTGCGTGACACGGTCGTGGACGGGGCGATGGTGGTCGACATCGCGCAGCTCGGCTTCCGGGACACGACCTTCGTCCGCAACTCGGCCAGCTTCCGTCGCGCGGTCTTCGGCGAGGGCGGCCCGACGCGCGGGAGCCGCGTCCTCGCCTACGACGCCGACCCGGGGCTGCAGCGCTTCCAGTTCCAGGTCGCCGACACGGCGCTCGGTGCGGTCATCAACCTCACCACCGACGGCGCCTGGGTGGACGGCGGCGTCTCGCAGCCGGGTGACGTCTCCGACCTCATCGCCAACGCCTTCTCGAGCGTGCAGGGCGTCTCGATCAGTGCCGACGGCGAGATGATGGCGCTGCGCGCCGACTCGACCTACCTCTTCAACGCGCGGCTCCGCCTCTTCGGCACGCTGCAGACCTCGGGCGGCAACGCGGGCTTCGACTTCCACCCGCTCTTCGCGCCGGGCCCCGGCCTCAACGCGGCGCCGATCCAGAACCGCCTCACCTTCGCCGCCTCGCGCGAGCCGGTGATCGAGATCTACGACACGCAGTGCTTCCAGCGCGTCGGCGTGATCGCAATCCGCGACCCGATCGTCGGGCCGGTGAAGTCGGCGCTCCGGAGCGGGCGGATCATCCTCGTCGGCGCGACGCGACGCGGGGTGGTGGTGATGGAGCTCGATCCCGCGAACTTCCGCGCGGCCTGCTGACGCGACCGACGCGTCGCGATCGCACGACGACGGCCCGGTACCGCGCAGGCGGCGCCGGGCCGTCGTCGTTCCCATCGTCCATCGTCCATCCGGTCGTCATGGCGGTCGTTCCGGTCGATCCCGTCGTCGCTGCGCCGCCGCGTCACGGTTCGTCCGCGCGGCACGGGACGCGCCGCCTATCTTGCCGAAATGGGCCATCTCCGCTTCACCACCGCCGGCGAATCGCACGGGCCGGCGCTCGTCTCCATCCTCGAAGGCGTCCCCGCCGGCCTCCCGCTGCGCGCCGAACAGGTCGATCACGATCTCGCGCGTCGCCAGCAGGGCTACGGCCGCGGACGGCGCATGCAGATCGAACGCGACGCGATCGAGTTCCTGTCGGGCGTGCGCGCCGGTGAGACGCTCGGCTCGCCGGTCGCGATGCTCGTGCGCAACCGCGACTGGACCAATTGGCAGGCGATCATGGACCCGGCGCCGCGCGACGACGAACCCGCCGACGGGCTCCGTCGCCGCGCCGTCACGCGACCGCGTCCCGGTCACGCGGACCTCGCGGGCGTCCTCAAGTACGATCGCGACGATGCCCGCGACATCCTCGAACGCGCGTCGGCGCGCGAGACGACGGCGCGTGTCGCGGCAGGGGCGATCTGCCGTGCGCTGCTCGCGGAATTCGGCGTCGCGATCGGCTCGCATCTGGTGCACCTGGGCGGCATCGACGCGACGCGCCCCGACGAACTCCCCGCCGACCTGAACGCCGCTGCCGACGCGAGCCCGCTGCGCACGCTCGATCCCGCGGCCGAAACGGCGATGATCGAGCGCATCGATGCGGCCAAGCGCGCCGGCGACACGCTCGGCGGCATCTGCGAAGTCGTCGCGACGGGGCTGCCCGTGGGGCTCGGCTCGCACGTGAGCTGGGACCGCAAGCTCGATGGCCGGATCGGCGCGGCGATGCTGAGCATCCCCGCGGTCAAGGGCGTCGAGATCGGCATCGGCTTCGAGGCCGCGCGCCGCACGGGGGCCGCGGTGCACGACGAGATCGCGCACGCGCCGGGACGTGTTTCTGCCGGCAACGTGCGTCGAATCACCAATCGCGCCGGTGGGCTCGAAGGCGGCATGACGAGCGGCGAGCCGGTGGTCGTGCGCGTCGCGATGAAGCCCATCTCGACGCTCATGCGTCCGCTCCGCACGATCGAGATGCGCACCGCCGAACCCGCCGATGCGGTGGCCGAACGCAGCGACGTCACCGCCGTGCCGGCGATGGGCGTGATCGCCGAGGCGATGCTGGCGTTCGTGCTGGCGGACGCGTTCTGCGAGAAGTTCGGTGGCGACTCGCTCGCCGAACTCCGGCGCAACCACGACGCGTACCTCGCGCACATCGCGGGGCGGCTCGGCGCGTGACGGCGCGCGCGGCGCGCGGGCGGCACCTCGTACTGGTCGGGCTACCGGGGGCCGGGAAGTCGGTCGTCGGGCGACGGGTCGCGCGGCTCCTGCATCGTCGCTTCCTCGACCTGGACCAGCTCATCGAGCGCGACGCCGGCTGCACGGTGGCCGAACTCTTCGTGCGCGACGGCGAGCCCGCCTTCCGCGCGCGCGAACGCGCGGTGACGGCCTCGCTCGTCGATGCACCATCGTCGGTCGTCGCGCCGGGCGGCGGGTGGGTCCTCGACCCCGCCAACCCGGCCGCCCTCGCGCCGCGGTCCGTGATCGTCTGGCTGCGCGTGTCGCCCGCGCTCGCGCTGGCCCGGATGGGGCATGGCGTCGCCCGTCGCCCGTTGCTGGCGGGTCCCGATCCGCTGGGCGCGCTGACCGCACTCGCCGAGGCGCGGGCGCCGCGCTACGCCGCCGTGGCCGACGCGACCTTCGACACCGACGATGTTCCGCTCGCCGAGCTCGCGCGTCGCCTCGCGGCGCTGGTGGAGCCGCCGCCGATCGATCCGGCGGGGGACGGGACCTCACGCCCGCCGACGCGGTAGACAGCGCGGGCGTCCGTTCCGTGGCGGGCGGCCGCCCGCTGTCGCGGTCGAGTTCGCCGGTCGCGCCTTCCGCCCCCGACGTTATAGTAGGCGGCGCGCCATTCGCGGTCGGCTGCCGGCGTCGGCTGCACCACTCGCGATGCGGCGCGTTTCCGGAGGTCCGTCCATGAGCTTTCGCGTCCTCGGCCCGCACGAACGCGGCCGCTTCGCCCCCGAGGCCTGGGGGTGCCTGGTCGGCATGGCCGCCGCCGGCACCCTCGGCCCCACCGAGCTCGAACTCGTCATCGAGCGCGCCCTCGCGCACGTGGACGGGCGGATCTCCCTCGACGACGTCCGCGCCCTGCTCGACGGGCACGGGCCGGACGATCTCGGCTCGGCGCCCGAGCCGGTGACGGTGCACTGACTCCGCGGCGCCATCCTCCGGCCGCCGCCCTTCCCGCATAGATGCCCTCCACGCCCCGCAAGCAGACCACGACGCGCCCCGCCGCCCGCAAGACGGCCACGGGGACGCGCGCCGCCACCACGGGTGCGGCGTCGCGTTCCGCCGCCAAGCGCGCGACGACGGCCCGCGCCACGACGCGCTCGGCCACCCCGGCCGCGTCGCGCGCCGGCACGGCCACGCCTCGTCGCGCCGCCGCCGCGAACGGCGACGGCCGCCGCCTCGTGATCGTCGAGTCGCCGACCAAGGCGCGCACCATCAGCCGCTTCCTCCCCAAGGGCTACACGGTGCTGCCGAGCGTCGGCCACGTGCGCGACCTCCCGCAGAACGCGGCCGAGATCCCGGAGCAGTACCGCAAGGAGGCGTGGGCCCGCATCGGCGTGAACGTCGACAAGGACTTCGAGCCGCTCTACGTCGTCCCGTCCACGTCGCGGAAGGTCATCACGGAGCTCCGCCGCGCGCTCAAGGACGCGGACGAGCTCATTCTCGCGACCGACGAGGACCGCGAGGGCGAGAGCATCAGCTGGCACCTGCTGCAGGAGCTCAAGCCCAAGGTGCCGGTGCGGCGCATGGTCTTCCACGAGATCACGCAGTCGGCGATCCGCCGCGCGCTCGAGGAGTTCCGCGACGTGGACGACAACCTCGTCCGCGCGCAGGAAGCCCGTCGCATCCTCGACCGCCTCACCGGCTACACCGTCTCGCCGCTCCTCTGGACGAGCATCGCGCCGCGTCTCTCGGCGGGACGCGTGCAGTCGGTGGCGGTCAAGCTGGTCGTCGATCGCGAGCGCGAGCGTCGCGCCTTTCGCTCGGGGACGTGGTGGGACCTGCTCGCGCAACTCGCGCAGGAGTCCATCGCCTTCGACGCACGCCTCGTCGCCCTCGGCGGCAAGCGCATCGCCACCGGCAAGGACTTCGACCGCACCACCGGCCGACTCGTCGCGCAGGGAAAGAAGGCGCAGGAGGATCTCGTCCTCCTCGACGAACGCGCCGCGACGAGTCTCGCCGAGCGGCTGCGTCGCGAGACGTGGCGCGTCGCCGATCGTCGCGAGGAGCCGTTCACGACGCGCCCCGCGCCGCCGTTCACGACGTCGACGCTGCAGCAGGAGGCCAACCGCAAGCTCGGCATGGGCGCGCGTGAAGCCATGCGCGTCGCGCAGGCGCTCTACGAGCAGGGCTTCATCACGTACATGCGCACCGACTCCGTCTCGCTGTCGGAGCAGGCGATCGCGGCGGCGCGCGCCTGTGCCGCGCAGTTCGGCGCCGAGTACGTGCCGGCGCAGCCGCGACGCTACGCGAACAAGTCGGCCAACGCGCAGGAGGCGCACGAGGCGATCCGCCCCGCGGGCGAGAGCTTCGTCCACCCCGACGAGCTCCCGCTCGACGGGCGCGAGCGTCGTCTCTACGAGTTGATCTGGAAGCGCACCGTCGCCTCGCAGATGCCCGACTCGAAGCAGGTGCGCGTCGTGGCCGAGATCGAGGCCGGCGACGCGATGTTCCGCGCGTCGGGCAAGCGGATCGAGTTCGCGGGCTTCATCCGCGCCTACGTCGAAGGCTCCGACGATCCCGAGGCGGCGCTCGACGATCAGGACGACGTGCTCCCGCCGCTCGCACCGCAGTCCACGGTGCAGTGCACGGGGGTGGAAGCCGAGAAGCACGAGACGCAGCCGCCGGCGCGCTACACCGAGGCGTCGCTCGTGAAGGCGCTCGAGGAGCAGGGCATCGGGCGCCCGTCCACGTACGCGTCGATCATGGACACGATCCAGCATCGCGGCTACGTGCGGCTCGACGGCAAGGCGCTCGTGCCGACGTTCACGGCGTTCGCGGTCACGTCGCTGCTCGAGGAACACATCGGCGACCTGGTCGACACCGGCTTCACCGCGCGCATGGAGGAACAGCTCGACGAGATCGCGCGCGGCGAGCGCGACCAGCTCGCGTACCTCAAGGAGTTCTACTTCGGACGCCGACCCGGCGCGGGGCTGCTGCCGTCGGTCGATCTCGCGAAGGCCGAGGTGAAGAAGGAGATCGGGAGCGCGCGGCGCGTGCATCTCGAAGGGCTCGACGCGCCGGTGCGCATCGGGCGCTACGGGCCGTACGTCGAGGTCGAGGAGGACGGCAAGCCGCTGCGCGCGTCGCTGCCGAGCGAACTCGCCCCCGGCGACCTCACCGACGACATGGTCGGCGAGTTGATCCGCACGCGTGTCGAAGGGCCGCCGGTGCTCGGCGAGCATCCGGAGACCGGACAGCCGATCTATCTCATGCGCGGCGAGTACGGCCCGTACGTGCAGCTCGGCGAGGTCGAGGAGGGGAGCAAGGTCAAGCCCAAGCGCTCGTCGTTGCCCAAGGGCGTCACCCCCGAGGACGTCACGCTCGATCTCGCCATCGGGCTGCTCTCGCTCCCGCGCACGCTCGGCACGCATCCGGTCACGGGCACCGCGGTCAAGGCGGGGCTCGGCCGCTTCGGGCCGTTCGTGGTGCACGTCAAGGGCGGTGACGGCGGCAAGGACGACTTCCGCTCGCTGCAGGCGACGGACGACGTGCTCACCGTCGGCTTCGATCGCGCGATGGCGCTGCTCTCGCAACCCAAGGGGCGTCGCGGACAGGCGAGCGGTGGGGCGGTGACACCGCTGCGCGAGCTCGGCGCGCATCCGGCCGACAAGCGTCCGGTGCTCGTCTTCGAGGGACGCTACGGGCCGTACGTGCAGCACGGCCCGAACACCAGCGACCGCAAGGTCAAGCCGGTGCGCGCGACGCTTCCCAAGGACGTGTCGCCGCAGTCGGTCACGCTCGAGCAGGCGGTGGCGATGCTGGCCGAGAAGGCGGGCGCACCGCCGGCCGCACGTGGGCGCGGTCGCGCCGGCTCGCGTCGCTGACACGGGGTGGGCGACATGGCGGGTGAGGTCCACGTCGTCGGGGGCGGGCTCGCGGGGAGCGAGGCCGCCTTCCAGCTCGCGGAGCGCGGCCATCGCGTCGTGCTCCACGAGATGCGCCCCATGCGCGGCACGCCGGCGCATCACACGGGCAAGCTCGGGGAGCTCGTGTGCAGCAACACCTTCAAGAGCACCGAGACGTCGAACGCGCACGGGCTGCTCAAGGCCGAGATGCGGCTGCTCGGGAGCATGATCCTGCGCGCGGCCGACGAGGCGCGTGTGCCCGGCGGCACCGCACTCGCCGTCGATCGCGTGCTGTTCAGCGCGGGCGTCGATGCGCGTGTGCGCGGTCATCCGAACGTCGTCGTCTCCGGTGACGAGGTGACGACGCTCCCGGCGGCGGGCATCGTCGCCACCGGCCCGCTCACCAGCGATGCGCTGGCCGCCGCGATCCGCGAGCGACTCGGCCTCGACTCGCTCGCCTTCTACGACGCGATCGCGCCGGTGGTGAGCGTCGACTCGCTCGACATGTCGCAGCTGTTCCGCGCGAGCCGCTGGAACAAGGAGACGATGGCGGGCGCGGACGAGGGGGCGTATCTCAACGCACCGCTCGACCGTGCGCAGTACGAGGCGCTCGTCGATGCGCTCGCGTCGGCCGACGTCTACACCGGCAAGGAGTTCGACGCGGTGCCCTACTTCGAGGGGTGCATGCCCGTCGAGGAGATGGTGCGCCGCGGTCGCGACGTGCTGCGCTTCGGGCCGATGAAGCCGATCGGCCTGCGCGATCCGCGCACGGGCCGGCGGCCGTGGGCGGTGGTGCAGTTGCGGCAGGAGGATCGCGCGGGGCGCATGTGGAATCTCGTCGGCTTCCAGACGCGACTCCGCATCCCGGAACAGCAGCGCGTGCTGCGCAGCATCCCGGGGCTCGAGCAGGCGGAGTTCCTGCGGTACGGCAGCATCCATCGCAACAGCTACCTCAACGCGCCGGCGGCGCTCGCGCCGCATCTCGCCACGAGGGACGAGCCCATGCTCCTCTTCGCGGGGCAATTGACGGGCGTCGAGGGCTACACCGAGTCGAGCGCGACGGGGCTCCTCGCCGGCATCAACCTCGATCGGATGCTGCGCGGCGAAGCGCCGGTGCTCCCGCCACCGACGACGATGCTCGGCGCGCTCTACCGCTACCTGCGCGAGGCCGATCCGCGACACTTCCAGCCGATGAACGCGAACTTCGGCCTCGTCGACGATCTCGCCGAGCCGCTGCGCGACAAGGACGAGCGGCGCGCGGCGTACGCGACGCGTGCGCTGGCCGAGTTGCGGGCGTGGATCGAGGCGGAGGCGCTCGCGGGCGTCGGCGCGTGAGTGCGCGGCCGACGCGCCGTGTCGCATCGAGCGCGCCGCGTGCCGATGCGCGCGACGAATCGCGCGACGACACCGCCGTCGACATGCCGCCGCTCGTCGCCGATTGGCTCGCGTACATCGCCAAGGAACGCAACCTCGCGCCGAACACGGTGACGGCGTACACGGCGGACCTCGCCCGCTTTACCGCCTTCTGCGCGTTGCAGGCGCGCGGTGGCGCGTGGGACCTCACCACCGTCGACCGCGGGACGATCCGGGCCTTCCTCGGCCACCTGCATCGCGCGGGACTCGAGCGGCGCTCGATCGCACGCACGCTCTCGGCCGTGCGCGGCTTCTACCGGTGGCTGCAGCGCGACGAACTCGTGCCGGCCAACCCGGCGCGCGCGGTGCGGTCGCCGAAGCTCGGGCGACATCTCCCCGCGCATCTCGATCGCCCGACGATGGACACGCTGCTGCAGGCCGCGGCGACGCGAGCGATGGAGGGACGCTTCGCCGACGTGCGCAACGTCGCGATGCTCGAACTCTTCTACGCCACCGGCATGCGCCTGGGCGAGATGCACGCCCTCGACCGGCGCGACGTCGATCTCGTGTCGCGACGCGTCAAGGCGAAGGGCAAGGGTCGGAAGGAGCGCATCGTCCCCTTCGGCGATGCAGCGCGCCTCGCGCTCGTCAACTACGAGGCGAAGCGCGACGAACTGCTGCGCCGCGTCGGCACCGGCACCGCGCGCGACGCGTGGTTCCTCAACCCGCGCGGACGGCGGCTGAGCGTGCGCGGCATCCAGCTCGCCATGACGGGGCTCCTCGCCCTCGTCGACGCGCCCGACGGCGCGAGCACGCACGCGCTGCGCCACACCTTCGCCACGCACCTCCTCGATGCCGGCGCCGAACTGCGCGCGGTGCAGGAGCTCCTCGGCCACGCGAGCGTGAGCACGACGCAGATCTACACGCATACCAGCATCGAACGTCTCAGGCAGGCCTACGCCAGGGCGCATCCGCGCGCCTGACTCCGGGGTACGAGCACCGATGAGCAGCCTCCCCGTCATCCACGCCACCACCATCGTCGCCGTTCGCCGCCACGGGCAGGTCGCCATCGCCGGCGACGGACAGGTGAGCATGGGGCAGACCATCGTGAAGGCCGGTGCGCAGAAGGTGCGACGGCTGCGCGACGGTCGTGTCCTCGCCGGCTTCGCCGGTGCCGCCGCCGACGCCTTCACGCTCTTCGAGCGCTTCGAGGCGATGCTCGAGCGGTATCGCGACAATCTGCCCAAGGCCGTCGTCGAGCTGGCCAAGGAATGGCGCTCCGATCGCGTGCTCCGTCGGCTCGAGGCGCTCCTCATCGCCTGCGACGTGGACCACGGCTTCATCGTCGGCGGCACCGGCGACGTGATCGAACCCGACGACGGCGTGATCGCGATCGGCTCGGGCGGTATGTACGCGCTCGCCGCGGCGCGCGCGCTGGTCGAGCACACCGACCTCCCGCCGCGCGAGATCGTCGAGCGCGCGATGCGCATCGCCGGCGGGATCTGCGTCTACACCAACACCAACATCACCGTGCTCGAGCCCTCGGCCTGAGTCGCGAGCCACGCATGCCGTCACCACGCACCACCCGCGCGCTGCAGCGCCTCGCCGAGCTCACGCCGCGCCGCATCGTCGCCGAACTCGATCGGCACATCATCGGGCAGGACGCCGCCAAGAAGGCGGTCGCGATCGCGTTGCGCAATCGCTGGCGGCGGCAGCAGGCGCCCGAGGCGATGCGCGTCGAGATCAACCCGAACAACATCATCCTCATCGGCCCGACCGGCTCGGGGAAAACCGAGATCGCGCGCCGTCTCGCGAAGCTCGCGGGTGCGCCCTTCGTCAAGGTCGAGGCGAGCAAGTTCACCGAGGTCGGTTACGTCGGGCGCGACGTCGAGAGTCTCGTGCGCGATCTCGTCGAGAACGCGATCGCGCTCGTGCGCGACGAACGCAAGAGCGAACTCGAGGCGGTCGCACTCGAACGCGTCGAGGAGCGGCTGCTCGACGCACTCCTTCCCGCGACGCCGGAACCCGTGGCGTCACCTCGCGCATCGCAGGCAGCCAAGCCGGCCACAGCGGCCGATCGCGCCCCCGGCTTCTTCGTCGCCGGTGCGAGCGGCCCGGCGACGCCCGTCGCCACCGACGACTCCGACCGCGAGCGGCACCAGCGCACACGCGACAAGCTGCGCACGCTCCTGCGCGACGGTGCGATGGAGGATCGCCGCATCGACATCGAGATCCCGGTGAGTACGGGTCCGATGTTCGGCATGATGACGCCGCAGGGTGCGCCCGAGGGCATGGAGCAGTTCCAGCAGGCGTTGCAGGAGATGCTCCCGAAGCGCACGCGGAAGCGCAGTCTCACCGTCGCCGAAGCGCGCCGCACGCTGCTCGAACAGGAGTACGATCGCCTCCTCGACCGCGACGATCTCGTGGCCGAGGCGGTGGAGCGGGCCGAGGAGACGGGGATCGTCTTCCTCGACGAGGTGGACAAGATCGCCGGTGCCGGGCGAGGGCAGGGGTCGGGGCCGGACGTCAGTCGCGAGGGCGTGCAGCGCGACCTGCTGCCCATCGTCGAGGGGAGCACGGTCGGCACGAAGTACGGCATGGTGCGCACCGACAAGGTGCTCTTCATCGCGGCCGGCGCCTTCCACGTCGCCAAGCCGAGCGACCTGATTCCCGAGCTGCAAGGGCGCTTCCCGATCCGTGTCGAGCTGCAGCCGCTCACCGAGTCGGACTTCGTGCGCATCATGACCGAGCCCGACGCCGCCCTGACGCGCCAGTACGCCGCGCTGGTCGCTGCCGAAGGCGCGACGCTGACCTTCGCACCCGACGGCATCGCCGAACTCGCGACCGTGGCCGCACGCGCCAACCAGAAGATGGAGAACATCGGCGCGCGCCGGCTGCACACCGTGCTCACCACGCTGCTCGAGCAGCTCCTCTTCGAGCTCCCCGAGCGTGCCGACGGCGACGTCGTCGTCGATGCATCGATGGTGCGGGCGCGGCTCGGTGCGCTCGTCGAGGACGAGGATCTGCGGCGCTACATCCTCTGATTCCGTGTTGCGCCTGCACTACGGGAACGCAGAGGGCGCAGAACGTACGGTGGGGGCGCAGTCGGGGGATCTGCGGCGCTACATCCTCTGATTCCGTGTTGCGCGTTGACCGCGGGAACGCAGAGGGCGCAGAACGGACGGCGGGGGCGCAGAGGTGCGACTGCTGCGGATCGGGGCGTACGGCGAGTGAGGAACTGCGAATGGCGAAATGCCTGACACGGAGACACGGAGACTGCCGGAGAACGGAGGGTGCGTCGAGCGAGCGTTCGTGCAAGGGCTGGCAAGGCTTTTTGGATGGGCGCCGCTTGCATGGAGGCTCCGCTCGCACGGGGCACATCCAAGAAGCAGGAGTGCGCGGCGCACCCACGCTCGCCACGCGCACCCTCCATCCTCCGGCCGTCTCCGTGCCTCCGTGTGCGTGCAGTTCCCGCGAGGTCCGAGAAGCACGAAGCCCCGCACGACGCACCCTCTGCGCCCGCGCCGTTCGTTCTGCGCCCTCTGCGTTCATGCCGTTAAGGCGTAAAGACCAACTCTCCAGCGTTCCCGCCGTGCAGGCGTCGCGACGAAGTCACCGACGGACGATCGCCACGGTGTAGTCGAGATCGAGCACGACACTCGGATCGTACGACCCGTCGGCGAGTCGGAACGGGAAGTCGTGGCACGGCCGGTCCTTCGTCGCCACGGTACGCAACCGCAGCAGACCGAGATCCGTGCGGCCGGGTGCCGGGTCGGTGGCGAGCACTTCGCTCCAGCAGTGGATCGTGTCGCCCGCGAACGACGGGTTCACGTGCCGCCCGCCGTGGATCGCGACGGGGCCGAGTGCGTTCGCGAGGCCGTTGAACGACAGGTGCCGAGCGAGCGAGATCACGTGGCCGCCGTAGACGATGCGCTTGCCGAAGCGCCCGTGGCGCTCCACGAACGCGTTGAAGTGCACCTTGGCCGTGTTCTGGTAGAGCCGCGTGGCGAGCATGTGATCCGCGTCCTCGATCGTCATCCCGTCCACGTGATGGATGCGGTCGCCCGGGCGATAGTCGTCCCATCGCGACCGGCTGCCCGCGAGTGCGTCGTCGTACGCGGTGGGATCGGCACGCCAGGGGACCGTGAGGTCGCCCACGGGCATCACATCGGCGAGCGTCGGCACCACCGGCGTGGGTGCGGGTGACGACGGATCACGCTTGCGGACCATCACCCACCGCGCGTACTGCAGCACCATCTCGTCGCGCTGGTTCCGGCCCGTTGAGCGCACGTACACGACACCCGTCTTCCCGTCCTTGTTCTCCCTGACGCCCAGCACCTCGCTGATCGTCGCGAGGGTGTCGCCCGGATACACCGGCACGCCCCAGCGGCACTCGGCGTAGCCGAGATTCGCGATGGCGTTGAGCGACACGTCGTTGACCGTCTTCCCGAAGACCAGGTGGAAGACGAGCATCGGGTCGATCGGCGCGCGGGGGAGGCCGAGCGACTGTGCGAACGGCGTACTGCTGGTGACCGCGCTCCGCACGCCGTACAGTGCGAGGTAGAGCGACGCGTCGCCCTCGGTGACGGTGCGCGGCACGGCGTGCACGAGCGTCTCGCCGGGGCGGAAGTCCTCGAAGAAGCGGCCGGCGTCGGTGTGCGTGTGGCCGGGGTGCGTGTGACCCGTGTGCGCGTTTCCTGCCTGCTCCGGCTGCGGTTCCTCGCGATGCGTGTCCATCGTGTCAGAGCCCGTACGCGGCGGCCAGCGACGCATCCTTCTTCGCCACGAGCCGCGCGAGGTCCACCATCACCTTCGCCTGCTTCCACGTGGCGTCGTCCTGCATCTTGCCGTCGAGCATCGCGACCCCCGTGCCGTCGGGCATGCACTCGAGGATGCGGAGCGCGAAGCGCACCTCGTCCACGTCGGGGCTGAAGACGCGCGTGGCGATCGGGATCTGGTTCGGGGCGAGCGACCACGCGCCGGTGCACCCCATCAGGAACGCGTTGCGGAACTGCGCCTCGCACGCCGCCTCGTCCTTTAGGTCACCGAACGGCCCGTAGAACGCACCGAGCCCGTTCGCCTGACAGGCATCGACCATGCGCGCCACCGTGTAGTGCCACAGGTCCTGCTGCGCGAACGCGCGCGAGGTCTGCCCGTCGATCGGATCCGCCAGCACGCCGTAGCCCGGGTGCCCGCCACCGACGCGCGTCGTCTTCATGCCGCGCGACGCCGCCAGATCCGCGGGACCGAGCGACATGCCGTGCATCCGTGGACTCGCGGCCGCGATCCGCTCGACGTTCATCACGCCTTCGGCCGTCTCGAGCAGCGCGTGGATCATGATCGGCCTGGACACGCCGTGCCGCGCCTCGAGCAGCGCGAGATACTGATCGACGAAGTGGATGTCCCACTCCCCCTCGACCTTTGGGATCATCACTACGTCCAGCCGATCCCCCACCGCCGCCACGATCTGCGCGAGATCGTCCAGCACCCACGGCGACGCGAGCGCGTTGACGCGCACCCACACCCCCGCGTCGCCCGTCAGCCCCCGTGTCACCGCCTCGATGAACCCCGCGCGCGCCGCCTCCTTGCTCTCGACCGGAATCGCATCCTCGAGATTCCCGCACACCACGTCCGCGATCCGCGCCGTCTCGGGAAGTTTGGCTCTGATCTTCTCGATGTGCGGCGGAAAGAAGTGCACCACGCGTTCCGCGCGCACGGGACGCTCGCGCATCGGTGTCGGGGCGCCGATCGCCAGTGGCTTGTAGAAGTTCCGGTGCAGCTTCATCGCTCGACTCGTCTATGGTGCGTGCGGGTGGGATCGGAACTGCGGGAACGCAGAGGGCGCAGAATGCACGGAGGGGGCGCAGAGGGGGCGTCGTATGGGGCTTCGTGCTCTTCGGGTATCGTGGGAACTGCATGACACGGAGACACGGAGACTGCCGGAGAACGGAGGGTGCGTCGAGCGGGCGTTCGTGCAATGGCTGGTACGATGTCTCGATGCGCGCCGCTCGCATCGAGCCTCCGCTCGCACGGGACACATCCGAGAAGCAGGAGTGCGAGGTGCCCCGACGCCCGCCACGCGCACCCTCCGTCCTCCGGCCGTCTCCGTGCCTCCGTGTCCATGCAGTTCCCGATGCGCCCGAAGAACACGAAATCTCGCACGACGCACCCTCTGCGCCCCCTCCGTTCATTCTGCGCCCTCTGCGTTCATGCAGTTCCGATGTTGCGACGAACGACGCGCATCCGCTCGGTGTCGCGATGCACGAACCTCACGACGACACACCCGCCACGATCCGCGCGTCGTGCAACCGTCCGATCTCGCCCTCCGACAGACCGAGAATCGTGGCAAGGATCTCGTCCGTGTGCTCGCCGAGCCGCGGCGCCGGGCGGGCGTCGTGGCGCGCGAAGGCGCCGAAGTCGAGCGGCGACCCCGCCGCGAGCAGCCGACCGACACCCGGCTGGTCGATGATGCGGAGCAGGGGATTGGCCTCGCTCACATCGGCGTCGTCGCGCAGCGCCTCGCGCACCGTGCGGTACGGGCCCCACGTCACGCGCGCCGCATCGAGCGCACGCGCGACCTCGTCATGATCGCGCGCCGCGAACCAGGGCGCGAGCAGCGCCGCGATCTCGTCGCGCGCCCGGAACCGGTTCCCCTCGTCCGACAGGTCGAGCGACAGCCGTACGCCGAGTGCGGCGACCGCGTCGGCGATGCCTGTCGCCTGCACGAGCGTCGACCACTGCAGCGCCGTGAGGCCGACCACCATCACCCGTCGCCCGTCGCGCGTCGTGAAGTCGCGCCCGAACGCGCCGTACAGATCGTTGCCGTATCGCGGGCGATCATGGTCGTTCACCATCACCTCGGCCAGCACACCGAGGTGCGCGGTGGCGGCGATCGCGACGTCCTTGAGCGCGAGCGTCACGAGCTGACCCGCCTGCGTGCGTCGCCGGTGTCGCTCGGCCGCGAGCATCGCGGTCGCGAGCGTCTGCCCGGCGAGCAGGTCCCACGCCGGCAACACGTGATTGACCGGGCCGTCGTGTGAGGCCGGACCCGTGAGCGTCGGCCAGCCGAGTTGCGGATTGACCGTGTAATCGACCTCGGAGCCGCCGTCGCGTCGCCCGGTGAGGACGAGCATGATCAGGTCCGCACGCCGTGCGCGGAGTGCGTCGTACGACAGCCAACCGCGCGGCGGAAAGTTGGTGCTGAAGAGCCCGGCCTCCTCGCCCGGCGCGGTGATGAGCGCCGTCAGCAGCGCCTGCCCCTCGGGCGCGCGGATGTCCACCGCGATCGAGCGCTTGCCCTGGTTGAGCCCCGCGCGAAAGAGCGACTCGCCCGTCGCCGTCACCGGCCACCGGCGATGATCGAGCCCACCGCCGATCGGGTCGAAGCGGATCACGTCCGCGCCGAGCTCCGCGAGCACCATGCCGCCGAGCGGTGCCGCGACGAACGCGCTCCCCTCGACGACGCGCAGCCCCGCGAGGATGCCCGGCATGCGTCAGATCACCCGCTTGGCGCGCAGCTCCGCGATGCGTGCCGCATCGAGGCCGAGCACCTCGGCGAGTACCTCCTCGGTGTGCTCGCCCAGCTTGGGGCCGAGCGAGCGGATCGAGCCCGGCGTCTCGGAGAGCGTCGGCACCGGTGCGGGCACGATGATCGCCTCGCCGGTCTCGCGCTCGTCCATCGCGACGAGGTTGCGCCGCGCGTGGAACTGCCGGTCGCCGAAGATGTCGGCGATGTCGTTGAGCGGGCCGGCGGGCGTGTCGGTCGCGTAGCAGCGCTCGAGGATCTGCTCGCGCGTCAGCGAGCCGCACCAGTCGCGCACGATCTCGTTCACGTCGTGCCGGTTCTCGAGGCGCGTGCGCTGGTCGCCGTAGGTGCTCGAACTCGCGAGTTCGGGGCGCCCCATCGCCCGCGCAAGGCGGGCGAACAGCTTGTCCGTCGCGCACGAGATCGCGACCCACTTGCCGTCCTTGGTCGCGAAGTGCCCGTGCGGACAGGCGAAGTCGTTGTGGCTCGACCCTGCGCGCTCGCGCACCGTGCCGTACATCGCGAAGGCCGGCGCGAGCTCCTCTGTGCAGCGGAAGATGCTCTCGTAGAGCGCGGCGTCGACGTACTGCCCTTCGCCGGTCAGGTCGCGATGGCGGAGCGCGATCAGCACGCCGATCGCGCCGTAGAGCCCCGTCATGTAGTCGGCCAGCGTCGTCGAGCCGGGCGTGACCGGCGTCCCCTTGGGCATCCCCGCGAGATACGCGATCCCGCCGACCGCATGGGCGACGCGTGCGAAGCCCGGGCGATCCTTGTACGGGCCCGTCTGCCCGTAGCCGGTCACGCGCAGCATCACGAGACGCGGGTTGATCTCGCGCAACACCTCCCAGCCGAGCCCCCACTTCTCGAGCGTGCCCGTGCGGAAGTTCTCGCACAGGACGTCGGTCTCGCGGATCAACCCCTTGAACAGCTCCATCCCTTCGGGGCGCCGCAGGTCGAGGGTGACCGAACGCTTGTTGCGCCCTTCCGACAGCCACGTGAGCGTGTCGCCGCGTTGCGATGGTGTCCCGAAGCGGCGCAGCGCGTCGCCGCCGATCGGATGCTCGACCTTGAGCACGTCGGCGCCGAACTCGCCGAGGATCGTCGCGCAGTACGGGGCCGCGATCACCGTGGCGACGTCGATCACGCGGATGCCCGCGAGGGGAAGCGTTGCCTGCATGTCGTCGTGCGTCGATCCGTACGTCGTCGGCATCAGACGATCCGCCGGTGCCGGAGTGCGGCCACGTCCGCGGCGGTCTTGCCGAGGAGGTCGCGCAGCACGCGCTCGGTGTGATCACCCAGTTCCGGGCCGAGCGAGGTGATGCGCCCCGGCGTCGCCGACAATCGCGGCACCACGCCCGGCACCACCACCTCGCCCACGCCGGGGGCCGTCATGCGCACCAGGTTCTCGCGCGCCGCGAACTGCTCGTCCTCGAAGATGTCGGCGATGCTGTTCACCTTGCCCGCGGGCACCTCTTCGACGAGGCACCGCTGGAGCACCTCGTCACGCGTGAGCGAGCCGACCCATTCGGTGACGATCGCGTTCACCGTCTCGCGTGCGGCGAGTCGCTTGCGCTGGTCGCCGTAGAGCCCCGAGCTCGAGAGCTCGGGTTGTCCCATCGCCACGCTCAACCGCTCGAACATCTTGTCGGTCGTGCACGCGATCGCGATCCACTTGTCGTCCTTCGTGCGGAAGTGCCCGTGCGGGCAGGCCACGAAGCTCCCCGCACCTTCGCGTTCGCGGATCTTCCCGCTCGTCCCGTACGCCGCGGCGATCTCCTCGAGCACGCGGAAGACCGATTCGTAGATGCCGACGTCGATCAGCTGCCCGCGTCCCGTCGTCTCGACATGTCGCAGCGCGACCAGCACGCCGATCGCCCCGAAGAGCGACGCGATGTAGTCGCCCAGCGGCACGGTGCCCGCCAGCACGGGCGTCTCGCCGGGGAAGCCGCAGAGGTACGACAATCCGCCGAACGCCTGCGCGATGTGTGCGAAGCCCGACCGTCGGCGATACGGGCCCGTCTGCCCGTAGCCGCTCACGCGCAGCATCACGAGCCGCGGGTTGGCCTCGTGGATGCGCGACCACGACAGCCCCCACTCCTCCATGGTGCCGGGCCGGAAGTTCTCGACCAGCACGTCCGATTTCGCCAGCAGTTCGAGGAAGAGCGTGACGCCGTCGGGTTGCCGCAGGTCGATCGTCACCGACTTCCGATTGCGCGCTTCCGACAGCCACTTGAGCGTCGCGTCCTCGCGCGCGGTCGGCGTGCCGAAGCGTCGCATCGGGTCACCGGCGATCGGATGCTCGACCTTGAACACCTCGGCGCCGAATTCACCCAGGATCGACGCGGCGTGCGGACCGGCGAGGAAGTTGCCCACGTCGACGACGCGGATGCCGGCTAGCGGCAGCGGTGTGTGATCCCCGCCGTGCGGCTGGTCGGTGGTGCTCGTGGACGCCGTCAACGGTGCATCGCCCTCCGTCCCGCGTCGGGACTCGTCGGTGATCTCCCGCTCGTGGCGCACGACGACCCTCCGGGCCCGCCTTCCCGCGCCTGCCGAATGAACGCACGATTCGTGACCTGGTGCCCGCTGGGGTGCCCGGGGACAGTCCCCTCTGTCCCCACGTGGGGACAGAGGGGACTGTCCCCTTTTCCGCACGATCGTTCGCTTGCACCTCTCGGCGACGGAGCGGACCGTCCCCGACCCACTCTCACGCGCCCGCGCAGTCAGATGCCCCCCGCCGCTCCCGACCCCCCCGCGAGCGCGCGGGGACTGTCCCCTTTTCCACACGATCGTTCGTTTTCCTCCCTCGGCGACTGACGGGACCGTCCCCGTCCCACCCTCACGCCCCCGCGCCGTCGATGCCCCCTGCCGCTCCCGACCCCCGCGACTGGATCGGCCGCACCGAGACCGTCGTCGATGCCCTCGCGAGCGAGCAATCGCTCGCCGCTGCCGCGCTCTTCGACCTCGACGCGGCGCATCACGGCCCCGGCTCGACGCTTCCGCTCCCGTGGCACTGGTTCCACTTCCTCCCGCGGGCGCCGCAGTCCGCGCTCGGTGACGATGGCCATCCGCGACTGGGCGGCTTCATGCCACCCGTCCCCTATCCGCGGCGCATGTTCGCCGGCTCGCGGATCACGGTGCATCGCCCGCTCGTCGTCGGTGTCCCCGCCGAACGCACCGGCACGATCCGCGACGTCGTCGTCAAGCAGGGGCGGAGCGGCGCGCTCGCCTTCGTGACCGTCGGCTATCGCATCGAACAGCGCGGCGCGATCGCGCTCGAGGAGGAGCAGGACATCGTCTACCGCGAGCCGGGCGCGCCGGTCGCCGCACCGGCCGTGCAGCCGCTCGCACCGCTCCCCGCGCACGCGTGGTCGCGCGTCGTCGTCCCCGACACGCGCCAGCTGTTCCGCTTCTCGGCCCTCACGTTCAACGCGCACCGCATCCACTACGACCGCGACTACGCACGAGACGTCGAGGGGTATCCCGCGCTCGTCGTGCACGGGCCGCTGACGGCGATGCTCCTCCTCGATCTCGTCCGCCGCCGCACCGATCGCCCGGTGACGGCCTTCTCGTTCCGCGGCAAAGCACCCCTCTTCGATGGCGCGCCCATCCGGCTCGTGGCGCTCCCCGACGACGATCGCGTCGCACTCGAGGCCCACGCCCCCGACGGCACGGTCGCCCTGAGCGCCGAGGCCCGGCTCGGCTAGCTTTGCCCCCTTCCCGGGACGCCCGCCGCCCCGATCGCCCTCGACCGGCAGCCGCTCCGCCCATGGCCGCGCACGACCGCCCGCACCGCGATTTCCTCGACATCCGCGACTTCACGCTCGACGAGACGCTCGCCCTCTTCGCGCTCGCCGAGCGCATGCGCACTGGCGCCTACGACGGCAAGCCGATGCTCGGCCGTGCGCTCGCGATGCTCTTCATGAAGGCGTCGACCCGCACGCGCGTCTCGTTCGAAGTCGGTGCGATCCAGCTCGGCGGCAGCGCGCACTTCCTCTCGCCGCGCGACGTGCAGCTCGGGCGCGGTGAACCGATCGCCGACACTGCGCGCGTCCTCGCGCGCTACGTGCACGGCATCATGATCCGCACCTTCGCGCACGACGACGTGCTCGAACTCGCGCGCCATGCGGACGTGCCCGTGATCAACGGCCTCACCGACCTGTCGCACCCCTGCCAGGTGCTCGCCGACGTGCTCACGATCCGCCAGCATCTCGGGCCGGACGACGCGCATGCGGTCGCGTGGATCGGCGATGGCAACAACATGGCCAATTCATGGATCGAAGCGGCGGCACTGCTCGGCTTTCCGCTGCGTCTCGCCTGTCCCGCGGGCTACGACCCCGATGCCGATTTCCTGGCGCGCGCACGGGCCGCCGGCGCCGACGTGCAGCTCGTGCGCGATCCGCGCGACGCGGTGCGCGGCGTGCGCGTCGTCACCACCGACGTCTGGGCGAGCATGGGGCAGGAGGAGGAGCAGGCGCGTCGTGCCGAGGCCTTCGCCGGCTTCTGCGTGAACGATGCGCTCATGTCGCTCGCCGAGCGTGACGCGATCTTCCTGCACTGTCTCCCCGCGCATCGCGGCGAGGAAGTGACGGCGAGCGTCATCGACGGCCCGCAGTCACGCGTCTGGGACGAGGCCGAGAACCGGCTGCACGTCCAGAAGGCGATCATGGCGGCGCTGATCGGCGACGAGCCCCTCGGGTGAGCACACGTCGCGCATCCCCGTGACGCACGCGTGATCCTTTCACCGCCGTGGGGACAGTCCCCTCTGTCCCCTCGTGGGGACAGAGGGGACTGTCCCCACACACCATTCCACTGCACACGCCTCCCACCATCCCTCCCACCATGCCTCCCGTCGTCGGCCGACCCGCCCCGGACTTCACCCTCCTCACCGACACCGGCGACGCGCTCTCGCTCGCCTCGCTGAAGGGCCGAACCGTCGTCCTCTACTTCTACCCGAAGGACGACACCTCCGGCTGCACCACCGAAGCCTGCGAGTTCCGCGATCTCTTCCCGCGCTTCACCAACACCAACGCGGTCATCCTCGGCGTGAGCCCCGACGACGTGAAGAGCCACCAGAAGTTCAAGTCGAAGTACGAACTCCCCTTCACGCTCCTCGCCGACACCGAGCACGCCGTGGCCGAGGCGTACGACGTGTGGAAGGAGAAGAGCATGTACGGTCGCAAGTACATGGGCGTGGAGCGTACGACCTTCGTGATCGACGGCGCCGGTGTGCTGCGGCACGTCTTCGAGAAGGTGAAGCCCGCGGGACATGCCGAAGCGGTCGCGGCGGTCGTCGCGGCGCTCTGACGCGCGCGCGTTGCATGCGGTTACGGCGGGCGCGATGCGCGCACGCCGCGCCGTCGAACGGCGATGTCGCCCCGATTGCGCGAGCGCGGTCCGGCCGCGCACCGTGCGGGGCGGCGTGCCGTCGCGCCGCCGACAACCCGATGGAGTCATCGCCATGGTCCCTGGTCGCCCGCGCCTCGCCGCCGCGTGCATCGGCATGCTTGCCCTCGCCGCCTGCGGTGGTGACGGTGGCACCGCGCCCACCGAGACCGCCGGCATTCCGACGACCATCCGCGCTCGGCTCGAACGGGCCGGCCGCGGTCCGATGCTGGACATCGGCGCCGGCATCGCACGAGCCGCCGCGAGCACCCTCGAGCGTGCCGCGCGCGACGGCGTGCGCGCCGCGCCGGTCACGGCGCTCGGCCCGGGATGGGAGGGTGTCGTGGTGGAGGCGGAGACCCGTACATGGCGCGGCGCCCTCACCGGCACGCCGACGGAGCTCGTCGACACGATACGCGTGGGCATCGCGATCCTCTGGCGCACGGGCGGTGAAATCGTGCTCGCGCAGGTGCAGCGCATCCCGAACCTGCGGCCCGGCGAACCCCCGCTCTCGACGCGGATGGTGGTCCGCGTCGGCGATGACGACGTCGCCGTCGCCTCGCTCGCCGGCGGCGGCGCCAGCGCGTCCCTCGACCGGATGAGCCTTGACGCGACGTGCACGGGCTTCGTCGCCGCGCGCCCGGTCGTCGCCTGCGACCTCGGCACGTACACGCTCTCCGTCCGGGCCGATACCCTGCGTCGCTACCAGGCCGATGGCAGCTGGACCGGGGCGCCGGCGCCGGGCGTCGCCGTGAGCGGTGCGATCGTTCCGGGCGTGCGCCGCTCGATCGAGGCCGGTGCGCTATGACGTGACGGGTCGCACCCTTGCGAGCACGCACGCGCCGCTCGCATCCTCCCGCTCGACACACGCCGTCGTCACACCGCTCACGGAGGTCGCCCGATGCACGTCCGACCACTGCGCGCCACGCTCGCACTGCTCGCCACTTGCACACTCGCCGCCTGCGGTGGTGACGATGCCACGGCCCCCGGCGACGACGCCGTTCCTTCGGCGGTGCTCTCGCGCATCGATGCGGTGTCCGCACGCTACCCGCGTGACGTCGGCCCGCTCATCAGCAGCATCACGTCGTCCAAGATCCGCCAGGCGATGCGCCACGGCGCGCGCCCTGCACCCGTTGCGGCGATGGGTCCCGGCTGGTCCGGGCTCGTCTTCGAGGACGAATCGCGGCGCGCGACCACGGTCGCGAACGGCATGACGTTCCCGTCCGACACGATGCAGTGGCTCAACGTCGTGCTCTTCAACGAAGCGGGCGACGTGTTGCTCGGAATGACGGCGCGGTCGATGCGCGTGCCGGTCGGCATGGCATCGATTGCCTTCGTCATCAGCCTGGACCCGCGCGATCGGGTGCGATTCGGTCGCGAGGCCACGCTCGACGTCACCGATCGCGCCGCGGGCGCCGCATGCACCGATACTCGTCTCGCGCCGCCATTTCAGGAATGCCGGCTCGGTCGCTGGACCGTCTCGCTCACGACCCGCGGCTGGATCGCCGCCGACGCTGGTGGGTCGAGCGACACACCCTTCGAACGCCGCAACCTCGTCGTGCCGGGCGTGCGACGCGTCATCGATCTCACACGCGGACCCTGATCGGCGGACACACGACACATACGGGGCACGTATCGCCCGTGCCGTCACGAGCGTACCGCAACGGCGAGTGATGCGCGGCCGCCCGGCGATCGATCGGCGGCGTATATTGCATGCCACTTCGGCAGCCGTCCCCGTCATCCCGTCGCCATGACCGTCCCCGCCTCGCTCCAGCGCACGCCGCTGCACGACATCCACGTCGCGCTCGGCGCCAAGCTGGTCCCGTTCGCCGGTTTCGAGATGCCGGTGCAGTATCCGGCCGGCATCACGAACGAGCACCATGCCGTGCGGCGCGGATGCGGCCTGTTCGACGTCAGCCACATGGGCGAGTTCATCGTCCGCGGCCCGGGCGCCGTCGACTTCGTGAACTACGTCACGACGAACGACGTCGCCCGCCTCGCCGTCGGCCAGGCGCACTACAGCACCTTCTGCAACACGCGCGGCACCGTCGAGGACGACTGCCTCGTCTATCGCGCCGAGCAGCACCTGATGCTCGTCGTCAACGCGTCGAACATCGCCAAGGACTGGGCGCACATCGGTCGCCACCTCGCGATGTTCGACTGCACGCTGGAGGACGTGAGCGGCGAGACCGCACTCCTCGCGCTGCAGGGCCCGAATGCACCGGCCATCCTGCGCCGCCACACCGACATCGATCTCGACGCCATCCGGTACTACCACTTCACGACCGGCGTCGTCGCGGGCATCCCGGGCGTGATCGTGAGTCGCACCGGCTACACCGGCGAAGCGGGCTTCGAGCTCTATCTCGCCGCCGATCGCGCCGCGGCACTCTGGCAGGCGCTGACGCGTGACGGCGACGTGCAACCATGCGGCCTCGGCGCGCGGGACACGCTCCGGCTCGAGATGGGGATGGCGCTCTACGGCAACGACATCGACGACACCGTCTCGCCGTACGAAGCCGGCCTCGCGTGGACCGTCAAGCTGCAGAGCAAGGGCGACTTCGTCGGGCGCGAGGCGCTCGAGGCGCAGCGGGCCGCGGGCGTGCCGCGCAAGCTCGTCGGCTTCACGCTCCCCGCGCGCAGCGTCGCGCGTCACGGCATGCCCGTCTTCGTCGACGGCCAGCCCTTCGGCACCGTCTGCAGCGGCACCGTCGGGCCGAGCGTGGGCATCCCGATCGGGACCGCCTACGTCCCGCCGACGCACGCCGCGCCCGGTTCGACGTTCGAGGTCGAGATCCGCGGCACGCGCGTTCCCGCCACCGTCGCCACGCTGCCGTTCTGGACGCAGGGCACGGCCAAGGGCTGAGCCGGTGCGCGTCGCGGTGCTGACCGTCTCCGACGGCGTCGCACGCGGCCTTCGCGAGGACCGCAGCGGCCCGGCGATCATCGAGTGGTGCGAGGCGCACGGGCACACGGTCGTCGTGCACGCGGTGGTCCCCGACGGCACGCTCCCGATCGTGCAGCGGCTGCTCGCGTGGTGCGACGCCGACGTCGTCGACGTGGTGCTCGCGACCGGCGGCACGGGCCTCGCCCCGCGTGACGTCACGCCCGACGCCATGCGTGCCGTCGCCGAACGCGAAGTGCCCGGACTCGCCGAGCGGCTGCGCATCCCGGAGCTCGATCGCTTCCCGCGTGCCGCGCTCTCGCGTTCGCTCGCGATCGTGCGTGCGCGCACGCTCGTCGTCGCGCTGCCGGGGAGTCCGAGCGGTGTGCGCGACGGCCTCGCCTCGCTCGCGCCCGTGCTCGAACACGCGGTGGCGATCGTGCGTGACACACCGACCGATCATTCGCCGGGCGCACCCGCGCCGCATGCCGCTCCATGACTCGCAAATGAAAGTCCTCCTCACGCTCACCGACGTCGAGCCGGCCGTGCGTCTCAATGCGCTCCTCGAGGCGCAGGGCGTGACGACGACGCTCGTCTCGCCACTCGACGACGTGCGCGGCACCGTCGAACGGTTCGAGCCGGACGTCGTCGTCGTCACCGGCGCGCTGCTCGATCCGGGCAACGTGGAGCTCGTGCGCGAGGAGCTCTGGACGGGCGTGCCGGTCCTCGGCCTGGGCGAGGTGGACGAGCCCGCGTTGCGCGATCGCCTGCGCGTGCTCGGCTACGCGGACGTGCTCACCAAGCCGGTCGCACCCGAGGACGTCGCATCGGCGGTGCGACGCCTGCTCGAACGCGTGCGCCTGCAGCGCGAGACGGGACTCGCCGGTGACACCGAGGCGCTGCGCGAAGTGCTGGTCAAGATCGAGCAGTTCGCGGCCGTGTCGAGCACGGTGCTCATCGATGGCGAGAGCGGCACCGGCAAGGAGCTCGTCGCGCGCGGCATCCATCGCCTCGGTCCGCGTCGCGCGAAGCCGTTCGTCGCGGTGAACGTCGGTGCGCTGCCGGAGACGTTGCTCGAGAGCGAACTGTTCGGCCACGAGAAGGGCGCGTTCACCGGCGCCGCCGAGCGGCGCATCGGCCGCTTCGAGCTGGCGGACGGCGGCACGCTCTTCCTCGACGAGATCGGCGAGATTCCGCCCGCCACGCAGGTGAAACTCCTGCGCGTGCTCGAGGAACGCGAGGTGACGCGTGTCGGCGGCACGCAGTCGATCCCCGTCAACGTGCGCGTGATCGCGGCGACGAATCGCCCGCTGCAGGAAGCCGTCGCGCAGGGGACGTTCCGCGCCGACCTGTTCTACCGGTTGAACGTGCTGCGCATCTACCTGCCGCCGCTGCGTGAACGCAAGGCCGACATCCCGGTGCTGGTGCGTCGCTTCGTCGGCGAGTTCGCGCGGCGACACGATCGTCCGTTCCACGGCATCTCCGCCGAAGCGCTCGACACGCTCGTGCGCTATGCGTGGCCGGGCAACGTGCGCGAGCTGCGCAACCTGATCGAGAGCATGGTCGTGCTCGCGCCGGGTCGTGAGATCGGCGTCGCGGACATCCCGCCGCAGTTGCGCGAGCCGGTCGCGCGCATGCTCCCGGTCCCCGTCGCGCCGATCGCGCGGACGACCGCGCAGGGCCAGGCCTCGGTGCTCGGCGCCGCCGAACTCGAGTTCATCCTCCGCAACCTCGTCGAGCTCAAGGTGCAGGTCGAGGAGATGGGGCGTCGTCTCGATGCGATGAGTGCGTCGGGCCCGGCGGTCGGGGCAGGTGAGGGGACGCTCGCCGGTGGCATCGAACCGCCGAACACGCGCCGCCCCAATACCGTCGAGGTCGCGCCGGGCATGTCGATGGCGCAGGTGGAGCGTGCGGTCATCGAGGCGACGCTGCGCGAGACGCGTGGCAATCGTCGGCGCGCCGCCGAACTGCTCGGCATCGGCGAGCGGACGCTCTATCGCAAGCTCAAGGAGTACGAGGACGGGGTCGAAGTCGCGGGATGACGGGCGCGGCCGCGCCGCTTCTCTTCCGTCGGCGCGGCGCCTGGATACCTCGAGAGCGGCGCGACCCGGCCGAGCGCCCTCAGGTCACGCCTCGCCCGCGCACCTCCCCCGTGGTTCCAGCCGCAGAGGGCGTTCCGGATATCGCAGTAGGTGGAGACGGGTGACGAAAGTGAGGGCCGTCCCGATTCCGGTGCATTCCGGCGCTTGATTTTGGCGAGCGGGGGAAACAGACTGCGCGGCCGGCTGCATGGACGGGACCGCATCGGCGATGCACGACGGTCCCCGTTCGGGTTTCGCCGACTCCACCCACCTGCCCAGCTCAAGTGACCGTCACCCCGATGTTCGAGGCCTCCGCGGGCGGGACCGCGGGTCGGCCGAGCGCACTGATGCTCGCGCAAGCCGAGGAGTTGCTGGGGACGTTGCCGGGGGTGGTGAGCGTGCGGATCGAGGCCACGCCGGCGGGCGACATCGTGGCGATCCACGTCCTCACCTCGGTCGAAGTTGCCCCGAAACAGACGGTGCGCAATATCGAGAGCGCCCTGCTGGCGCACCTCGGGTTGCGGGTGGACCATCGCAAGGTCTCGGTGGCGACCACGGTTGACGCGCCGCGGCTGCGCCCGACCGCCGTGCCGCGCCCGACGCCGACGGCGACGCCCATGGTCGAGCCCCCACCGGCTCGTCGGGCCGCCGCCTTCGCCGCCGCATCGGTGCCGGTCGCGACGCCTGCCGAGCCCGCGCCGGCCTCGCACCGCGAGCCCTCGCGCACCCCGGTCGTCCCGCTGCCGGTCGCGCCGTTCGCCGTCGAGCTGCCGAGCGGCGCGACCGCGACCGAGCCGGCGCCCCATGGCGATCCGCTGCGGTCGCGGCCGTCGACGGACAGCGCCGCCATGCCGGTCGACTCGCCGGTGGGGCGGCGCTACGTCTTCCACGACGTCGAAGTCCGCCGCAGCCGCAGCGGCCTGCACTGTCGCGTGACGCTCCATCGCGGCGACGAGAGCTTCGAGGGTGAGGCCGAGGGGCTCGAGACCGACGCCGCGCGCCTGGAGCTGGCCGCCCGCGCGGCCGTGCTGGCGATCGCATATGCCGAAGGGCGTCAGGGCGCTGTCGCCCTCGCCGGCGTGCGCCGTCTCGATGCCTTCGACCGCGACTTCGCCTTCGCCGGTGTGACGATACGCCGGCAGCGCGAGGCGATGCTGCTGACCGGCACGTGCGAGATCCGTGACGCGGTGGAGGTGGCGGGCGTGCTGGCGGTGCTGGATGCGACGAATCGGTGGTTGGCGGGTGGGCGGTAGGGCGGTGCCCGCGATCACGTTGTCGTCGCGGGTTCGGTCGCGATGCGGTCGATGAAGCCGGTCCATCGATCGGAGCGGACCGCGCGATTCTCCACGAGGAACCGGTCCACGAGGTGACCCGACGGGCATGGCGCGCGTCGGCAGGGTGCGACGGTGGCGACTGGCGCGAGCGCGCTTCGGTGGCACCCCTCGCCCGAGGACCGGGAGCAGGTGCAGGCACAGGCGCAGGGCGGTCGCATCACCGTGTGGAACGGTGACGCGACGGAGACGGAAAGGCAGTAGCGCGGAGTTCGGCCACCGACTTTCCGAGTGGCGGCCGACGCGGATGGGTACCCCCGACCTCGGACCAAGCGGAGTAGAGCGGGCAAGGCAGTGATGCGGTAGTTCGAGCGGAGCCGACCTGATTGCGCAGTGTCGCCGAGAGGCGCGCTGACGTCCATGGGAGGTGACGTGAGATGCAGATTCTGGCCGAGCTCGTCGGTTTTGTGGTGGCCGCGGTTTTCTGTGGCGGTCAGCTCTGGCACTAAGCGGTAGCAGCAACCGAGGCGGGGGAATCCGCGCATGAACCGCAGAACACAAAACACTGTAGGAGCGTGCGTGTTGCTAGCAATAGCATCATTGTGCGCCCTAGCTGCATTAAGTCCATCTGTTGTCAATGCGGAAGTTACCGCAGCAGTGACTTTTGGAGCATTCGCGCTCGTAGTCTATGCTCTCCCGTATGCGCTAGCAGGCGGTAACATTGCCACATCGGCATTCTTGGCGCACCTCTCTTGTGTGCTATTAGCGCCGAGCTGGACGACTGCCGGAATCGTTGCCCTAGGAAGCGCTCTCGGCGAGCTAATGTCGCGACGAGCGCCAATTAAGGCCGCTTTCAATGTAGCGCAGTACACGCTCTCGGTTTCGCTTGCAATTTTCGCGTACAGAGCAACTGGAGGCTTAGGCCTGCTGAGTGGGGCTCAGCCATCGCTTCTGTCGGTCGTTGCGTGTTGGCTTGCTTTCAGCCTCACGAATTCGTCTGCCGTTGCCGCTGTGGTCTCGGCGTCAACGTCACGAAGGGCAATAGACGTCTGGCGAGAAAACTCTTTGACTGGCTTCGTTTTCGAAGTCATTTCGCTTCCATTCGTCGTAGTATTTGCCGTAGCATATGTGCGCTTCGGAGTTGTTCCGACTATTGCGATGCTCGCACTTCTGCTGGTAATGAGGCAGCTCTCAAGTGCTAACGAGGCTCTGCACACATCGAATCGAGAGCTGCTTGAGCTTACCGTCACAACGCTTGAGGCTCGCGACCCTTATACCTCAGGTCATTCTCGTAGAGTAGCGCAATACTCGAGAATGATTGGGCAAGCGCTAAATCTGAGTCAGAAACAGTTGGAGCGACTCGCTGTTGCGGCGCTTTTGCACGATGTGGGCAAGATTCACGAAGTTTTCGCCCCTATTCTTTCGAAACCAGGGCGGCTGACGCCTGAGGAAAGAGCGATCATGGAAACGCACCCGATTAAGGGAGCGGAACTCGTAAAGATCAGCTCGCAACTTCGCGACGCTGTCGAACCGATCAGGCATCATCATGAGGCTTGGGATGGATCAGGCTATCCTGATGGAGTAAAGGGTGACGACATCCCACTCTTTGCGCGAATCATCGCAATTGCTGACACTGTCGATGCAATGGCTAGCGATCGCCCGTACCGTCGTGGCTTAAGTGGCGAAAAGATTCGAGAAGAGCTGATTCGAATGAGGGGAATCCAGTTTGATCCCGCCATCATCGATCAGATAGTGCGGTCGAGGGCTCTGGACTCAATCTTGAGGATCGCGGCCGACGCGAGTGTGTCTGCACAGGCAGTCGACACCAAGCTGGCGTTGGTGTCGACCGCCTGAGTCATTCGCACCATGGCTTACGAACTTAGGGATTCAGCCATAGGTGAGAGTTGATAGCCGAGCGAAATCTTCTTTTCGACGTACTTCGCTAGCAAGTCTCCGACTCTTGCTGCGTATGCAGTTCCGTCAACTGCGACCTTTAGCAGAAATGCGTTCCGGTCTTCCCTGTCATCTGGTCTGTGTGACCCAAGCGAACTTGCGAGCCGAACAGCGATAGCACTGCACTCGTCTCCTGTTCGGTCCTTGAGAAGAGCGAACCTCAAGAAGGTCAGTTGGCGAAGTGTAGTGTTGCTTTCCGATTCAGGCGCCAGCTGTTCTAGCCTGCGCATCTCCTTCTGAGCTTCCGCAAGGTCGTCTGCTAAGACGCGACACCAAACAGCAGCGAGTTGGTTGTCGAAGAGAATGAGGGGAGTGTTCACGGTGTGTAGTCGGCTGATGGCGCTGGCTTCCCTAAGATGGGCGTCAGCAGACTGTCCGTTCAGTTGAGCGATCGCAAGGAATGCGAGACACAACTCGCCCATAACAACGTGATTCCAAAATTCGCTCTGGCGAGCCACGAGCAGTGACTCAAGGATCGCGGTCCGCGCACGGCTGAGGTCGCCCAAAGCCATTTTGGCGTGGAAAACGGTGCGCAGTGCCTTACAACTCTCGCTACGATCCGGCTCTTCTTGCGCGAGAGCAGCCAACGAGCTGCATTCCGATTCTATCTGCTCATTGTGATGCATCACGCACGCCGCAATCAAGCGGCCGCGTACAATATCGATCGATCTGTGCTGCGTTGCGCTGCTGAGTACATCAAGTATTTCAGCGGCTTGGCTTACAAGCCCAACTTCCTGAAGGTTGTCACCGATTACGATCGCTTGAGTTGCCGCGCGCACTCGATCGACGTGTACGCGTGTCACGTCACCCGCAATCCTCATCGCTGATTCGTATTCTCGAGAGCCAACACACTTGTTGTAGTAGGCTATTTCCTCGGCAGGCGTGGAAGGAAGTACAGAAGCAAGCCGTTCGTTCGTGAACCGAACGTTGGACGGTGTCGAGTAGTCGCCGCCCCGAAGTCGAACCTCATCGCCAATACCTGCGAAAACAGCTAGCTCATCGTCAAGTCCAACCGCTTGGTCGAGCCAATGGATGCTTCGTAGGATTGAAGTTGCGCTTGTATTGCTCAGAATGTAGGAGAGATCCTCGGAGGCCCAGTTCGCCGCAAGCGCCTTGTGGCTTGCCTTTGCGAGCAAGAAATAGGCCCGGAAAAGTGCGTCCGAGTTCTCCTCGTTTTTCGCACGATGGCGAAGAACCCGCGCGCATGAGACAAGAAAGCTTGCAGTGCAGACTTGGGGAACGAGCTCGGTTGCAACTGGCTCGACAGGTGCAACTACTGAGTAGCCATTGGCCTGTTGAATTACAAGATTTAGCTCCAGTAACATCTCGACTGCAGCGTGCACAGCGTATGGCTCTACGCCGGCACACTCGGCTATCGTATCGACCGGCGCATCGGGGCCAGCAGCCCAGATTGCGGCCACTATTTGTCTCTGCTCGATCGTGAGCGAACTGACAGCAGCAAATAGTGCTCGCCGAATTTTGTGGGGCAGCACATCTCCATCTGCGGGGTTGAGGGCTTTGCCCAGAAGTTCGATCGCAAAGCCTGGGATTCCAGCGCTCAGCACGGCCGCTCCAAGTACGGTTGCCGAATCTGGTTCGCGCTTGAGCTGCTGCGACCGCAGTTCGACTATCTCTTGTATTTCATCGCGGGAAAGCGGTGCGAGCGGCAACGTTGTTGTCGCAGCGCTTAGCTCCGCGCCAAGTGTGCGGGGGCTGCGTCGCGTAGAGATGAGCAAGCCGGCCTCTGCGTTCCGCAAGCCGGAAACGATGTCCGACATGAGGTTCAGTTCGTCTGGAAGCCAATTGTCGGCACCGTCGAGAACGATGTAGAGCGGCTGCTCCTCGGCAATGGCGTGAATCAGCTCTACCATGCCCGAACGGAGATCATTCGATTGCGGAGCAGCACTGCCGTCGGCAACTCGCTTTAGGTTTGCGAGGGTAGCGGGATCGGAACCGAGTGCTCCAGGTGTGTCAAGCAGTCGCTTGAGGAGCCCGACAAGATGACCTCCCGCCTTGCTTTCACCAGTTGGGTATCGTTCCCGCACTACACGAATTCCTTGAAGCGTGGCGACCTTAAGCTGTTCGCTAATGAGACGGCTTTTACCTATTCCTTCAGAACCCCAGAGCCACGTCGTCGCACCGCGCTTTCCTCGAACATCGAACAAGGCCGCAACAAGCTGCTTAAACTGTCGCTCCCGACCCACGAGAGATAGTTCGTGCGGCTCTCCAGTTGAGTACGTCGAAATTGGAAGCTTTTCGGCAATCCTGAAGCGTAGGATTTTCGCGGGCATTAGAAGCTCTGGCGAATCGCTGACCCGCCCAACTTCCTCGATGTACTCATCGAGTAGACGTAGCGCATCAATCTTTGCACCCGCCATAGCGTACGACTCGGCCGTAACTAGCACCGCTTCTTCATTGAGCGGATCGATCCGAAGTATTTGTTCGGCCAATCGTCCGGCCTCGTGTATGTCGCCAGACGACCTAACTGCCTGCATATGGGCAATCATGCGTGGACGAAGTCCAGCATGGATAGTCGCGCGGCGACCGAGCACCCATACGGCTAGTGCGTCGGAGAACGCGGCCGTGTAGGCGCCGAGCCATTCGCCGTGTACTGGCATCCGTGGCTCATCCCAATCTCGGTAAACGGCGTGCTTGGTGAACCGGATTTCCTCGCCTGCAGTCTCAAAGGGAGCTCCAGCCTGGCGAGCTTTGTAAATCGATTGCCGGAGACTGTGTTTTCCCTTGTCCTCCGAAACATCAGGCCACAGCAACGTTACGAGTTCGCTGCGGTTGAACGTTCGCCCAGCCTCGCACGCCAACACCATCAGCAGCGCGAACAACCGCTCCGCCTCCGGCGTCACCAACGTGTGGCCGATCTCGATCTGCGCCTGACCGAGGAATCGGCAGCGGACCACCGTGTCGAGCGTCATCGATGGAATGCACCGGGTTGCAGGGAGAACCGGAAGCTGCCTCCGATCGCCGCGATGGGCGACCACCACGCCCCCTCGCCGGGGCGACCCGACCAAGCTGACCCGCACCCGTCACCGCATCGTCAGCCGATCGAACGCCCAGGACAAATCCCACGCCCGCACGCCGCCGCAGGTGCAGCGGCGCCCCGCCGCCGTCGACCGCGTGCGCGCGTCCTCGAACGACCCGCCGCCCGCCCCGCCGCCCGACCGGGTCACCCGTGGGGAGCCGACGCCGCCGAACGCCTCGCCGCCCGCAAGCGGCCACGCCCGGCCTACGCTCCCCACCGACGGTCCCACGCACGCCCCGGCCTCGCCCCGCGCCCGGACACCCACCCTACATTCCCGGCATGGTCTCCATCCTCGACATCATCGGCCCCGTCATGGTCGGGCCGTCGTCGTCGCACACCGCCGGCGCCTGCCGGCTCGGACTCCTCGCCCGCGGACTCGTCGGCGGCACCCCCACGCGCGCCGTCCTCGAGCTGCACGGCTCCTTCGCCCGCACCGGTGAAGGCCACGGCACCGACAAGGCGCTCGTCGGGGGCCTGATGGGCTTCCGGCCCGACGACGAACGGCTGCGCGACGCGCTCGACATCATGGAGCGCGAGGCCCTCGACTACCGCTTCGAGAAGACCACCCTCGGCGAGGACGCCGACACGCACCCCAACACGGTGCGCATCACCCTCGAACGCGGTGATCGGCACGCCGTCATGCAGGGCTCGTCCCTCGGCGCCGGGCGCATCCTCGTCACCCGCATCGATGGCTTCCCCGTCGAAGTCACGGGCAACCTGCACACCATCGTCCTCGTCGCCGAAGACCTGAAGGGGAGCGTCGCGCGCATCGCGCAGCTCCTCGCCGACAACGATCTCAACATCGCCACGCTCCGACTCACGCGGAAGGAACGCGGCGGCGATGCGTTCATGGTCATCGAGATCGACGACGTCCCCGGCGAATCGGTGCGCGATGCCGTGCGCGCCCTGCCGTGGGTCCGCTGGGCCTATCGCCTCGACAAGGTCGGTCCCTGATGTTCAAGGCGCTCGCCGATGCCATCGCCGCGGCCGACGCCGCCGGCACCACGCTCGCCCACGTCGCGCTCGACGCCGAAGCGCGCGACTCGGGACGCACGGTGGACGACATCCGGCGCTCGCTCGCGCGCGCGCTCGCCGTCATGCGCGGCGCGATCGCGCAGGGCGAGACGGGTGACCTGCGCAGCGCGTCGGGGCTCGTCGGCGGTGACGCCGCGAAGCTCCGCACCGGCCCCGCCGGTCCGCTCGCCGGTACCGTCTTCCGTGACGTGCTCACGCGCGCGCTCGCCGTGCAGGAAGTCAACGCGGCGATGGGCGTCATCGTCGCCGCACCCACCGCCGGCGGCGCGGGCGTGCTCCCCGCAGTGCTCACCGGTCTCGCCGATCGCCACGCCATCCCCGACGATCGCGTCGTCGACGCCCTCGCGACCGCGGGGCTCATCGGCGCCGTCGTCGCGGAGCGTGCGTCGCTCTCGGGTGCCGAAGGCGGCTGCCAGGCCGAAACGGGGGCCGCGGCCGGCATGGCCGCCGGTGCCGCCGTCGAGATGCTCGGCGGCACACCGCGGCAGGCCGGCCACGCGACCGCGCTTGCGCAGCAGGGGACGCTCGGTCTCGTCTGCGATCCGCTCGGTGGCCTCGTGGAGCTGCCGTGCGTCTTCCGCAACGCCACCGGCAGCGCGATCGCGCTCGCGGCGATCGAGATGGCGCTCGCCGGCGTCGAGTTCGCGATCCCGGTGGACGAAGTCATCGACGTGATGGGCGAGATCGGCAAGGCGATGGACGTGCGCTATCGCGAGACCGCCGGCGGTGGCCTCGCCGCGACGCCCACCGGACGCCGGCTCGCGAAGGAACGACTCGTCCAGATCAAGCGCGGCTGACCACTCGGCACGGACACATGCGACGTCCTTCACTTCATCGCGCACCGGGGCTCGCGCTCGTCGCGGCGTGCACCATCCTCACGGCCGCATGTCAGCGCGCCCCGCGATCGCAGGCCGTCGCCTCGTCGCCTCCCTGCCGCGCCGACACGCTCGTCGTCGCGCGCGTGCAGCGCACCGTCGACAGCGTCGCCCGCGCGCATCCCGAGGTCCCGGGCATGGGCGTCCACGTGGACGCGCCAGCACACTGCCTGTCACGCACGTTCGTGGCCGGCTGGGCCGACTCGGTGGCACGCCGCCCGTTCACGCCGGACACGCCGCTTCGACTGGCGAGCAACACCAAGACGTACGTCGCCGCCGCGGTGCTGCGTCTCGTCGAGGATGGACGCGTGTCGCTCGACGACCCGATCGGTCGCCACATCGCGCCCGTGCACGTCACGATGCTCCGCGCCGACGGTTACGATCCCGAGGCCATGCGGGTGCGGCACCTGCTCACGCACACGAGCGGGCTCGTCGATCATACCGTCAACGACGTCTACCTGCCGGCGGTGCAGCGTGATCCCGCACATCGCTGGACGCGCACCGAGCAGCTCGGCGTCGGCATGGCGCACGGCACGCCGCTCGGCCCGCCGGGCGCGCAGTTCCGCTATTCGGACACGGGCTACATCCTGCTCGGTGAATTGCTCGAACGCGTCACCGGCCTGCCGCTCGCTGCCGCGTTGCGTGCGCAACTCGACTATGCGCGACTCGGCCTCGCGGACACCTGGCTCGAGTCGCTCGAACCGCCACCGGCGATGCTCCCGCCGCGCGCCCATCAGTGGTACGGATCCGACGACACCTTCGCATGGGATCCGTCGCTCGATCTCTACGGCGGCGGTGGACTCGCGTCGCCGCTGCGGGACATGGCGCGATTCACCCGCGCCGTGATGACGGGGCGCGTGTACCGGCGTGCGGCCACGCTCGACACGATGCGCACCAACCTGATCCCCGCCCGCGCGGGCTCCGGTCCGCGGGCGCGCGACTTCGGCATGGGCCTCTATGCCACCACGGTCGACGGCACGCCGGCGTGGGGACATTCCGGATTCTGGGGCACCGCCTCGTACCATCTCGTCGCCCGGGACGTCACCATCGCCGCCACCGTCCTGCAGGCGCGCGCCCCGGGCGTCCTGCCCGGCTTGATCGACCGCACGGTCGCCGCCGTCCGCTGAGCCGTCGCACGGGGCGAGGAGTGGAAGCGCGACGCGGGCGCAGTATGCTTCGGCACGACGCCTCGTGTCGCTCCGAAACACCGCCGCTCGCGTCTCCGTAGGACACGCGAGTCACAACCCCCGAGGGCACGTATGGTCAGCCGCGAGGATCTCGAGAGCTTCCTCGTCCGTCTGGGCGCCGAGGGCGCCTCGTACACCGAACTCGAACCCGGCATGTGGTCCGTGCACCCCGCGGGTGCGCCCGACGTGCAGGTCGTCGTGCATCACGTGCCGCCGGTCGCGCTCATCCGCGTCAAGGTCATGGAGCTGCCGACCGACGCCGCGCAGCAGGCGACGCTCGCGCGCCGCCTCCTCGAGCTCAACGCCTCCGATCTCGTGCACGGCGCGTACGGTGTCGCCGGCGACGATGTCCTGCTCACCGAAGCGCTCGAACTGTCCAACCTCGACTACGCCGAGTTCCAGGCCGCGTACGAGAGCATCACCCTCGCGCTGGCGTCGCACGCCCGCGAGCTCGCCCCGTACCGCGAGGCCCGCTGAGCCATGGGCATCTTCGATCGCCTCTCCGCACTCATCAAGTCGAACATCAACGACATGATCTCCCGGGCCGAAGACCCGGAGAAGATGCTCGACCAGATCATCGTCGACATGCGCACGCAGCTGGCCAAGGCCAAGCAGCAGGTCGCTGCCGCCATCGCCGACGAGAAGCGCCTCCGCGACCAGGCCGACGCCGAAGGGCGGCAGTCGGCCGAGTGGGAGCGTCGCGCCATGCTCGCCGTGCAGAACGGTCGCGACGACCTCGCGCACCAGGCGCTCATGCGCCAGCAGGAGCACGCCGAACACGCGCTCCAGCTCGAGCAGACGTGGCAGTCGCACCAGGCCGAAACCGAGAAGCTCAAGGCCTCGCTGCGCGACCTCAACGACAAGATCGAGGAGGCCAAGCGCAAGAAGAACCTCCTCCTCGCGCGCCAGCGTCGCGCGCAGGCGCAGCAGCGCATCCAGCAGACCATGAGCGGGCTCTCGGAGAAGAGCGCGTTCGAGGCCTTCGCGCGGATGGAGGAGAAGATCGAGATGAACGAGCGGCAGCTGAAGGCCTCGGCGGAGATCGACGAGGAGTTCAGCGGCGATCGGCTCGCCGCCGACTTCAAGCGGCTCGAGAAGACCGCCGGCGCCGCCGGTGCCGACGCACGCCTGCTCGAACTCAAGGCGAAGATGGGGCTCCTGCCGAGCGGCACGCCGACGGCCGCGAAGCAGCTCGCCGGCGGCGCCGCGACGCCCGCGCCCGCGCAGGGCGGCGCACGCTCGGTCGACGAGATCCTCGAGGCCGAGTTCGAGAAGCTCGAGGACGGCTCGAGGTCGTGAGCGCCCCCGCGGTCGCGGCGCGGTTCCGCTTCGCGCCGATCCTCTTCGGTACGCTGCTGGCCGTCCTGCTGGTCTGGCTCGTCGCGACCGCGAAGGGCGTCTTCCTCCTGCTCTTCATCGCCATCATCGCGTCGCTCTTCCTGCGATCGGTGGCCGATGTCTTCACGCGCCGGCTGGGCATGCCGCCGACGCTCTCGCTGCTCGTCGCCGTGGTGCTCACGCTCGGCGCGATCGCGGGGCTCGTCACGCTCCTCGTGCCGCCCGTCGTCGAGCAGGTGCGCGAGCTCGTCACCGTGCTGCCGCGCTACGTCGCGGGGCTCGAGAAGTTCATCGGCACGCAGGTCCAGCGCGTGCCGCAGCTGCGCGACTACTGGAACCCGGCCGACCACCAGGTCGTCGGCGTCATCACCGAGCAGGTCACGCGGCAGGCCGAGGCGCTCCTGCCACGCGTCTTCTCGCTGTTGCACGTCGGCATCGACCTGTTCGCGTTGCTGGTGATGTCGCTCTACCTCGCGCGCAACCCGGCCGATTACCGCGAGTGGCTGATCGCGCTCTTCCCGCCCGCCAATCGCGAGCTGGCGCGCGACGTGCTGCTCGAGATCGCGCGCGACCTGCGTGCGTGGATCACGGGGCAGCTCGCGGGCATGCTGATCCTCGCGACGCTCACCGCGATCGGCCTCGCCGCGCTCGGCGTTCCGTACTGGCTGACGTTCGGGCTGTTCACCGGCGCGGTGGCGATCGTCCCGTTCTTCGGCACGCTCGTCTCGACGGTGCTGCCGGCGCTCTTCGTCCTCGGCAGCGACGGCGACCCGGTGCGCGCGGGGCTCGTGATCGTGCTCGGCACCGTCATCCACCTGATCGAGAGCAACCTCGTCCTGCCGCTCATCACGCAGAATCAGGTCAAGCTCCCGCCGGTGCTGAGCATCATGGCGGTGCTCACGTTCGGACAGCTGCTCGGCCCCGTGGGCCTCGTCGTCGCGGTGCCGATCCTCGTGGTCATCACGGTGATCGTGCGACGCGTGCTCGTGAATCGCATCTACCAGGGCGTCACGGATCGCGTCGCGCCGGGAAGCAAGCCGCTGGTGGTGCGTGTCCCCGCGCCCGATGGGGCGCTCGTCCCCGCCGGCCGCACGCAGCCACTCGACCTCGTCGCCCTCGCAGAACGCGTCGGCGCCTGACCCTGCGCGACGACGCACGTCCGTCGCCGCCCCGCACGTCGGACGGCTGGCGCGCGGCGCTACGTTGGACGGCATGACGACCGCCGCCCCGCGCTACCTGATCCTGGCCGATGGCGCCTTCGGCCCGCGCACGAGCAAGACCGCCAACGGCTGCATCCTCTTCACGCCGCGGCAGGTCGTCGGTGTGCTCGACACCACGCAGGCCGGTCGCACCGCCGGCGAGGTGCTCGGCTACGGCGGCGACATTCCGGTCGTCGGCTCGATCACCGACGGGCTCGCACTCGGCCCCACGGTGCTGCTGATCGGCATCGCGCCCAGCGGTGGCCGGCTCCCGCCGCACTGGCATGCGATGCTCGCCGAGGCGATCGACGGGGGCCTCTCGATCTGGAGCGGGCTGCACACCTTCATCGGCGACGATCCCGACCTCGCGGCGCGCGCCCGCACGAAGGGCGTCGAGATCCGCGACGTGCGGCGTCCGCCGGCCGAACTCCCCGTCTCCACGGGACGCGTGCGCGACGTCGCGGCGACCGTCGTGCTGACCGTCGGCAGCGATTGCAACATCGGCAAGATGACCGCCGCACTGCGCGTGCGTGACGCGCTCGTCGCGCAGGGCGTGAGGGTGGCGTTCGCGGGGACGGGGCAGACGGGGATCTTCATCGACGGCAAGGGGATCGCCGTCGATGCGGTCGTCGCCGACTTCATCGGCGGTGCGGCCGAACAGCTCGTGCTCGACGCGGCGCGCGACGCGGACATCGTGCTCGTCGAAGGGCAGGGGAGCATCATCCACCCGGGCTATTCGGGCGTGACGTACGGCCTGATCCACGGCTCGCTGCCGCACGGACTCGTCCTCTGCACGCAGCCCTCGCGCACCACCATCACGCACAACGACTGGGTGCCGATCCCGCCGCTCGCCGATCTCATCGCGCTGCACGATGCGGTGACACGCCCGCTGCGCCACGCGCCGACGATCGCGGTGGCGATGAACACGCACGATCTCGATGTCGAGGGTGCGCGCGACGCGATCGAACGCGGCATGGCGGAGACGCGTTTGCCGGTCACCGATCCGGTGCGCTTCGATCCGGCACCGATCGCCGACGCGATCCTGCGCTTCCACGAGGCGCGCACTCGACGGTGATGCTGACGGTCCGCTGACGCCGATGCGCGCGAATGCACCGGTGCGCAGCGATTCGGTGACGCGCGCCTGACGCGGCGTGCACATGCTGGCGGCGACCTTCACCCGGAGCTGCTGCGATGTCGCCGTTCACCGCCCTCACCACCCGTCTCGCCCTGCGTCGCATCCGCAAGACGCTCGTCGCCGGCCACGGCTCGTGCCGCATCCGCGTCACGGTGCTGCACGACTGCACGCTCTCGCTCTCCGCCGGCGAAGCCGTCGCACTGGGTGGCCCGCTGCCGCTCGCCCGCTCGATGCTCTGCGCGATCGCGGCCGGGATCGCGCGTCCCGACGCGGGACGTGTCGGCTGGAGCACGATGGGCCTCGCCTCGGTGCGCTACGCGCCCATCGGTGACGCGCCGCGTGCGATCCGGCCGCCGACGGGCGGTGCGGCGAACGGGCTCGTGGTGCTCGACGAGGCGCTGGGCATCGGTGACCAGCCACCGCCGCCGACCGACACGCGCGGGCTCGTGGCGCTGCTCACGCCATGGCTCGCGGGTGGTGGCGCCGCGCTCGTCTCCGCGCGGGTCGCGCCGGCCGACTGGCCGTGGCGTCGTGCCGATCTGGTGGGCGGCGCTCTCGTGCCCGCGGCCTCCCTTGCGTCGCGTGCGCCCTTCGCCCCGCGTGAGCGCGCGGTGGCCGAAGGCGGCGATGGCGCGGACGCCTGGGTGCATTGAGTCGCATGCAGTCGCACCGGCCGATGTCGCGGGCGCATGCGGATCGCGGCCGCAGGATGCCATCGCCCGCCGGTCGGCCGTACCATTCCACGGGCTCCGATCGGTGGTCGATCGGAGCGGCCCCGTGTCCCGTTCCGCATGTCCGCGTTCCGCCTGTACGACACCCTCACGCGCACGCTCCAGCCCTTCGCGCCGGCCGACGGTCGCACGGTCCGCATGTACACCTGCGGGCCGACCGTCTACAACCCTGCGCACCTGGGCAACTTCCGCACGTTCCTCTTCGAGGACCTGCTGCGGCGTGCGCTCCGGCTGCAGGGATGGGACGTCGTGCAGGTCATGAACCTCACCGACGTGGACGACAAGATCATCGTCCGCGCGCAGCAGCAGGGCCGGACGATCACGCAGGTGACCGATCCCGTCGTCGAGATCTTCCACGCGGATCGTCGCTGGCTGCGCATCGAGGATGCGGAGCACTATCCGCGGGCGACCGATTTCATCCCGCAGATGATCGCGCTCGTCGAGCGGCTGCTCGACAAGGGCGTGGCCTACCGCGCCGACGACGGCAGCGTCTACTTCGCGATCGACCGCTTCCCGGCGTACGGCCGTCTCTCGCAGCTCGACCGGCGCGAGGTGCGGAGCGGCGCGCGCGTGCAGCAGGACGACTACACCAAGGACAACGCGCAGGACTTCGCGCTCTGGAAGGCGGCGAAGCCGGAGGACGAGGCGGCCGCGGCGGCGTGGGATGCACCGTTCGGTCGCGGTCGTCCCGGCTGGCACCTCGAGTGCAGCGCGATGGCGATGGAGCTCCTCGGTGAGACGCTCGATCTCCACTGCGGCGGGATCGATCTCGTCTTCCCGCATCACGAGGACGAGATCGCGCAGAGCGAAGCCGCCACCGGCAAGCCGTTCGCGCGCTGCTGGTGCCACGGCCAGTTCCTCAACGTCGACGGCACCAAGATGGCCAAGCGCATCGGCAACGTGCTGACCGTCGAGGGGCTCAAGGCCGACGGCATCGGCGCGGCGGCGGTGCGGCACTTCGTCTTCTCGACGCACTACCGCAAGATCCTCAACTTCAACGCCGACGCCCTCGAGGCCTCGGCGCGCGCGGTGCGTCGCGTCGGCGACTTCGCCGCGCGCCTCGCGGTCGCCACGGGCGCGCCGACCGCCTTGGGCGACGCCGCCATCGAGTGCGAGGCCGATGTGCGCGCGGCCCTCGCCGACGATCTCAACGCCCCCGAGGCGATGGCGGCGCTGTTCGTGTTCATCAACCGCGCCAATGCCCTGCTCGACGAGGGCGGCGAGGACGTGGCCGCATTGGACAGGGCGCGTGCGGCGTTCCGTCTCGTCGATCGCGTGCTCGATCTCGTCCCCGAGGCGAAGCGTGCCGAGGACGACCTCGCGGCGTGGGTCGACGAGCGCATCGCGGCGCGGGCCGCGGCACGCCAACGTCGCGACTTCGCGGCGGCCGACGCGATCCGCGGCGAACTCACCGCGCGCGGCGTGGTGCTCGAGGACGGCGCGCTGGGGACGACCTGGAAGCTCGGCTGATCGGTGGGGCGGCGGTCGGGACGGCGCGCCCGTTGCGGCGCTCGCCCGGGGTCGCCAGCTTGACGCGGCGGGCCGGTCCGGCGAACTTCGCGTGCTCCGAACGGCCCGCTCTGCTGACGTAGCTCAATTGGCAGAGCACCCGATTTGTAATCGGGCGGTTGCGAGTTCGATTCTCGCCGTCAGCACGTCCGATCGGCGCTGGTCGTCGGTGGAGTAGCCAAGCGGTCAACGGCAACAGACTGTAAATCTGTCGGCTCCGGCCTTCGAAGGTTCGAATCCTTCCTCCACCATTCCGACGTCCCGTCGCGGCACGCCCCGTGGCGGGACGTCGCGTGTTCCGGCGGTGTGGCGCCGACGCCGGGGAACCGGTTACGATCCACCCGTGGCCTGCACGCCACGCCTCGCGGGAGTAGCTCAGTTGGTAGAGCGCTAGCCTTCCAAGCTTGATGTCGCGGGTTCGAGCCCCGTCTCCCGCTCTGCATTCGACGCGCGCAGTCTGCGCGCACGACGCCCCGCCTGTCGATCGACGGGCGGGGCGTCGTGTGTCCGTGCGGCTGGCACGTGGGGCGCGCGGTGCGGGTCCGACAGGCCTCGATGCACGAGAGGCTATCTTCCACTGCATGAGCGCGCCGCGCCCCGACTGCCCGCCCGTGACCCTCGTCGATCTCTACGGCGAGGAAGCGGCCGACTGGATGCGCCTCACGCCCCGGGAGCGGTGGCTCGAGACCGTACGCCTCGCCGGCTGGTACCACGCGCTCGGAGGCACCGGTGATCCCGATCCAGATCCTGCGAGTCCTTTCCACGATCCGGCGACACGACGTCCACGCCCTGTTGATGGGCGGACAGGCGTGCGTGTTGTACGGCGCGGCGGAGTATAGCCGCGACCTCGATCTCGCCGTCCTGGCCACCGACGACGCCGTGCCGGCCCTGCGGGCCGCGCTCGCCGCACTGCGCGCCACCGTGATCGCCGTCCCGCCCTTCGACGTGGCGTACCTCGTACGCGGGCATGCGGTGCACTTCAGCGTGCCCCCGGACCCCGATCTCGGCCCCGTGCCGCCGTTGCGCGTCGACATCATGAGCCGGATGCGCGGCGTGGCGCCATTCGATGCGCTGTGGGATCGGCGGACGACGATCGCGCTGCCGGATCCGACGCGCGAGGCGGAGCTCGAGATCGACCTCATGGCGCTCGAAGATCTCGTACAGGCGAAGAAGACGCAGCGTGACAAGGATTGGCCGATGCTGCGACGCCTCGTCGACGCGTCGTACGACGCCGGCCGTGACGACGCTGCCGATGCGGACCGCATCGCGTTCTGGCTGCGCGAGCTCCGGACCCCGGAGTTTCTCGCTGATGCCGTGCACCGATTCCCGCGCGAGGCGGACGCGTCGACCCGCGCGGCCGTCGTCGCCGTACGGACGGGCGGCGATGTCGATACCGCACTCGCGGAGGAACAGCGACGCGAGGTCGAGGCGGACCGCGCATACTGGCTTCCCCTCCGCCGCGAACTCGAGGCGCTTCGGCGCGCGGCACGCCGCGAATGAACGACGACGCCCCGCCGGTCAGTCGACCGACGGGGCGTCGCCGTTCACGAGGACCCGGGCGCGCTCAGAAGCCCACGCGCGCCCCCACCTGGATCTGGTACCGGTTCCCGACCCGCACGGGCACCCCCGCCTGCTCGTTCACGCGATAGCGGAAGCGCTGCGCCACGGGGTCGAAGCCCGTCACGGTCAGCAGCGTCTGGCGCGCCGCCGGGATCACCTCCTGCGCGCCACGGTCGCGGTCGAAGAGCGGGATCGCGTTGAACACGTCCGCCGTCAGCTCGACGCGCGGCAGCGTGCGCCACACGCGCGACGGATCCCACGACAGGCGCAGGTCGAGCTGGCCGAAGAAGGGATTCCGGAAGCCGTTGCGCGGCGCGATCGAGCCGAGGTTCTCGCGCATCCAGTCGCGCGCGATGTTCTGCGGGTTGTTCAGCACGTTGCGCATCGCCGTCGCCACTTCGGGCTGCACGCCGAGGGCGTCCGGGTCGAACAGGAAGGCGAGATCGTTCTGGTTGGCGAACGAGCTTCCGCCACCGACGTCGTCGCCGTTCAGGTCGTTGAAGACCGTGAAGCTGACCGGCGTCCCCGACTGCCCGATGTAGCGCCCGCTCAGGCGGAAGCCCGCGACCTGCGGCAGCGACCCCCACGCCACGATCTTGTGGCGGAAGTCGTTGTTCGCGTTGCCCCACGTCGCGATGCGCGGATCGCTCGCCACCTGCGTGAACACCGACGTGATCGCGATGCAGCAGTTGTACGAGTTGTCGTCACGCGTGCGGTTCCACGTGAACGATCCGCCGATCTCCGCACCGCGCGGCAGGCGCAGGTGCGCATCGACGATCACCGCGCGCTGACGGAGTCGCGCGTCGCTCTCGAGCTCCAGTACGCGGCCGAGATCCGCGAACTCGCGCCCCTGCACCGCGGGGACGGCGCCCGTCGTCGGGTTGATCGCCGACGCCGGCACGAAGACCGAGCGCCCGCCTTCGTTGGCCAGCGTGAACTGCGCCTGGCGCAGGTTGCGGTCCACGTAGCGGTAGAGCGCCGAGGTGTTCGCGAACTGGTAGGCCGCACCGATCGTGAGGCGGTTGTCGAACAGCCGCCGCTGCAGGGCGACGTCGCCCTTCCAGGTGCGCGGCATCTGCAGCCCGGGGCTCATCATGTTGATGAAGGCCGGCCGCGCCGCGCCGGGCGCGAGCAGCTCGGTGCCGGGCACGTTGGCGAACGACTGGCGATACGACGGGAAGTCGGGGCGCGGGACGGCGGCGCCCGTCAGCAGCACCTCGCTCAGCTGCGACCCGTCGTTGAGCAGGTGGTTGATGTGCGCCATGTAGTGCGGCTGCGCGAGGAAGAGACCGCCGCCCACGCGCAGGAAGGTGTTGCCGCGCCCGCCGATGTCCCACGCGAACTGTGCGCGCGGCTGCACGGCGATGTCGGTCGCGCGCGAATCGGTGCGACGGCCGAGCCGCTGCTCGACGAGCGCGTTGCGCTCCGGGCGCGTGAGGAAGCTCGTCATGTCCGCCCGGAAGCCGCCCGTGAAGGTCATCGTCGGCGACAGCCGCGTCTCGGCCTGCGCGAAGGCACCGGCGTCGAGCACCCACTGCCAGACGTCCGGCTCGAGCCGCTGCGTCGGGACGAGCCGCGCGAAGCTCGCCGCGCGCTGCGCCTCGAGATCGGCGAGCGAGTTGAAGCGGAACAGCCCGTCCGTCTCGATCGACACGAACATGCCGAGGCGATTGAGCGAGTTGTCGGTGCCGAAGGTGAAGGCCGTGTTGCCGCGATCGACGCGCGTCACGTTCACGAGCTGGATCGACCGCTCGCGCTGCCACTCGGGGCTCGTGCGCTGCCCGCCGAACTGCAGGATCTGCGGCGCGCCGATGCGCCCGTCGGGGAGGCGCGAGGCGACCGTCACCCAGCCGCGCGGGAGGCGCGTGTTCGGCTCGTTCGCGAGGAAGCGATCCGTGTACGCGAGGCGGAAGTCGTTCGAGACCGTCGCGCCGAACGACGACTTGAGCGACGCGAGGAACTGGTGCTCGCGCGACCGCTGGTTGCCGAAGCTCTCCACCACCGACAGGAAGCGGTCGGTGATCGACCGGTCGTAGTTCCAGTTGCTGAAGGTGTAGCGCGTCATCAGCCGATGCCGCTCGTTGAGCGTCCAGTCGACGCGGCTGAAGATCGAGTTGAGCGCGTTGCCACGGTCGAACGCCCCAACCTGGCGCCCCGCCGGCAGGCCGTAGGTGCGGCGCAGGATGTCGGTGAAGCGCGTGATCGAATCCTGCGCGATCTGGAACTGGTTCTGCAGCGCGGTGCTCGGCACGTCCATGGTGAAGAACGGCTCGTTGACGTCCTGCCGGTCGAACGCGACGAAGTAGTGCGCGCGGTCGGTGACGAGCGGGCCGGAGAACGAGCCGCCCCACTGCGTGTTGCGGAAGTCGAGCGGCGCGCGCCCTTCGAAGTCGGTCGTCGTCAGGTCGCCGTTGCGATGGTAGGCGAAGAACGAGCCCGTGCGACGGTTCGTCCCGAAGTTGGTCGCGACGTTGATCGCGCCGGCGCCCTGCCGGCCCTGCGTCACGTCGTAGACGTTGGTGACGACCTCGAACTCGCGGATCGCCTCGACCGAGAGCGAGTACGGCCCGCGCCCGAAGCCCGCGCCCCACAGCGTGTTCTTGGCCTGCACGCCGTCGACGCGGATGTCGGTGCCGGTGACGCGCCCGCCGGCGATCGAGGAGCTCGAGGTGATGATGCCGCCCGTGCCCACCGCGCTCGTGGTGGGAGCGATCAGCGCGAGGTCGCTGAAGCTCCGGTTGAGGATGGGCAGCTCGCGGATCTTGGCCTGGTCGACGACGGTCGAACCGAGGAAGCGGGCGGCGCGCTGTTCCTCGCGCGACTCCCGCACCTCGACGCCCGCGAGCTCCTGCGCGGCGGCGGTGAGCGTCAGGCGGACCGGGACGCGGTCGCCCAGGTTGAGCGTGATGCCGGTGATGCGCTCGGGGCGGTAGCCGATGCGGCGCACCGTGACCGAGTACGGCCCGCCGATCGGCAGCTGCGGGAAGGCGAAGCGGCCGGCGGCGTCGGTCGTGCGGGCCTGCACGAGCCCGGTGCTCTCGTTGCGGACCTGCACCCCGACGGCGGCGGCCGGTGCGCCGCCGGGGAGGCGGATGACGCCGCCGATGTAGCCCTCGGTGGACTGGGCGCGCGCGGTCGCGGCGATGGCGAACCAGGCGCCCGCGAGTGCCGCGAGCGCGACCCGCCAGTGGGGCGGACGGAGGATGGACATGATGCGGGACTCGGGTGGGAGTGCGCGTGCGCACCGCGTCGCGCGGTGAGCGCCGGATCTTCGTCCCGTTCCATCACGACTCGTTCGTGCTGTGCCGGAGACCCGGCAACACGGGCGTCACGACCCGACGACGGCTCCCTCGGGCGCCGAATCGGCGGCGCGGTCCTCCTGTCGGCGCCGGGCGGGCGCGTCGCGGGTCGTGAGCGGGAGGGGGAGGAGGGCCTCGATGCCGAGCAGCGTCGCGGCGGCGAGCAGCGCGATCGCGGGGAAGATGCGCAGCATGGCCGCCGCGGCGACGCCGCCGACGAGCGCGGCGGCAGCGAGGCGGCCGCGGCGGGCGCGGCGACGGTCGGCGGAGGATGGAAGCATGCGGCGTGGGGTCGGCAGCGCCGCACCGGTGCACCGTGCGTGCCGCACGCGGGGTGGCGGTGCGGGGTGGCGGTGCGGGGTGGCGGTGCGGGGTGGCGGTGCGGGGTGGCGGTGTGATGCCGGTGCCGCACCCTTGAAGGCGGGGCACGGCCGGGATAGCTTGTCGGTCTTCCGCCGATCCCGGGCGTCGCCCGGCGTCCGCACCCGCACGCGTAGCTCAGTCGGTAGAGCACACCCTTGGTAAGGGTGAGGTCACCGGTTCAATCCCGGTCGCGTGCTCTCGCACCACCACGGCGGATCCCGCAGGCGCACCCACGGACGGGTGTGAACCGCGGGAGCCGCCGCTTGCGCTCCCGGGCCGACGGCTCGGCGGCGCCCTGTTCCGCAGCACCGTTTCCGCACTTCAGGCTCCACCCCTCTTCAGGACGCGCGACCATGGGCAAGGCGAAGTTCGAGCGCAACAAGCCGCACGTGAACGTGGGCACGATCGGGCACG
>ERZ1066136.29-NODE-29-length-216699-cov-16.906021_pt1 | contig 216699 bp, 174 predicted proteins | sample MGYA00382783_ERZ1066136 | MGnify/ENA primary metagenome ERZ1066136 (study PRJEB33369, sample SAMEA5778366) | biofilm metagenome | biome: Industrial cooling water; feature: Water cooling tower basin; material: Biofilm | place: United Arab Emirates | collected...
AAAAAAGGTGTGATTGTGGACACCCGGTTTAATGGGGGCGGAGATTTGGTGTCTGATTTGGCCATGTTTTTTACCGGTAAGAAATTTCTCGACTATGCCATCGAGAGCCGCTCGGTGGGGTATGAGCCGGGCTTCCGCTGGACCAAACCCACGGTGGCCATGTTCAATGAGTCCAATTACAGCGATGGCCATTGTTTTGCGTGCGGGTACACAGACCTGGGCATTGGAAAAACCATTGGCATGCCTGTGCCCGGCACCTGCAGTTTTGCGGGCTGGGAATTGCTGTCAGACGGAGCTACCCGCTGGGGGGCTGTGCCCGTCAGCGCCAAGAACAGCAAAGGGCAGTGGTTGGAAAACGTGGAGACCGCCCCGGACATTGCCGTCAAAAACGAACCCGGGGTTATTTCGCGCGGCCGCGATCAGCAATTGGAGCGGGCCGTGGAGGAGTTGTTAAAGGCGGTGAGGTAATATGCTGTCAAAATAATGGTAGGCTCTCGCTGGAAAGGAAGGTTGCTCATTATTTTCATCATTGCTTTTGCCAGTCTGGCAGATTTCGTTGCTCCCTTGGTTTTAGGAAAAGGATTTTTGGGTATTGTGAAAGTATTTCTGATCCTTGGAATTGCTTTTTTGCTTTCGGCTTCATTTCGATGGGTTAGACTTGTTTTGACTGCTTTTCTTCTTTTGAGTTTTTCGTTGCGTGTTTGGCAAAAACTATCCGAGCAATTAAGCTGGAATGACCTTTACCCCATCTTTTTTGCTCCCTCGCTTTTTCCTTTTTACGCTTCGTTATTTTTTATTGGTGTTTTGGTTTGGTTATTTTTTAAAAGGTATGATTGGCGCAGATAAAGTTTGGCAAAGCGAAAGCGCTGTGTGAAAGCAGTTCAGAGGGACGATTTGCTCTTGGGACCATTATTTGAACATCCAAAGCAGGCATAATCAGTACTGTTTTTTTAACTCTTGATCATGTTCCAGATAAACTTGCAACTGATGCTAAAACTCTTGGCCTGACGGTGCACGAATGACTTCATGGCTTCAACATCCTCGGACTCATAAAGGGAGTTATTGAACATCACGTTCGTGATCGTTTGGGTATTTCGGATATCCTCCATGGGATTTTTCTTCAAAAAAAGCAAGTCTGCTCTTTTTCCGACTTCGATGGTTCCCCATTGATCGGAAACGCCATAGTAACGCGCGGGCTCCAGGGTAGCAGCTTGGAGGGCCTCCGCGTTGGTCAACCCGGCTTTTACCAGTTCGTGTAGCTCATCGTGCAGGCTGAATCCATAGTACACGTGGCGGTCAAGCGCGTCCGTGCCGGCCATTATTTTTACCCCGCTTTTGTGGGCGAGTCCCGTCATTTCCAGACCGCGCTCATAGTACTCCTTTAAGATGGGGACTTCCGTTTCTTCGTCATACCCCAACGTGTGAAGCCAGTCGGAACCCCTCCAAAGCAGCAACTGAATGGTTTCTGTGTATTTGGTTCTCGGGTCGCGGCTAAATTCATCATCAAATGCCAGGTACTCTTTTCGGTTTGACGTGACATGGGTGGGGACATAATAGGTTGCCTGGGCTGCCATACTGGCCAACATTTTCTGGACCACGAGCGAATCTTGATGGCGTAGCTGAAAAGACTTCCGTTCAATGTCGCTTCCGCCCTGTTTTTTGGCACTGACGCCATGCGGCATCAATGCCCATGCATGTTCGATACTCCGAAATTTGTTTTTCAACACCCTGTGAATGTCCACATCGGCCGGCAAATGGCCCAGCACGGGTATGCCTTGTTTGTCGGCCTCCCGTTGTAGGTCATAGAAAAATTCGGTCGGATAGTCGCCTTCGGTCAGTTGCACTTTGATGAACGGCTCATGGCGCGCCTTGAGCGTGCTCACGATCTGGTGGGCCATTGCCTGGGTGTTGTGTTCATCAAGGGCCCCCACTTCTTCCAGATGAAAGCTGGTGGCTTCCATGATGTGGGGTTTCAGCAGTCCGCGCGAACGTTCCATCTCCTCCCAAATCGTCTTGTCGCGGAGGTCGTTGTCTTGCATGTCCGATTTCCACGAGTCGCCATCGCCCATGTCGCGCATGTGCGTGACACCATTGGCAATGAGTAACGGAAAGTGGAGTTGTGGTGAGAGTGACAGCGTATGCACGTGCATGTCCCAAAAAGAGGGAACGAGATACTGTCCGTGGGCGTCAATAACGTCCAGACCGTCTGAGTATGCATGCACTGCGGTGTCGATGCGTTCGATGATACCGTCTCTGATGATAAGTTGCCGATTGGCATGTATTGTTCCGCCAGCAGCATCCACCACATGGGCATTTTTGATGATGAAGGCATGGGGTAGCTTTTGTTTGGCAGGATAGTATTGCCGCGGGATCAGGACACCGGCTGCGAGGGTGGCCGTGAGGGCGACAAACGCCAGGAGAGAGAGCCACCGTTTGGTGAGTTTAAAGTGCATGCGCGTTGCATTCATGATATTGGAGCGAGGAAGTGACGGGGTAGGGTTGGGTAGCCCTGCGAACCATTCGCAGGGCTACCCGTTGAACACCCTTGGTGAATGTGTCTTAATCTCGCTCCACCACCTCGGCTGGCCCGATGTTCTTCACCGTGCTCGTCAAATCCTTATCGATGTGAATGCTGTTGCGTACGTTCAGGCGGGCGTTGGCCAGCCCCTTCGCCTCCACGTGGGCGCGGTTGACGCCCAGTTGATTAGCTTTCAACTGGGCAGTGCCCGTCAGGTTGGCGTCCAGCATGTCTGTTTCTCCTTCCAATTCCATCACCACAGGGCCTTCCGCCACTATGTAAAGGTTGTCGAGGCTGCGAAAGCGGCCATCCAGGGCAATGGCACCCGTCAGGTCCAAATCCATATTGCCCATGTCAAATCCGCGTAGGCGCATCCGCCCCGCACCGGTAGCCTTCAGTTTGTTCAACTCGGGCAGCGTGATCTTTAATTCGATGCGTTGCCTTTCCAAGCCAGGACTTTCCCAAAAACGCGTCTTTTTATTTTGGTAATCAATCTCCAGTACATCGCCACGGGTAGCCAGGGTATATTGCTTTTTCAACGATTCATCTCCCTCCCATTGAATCGCGTATTCATCGCCCTGTATCACAGAGATATCAAAGATGCCCGTGACTTCAATTTCCGTAAAGTCCTTCAGCCCAAATTGGTCTTCCTCCGCCAAGCCGGTGCGATCAGGCTCCGGTGCCTCGCACGTGGTACATACTAAGGTACCATTCTCAAAGCGGTACACTTTTTCTCCGGTCTCTTGAAAGAAATCGTAGCGCCAATAGTTGTCGATCAGTCGCCATACCTTGTCATCAATCATGAAGAGACGGTTTTCCGGAACAAAAACATCGATGCGCAGCCGCTGAAAACGGAAGGGCGTGTCTTTGCGGAATTGGATGTTCGAATCAAACGTGAGTACGCTGTCCGTCTGGGCAACTGTGTAATCCACGGTGCGCGCATTCTCTTCCGCCTTCAACCGGGTAGGCCCTTGGGCTTCAAAGCGCTGCACCACGCGTATTTCATTGCCCTCATAGCTGTTGATGCGCATGTCGGTAACGTCATAGTTGTCAAGCCCCACTTCGCGCAACTTGAATACGGGCGTTCCCCGGATGTCGAACGTCTGCTCCACTTTTGCTTCGCCCTCTTTCTCCAGCGAAAGAACAATGCCCGGGATGCTCAGGCTTAGAAAAATCGTACTGACAATAAAAAGAACAAATAAGCTCCAACCTACCAGCGGGCTAAAAATGATTCGCTTAACAACAATGGATGATCCGATCAGTAAAATGAACACACCGGGGATGAGGCTTCCGATGAATCCAAATACGGCTGTCCAGGTGGGGAATGAAGCGCGGATCGACTCGGCAGGGAAACTTGCACTGTCTACCTCGTGGCCCCACCACCAGGTACTTACAGTGTCCCAGCTAAAAAGACCAAACAGTACGCCAAAGCCCAACAAGACGGTCACCACCATGCTCAAGCCCAAAAAGACAAATAACAACCCGATGAGTACGCGCACCCCCTCAAACAATGCGGTGAATAGAGGTCCCAAGGCCCTGCCGATGGCACTGAAAATGGTGCCCAACAGCCGGAACGGGAAAAGGACGATTTTAGTAAGCGTACTTTCCTCGGGCTGTGTGTCATTTAAATTTTTTTTTACGGTAGACTCGATGTTCGATAGCGTGACCGGGTCGCCCTGCATTTGAATGCGCTCGGAAATAGTGCGTGCTTCGGGCAGGGCAATCCAGAGGATGATGTAGATAAAAAAGCCAAAGCCACCGAAAAAGAACGACAACACAAATAAGACGCGCGTCAGGCTTACGTCAATGCCGAAGAAGGAAGCGATGCCGCTCGCCACGCCACCCAATACTTTGTTATCCGGGTTGCGGTACATTTTGCGCTCGGGCGTTACGTCCTCCATGTCGTACGAGGCGGGCAGCACTGCCCAAAGAATGACATACGCCACGAAGAACAGACCCCCGGTGCCGATGGTAAGCAGGACGGTGAGTACACGGGGCCACACCGGATCAATGCCGAAGTAACTGCCCATACCGGCACACACACCGCCCAGAATTTTTCTACGTTGGTCGCGTACCAGGCTTTTGGGCATAGGCGGGCGGGCCTCGTTGGGTGGAGCCTGCTGTTGGCTGCCCGTTTGTTTTCCTTGCGCGGCTTCCTGTTCGGCTGTTTCCGCTGCCTTGAAGTCATTGACACTGCCCATCGTTACTTGCAGGGCTTGCACATCCTCCAGCGTGATCACTTGCTTGCCTTCGTTGAGGCGCGCCAGGAAGATCTCGGCAATGCGGCTTTCGATGTCCGCAATGATTTCGCTGCTGTCGTCAAACGAGCCAAAGTATTTGTGAATGGAATCGAGATAACTGCGCAACGCTTCGTAGCCGTCTTCTTCAATGTGGAAGATGATGCCGCCAATGTTGATGCTGATGTTCTTCTTCATACCGAAAATATTGAGCGTGTAGTTGGTTAGTAGGTGGTTTTGGATCGGTTGGTAATCATGTCGGTGGAGTGAACCAGCTCATTCCACGTGTCGGTGAGCACATTCAAAAAACGGATGCCCTCATCGGTCAGTTTGTAATACTTGCGGGGCGGCCCTGCGTTGGACTCCACCCACTTGTATTCCAGCAGCCCTGCGTTTTTCAGACGCGTCAAAAGCGGATAGAGCGTGCCCTCTACCACAATCATCTTGGCTTGTGTCAGTTCATCCAGCATGTCGGAGGCGTACACTTCGCCCCGCGAAATGATGTGCAGGATGCAATACTCGAGTATGCCCTTCCTCATCTGTGCCTGCGTGTTTTCGAGATTCATAGCGGCTTCCTTTGTGACCTTTTAGGCAGTTATACGGCTAAGGTACTATGTATGGCCAAGTACTTTACAAAAATTTTCAGTTATTTTTGATTTTTCATTGATTTTGAGGCTTTTGCATTTCATTTACTTTGATGCCTGGCATCGTATTCAGCGTATCACAACGACTATGAGAGGGTTCGGGGGGAAATATAACACGCTGGTTTTCTGCGCTTTTTTCCTCCTATCGGGATCAGCCGCCCGGGCCCAGTACGCCAATGATTGGGTACGCCCCGGCCAGCAGTACTATAAAATCAGTGTGGCGCGCGAAGGTATTTACCGCCTGACGCATGCCGACCTTCAAAACGCGGGATTTCCCACAGCCGCTGTTGATCCCCGCACGCTTCAACTTTTTCATCGGGGCGAAGAGCAGGCGATTGCCGTTCAAGGTGAGCAGGATGCGGTCTTTGATCCGGCTGACTTCATCGAGTTTTATGGCCAACGCAACGATGGCACGTTAGACGCTGCGCTGTACCAGCCACCGGCCGCCCAACCGCATGCATTCCATAATCTCTACAGCGACACAACCGCCTATTTTTTGACCTGGTCGCTGGGCCAGCCCGGCAAACGCATGTCCACGTTTTCCGAAGTGAATGTTGACAATGTGCCCAAAGACAGCCACCACCTCAATCAGCGGCTGAGCGTGTTTACCAATGAGTACTCGCCTGGCAATACGCTTAGTGGGGTGATCCGCCTCTCTTCGTTTGACACGGGCGAAGGCTGGACGGGCACGACCATTTGCGTGGGCAATACCGGCTGCACGGGCCAACAAGATTTTTTGATCGACAACATCAACAACACGGTGCCAGCGGCCGGGCTGCCCTTAGCCGAAGTGCTGCTGGCCGGCCGCGATGCGCTCAATCACCAAACACAAATCTTTGTCGGGCCTTCTGCCGGTTCCTTGCGGCTGGTGGGTACGCAAAACTTTGTCAACTTCGATACGCACAAAGTCATTGTGGCCTTGGCGTGGAGCGATGTGGCGGCAGACGGACGCCTGACGGTGCGGGTGGTGGCACAAGGGGTGGGCGGTGGCCGCGACCGCGTGAGCGTTTCCTACATCAAACTGACGTTTCCCCAGCGTTACGATGCAGCAGGCTTGGTCGAGAAGGCGTTCTACACCGCACCCAATTCGGCAAACAAGTCCTATGTGGAATGGGAAAACACACCGGCCAACACGCGCATTTGGGATGTGACCAACCCGTCCTTTGTCTCTCGCATCGGCACACAAGGCAGCACCACCCTTACGGCCATGGTGCCCAATACGATTTTTACGCGCAAACTCTGGGTGGCCAATGGCGTGTTGAGCGTGCCTTCCATCAAACGTGTTTCTTTTCGCAACCTCGAAACATTTGCCGCTACGTATTTGGTGGTTACCCATCGCACATTGAAAGACGCTGCGCGCGCGTATGCGGGCTACCGCGCCAGCCCCGAGGGAGGTAGTTATGATACGCTGGTCGTCACCGTGGATGAAGTGTTCAATCAATTTAACTTTGGCGAAGCCTCCGCCCGCGGGGTGTATGAATTGGTGCGCTGGGCCTCAGGCACGGGTAGTCCGCGGTACCTGTTTCTCATCGGTAAAGGGCGCGATGTCACAGCCGGCTTTTATCGGAAGACTACGCTGGCTCCGGGAGAGTTGCCCGAATTGGTGCCCACTGCGGGCACACCCGGCTCTGATATGTTGTTCAGTGCGCAGTTGAACGGCAGCGGCAACGTGCCGTTTGTCCCTACCGGGCGGTTGTCGGCCGTCAATCCTTCGCAGGTAATTGCCTACCTCAACAAAGTACGCGAGCACGAAGCGCAACCGCTGGGCCAGGAGTGGCGCAAACAAGGATTGCACTTGAGTGGCGGCATTGAACCGGGAGAGCTTACGCAGTTCCGGCAGTTTATGGACGGCTTCAAAGGCGTAGCGGAGAACGAATTCTGGGGTGGTCGCATCTCCACGGTAGCCAAGCGTGAACCCAACCCGGTGGAGTTGATCAACGTGTCGGAAAAAGTAAACGAGGGCGTGAACCTCATCACGTTTTTTGGCCATTCCAGCACGGCCACCATCGATATTGACATTGGGTTTGCCTCCAACCCCACGTTGGGTTACAACAATGCGGGTAAGTATCCGGTGTTTTTGGTCAACGGATGCAATGCCGGCAACTTTTTTTCACCCGGCACCTTGTTTGGGGAGGACTGGATGCATGCGGCCAGCAAGGGCGCGCGTGCCTTTATCGCCCACAGCTCATTTGGGTTTTCGTCAACGTTGCGCTCGTACACGGATTTGTTTTACCGCGTGGGCATGGCCGATTCCGTGTTTTTACGAAAAGGTATTGGCGATGTACAAAAAGAAGTCGCGGCCCGGTATTTTCAACTGTATTCCGATGACGTGATCAGCATCACCCAGGTACAGCAGATGTTGTTGCTGGGCGATCCGGCCGTTTCGTTTTTTGGCACCAACCGCCCCGATTATGCCGTGGATGGCACGGGCATTCTCATCGAATCCACCGACAACGAACCTGTAACCGCGCAAACCGACTCGTTGCGTGTCCGGGCCATTGTGCGCAACGTGGGCGCTTTTCGCGATGGGCTGTTGACCGTGCGGTTGGTACGCACCCTCGGCAACGGTCAAACATTGGTTTATGAACAGCTCGCGCCCGCAGTGCTTTTCAGCGATACCCTGCAATTCAAAATTCCGAATGATCCCCAAACGGGCGGAGGCACCAATCAATTTACAATCGTGATTGACCCTGCCAACGCCATCACGGAACTAAGCAAGGAAAACAATACAGCCACCATTAACTTCTTTTTGCCGTCTAATGGTACGCGTAACCTGTTCCCGCATGACCACGCCATTGTTCAAAACAATACCATTTTGCTCACCTGGCAGATTACCAATGCGCTTTCCGATACGCGGTCGTTTGACTTGCAAGTGGATACTACCCGCCAATTCAACAGCCCGTTCTTACAAACGCATCTCGTGTCGGGAAAGGTCATCGCCAAACACACGTTGGCATTGCTTCCGCGCGATTCCACCGTGTACTATTGGCGTACCCGCATCAACAACCCCCTGCCCGATGAGAGCACTGAATGGGACCTGAACGCTTTTGTTTTTATTCAGAATGGAGAAGAGGGATGGGGACAGATTGCCTTTGAACAGGGGTACGACAACGCGCTCACAGGTCTTCAACCAAACGAGGCCGCACGCCAGCTCACCTACTTAGAGAAGATCGCTACGTTATTTGTGCGAACCTATGGCAGCGCCAACCCGACACCGCGTTCCAACGTGTCGGTGAAGATCGACAACATCGAATACAACCTGGCCACACAAGGGCAGCCCTGTCGCGACAATACCATTAACCTGATGGCTTTTTCGCGGACCTCGCTGGTGCCTTATCCCGGTTTGCCATTCAACTTTCAAGACCCGCGTACCTGCGGGCGCGAGCCGCAGGTGATCAATAGTTTTACGTTGGCTGAGGTACAAACGGGAAATGGCGATGACCTTGCGGCTGCCATCGATAACTTGGTTGCGGGTGATTCGGTGGTGTTGTTTTCCATTGGTGATGCCGGCTATGCGTCATGGAACGCTGTAACCCGGGCGAAGCTTGCACAATTGGGTATTTCAAGCGCTCAACTCGCAGCCTTGCAGGCGGGTGAGCCGGTGGTGATCATGGGGCGGAAAGGTGCATTGCCTGCCTCGGCACAAGTGTACCGAGCAGACTCATCGTCCCCCAATCAACAGGAACTGGCCGTAAATGAAACCATCACAGCGAGCAATACCTCCGGCACGATCAAGACTGCGCGCATCGGCCCCGCTTCGGCCTGGCAATCGCTCACGTGGAGGGCAGCCCAAATAACAGCCGAAGACAATTTCCGGGTGAATATTTATGGAAGTTCGTTACAAGGGGCGGAGAAACGGCTGGTAGCCAATGCTTCGCCATTCACCGATTTGTCCAACATCAATGCCCTGACCTACCCATACCTACGGTTGGAGTTTTTTACCGAAGACGAGGTTAACCTTACCCCGGCCCAACTTGATCAGTGGATTGTTTCTTACACCGGTGTACCGGAGGGCATTTTGCTGCCGGCCGCAGTGGAGGCACCCTTCACCGTGAATGAGGGCGAAGCATGGAGCAGCCGATACCTCTTTGAAAACATATCGGCACGCGCGTTTTCCGATTCGCTGACTGTGCGTACCGAGTTGTTCAACAACCGCACGCGAACGGTGCTGACAAATTCCCAAAAGATCAAGGCTCCGCTGCCGGGTACTGCCACCGAGTTTGCCGTGACCACCCCCACCGTAGGTATGGATGGAACCAACCGGCTCACCGTGACGGCCAACCCCTTTGTGCTGCCCGAACAATATTTTGAAAACAACACCATGGTCCGAAATGATTTTGTCACCGTGCGGGGCGATGAGACACCGCCTGTTTTGCGCGTGCGGGTAGATGGCCGGTTGCTGTTGAATGGAGACGAGGTCTCCCGCAATCCGCTGATCGAGATCGAGCTGACCGATGGGAACCCCTTCTTGCTGAAACAAGATACCCTCGGCCTTTCTATGTTGCTGAAGTATCCATGTGCCACGGCCGACTGTCCGTTTGAGCCGGTTTACTTTGCCCGTCCGGACGTGACGTGGTTGGCTGCGACTGTCTCTTCGCCCTTTTTGGTTTTCTTCCGTCCGCAGAATTTGGCCGTGGGCGAATATGTGCTGCGGGTGAATGGCGAGGATGCGGTTGGGAACAAGGCGGGCGAGGAGGCCTATGAGGTTTCCTTTGTGGTGCGCGAAGAGGCAACCGTTCGTTTTCAAGGGGTGTCTCCTAATCCTTCTTCAGCGTTGTTCTTTTTTGAAGTAGACATTTCAGGCGAACGGCCCGATGATGGCACACTGGAGATCATACAATCCGATGGCCGCTCGGTTTTTTCAGCTTTACTTCGTGATCAACTCCATGTGGGCCTGAATCGTTTTTCGTGGGATGGTGCGCGAGCGGATGGAAGCCCCGTTTCTTCGGGATTGTATGTCTATCGGCTGCGCGTGAACCAACAGGGGAAGATGTATACGGCTACAGGAAGATTGGTGCTGGTTCGTTGATCAATTTGCGCCCGCCAGCAAATACAACACCGCCATTCGCACCGCCACACCGTTTTCCACTTGGTCTAAGATCAATGAATGGGGCGAGTCGGCCGCATCGCTGCTCAACTCCACGCCCCGGTTGATGGGACCGGGGTGCATGAGCAAGATAGGCTTCTTGAGCGAGTCGAGCATTTTTTTGGTAATGCCGTAGTACAGCGTATACTCCCGCAGCGAGGGGAAGTATTTGATTTGTTGCCGCTCCAATTGAATGCGCAACACGTTGGCCACATCGCACCAGGCCAACGCTTTTTTTACATCCGTCTCAACGCTTACCCCCAGCGAAGCAATATGGCGCGGCAACAGGGTGGGTGGGCCGCAAACCATGACCTCCGCTCCCAGTTTCTTTAGTGCAAAAATGTTGGAGAGTGCCACGCGGCTGTGTAAGATGTCACCGATGATGGCTACCCGTTTACCACCTACATCACCCAACCGCTCGTGAATGGAGAACCCATCGAGTAACGCCTGGGTAGGGTGCTCATGGGTGCCGTCACCGGCATTGACGATGTTGGCCTTAATGTGGCGGGCCAGAAAGTGAGGCGCCCCCGGGCTGGCATGTCGCATCACCACCATGTCTACCTTCATCGCCAAAATGTTGTTGATGGTGTCCAGCAGGGTTTCACCCTTTTTGACTGAACTGGTGGAAGCAGAGAAATTCAAGGTATCGGCCGACAAACGTTTTTCGGCCAGTTCAAACGAAAGCCGGGTGCGCGTGCTGTTTTCAAAGAAAGCGTTGGCGATGGTCACATCGCGCAGCGATGGCACCTTTTTGATAGGACGGTTGATAACCTCTTTAAAATTGGCAGCCGTTTCAAAAATCAGTTCAATGTCTTGGCGGGTAATGTTTTTGATGCCGAGCAAGTGACGTTGACTGAGTTTTGTCATATCAATCTTTGTTGATTAACCAGATCTTGTTTTGCTTATGTCCCTGGGCTTCCCACTCCACCAGCACGCGTTGCGACTCCAGCGTGTTGACATACCGCCCCACGTAATCCGCCTCGATGGGCAAGTCACGCGTATTTTTCCGATCGACCAGCACGAGCAACTCTACAGAAGCAGGCCGGCCAAAGGCGATCATGGCATCCAACGCGGCACGTACCGTACGGCCCGTAAAAAGCACATCGTCAACCAATATCACATGTTTGTTTTCAATCGGAAATTCGATGCGTGTTTCACTGGCTTTCGCAGGTGTATCGCGTCTGCGGAAATCATCGCGATGGAACGTGGCGTCCAGGTAGCCCAGCGGTATATTCTTTTTGGTGAGGCGCTGTAATTTAGCGTGGATGAGCTCGGCCAGGAAAATACCCCGCGGCTGAAGCCCCAGCATCACCACCTCTTCAAAGACACCGTGTTTTTCAATGAGTTGCTGACAAAGGCGGTTAAGCGTGATATCCAGCAGGGCGGTATCCAGGATGAGCTTCTTTTGCATAACCGACTTCAAAGGTAGCAAAAAGATTGGGTTGCCCGAGCGGCCGGCCCCCTGTGAGATCACCGCATCTTTACTTTTATCAAATAGAAAACATCCCGCGTCCGCTCTTCGCGCATGCGGCCGTTGTCGCGCACGGTTTGGTTGCCCGCCATCACATACGTATCCGGAAACCAATAGGTGAAGACATCGTTTCGTCTTTCCGTCCGGATTTCATCGGTTTCCAACACGGTTTTGATGGCCAGCGTGTCTTGAGCTGTCTCCCGGCCGGTGGCATCCGTGTATTTCACCAACAGCTCCTTTTCATTTTTATATGCCCAGGTAACGCCCGGGGGGCTGTAGGCGAACCCCGTTAGCGATTTCATGTCCAACACTTTCATTTCTTTCAACGTGACTTGATAGTCCTGTTGGATTTTACCTGCGGGGTTGAAAACCACCAGCGAGGAAGAAACCATTTTTATCTCGGCAGGCGCTATGCTTGGTCCGCTGCCGCCAAACGGGTAGGGGCTGCCAAACGGGCGGTTATAAAATGTATTGGGGTAATACCCGGGAAAAAAACCGTAGGGGTTGTACCAGGGAGATGCAAAGGTATTCCAGCTTTGCTGGGGATTATTGGTGGCAATGAATTGGTCACCCTGAAGTGCAAAGCCATCCGGGTATTCTTCCAATGCCACGAGGTTTACGCTGGCGCGAAAGTTAGGGATGCGGTTCTGTTTGCGTTTGAGCTGCGCGTTGGCTTTAATTTTTTCGGCCCGTCTGGGTTTTTCATAGTCGAGGAAATGCGCCAGTTGTGGAAAATCATAGTAGTCAATGGGCTTATCCGTGAAGGGATCGACCAGGTACGAAAAATAGCCGTAGGCTTGGCGCTGGCTGCCGCTGGCGCGCGCCCCCCAGGTACCGGCCACCAACAATTCATCGCGCTGCAGTCGGCTGGTAAGGGCAGACAAAATTACGCGTTCATCGTCCAGCTCCACTACATCTTCCAGGAGCATGGTCCCCGTGTCGTCAAATGTTTTGATGATCAATCGCTTTTTGCGTTGCTTGTTGGAGCGCTCTACCAGCACTACGTTGAATGTGTTGTTGTAATTGACCCGCAGGTCCATCAATTGCATTTCCGACTGAAAAAAGCCCGGCACGATTTTCAGTTGGTTTGCAGCCAAGTCATACACAAACACGCTCGGTTCATTCATGATATATCCACCAAACAGCGCATGGCCGTTGGCCATACTAAAATGACTCACCCGGAAGTTAACCTCTTGTTTAATGGTGTACCGTTGCGCATCGCGGGTGGTGGGGTTAAGCTGTACAAGCGTCATCTCGCTTTGGTCATTTTCGCCCGCGCGGTAAAGCAGGTAAAGTTGGTTGTCCCAGGCTTCGTAGCCCAGCAATTCAAGTCGGTTTTCGATGCGTAGTTCCGTTACCCACCGTTCAGTCAGCGCAGTATCCAAAAGGATAACCTCCCACACGCGCTTACCTTCTTCGTATTGATTTTTGTCGCGTACCAACGCCAGGCCGTTTTGGCTCATCGGGATCACCGTAAAGTCCGGATCGGACGGCTTGACTTCCCGTTCGTAGCGCTCCAGTTGGCGAAGTTGAGCCGTTGCGGCTCCGGCCATTGCCAGCAGCCAGAAAAACCAAAAGCGATTCATGTCATTCGCTCATGCCGAGCACCAGGTCAAATTCCTCTTTTTTCACCGGCTGCACCGAAAGGCGGGAGTTTTTGACCAACACCATGTTGGCCAGGGCCTTAGTTGCCTTGATGGCCGCCAATGTCACCGGCTTTTTCAGGGCTTTTTTGGCCGTCAGCTCCACGGCCGCCCACTCGTTGTCTTTCGGATCGGCAAAGGCTTCGCGCGTCACTTCCGCAATGCCCACCGCGGCCTTTTCTTCCATACTATGATACACCAACACCCAGTCGCCCATTTTCATGGCTTTGAGGTGATTGCGGGCCTGAAAGTTTCGCACGCCATCCCAAACGGTCTTTTTGTCTCGTTGCAGATCGGCCCACGCATACACGCTCGGCTCGCTCTTGACCAACCAATAGTTCATGTCGGAGAATTTTTACAGTATCGACACGAAGGAAGGTATTTTTGCGGAGGGCATCAAATGGAATTTCCATTTTCCTTGCCTGCAAAAGGGACTTACCTTTGTCCCCCATGAAGATATTGGTGATCCGCTTTTCCTCCATTGGCGACATTGTGCTGACCACCCCCGTGGTGCGCGTGCTGAAAACACAACTGGAGGCAACGGTCCACTACGTCACCAAGGAGCGGTATGCGGGCATCGTGCGCACCAATCCCTACATCGACCGGGTGCATGTGCTGCGCGAGGGGCAATCGTTGGGGCAACTGGCGGCCGTGTTGCGAAAGGAGGATTTTGATTGCGTGATTGATCTTCACCATAACCTGCGCACGCGCTTGCTGCAATGGCATTTGCGCAAAAAAATGTTCCGGTTTGATAAACTCAATGTTGAAAAGTGGCTGTTGGTCAACGGAAAGATCAACCGGCTTCCCTCGCTTCATATTGTAGATCGCTACCTGGCCACCGTGGCCCCGCTGGGTTGCAAGCCCGATGCACTCGGCCTGGATTACTTCATCCCTGAAGCAGATGTAGTACCGCTGGAATGGCTGCCGCCCACCCACCGGAAAGGGTATGTGGCCTATGCGCTGGGCGCCCAGCACAACACCAAAAAACTTCCTGTGAAGCGGATGATTGAACTGTGTGACAAGATCAACAAGCCGGTCGTGTTGTTGGGGGGTCCGGAAGATGCTGCGACAGGCGAAGCGATCGCGCGTTTTTTTTACTCCGGGGGGGCATCGGCCGGTTATGAAGCAGGGTTGGCCGAGTTGGGCAAAAAAACGGTCATCTACAATGCGTGCGGCAAGTTCAATCTGAACCAGTCCGCCAGTCTTCTGCGCCAGGCGCGCTATGTCTTTTCGCACGATACGGGTTTGATGCACATTGCCGCTGCCCTTAAAAAAGAAGTGTTCAGCATTTGGGGAAGCACCGTACCGGCTTTTGGCATGTATCCGTACCGCACCAAATTTACCGTGTTGGAGAACACCAAAGTATCATGCCGCCCGTGCTCCAAGATTGGACACAAAAAATGCCCCAAGGGGCATTTCAAGTGCATGAACGAAATCGTCTTTGATTTTTATCTGCCGTAAGGTTAGAACTTATCGGGTATCTGCACGATGCGCACCACGATCTCGTGGGGGTCTCCATCTTTGTCGACCAGGCTAAACTTCACCAACGGATTGTCGCGGTTGATGTTCGGCTCCACATGCGTGATTTTGTTGTCTTGTAAGTGCTTCTGAATTTCTTTTTGTAGAATGACCAGCGCATTGGCCATGTCTACTTCCAAAGGGCTGGGGTTGTACGAGCTTGTTTTCATAGTGCGTAGTAGCAGTAAATGCCCTTCCGTTATCGTGAATGGTTGAACCGTAATAACATTACCAGCGGATCAAAGCAGAGGCCCACGTAAAGCCACTGCCAAAGGCCGCTAAGCAAATTACGTCATTTTCTTTCATCTTTCCCTCCGCCCATGCCTCGCTCATAGCAATCGGTATCGAAGCGGCCGTGGTGTTGCCATACCGCATGATATTGTTGTAGACCTGATCATCGCGCAACGCCAGTTTTTCCTGGATGTATTGGCTGATGCGCAAGTTGGCCTGGTGGGGTACCAACAGGTTGATGTCCTCCTTTTTCAGGCCATTGGCCGTGAGCGCTTCGTTGATGACTTCCATAAACCGCACCACGGCATGCTTGAATACCTGGTTGCCGTTCATGTGCACTTTGAATCCGGAGGTATCCAGAAACTGCTCGGGCTGGCGCTCTTCGCGGGGGCGGCTGCTTCCCGGATCTTTGACATACAACTCTTCAGCAAAACGCCCATCGGCATGCAAATGGGTGGATAAGATGCCGGGTTTGTCGGAAGCTTGTAGAATGGCCGCGCCCGCACCATCGCCAAAAATCACGGCCGTGTTGCGCCCTCGGGTGGTAACATCCAACGCGGTGGACTGGATTTCGGCCCCCACCACCAGCACGGTTTTATACATGCCTGTTTTGATAAACTGATCGGCAATGGAAAGTGCGTAGATGAAACCGGAGCAGGCATTTTTGATGTCCAGGGCCCCAATGCCTTCCAGCCCCAGTTCGCGCTGCAAAATCACGCCCGAACCCGGGAAATAGTAATCGGAAGTGATCGTGGCAAACACGATAAACTCAATATCTTTTTCGTTCAGTCCGGCTCGGTCCAGGGCCATGCGGGTAGCCTTGGCAGCCATATTGCCCACCGTGTCGGTGGCGGGGTTCATCCACCTGCGCTCTTTGATGCCGGTTCGTTCTACAATCCACGCGTCATTGGTATCCATCAGGGAGGACAGGTATTCGTTGGTAACGACCTGTTCGGGCACATAGTGGCCAAGTCCTACAATTTTTGAAGAGCGCATAGGTAATGTTTCTGCGCGCTAAATTAAGGAAATGTTACCGAATGCCTAATGGGTGTTAGGGGAGGGGTGGTTCCTGGTTGCTGGTCACTGGTCACTCTCCCTCTTTCTTCACAAGCCCCTTTGTGTTGTCATCGGAATGGCGGTCGATTAGCTTATGCAGCGGGTCGATGCCGGCTTTGCGCGGCTTGGCGTTCACCGTCACCTTGATTTCGTTTTCCTTTTGCGTGAACTTGTGTTTTTTCAAATAGACGAGACTGTCTTTGCCTGATTTGCTTTTGCCATAGACGCCCACATCGATCCAGTCATTGATGGCGATGGGGGTTTCGATGCCGGTGCTGTCCGCCCGAAGCTTTTCGGTGGAGAGCTTCAGCGTGACTTCAAACAAATCGTTGCCCATTTCGCGATACTCGGCCGATTCGGTCTTGTTTTCAAATAGGGTGATGGTTTCAAACATATCGCCAATGAGGTACTGAAGGCTATCCGGTGTTACCGCGCGGAAGTACTTCAACAGATCTTCGGACGTGGGGTAGGGCGCGTCTTTGAACCCCCAGTCGCGCACAAAACGTTTCAGTGCCACGTTCACGCTGTCCTCGCCTATGTAATCTTGCAGGGCATACATCACCAGCGAGCCTTTATTGTAGTGGATATACCCTTGACTTTCCACCAAGGCCAGCGGCTGTTCCTTCTTTTGCTCGAACGCGCGGCCGCTCAGGTAGCGGTCCAGTTCATACTTCAAGTATTTTTCTATGATCTCTTCCGTGAATTTGTTTTTCATCACCATCAGTGCGGAGTACTGCGACATTGTTTCGCTGAGCATGGCGTTGCCTTTGACGCCCGCCTCCATTACCTGGTGGCCCCACCATTGGTGCGCTACTTCGTGGGCGGTCACGTAGTAGGCCATGTCCAGGTCTTTGTCGGGGTCGTCCACTTTTTGAATAAAGCCGATGCCTTCTGAAAAGGGCACGGTATTGGCAAACGACTGGGCGAAGGTCGCGTAGCGCGGAAACTCCATGATGCGCATTTGCCGAAATTGAAACGGACTAAAATTTTTGGCATAGTAGTCTAAGGCATCTTTCATGCCTTCCATCATCTTGTCTAAGTTGTATTCATGCCCTTTGTGGTAATAGATTTCCAGATTTACATCACGCCATTTGTCGCGTTTGATCTCATACCGGGCCGAAATCATGGAGAAAAAGTTGCACATGGGCGCGTCCATGTCGTACTCGAAGTAGAGCCGGTTGTTTTCTTCCCATTGCTTTACCAAGTAGCCGGGGGCAATGGCGGTCTGGTCTTTGTCGGTGCTGATCCGCATTTTAAAGTCGACATGGTCTGCATCATCGCCAAACAAACTCATGGCGCGGCCGCGCGGATCGTGTCGCTCCATCATGCGTTCCCGTTCGGGCAGTTCCTTTTCCTTGCGGTCGTTGTCATCGCTGATCTCAAAACTGCGGTCATACCCCAACGAAGGGAAGTAGCCATTGTTGAAAAACGTACCGTTGAAAATCACCTGGGTGTTGGAGCGGCCTGTCTCTACAAAGCCGTTGGTCTGAAATACCGTCTTGAAATCCATCCGCACACTGTCGCCCGGGCGCAGGGGTTTCTCCAGCGTATAGATCGTGTACCGGAATTTGTCAAACTTTTCCTTGATTCCATTTTTGCGATCAAACCGCAGGTATTCGGTTTTGATCTCACTGGCCGGGTTTTCCTGAATGTGGATGTCCGTGATGGTTTCGGTGGTTTTGTTTTTCAGGATGAAGTAACCCTCGGCTGTGAAGTCGCGCCTGCGCGGAAAAACATCTACGGCCAAGTCGATTTTCACAATGCGGGGTTGGGCGATGAACTCATATTTTTTCAAGGCTTTCTCATACTCCACTTGTCGCGCTTCACGCTGATCGGAGTTGCTGTACTCGTTCAGGATATTGGTATTGTAGAAAATGTAAAAGCCCGATGAGATAAAGATGACCACCGCACTGGCAATCAACAATACCAGTTGCCGCGACAGCCTCAGCTTGCCCGATTTCCAACGCATGCGCATGACGGCCTCGGAGCCGCGCACGGAAAAAATGACCGCCAACGCAAACAAGAACACCACAAAGGCAAACCAGTAAATCTGAAACCACGTGAAGGGTGTTACAAAATGGCCGTACACATTCATATCGGAATAGGTGCCCAAACTGCCGCTGCCAAATTGAAAAAGCGGGTGCTCCAACCCCATCTGCCCCAGGAAACCGACCAGGATAAAAAAGGCGATGGCAACCGCAAATCCCAAAAACTTGTTGTTCACCATCACCTGAATAAACATGGACAGCAACGTGTACAGCACCAAAAACAGGAGTGTTTCGCTGTAGAGCGAGGCGAAGTAGACGCCCAATTCAAATTTATAGTAGCCATACGAGGCTTGGATCAATACACCGCACACGATCAGCCCAAACAACAACACCATGTACACCAGCAGCATGCCGAGAAACTTGGAGATCAACCCGATAAAATCGGGCATGGGCATGGCATCAATGATCAAATTCAGATTTACCGCACGCTCTTTCCATACCAACTCACCCGAGTACAATACGGCAATGATGACAAAGAACAGGTTGAATCCCGACAACAAACCGAGAATGGAATAGGTGGTTGGATAGGAACTGGTGCCATACAACTCATTCAGATTAATGGCATTGAGAAACATGAGCAACATGCCCGCGATCACAATGGCAATGAAGGGGATTTCTTTGAATACCATTCGGAAATAAAAAAACGTGAGCTTAGTTAGTTGGCCAATGTGGGTAACCAACCCTGTAAACTGCCGGGCCACCGGTATTCTGGTCTCTTCGGGCTTGATTTGATTTCGCTCTTCTTTGATCGGGCGTGCGCGGAATATAGAACTGCGCACCACGTTGAAGCTAAAGGAGAAATGGGTGACCACCAGCACCACCACACCCACGCCCATCCAAATCAGGCGATTGTACAAAATGTAACCTTCGAGGGGAATTTGAAGCGTGTTGCGCTCGCCCGGTGTCCAGTACTGTGTATAAAAACCAAAGGCACGCACACCAAACGGATCCAGCAGGGCGGCAATTTCTTTTTGCTCAATATCGCGCAGCATGGATTGGCTGGCCAGGTACAAGACCAACAGCAAAATGCCTTGGGTATAAATGACAATGGATTTGCGCGACAAGGCCCCGCTGGCGAAGAAAATCGCTCCGGTAAAAAATAAGTTAGGCACCACAAACACAAAAAACGGTTGCCAGTAGGTGATTAGATTGAAGGGCAACAAACGGTCGGCTTCGCGCGTGGGCCATAGATCGCCCAACATAAACGCGATGGGCAAGCTGGTAGCTACCAACAGCAACACCACAAACGATCCCCAGTAACGGCCCATCAGATAGGAAAATTTTTTGATGGGCGTGCTGAACAGAATGGCTTCGGTATTGTGCTCAAAGTCGCGCAGCACCGCCACGCCCATAATGGCAGACGCAATCAGCGACATAAACACCGCCATGATCACGATCATCTGGGCAATGACTACCGGTGCATTTTCTTTTACTTGCCCCACGGCCCCCCCGATCTGAACGACATCCGTGGTTACCGCCAGGAAGCACAGCAAAAACATGATCAGAAAATAGATGTAATTGGCCGCGCGTGCCTTTCGGTACTTCAGCTCGAAAAGGAAAATATCTTTAAACATGGCAGAAGGAATGAGGGTGGATTAAGCTACCGATACGGGTTGGGTGTGGCCAAAGATGTTGGCAAAGTAAACATCCTCCAGGTCGGCCGTGGCCAATTCAAAGCCGCCTTCCGGTTGTTGGTCACTCAGCACGGTAATGACGGGGCGGCCCGCGATGAGCCGCTCGGAAATAATGTGATAGGTTTTGCGGTATGTTTCCAGTTCCGCTTTGGCAATCGCCTTCTTCCATACTTTGCCATTTACCTCAGCTAGTGCATCGGCCGGGCTGCCTTTGTACAGCACTTGCCCCTTGTTGATGATGGCCATGTCGGTGCAGAGTTCTTTCACATCCTCCACGATATGGGTAGAAAGGATCACGATCGTATTTTCGCCAATTTCCGAAAGTAAATTCAGGAAGCGGTTGCGCTCGGCCGGGTCAAGGCCCGCAGTGGGCTCATCCACGATGATGAGTTTGGGGTTGGCGATGAGTGCCTGCGCGATGCCAAACCGTTGCTTCATACCACCGGAGTAGCCCCCGAGGTTTTTGGTTCGGGCGTTCCACAGGTTGGTTTTGTGCAGCAGCGCGTCCACCAAATCTTTGCGCTCACCTTTGTTGCGGATGCCTTTCAATACCGCCAGGTGGTCTAACAAGGTAACGGCATCCACGCGCGGATACACCCCGAACTCTTGCGGCAGATAGCCCAATATTTTTCGCACTTCCTCTTTTTGCGTGAGCACATCGATGGTGCCCAGCGTGATGCTGCCGCTGTCGGCTTCTTGTAGCGTAGCGATGGTGCGCATGAGCGAAGACTTGCCCGCGCCATTGGGGCCCAGCAGACCAAACATGCCCTGCTGAATGGTGAGGCTTACGTCTTTCAGGGCTTGTACGCCATTGGCGTAGGTCTTGTTCAAGTTTTGGATGACGAGTTGCATACGAGAGGTTTGTGTTAGTGGTGAGTCGGGGAAGGGTGCAAATTGTTACACGAAAAATAGAAAATCGTTTGGGGTTTCCAATCCTCCGAAATGGAGGAGGAACGATATCGGCCCGGGCAACGGCTAGGTGAAATGCTGTGTCCGAACTACGTGCACATCGGTCACGTAGGCCACCATGGCATACTTGTCGAAATATTTGCGTTGTAAATGATCCAGAATTTTTTGGCCTACTTCTTCCGAGACGATTGTTTCAATTTTCACATTCTCTCCCTCCCAAAGATTTTCGCGCATGCCCTGCTCGCCCTTGCCGCGCACCGTCACCACGGTATAGCCTTTGGCACCCAACGCAGTAATCTCTTTTTCGAGGTTGGCTTCCAACACATCTTCGGCAATAATCGTCACGAGTTTTAGCGGTGTCATACAGGTACGTGGTAAATGAGGTCGGCAAAATAGTGGTACAGCGGGATGCCCGCCATGATATTGAACGGAAAGGTGATGGCCAGCGCCCCGGTCAGGTAGTAGGAGGGACTGGCCTCCGGCAAGGCCACGCGGCAGGCGGCCGGGGCTGCGATGTAGGAGGCGCTGGACGCCAACACGCCCAACACGGTGGCACCCCCTTCGCTCAAGCCCGCCCAGTAGCCGAGGTAGATGCCGAGCACGGCATGCACCACGGGCATTACGATGCCAAAGGCAATCAAAAAAGCCCCGCCCCGTTTTAATTCGCCCAGCCTTCGACCGGCCACCAAACCGGCTTCCAGCAAAAAGAGCGTAAGCACACCTTTGAACGGAGCATCGAACAGGGGGGATACCAACTCCCATCCGCTGGCACCACAAGCAAAGCCGATGATGAGAAAGCCAAACAACAGGATGCTGCTTTTGCCGGCCAGCAGTTCGCGCGCAACTTCCTTAAGCGAGGCACCCTCGTGCGCGGGGAAACGCGCATTGATCCGCGCCAGCGAAATGCCCACCAAAATAGCAGGCACTTCCATCAGCGCCAGCATGCTGGGCATAAACCCTTCCACGGGTATGTTCAACGTATCGTGAAAGACCACCGCGGCACTAAACGTAACGGCCGATACCGAGCCATAGTGGGCGGCCAGCGCAGCGGCATTGGGCACATCAAACCTGCCCAGCTTGCGCATGATTAAATACGTCCACAGCGGAATGGCAATGCAAAGAGCGAGGGCCGCCAGCGCGGGCAGAATGACTTCATCAAAGTGGGAGAGCGACAGTTTGTAGCCCCCTTTCATGCCGATGGCCACCATGAGGTAGATGGTGAGCGAAGTGTATAGCGACTCCGGAAACTTCAGATCGCTTTTGAGGCGGGCGGCCATGATGCCCAACAGAAAGGCGAGCACCATGGGCGTAAGGAGGCTGGCAAACATGCGGCTTCTTTCGCGAAAGATAGGGCAGGCAAACGACCTTTCCGAGTGTGTACTGGCAAACCGATACGCACCTCATTTCCTGAATTTCAGAAACAGGCGGAGAATGTTTCTTGACTGCCGGGAAGTTTACACCACCACGTTCACGATTTTACCCGGCACCACAATTACTTTTTTGGGTGGTTTGCCTTCGCTCCACTTTTGCACAATCTCACTCGCCAGCACCTGCTTTTCGATGTCTTCCTTGGGCATGTCCAATGCGAAATTCATCTGAGCCCGCACCTTACCGTTGATGGAGATGGGGTAGTTGAAGTCGCTTTCCTTCAGGTATTGCTCATCCCAGGCCGGAAACGCAGCGTTAAAAATGCTGTCCGTATGGCCCAGCAGCGACCAGAGTTCTTCGGTGATGTGCGGGGCATAGGGCGCCAGCGCGATGGCCAGCGGCTCCAGCACTTTTCGCTTGTGGCACTTGAGCGTGGAAAGCTCGTTGGCGCAGATCATAAACTCGCTCACCGTGGTGTTGAACGAAAAGTGTTCGATGTCATATTCCACTTTCTTTAATGTGCGGTGCAGCACTTTCAGCTCTTCGCGCGTAGGGTCTTCTTCGCTTGCGCGGAAGCGGCCTGTGTTGTCATGGAAAAGGTTCCAGAAGCGTCTCAGGAATTTGAACACGCCATCGATGCCTTGCGTGCTCCACGGCTTGGAGGCTTCCAAGGGGCCCAGAAACATTTCGTAGAGGCGCAGTGTGTCGGCCCCGTAGTCATCAATAATGTCATCGGGGTTGACCACGTTGTAGTACGACTTGCTCATCTTTTCGATGGCGGAGCCGCAGATGTATTTGCCTTTCGAGGGATCAGTTGTTGGATTGCCGTTTTCGTCTTCAAGGATGAATTCTGCATCTGCAAAATCTGGTTTCCATTTTTTGAATTTTTCTAAATTCAAATTGACGCCATCCACAAATGAAATATCGCAGCGTAGCCCCTCCCTCAAGGAATCTGGTCGCGTTGTGGTTACTCCACTGGGTTGATATGTATCCCCAGGTTCTATTTTTAAAACTTGCCAAATGTAGCTCGCGATTTCTCTAAATGACTCTCCATTCAACATTCTGTCTCTGATTGTCTTAGAAATGAAGAGTTGCGGAAGTTTATCGTTTGTAAAACCTGAGTGAGAATATGACAACCGATACACAAACCTTGAATCCCCCGTAATCTTCCCCTGATTAATCAACTTCTTAAACGGCTCATCAAACTTCAGGTAGCCCAGGTCGTGCAGCACCTTGGTCCACAGCCGCGCGTACAACAAATGCGCCACGGCATGCTCCGAACCGCCAATGTACACATCCACCTGGCCCCAGTAGTCAAGAGCCTTTTGATCCGCGAAGGCGTTTTTATTGTGCGGGTCCATGTAGCGCAGAAAATACCACGCGGCCCCTGCATGCGTAGGCATGGTGTTGCTGTCGCGCTTCAGGCCGGGCGCAAAATCAATCCAGTCCTTTAAGTTGGCCAGCGGCCCCTCACCGTTGCCAGCCGATTTGAAGTTATCGGCCGGAGGCAGCTCCAGCGGCAGTTCACTTTCTGCCATCGCATAGGGAAGATCATCTTTGAACACCACAGGAAACGGCTCGCCCCAGTAGCGCTGGCGGCTCCAGCCGGCATCGCGCATCTTATAGTTTACCTGCCGCTGGCCAATGCCGCGCTTTTCCATTTCGTCAATGGCCACGTCAATGGCTTCCCGCATCACGAGTCCATTCAGGAAGTCGGAGTTTTCGAGCACGGCCTCTTTGCTGGGGTTGGCTTCTTCGCCTGTATAGTGCGCCCCGATGATGTTGGTAATGGGTATGTTGAAGTGTTTGGCAAACTTGTGGTCGCGTTCATCGCCACAGGGCACGGCCATGATGGCCCCCGTACCATAGCCTGCCAGCACGTATTCGCTGATCCACACCGGCACGTGGCGCCCGCTGAACGGGTTGATGGCATAGGCACCGGTAAAGGCCCCCGTCACTTTTTTTACTTCTGCCATGCGGTCGACTTCCGAGCGACTCTCCACGTATTTTAAATACGCGTCCACTTCAGCCTGCTGTGCGGAGGTGGTGATCTTTTTTACCAGTTCATGCTCAGGCGCAAGTACCATAAAGTCCACGCCAAAGATGGTGTCGGGGCGGGTGGTGAAGACGTTAATTTCAAATTCTGAATTTTGAATTCGAAATTCCAGTTCGGCCCCCACACTCTTCCCAATCCAGTTGCGCTGTATTTCTTTCATCGACTCGCTAAAGTCGATTTCGTTTAGTCCCTTCAGCAGGCGTTCGGCATATTCGGTGATGCGCAAGCTCCACTGCCGCATCTGCCGTTTCACCACCGGGTGGCCACCGCGGTAGCTCACGCCATTGATCACCTCGTCATTGGCCAGCACCGTGCCCAAGGCCTCGCACCAGTTCACATCGGTGTAGGCCAGGTAGGCCAGGCGGTACTCCATCAGTACTTCCTGCTTTCTCTTTTCCGAAAAGCCTTTCCAGTCCGAGGCGCTGAAATGACCAATACCCGATTTGGTGTTTGGAGCAGGGTGGTTTTGGTTGCCTTCGGTCTCAAAAATCGCGGTCAGCTCGTGGATTCGCTCGGCCTTCTGTTTTTTGCGGTTAAACCAACTGTCAAACAGTTGCAGAAAGATCCATTGTGTCCATTTGTAGTAAGCCGGATCGCAGGTCTGCACTTCGCGGCTCCAGTCGTAGCAGAAGCCGATTTTTGCCATCTGCCGTTTGAAATTGGCGATGTTCTCCTGCGTGCTTTTGGCCGGGTGCACACCATGTTCAATCGCATACTGCTCGGCCGGCAGACCAAAGGCATCAAAGCCCATGGGGTGCAGTACGTTAAAGCCCTTCAGTCGCTTAAAGCGCGCCACAATGTCGGATGCGATGTACCCCAGTGGGTGTCCCACGTGCAAGCCTGCGCCCGAAGGGTAGGGAAACATGTCCAGCACATAGTACTTAGGCTTCGTGGTGTCGTTTTGCACCCGATAGAGCCCTGATGATTCCCATTGGAGGCGCCATTTTTCTTCGATGCGCCTGATTTCTTCTTTGCTGTATTCCGCCATGCGTCTGTCGTCAAATCACTTGTTGGGCTTACGTGCCCAAAAAGGACCCCAAAGATAGCCTCAAAAACGGTATGTTTTTTTGGCCGGGCGGCAGCGATGTTCGTTTTTTGGAGGGGGCACCACACCTGCGAAACGCGGAGGCTCACACCCCTGGCCCGGGTGCTGGTTGTTAACGTTATGTAAAATTGGTAACGCCTCGCCTGTTTTTGCGTACGTACCAGCAAACCCCCGATCCATGAAATACCATCCCCTCGTCATTTTTGTTTTTGCGGCTCAAGTAGCCCTCGCCCAGACTCCCGAAGAGGCCGTCCAGCAGGTGGTGACCAAAGCCTATGTGCAAGGCATCCACAACAACGGCCCCGTGGCCGACATCCGCGCGGGCTTTCACCCCACCTTTGCCATGCTGCGGCTGGCGGACAACACCGTAAAGCCCTACACAATTGATGAGTGGGTGGCGTCTATTGAAAAAAATCGGGCCGAGGGTAAGACGTCATCCGTGCGCACCGAGGCCAAGTTTGTGCGGGTGAGTGTCAGCGGCACGGCTGCCTCGGTGGAATTGGAGTTGTACCGCGAAGGCAAGCGTATTTTTACCGACTACCTGTTACTCTACCAGTTTGCCGAAGGTTGGCGCATCGTGAGCAAGAGCTTTTACCGGCATCCGTGAGTGGGGCGCGCGAGGCGAAGGACTTGTTGAGGCAGAGGAGGCTATATTTTTTATTGATAGGATGCTATTTCTTTTTCTTGAACTTTTTGCAGTACAAGTAAATCATATCTTCTGTTCCAATTGTAGTGTCTCCAAGTGAAACAGCCTTGTAAAAGTCTTCGCAGGCACTTTCGGTCTGTTCAGGCGTTGGGTTCAATTTTCCTTTAGACGTAAACATGTTGATTTTAGCATTTCCCCGGTTAGCATAAGCCTCCATATAATCTGGATCTAGTTCAATGGCTTTATCATAGTCCTGTATCGCATTGACAAAGTCAAAAAGATTCCCCTTGCAAATACCCCGATTAAAATACGCCTGAGCTACTGTTGGATTTAGTGCAATTGCCGTATCATATAGTTTAATAGCTTCTTCGTTCTTAAACTGCCTACTTAATTGAAGTGCTTGCTTTGTTAAGTCAATAAATTCAGGAGCATAATTGGCTATTCCATCCACAAAATAGTATTGCGCTTTTAGTGTTCCGTCTGGAGTGTACTCAAAATAGTGTCCTTGTTGTACACCGGCTGAAAAATTTAGGACTGCTTTAATTTGTCCGTTCTCGTAAAAAGCTTTTAACGTTCCATCCTCTTTTCCATTTTTGAAGTTCACTTCCTGCCTCACTTGTCCGTTTGGGTAATATTCTATACTTACTCCGTTATTTACTCCGTAAACATAATTTCTTTCAAGACTCTTGTTTCCATTCTCATGGTAAACAATACGCAAGCCGTGAATTAATCCGTCTTTGAGTTCACCCTTGCCTCTGATTTTTCCGTTTTCAAAGTATTCAACAAACGGCCCTGTAAAGGCAACCTTTTCACCTTTCTTCGCCCAAAGTCCGTTAGGGCGCTCAAGATCATTTATGTTTATCTGACCGAGAGTGCCAAGGGCTTGGAGTAGGGCAAAAATCGTGAATGTTATTTTTTTCAATGGCTTATTCATTGTCTTGATATTTCTCCTTTGATGTTTGATCAAGTAGTACTATAATTTAGCTGTGTACGTTGGTCGGCTTGTGAAAACCATTCGTCTGCGTTGTCAAAAATGAAAACGAAGATACTACTTTTAGTCACATGTCATTCGGTCATTGCAATTCGTGTTTTGTCGGAACATGAACTTGCGCTCAAACAAAAAATAAGGCTCCTCAAAAGCCAGAAGCTCGAAAATGGGCAGGCTATTCGAATCATACCCGAACAGACACAAAAAATGCTCCTATGGTCGCAAAACCGTAGGCGCAAGATCGCTAACTAATCTAAAGACCTGACATGAGGCGGGATGTTTTTCAGATCGGTTCCAAGCTCTACAGGAGTGGGGTGCCGGTAGGAAGGTAACCCGTCACATAACATTTCGCTCCATAGGGATGGCACATGATAACGCTGGGCTAATAGCTCACAAACGGCATCTGCCGCACAAAACGGTTGTCGTCAAGCTGTGTGATGATAAAATCGGCCAGGTCGGGCCGTGCGATTTTAGTGCTGGCATTTACCCCCACCCAGCCGATGCGGTACGTGCCGCGGGGTGCATCGTTGGTCAGCCGCGGGCCGCGCACTATCACCCACTCGGCCGGGCTCTGCCGCAGCACCTCGGCATGTGCCACCGCATCGTTCAGTATCTTCGGCACCGCCACCTTCATGATGGTGCGGATGATCTTGTCCGCCAGCTTGGGCTCGTCCTTCTCATACGGCAGCCCCCCGCCCGACAGGCTGATGATCTTTCGGATGCCCTGCTTTTCCATGGCGCGCAAGATGTTTTTTGTGCCATCGGTTTGTAGCCACTCGGGCGAGCCCTTCACATGGCCAAATACACTCACCACGGCATCACACCCAGCCACTGTTTTTTCTACGGCCGCTATGTCCAGCACATCGCCTTGTATCGGTTCCAGCAGAGCATGCGTGGTGGATATCTTTCGCGGGTCGCGCACGAGGGCCTTTACGGCATGTCCTTGGCTCAGCAACTTCTCCAGCACATGGCGGCCGGTCTGGCCGGAGCCCCCAAACAATGCAATCTTTTTCATCATCTTGTTGTTAGTTTATAGCGCAAAAGAAGTGGAAACCATCGCTTCGGCTACACACCAAAAGGTAAGTGACCCCCATGCACGACACGCTGCACCCTCGTTGCCCCATCCGCACCACGTTAGAGCTGGTGGGCGGCAAGTGGCGCCTGCTCATCATCCAGCAGTTGCGCGGCCAGCCCAGGCGCTTTGGCGATCTGGCCCAGGCCATCCCCGAGATCAGCGAGAAAATGCTGACGCAGGAATTGCGCCACCTGGCCTTGCACGAGTTGATCGAAAAAGTAGACCAGACCTATCGGCTGACTGCCAAAGGAAACCTGACGTTGCCACTCATCGAATCGATGGCGGTTTTTGGCCAGCAATATCAGGCGTTGCAGAAAGAAGAGCGCGGGAGCTAGTCCAGCAGCAGGTTGTTCAAGAAGGTGGACTTCAAAAAAAGCCAAATCACCAACAGGGCGATGGCCCACTGCAAGTAGATGTGGTAATAATCGCTGGTGTTTTTGTAGCGCGTTTCTTTGATCTCGGCTTTTTCGTATTGGTTGATGCGGGCAAACACGTTCACCAGGGCTTCGTTGTCGGTGGCCCGGAAAAATTCGCCATTGCCGATTTGGGCAATGCGCCTCAGGGTGGTTTCGTCCACGGTGTTCTCCACCATATTGGGCCGCCCAAAAAAGTCCTTTTGGAAGGGCACCAGTCCTTCCTTGCCCACGATGATCGTGTAGAGTTTGATGCCGTAAGCAGCCGCCAGTTCGGCCGCGGTGATGGGGTCGATGTTGCCCGCGTTGCTGTCGCCATCGCTGAGCAAGATGCACACTTTGGATTGGGAACGCGACTCGCGCATGCGGTTGGTGACCACCGCCAGCGCGCTGCCAATGGCCGTGCCGCGGCTTTCAATCATGTCAAAGCTGATTTCGTCCAAATACGAATACAACAGATTGTAGTCGGTGGTCAAAGGCGACAGCGAAAAGGCATCGCCCGAAAAAACCACAATGCCAATGCGGTCTTGCATGCGCCCGGCTATAAAGTTGCGGGCCACTTCCTTGGCGGCCGTCAGCCGGTTGGGTTGGAAGTCCTCGATTTGCATGGACTGTGAAATATCCATGGCAATCATGATGTCGATACCTTCGGTCCACTGCTCGGCCCGTTCGTTGGTGCGCTGGGGGCGGGCCAGCGCGATCAGCACCAATGCAATAACGCCCGCCAACAACAGCGAAGGCAGCAGGCGCCAGTACGTGAGGGCTGAAGTGTGGATGTCACTCTTAACTACTGCGATGGGCAATTTTTGGCTGAACAGGTAGCGCAGCAGCCACACGGCCACCAGTGCCAGCGGCACGCCCCACAGCGCATCCAGAAAATAGGGGTTCTCCCATGTGAAGGATTGCCACACGGAAGGCGTAAACCATTCCCACGACCACGTACGGCTATCCATGTTTCAAGGCCTCCAATTTTTGGTGATAGGTACGCTCGGCATAGGCACGCAATAGGTCAAACGGTTGGTTCTCCGTGGTGGCCCGCCCGCTGTAAATCATGCGGTCCAATTGCATGAGCGGCTCACGCAATTCCTCATCGCCCTGCCGCAACACTTCGCGTGTGGTCAGCTTGGTGTAGGGTCTGCCCGACAGGTGTTCCACATACCCCTTCCACACGGTGAGGGCCATTTCCACCCACTGGGGCGAAGCGGCCGATTGATTTTTTTGCTGTGCCTCGGCAAACTGTTGCATAAACAATTGATGCCTGCGTTGCAGCTTGCGCTCCTCTAAGTAGCGCCACAAGGGCCGGCCAAAGAAAAGCGTGGCGGCACCAAGCATCACCAAAGCAGCACAACCCACCAACCCCCACAACGGGTAATTGAATTTTCTTTCCATCGGGATATACTCAGCCGTGATTTTGACCGGCAATTGGGCCGGGGCCAGCGAGTCGGGCAGGCTGCGCACCACAAACGACAAGGCGACTGCATCGCGCGCAGCGGCATGCTGGAGGCAATCCCCGGGGATTACCTGAAAAACGGGCAAGGCCACCGATTGGGTCGTATCCAACGAAAACGTGCGGAGCACGTATTCCACGCTGTCGAACAAGCGGCCGTCTCGTGCCTGGGTGGGATGTGTTTGCTTTCGGACGAGTTCAAAGGGCGCAAAGGCAAAAGTGCTGTCCGGAAAGAGGAGCAACTCGGTGGCAGGGTAGGAGGCGGTAAGCGTGAACACGACCGGCTCGCCCACTTTTACCGTGTCTTTGTCAAAGCGTCCGCTCACACGCACGGGCGGCTGTGCCCACGCAAGGCCCGACAACAGCAAGCCCAGCCATACCATCACCCCTCTATACACGCTTCACGGTTTTATTGCGGACCTTAAACAACTTGAGCAAGCGCGGCACGTAGTCTTCATCGGTGCCGATGTGGATAAAATTGATTTGATGCTTGCGGCTAAACTGCGCCAGCGATTCTTGGCGTTGGTGATGGTGCTGCCGGATGGTGTTGCGAAAGCCGCCCAACGAAGTGTTGACCCAAATCGTTTTCCCCGTTTCATTGTCGCGCACGGGTATGATGCCCAGCTTGGGAAGTTGCGTCTCCCGTTTGTCGTTGATTTGAACGATCACCAAGTCATGCCTGCGGGCCAATGATTTGAGTTCGTGTTCATAGCCTTCGTCAATGAAGTCAGAGATGAGAACGATTACGCTCCTGCGCTTGATGGCGTTCAGCGCGAAGGTGATCATTTTTTTGAGGCCGGTGCGGGTGGATTGCGGCACCAAGTGTACGATGGCGTGCACGATTTCGTAGGCCTGGGCCATGCCTTTGGCAGGCTTGATAAACTTTTCGCGTTGGTCGGAATAGCAGATCAAGCCGATTTGACTGCTTTCTTTGGCACCCGACAGGGCCAGCACCCCGCAAATCTCTTTGCCGATGTCAGCCTTGGTTCGCCCCACCGAGCCAATGTTTTGCGAGGCGCTTACATCCAGGATAAAGAAAATGGTCTGTTCTTTTTCTTCGCGGAAGGTTTTGACAAACGTGCCATGGCCTTTGGCCGATACGTTCCAGTCGATGGTGCGGATGTCATCGCCATACTGGTAGGGCCGCACATCGTCAAACTCCAGCCCCGTCCCTTTAAAAATAGAGTGAAAGTCGCCCTGCATCTGGCTGTTGATGGCCTTGCGAATTTGGATCTCGTACCTGCGCAGCTTCTTGAGTAGTTCTTTCACGTTGTTGAGTCAGCGCCAAAGCTGGCGCAAAATTAACGTAAAAACAGATAGCCATACCTATAAAACCGGGATCGGACGCGGTGACTGCGGGCATCGTTTTGGACAGTGTATCCACCGTGTGAGCTTACAAATGACTCGTTCCTGCCGCGCTTTTAGTAATTTTGACAGGCGTGGAGAACAAGAACAAGACCGTCAGCCACTCACGATATGCCGAGTTGGTACAGGAGATCGGCAGATTGCTCCGAGCGGGCCGAGAGCAGGCGGCTCAATCGATCAATACGGCTTTGGTGCAAACGTATTGGCAGATCAGGCACCATGTAGTTGAGTTTGAGCAAGGTGGGAAAGAAAAGGCGGAGTATGGGAGCCGACTGCTAGATACCCTGTCACGTGACCTGACAGGCCTTTACGGCAAAGGTTTTGGCCGCTCCAATTTGTTTTATATCCGGAGACTTTACCTGTCTTTTCCAAATCGTGGGACACTGTCCCACAAATTGGGCTGGTCTCATTATTACGAGATTTTGAAATCAGATAATGATCTGGAAATCAGCTTTTATGCTAAACAGTGTGAGAGAGATAACTGGAGTGTACGCGAATTAAAAAGGCAGATGAAGAGTATGCTTTTTCATCGGATAGCGTTGAGTAAAAAAAAGCAGGAAATCGTTGACCTGTCTCGTGAAGGGATGGAGGTTCAAAAAGCGCAAGACATTGTAAAAGACCCTCTGGTACTGGAATTCCTCGATATACCCAGCAATTATGCCTACCTCGAAAACGAGTTAGAAGAAAGAATCATCTCAAATCTGCAAACGTTCTTACTGGAGTTGGGTAAAGGATTCGCCTATGTGGGGCGCCAATACCGTATCTCGGTCGGAGGCAAACACTTTTTTGTGGACTTGGTTTTTTACCATCGCATATTGAAATGCTTCGTTTTGATCGACTTAAAAAGGGGAGAAGTAGATCACCAAGATATTGGTCAAATGAACCTCTATCTTAACTATTTCCGTAAAGAGGAAAATACGGAGGGCGATCAAGAACCCATTGGAATCGTTTTGGGTGCTTACAAGGACCATATCTTGGTCGAATACGCCACGGAGAACATCACCAATCAACTGTTTGTCAGCAAATATCAACTATATCTGCCCGACAAAAGACAGTTACAGGCTGAACTGACCAAACTGTTAGATGCGAATTGACTACATTTAACTATGTCCGTTTGAAAAACTTTCAAGTATCTCGAAAATCACAGCACATGTGGCAACCGGTAGTCGTCATTGCCTTGGGCTTATTATTGCTGGTATCCTGCCGGCCGGATAAGCGACCGGCTCATATCTTGTCGGAAGAAGCGATGACCCGCGCCATCATCGACCTGTACCTGGCCGAAGCAAAACTGCGAAACACAGGCTGGCAGCAAGACTCGGCCATGCAATATTTTATTCCGTTTGAACAGAAATGGTTGGCCGAACAAAACCTGTCGGACACTACATTATTAACGTCCTACAAGTATTACCTGGATCATCCGACCCAACTGGAAAAAATCTACGATGCCGTCATCGATTCCCTCAGTTTGCGTGAGCAAAAAATCAATAACCAAACGTCAGTCGCGCCCGCGCAATGATCTTTCCGGTCGATTTTGAACAACGCCTCGGGTTTGATCAACTGCGTCTTCGGCTCACCCACGCTTGCCTCAGCCCCATGGGGCGGGCCGAAATTGAGCGCATGACCTTTGGCGCCCATCGGGCCACTATCGAAACAAAATTGCGCGAGGTCGTAGAGTTCAAGTCATTGATCGAGCGGGCCGAGAGCTATCCGCAAAGCCATTACCACGATCCCGCTGAATTTTTTGCGCTGGCGGAAATTGACAATGCCTTTTTGGAAGAAGAGGCTTTTCTGCGATTGTTGCTGGCCGTACAAACGATTTTTGCGTGGCGAAAATTTTTGTCCGAGCGCGCGGAGCCATTGCCCACGCTGGGGCAGTTGGCCAAGCCGCTGGCCTTGGCCACTGCTTTTCTGACACCCATTGCTACGCGGTTGGATGAAACCGGTAAACTCAAGGACAACGCGAGCCCGGAACTGCAGTGCATACGCAAGCGCTTGCGCGAGGAGGAGGGACGGGTGCGCAAACTGGTGGATCAACTGTTTCGGCAAGCAATAGGTGAAGGTTGGGTGCCCGAAGGGGCCACCGTCACCATTCGCGATGGCCGTCCGGCCATTCCCATTTTGGCGGAGCATAAGCGCAGGCTTCGGGGCTTCATCCTCGATGAGTCGGCCACGGGCCAAACGGTATTTATGGAGCCGGCCGAAGCCTTAGAAGCAGGAAACGAAATCCGCGACCTGCAACACGAAGAGCGAAGGGAGGTCATCCGTATTTTACGCGAGCTGACGCGCCACGTGCAGCAGCACCTGCCTGACCTGCGCCAGGCGTTTGACTTTCTTGGCCAGATGGACGCCATCCGCGCCAAGGCAAAATTGGCCGTGGAACTGGATGCTTCCATGCCCGTGCTGAACGAGGGACCGGTCATCCAATGGCGGGCCGCCCGACACCCGCTGCTTTTTCTGGCTTTCAAAAAAGACAGGCGCACGGTGGTTCCGTTGGATATTTCACTGACCGGCCACGAGCGGTTCCTGATCATTTCCGGCCCCAATGCCGGGGGCAAATCCGTCTGCCTCAAAACCGTGGGGCTGGTGCAGTACATGCTGCAGTGTGGTTTGTTGGTGCCCATGCATCCCGATTCCCTCATGGGTTTGTTTGACTCCATGTTTTTGGATATTGGCGACCAACAATCGATCGAAAACGACTTGAGCACATACAGCTCGCACCTGCGCAACATGCAATACTTTATCGCCCACGCGCAACCCACCACGCTGGTGCTGATGGACGAACTGGGCGGTGGTACCGACCCGAATTTTGGGGGCGGCATTGCCGAGGCCGTGCTGGATTCATTGGTGCAAAAGGGTGTGTGGGGCGTGGCCACCACACACTACTATAATTTGAAAGTGCTGGCGTCCAAAACCCCCGGCATGCGCAACGCGGCCATGCTTTTTGATGTGGAAAAGCTGGAGCCGCTCTTTCAATTGGAAATGGGCAAGCCGGGAAGTTCGTTTGCGTTGGAGATCGCCCGAAAAACCGGTTTGCAAAAACACACCCTCGACAAAGCCGAAGTGATCATTGGCAAAGAATTGATTGGCTTGGAGCAACTCATGCTAAAGGTAGAGGAAGAAAAGCGCGCGTTGCAGATGCGCCTGCAAGAGGTGGCCCAAAAAGAAGCCGAGTTGACCCGCACACTGGCGCACTACCAAACCTTGACGGGTGATTTGGAGGCCAACAAAAAAGTCATTTTGAACAAGGCCAAGGAAGAGGCGGCCAGCCTACTGCGCAACACCAACCGCGAGATTGAGAAAACCATTCGCCACATCCGCGAGAACAAGGCACAAAAGGAGGAAACCAAAAAGGTACGCGAGTCGCTCAAGGAGCTGTCAGAGCGTGTGAACGTCATCAAGCCCGCCCCACTTCCAAAACTGGCCGGGCCCATTGCCACGGGCGACCGCGTGCGCATGGCCGGGCAGGAAGTGACGGGCGTGGTACTGTCCATCAAAGGCACCCAGGCACAAGTGCAGTTTGGCGATTTGCGCTCCACCGTGAAGTTGGCCCGGCTGGAGCGCGTGGGCATCGGGGAAGCAAAGACAGCGGCAGCTAAAACCACACCTTCTCTCAACGTGATCAAACGCAACAGCCAGTTTTCGCCTTCGCTGGATGTGCGCGGCAAACGCGTGGATGAAATCATTCCCATTATGGAACGTTTTCTGGACGATGCCATCCTATCGGCCCATGGCGAACTGCGCATCCTGCATGGAAAAGGAGAGGGCGTATTGCGCAAGGTCATCCGCGATTACTTGAGAACAAATCCAGCCGTGGCTTCCATGGCCGATGAGCACGTGGAGCGCGGGGGCGATGGCATCACCGTGGTGATCCTAAAATGATCGATCGATGGACTCAATACACGCGCGTGCGCAAGCTGGTGGTATTGATTTGAATGCCAAACGAAGCTTGAAGAGGCGTGGTCTTAAAGTATGATTCGGCATCGGCCGAAAGGCCCACCCCCAATTGAAACAATCCATAGATGTTTCCGCGAATGGGAAACCGCCCGGTAACGGCTGGCTCAATGAAAAGCTGCGGGCTTTCAGGAGGCGTGCGCACAAATCCTTCGGCTTCCATGCGTGTGAAGTCTACCGCAGAGAAACGCAGGGTGGCCGCCATGTTAAACCTGCGGTTGTTTGTGCCGATGGAGGGCTGGATAAAGAAGCGCTGAAAATTGCCCGTGGCCACCACTTGTTTTTGCCCCACATCGTCAAAAAAGAAATAGTACTGCGAAGAGTGCGTGGACTTGCCCATGCCATAGCCGCCAAATACTTCGATGCGCACATTTCGGTTGGCATTGAAATAACCCAACCCGAGTTCGCCAAATTGTTGCTGGCGCGTGTAGTCAGTTTCTTTCTTGGTCATGAACGATCCGTTGGCCATCATGGCAAAGTGGTCGGTGAAGGAGTACGCGGTTTGCACATCCACGCCCGTGCCGATGGAGGCACCGAGTTGAAATTCTCCGCCTTCGCGGAACTGGGGTGTGTTGCGCACATTGGGCAGGTAGGCCTGGGCACAACTGCCCAAAACAATCGCCAATGTGAAATACCGGAAAATGCGCACAGCGTCAGGTTAAAGCCTGACGAAAGGTAACGGAAAAAGATGGAATCAAAAGCCGCTGATGGAAATCCCCGCGGTGAAGCTGTTCATTTCGGCCCCGCGTGGTCCTTTGCCGCTTTCAAACATTTCGGAAAGGTTGTAGAACACAAACCAATTAAAGCTGCCGATGCCAAAGCGCGTGTACACTCCGTACCGGATCGGGTTCAGCCCGTGGTTAAATTTGTTTTTGAGCGTTCTGCGCTCTCCATCTTCCGAGTATTTCAGCTTGGTGAACGCATCAAACAAAATGCCCACGCGGCCGCCCACGGCTACGTTGATGCTGCGCGAGATGTCTTCGGGCTTTGTATCAAACCGAAACTCCAACGGGATTTCGAGGTAATTGGCCACCAGCATGGATTTGTTAACCAGCGGAAGGTCCAGCCTGCGGGGGCTCAACAGGTTGTATTGCTCAACCTGATTGGGCGAAACCGCTCCATTGGGAAAGCTCACCAACTCCACCGTGTCGATTAGCGTGGCCCCGTCTGTAAACTTCCAACGCTCCAGACTGACACCGATGCCCGGGGTAAAACTGAATTTGGATTTGCCGAGGCGGATGGGGTATTGGTAATACATGTTCACCGTGCGCGAACCCCAGAAACCTTGGTTCCACGTGTCGGGCGCATTGAGCGCGCGGTTGATGCCCAAGTCCACGATAAAGGAACCGGGAATGTTGGGTTTGATTTTCTTTTTGGCCGTGGAGAACTCCGACTGGGCATGTCCGGCAAACGCCATCGTAGCCAAAACAAAAGCGAGGATTTTTTTCTTCATTCGTACGTTTTTCACCGGTACAACGCGCCCGCGGCACATAAATTTCGTCCAAAATAAAAACCCTAACCCACCAAAAGGACGGGTTAGGATTTCGTTCGTGGGCTCGGAGGGATTCAAACCCCCAACCTTCTGATCCGTAGTCAGATGCTCTATTCAGTTAAGCTACGAGCCCTCCCTAAAAAGGTGTGCAAATGTAGCAGAAATATTTATGCCTGCCAACTGGCTCCACGGCTCAATTTTTTGGCCAACGGGTGTACTGGTAGCGGAAATAGAAAAAGCTGCCCACGATGAGCAGGCTGCCCGCTACCGACACCACATAGCCGGCCGAGATGAAAAAGTCGAGCCAGTTCAGTTCGGACCCAAACTCTTTAAAAAGCACCACGGCCATGCTTCCCAAATACCCTACCGAATCGGCTAGGTAAATCAAAAAACCCACCGTGCTTACGATGCGGAACGTGGCGATGAGGCGATCGAAAAAAATGCTGTTGAATTGGATATAACCAAAATACAACCCCATGCCGATCATGACCATCCACAGCGTGGGGGAGATGAGCCTGTGCTGAAACAGCCACATGCCCAGCCCCACCAGCACCATGCCGGTGAGCACGATGGCGTGGTTGATCACCATGGCGCGGTAGTTGTTTTGGATGGCCATCAAACTGGCGATGACCACCAGCACCACCAGCGAGACCAGCGATTCCGTGCGGATAAAGATGCGTGTGTCCTGGATGTTCAACAGCTTGAAGATATCGGCCGAGAAGTTGCTCCGGAAGTCGCGGAAAATGGTAAGCATCATGTAGGCAAGCACCAAAAAAACCAACCCAGGCAAAAATGTCATGGCAAAGTGTAGGCGGTCCTTCCCCGTCATGGGCAATCGTTTCGTGCGCAGGGCCTCGTCTTCGGCCGAAGGGGCCGGTATTTTATCCAACAGGAAAAGAAAGATCAACAACGGCACAAAAAACAAGGCGGCAGTGACAAACGGCATCCACAGTTCGCTCACGCCCCAGGCGGCCATGGTCCATCCGCCAATTGTTTTGGCAAAGCCATCCGAAAAAATAAAACTGACCGACAAACTGGCCCCGAGCACTTCGGTGGTCTTGCGCCCTTCCAGGTAACCAAACACCATGCCCCACACCATGCCCAGGGGAAGGCCGTTCAGAAAGATGAAAATCAAACTATAGGGCGATGGGGTGAGGGCAAACAACAACCACGCCACCGTGGCAATGCTGACCATGAGTAAAATGCCCTTGGCCCGGCCGTGCGCGCCCAACTCGGACACCACCTTGATGCCAATAAATTTGGAAAGCATGTAGCCGAGCATCTGTGAAATCACCATCCACACTTTAAAAGAGGCACCGGCCCATTCGAGGCCCTCATAGGTGGCCACGCCAAACGCTTTGCGCAGGGCGAAGATGCACGTGTACAAACAAAACGCGGTGGTGGCCGTGTAGAGGCTAAACCAAAACGGGGTAGCGGTGGTAAGCCAGCGGGTGATGGGGTGGGGCGAAGTCATGCAAACGCGGTGAAGATACGAGAACAGGCGCGAATTCAACCCCGAGCCTGTCGCGCGATCGCCAAAATCAGATGAACGGAAAAATCCCCTTTTCGGGGGATGGCGAGAAACGCGGCAAAGGCAGACTTTTATGTGCGATGACCAACATCGATTACTGGTCGGTCATTTTCAGGTTTAGGGCTTAGGGCTGCGCGAACGAGCGCAGCCCTTGCTTTTTAGAGACGTTTTGCTCGTGTATGCCGGTGGAGCCAATTTTCGATTTCATCCCGTGCGATCTGCCCTTCCGCTGCTGACATAACCAATTCATATTTCTCTAGTTGTGTCGCATGGATATCCAAACCTGCCTCCAGTAGTGTCAGGCGCATTAGTACATAAGCAACTCGTTTGTTGCCATCTACAAAGGGATGGTTTTGAATCAGGCTTTCAAACACTGCGGCTGCTTTGGAGATGGGATCAGCATAAAGTTCTTTTCCGTCAAACGTTTGATAAGGCCTGGCCAACGCTGCCTCGAGCAACCCTTTCTCCCGTAGACCGACAGCTCCTCCAAATCGTTTGATCAATAAACCGTGCACCGCCAAGGCGAGCTCCACGCGGATCATTGAGACAGACGTGTCAGTAATTCTTTATCTTCTTCAAAAATTGCTTTTACCTGATTAACGGTGCGCACTGTCCATGTGCCACTTTTTTCGGCTTCGCGCAACCACGTCAATACCTCCGGGAGCATTTCGGGGGGTATGCGATCCAGCGTGCTGTTGATCTCGCTTCGTATTTCGGTAACGGGCATAGTCAAAAGTAGGAGTTTTAATCTGTCAATCCAACCGGAACTGGATCGGCAAAACCATTTTTACCCGTACGGGCTTGCCCCGTTGCTTGCCGGGATGCCACTGCGTGAGTGCGATGGCGCGCACCGCCTCTTCATCGCAACCCGCCCCAATGCCGCGCAATACCTTCACGTCCGAAGGTCGCCCATCGCGGTTTACGATAAACTCGACAAATACCTTTCCTTCCACGCTGAGTTGTTTGGCCCGCTTCGGGTACACCAGCGTTTTTTGAAGTTGCTTGTAAAAGGCTTGATAACCGCCCACCGGTTCAGCTTGCTTTTCCGGGAAAGCCGTCACGATCTCCATCGTGTCAGCGGGTATTTCAAGTGTGCCGAAGTCGATCGATCCCGTGCCTTCCTGCCCGAGGTCAATCATCGGCTCCAGGGGCTGATCGGTTTCGCCTGTTTTGGTTTCAATGATGTTCGCATTGATTCCGGGTGCGCTGCGTTTGGATGGCGCGGGGATTTTGGCGGGCGGGGTCGCCTCGGCAACATACACTTGTCTAACGACCAAGGCTTCGTCCTTAATCGGCTCGTAGTGACGCAGGGGCGGGGTCATTTTGGTGGTACGCCATTCAAAGGCCATCAGCACCAAGGCAGTGCCTATGCCCAGCCCAATGGCAAAAAACAAAGGCGATTTTCGAGCGGTATCTTTCGCGGGATTTTTTTTGGGTTCCATAGCTACAGGGGTTTATCATGTAACCCCGCATGCGCAAAAAAGACACAACCTCGCTCACGGATTGATCACATCTGGTGAGGATGATAAAAGCGACACTGATTTTTCGGCAGGTTGGGTAGGCTTGGTTCGTTTTTCCCACCGGTTCAAAAAAACAATCAGCAACACCACTGCCAGGGCAATAAGAAAGTAGGTGAAGAACCTGAAAATTTTCTTCATCCGTTGCTCTTGCTTGTGGCGTTGCAGCACCGCCCCGTAGTTTCGGAAGCGGTCAGCCCCGCTGGCGGTCATCCGTTGCCTGCGCAAACGTATTTCGTGTTTACCCATGATAGCGGATTTTTAGGTTGAACCGCTCCCGCAGTTTGTCGAGTGCCCGGTACGTGCGCATTTTTGCCCCGCTTTCGGTCATATCCAAAATAAAGGCAATCTCCTTGAAATCTTTGTCTTCAAAAAAACGGAGTTCCAAAACCTGAAGCATTTCCGTGGGCAAGTCGTTCATATAGGCCAGCAAGCGCTGAACGGTTTCCTCATCCCATGTTTCTTCAGCCTGTTCAACCAGTTGTTTGACCTTCAGTTCTTCGATGCTAAAGACTTTTTTTCCTTTGTTTTTTCGGTAGTGCTTGTTGATCTCGTTGCCGGCAATCTTGTACAGCCAGGCCGAAAAGGGCACTCCGCGCGCCTCGTAGTGGGGCAACGCGTGCAGCGCATTCACGAACGTTTGCGAACACAGGTCAGCCGCGGTGTCGTCATCGTCTGTGTGGCGCAACAAATAATTGAAAATCCGTTCAAAATACCGTTCATACAAAACGCCAAAATGCCGCTTATCTTTTTTTGATCGCTCAATCAGTACTTCCTCCTCGCGGATTTCCTGCTCCGTCATGCGCGGCTTTTCACCCAATAATGCACACGTTTGGCGAAAGTCACAAGGCATGGGTGTGAGGTTTAAGGTTTTGTGGTTCAATGTTTAATGTGGTCAGTCCCTCGTTGAACCTCAAGATGGAAACATTGAACCTGGAGCCTTAACTCATGAATCTTTACACCCAGACAGTTTCCCCTTGGCACTTTACGGCAATTGCACTACTTTTTGTGCCCTTAACCCTACCCGCATGCGTCTCCTCCTTTCCCTCGTCTTCGCGCTGCTGGCCCTGCCAGCCATAGGCCAAAAGAAAAAAAATGAAACCCCGGCCGCTCCCGCACCACCCACCTCGGGCTTTGAGGCCAAGATTGCCGGCCTGCGAAAGATGCCGGGCTACTTTGAGCTTTACTACGATGAAAAGCAGGACAAGATGCTGTTGCTGATCGACAAATTCGACACCGAGTTCTTGTACATCGAGTCGCTGACGGCCGGTGTGGGGTCCAACGACATCGGCTTGGACCGCAACCAACTGGGCCGCGATCGTGTGGTGAAGTTTGAACGGAGAGGCCCCAAAGTTCTTCTTATTGAGCCCAATCAGAATTTTCGTGCCCTCAGCAACAATGCGGCAGAGCGGAAAGCCGTGGAGGAAGCCTTTGCCCAGTCCGTGTTGTTTGGCTTTACCGTGGTGGCCGAGCAGGGCACACGCGTCTTGGTGGATGCCACCGATTTTTTTCTGCAAGATGTACACGATGTGGCCGGTACGTTGCGCGCGACACAACAGGGCACTTATTCCTTGGACAGGTCGCGCTCCGCCTTCTATTTGCCCCGCACCAAAAACTTCCCCGACAATACCGAGGTGGAGGTAACCCTCACATTTACCGGACAAGCCACGGGCAACTACATCCGCTCGGTAACGCCCACGCCTGGCAGTGTCACCGTCCGCGAACACCATTCATTTGTCAAACTTCCCGACAATCAATATAAGCCACGTGTGTTTGACCCGCGGGCCGGCTATTTCTCCATTTCTTATTACGACTATGCGACACCGATATCTGAGCCGATCGAGAAGCGGTTCATCACACGGCATCGATTGGAGAAGAAGAATCCGGGTGCTGCCCTCAGCGAAGCCGTGGAACCGATTATCTATTACATGGACCCCGGTGCCCCCGAGCCCATCCGCAGTGCATTGATGGAAGGGGCGCGGTGGTGGAACCAAGCCTTTGAAGCAGCCGGCTACCAAGATGCCTTTCGCGTGGAACTGCTCCCCGAAGGCGCTGACCCAATGGACGTTCGGTACAACGTCATCAACTGGGTGCACCGCTCCACCCGCGGTTGGTCATACGGGGCCAGCGTTACCGACCCGCGCACGGGCGAGATCATCAAAGGCCATGTTACGTTGGGCTCACTCCGCGTCCGTCAGGACTTTTTGATAGCCGAGGGATTGCTGTCGCCCTACGAGACGGGAAAACCTGCATCGCCCGATATGGAGAGACTGGCGCTGGACCGGTTGAAGCAACTGGCTGCCCACGAGGTGGGCCACACATTGGGCCTCTCGCATGCCTACTCGTCCAGTTCAGAAAATCTCGCGTCCGTGATGGATTATCCTCACCCTCTGGTGCGGGTGATGGGAGGCAAAGTAAATATCCAAAATGCGTATGACGGAAAAATCGGAGCCTTCGACAATGTGTCCATCGCGTATGGCTATGCGGATGTTTCACAGGCGGCCAATGAACGCGAAGCGTTGAACGCCATCATCCAAAATTCATTAAAGGCAGGTCTCACGTTTTTGTCGGATCAAGACGCACGCCCGGCCGGGGGTGCGCATCCCTACGCTCATTTGTGGGACAACGGTGCCGATGCGGCCGAGGAACTCAATCGCGTGTTGGAAGTCCGTGCCGTGGCCGTGAAAAATTTTGGGGAGAACACCATCAAGCCGGGCACACCCATGGCGTTGTTGGAGGAGGCGTTGGTGCCCATCTATTTTTTTCATCGTTACCAAACCGAAGCGGCTGTGAAAATGATCGGGGGGCTCAACTATCGTTATGCCCTTCGCGGGGATGGTCAGCCCATCACCGAGTTTGTGCCGCCCGCCAAACAGCAAGCCGCCTTGGAGGCACTGCTGAAAACGGTACGGCCCGAGACGCTGAAACTTCCCGAGCCGTTGTTAAAAATCATTCCTCCGCGGCCGCTGGGTTATCAGCGCCACCGCGAACTGGTCAAGATAAAAACCGAGTTGACGTTTGACCCGCTAGCCGCGGCCGAAACCGCTGCCGACATGACCTTCGGACTCTTGTTCCATCCCGCCCGCGCCAACCGGTTGATCGAATACCACGCGCGCGAGGCATCACAGCCATCGCTGGAAAGCGTATTGGACAAGACAGTCGCGGCCGTGTTGAAGGCAACACCCCGATCGGGTATGGAGGCGGCCGTGCAACAAAGTGTGCAGTACGCCTGGACAACCAATCTAATCAAATTGGCAAACCACGCCACGGCCTCTGCCCAAACAAAAGCCATCGCCCAAGCCAAACTAAAACAGCAGCAGGCATGGCTGGCGGAACGCGCGCGCCTCAGTACCGATGGCGACTGGAAAGCGCACTATATGTTCCTTGCCACGCTCATGGGCCGCAGCGTAGATACGCCCGAAGTGTTCAAGACCGAGGCGGCATTGCCTCCACCGCCCGGGCAGCCCATCGGCATGATGTGCGAGGCGGATGAAACACCCGATCGGAAATAAACAGGCGGTTAGGATTTTAATAGAAAAATAGCCTACCTTTTAAACGCATTTTAACAGTACTCGATCCTATTCACAAACCGTATATACAATGAACCTGAACATTGACGCTGAGAAGGAACTCACGTACGATGCCATCGTGGTCGGCACGGGCATCAGCGGAGGCTGGGCCGCCAAGGAACTCACCCAAAAAGGGCTCAAGACCTTGGTGCTGGAGCGCGGCCGCAACGTGGAGCATCCCAACTACCCTACGGCCACCAAAGACATTTGGGAGTTTGAAAATGCCGACCGGCCCACACAAGAAGATTTGAAACAACAGGGCGTACAGAACCGCACCGGCTACACCGTGCGCCAATCCACCAAGCATTGGTTTGTCAATGATTTGGAAAACCCGTACACCGAAAAAGAAGGCAAGCGCTTTGACTGGATGCGTGGCTATCATGTGGGGGGGCGTTCCATCATGTGGGGCCGCCAAAGCTACCGGTGGTCGCCCATGGATTTTGAAGCGAACGCCAAAGAAGGCATTGCCGTACCCTGGCCGTTGAGCTACAACGAAATCGCGCCTTGGTACGCGTATGTCGAGAAGTTTGTGGGCATCAGCGGCCAAGCCGAGAACTTGCCCCAGTTGCCCGACAGCGTATTTCTTCCTCCCATGGAATTGAACTGCGTGGAGAAAGAGGTAAAGAAAAGCATGATGGACAAGTTTGGGCGCATGCTGACGATCGGTCGCGTGGCGCACATCACCGGCCCGCTCTCGCACAACGAAAGTGCACAGCGCGGCAATTGCCAATACCGAAACCTTTGCAGCAGAGGATGCCCGTACGGAGCCTACTTCAGCAGCAACTCGTCCACCTTGCCCGCGGCCGCCAAAACAGGCAATATGACACTGCGGGCCAACTCCATTGTTTATGAGTTGATCTACGATGAGCCATCCGGGAAAGCCAAAGGCGTAAAAGTATTGGATGCCGAAACGGGTGAGCAACTGGAGTTCCATGCCAAGGTCGTATTCTTGTGTGCGTCCACGATGGGCTCCACCTATATTTTAATGAACTCCAAGTCCACGCGCTTCCCCAACGGACTGGGCAACGACAGTGGCGAATTGGGGCACAACATCATGGATCACCATTTGGGCGTAGGGGCCGGTGGCGAATACGATGGTTTTGATGACATGTACTATGCCGGCCGCAGGGCCAATGGCGTATACATACCGCGCTACCGCAACATAGGCAAAGACAAACGCGACTACCTGCGTGGTTTTGGCTATCAGGGAGGTGCCGGCCGTCAGGGATGGGGCCGCATGGTGGCCGAAGCCAGCTTTGGCGCAGGCCTAAAAGAAGCCGTAACCAAACCCGGCAAATGGACCATGGGCATCATGGGCTTTGGCGAAGTGCTGCCCGACCACCGCAACTACGTGGAGATGAACTACGACAAAAAAGACAAGTACGGGTTGCCCACGCTCACCTTTGACACGGAGTTTCATGAGAACGAAACAAAAATGCGCGTGGATATGAAAAACGATGCGGCCGAAATGCTCGAAGCGGCAGGCATCAAAAACATTTATACCTATGACAACCCCACCGGCTTGGGCTTGGGCATACACGAAATGGGCACGGCACGCATGGGCAAAGACCCCAAAACGTCTGTCTTGAACAAATACAATCAGGTACATGCTTGCAAAAACGTGTTTGTGACGGACGGCTCCTTTATGACCTCCGCTTCGTGCGTCAACCCTTCGCTTACCTACATGGCCTTTACCGCCCGGGCCGTTGATTATGCCGTTCAAGAATTGAAAAAACAAAACCTATAACACCATGAATAGGAGAGAAGCATTGCAGCGTACCGCCCTCGTGTTGGGCTATGCCATCAGCGCCCCCGCGCTCATGGGCATATTGAACGGGTGCAAAGCCGCGCCCGAACTTACATACACCCCCTCGTTCTTTACCAAAGAACAAGCCGAGACGGTGAGCGAACTGGCGCAGCTCATCATCCCCAAAACCGATACGCCTGGAGCCAAAGAAGCAGGCGTGCCAGCCTTCATTGACCAAATATTGAAAGAGTGTCACTCACCCGAAGATCAGCAACGCTTTCTAACGGGCCTGGCCGAGTTTGAGGCCGACATGAAGGCTTCCTTTGGCGACACCTTTGTCTATCTGGATCCTGAAAAGCAAACCGAGGGCTACCGCAAACACCACGATCCGGCCGCGGAGGCCGCCCGGGCAAAGTCATGGGAACCCAAACCCTTTGTGTTGATGGTTAAGGAATTGACGTTGTTGGGTTTCTTCACCAGCGAGCCGGGCGCTACCCAAGTGTTGCAATACGAAGCAGTGCCGGGCCGATACAACGGATGTGCCCCCTTGGCCGAAGTAGGCAAGACCTGGGCATCGTAACACGTTCCCTCGCACCGTATCAGTACAACACCCGTCATGTTACACATGGCGGGCGTTTTTTTTATGAACGGCCAAAGGCAGGGTTGACTTTCTGCAACGAAAAGATAAATGGAGCAGAAAGAGACGGTACCTTTATCTGGCTATTTTCGAGGCGATATAGGAGGCCGCCTGTCCGATGGTTTGCATTTTCTCGGCATCATCATCGGGTATTTTGATGTCAAACGTTTGCTCAAACTCCATTACCAACTCGGCATAGTCCAGGGAGTCGATGCCCAAATCGCGCACAAAGCTCGCATCCGGAGTGATTTCGGATTCAGGAATGCCCAGCTTGTCGATGAGAATAGTGGCGATTTTCTTTTGTACGTCTACCATGGTCACAAAGCTACGTGAAAATTCAAAATTCAAGGTTCAAAATTTTCTTTCTGCCTGCAGAACCAGTCCATTGATACACAAGGCATCTCTTTCTGAATTTCGAATCTTGAATTTCGAATTTTGGATATTGAATCTTGAATTTACTACTATCGCAACAGCACCACGCCCCCGCGTTGCTCCTGCACTCCGTTTTCTGGACGGAAGCGGTTCACATACCGGACCACATACGCATAGGTGCCCGAAGGCAAAACCGCACCGGTGTTGTTGTACGTGCCATTCCATTGAAAGAAGCGGTCTTTGGATTCAAACACCAATTCGCCCCAGCGATTGTAGATCAAAATCTGAAAATCATCGGTGATGAAGAAGCTAAACACATTGAATGCGCGGTTGGGTGCCTGCTGACTGGACGGGCGGAAGGCCGTGGGCGCCACAATGCGCGGCACGCAGTCGTTCACCACATCGGCCCGGTCGCGCGACACGCAGCCAAACGTGTTGGTGATGTCCACTTCAAAAAGGCCCGGGGCATCGGCCGTGAGCACGCGGGTGGTGATGCCCAAGCTCACCTGGTCTTTAAACCACGCATAGCTTTGAAAGGCACCGGGGTCCAGATCCACGCGCGAGGTTTCCGGGTCCGGGTTTTCGGCATCGGCACAGATAAGGGCACGCTCGGGCAGATCGCCCAATGGCACGGGGGCTTTGGTGATGGTGATGTCGTCCTGGGCGCTGCACCCGTTGCTGGTGACGATGGCCGTATAGGTGCCGTTGCTGGTTTGGTTGGTGACAGCCGCGTTGTCGATGACCTGGTTGTTAAACCGCCATTCGTAGGTGACGCCCGTGGTTACGTTAGACGACACTTCCAAACGGAAGGGCTGATTGTTGTCGCAGGGAGCGGTAGGCAAGATGGTGGCCGTGATGGGGCCAACGATGGTGACCGGTTTCACAGCCGACCGCACGGGACATGCACCGAGTGCCGAACTGATGATTTCCACCTGGTAGTTACCATCGTCATTCACCCCCAAGGAAATAGACCGCCCCGAATTGGGCAGAGGAGTTGCGGATCCATTTAGATACCACCGATAGGTAAAGTTGCTGCCGGCCGGTGTGGCGGTAAGTGTTATTGCATCAGCGCATCCATCGGGCACCACAAAGTCGGGCACCACGGGCACGGGTATCGTTACCGTTACCGATTGGGTGTTGGGGCATTGCCCCGCGGTGGAAGGCGTAACCGTTACGTCATACGTAAATGTGCCGGGCGTGGCGGATACCTGAATCGAGGAATTGGTTGTTGACCCTTGAATATTGGGTCCGCTCCAGGCGTACGAAGCTCCTGCTACCGGAAACACCCCGATGGTGCGTGCGGTGGGACTCGAACAAAAATTGTTGAGATCAAAATTGAAGGCGATGGGCGGATCCACGGTTACGGCCAGTTGGGTCGTGGACACGCACCCGGCCGAAGTAGCCTCTACGGTATAGCTTCCGGCTGGCAATTGGATCGTTCGATTGGCGGGTTGGCTGGCGAACGTCAAGTTTACGGGGGTGCCGTTGATTTGAGAACCGGTTACCCGATAGGTAAAAGGTGCTGCGCCTCCGGTCACCGTCAGGTCAACATTGACGGGGGCGCAGGTATTGGTTTGCGCTGCTGCCAGCGTAAAATTGGGGTTGGAGACACCCACCGTTTGCAACGTGGCGCATTGCGATATCTGATCGGTAACCACAATGGCATAGGTACCGGCTGACAGAATAGCTCCGGTGTTCACGGTAAAGGCATTGGGTCGATCCACTCCGGGAGGTACGGCTACAGGCCCCGAAACGGTGTAGGAAAAGGGACCCGTGCTCACACCATTTTCCGTGAAGCTGAAACTTCCGGTTGACGCACCGCAGTTGGGATTGACGACAGGACCCAGACTAATGGAAGGAGAAGGATTAATGGTATATGTTTTTGAGTCGGAGGTGGTGCAGGTGGTTACAGCATCAGTGACTTGGACGGTGTAAGTGAACTGGCCGGGTGTACTGGTATCTACAACCTGAATAGAATTGCCCGTGCTACTGACTGCCCCACTCCAAACAATAGTCAGGCCGGCATTGCCCGCATCCAACGCAGGCGTAGGTGTGTTTTCGCAAAGGGTAAGGTCAGGCCCCAATTCGACTTGCGGACGGTTGTCGACCAAGATAGATTGCGCGGTGGAGGAACATCCGGTGTTGATATCGGTATTGGTCACTCCGTACGTGCCTTGTTGGCTGACAAATAACGTGCGTGTCGTTTCGCCCGTAGTCCATACGTGTGTGATGTCAGGCGTACCGGGTTGGTTCGCGTCCAAGGTAATATTGCCTGTACACAAGGCCGCGGCCGGAGGGATGCTCGGAGGTGCGGGAGGATTGAACATTTGAATGGGGCGTGTCAGCAACGTGTCCAAACCACAACGGTTTGTCATGGACAAATTGACCAAAAATACCACCGGGCTAACAGCGGGTGTTGGGTTGACATACGTGTGTGTGGCGCGCACGCTGTCCTGTACGGAATTCCCATCGCCAAACGATAGCGTCCACCGGTCAATAGGATCCGTAGGAGCGACATCAAATTGAGTGGGTTGGCCAAAGCAAAAGCCAGCGATGGTCAAGGCAGGCCCGCCTGGGGCATTGCCGGTACTTTGAACAAAGTTGGGCAATCCCAAACGGCTTTGGGTGCCACTGGCTAAGGTGAACCCATTGAAATTAAAGACTGACAAATCAGTAGGCTCATCGCCTGCATTTACCTGAATGGTACCCAATACGCTGCTGTTGTTGATGGCAACGTACACCTGTCCATCGGGGCCCGTTTCGATCGCGCCCAACTCAGCCGTATTTTGCACGCGCTGTCGAAAAAAAACCTGATCCAACGAGTCAATAAAATACTCCACAATTTCAGAGGGTGGCCCTTTGATAGTGGCAAACAGACGGTTCGCAGAAAATTCTACCCCGTAGACTTGTCCGTTCGAAGGACTCAGATCAATCGGGCGGAAGTTGGTAAGCCGACCGGTGGAATCCACAAGTGTGAACAATTCCAGAAAATTGCGGGTGGGTGATTGGGACAACGCCACGGCCACTTGACTGCGGCCACCCATCTTGATGTATCCCTCGCCTTGTGTTGTGGGTGAAAAGCCGTGATCCGAACCGATAGAAGTAAAAACCGGATCGCCAATGCCCGTGGGCGTGATGGGGTAGGCGCGAAAAACATTGTTGCCGAATTCATGTGCAATGAGCCACTGACCATTGGAGGTGACGCGCTCCGTGCTGCGCGTAAATAGCGTGATGTTCTTTTGTACAATGTCGCCTTTGCCGCTATTCAGTTTCAAATCAAACAACGAATAGCTGAGCCTATAACCCGATGCGCCATTGACGGCTTGCGTAGTGAAAATGTAGTAGAGCGTTTCATCGCCCGGCACGGGTACGATGAGAGCACTTTGCGTAGAGAGCGGATCGCCCCCAATGCCGTTGTCCACTTCGGTGTCGTCTTCGTCAAAAACGCGGTCGCCATCGGTATAAAAAATCACATCGCCATTGCGGTCGCATACGATGGCCACGCCTTCTGGGGCATTAAGCGTACGCGTGCCCGCGGGTAAGGCTACCGGAGGTTGTACGTTGAAGTCGATGCCTGCGCGGTTGCCAAAGTACCAGATGTTAAAACGCTGGTCTTGCAATCCATATTCACGCACGTTTACACCGGCATAACCCGAGCATCCTCCGGCATCGGTAACCACCACATAATAGTAGCCGGCAGAATCGGGGGTGAGTGTATTGCCTGTATCACCGTTAGACCAAACAACCGAGGTGGGCGTTCCTCCGCTCACTTGTAGCTGCACAGAAAAAGGCGTTGGACTGGATGAGCCCCTAGGAGGCGGAAACTCCGAACGGCAGGCGGTTGTATCGGGCACCAACTGCAACTGCAAGGGAAATGCATTGATGGTTACCGGTTGCGAGACGGTGGTTGGTTGGCCTTGAAAAAACGCGGTGAGCGAAACGTTGAACGTGCCTGCTGCCCCATAGGTATGGATCGGGCTCCAGTTGCCGGAGGTTTCGCCATCGCCAAAATCCCAGCGCAAGCTGTCGGCCGCGGGCGTGACGGTCGGGAAAAAACTGACCGGATTTCGCTCGCATGCGCCCGCAAAAGTAAACGCCACATTGAGAATCGGGTTGCTAAACGGAACGAACGAAGGAAACTGAGTGCCGTTGAAATTGATGCTGCCAAACGGCAGCGCCTCGTAGTCCACCTCGCTGGCCACGGTGTCCGTGTCAGTAAAGCGGCCCACCAAAAATGGCCCACCATTTACCGCCTGGTACAGGTGATACATGGCACTGTCGGGGCCATACTGCAGGCCATAGCTTCGAAACGGGGGCGTGGAAAACAGGGGTGCAAGCGAGATCGTTGGATCTTGGGTGTCAAATTGAAAAACATTGGCGGGCGTGGTGCCATCGCCATGACGCGAGAGGTATAAATACTGTCCGGCAAAGTCCCACTCGATGTCATAAAATGCCTGATTGCCCACCGAGGGGAAGCCCGAATTAAAGACCACCTGGTTCAGCGAAAACGTGCCGGCATTGTTGTCAAAGTCGAGAATGACAGCATTGGTATTCGGGTCTTGCGGGGCCACGGCCAAGCGGCCGGTGGCTGCGTGATAGGCAAAGTGGGCCACGGACGTAGCTGGCAACCCGGCCAGCGTACTGTTGGTAGTGGTAAACGTGCCGGGCGGTGGCGTGTAGGAAGTCGCTTCAATGCGGGTGGCCGAAAAAGTGTTCGTCCCGTTTTGATGTGTGATCAACCAGAAGTCGGTGCCGTTGGCATGCGGCACGGTAATCATCCCTTCCGACCGGTTTGTCAACCCGATGGCGGACACGGTACCTTCGCCTTCACCCGCGGAAGGGGCGGGGAAAATCGAGCTCCCCGGAAGGGACATGTCAACGATCAATCTGCGCACGGTGCCTCCGGTGGTAAAGTTGGCGCTGTTGGCAAACACAAAATATTTATTCGGTTGGCCCGGGATGGGTGTCACGGCCACCGGTTGATTGCCTCCGGTAAACCCGCCCAGTCCCGCGGTGTTGGTCATCACTTGCCGGTTGGCATCATAGACCACATTGCCATCGGAGTAAAACAACGGATTGCCGTTGGTGATGTCGGTGACCACCACGGCACCGGCTGTGCCAAAAGGGGTTTGTTGATTGGTGACCAGCGAAGGCGTATTGTTGCCGCGGTCGAAGCGGATGCCCTGCACCGAATTGCCAAAATACCAATTATGTGCCGACAGGGTTTGGGCCTGTGTGTGATGGGCGATGCAAAGCCAGGCGGCCACCCCCCACATGATCACTTTTTTATTTATCCAGTTTTGCCGATTGCTGTGCATAAATTTCCTCAACGTAGTACGGGTTCGGTTTGTGCCAAATTTAAAAACGCCCAAGACCCACTAAAGTATACAATTTGGCCGAAAAAATCGTTAGGTAAACGAGCGCGTCATGCGTATTCGATGATGCGCCATTTTTATTCCTTCAATTTATACCGTTAATTTGCTCACGGCAGGATAAGTAAATGCGCATCGCACGGATTTTTACAGGAGCTTGGTTGGCAGTTATGCCATGGGTGGCGTGGGCGCAAGATCCGCAGTTCTCACAGTTTTATGCCGCACCCCTCTACCTGAATCCGGCCTTTGCCGGTTCCACGGGGCAAACGCGCTTTGGCATCAACTACCGCAACCAATGGCCGGCCATCGATGCCAACTTCAATACGATTTCGGCTTTTTGGGATACGTACATCGAAGACAAGAACAGCGGGGTGGGCGTGCTGCTGGTGCGCGACCGCGAAGGCATCTTGGGCTTGCAGTCCATCAGTTTGGCCGCACAGTACTCATATGACTTGCGCCTCACCAAGGGGCTGTCGCTGCGGCCCGGTTTTCAGGCGGCTGTGTTTAACCGCTCCATTAATTTCGACCGGCTCACCTTTGGCGATCAGTTTGATCCCAACACCGGGGACTTCATCAATCCGCAGTCGGCCGAGGGCTTAAACACCGGGCAGTCTAAATTTTTTGGTGATATCTCGGCCGGTGCGTTGCTGTACAGCCACCGTGCTTGGCTGGGTTTTGTGGCGCACCACCTCACGCAGCCCAACCAATCGCTGGTGGGCGAGCGCAGCCAGTTGCCGATGAAGTTGTCGGCCCACGCGGGCTTCAAGTTTTTTTTTCGCCCGGGCGAGATGGGGCAGGGCTTTTATACCAAAGAGCAAGAGCGAAGTGTGGCCCCGGCCGTGCAGTACCGACACCAGGGTCCCTTTGATCAGTTGGACTTGGGATTGTATTTCACGTTTGAGCCCATTGTGATCGGCACGTGGTACCGGGGCGTGCCCTTCAAGACCGTGAACGGGATACCCAATAACGAATCGTTGGTGTTGTTGGTGGGCTTCACCAAAAAAGGCCGCAAAGATGTGCTAAACATCGGGTACAGTTATGATTACACCATCTCCCGGTTGGGCGCGGGCAGTGGGGGCGCCCACGAGTTCAGTTTGGTCTATTCCTGGAGCACGCGCAATCCGCGCAAGCCGCCCAAGGATAAGTTGATGATTCCGTGCCCGGATATTTGATCTACTTGAGAAATTCAAAAATCAACATTCGAAATTCTCTTCTCTGTTCTTCCGTTTCGTGCACGGGCAAGGAAAGTAATTTGTGTGAATCCGGGAAAGATGTCGGGTTGGTTGACGTTTTTGTCGGTACGATAAAGTGGCTGACGTTTGTTTTTGTGTCCATCCCGCTGGCGGTGCAGGCACAAGCCACCTGCGCATGCAGCAACGATTTCGTGTTTGTGAGTAACTATCTCGAGCATCATTATTCCGGTTTTGCTACCAATGTTACTCCGGACAACCGTCAAGCCTATCAGGCGCACAAAAAGCAACTTACTGAAAGCGCAAGTCAGCCACTCAATCATTTCGAGTGCTTGGCCCTGCTGAAGGAATACACCCGGTTTTTCAAAGACCGGCATTTGAGCATTTCGCTGAACTCCGCGGCAGTACTTATTGATGAGTCTTCGCCAGAGGCCGTTCGGCAATTCAAAGAAAGTGAAACGTTTGTGCAACACGAGCGGATCGCATTTGACTCGGCCACGCTGTGGCAACGGCTGGCCAATAGTACCGATCCGGTTGAAGGTATTTATGAAGACGAAACCTACCAAGTGGCCGTACTAAATGACCCCAATCAACACCGCGACTACTATGGGATCATCACCCGGAGTAAAACCCTACTATGGGAGAAGGGACAAGTGAAATTGACGTTGAAAAAAATTACTGACAGCACCGCGAGCAGCGTGTTGTATATGCGCAACCACTTGGCGAATCCTTCGGTGGTTTCGATGGCCGATCCCGTCCCAGCTTTGCTGAGCGGCAGTGTCAAGATTTTTCCAACTGAGTCGGGCAGTCCGACAAAGCCCTCATACAGACATCCAACCGTCAACCGTTGGTTTTACTTTGCACCACTGGACGACCAGACCCATTATTTGTATATCGGTACGTTTGAAGGCTCGCTGCGGGGCCGGTTTGATTCGGCCTATCGGGCCATCAAGCCCTTGATTTTGTCAAAACCCCAGTTGATTGTGGACGTGCGCGACAACGGAGGCGGCAGTGACGGTTGCTGGCAAGACCTGGCCCGGTTGCTTTACACACAGCCCTATCCGTATGATCAGTGGGAGGTTTTCGCGTCTTCGGAAGTCATCAAGCGCTATCAGGAGCGCTTGGCAGTCATGCGGCAAGACAGCCAATCGTTTGGCCCGGGCGTGATTGATCATTTTGAAACGATTATCAAGAAGTTGACGAAAGCCAGACCCGGTACGTTTGTATCGCTGGGGCATGCAGGCACACACCGCGAGCCGAAAGTGTATGGCACGCCCACAAAAGTGATCGTTATGTTCAACCGGCAATCGGCTAGCGCAGCCGAGGGGTTTATCCTGGCCGCTTTGAAGAGTCAAAAAGTACTGACCTTTGGCGAAAACTCAGGTGGGTACATTTCTTATGGTAATATAATGTCGGTCGATACGCCCTCGGGTTTTCGTCTGAGCAGTGCCACCAACCGGGTGCTGGCCCGCACCCGTTACGAACAAACCGGTATTCCCCCACAGGTGGGGGCGGTGGATGGCGAAGATTGGGTGGAACAGGCAAGGCGGCTGTGGGACAAAATCACATGGCCAACGAAATGAGTTGCGTGGGCCGTAGCAAATCCTGCTTGTTGAGGTCTTGTGGACTGGCTGCGGGAGTTCCCACCACTGTGAATACTTTGCTATTTTGCGTGGTATTTTATCGTTCATGAGCCGTATCCAATTCAATAAACACGTGGCCCCCCATTTGGTGGCCGTGATCGTATTCGTAGCCATCACCGTTTTTTTCTTCAGCCCTGTTTTTTTTCAGAACAAGACGCTCAGCCAGGCGGACATCACCCAGTTTCTGGGTGGCAGCAAATCGCTGCGCGACTACCGCGAAGCCACGGGCCAGGAAGGCCTGTGGGCGGCCAACATGTTTTCAGGCATGCCAGCTTATTTGGTCAGCGTGCAGTGGAGCGATGGCCCCGTGGTGTGGGCCAAAAAGATCATGACGTTGTTTTTGCCACACCCCATCAACAATATTTTTCTGGCCTTTATCAGTTACTATATTTTGTTGTTGAGCTTTCGGTTGCGACCCTATTTGGCCCTGGCCGGGGCGTTGTCGTTTGGGCTCAGTACCTACATGATTATTGGGTTGGCCGCAGGCCACAACGCCCGCATCGGTGCGGTGGCGCTGATGCCGTTGGTGATGGCGGGCATCCACCTGGCCTTTTCGGGGCAGCGGCTGCTGGGGCTGACAGTCACCTCGCTGGGGCTTTCATTGCACTTGCGTGAAAACCATTTGCAGATCACTTATTACCTGTTGCTGATCGTGTTGGGCTATGGCCTTATGCAGTTGATCGTGTCATGGCGAAACAGGCAGTTGCCGGCTTTTGCCCGGTCGCTGGCGATGTTATTGCCGGCTGCCGTCATCGCGGTGGGCACCTTCTTCGGGCCCATGTGGGCCATTACGGAGTACACGCGGTTCTCCATCCGGGGCCCCTCCGATTTGACCACCGCTTCGCAGCAAGCCGTGTCAGACGGGCTGAGCAAAGCATATGCCTTTCAATACAGCAATGGCGTGGCGGAGCCGCTCAGTTTGCTCGTGCCCAACGTGTATGGTGGCTCTGCGGCCCGCTCCTTTGTGGAAGATACCGAAAGCAACACCTACAAAGCGTTGGTCAACTCGGGCGACAATGAAGTGGCAAATCAACTGGCCCGGTACGCCAGCCATTACTGGGGCGATACGGGTGCGGCCTACTACGGGGGGGTTATCGTATTCTTTTTGTTTGTGGTGGGATTGGCCTTTGCGCAACGGCAATATATCGCCTGGTTGTTGCCGGTAGCGGTCTTCGGGGTATTGCTCAGTTGGGGCAGCACGCTCGACTCGTTCAACACGTTTATGTTTGACTATCTCCCGGGCTATAACAAGTTCCGGTCGGTTACGTTTGCCATGATCCTTCCGCTTTTTGCCATGCCGCTGTTGGGCTGGCTGGGGTTGGAAGCGCTGTTGCAGCGCGGCTGGAATGCCGAAGTGCAACGGAGGTTGATTTTTGTGGGGGCGGGCACGCTGGGTGTTTGTTTGTTGCTGCTGCTCATCGGGCCGGGCTCTTATCTTCGGAGTTTTGAAACGCAGTTGCCACCGTGGTTCCGGGCCGCCTTGGTAAAAGACCGAGCTGCGCTTTTTTCGGGCGATGTGTGGCGCGCGCTTTGGATCATGATCATCACCGGTGGCGTATTGTTTTTGTCGCTGCGCCAGTACCTCAAGCCTGTGTTTTTGCCGGCCGTGTTGACGGTGGTGATGGCGGCCGATCTGTTTATCGTGAGCAAACGTTTTTTTGACGAGGGCAACTACCAACGCAAGCGCGAAGCCAAGTTCGAGGCCTCGGCTGCCGACCAGGCCATTCTGCGAGACAACGGAAATTACCGCGTGTACAATCTGAGTGGCACCATGGCAGAGGCTGTCACCTCCCATTTTCACCGCTCGGTGGGCGGCTACCACGGGGCCAAGTTGAGGCGCTATCAAGAGCTATATGACTCTGTGCTGGCCCCGCAAACCAACCAGTTGATATCCGGTTTGCAACAAGGCGATGCGGATTTTGCCAAACTGGGTGGCCTCAACATGCTCAACATCAAATACATTAAATATGGCGATGAGGCCAACAACGTGATTCCCAACGAAGCTGCCCTGGGTGCTGCGTGGTTTGTGCAGCGCATCGATAAAGTCTCTTCGGCCAATGACGAGTTGGCCGCCCTAAAGACAGCGGACACACGCCACGTGGCTGTGATCGATCAATCGCGCATGCGTGTGGGCGATGTTGGCTACGACAGTACTGCCCGCATCGACCTCCTTTCTTTCAAGCCTCATGAGATCGTGTATCAAGCCACCACCTCGGTAGCCGGGTTGGCTGTTTTTTCGGAGATATTTTATCCAAAAGGATGGACGGCAGACATCGATGGAAAAGAAGTGCCGATCGTGCGGGCCAATTATGTGTTGCGGGCCTTGGAGATACCGGCCGGCAATCATACCGTTACGTTTCGCTTTGAACCGGCTGCCTATGCAGTAGGTAATCAAGTAACCATGGCCAGTTCATGGTTGCTCGTGCTGTTGGTAGCCGGTGGGTTGGTGTGGAGTGGGAGGAAGGCTTTGTAATGTACGTGTGATGGTATGACATCCTCCATAGATCAGTTCTTCAAGAACTTCTTTCACCAGACACCCCAGTTGTTCACCGCCCCCGGCCGTATCAACCTCATCGGGGAGCATGTGGACTACAACGAAGGCGTGGTGATGCCCGCTGCCGTCAACTATTCGTTTACGTTTGCCATGGCGGCCGGCCAGTCGGACAAATGCAATGTTTTTGCGCACGATCTTCCGGAAGGACTTTCCTTTTCCATCTACGACCTGAACCCCGGGGAAACCTGGGTCAACTACCTGATGGGCGTGTTGGATGGGTTTATGCGCAGAGGGGTAACCCTGCGCGGGGTAGATGTGGTGTTTGGGGGCAATGTACCCTCGGGGGCGGGGATGTCGTCATCCGCTGCGCTCTGCTGCGGGTTTGCCACGGGTCTCAACCATCTTTTTGCCGCGGGGTTTGGCAAGCTGGAGTTGGCGCGCATCGCGCAATATGCCGAACGGGAGTTTGCCGGGGTCAACTGTGGATTGATGGACCAATATGCCAGTCTGTTTGGCGAAGCAGATTCGTTTTTGCTGTTGGACTGCCGAACACTGCAACACGAGCCCATACGGTTCCCATCGGGCGATGTTGAGATTCTGCTCATTGATTCCAAAGTCAAACACACACTGGCCTCCACCGCCTACAACCAGCGCAGACAAAACTGCGAGGAAGGCGTGCACGTCCTTCGGCAGAAGTTTGCAGACGTGCGTTCGCTTCGCGATGTGACCCCCGCCATGCTTGCCGCGGTACGCGGCCAACTGAGTGACGAGACGTTTTTACGTTGTTCGTATGTGGTGGGGGAGATGCAACGCGTGCAAAAGGCCGCCACGGCCCTGCGAACCGGTGACCTGACGGCCACGGGCGCTTGGATGTATGAAACGCATGAAGGGCTGAGCCGCCAATACGAGGTGAGCTGTGCCGAACTTGATTTTTTGGTGGCGTTGGCCGCGGCTGAAAAAACGTGGGTGCCCGGGGCGCGTCTGATGGGCGGTGGCTTTGGGGGGTGTACCATCAACCTGGTGAAACGGCCGCACCGGCACGCGTTCATCGAGAAAGTACGGCACAATTATTTTGCGCAATTCAAAAAAGAACCTGACTTTTATTCGGTAAAGCTGGAAGCGGGCGCACGGCCCATTGCCTAACCCAAACCTAACACCGTCCACACATGGAAAAACTCACCGGTCTCGATTACACGATTTTCTTCATCTACTTCGTCATTGTTTCGGTCTACGGCTATTGGGTGTACAACCGCAAAAAGCGCGAACAACTGGATTCGAAAGATTTCTTTTTGGCCGAAGGATCGCTCACGTGGTGGGCCATTGGCGCTTCGCTCATTGCCTCCAATATTTCGGCCGAGCAGTTCATCGGCATGTCGGGCAATGGATTTAAAATGGGGCTGGCCATTGCCGCCTACGAGTGGATGGCCGCGGCCACGCTCATCGTGGTGGCCGTTTTCTTTTTGCCCATCTACCTCAAAAATAAAATCTATACCATGCCGCAGTTTTTGCGGCAGCGGTACAACGGTACGGTCAGTATGATCATGGCCATCTTTTGGTTGTCGCTGTACGTGCTTGTCAACCTGACCTCTATTTTGTTTTTGGGAGCCCTTGCGGTGAGCACCATTTCGGGGCTGAACTTTACGCTGTGCATGGTTTTTTTGGCCGCCTTTGCCATCGTCATCACGCTGGGCGGCATGAAGGTGATTGGCTACACGGATGTGATACAGGTATTCTTTTTGGTGCTGGGCGGTTTGGCCACCACCTACTTGGCGTTGAACATGGTGTCCGATCAGTTTGGGCAGACGGGCATGATCAACGGATTGAATTTACTGTTTGCGGAGGCAGGCGATCATTTTGATATGATTTTTGACCGCACGCAGGAGCATTATTTGAGTTTGCCCGGTCTGTCGGTATTGATTGGTGCAATGTGGGTAGTCAACCTCAACTACTGGGGCTGCAACCAGTACATTACACAGCGCGCCTTGGGTGCCGACTTGAAAACCGCCCGGACGGGTTTACTTTTTGCTGCCGGATTAAAAATGTTAATGCCTGTCATTGTGGTGTTGCCCGGTATTGCCGCCTATGTGCTGTGGAAAAACGGCCTGTTCCAAACCGAGATGTTGAAAGATGGCGAACTCATCCAGGACAACGCCTATCCCGTTTTGCTCAATTTGCTCCCGTCCGGATTGAAGGGCTTGTCGTTTGCCGCCTTGACCGCTGCCGTAGTGGCTTCGCTCGCGGGCAAGGCCAATAGTATCTCCACCATTTTCACGTTGGATATTTACAAAGAGCACATCAACAAAGAGGCCAAGGAACAAAATCTGGTATGGATGGGCCGCCTCGTGGTCGTGGTGGCCATGGTCATTGCCATTGGCGTGGCGCCTTTTTTGGGTATCGATAAGAAAGGCGGCTTTGAGTTTATCCAAGAGTACACGGGCTTTGTATCGCCTGGAATTTTTGCCATGTTTATCCTCGGCTTTTTTTGGAAGCGCACCACCGCACCGGCCGCCTTGTTTGCCATCATCGGTGGGTTTGCCGCCTCGGTGTTTTTCAAATTCCTCCCCGGCTTTGCGGATTTGTCGTTTTTGGAGTCCACGGGGTTTGCCGTCATCAACCCGGCATCGGGCGTTTATGAAATTCCATTCATCGACCGCATGGGGTTTGTGTTTTTGATTTGCGTCATCGGCATGGTGTTGCTCAGCTACGCTACGCCCCAGCATAAGCCGACACAGCCGTTGGAGGTAGATGCCGCCATGTTCCGCACTTCGGGCGGGTTTGCCCTGGGTGCGGGGTTGGTGCTTGTTTCCATTGCCGTTTTGTATTATGTGTTTTGGTAGGTCTAATTCTGTAAACATTTCATGAAGACAATCGATCAACTTTCATTGACGGGCAAGCGCGCCCTCATCCGCGTAGATTTCAATGTGCCCCTCGACAAGGCCTTTAACGTAACAGACGACAACCGCATCCGCGCCACCATCCCCACGCTGAAGAAAATCCTGAGCAGCGGGGGCAGTTGCGTGTTGATGTCGCACCTGGGCCGCCCCAAAGAGGGCCCCGAAGAGAAATATTCGCTTAAACATACCCTCAAAACCACCGAGGCATTGCTGGGCGCAACCGTGAAGTTTGCCGGTGATTGCATCGGAGGAGAAGCATATCAACTGTCGGCCGCATTAAAGCCGGGCGAAGTCCTGCTGCTGGAAAACCTCCGCTTTTACAAACAAGAAGAAAAAGGTGACTTGGCTTTTGCCGAAAAACTCTCCAAACATGGCGATGTGTATGTGAACGATGCCTTTGGTACCGCTCACCGTGCCCATGCCTCTACCACCATCGTGGCGCAGTTTTTTAAGGAAAAAGCTGCCGGCTATGTGATGGCGGCTGAGTTGGACAATGCCCGGAAGGTGTTGGAAAATGCGGCCAAGCCCTTTACCGCCATCATGGGCGGGGCGAAAATCTCCGATAAGATTTTGATCATTGAGCGCTTGTTGGAAAAAGTCAATCATCTGATCATCGGGGGTGGCATGTCCTATACCTTTTTCAAAGCCATGGGTGGCAGTGTGGGCAAATCGCTCGTGGAAGAAGACAAGCTGACGTTGGCCAAAGAACTGATCCAAAAGGCAAAGGCCAAAGGTGTGGAGTTGCACTTGCCCATCGACTCGGTGATTGCCGACAAGTTTGATGCCCAAGCCAACACGGCCACCAGTACAAATACCTCCATACCGGCTGATTGGATGGGGCTTGACATCGGCCCGCAGGCAAGCAGCGTTTTTGCGCGTGTGATTGAGGGATCAAAAACGATTTTGTGGAATGGGCCGATGGGCGTATTTGAAATGGAAAAATTTCAACACGGCACCAAAGCCGTAGCCGAAGCCGTGGTGCGCGCCACCGATAAAGGTGCATTTTCGCTCATTGGCGGTGGCGACAGTGCCGCGGCCGTTGCCCAGTTTGGCTTTGAAGACAAAGTAAGTTATGTATCCACGGGCGGAGGTGCCTTGCTTGAGTACTTCGAGGGCAAAGAACTACCGGGAGTAAAGGCATTGGGATAACGCCTGCGCTGTCGAATCAGGCAACCGACAAAACCCAAAGGGCATCGTATTTGATCTTGCCGTGATCGACCATCTCGCGGAGGACTTCCATAAATAGGTCTTGGTCTTTGGGTGCCACGGCCTGCTCCAGTTCGTCTACCGGCTGGGGCTTTTGGCTAAGCACAAACAGAATCTGCGATTCATAGTCTTTGAAGGCATGGAGGTTGTCTTTCTTTTTGCGGGCAAGGCACACATCGCAAATGCCGCAGGAAGCAAAGGTTTCTTCCCCAAAATAATCCTGGATCACCTGCATGCGGCAGCGATGATCCTGCTCGGTGTAGGCAATCATTTTTTCCATTTTGGCCAAATGTAAATTTCTGCGTGCCTGCATGCGGCTATGGTCAATCGCCAAATGGGCAGCATCTTGGCGGGGCGTCAAGTACGTAAGGGACGGTCGGTCGCTGGCGGGCACATAATCCAACAATTGCAGCCGCTTCAGTTCGCCCAACAGTTGTGATACCTCCAACACCCTCCATCGCAAGGCACGCGCGATTTGCGATTCGGAGATGATCAGATAGTCCGAGAACAATTCGGCCCCGTATAGCCGCAGCAGCGCTTTGATCAGCGGATCAAAACGGGCGTTGGCCACCTGAAATTCATAAACGCGCTTGTGCTCGGCCAGGATGCGGACCTGCGAAGGTCGATAGAATCCTTCGTTCAGTTGAATCAGCCCTTCCTCCTCCAGCTTTTTCAATACGGGGTACACCTCCAGCGGTTTTAACGAGAAACGCGCGGTAAACTCTTCCAGGTCAAAATCAAAACTTTCGCCCAGGCCGCTACCGGTAGCCAATTGATAGTAGTTGGCCAATGCCTGGTATACTTTTTTGAGTTCGCGCACTTCGGGGTTGGCGATTTCCGTTTTGGTGCGCAGGCTTTCGAGATCCGCAGGGTGGTACAAAATGGCGGCATACGCCCGTTTTCCATCGCGGCCCGCCCGGCCCGCTTCCTGGTAATATGATTCGATGTCTTCGGGGATGTCCAGGTGAATGACGGTGCGTACATCGGCTTTGTCGATGCCCATGCCAAAAGCGTTGGTGGCCACCATGACACGTACGGTGCCGGCTATCCATGCATCTTGGCGTTCGCTGCGCTGGGCATGGGGTAAGCCCGCATGGTAAAACGTGGCCGCGATGTTTTTTTTTGAAAGCATCTTGGCGGTGGTTTCCGTGGCTTTGCGCGAACGCACATACACGATGGCGGCACCGGGTACACGCTGTAGCGCCTCCAACAGTTTTTTGTCTTTGTTTTCGGTTTTCCGGATCAGGAACGACAGGTTCTCGCGCGCAAAACTCTTTTGAAACTGCGCTGGTGCGCGTAGCTGCAGGTGCTGGATGATGTCGGCCTTTACGGTTTGGGTGGCCGAAGCGGTCAGCGCCATGATGGGCACATTCGGGTGCACCTCGCGCACCGTATGTATTTGCAAGTAAGGCGGGCGAAAGTCGTGACCCCATTGCGAAATGCAGTGGGCCTCGTCCACGGCCAGCAGCGAGAGCGTCATTTTTTCCAAGCGCGCCCGAAAGAGTTCTGTTTGCAACCGCTCGGGCGACACGTACAAAAACTTCACTTTGCCATACACGCAATTGTCCAGCAGCGTATCCAACTGGCCGTACGTCATGCCCGCGTGAAGGGCCAGCGCTTCGATGCCGCGTTGTTTCAGTTGCTTCACTTGATCCTGCATGAGGGCAATGAGGGGTGTGACCACCACGCAAAGACCTTCCTGTATCAGGGCAGGTACCTGAAAACAGATGGACTTACCACCGCCTGTTGGCAACAGGGCCAGCACGTCTTTTTGCTGCAACGCAGCTTCGATGATGGCTTGTTGGGGCGGTCGGAACTGCGCATAGCCCCAGTATTTCTGTAAGACTGCTATCGGATGGTCGCCTACCACTTCAGTTCTTGCTTATTCAGAAAAGCCGCAATGCCTTTTTTGCAATCGTCTGTGCCGCGCGCGCGCGCATTGGCAGCGGCAGCCACTTCCAAGGCATCGGGCAGGGGAAGCGATGGCACTTCGGCCAGCAGTTTTTTGGTGAGCCTCATGGAGTCGCCCGAATTGTTGGTGATCAACTTCCGCGCAAATGTTTCAACTGCGGTGGGCAGCTCCGCGAACGGAACCACGTGGTGCAAAAGACCCCACTCATGGGCCTGGGCGGCACTGATCCATTCGCCACTGAGCAGCATGGCACGCGCCCGTTGCTCCCCGATCTTTCGCGTCAGAAAAACCATGACCAAAGCCGGGATAAAGCCGATTTTTACTTCGGTGTATCCAAACTTGGCTTCCGGTGCGGAAAAAATAAAATCGCACACGGTGGCCAGCCCACAGCCCCCGGCCAGTGCGTGGCCCTGCACTTGGGCAATGACTACTTTGGAGAGCCCCACAATTTTCTCGAACAATTGTTTGAGGAAGCGTGAGTCCTCTAAATTCTCCTCGTATGAGAATCCTTGCAGTTGTTGTAAATAGGCAAGATCGGCTCCTGCACAAAAAGCCTCGCCACGGGCTCGCAACACCACCACTTTCACGTGGGGGTCTTTATCTGCTTGATCCAGCGCGTCCCAAAGTGCTCCGATCAGCTCACGGCTAAGGGCGTTTCGTTTTTCCGGGCGGTTGAGTGTGATAAACCCAATCCGCTGATCGATTGCGTAGTCAATTAATGCCATGGGATTGCGTAGTTACGACAAATGCACCGTGTTGCAAAACGGAGTGGACACGAGCGGGTAGGGTGGTTGCGTTTGCCATCATCTTTTTCTCGCGGTATGGCGAATGGCTGCTATCCAACACAAAGGTGGCGGCCGGGTAGCGGCTAACGGCATCGCTCCAACAAGGCAACGCACCCCTTCCGATCACCACATAGTCGGGGCTTATCGCAGGCAGCGTGTGTGGTGTCTTTGCCAAGAAAAGAATCGTTTGGCCCTTCCACACGTGTATCCAAAAGTCAGCGGCAGGGAGAGACTCCGGATGGATGGTGGCCACCCCCGATTGCACGCGGTTGGGCCGGATGTGAAACCGGATACGCTCTGCATCTGAGGCGAGGGCGGAGTCGGCATAAAAAACGGAACGGCCGCGGTCAATAAATTCCATGACGCTATGGCCTGGCACGCGGTACACGACCCATTGGGCGATATCTACATGCCGATGGAAATGTTGCCATTGCAGCACGCCAAAACCCAAGGCACAACAGGCGGCCAGCATCAATCCCCGCAGGGTTTTGAAATGGAACAACCCCAGGATGCCCGCCAGCATGCCCATGATCAACCAACATTGTGCGGTGGTCATGTGCACATGGTTGATCAAACTAAAGGGCAAACGCTCTGTCCAAAAAACGCCTGCATTCAACCCCTGGATCATCCCCTCCAGCAAAAATCCAACAGCCGATGCCAACGGAGGCAGCCAACTGACGGCCAACAGCACTATTCCGCCCATCAACACCGCAAACGAACCGGGGATGACAAACAGATTGGAGACGAGGAAATACGTGGGGAATTGATGAAAGTACAACAAGCCCAACGAAAACGTAGCGATTTGGGCAGCCAGGGAGACACAGGTGATTTGCCATGTCTTGTCCAGCAGGCTGTTGGGAGCCTCCCACAAGTGATACAAGGGGCGTTGCAAATAAACAATGCCCAACACGGCCAAATAGGACAACTGAAAGCCGACCGACATGATGAGGTACGGATTGTACAACAACAGAAGAAAAGCCGAGGCTGCCAAGGTATTGTAGATGTTGGTAGACCAGCCCAGGGGCCGGGCCAGCGCGATAAACGAAAACATCGTGACTGCGCGCAGCACCGAAGGCGAAAGACCTGTGACAAAGGCATACGCCCATAAACAGACCAAGCTTACGCAGGCAACAACCCACCGACTCCAGTGAAAGCGTGCCAACGGTTTGAGAAGAACCAACAGCAATCCATAGATGATGCCCACGTGCAAGCCGGAAACCGCCAGCACATGCATGGCACCACTGGCTGCATAGGCATTTTCCAGTTCGTTGTCCAGCCCATCGGTAACGCCCAGCACCAAGGCGTTGGCAATCGCAAAGGCTTGTGGTTGTTGAATGTGAGCATGAAGGCGGTCTGAGGCCCACTGCCGTGCCCGAAGGGCGTAGTAGAGAAATCCTTTTTGGTCGATAGGCCGCACCAACACAACATCCTCGGGGCGGGCAAACTGCTGGTGATAAATGTTTCGAAAAGAGAGAAAACGCTGAAAGTCAAATTCGCCCGGATTCAAAGGGGGTGAGAGGCGCTGAGGCGATCCGGCAATCAGCAGTTGGTCACCGAAGGCCAACGGTTGCGTCTGCCCTTTTTTCGAAACATACAACAATGATTTGCCGCTCACCGGCTGCCAGCCCGTGGACGTATGCACGCGCTGCACGGCCAGTTCCAGTTTCCAGGACTTTGTTTTTTCTTCGGGTGCCTTGATTACTTCGGCCGAGTAGGCTTGGATGCCTTCCGCCAGATACATGAAATGGCCGGGGTCACGACTGTCCGTGCGGATCAACAGTACGGCACATCCCGCCAAGGTCATGAACAGGCAGCCCACCGTGCCGAAAAGCGATGACATGGCCCGTGCTTTGCGAAAGGCGGCATAGCCGACCACGAAGACAATCCCGGTGGCCAGCAGGGCGGGTGTAACCCAAGCGAACGAAACCAAGTTGGGATGGTAGATGGCCAACAAGATGCCCGCCATAAAAAAGGCGGAAAGACGCACCATGGTGTAGGGAATCCACTTTACCATACTGGAAGGTAGTGGTAAAATGAAAAAAGAAAAACTGGAAGACTAAAGCACTACCAAAAATGCTATATCCGGTTGGCCTCGCTGGCACGGCCATACGCCTCAATGATGTCGCGCACCAGCCGGTGGCGCACCACGTCTTTTTCGTTCAGTTCAACAATGCCAATGCCCCGCACCTGATTGAGAATGCGCACCGATTCTTTCAATCCCGATTGTTGCTTGGGCGGCAGGTCGATTTGCGAGGCATCGCCCGTGATGATCATTTTCGATTCCGGCCCCATGCGGGTCAAAAACATTTTCATCTGCATGGGCGTGGTGTTCTGCGCTTCATCCAACAAGATAAAGGCATTGTTGAGCGTGCGCCCCCGCATATAGGCCAACGGGGCGATTTCAATCACCTCGCGCTCCATATAATATTTGAGTTTCTCGAACGGAATCATGTCATGCAGGCCATCGTAGATGGGCCGCAGGTACGGGTCAATCTTCTCTTTTAAGTCGCCCGGCAAAAAGCCCAGGTTTTCACCTGCCTCCACGGCCGGCCGGGTGATGATGATTTTCTTCACCTGTTTGTTTTTGAGCGCGCGCACCGCCAATGCCACGGAGATATACGTTTTGCCGGTGCCGGCAGGCCCCAGTGCAAACACCAAGTCATTTTCCTTCACCGCGTTTACGAGTCGCTGCTGGTTCACCGTTTTGGCTTTGATGGGCGTGCCTTTGGTACCGTATAGCAAAATACCATCGGGGGCGTCCTCGGGCAGGTATTCCAACTTCTCTTGCCCGATGTATCCCTTCACATTCTCCTGCGTGAGTTTGCCAAATTGGTGAAAGTGGTCCATCAGCGCCTGGAGGATGTCGGAAATTTGGTGGATGTCGATCTCCTCGCCCCGGACCAAAATCTCATTTCCGCGCGAAATGATCTTGCTTTTGGGGAAGGCGGCCGAAAGCTCGTTGATGTTTTTGTTTTCCACCCCCAGAAAGTCCCGGAGTGAAATGTCTTCCAGCGTGAAGGTGCGCTCTGTCAATGTGAATGTGGTTGAAATGACGTAGTTTTGCTTGAGCAAAGGTAAAAAAACCGTGGCATCATCCCCTCATGGCCATCGTTACGTTATTGACCGACAGCGGTGAGAGCGATCACTACGTGGCGGCCATCAAGGCCAAGATCGTAGGCATCAACCCCGGCCTTACGCTCATCGACATCAGCCACCGCATACGCCCTTGCGACATCGCCCACGGTGCCTATGTGATCCGCTCTGTCTTTCGCGACTTCCCGAAAAGTACCGTCCATTTTATTGGCGTTGACGCGGCCGGCAGCAAAGACGACCGGTGGGTGGCCGTGCAACTCGAAGATCACTTTTTTGTCTCGGCCGATACCGGGTTGCTCAGCCTGATCAGCGACAAACAGCCCCAACAGACGGTGCAACTCAACACCTTGGCGCCCGTGGTCACGGTATTTCCCGAAAAGGAGATATTGGCGCCCGCGGCCGCGCGGTTGGGCAGCGGGGTGGCCATTACCACCTTGGGCAAACCCATGGGCGGCTTGCGCAAGCTGATTGACCGGCAGGTGAAGGCCACCAAGCGGCTGATCGCGGGCCATGTAGTGCACGTGGACCACTTTGGCAATCTTGTCACCAACATCGGCAAAGACGTGTTTGACACCTTGGCGGCCGGACGGGGCTTTACCGTGCAGATGGGGGGCGAGCGCTTCAGACGCATCCACACCGCTTATCACCAGGCCGACCATGGCGATTGTTTTATCGTGTTCAACAGCGCAGGCTGGTTGGAGATCGGCATCAACAAGGGAAATGCCAGCGAGCTGTTGGGCCTCACCTATGACAGCCCGGTGAACGTGGCTTTTGATGAATAAAAAAACGCTCTGAGCGAGTGAATGTGTTATGATGATACGTGTGGTGCGCATGCATTTTACCGAAGCGGGCGTGGAGGAATTTCTGCGGATATTCCAACGCCACCAGAAAGCCATCCGTCATTTCCCGGGCTGTCGGCACCTGGAACTGTGGCGCGAGGTAGACGATCCGTGTTGCTTTGTGACCTACAGCCATTGGGAACGAATGGAGGATTTGGAGCGCTACCGCACATCCGATTTGTTTGCCACGGTGTGGGGCCAGGCCAAATCGCTTTTTAGTGAACGGCCACAGGCGTTTTCGGTGGAGCGCGAACGGGTGGTGGACTAAACCTCGGCCAACGCCCGTGCCCATTGCGATTCCATGTCGGAAAAACGCTTCAGAACGGTTTCGATAAAATCCGCACGCAGGATTTTTTTCAAGTCCTCTTCGGATGCCAATTCATATTCGGGCACCTTAAAGGTTTGTTCCAACTGACTGGTTTCCAATTTGATGAGGTACCGGTTGTTCCAGTGAAACAGGGTGATTTTGCACCCGGGGTGGGGGATTTCGCCAATGATGCGCATGGGCCAAAGGTACGGGAGAAACCTTCGTGGCACCAAGACTGTTCTGCTCATAGGCAAGAATGAAAACGTCACGATCCCAATATCGGACGTAAACGTTCGTTAACAAGACAAACGGCACGCCCACTGAAAATTACAAAACCCTGCGAAAACGCATTTATTGGTATCTTTCGGACCATGAGGCTTCATCACATTTTATTATGGGCATGCGCGGTGGTTGGTTTTATGTTGAAGCCGCAGCAGGCACACGCCACGCACCTTCGGGCAGGCGAAATAACGGTGGAGCGCATCAACTGCTCGCGCACATTCAAGATCACGATTACCGTTTACACCAACACCATCGGCACAGATGTGATTTTTGGTGGAGGTACTTTGGATTTTGGTGATGGTAGCCCTGTGCACGTGACTGCGCAAGACGCGGGTACAGCGCGGCCGGATTTGGGCGAAGGTGTCAGCATTGTGGTGTATTCGGACAGCCGAATGTTACACACATATCCAGGAAACGGGCGGTATGTAATTAGCTATAGCGAACGTAACCGCAATCGTTTCGTTTTGAATATGACGGAGTCGGTTAACACGCAGTTCTACATAGAAACCGTTATTAATATTGATCCATTTCTCGGTTGCAGTAACTCACCGCAATTGCTGGTTCCTCCTATTGATCAGGGGTGCACGGGAGCCGCCTGGTTTCATAATCCAGGTGCGTTTGATGTAGACGGTGATAGTCTTTCCTATGAGTTGACGGTACCCAAGCAAGACCGAAATTTGGAAGTGAACGCCTACCGCCCGCCCAATGACATTAGATTTTACTCGGCTATCGGACGTCCCTACAACCAGGCCAACGAAGAAAGCAATGGCCCGCCAACGTTCTCGATTGACAGCCGAACGGGCACCATCACGTGGGATGCCCCGGGTGCGGCCGGGCAATACAACATCGCCTTTTTGATCAAAGAGTGGCGAAAAATTGGAAACGTTTGGGTCAATATCGGCTACGTGACGCGCGACATGCAGATATTGATTGAAGACTGTGACAACCAACGACCCGAGTTAATTGTGAAAGATTTCATTTGCGTGGAGGCCGGAGCCTTGATCAACGAAGATGTATTGGGCATTGATCCCGATGGAGACGATGTGAAAATAGAGGCTTTCAGTCAGGTGTTTGGCATTTTGCCGCCCCGGGCGACATTTCCAGCGCCAGCGTTTGCCGCACAGCCGCTCACTCAAACATTTCGTTGGCAAACCAATTGCTCCGATGTAAAGGACCAGCCCTACCAGGTGGTATTTAAAATTACCGATGACCCGGATACGGGCCCGCGGCTCGTTTCATTTAAAACGCTGCAGATACGGGTGGTTGGGCCCGCACCGCAATGGGTCAGTGCCAACGTGAACCTCGCCAACCGATCGGCCGTGTTGGATTGGCAAAACTATGCCTGCACCAACGCTACCCTCATGCAAGTATGGCGAAGGGTGGATTCCTTTGCGTACATGCGCGAAGAATGCGTTACCGGCATTCCGGAATTTCTGGGCTATACCAAAATAGCAGATGTTCCGATCAACATCTCCGCCTTTACTGACAGCAACGGTGGGCAGGGCCTGGCCAACGGGGCTCAGTATTGCTATCGCCTGGTGGCGATATTTCCCCAGCCGGGCGGGGGAGAGAGTTATGTGTCGGATGAGATATGCATACCACCGATCCGTGCCGATGTGCCCATCATCACCAACGTTACAGTCGATGAAACATCCACTACTGCGGGGCGTGTCACCGTGCGGTGGAGACCTCCGTTCGAAGCCGACCCGGGCCAATTTCCGCCCCCCTACACCTATGATGTGGAGCGCGCGGATGGATTTAACGGTACCGTACGACTGACTACCGTGGCCACGGCCCTTACCGATACCGTGTTTATCGATACCAATTTTGATACGGAGACGTTGCCACACAACTATCGCGTGACGGCCAAATCCGGGGCGCTGGTTGTAGGCACATCTGTCTCAGCTTCTTCTGTGTTTCTCGAAGCAAGTCCGCAATTCCAACGCATCCGCCTGACATGGTCGGCTGATGTACCATGGTCCATTAATACCCAACCGTATCAGCGCCATATCATCTATCGCGGGCCCGAAAACGCCACCAACGCGCAAATGATCCCCATTGATACGGTGGATGTAAACCGCAATGGGTTTGTGTACATCGATTCAGGGCAATACAACAACACTGCGTTGGACCAGGCACAGGTTTATTGCTACCGCGTATTGACGCAAGGCGCTTATGGCAACCCGCGCATTGCCGAGCCCATGTTGAATTTTTCGCAGCGCAGTTGCGCGCAGCCCGATGACGATGAAGATCCTTGCCCGGTGGCATTGGAACCCGCAGGCACGGATTGCAACCAGTTCTTGGCCAGTTCTTCGTGCGATACGGGCAGCAACATCTATCAAAACACCATCAATTGGAGACGGCCGGACGATCCCGTGTGCAGGGCCGATATACGGTCATACAAAGTATATTTCTCCCCCCGCGTGGGCAGCGACTTCACGCTGTTGGTTGAAAACGTGCGCGATACGTTTTATGTGCATCGGGGGCTCACCTCCTTTGCGGGATGTTACCGCGTGAGCACGATGGACCGGGCCGGCAACGAAAGTGAGTTGAGCGAGCCGCTGTGTTTTGACAATTGCCCCAATTATCACTTGCCCAACGTGTTCACGCCCAATGACGATGGCTGCAACGATGTGTTTAGCGCCTACAGCACCCGTGGTGTAGGCGAGGCGGGAGTGACGAATTGCGGCACGGTGGATCTACAGGAGTTCACCCGTAAGTGTGCACGCTTTGTGATACGGGTGGATTTTTCTGTCTACAACCGATGGGGCAGAGAAGTGTATACCTATAGTTCCGGTGGCGAGAATAGCATTTTCATTGATTGGAACGGCCGCGATAATCAAGGCAATGAGCTTACCACCGGGGTTTATTTTTATCAAGCCAATGTCACGTTTGATGTGGTTGACCCCTCGCGGCAGACACGAGCCTACAAAGGGTGGGTGCACGTAAAGCGCTAACCATCATGGTAATCTTGTTTGATGGAGTTTGCAATTTGTGCAACCATTCCGTTCAGTTTGTCATTCAGCGTGATTCAAAAAACCGGTTTTCCTTTGCCTCGCTGCAGTCAGACTTTGGTCGTCTTCAACTTAGGCAGTGGGGTTTGGCGGAAAGCGAGATGAATAGCGTGATGTTGATCAACGGCCAGCGGCTGTTTCAAAAAAGCGATGCGGCCTTGGAAATCGCACGGCACCTGTCCGGAGGGTGGCCGCTGTTGTACGTGTTCAAAATTCTGCCGCGTTTTTTGCGCGATGGCATATACCACTGGGTAGCCCGTAACCGCTACCGGTGGTTTGGCAAGCGCGATGCGTGTATGGTGCCCCGGCCGGAGTGGAGGGCCCGGTTTTTGGGGTGAGCGCCTATGGCCGCAGAAATTTTTCAAGCGTTGCGGGCGAAGCGCACCCAACCTGATTAAGTACTTGCTCGAGTTGTGTTTTTAACATTCCAACGGTGTGGTCTGCACCCGGGTTTCCCAGCGCAGCCACTCCGTACATAAACGTGCGACCCAAAAACACAAACTGCGCACCGCTGGCCATTGCGCGGGCCACATCGGGGCCCGAGCGTACCCCACTATCCATCATCACCGTTAACCGGGGTCGGTACTTGGCTGCCAAACGTTGCAGCGAGTGTATGGCGGATTCGCCTACGTCAATCTGCCGCCCTCCATGGTTGGACACGATGATGCCGTCCAGCCCCAGGTCGACCGCCAAATCGGCATCATACTCACTGGCTACGCCTTTTAGCACCAGCTTTCCCTTCCAAGTATCGCGTATGGTGGCAATCTTGTCGCGGTCTAACCGGCCCGCAAACGTCTTGTCCATAAACTGTCCAAGCTGGCGCATGTTCAGTGTCTTGGGCATATACGGTTTCAAGGTGGCAAACTCGGGCTGGCCATGGCAAAGTGTTTGCCAAGCCCACACCGGTCTGGATGCCATTTGCAGGATGTTTCGCCAAGTCATCCGAGGCGGCATGGCGAGGCCGTTTCGAATGTCGCGCGGGCGGTACCCGAAAGAGGGTACATCGCACAGCAGCACCAATACCGGATACTGGGCGGCTTGCAAACGCGCCAGCAGGTCATTGCGCAGCGCAACGTCAGCGGGGTGATAAAGTTGAAACCAAGCCCGACCTTCGGTGAGCTCAGCAATGCGCTCGATGCTGGATGTGGTAACGGTGCTCAGCGTAAACGGTATGTTATGTTGAAGGGCCGCGCGCGCCAGAATTTCAGGGGCATTCGGCCACATCAGTCCTTGTAGTCCAATGGGGGCCATGCCAAACGGAGCATCGTATTCGTGACCCCATAGATTGGTTTTGAGCGAAGTGGCGGGTGGAGGTACGAGGTAATGCGGAATCAATTCCACTTCGCGCAGGTCGCAGGTGTTTTTATGGAGGTTTACGTCTTCGTTGCAACCTCCGTCAAGATACTCGAAAGCAAAACCGGGTATTCTTTTTTTTGCTCGGCTGCGCAAATCATCAATGCCGGGATAGTTTCGGTCAAAATTCCATTTCATGATTTTTCCATTTGCGCCAACGCGGGCCTGTAGGTTTGGAAGTGTTGGTCAAAATCGCTTACACCGGTGCGCACAAGGTTGTGTACATGCATAAAAGCACCCAATGCGGTGGCTTGCGGCAGGTAAGACGCAACTACCCGTTTTTGATAAAGCAGACAGGCAAGGGTTTTCATGAACACTTCGTTGCGGGCAAAACCGCCATCGACAAAAAGTGTTTTCACCCGCGGCTTATCAATAAGTTGGATCGATTCCTTGAGCAGCGACACCAAGTGGATGATCAGCGCATGATAGGCTTCTTGAGGTGATGCAAATGGCGTCAGGCTCCAATCGGTCCGCGCGGGTTGGGGGCGGGGCCCTGTACCCTGCATGCAAGCGGGGTGGTATCGGTTCGCGTCCAGCGTTCGCACGCGCCAAAACGTGGCCTCGTCAAACGGAATGTGGCTTATCTCCTCGGGCGCGATGGCAAAATGCTCCGCCAGCCGCTTTACTTGGTGGTCATGTTCAAGGCCCAACAAAAGACGCGCTGCCTTTACTTGTTGGCCATCGGTCTGCATGTAGCAGAGGCAGTCTTTCCTTAACTGCTCGGTCGTGAGGGTACTGTCGTTAAAAGGATTCAACTGAATACTCCACGTGCCGGTGGAAATGAAAATAAAGGTGTCGTAGTCCGGATTGCGAAACGGGATCAAGGCGGCCGAGCTATCATGGAGCCCCCAGCCTACCTTCAGGGTACGTGTGCCTATCTTCACCGAGGTGCTGCGTGTGTCCGTGATGGGTGCAAGCCGTTTACGGAACTCGTCTGTGACCCACGCGGTGTATCGAAATTTTTCGAAATCCCACATAGCTGTATGACATCCCAGCGAAGTATAGTCGCTTACGCGCTTGCCGGTGACGAGGTAGGATAGGTATTGCGGCAAATGCAACGAATGCCGGATGCGAGCCCAATGCTGCGGTTTTTTCTTTTTCAACCAATACAGTTGAAAGCCCGCGTTGAGCATGGCCAGTTTGGGCGAACACGTGCTTCGCGTAAAGGTGCGGAGGTCTTGGCCGTATTGAACGCGCAGGTGGTTGTGAAACGCGCGCACCACGCCAGCGGGTACCGGCTTAAGGTAGTCGTACAGCGGTGTTGCGGGCTCACCATCGTCATCCAGGTGAACAAGGGAAGCCCCATACGCAGTGAAGTTCACGGCCTTTAGATCGAATTCCGAAGAAGCGAGCAGGTCATGCAGATTGTGCAGCAGCCAATCCCGCACGGCACCGATATCCTCGCAGGGGAAGCCATCGTCATCCATGATAGGGGCCAGGCGCGTAACGTGCTCACGCAACACGCTTCCTCCGCTATTGAAGAGCAGCAGTTTCTTGTTCGTTTTGCCCACATCAAAAATGGCCGTGACGGTGCTCATAGTCCGGTGGCGGAGGTTTTGCGGCCACGTGCGGCAATCAAAGCTTCGCGCACGCGCGCGCAACGAAAGGTGTGGATAGGATTCAAAGCACCACCTAGTAGGCGTGTTGCCTCGGCCACCAGCGGGCGGACATCGGTACGGAAGGCGTCCTGCAGCAGTTCTTCCGCACGCACCACATCGTTGGCTTCTTGTGCTGCGCGCAGTTGTGCTTTGTCTATCAGCAGGGCTTTGGCATATGCGCACTTGATTGCTTCCACAGACTGAAGCAAGTCTTCCAAGGGATCTTTGGTGGTGTGGCTGGCATCGATCATCCAGGCCAACGGTGGGTTTTGCACGTGCAGATCACCCATGGCGTCCACCAGCTCGCCAAAAATCAGGAACAGTTGAAATGGTTTGATACTACCCGTGGTCAGGTCATCATCGCCATACATCGAGCCATTGAAGTGAAAACCCCCCAATCGTCCAAAGCCCATTAAGCGTGCCACAATCTGCTCGATATTGGTGTTGGGCAGGTGATGCCCCAAGTCTACGAGTACATGTGCTTGAGGGCCAAGATGTTGACAGAGTGCATACGAGGTGCCCCAGTCCGGTATCACCATCGAATAAAAATTGGGTTCATAGGGTTTGTATTCGATAAGCATCGTCCAATCCTTTGGCAAGTGCGCATACAAATCGGCAAGGGAAGCCGCGGTGCGTTCGTAAGCGTGCCGGAAGTGTTGTTGCCCTGGGAAGTTTGATCCATCGGCCAGCCACACGGTAAGTACACGAGCACCCAGTTGTGTTCCATAGGTTATGCATGCTGAGTTGTGTTCGATCGCCTGCTCGCGGACCGCGGCTTCGGTATGGCTGAGCGAGCCAAACTTGTAGGAAAAGCGTTGGCCCTCTTGGTCTTGAAAGGTGTTGGAATTGACGGAATCGATATGCAACCCGTTTGCGGCCAAATGGTCGCGCACGGTGGGTGCATCGGTGGGTATATCCCAAGGGATGTGGAGCGAAATGGAATCGGACGAACGGTTGAGTGCGTGGAGCAACCCCACATCTCCAATTTTCTCCAGCAGGTTGCTCGGCTCACCGCCCACGGAAAAGCGCCCAAAGCGAGTGCCTCCCGTGCCCAATGCCCAACTGGGTATGGCGATTTGAAAGGCCTGTATTTTTTGAATCAAGTCTTCGATCAGCAGGCCTTTGCGGCCCAATGTCTCGGCCAAGTGGCCAAAGTGCCGCGCGTGTTCGGCTTGCATCAGGGCATTTTCCCGTTCAATAACGGTATGTAGCGAGTTCAGCTTCATGGCGGCAAGACAAATTGGTTGTATATCCAGCAAGGTACTACCGTACGAAGGCCATGGCAATACCCCCGTCTACGTTGAGGACATTGCCCGTGGACTTATCCAACCAGCCGCCCACCAACACAAAGCAGGCGTTGGCGATGTCTTCCGGTAAAATGGTTTCGTTTAGCAGCGTGCGTTTTGCATAGTATGCAGGCAGGTCTTTTACTTCAATGCCGTATGCCTTGGCCCGCCCCTCGGCCCAGCCCCCGGCCCAAATATTGCTGTCGGCAATCACTGCATCGGGGTTTACGGTGTTGACGCGTATTTTGTCCGCGCCCAACTCGGCCGCCATCAACCGGGTGAGGTGCGCTTGTGCAGCTTTGGCCGACCCATAGGCCGCATTGTTCGGCCCGGCCACCACGGAATTTTTTGATACGATGTTCACAATATCTCCGCCCAATTTTTGTTTGCGCAGCAGCACCACGGCTGTTTGCGATACCAGGAACTGTCCCTTCACCAGGATGTCAAACAATTTGTCGAAGTCGTGCGCGGTATGTTCTTGGATCGGTTTGGAAATACTGATACCGGCATTGTTGACGATGATGTCTACACCACCAAAGGCAAGGGCCACGTGGTTAAAGGCTGCATCAATATCGCGCATTTGGGTTACGTTTAAGGGTACACTGGCAATAGCATCTTTACCAAACCACTGTTCAAACTCGTGTTCTGTTTGTTTTAAGCGAGTCTCGTCAATGTCGCTGATGACGATACAGGCACCCTCTTCGGCCAATTTTTTGGCGATGGCCTTACCAATACCGCCTGCGCTCCCGGTCACCAAGGCAATTTTCCCAGATAGCGGCTTGGGCTTGGGCATCCGTTGCAGCTTTGCTTCTTCTAAAGACCAGTACTCGATATTGAATGCCTCTTGGCGCGGCAGGGCCACGTATTCCGAAATCGCCTCGGCTCCCTTCATCACATTTATTGCGTTGATGTAAAACTCGGCCGCCACGCGCGCAGTCTGTTTGTCTTTGGCGAACGTGAACATGCCCACGCCCGGATACAAAATCACTACGGGGTTGGGGTCGCGCAAGGGGGGGGTATCAGGCTGCCGGCACGTTTCATAGTAGGTGCGGTACAGGTGGCGGTAGTGTTCGAAGGCCGGGGCCAATTGCGCCTCTATTTTTGGTGGGTGGGTCAGGTCCTCGTCCGGACGCAGGTCGAGTACCAAGGGGCTGATTTTGGTGCGAAGAAAGTGGTCCGGACAACTGGTGCCCAACGGTGCCAGCCGCTCCAAATCGCGTGAGCCGATAAACTCGAGCACGCGTGCATCGTCTGTGAAATGCCCCACCATGCGGTTTTGGCTTGAGCAGAAGCCGCGCAAGGTCGGTGCCAATTGAGCCGCTTGTTGCGCCCGTTTCTCTGCGGGCAAGCTTGCCACTTTGCTGCCGCCAAACACAGCCGTTTTTTTGCCGTCCTTGGTTTGGAGATATTCGGCCGAGCGTTCAATGACCTCCAAGGTATTGACATAACTCTCGTGAGCCGTTTCGCCCCACGTAAAAAGGCCGTGTGACCCCAACACGATGCCACGAATGCCCGGATTCTCGTCCAGACACTTCTTCAATTTCAACCCCAGATCAAAACCTGGGCGCTGCCAGTCTACCCATCCCACGGTGCCTTCAAACAATTGCTCGGTAATTTTTTTGCCGTCCTTGCTGGCCGCGATGGCAATGACCGCATCGGGGTGGAGATGGTCGATGTGCTTGAACGGCAAAAAGCCATGGAGGGGTGTATCGATGGAGGGTGCCTTGGAGCGCAAATCAAAAATGCAGTGGTTGAAAAGTTCAACCATGCTGTCCTCCATCTCAATGCCGCGGTAAACCTGCTGCAACCGCTGCAGGCGCTCGACATACAATGCGGCCAGTCCACTTTTTTTCATGGTGCCTAAGTCACCGCCCGAGCCCTTTACCCACATGACTTCCGTATCGTTGCCGGTGAGCGGGTCTTTGGTGGTTACCTTGCAGGACGTATTGCCCCCGCCATAGTTGGTCAGGCGCAAATCAGCCCCCAACAGGTTGGAGCGGTACACCAACAACGCTACTTCGTCACCGGCCAGCGCGGCCGCCTTCTTTTCATCCCACAAATAACTGACATGCCGAAAGGCAGCAGTCGAAATCTTCTTGTTCACTAGTGTTTCCATATATCACTGTTCGGTTCGATTCATTTACTTGCCACGTGTATTTATCCGCGTGCCTTTTCAGTGTGCCAGTGCGTTGCCATAACCCACCAACACCACCGATAGCAGAATGATTGCAATGCCCGCCACAATGGTAGCCAGGGTTTTTCGACTTACTCCTTTCCATTCCTGAAGCAACAGGCCCCAGGCATTGGAGATCAAAATGATGGACGCCATGTGCAAAATCCAGGAACTGGCACCGTTTCCCAACTTGCTCTCGCCCATGCCATAAAAAAAGAACTGTAGAAACCATGTGGTGCCTGCCAAGGCTGAAAACAGATAATTCCGCGAAAGCGGAAGCTGATCGTTGGTGTAGTCGGCAATTGTTTTATGGCGCTGGTTTAGCCACAGGCACCAAACCAAGTTGGTGGTCAGGCCGCCCCAAAGCAGCACCACAAACGTAACGTTGTTTTGAAACAGTGGATTGTGCCCCCGCGCAACGGCCGCCTCCGCCAGCGGCTTGCCCGCTTCGATGCCAAAGTTGAAGCACGCGCTGAGGATACCCGACACTGTGGCCACGCCAATGCCCTTCCAGAGGTTGAACTCGTGAACAGTCGCTTTTTTTTCGGCCTCGGGTAACTCCTCTTCCTTTCGGGCACCCGCTTTGCCGCAGACGAAAATCCCGATCAGGCAAACGACTATGCCGGCCATTACGTACTGTCCCTGTGCCGTTTCAATCAAGGTGGAAAAAGTATCATGGGTGGCTGGGGTAAACAGATCGCGGTAAATAGGTGGGATAAGCGCACCAAAAACGGAGCAGTACCCCAACGCCAGCGACATGCCCAACGACATGCCTAGGTAGCGCATGGCCAAGCCAAACGTCAATCCGCCAATGCCCCACAGTACCCCCATACCGTAGGTGGCCGTCAAAACGCTGAGTTGGCTGGCACGGATGATGGACAGAAAATCCGGGACGGTGAGCAGTGCTGCCAAAAACGGTGCCAAAAGCCAAGAGAATAGTCCCCCCACAATCCAATAGCTTTCCCACGCCCAGCCGCGCACTTTACGAAAGGGCAGATAGAAACTACCCGAGGCGAAGCCTCCGACAAAGTGAAATACAATACCGAGCAGTGCATTCATAACGACACCTGTTGAAAGGGCTTGGCCGTGGCCGCCCGGAAGGTAGGCATTGGATGGGGCAATTAGTCTTGTGACAATACAAAACGCCAACGGCCGTTCAATCCGGCTGTGCGGCTGTTGGGGAATCCGTTGCCGGTATAGTCAAACTCGAACGCCAGCGTGCTTCCAGACAGCTCATATGCTACTTCGATGTTTTGATTTCCCGCCCCCAATATCAACTGTGTAGTAAGCGGTGTTCCCAGCTCCCACGACCCCGAGGCAGGAAACGGCAGAAGGTCAGGCCCACCCGATGCGGCATACGTGAGGGTGCCCGTGAATGACATGGTGAAATCGGCAAATGCCGCCTGTTCCACGTTGTCTTTCTGAACGGTGGTGGCGTTCCAGGTGGTGGCGGATAACGCGCGAACAATTTGCTGTTCGGGCGTGAGGGATTGGCCTTCGTCTCGGCAGGCCCCCACCAGCAGGAGCGAGGCCGCCCCAGCCAGTGAAACAATCTTCCAAAAAAGCATTCGCATACGGGAAACGGGTTTTTTGAAAAGGAAAGTTCAGCAGGCCAAGTGCCCCGCATATCCTGTTGTGTCCTGTGTGCGGCTAGGCTGTAAAAAAAAAGAACTATACTGCGGTCGGTTTTCAACACGGCTTGTATGGGCAAAGCATTGGAAGAGTTTATCCTCAATTTTGGCATCGACCCCGACTCACAGATACCCAAGTACAAACAGGTGGTCAACTATCTCCTGGCCGGGATCGAGAAAGGCAAGATTTCGGTGGGCAGTCGTATTCCGTCTATCAATGAGCTGAGTGAAGAGTTTTACCTCTCGCGCGATACCGTAGAAAAAGCCTATACCTATTTGCGCCAGCGGAAGGTGATCAAAAGCGTGAAGGGTAAAGGATATTATGTGAGCCAGGCCGCCCCGCTCAACCAAATCAGCGTGTGCCTCATATTCAACAAAATCAGCGCCTATAAGAAAATCGTTTTTCACGCCATCGTGCACGAACTGGGTGCGCAAGCCTCAGTTGACTTGTATGTTCACCATTGTAACCCGGCCTTGTTCAAAAGTATCCTGCACAAAAAGCTGACGGAGTATGACTACTTCGTGATGATGCCCCATTTTGAGGAAGTCACAACAGATATTGTCCAGACAATCAAACGCATGCCGCCCGATAAGCTGGTGGTCATTGACAAATACCTGCCCCAGTTGGATGACTACGGCTGTGGGGCTGTATATCAAAACTTCAAAAGCGACATTTTCAAAACATTGGAGGGCATGTTGGACACGTTGAAGCGTTACAAGCGGCTGGTCCTCGTTTTCCCCACAGACGAAGTATATCCGTACCCCAAGGAAATTGCTGAGGGCTTTCGGCTTTTTTGCCAAACGTATGACATCCCCTATGCCGTGGCGGACGAGTTTATCTGCGGCAAAACAGAGCTGCGGAAGATGGATGCCTTTATCGTGATTGAGGACAGCGATTTGGTGAACCTTCTCAAGGAGAGCCAGCACCGCAAATGGCGAATCGGTCGCGATATCGGCATCCTCTCGTACAATGATACGCCCTTGAAAGAAGTGCTGGCCAACGGCATCACCGTCATCTCCACAGACTTCAAAAAAATGGGACAACGGGCCGCGCAGATGATTCTTCGCAACAGCTTTCAAAAAGTGGAAAATCCCTTCTCGCTCATCCGCAGAAAATCCTTTTGAACAGCCAACTGAGAGGCGGTAACGCCCCGCCACCGCACTCGGGCAAGTGGATGTAAACGGTTGCGACAACGAGTACGGCAGTACACTACAGGATACAGGGCCTCTGGACGCACCTTACTTTTCAGCATCAAAATCCACCCTAAACAGAAGTTTGCATGAGGAAAAATCTACTACCTACGCTGCTGGTGCTATGCCTGTGTGGTTGGGCGGGGCTGGCACACGCTCAGCGGACCATCACCGGAAAAGTGACAGACGAAAACAACCTGCCACTGCCGGGCGCGAACGTGCTCGTCAAGGGTACCAATTTGGGTACCATCACCACACTGGACGGTGCCTACTCCATTCAAACAACTGATGACCAGGTGCTCGTATTTTCATTCATCGGCTATGCCACGCGGCAGGTAGCGGTGGGCACTCAATCCGTCATTGATGTGGTGCTGTCGCCCGATGTGGCCACGCTGGATGAGGTGGTGGTGATCGGTTATGGCGAAGCGCAACGCTCGGAATTGGTGGGTGCGGTGTCGCAGATCAGCGCCAAACAAATTGTGGAAATGCCTGTGACCACGTTGGAGCAAACCCTGTCGGGGCAGGTGAGTGGCGTGCAGCTTCGGCAAAATGGCCAGCCCGGAGGCGGCCCGGAGGTGCTCATCCGCGGCATCACGTCCATTGGTGCGGGCAATGGCCCGCTGTATGTGGTGGATGGATTTCCGCTGGGCAACGTAAATAGCCAAAACGACAACAATATCCTCAGTTCCATTTCGCCCAACGAGATCGAGTCCATTTCGATCTTGAAAGATGCCACGTCCAAAGCGATTTACGGGTCGCGCGCAGCCGCGGGCATTGTCATGATCACCACCAAGCGGGGCAAAGCAGGCAAGCCCGTGATTTCATTCACCAGCAGCGTGGGCGTGCAGTCCATTCCCGACTATGAAAAGCCCCAGGTTTTGAACGCGCGCGAGTTGGCCCAATTTCAGCGTGAACGACTGGAAGATAACATTCGCGTATTACAAGGACGGGAGCCGGTGGAAGAAGACATACCCGTGGCATACCGAAACCCCGAGCAGTATGGCGAAGGCACGTACTGGTTTGATGAAGTGACGCGCTCCGCCTTGATGCAACAATACAACGTAAGTGTGGAAGGGGGTAATGAGGCCGCCAAGTACAGCTTGTCGATGGGCTACTTTGATCAGGACGGCACGGTGATTGACACAGGCTTTAAGCGGTTTAGCTTTCGTTCCAATGTGGATGCCAAAATCACCAACAAAATTCGATTTGGGCTGAACATCGCCCCGATGTACGCGCTCCGCGACACCGGCCCCACCGAACCCGGATCGGAGGGGTTTAGTGTGTACGGAGCCATTACCTCCACCTTTTGGGCCGACCCGAGCGGATCGGTGCTTCGTCCGGATGGCACGTTAAACAACAACACCAAAGGTGACTTGATACCTTTCTTCACGTCTTCGCCCGTGGCGCTGATGAGGCTCTCGTACAACCAAGCGCGCACGCTGCAATTGCTCATGGGTACCTATATCGAAGTGGAAGTTGCCAAGGGCCTGGTGGCCAAGACCACCGTTTCGGCCCAACTGAATGACCGTAGAATAGAAGGTTTCCGGCCCAGCATCCTACCTCAAAATGCGACCATCCCTTTTGAAAACGGCAGCGGGGTGGCATCGGCCAGCCTTCGCGAAGTTTCGGATCACAATATCATTAACGAAAACACGCTCACCTGGCGCAAAGCCTTTGGGAACAACCATTCCCTCATTGCTTTGGGGGGTTTTACGCTGGAGAAACGCGAATCAGGCACCACCAACATAGCGGCCACCAACATCATTGATGAGAATTTCTTACTGCCCAACAGCGGCAACGTGGCCAAAGACAATGTGGGCAACTTCACCGGCAGCGGTGGGTTTGAAGAAAATGCCCTGGTGTCCCTCATTGGCCGCTTGAACTATGTGTACAAAGAAAAATTTTACCTGACGGCCGCCTACCGAAAAGATGGTTCTTCGCGCTTTGCCCAAGGCCTGCGATACGCCAACTTCCCGGCCGTGGCCGCGGCCTGGCGCATCTCCAATGAAGTATTTTTCAAAAACTCGTCTTTGCGCAACGTGATCAGCGACTTGAAAGTAGAACTCGGGTTTGGTGTCACTGGCAACAACTCCATCGGTAACTACCAGTCGCAAGGCAGTGTAGCCAATACCAATTATGTGTTTGGCGGAGTGGAGCAGTTTGGGCAATCGGTCACGGCCGTGCCCAACTCGTTGCTAACGTGGGAACAAACCGAGCAGTTGGATGCCGGGTTGGACCTCGGCTTGTTTGCCAACAAGTACAACCTGAGTCTTGATTTCTACAACGCGGTGTCGCGGGGCTTTATCACCAATCTTTCCATTCCGCGGTCAACGGGTTTTGGTGAGATATTGACCAACGCAGGCTCACTGCAAAACCGAGGGGTGGAAATAGAACTCAGTACACGCGGGTTGGTCAACCATCAAATGAAGTACGATCTTGGCTTCAACATGACCATCAACCGCAATAAAGTGCTGGAGATTGACAATACCATTTTCCGGGGTCAGGCGGGCAACGGCACGCAGTTTACCGTCACGCGGGCGGGCCATCCTATTGGTCTGTTTCAGGGCATGCAATTGACCGGGCTGTTCACGGCCGAGCAAATCGCGGATCCGGCCGTGCCCAAATACCCGGGCGCGGTGGTGGGCTCGCTGAATTATGTGGATGGCGATGGTGATGGCGTGCTGGAGTTGGGGCAGGATTACGTAGTGCTCGGCAATCCTCATCCGGATTTCCTGTTTGGCATGACGCACAATCTCACCTACAAAAATATGGATTTGCGCGTGGTGTTGGCAGGCGCGGTGGGTCAGCAGATTTTTGAATTGCGCAAAGAGATCAATAAAAATTTTGATGGAGTATTCAATCTGGACCGTGAGGTGCTAAACCGCTACCGCCCGGGTGATGACCCCACCACCAAGTCCATCCCTACCACTGTCAGCGGCACCGACCGGTGGCGTGCGCCCAACTCCAATTCGGTTAAAGATGCCAGTTACATGTTTGTGCGCAACATCACCCTGGGCTATAACCTGAGCGGGGCGCAAGTCAAAAACTGGTTTAAGCGTGCCCGCGTGTACGGGAGCGTTCAAAATCCTTTTTTGATAACAGAGTACAAAGGAGGCAACCCCGAGGTCAATCGGTCGGCCGATGATTCCTTGGTGCGCAACGTCAACCAGGGCAGCTACCCCATTGCCATTACCTACACAGTAGGAGTAAACGTAACTTTTTAAGCCATGAATACAAGATATTGTTTTGTGCTGGCGGTCTTGTTGTTTTCCGCTTGCAATGATTTTCTGGACGTAACCCCCGAGACCCGCTATACACCCTCCAACTTTTTTCAAACCGCAGAGCACATTGATGGGGCCGTGGTGGGCGTATACCAGCAAAACAGGACACTGCACAATAGTTTGCAGTGGACCTTTGGCGAGTTTTTGTCTGACAATTCCACGTTTCAGTTTAACCCCAGCGACCGGGGAGGGTTGCAGACCGAGCAACTCGATCAGTTCTTGGCATTGTCTGACAACGGTTCTATCAGCAGCTACTGGAACACCGTTTATACGGGCATCTCGCGGTGCAATTATGTGCTTGAGAAAATTGATCAAGTGCCGTATGCCAACCAGTCCGTGCGCGAGAGGCGCAGGGGCGAAGTGCTTTTTTTTCGCGCATGGTATTACTTCAATTTGGTGCGCTTGTTTGGTGACGTACCCTACATTACCAACACTTTTACTACTACAGGCGAAGCCCTGAGCGAGCGCTTTACCAAACGGATATCTGCCAACGAAGTATACGAATTTATCCTCAACGATGCGCAGATCGCGATCGACAAGCTACCCGTTCGGTGGGAGGGGGAAGCAGGCCGCGCCACGCGTGGGGCCGCCCTGATGCTGAAAGCGAAAATATACATGGCGCGCGGCACGGCCTTTCATGCACAGGCCATCCCCGCGCTGGAAGAGCTAAACACATTGGGCTATTCGCTGCTAAAAAACTACAAAGATGTCTTTGATCCCGCCTTCAAAAATCACAGCGAGTCCATCTTTGAGATTCAATATTCGTTTGCATTGGAGCAGCCCTCCAACTTCTTGTCCAGCTTTGTGCCGTGGAACAGCGGTAGTGAAATATTAGGCACTTCGGGCCCGGCCGGCTCACGCGCAGGGCTCAATCAACCCACGAAAAGCCTCATTCGCCTGTACCGCGCCGGTGACAAGCGCAAAGCAGCCACCATCGGGAATTTTATCGTGCTGAACAATGTGACCATCGACAGCGACAATGACACGATTCCCTACCTCGCCAAGTATGCGTTTCCTTTTTTGGACCGCGGGCAGCAAGACGTCAATTGGCCCATGTTCCGCTATGCCGATGCGCTGTTGATGCTGGCCGAGTGTTACAACACCGTGAATCCGCTGGATCAGAATGCCATAGGGCTGGTGAATTTGGTGCGTTTGCGCGCGGGCGTGCCACCGCTTTCCGATGTGAGCAGCGATCCGACACTGGTTGTGTCCACGCCTGAAGAACTGGCCCTGGCCATTGAGCGCGAGCGGAGGCTGGAGCTGGCTTTTGAAAATCATCGCTGGTTTGACCTGGTGCGCACCGGAAAGGTAGAAGAGGTGATGGCTGCCCACGGCATAGACGAGCGAAATCAAAAAGGGGACGTAGCGGTGCTGCCTCAAGCGTACACCACCATACGCACGCTGTTGGGCATTCCATTCTCACAAGTCCAGAACTTTGGCATGGAGCAAAATCAAGGTTGGTAAAATCAATAATCAGTTGTAGCATGATCAACAAGACAATACAAGGTATGGCCATCGCGCTGTTGCTGGCGCTGGCCAGCGTTCGCGCAGAAGCACAGGTGATTGCCTCCGAAGATTTTAACTATCCAGAAGGCAGCACCATTGGTGGGGCCAATGGCGGCACGGGGTGGGCAGGCCCGTGGACGATTATCACCGGTAATAACAAAACGGTTACTGCCGACAGTATCAAAAACTTTCGCACGGGCAAAGCTACCGGCCGCGTTTTGCATGTTGACTATCCACCCTCCTCGGGAAGCGTCCGGATGGAGCGCGAGCTGTCGGCCCCGATCACCGATAACGGGAATACGTACTGGTTTGCCTTTGATGCCGTTTACTCTGGTACCGCTGGTAACAATGCAAACGTGGTGGCGTTGGTCAATACCGCAACCACCGCCCCTATCGGTCCCAATGGGCAATTGGTGTTGATCGGGAAACAACCGGCTGCCTCGGGCACCGGTTTTCTCGGACTGGGCACAGCGCCCTCCACAGCCGTGGTCAACCAGAAGAAAAAAATCCAAGACACGTATTGGATGGTGGTGAAGATCAAGTTTTCGGGCAATGCCAATGCGGATACCGTCTATTTATTTATGAATCCCGACCCGGCCGTGGAGCCCACCAACAAAATGGCGGATGTGGTGTACACGCTGCCCACCGGTTTGAATAGCGGCTTCAATGGCGTGTACGTAAAAGTAGAAGGCACGCCCACAGGCCTGAGCGCCAAATATGACAATATGATTTTGGGCAATACCTATACCGATGTCATTCCGACTGGAGTCAATTCGCTACCCAAGTACCGCCCTGTGCGTGAGAAATTTAACTATGTGGCCGGCAACAACCTGATTGGATCGGGCACGGCCACGGATGGATGGGGCGGTGCGTGGAGCAGTGTGGTCAGCCCGGGGGCGCAGCCCATCGTGGCATCGCGCGTGGAAAACGAACTGTTGCTGAAACAAACCACACCGAATGCCTTGTCCATGACGCTGGTGAGCGAGACACGCTTGAAGCGCGACCTGGCATCGGTATACCGAGACAATGGACTTACCTATTGGCTCGGCTTCTTCGCCAAGTACACCAACGCGGCCAACGGCAACGCCATGAATGTCATGCTGGTAAACAACGGGCTTGAAACCATGGCCGCCACAGGGGCCCCGGGCCAGCTCCTCGCCATCGGCAAAGTCAGCGCAAACGACCAACTTGGATTGGGACGGCCGCCCAGTTTTTTTGCAACGGGCATAGCCGGGGTGGCCAATCGCGGCAATTGGTTTGTCGCTAAAATAGAAACCAATGGCACTTCAGCTGTCGATACCGTCCGGCTGTACCTGAATCCCAACACCGCTACCGAACCCGCCCCCGGTACAGAAGTGATGAAATACGCAGCCGACAAACTCAATAATGGCTGGCGCGCCATCGGGCTAAAGGTGACGGGCACCCCCACCAACCTGCAAGCCTTGGTAGATGATCTCTACCTCGGGCTTTCGTTTGATGAAATCGTGCCCGAAGACTTGGCCGTTTTGGATAACGCGCCCACGCCTGCGTTTGAGAAATTTGACTACGCCAACAATACGCTCGTCAATACGTCCACTACGCTGGGCACCCGATCAAACGGGTGGAACGGTCCGTGGAAAAGCGTGTCCTCGGAAGCCAACGTCAAAACGGACAGCGTGCGCAACTTTCATAATCTGCGCTCAACCGCGGGCAACGCGCTGGTCATCGACCGCAACACAGCGGACGAAGTGCGGTTGTTCCGCGGGCTGCAAACAGCTTATCGCGATAATACGCGCACCTATTGGATGGGTTTTTGGTATCGCACCAATTCATTTGCCGCGGGCGAAACCTTTCAACTCATTTTGGGCGACACCGCAGCGTTCTCCGCCACAGGCGAGGCCGGCCAATCGATGCGCGTGGGCACCACGGCCGACAACAAAAACCTAAAGTTGTTTGCCGATCCGCAAACCGTGGATACGGGTATTGCCGGAGATACCGCGCGGTGGATTGTACTGAAGATTGAAACCAACGGTACAGCCGCTGCCGATACGGTCAGGTTGTTTGTGGATTTGCCCCCCGGCTCTACCACGCCCCCTGCCAACGCTCTGGCACTGCGCAAAATAGGTACCACCCAATTGAACAATGGCTGGAACGGGATACTGCTGCGGGCCTCCGGTGCCACCAGCACGCTGCGTGCCGTGGTAGACGACATTTACATCGGCAATACGTTTGCTGAAATTGTGCCCAACCGCCTCTCTCCGCTGATACCCCTCGACCAACCCGAGGTGGCGTACGAACCCTTTGACTATGCCCCAGGCGAAAATCTGGCGGGCAAGGGAACGCCTGCAGGCGGATGGGGTGGTGCCTGGCAAAAAGTGGGGGGCGATGATGTGCAGGTGGAGGATGGCAGCATTGAGACCAACTTGGCAATAGTTGACGGAAACCGCGCCAACATCAATTATTCTACGCAGCCTTCTGTGTATGACCGCAAGCTGAAAACGGTGTTCAAAGACAACGGCAGCTCCTATTGGCTTAGTTTTTTAATGGACTTTGCCAACGTGCAAAAGATCAGCTCGGAAGGGCAGCTGGTGCTCATGAAGGGCAATGAAGAGTTGATTGCCTTTGGCCGGACGAGCGGCTTCAACCGCATTGGGATGACGTGGGGCCCTGAGGTCTTTGAATTTATCTCAACGGTGCCTTCCAGCGGCAAACACTGGATTGTGGTTCGCATCGACATGTCGGGCAATGCCGATGCCGAAGGCATTTACATGTGGGTCGATCCCATCCCCGAGTTTCAACCTAGCAATAGCACCGCCAGCACGTTTGCCAATTTGACCACTAACAAAAAACGCGCATTGAACGAGGGATTTGACGGCCTTCGCATCAAGACGGCCGGCAGTGCCCCCTTTCAATTCTTTGTTGATGAGATACGGATTGGCAACACGTACAGCGATGTTTCGAAAATCGAAGAAGAGATACCCGCCAACGTGATTGCGCGTGAGCAGTTTCGCTACGGAGTGGGCAGCGCGGTGCAATCGCTCGGTACGGCCGGCTCACAGTGGGGCGGGCCTTGGCGCGAAGGGTTTGACGGGGGTGGTGCATCTACCGTGCAAGAGGGCAGCTTGTCAAACGGTTCGCGGCTAGCCACCAATGGAAACCATCTTTTGTTAAATCACGCTACAGCGGTGAAGGTGCGGCCCGAACGTGACTTTGCGCAATTCTACGAAGACAATGGCGCCACCTATTGGCTAAGTTTTCTGGCCGACTTCACATCCACCAGCAATTCCAATGTGGCATTCGTCTTTTTTACCAACTATCGAAATTTTTCCGGAGACAATGCGCAGCGACTCGGTATCGGTAAAGGATTCAACACACCCAACATTGGCATTCTTGGAAAACCGGCCGCCATCGTCAACTCCACTACCCCCATCCGCAGCGGAATAAAATGGTACGTGACCAAGATAAAACTCACGGGCAATACCGAACCTGATAGCGTGTGGCTTTGGATCAACCCAGATCCCGAGGTGGAGCCTGCGGGCTCGGACGCGCTGCTCAAAATCAGCACCGCGGCCCTCAACGATGGCTTTCAGGGTTTGATGCTCAAGGCGGAAAGCTCACCGGCCGTGCTTACGCAAATGCGGGTGGATGAAATTCGGTTTGGTACCACGTATCAATCGGTGGCCGAGATCGGCAGCGACATCGTTACGGGAATTGAAACCCCCGAGCAAGGAACGTATGCGTTAGGCAACTATCCAAACCCATTTTCAACGCACACTACCTTTTCATTTAGACTGAATGAGCCGGGCCACACGTCCCTCCAGGTGGTGGACATGCATGGACGTGCCGTGGCAATTGTGTTGAACAAACAACTGGAGGCCGGTGGTCACGAAGTATCGTGGGATCAGCAGGGGCTTGCCCCGGGGGTTTATATTTATCAATTGGCCCACCCGGCACACGGCTGTGTCAAAAAAATACTCGTTATTCAAAAATGATTTTTGAGGGAATGAACTGGAAAATGGAAAAGGTGGGTCACGGGGTACTCTTGGTGTTGGCCCTCGCAGCCTCGTGCGCACAAAAGATCGATCCGGCCGTGGCCAAACCCAACGTAATCGTTATCGTGGCCGATGACTTGGGCTGGAGCGATCTGAGTTGTTATGGCAACACATTTATTGAAACGCCCCACCTGGACGCGCTGGCGCGCAAGGGGGTTCGCTTTACGCATGCCTATGCTGCGGCTTCGTTGTGCAGTCCTTCGCGTGCCAGTTTGCTCACCGGCCACCACCCCGTGCGTGTCAACATAACCGAGCACATGCACGGTGCGTTCAAACCCAACCCGTCTCTTCCACTTATCACGCCCAATATTGATCAGGCTCTTAAGCTGGAGTACTACACCGTGGGCGAAATGATGAAACGCGAGAATTACCGTACCGGGTATATTGGAAAATGGCATTTGGGCGGAGGAAATTTTGGGCCAAAAAATCAGGGCTTTGATTTCACCTACGCGGCCAACTATCACGGACTGCCCAAGTCATTTTACCATCCGTTTTTCCCTCCCGGCTCCATGCCCGACATTGAGGCGGAATCGGCCCCGGGCGATTTCCTGACGGACAAACTCACCGACAAAGCCTTGGAGTTTGTCACCGATGGCAGTGATGCCCCGTTCTTTTTGTTTTTGTCGTACTACGCACCGCATGTTCCCATCGAGGGGCGGGCGGACTTGGTGCAAAAATACATCACCAAGCGCGGGGGCGAATCGGGGTTACCTCATCCGCGGTATGCGGCCATGGTGGAGGGCATTGATCAAAACGTGGGGCGGCTGGTGACGCAGCTTCGCGAGTCGGGCAAATTGAACAACACACTCATCGTTTTCACATCTGACAATGGCGGACTGACGGTAAAGGAGGTGGCGGGTTTTGATCAGCACACACCCCCTACTACCAATGCCCCGTTGCGCAGCGGCAAGGGCAATCTGTACGAGGGCGGCATCCGTGTGCCGCTAGTTGCGCATTGGCCCGATCAGATTACCCAAGGGAGCACGGTGACCACACCCGTTTCAGGAGTTGACCTTTTCAATACATTGGCCGATGTGCTGGGCAAATTCGACAAGACAGCGGATGGTGTCAGTTTTTATACACAGCTAAAAAGTGCCCGAACCGAAGATCGGCCCTTGTTTTGGCATGTGCCGCACTACTCACCGCAAGGAGGCAAACCCGCCTCCGCCATCCGCAAAGGCCGGTACAAACTTATTCAGTTCTATGAAACCAACTCGGTGGAATTGTATGACCTTGAGCGCGATGCGGACGAGACCGCCAATATCTACCCGCAGAACAAGTTGTTGGGCGATCAGTTGCTAAAAGAATTGGACGATTGGAAAAAACGTATGAACGCAAAACTCCCTGTGCCCAACCCTGGATATACGGGTAGCTGATGCGGGCCCTCTCGTATCCGGTGATCGGTTTTTCTAACGCGGCCGTTTCGTCTGCTTACCTTTATCTGGCAAAACAAGCGTAAAATGAAAAACGAATATCCCCTTCGGCTGGGCTTACTGGCCATTGGATTGGATGCCTATTGGCCTCAGTTTCCCGGGCTGAAAGAACGCCTGGAACGTTACCTGGGCATAGTAGAAGCCAAGTTGCGCACCTTTGATGCTGAGGTGGTCAATGTCGGCATGGTGGATACGGCTGAAAAGGGCATGCAGGCAGGCCATGATTTCAGACGGGCCGATGTAGATGTACTTTTTCTGTACGTAACCACTTATGCCCTGTCGTCTACGGTATTGCCCGTTGTCCAGCGCGCCCGCGTGCCAGTCATCATTTTGAATTTGTCGCCCGAGCCAGCTATTGACTACGATCGGTTTAATTGTCTGGCAGACCGCACTGCCATGACAGGCGAGTGGCTCGCCTACTGCTCGGCCTGCCCCGTGCCCGAGTTAGCGAACGTATTTAAGCGGTGTGGTATACTGTTTCATCAGGTCACCGGCATTTTGCACGATGCCACCACATGGAATGAAATTGAGCAATGGGTACGAGCGGCAAAGGTGATCAACGGGCTGTCGCACAACCGCATGGGGTTATTGGGCCACTACTATTCCGGCATGTTGGATATCTATACCGATCTGACACTACAGCTTCGGGTGTTTGGAGGCCATTTCGAAATCTTGGAGGTAGATGAACTATCTGCCTTGCGAAAAGAGGTGACGGGCGCAGCGGTGCGTGGCAAACTAGCCGAGATGGTCGATACGTTTGAGGTACAACCAGATTGCTCACAAGCGGAATTGGAACGGGCGGCACGCACAGCCGTGGCGTTGGATCGTTGGGCGGAAAAGTACCAGCTCGGATCGCTGGCCTACTACTACAAAGGTTCCGGCAATAGCGAAAACGAGGACACCCTCAGCTCCATCATCGTGGGCACCTCATTACTTACTGGCCGGCATATACCCGTGGCCGGGGAATATGAAGTGAAGAATGCGCAAGCCATGAAAATCTTAGACTTGTTGGGAGTGGGCGGCTCTTTTACCGAGTACTATGCGATGGATTTTGCCGATGATGTCGTGTTGATGGGACACGATGGCCCGGGGCACATCCAAATTGCGGAAGGCAAGATCAAGTTAAAGCCACTACAGGTTTATCATGGGAAAGTAGGTAGCGGCCTGTCGGTTGAGATGGCCGTAAAACAGGGCCCCGTTACGCTCTTGTCGGTTGTCGAATCGGGTGGCACGTTGGTGTTGCTGGTAGCCGAAGGGGAGTCTGTGGCCGGTCCTATTTTGGAGATCGGTAATACCAATAGCCGTTATCGGTTTAGCATAGGCGCGCGTGCGTTTGTGACCCAATGGAACAACCACGGACCCGCACATCACTGCGCAGTGGGTGTGGGGCACGTGGCCGACACAATCAAAAAAATCGGGGCCCTGGTATCGATCGATGTGATACAGGTGTGTTGAGCACGGCTACCGCGCACAGCGAAACCCCACATTGGACGAGCCGCTAAACACCTCTCCCTTGCCACGGCTCCCCACCAGGTAGCGAATGCAGTATTGGTCGCTGCAGAGAAACGAACCGCTGCGCTGTACCTTTTTTGCCACGTCCGGCTCGTACGGATCAAAACTCGTATCAGGACCCTTTGGGTCGGTGGTCCCGTGCCGACTCAACATAGCATAGTAGTCAGGCGAATACCAATCGCTGCACCATTGCCACACATTGCCGCTGATGTCATACAACCCATAGGGGTTGGGCGCAAAGGCGCGCACGGGCGAGGTGCCGAAGAATCCATCTTCCTGGGTGTTTACATGGGGGAAGTGGCCTTGCCAAATGTTGGCGGGCCATTGAGCATTCGGTGTCAACTCATTGCCCCATGCGTACTGACTTTGCTCACTCCCTCCGCGCGCAGCAAATTCAAACTCGGCTTCGGTAGGCAACCGCTTGCCGCGCCACGCGCAAAAGGCAACCGCGTCTTCGTAACAAACGTGCACCACCGGATGGTCCATTCGTTGGTCAATGTGACTGCCCGGGCCTTCCGGTTCCCGCCAATAAGCACCCGGTGTGTACTTCCACCAATGCGAAGGATCATCCAGCGAAACCGCGTGGGCCGGTGGCAGAAAAACGATGGAGCCGGGAAGCAATTGATCTTCGGGTACTCCAGGAAAGTCGGCAGCAAGCAGCGGGCGTTCGGCCACCGTCAAGTATCCGGTGGCGGCAACAAAGGCAGCAAACTCCCGGTTGGTAACGGGTGTCGCATCCAACCAGAAGCCGCTGACGGTTACGGCATGGAGCGGTTGCGCATCGGGCAGGCGTGCGTCTTCGCTGCCCATGGTGAAAGTTCCACCCGGTATCTTTATCATACCATTTTTCCACGATGTGGTATCGGTGGGCTGAATGGCACGCGTAGTGGAGTCAACCTGTCGCGTTATTTTTTGGTGCCGTTCAAGGTCGGGCGCGTAGGTGCGGTCGGAAACGTGCGTCTGGCAGGCCGTGAGGCTCACGACAAAAAGTGCCTTCACCCGCATGCCCACCAAAGATGATCGGTAAGATCTCATGGCTATTTCGCCACAATCTCGTAAGCACCGCCCGTAAGTTCAAATGTGTCGTTGGCGCGGTCTATCACGGTCACCTTGCCCGTGGCCTCGTCCTTCACTGTTGTATTCCCGGTTCGGTACTCGAGGGGCACCGCGATTTTTGCGCGACTGTCGCGTGGAATTTCCACAGTCCAAATAAAAGTACCTTCGTTAATTTTCCACCGCGAAGAGATCATGCCAGCGGCCGACAAATAGGAGCAATTTACCCACGCAATCGTGCCCACAGGTTTTGGTGCCAGCACCAGCCGCTGATAGGCAACGGACTCCTCGGTTTGATAAATGCCACCCAAGCCCGTGTAGAACCATTCCATCAAGTGCCCCAGCATCATGTGGTTGTTGGATGTGTTGGACAGCGCAGCCCAGCTTTCTGTGAGAGCGGTGGCTCCCTTTTTGAGTTGATAGCCATAGCCGGGCACGTCCTGGCGGTTATTCATCTTGTACAAAATGTCAGATCGGCCATACTCACTGAGCACGCGAACCAGAAAATGATAGCCCACATCGCCTGAGGTGAGCGAGTAGTTGTTGGCGATGATTGAAGTTACCAAATTAGAAAAAACCCGGTCGCGATCGTGTTCCGGAATCAGGCCGGTGTACAACGAAATGGCATAGGCGGTTTGGCTTCCGGTGGAGCACACGCCCGTAGCGGGGTCATAGAATCGTTTCAAGAACGCAGCCCGGACTTCGCCTGCCAGTGCCAGGTAACGATCAGACTCGTTGGAATCGTGAAGCAATGAACTGATGTGAGCCATGAGCTGCAGATCGTAGTAGTAGATGGCTGTTGCGGTAACGGCTTTTGGCGTCAGTTGCGCTTCGCCCGGATAGTTGGGCCCCAAATCATACCAATCGCCCAAGCCATAGTCAAGCAGGTGATCAACCGCTTTGCTTTGCAAGTATGCGACATACTTTTTCATCAGCGGATAGGCTTTGGTCAGTACCGTCTTGTCGCCATACCATCGATACACCTGCCAAGGGATAATAACCGCGGCACTTCCCCATTCGGGCGAGTCGCGGAACCCATCGTTGAACTGTACATACTCCGGGGCAATGTCAGGCACTAGTCCGTTGTCCAATTGCGAATCCATCATGTCATCAATAATCTTGCTGTACAGGCGGTGGATGTCGAAGTTATAATGCATAGACGAGCCGATGAGGTAGGTTTGCTCCAGCCAGCCGAGCTTTTCGCGGTGTGGGCAATCGGTGGCCACGCTAGCCATGTTGCTCTTGATGCCCCACAAAATCAAATCAAATATTTGGTTGAACAGTGTATCGGAGCAGGCAAACGACCCCACCGTGGGGGCCGAGTTCCGTGTGTGCAACAGTGTGATGTCAAGCAATTGAGTCGGTTCGGCAACGTGGGGCGGGTCCGTGATCTCCACATCGGCATAGCGAAAACCATAGTAGGTGAATGCAGGCTGCCAGCGCTCTTCCCCCCGTCCCTTTAGGGTATAGTGAAGTTCATAAGGCCCGCCCCCGCTGGCCTGGGTGATGTTCCCTTCCGCGTTGACCAATTCATCTGGTTTGATTTTTACTACCGCCCCCGCATTTCCCTTCACGCGAAGGGAAACAATGCCGGATGTGTTTTGTCCAAAGTCATACACCGTGCGGCCCGAAGCCGCGTTTTTTTTGTGCACCAATGGGAAGGACTGCATCACTTTCAGCGGATAGTCGCGCTCGGGCTGCAACGCACCCAGCGTGTCAGGCAGCGGAATGGCGGGGCGCCAGGCACGATCGTCAAACATGGGGGTATTCCAACCCGCCTGCTCCAGTCGGGCGTCATAGTCCTCTCCTCCATAAATGCTGGTGTACGTGATGGGCGAAGGTGATGTTTTACAAGTTTGATCGGACGCGACAAACTGTGTTGAGCCGTCCGCATACTCCAGCACGATTTGAAAGATGACCCTCGGATACCCATAGGCCACCACCAATTTTCGGTAGCGTTCGCGATTTACGTTGAAGAAACCGTTCCCGACCAATACCCCGAGGGCGTTGCTACCCGCGCGGATACTGGCCGTTACATCATACCGGTTGTACAGCACGCGCTTTTGATAGAGCGTCCAACCTGGAGCCAAAAAGTGATCGCTGACCGAAGCACCATTTAGCCAAACTTGGTAGTGCCCCAGGCCGCTAATGAAAAGCGTGGCGCGCTTAACCGACTTGCGGACAGTAAATTCTTTTCGGAACAACGGAACAACGGGACGAGCCACACCTTTGAGTCCTAGGCCGTGGCCACCTCCGTGAATGGCGGGCACAACTTTCATGCTGTCGGGCAGCACGTCATAGCCGATCCACCGCGCTCCCTCAAACGGGTTGGTGAGTACGCGGGCGGACTGGCACCCGACCAGCAGCAGACAGATCACAAAGACAACAGATCGCATGATGAGAAGAGTATTTGTTTGGTTTCTCAAAACTAAAGCCACAGCGATTGTTGAGCGAGCGCGGGAAGAAAATTAAACTTTCCCAAAAACGGGACAGGGCAGGATGGAGATATGCGCAGCAAATGTCATTTCCAGAGAAATCGTACGCCAAGCCGCCCAAATATGGTGTGCTTTGTGGCACGAGCGCGCCAGTCAGCAGAAAAAACGCGATTTGCGAAAACGGAAGGAAAGCGATTGGGCAGATCTTTTCAGTTCGTCTATTTTGCTTGAGTCACAAATAGACTCCGCCATCACAACACGGTAAATGGTCCTTTGGTGTGGTGGTGATCGTTGTCAACCCCTGGCGTGTATGGCGGGGTGGCGATTTCGCCAGGTGAATTTTTCGGATAAACAAAACGGACAAACCAAAAAGAATTTTGATTTGTCCGCTTCCGTAGCCCGTAGGGGAATCGAACCCCTGTTACCAGAATGAAAATCTGATGTCCTAACCCCTAGACGAACGGGCCGTCTGTCAAAAGAGGGTGCAAATATAGCCTGCCAGGGGATTTTTACAAATAGCGGGGCTGGCTTTTGGGCTATTTTTTTCCGCTTTCGTGCGCCAAAAGCGCCACGGTCTCGTCAGCGTCAATCACCACATCATCTTCCCCCACCTCGTCAAAAGGGTTTTCGAGGTGGTCTTGAATGTTGTCTAAGCTGACCAAAATAAAGCTGTAGAGCACGGGCATCACGTACTCCAGCGAGGTGGCATACTCATGGGCCGTGCTGGCAAAGTAGGGGCCGTAGATGATGGGGAAAATGTAGATAAACACTTTGCTATACGCCCGCAGCGTGATGGGCGTGCGGTAGTGGTGGATGATCTTCATGTTGTCAAAGGCGATGATCATTTTGCTCACGTACTGGCTCACGCGCGAGATTTCACCGCTTTGCACCCCGTGCTGCCGCATCTGCATGGTGAGCAGCGACAGCCTCGAAAACCGCTCGAACATGATTTTTTCATTTTCGACCCACTGCGGGTTGCGGTGGGTTTTGAACATGTCCTTCATGGACATCAGCATCTCCTTCATCAGGCTGGCGGCCCGTGCCGGCAGATCATGGTCTTTGTCGCTGGGCCAGTCGCGCATGGCATAATACACCGCAATGGCATGGCCTTTGAAATCGGCATAGCGTTGCAGGGCCGTTTCCCTGCGGGTGTAGGCCGAACCAATCGAGAATACCACCGGGAACACGATGGCCACGCCCACCAGCATGTCCGGGAACTTGGCAGTCAGGTCATAGTGCGAGCAGATGTAGGTGGACAAAACCGCCAGCGCGGTGATCACAAACGTTTTGTAATTGATGATGAGCGAGAAGCTCTTGATCAACCGCTTCATAGGGGAGTTTCAGCGGGGCAATGATTGACAAAAAAGTCAATATTACCAAATTGTTACGTGCGCCTACCGCTTGCCGCGCGGTTTGGGGGCGTTGTTGTAGCGCTTGCGGGTGGTCACTTTTGTTTTGAAGCCCGTCCTTCCTTCAATGATGCGGCTGATGCCGATGCCCACGGACAGGTACACTTCCCTTCGCTCGCCCGGCAAGTCGGGCACGGGCCCATCGGCTTTGAGTGTGTTGATGTAGTCGTTCGACCGCGGATCCAATAATCCAAAGTTGGCCCGGCCGTCAAAGTTCAAACTCCATTCTTCGTTGATGTCAAAATCGGACCGAAAGCCAATGGCCGCAAACAATTGAAGGGGTTTAAACTGATCGTTGTCTACATACACCAGCTTGTTTTCGGCCGGCACAAACACGCCATCGTACACCACGTCATATCCAGGCCGGTCGGGCACCATCACCCGGCTGGGGTACCGCAGTTTGGTGGCATCGTGCGTGATGGTTTCTTGCCCCCGGATCAGGTAGTTGATGTTCAGCGAGGCCACCATGCTCAGCCGAAAAAAAGCCATGGTGTTGATGTGCAGCTTCAGGGCAATGGGCAAGCTGAAATAATTCATCTGCACATCGCGCGTGCCCACTTCGCCCCCGTTGGTGTTTTTGATGATGAATTTTTGCCCCACCGTTACATAGCTGGGCGTTACCACATAGCCCCACCCCACCTTGTCATATCCATAGGCAAAGCCCACGGGCGTGCCGCGCACGGTGAAGCGCCCAAAATACCGGGGGTCTTTCTTCAGCCCCTGGTCTATGGTGAAAGGGAAGTTTAAGCCCCCAAAAACCCCAAACGACTCCACATTTTGCCCATACAACACATGCGAAAACAAAGCCAACACAGCCAGAAAAAGTGCCCTCATGCGGTTATCTTGGTTCGGTAGGGACGCCCAAAAAGCAGAAAACGCCAATTTTCGGTTGTCCACAAGTGAACAAAACTAACAGAAAAACCTGAAAAAGCAGCCGTTTCCGCCTTTATCGGCCTTGGTTATTACTTAAACAGTACACCCCTGCGGGGTAGGCGGTGATTTTTGTTTAAGGTTTTGTTGGCGGGTGTCCTGCGTGCGACCCGTTTGCCGGACGGAACCCGTTAGGCCAGGTTGTGATAAACGTTCTGAACGTCATCGTCTTCCTCCAAAGCTGAAATGCATTCCATCACTTCGTCTTGCTGCGCTTCGGAAAGCTCTTTGGTGGTGGTGGGTACGTATTGAAGTTCGGAGCTTTTGGCGTCCATTTTTTTGCTTTCCAAAAACTTTTGCATGTGGCCGAATTCGGCAAACTTGGTGTACACAATGATCTCGTCTTCTTCGCGCTGGATATCTTCGGCCCCCGCATCGATCAGGTCCAGTTCCCACTCGTCCAAGTCCAGTTTGGCGGGATCAAATTTGAAAACGCCTTTTCGTTCAAAAAGAAACTGCACCGAGCCGCTGTTGCCCATGCTGCCCCCGTTTTTGGAAAAGTGCAGCCGAACGTTGGCCACCGTGCGCGTGGGATTGTCGGTGGCGCACTCCACAATCACCGGCACGCCATGCGGGGCATAGCCCTCATATACCACTTCCTGAAAGTCTTTTTCGTCTTTGGAGGACGCGCGTTTGATGGCATTCTCCACGCGGTCTTTGGGCATGTTTACGCCTTTGGCATTTTGGATGGCCATGCGCAGGCGCGGATTGTTGTCGGGGTTGGGGCCGCCTTGTTTTACGGCTATGGCGATGTCTTTTCCGATGCGCGTAAACGCTTTGGCCATGCGGTCAAAGCGGGCGAACATCTTGTGCTTCCGTTTTTCAAAAATGCGTCCCATGGGCGTGTTCTTTCAGGACGGCAAAATTAAAAAAATACCATTAAGCCTTGGCGAAGCTTACAGTTCGCGTGCACTAAACGTGTCGCCCTGCTCGGGATCGCCCGTATCGAAACCTTTTTTGAACCACCGCATGCGCTGCTCGGAGGTGCCGTGGGTAAAGGAATCGGGCACCACATAGCCCTGAAATTGTTTCTGCAACCGGTCGTCTCCGATGGCCGAGGCGGCCGCGAGCGCCTCTTCCATATCGCCCGGTTCCAAGATTTGACTCATTCTTTGGGCGTGGTGTGCCCATACGCCCGCCAGAAAATCGGCTTGCAGTTCCAGCCGCACCGATAGGTCGTTATACTCAGCTTCGCTCACCTGGTTTTTCATCCGGTGTACCTTTTCGGTAATGCCCAGCAAATGTTGGATGTGGTGCCCGACTTCGTGGGCGATAACGTAGGCCTGGGCAAAATCACCGGGGGCGTTCAGGTTGCTTTTGAGTTCTTCGTAGAAACTCAAGTCGATGTATACTTTTTCGTCCGCGGGGCAATAGAATGGACCACTGGCCGCGGTGGCGCCCCCACAGGCAGACTCCACCTGGCCCGTAAACAGTACCAAGGTGGGCTCGCGGTAGCCCGGTTTCAGTTCGTTCCAAACATCTTCGGTATAGGCCAGCACGGTTTTGGTAAACTGCGCCATTTCTTCCTCGGCCGCGGACGGAACGTATTCGGTTTGAGGCGAGGAAGAAAATGAATCGATGCCACCGCCCGTTTGTTGCAATAAACTAAGGGGATTGGTGCCCGTGATCCAACTGATGAGCAATACAATAACCAACGTGCCCAAACCACCCTTGGTGAGCAGTCCGCCCGGCATACCACGCCCCGCACTTCCGCCCATGCCTCGTTGATCGTCCACATTGGTACTTTGTCTTCTTCCTCGCCAGCGCATACGGAGTAGGGTTTAAGGTCAGGAAAGGTACAAAGGTTTTCAGAATTAAGAGTTTCAAATGGCACACAAACAAGCGGGCCACGGTTGAAACCGTGGCCCGCGTCAAAATTGAAGGAAATGACAGATTACGCCAGTTGCCTCAGATCCACGGGCACCACGCGGCTCACGCCTTTCTCCACCATCGTAATGCCATAGATCACGTCCGTGCTGGTCATGGTGCGTTTGTTGTGCGTCACGATCACAAACTGGCTGTCTTTGCTAAACGTGCGGATGATGTTGTTGAACTTGTCGATGTTCGCATCGTCCAGCGGGGCATCCACTTCATCAAAAATACAGAAGGGCGCGGGCTTTAACAGGTACATGGAAAAGAGCAGGGCAGTGGCCGTCAACGTCTTTTCTCCACCCGAAAGCTGATTGATCGTCAGCGGTCGCTTTCCTTTGGGCTTCGCAATGATGTCAATATCGGATTCCAGTGGCTTGGACGGATCGACCAATTTCAAATCGCAATCATCGCCCTCGTTGAAGAGCGAGCGGAACACGCGCACAAAATGTTCTTTGATGTGTGTGAACGCCTGCATGAACGTATCGCTGGCTACGGTCTCGATTTCCGTAATGGTAGCGAACAGCGATTCCTTGGCTTTGATCAAGTCATCTTTTTGGGCGATGATGAAATCGTTGCGTTGCTTGATTTCCGTGTAGGCTTCCATGGCCATCGGGTTGATGGGTCCCATGTTGTCCATTTTTTCGCGGATTTTTTGCACGTGTTCGCGCAGCTTTTCTTCATCGGCTTGGGCCAGTTCTGCCGCCTCTTCGGGGGCCGCTTGCTCCACGATCGCGTCCAGGTCTACGTTGAACTCCACGGACAAGCGCTCTTTCACCGAATTCAATTGCAGCTTGCTCTCGCTCAGTTGCCCTTGCAGTTCCATCAACAGCGAGTCGATGTTTTGCCGTTGGTGCTGAATTTCGCGCAGGTCTTTTTCAAATTGATCGATTTCGCCCCGGCCCGAGTAATAGTCTTTTTCGGCTTCGCTCAGCCCTTTTTCCATTTCATCCTTTTCGGCATACATGCCAATGAGCTGGTCATCGCTGTTTTGCGTGGTTTCAATGGTGATCTTGATCTCCTCTTCGTTGGCGCGGAACTCTTGCGTGTTGGTTTCAATGCGCACGCTGCTTTGCTCCATCGACTCCTGCTTGAAGCGTATCTCCTGCTCTACACTCTTCACCCGGTTTTCCTGCTGGTGAAAGAAGATATTTTGCTCGTTGTAGGCAGCCGATTTTTGGCTGAGCAGTTCGTTTTGGCTGGCCAGTTGGGCGGCCAGTGTTTTCATTTTTTCTTCGTGCTGCGCCAAATCGTGTTGGGCCGCTTGTGCTTTCGGTTTCAGGTCATCCAATTCTACCAGCAGCGAATCGATTTTTTCCGCAATGTCTTCCCTGCGCAGGTCCGCGCTGTTGAGCAACGTGGCAAACTGCTCTTGCTTGGTTTTGACGGAGATGTATTCATCGCTCACCAGTTTGATGGCCGAAAACGCCTCGTCAATTTGTTGCTTCAACGTATTGTTGCGCAGCCGCTCCAGTTCGCGCTGGCGGTCGATCAGCGAGTGGCGGATGTCTTCCACCTTTTTGCTCAGGTCTTTGATTTCTTTGTCGAGCTTTTCTAAGTTTTTGGCTCGTCCGATCTTCTTTCCTTCAAACAACCCTACGCTACCACCCGACAGGCTGAACTTGCGCTTGGTCACCTTGCCGCTCTTGGTGATGAAGATGCTTTCATCCCCGGACGGGAGACTTTTGACATCGCCCTCAAACACATACACACGATCCAAAATGTAGGCCATCAGTTTGGTGTACTTCGGGTCAAACTCGATGATCTGCGTGGCCGGGAAGGCGTTGGCATACATCTGGATCGGTGAGGGCTGAAATTTCTCGAAGCTGTCCAGGATAAAGAAGTTGGCTTTGCCTTTGCTGGCATCGCTCAAGATATTGATGGCCTCGTAGGCTTCGGCCTCGTGCTCTACAATGTAGTAGTTCAGATACGGCTCCAAGAAATTTTCAATGGCCACGCGGTATTCTTCGCTGGTGCCGATGATGTCGGAGAGGAGCGGGGCGTTTTTGGTCCAGCCTACGTTCTTTTTCAGAAACTTGATGGCTTCGGGGAAGCCTTCCAGGTTTTCGACCAGCGACTTGGTGAGCTGATACTCGTTTTGACGCGCGTCCAACTTGCGGCCATGTTCGGTCATCTCCTCGCGTATCATGTCAATGGTTTTTTCCAATGAGCTGATGCGCTGGCGCATGTCTTCCTCTTCGGCCTTTAGCTTTTCGTGGTAGTTGGTTTTGCCGGCCACTTCCTCCTGTAAGAACACCAACTTCTTTTCAAACTCCGCCAGGCTGGCGCTCTGCTGGCTCGTATCGGAGGCGGTACGCTCCAATTCCTGCTTGAACGAAGCCACTTGAATGTCGCGTATCTCAACGGCTTTGTTCAGTTGGAATGCTTCTTCTTGCTTGGCGCGATGGATTTGCCGCAGCGCATCCGCTTCGCCTTGCAGCGTGTAGGTCGATGCTTTCTGCGAGTCGTAGTCGCCCTTCAGGGCCTCTACCTTGGCCACGATCTCTTGTAGAATGGCCTGGGCCGACTCGCGTTCGGTTTCCAGGCTTTGGATGCTAAAGCGCGCGCGCTCGTTGCTTTTCTTGTCCTGGTCGATCTGGTCTTTCAGGTTGGCCACGCGGTCGTTCAAAAAGCGCAGCCGTTCGTTTTTGATCTGCTTTTCGCTTTCGTACTGCCGTATTTTCGATACGTGTTCGTTGATGGCCTTTTGGCGTGAAGCCAACGTTTTTTCTTTGAGGATCAGATCGGCTTTTGACTTTTCGATCAGCGCTTCTTTCTCCCCGATTTCGGCCGCCAGTTTGGTTTTGCGGTCGTGTTCGCTTTCCACTTGCTTGTTGAGGGTGCTGAACTTTTCTTTTTGCTTGTTCACCACCACCTTGGCCAGGTGGATGCTTTTTTCTTTGTAGTCGTCTTTGATTTTGTAGTAGGCTTCTGTCTGCTTGGCTTGCTTCTCCAAGCTCTTCATGTTTTTCTCGATTTCAAACAGCAGGTCTTCCACGCGCTCCAGGTCTGCATCGGTATCTTCCAGCTTTTTCAGCGTCTCCTTCTTGCGCTTCTTGAACTTTGAAATACCGGCCGCTTCTTCAAACAACATCCTGCGCGAGTTGTCGCGGTCGTTCAAAATGTCATCCACCATGCCCAACTCAATGATGGCATAGCTGTTGGAGGCCACGCCCGTATCCAAAAACAAGTTGGTGATGTCTTTCAATCGGCACTCGACACCGTTCAGCAGATATTCGCTTTCGCCCGAGCGGTACAGCCTGCGGGTGATGGTCACTTGCGAGTACTCGGTGGGCAGCAGGTTTTTCGTGTTGTTGATGGTGAGCGACACTTCGGCCATTTGCTGGGCGGAGCGGCCGCTGGTGCCGTTAAAAATTACGTTCTCCATTTTCTCGGAGCGCAGGGCACTGGTTTTCTGTTCGCCCAACACCCAGCGGATGGAGTCCACCACGTTGGATTTGCCGCAGCCATTGGGCCCCACGATGCCCGTGATGCCCTCGTCAAAATTGATTACGATCTTGTCCGCAAAACTTTTGAAACCCTTGATTTCGAGCTTGGATAACTGCATGAACCGCGAAAATTGATAGTGGTTGTAAAAAATTAAGACGGCAAATATAGCGGTAGCCCCAACAATTGGAAACGGGTCTGTTCCCATTCCATCCACATTGTGCGTGTGGATAAGTCCGCCCGCGCGATTCTTTTTTCCGTTGCCTAAATTCAATCAAAAAAGGGCTTGGCGCAGTGCGCTGATCGGTTTTTAGTGTTACTTTGCGCTATGGATAGTTTTTGGATATTTCTGATTATCAGTGCCATCTCACTCATCGCCCGTGTGTTGGGCGGCAAGAAAAACCAACCCGAACCAAGCGAACGCAGATATTCGGAAGGGGCACCTTCCGAGGCCCCCAAGTCCTTTGAAGAACTGCTGCGCGAAATTCAGGCCAGCAAGGCGCCCGCGCCACCACCCGCCCCATCCAAACCGGCCTATGTGCCGCCTTATCAGCCCGCGCCCCAGAGCTATGAAACAACCACTGCGGACGTAGAGGATTATGATGACGACCTGGAAGAAGAGGCCAAGGAACTGGAAAGGACAGACTACGACTACCGCCAAAAGGACAATATCTACGAGGTGTACGACAAGGCCAAGCGCGAAGCCTTTCAGCGTGCGTCTTTGGAAGAGACCCTCACCCTGGACCAAACGGACATGCGGTTTGGGCAGTTTAACGAATACAAACGCAAGCCCAAGACGACCGCGGCCAACCCGTATCGTCAAATGATCCGAAACCCCGAGAGCTTCAAGAAGGCATTTATTATCAGCGAAATCCTGCAAAGACGCTTCTAAAAACAGACGAGAAAGCTGAAAAACTTACCTCAAACCCTTGGTTTGCATTTTTTTAGGGAAGTTTGGAGGCGTGTGTAAACCCGTTTTTTCGATAAAACCCGTATTTTTCCATTGATTATGGCGCGTCTTGGTGGCTTGGTCCTATTCCTGATAGGGATGGTGTGCGCGTTTGCGGCATCCGCGCAAGCGACTTGCCCCGTCAAGATCGGCTATACCGTGCAATCATCCGGAAAGTCGAGTGACATCTTTCTGCAATTGAAAGACGGTGAGGCCGGTGCCGTTACGGCCGAGCTCTACGACCTGTACAAAGGCAAAATAGTTGCACAAAAAAAACTGTTTCTGAGCCGCGAACCAAGCCGGGTCTTTGTCAAGGCTTCGCCCTCCACGTACGTGATATACATAAAGACGGACCAGTGCAAGCGACCCATCGGGCTGGGGGGGCTGGAAGGCATTAAAATAGGCGATCAGTGATGGCGAAACTATACGCAGGTTTTTTCTTCATCGCGGTAACGCTGGCCTCACAAGTGTTGGTGGCCCAATGCCCCAGCGGTGCCACCACCGTGCGCACCAGCACCGATGTTACTTGCTTTGGCGCCAATAACGGAACCATCACCGTGGAACTGTCCGATGGGGCCGCCCCGCTGAACTTTGAGTTGTACGATAACTTCCTGGGCACGTTTGTCACGCCCACGGTCACACGCACCGTGGGGCCGTTCAACCGCGTGGTGTTTTCGAATGTACCACCCTCCATATATCAAGTAATCGTTTTCAAAACGGGATGTACCACACGCGTGATCATTGAGCCGCCTTTTGGCTTTGAGATAACCGAGCCACCCGCCTTGGTTGCCTCGGCCACGTTTCAACCCGACTGCGACACCAACCCGACTGTGGGCAACGGCTCCATCGATGTCACGGTGTCGGGCGGTACCGCACCCTACACGTATGCATGGGCCGATGGCCCCACCATACAAGACCGAACCGGTCTAAATGCGGGCAGCTACTCTGTCACGGTGCGCGATGCCAACAACTGCACGACCAACGTCAATGTTACCATCCCCGTGCCCACCGTGGCCAATGCCGGCCCGGATCAAAGTTTGTGCATCAACTCGACCACGTTGGCGGGCAGCGTACCCGGGGCAGGCGAGTCCGGGTTGTGGACGCTGGTGTCCGGATCGGGCTCGATAACCGATAATACCAGCCCCACCACTACAGTCACCGGCCTCGGCTTTGGCACCAATGTATTCCGCTGGACCATCACCACCACGGTAGGGCCATGCCCCACACGTCAGGATGATGTCTCTATCGAAGTGCCGCCCACGCTCACGGCCACGGCCACCTCTGTCAATGTGAGTTGTTTTGGATTTGCCAACGGCTCCATCAATCTGACAGCAACGGGCGGCACCGCGCCCTACACGTTTTTGTGGAACGATGGCGTCACTACCGAAGACCGTTCCGGCTTGGCGGCAGGCACCTATTCCGTCACCGTTACCGACACGCGCGGGTGTACCGCAGTCGCCTCTGTGACTATCACACAACCCACCGAATTGCAACTGTCCACTGCGCAAACCAATCCGTTGTGTTTTGGTGCCGCCACCGGAAGCATCGACCTTACGGTGACGGGCGGAACGCTGCCCTACACGTATGCTTGGTCCAACGGGGCCACCACCGAAGACGTGTCTTTGTTGGTGCCCAACACCTATTCGGTGACCGTCACCGATGGCAATGGCTGCATCAAAAATACGTCCGTCACCATCACCTCGCCTCCCCAAGTCACGTTCACCACTGCGCAAACCAACGTCAGTTGCAATGGTCTTAGCAATGGCGCCATTGCCGTGACAGCCGCGGGCGGCACACCGGGCTATCAATACTCGCGCGACAACGGCAGCACTTTTCAGGCTTCTCCCGTGTTTAGCGGCTTGGCGGCTGGTAGTTATACGCTGCGCGTGAGCGACAGCAACGGGTGTCTGTCTGCTGCCACGGTGGTCATCATCACGCAACCCAGCGCCCCGGTTTCGTTTACATCAAGTTCTACGGGTATTTTGTGTTTTGGCGATGCCAACGGAAGCATCACGGTCAATGCGAGTGGGGGAACGCCCCCGTATCAGTACTCGAGCAACAACGGCACTTCGTTTCAATCCGGAAATGTGTTTACTGGATTAGTAGCAGGTAACTACGATGTGGTGGTTACCGACAGCCAGAATTGTACTACAACGGCCACGGTCGTAAATGTAGGCGGCCCGACTTCTGCGCTTACGCTCACTACGAGCAAGGTAGATGTGCTTTGCCTGGGCGGAAACAATGGCTCGATCAGCATTACGGCTTCGGGAGGCACAGCACCGTATTCGTATTCGATCAATGGCGGGCCGTTCGGAGCTTCGTCTACGTTTTCGTCTTTGACAGCCAACACCTATAACGTGGTGGTCAGGGATGCCAACAATTGTGATTCGGCCCCCACGGCTGTCACCATCAATCAACCCGCCACCAGTGTCAGCTTTGGTACCGCGGTGGTCAATGTAGCATGTTTTGGCCAAAGCACTGGGTCGATTACGATCAACGCTTCGGGAGGCACCGCTCCCTATACGTTCTCGCTCAACGGAGGTGTCTTTCAACCATCCAATATTTTTTCCGGCCTTTCGGCAGGCACGTATTCGTTGGCTGTGCGCGATGCCAACAATTGCCCAAATGCCACAGGTACCGTATCCATTACACAACCGACTGTGTTGTCATTTACCCATACCAAATTGGACGTAGCTTGTTTTGGCGAAGCCACGGGTTCAATAACAGTTACTTCTACCGGGGGCACCGCGCCTTATGAGTTCTCCCGCGATGGGGGCGGCACGTTTCAAACGGGCAATGTCTTCGCGAGTTTGGTGGCGGGTGTTTACCAGATTTTAGTGCGTGATGCAAACCTTTGCCAACCGGCAACCGTCAATGTGGTGATCACCGGGCCCGCGGCCGCGTTGGATTTCAGTACAGTGCAAACGCCCGTGGCCTGTTTTGGACAATCCACTGGTCAGATCCAACTGACTCCTTCCGGTGGCACGCCCGGCTACACCTATTCACGCGATGGCGGTGCGTCTTTTCAGGGGTCTAACGTTTTCTCGGGTTTACCCGTAGGCACCTATTCAATCGTGGTGCAGGATGCCAACAACTGCACCACTTCGCGCAACGTTACGGTTACCGGCCCTGCTGCGGCCGTGTCATTTTCCACGGCCGTCACTGCGGTAAGTTGCTTTGGAGGGAATGATGGCACAATCACCTTTACCGCTTCGGGCGGTACGCCCGTGTATGAATACTCCATTGACAATGGAAATACGTTTGTGCTGACCGATGTCTTTTCGGGCCTCACCGCGGGCGTCTATGATGTGATCGCACGCGATGGAAACAATTGCCCTGCACCGGTAGCCCAAGTCACCATCTCGCAGCCCGCGGCACCGTTGGCGATTGCCGCCACGCCCACAGCGGTTGCCTGCTTTGGTGAGGCCACGGGACAAATAGATGCATCTGCCTCGGGCGGAACGGTCGCCTATGAGTTTTCGCTCAACGGTGGGGCGTTTCAATCTTCCGGGATTTTTTCGGGTCTGAATGCAAATACCTATTCGCTGCAGGTTCGCGATAGCCGCGGCTGCACCGCTTCCACTACAGTCGCGCTGACACAGCCTTCCGCAGCGTTGGCCATTGATGCCGTAACCGACACCGATGCCTCGTGTTTGGGAATTGACGATGGCGTCATCGTGGTGTCGAGCGTGACAGGTGGCACGCCCGGTTATGCCTACGCGCTCAATGGCGGGGCGTTCCAAGGCTCCAATACATTTACCGGGTTGGCGGCTGCCACGTACACCATAGCCGTACGCGATGCCAATAATTGCACCACCAGTTCGTCCATCACCGTAGGCAATGCAACGCAATTGGTTTTTACCGCCACGCCCAGTGCAGCCGTTTGTCTGGGCATCAATGACGGTGCCATTGTTTTTTCGGGTGAGAGCGGAGGTACCGGCCCCTACACGTACTCTATCGACAATGGTGCTACGTTTCAAACTTCGGCTACCGTATCGTCTTTGGCCCCGGGCGATTACTTATTGGTGATCAAAGATGCGGTAAATTGCCTGTCGGTAGCAAACACGGTGACCGTGGCTGCGGGCACTGTCATCACGGCTACGGTGGCAACTACTGCGGCATCTTGTGCCAACAACGATGGCACGTTAGAATTCACCGCAGTGACGGGCGGCACCCCTGCCTACTCGTATTCGATTGATGGGCCCTCCGGCACGTTTATCCTGAACCAAACGTTATTTACCGGGTTGGCCTCCACGCCCGACAATGCGGGCTATCAGGCGGTGGTGCGCGATGCCAACGGATGCCTTTCGCAAACACAAACGGTCATTTTGCCCATCTCCAATGTCATCAATATTGACACCCTGTATGTCAATCGCACCATCTCCCTGCCCGACCTGCCCACGGGCATGCTCACCATCGGCTTGGTAGATGAGGGCAATAGCCCGTATGAGGTGGCCCTGGAGCTGACCCAATCCATTCCCTTCGAAGGCAAAACGTTTTCATCGGGCTTTCAACTGGCTGCCATCAACCCGGCCAACGGCAACTGGGAAGTCAGTTTCAATACGCTGTTTGCGGGCTTTTACCGCATCACCGTGCGCAACGATGCGGGGTGCGAGCGTATTTTTGAAAACGTGCAACTGTTGTTTGATACCAATCTGGTCATCCCCAACATCTTTACGCCCAATGGAGATGGCGTGAATGATGTTTTTTACATCCGCAACAAAACCGAGTTTACGTCTGTGGTTATCACCAACCGCTGGGGCAAAGAAGTGTTTGCTGCCAATGACTACCAAAACAATTGGTCGGGTGGCGATTTGGCCGATGGCGTTTACTACTATCGCATCAAAACAGCCGGCCAAACCTTTACGGGTTGGGTGGAGATATTACGGCATTGATGGTTTCTTTCCGGTTGATTTTTTGATTGGCCGTTTCCACGAACCGCTCGACAAACCGGATGGAGCGAGGCACTTCGAACCGCCCAAGCCGTTCTTCCATTTCGCGGATCAAAAGCATTTGTTCACTCGCTGACCAAGGTTTCCCTTCCACCAACAAGGTTACTTCCTCGCCCAGGCGGTCATGGGGCAAACCGCCCACAAAAAAACGATAGGGTAAATCACGCTGCTCAAAGGCCTGTTGGATTTTTGGCTCAATGCGTTCGGGTATCACTTTGATGCCTCCGGTGTTGATCACATGGTCCCACCGGCCCAGCCACACAAAGCGTGTGGTCGAAATGATCTCAATCAAATCGTTTGTGGTCACCCGGCCGTCCGGGAAGTAGTCGGCTTCGGCCACCAGGCAACCGCGGTCATCAGTGGATATGCCGATGTGGGGCAATGTGGTGAAGATACGCGCTGGCGTGGGGACATTGAGACGTTGCAAAGCGATGTGCGTGAGTGTTTCCGTCATGCCATAGGTGAGGTAGATGGTGTTCTCAAATCGCGTCAAGCGAGCGCGTACCGCCTCCGACACATCCGCCCCGCCAATCAATACATTCCGTATGCGTTCCAACCGAATCGCATCTTCGCTGTCCAAAATCGTTTGCAATTGAAGCGGGACTAACGCGGTAAAGTCGATGGGTATGTTGGGGGCTATGGATCGAAGTGGATTTGATGACGGCTCCACTGCCACCACGGATAACCCTGCATGCAGACAGCGGGCCAGCATCACCTTCCCGGCCACATAATCCGGGTGAAGCGCCAACAAAGCCGTTTCGCCCGCTCGAAACCCAATGGCTTCTTGTGACCGCTCAATGGAGGCAATCAACTGCTGGCGCGTGGCGGCAATCGTTTTGGGGGCACCCGTGGAACCCGATGTTTGCAGCGAAAAAGTTTCAGCGCCTTGTAGCCACTCGTGGCAAAAGCGCAGAACGGATTGCTCAAAGGCCGTTGCATCGGCCCCGGTTTTGCCTCGTGTGACATCATCCCAGGAAAGGCGCGCGCGGCTGTTGAGTTGAAGCCAGGCCATCAATTTTTTCTTTTGCGAGGCTTGACCACCAGTTCGCGATAGCCGTAGGTGTCATCTACCTCGCGTTCAAACACGACTTCGGTTTGTTCGACCAATGTCACCTCTGCGGTGGTGTAAACAAGGTTCCCGTCCATCACATGCCCGCCCGTGGTGGTGCCCACGCTGTCGCTGACCGCCAAGTGCAGATGGCACGCTTCGGAGGAGAGTGTGCCGGTCAGGGAAACAATTTCAAAATGGCCGGTTCGCGTGGTAGTGATCTCTTGATTGGCGAAACGCAAGGCCACTTGTTCTAAGCTGCCCACACAGGTGACGATGCTTGCGGCTTTCAGCCCACGCGCTTGGGCAAAACGCATGAGTTCTTTTTTTACATCCGCTCGGGGCGAAAAGCGCACGGTGTAGAATACGCCACGGCTCGGCACGGGATTATCTCGTGGCTGTGCCATGGCGGTACAAGAGAATACAATTGCCGCAAGCCCCGCTATCCATTTCATCAAGGGAATTTTGGGAATTTTGAAAAGTCCGGTTCGCGTTTTTCCAAAAAGGCATTCTTGCCCTCTTTGGCTTCATCACTCAAATAGTAGAGCAGCGTGGCATTGCCGGCCAGCTCTTGGATACCGGCTTGTCCGTCCAGTTCGGCATTGAAGGCACACTTGAGCATGCGGATGGCCAAGGGGCTCTTGGCCAGTATTTTTTTAGCCCACGCCACGTAGGTTTCTTCCAATTGATCCAACGGCACTACTTTGTTCACCAAGCCCATCTCGATGGCTTCTTGCGCGTTGTACTGGTCGCAGAGATACCAGATCTCGCGTGCCTTCTTTTGCCCGACAATACGCGCAAGGTAGGAAGCGCCAAAACCACCGTCAAAGCTGCCGACCTTCGGGCCCGTTTGGCCGAAGCGTGCGTTTTCTGCGGCAATGGTCAGGTCGCACACCACGTGCAGCACATGGCCTCCCCCAATGGCCCAGCCCGCCACGGCTGCGATCACGGGCTTGGGTATCGAGCGGATGATTTTTTGCAGATCCAATACATTCAAACGGGGCACGGTGTCTTGGCCCACATAGCCGCCATGGCCACGCACGCTTTGATCGCCCCCGCTGCAAAAAGCTTTGCCGCCTTCGCCTGTCAAAATGATTACGCCTATGGTGGCATCTTCGCGGCAAATCATCATGGCGTCAATCATCTCCCGCACCGTCAGCGGGGTGAAGGCATTGTGTACCTCCGGCCGGTTGATGCTGATGCGTGCGATGCCGTCAAACGTGTGAAAGAGAATTTCTTTGTATTCTTTGACTGGCTTCCAGGGATATTTCAAGTTCATAAAGATTGTTTGATTTGTTGTTTTAAATTTTCGAATACGGTTTGGTTGGTTGGGAGGTCCGTTTCAACCTCCAAAATCTGTGCGCGCGGGTGTATGTCAAAAAAGTGCGGGAGCACATCCTCCAGCGCATCGCGGTGGCCCACGTGGTGATACCCCAGCCCCATTTCAAGGGCTAGCGACCGGGCGCTGAGCGGTTGTTTGGCCACGAAATACGTATCGCGCTCGGGCAGGTTGCCCGGTCCGTCAATCAAACCAAAGATGACACCTCCGTGATTGTTCAGAACGACCACGCGCAAGTGGGAGGGCACATGCTCGTTCCAAAAAGCATTGCGATCGTAGAAGAAGGCCAAATCGCCCGTGATCAAAACATGCAAGGAATCATTTGCCAGTGCGTGGCCGAGGGCCGAACTGGTGCACCCGTCAATGCCACTGGTGCCGCGGTTGGCCCACACGCGCAAATCGGGTTGTCGGATCAGCGCAGCCAACATGTTCACATAACGCACCGACATGCTGTTGGCCACGTGAAGCGATGTGCGTGCAGGCAGCCGGTTCAGTACCTGGCCCACGGCACCCAAGTCGGAAAAGGGGCACGTGGCCATGAAGTTTTCTAGCACGGTTTGTGTACGTGCGTGCCGCGTGTGCCACGCCTGCGAAAACGGGCTGGCTTTTTTTTCTGTCAGCAGGGGGAGTAGCTGTTGGAAGAAAATGGGTTCATCGCTGATCACCACCTGTGTGAGCGACTGAAACGTGTCTGCCACGCCTTCGTGGGCCTGTACATGCACATGCTGTGCTGCGGGATATTTTCGCAAAAATAGTTTCGTGTGTTTCGAGATGACGGATTGCCCAAACGTGATCAACAAATCGGGTTGCCATTCTTTCTTTTGGTCGTCCGTTGCATGGGCCAGAAAATGATCGGCTGTGCCGATGGCGGAGGTGCCATGGAAATTCGCCAGTACATCGGCCAACAACACCGCACCCGTTTTTTTGGCAACGGCCATAGCCGCTTGTTGCAGCGCGGGGTCGTGTTTTTGCTGACCGGGCAGTACGATGATTTTTTGTGCGCGGTTGATTTGCTCGGCAACCCAGGCAACGGTGTGGGGCGCGGGAGAATAGTTGCCACGGTGCGTGTGTATGGTGCGCACAACGGAATAGGAGAGGGTCTCGTGGGGTGCGGGGTACAAGGGTTCGCGCAGCGGCACGTTCACATGCACGGGGCCTTTGGCGGGAGCCTGCGTTTCGATGATTGCCTCGTTGAGGCATCGGTTGATGTGCCATACGCTGTCGGCATGATCATAGTCGTGGGGCACGTGAAACGACCCTTTCACGTGCTGACCAAAAATGCCGCGCTGGCGGATGGTTTGCCCATCCCATTGATCGATCCACTCCGGAGGCCGGTCGGCCGTTAAAATCAACAGAGGCACGTGTTGATAAAAAGCCTCGGCCACCGCGGGCGCAAAGTTGTAGGCAGCGGAGCCCGAAGTGCAAATCAGCACCACCGGGGTATCGGTTTCACGTGCCAAGCCAAGGGCTATAAAGGCGGCCGAGCGCTCATCATTGATGACGCGCGTGGTCAGTTTAGGGTGGCGGGCAAACGACAATGTAAGTGGGGCCGAACGCGAACCCGGGCAAATGACCGCCTCACGGATTCCATGCTGCGCACAAAGCTCGGCTATGTCATAGATGGGTTGAAGTCGCGGGGCCATAGCGTTACAACACCACCGAAGCCAGCGTGTTCATTTTCCATTCCGTTTCGGCCCACTCCTCATCGGGCTGCGAATCTTGGGTGACACCCGCGCCCGCATAAAACCGGAATGTATTTTCAACTACTTGCACACAGCGCAAATTCACAAACAGATGGCTGCCGTGTTCAAAACCTACCGGCCCGAGAAAGCCACTGTAGAAGCCGCGGTCGTATCCTTCGTGGCGTTGTAAAAAGCTGAGGGAGGCATCCAACGGCATGCCGCACACGGCCGAGGTGGGGTGCAGCAACTGCAACATCACGGTGCCAAACTGAGGGAAGTTGATCGCCTTCATGTCTACCTCATAATCGGTTTTCAAATGCATGACGTTGCCCGCCACGGAGGTGCGCGGCCCGTGTTCCAGGTACTCGCGCACGCGCAGTTTTTTGAAGCAATTGATGATGTAGCGGCTTACCAACGCCTGCTCTTCGATTTCTTTTTGTGTCCACGCCACGTTGCGCACATCCATCCCCTCCACAAAAGGTTTGGTGCCCGCGAGTGCCACGGTGCGGAACACCTGTTGCTCGTCCACGCTCACCAGCGCCTCCGGGGTGGCCCCCATCCATGTGCCCGTTTCCGGGCTTGATACTAGGGAGACCAGCGCATGCGGATACTTCGCGCATAGGGCGTGAAACATCTCGACCAACGCGTGCGTGTTGGCCGAGGGCACATCCTTGCAACGCGAAGGAACGATCTTCTCAAACTTTTTGTCGCCAATGGCTTGGATGCATCGCGCCACCAAGGCGGAATAATCGGACGGGTTGGAGGGAACTGAATGCAAACCCGCGGCAAAATGAAATGCGGGCCGCACATCATCCGCCATTTTTTCCAGCGAGGCAACCTGATTCTCGTCCACCCCTTGTGCGGTGTGAAGTTGACCGTGTCGGAAGGTCAAGCGTATGCTGGCGGGCAAAAGCAACGCGGGCTTGGCAGGATCAAACGGGGCGATGACAAAGCCGGGCGGGGTTTCCTCCAAGGATAGATCAGCGAGGGCACGGACGCCTTGCTGACTCGCGGCCAGGTACACGTCATCATGGTTTGGCATGCGCCACAATGCCAACGAGTGGCCCAATCCCAAAAAATAGGCTACTGCTTGCCGGGCGGTAGTATGGGTACGAACAAACGTGGCGGTATTCATCCCTTCATCGCTTATCTATGATGGCCATCGTGATGCGGCTGATGCACACCAGTTCCTGCTGTTCGTTGGTGATGCGGATTTCCCAGACATGTGTGCGTTTGCCCACATGCACGGGTTTGGTTTCGCCATACACAAAACCGGAGCGCACGCTTTTGATGTGGTTGGCGTTGATTTCAAGCCCCACGGCATAGCACACCGACAAATCAAGACAACAACTGGCGGCCACACTGCCCAGCGTTTCCGCCAGCGCAACCGAGGCTCCCCCATGTAACAGGCCGAGGGGCTGGTGGGTTCGCGCATCCACCGGCATTTTTGCCCGGATGTAACCGTCTTTCACTTCCACCACTTCAATACCCAAGTGCGACACCAACGTGTTGTGGGAGAACTGGTTGAGTTGCGCGGGTGTTACCTCACGGTTAAAAATCGGCATGAAGGGCGTGTAACGTATTGAGATTGAACTATTTCTTTATTTTTGCGCCCGCATAGCGAACGGCCTTAAAATTACTACGAATTGAGCACCAAAAAAATATACATCATCCGCCACGGACAGACAGACTACAACCTGAAAGGCATTGTGCAGGGCAGCGGGGTAGACTCTTCGCTCAACGCGAAAGGCCGGGCACAAGCGCAAGCTTTTTTTGACATGTACCGGTCGGTGCCTTTTGACAAAATCTATACTTCGGCATTAAAACGCACCCGCGAGTCGGTGCAGCCTTTTTTGGCAGCCGGTGTGCCGGTGGAAGCACTGCCGGGGCTCAATGAGATCAGTTGGGGCACAAAAGAAGGTCAGCCCATCACCCCCGAAGAGGATGCCTACTATCATTGGATGTTGCAACAATGGCGCGAAGGGCAAACCCATCACCGCATTGAGGGAGGCGAAAGCCCCGAAGAGGTAACCTACCGCCAGGGAGAAGCGTGGGATCACATTATGCAGCAGACACAGGAACGCACCATTTTGGTGTGCATGCATGGCCGCGCACTGCGCATTTTACTGTGCCGTTTGCTCCACTATCCGCTCCGCCAAATGGATACCTTTGAGCATCAAAATCTGTGTTTGTATCAACTTGACTTTACCGGCACGTTGTTCGCTGTCAAAAAACACAATGACGTGGCGCACCTCGCCAATCTGACCGTGCAGCCGGAACTTTCCAAGCCCTCGCTGCTCACGACTTAACGGTGGGCAGTTGTTCCAACGCAGAGCGGGCCTTGCCGTCAATGCTGTTTTTGTATTCGTGCTTTTTGTAGGAAAGCGCCAGTTCAAAATACTTCCGCGCTTGTTCGTAGTCTTTTTGCTCTTGCGCCAGATAGCCCAGGTTTAAGGCGGAGTTGGCACCGAAGTACCACGGATTTTGGCCGTTGAGGTGGATGGCCTGCTCATAAAACAGCTTGGCCGCGGTTAGGTCGTTGGTTTTGTGTGCCAGCCGCGCCTGCCGGTAGATGTATTCTGCAATCTCCTTCCCGCTGTGCAAGTCTACCGGTTGGATGGACGCGAGCACGGCCCGGGCTTGGGCAAAGTAGCCGCCATCGGTGGCGAAGCGCACTTTCAACAATTTGGCATTTGGAAAACCCCCTTCTTGCAGTTGCCGCGCGGCATATTTGTCCGGTTCGGCCACCTCGCGCCCGGTTATCTTGGCCTTTTCAAAAAACCGCCTGGCTTCGTTGGCGTGGCCGAGCAGGTGATGGCAAAGAGCGATCTTAAAATACGAGTCCTTTTTGAAGTTGCTGCTCTTGTACGTGGCAATAAATTTTTGAAAGGCTGCAATGGAGGCCTGATAGTCTTCTTTCTGGAGCAGGATTTCACCGCGCAGGTATTCCATATAGTGGATCGGGAGCCCCTGGTTGTGTTCATCCAATTGCCGGATGAGCTGCAGGGCTTCTTCACTCTGAGTGTTTTTGACCATCATGTTCACCGTCAGAAACAATACCAGGCGGTTGTGGGGTTCTTTCGCCAGCATGGCTGCCAAGCCTTTGGAGGCTTCCGCGTGCTGTTGGTTGATGAGCCCCTTGATGGTGAAGTACAGGATGGACGCTTCCACGTTTAGCGAGGAGGCCGACTCGCGCAGGGTTTGCAGTTGTTGTTGCCCGGTGGATACGGAGCCGCGCATGCCCAGCAGGCTCATGAAAAAGTGATACTTGTCGGGCACTGAGCCGATCATCACCTGGATGACGCCATTGGTTTTCAGGACGGGGATAAAACCGGGGAATTCTTTGAGGCAGGCCTGCGCCAACTGATGGGCTTTGCGGATGGCAAAAACAGCCTCCATTTCCTTTCCCAAATTCAAAAAGTTAAAGCCCCGCTGCAAATGCAGTTCGGCCTGCAAAAAAAGTGTTTCGCCAGTGCGGGCCATCCCTTCCAGTTTCTTGATCCGCTGTTTGAAGCGCGCTTCGATAAGGTCAAACTTGGTCTGGTCTTCGCTGATGAGCACGTCAATGGTTTCGCCCAGGCTGCTCAGGTAGAGACGGTGCAGTTCATTGGAGCGGCTGTTGGCGGCCACCAGTTGAAGGCCCTGATCGGTCTGCAAATTCAGGATGAGGGCATGGGCTCTTTGCAGTTCGGCATCAAACTGCCACACATCGTCTTTGGCGTAGGCCCACAGTATCGACCAACAAAAAAGGCAGGTTAACAGCCCTGCCTTTTGTTGTGGAATGATATTCATGCTTATGCGCTTGCTTTCTTGATACGTCTAACGGGCGCGGCTTTTTTTGGTTTTTCTTCCTCTACCGGGCCCATGTCCACATCGGCCAGGATGCGGCCCGAATGCTCGTCAATGACGATTTTCTTTTTCTCGCGGATTTCCGCAATCTTTTGTGGGGGTATGATGATGTTGCAACCTTCCGCAGCCCCGCGCACCACACGCACCACAGCCAAGCCGTTGGTGAGGCTCCTGCGCAGCCGGTCGTAATGCTTCAATAATTTGTCTTCAATCTTTTTGGTAGCCTTTTCGCGCTCCGCCAACAGTTTGCGTTCTTCCTCCTGGCTTTCGCCCAAAATGTCGTTCAGTTCGTCTTTTTTGGTGTTCAGGTCTTCGTCTTTTTCCTTGATCAACGTTTCGATGCCCGCAATTTCTACTTTTTTCGCATCGATCTTCTCTTTGGCTTCTTTGATGCGCTTTTCGCACATCTGTACCTCCAGTTCCTGCAGCTCAATTTCCTTGGTGATGGCGTCAAACTCGCGGTTGTTTTTGACGTTTTTTTGCTGCTCGTTGTATTTTTTGACCAATTTCTCGGCCTCTTTGATCCCTTCTTTGTTTTTCTTGATCACCTCCTCCAAGTCTTTCAATTCCGTCTCGAAGCGGCTTTGGCGGGTTTTGTACCCCTCCATCTCGTCTTCCAAGTCCTGTACCTCATCGGGCAAATCACCCCGCAATTTGCGTAGCTCGTCCAGTTTCGAGTCGATGGATTGGAGTTTTACAAGAGCCTCGAGTTTTTGTGCAACTGTTTGATTTTCCATTCGTTACAGGTAGCTTATTGGATTGGTGACCGTTTTTGAAAAATTGACTGCAAAAGTAGGGAATTTTTCGCTCAAAACCTCTACCAGGAGGTCTTTGGTGAACTGCTCGCTTTCGTAGTGGCCGATGTCCGCCACGGTGATCCGGCCCTCGGCATCAAAAAACTCGTGGTATTTGAAGTCGGCCGACACGAACACATCCGCCCCTTGGGCCATGGCCGTGGGTAACAGAAAGCTGCCTGCGCCCCCGCAGACAGCCACTCTTTTCACTTCGTTGCCCACCAGGGCCGTATGCCTTACACATCCCGTTTGCATCACATTTTTCAAACGCTTCAAAAATGCCAAAGGTTCCTCGGGCGTGGACAGATCTCCGATCATGCCTGCCCCCACCTCGGGGTTTTCGTTTTTCAAATCGCTGAGGTAGTAGGCTACCTCCTCGTACGGGTGGGCTTGGCGCAGGGCGGCCACGATGCCGTGCGTCAGGTGGGAAGGAAAGATCACTTCAGCCCGTGTTTCGTTCACGCGCTCGGCCACACCCCGTTGGCCGATGGCCGGCTGCGCCTGGGCAGATGGTGTAAACGTACCTACACCAGCCACTTGAAAACTACAGCCGGAATAATTGCCCAGCGTTCCCGCGCCCGCGGCATACAGGGCGGTCATCACCCGGTCTGTGTGCTCATGGGGAATAAACGTGACCAGTTTGGTGAGCGTGTGGGTGTTGGGCCGGAGCACGCGCGTGTTTTGCAGGCCCAACCGGTCGGCTATTCTTTTGTTCACGCCCGTGTGGATGTGATCCAGGTTGGTGTGAATGGCGTAAATGGCAATGTCGTTTTTGATGGCGCGAAGAACAGCGCGCTCCGCGTAGGTTTTTCCTGTGATCTTCTTCAGCCCTCGAAATACAATGGGGTGATGCGCCACGATCAGATTGCATTTCTGTTCGATCGCTTCCTCCACCACCGCTTCGGTGCAGTCCAACGAAACGAGGATACCCGTAACCGGCCATGTGGGATGGCCCGTGAGCAGGCCGCTGTTGTCATAATCTTCTTGGTAGGCGAGGGGCGCCCATGCTTCGAGGTGTGATAGGATCGATGAGATAGCTACTGCCATGGTAAATTATCCGTTTCTTTGTGCCAATGTCGATTTTAAAAGTACTGCTTTTTCCGCTGGCGTGGCTCTTTGGGTTGATTACCGCGTGGCGCAACGGGCTTTACCAAATGCGTGTATGGAGGCAGCACGCTTTTTCGGTGCCCACCGTGTGCGTGGGCAACTTGGCCGTGGGTGGCACAGGCAAAACACCCACTATTGAGTACCTCATCCGGCTGTTGTCGCGAGACCAAACTGTTGCCACCTTGAGCCGGGGCTACGGTCGTGCCACACGCGGATTTCGTTTGGCAGATGAGTCGGACAATGCCCAAACGCTGGGTGATGAACCCTATCAGTTTTACCGTAAGTTCCATCCGCCCGTGTACGTGGCGGTAGACGAGCAGCGTGCCCGCGGCATCGCGACTTTGCAGCGCACTCATCCCGCCATCGAGGTCATCTTATTGGACGATGCGTTTCAGCACCGGGCGGTGAAACCCACCGTTTCCATCCTGCTCACGGAATTTCACCGTCCGTTCTTTCGCGATCGGTTGATGCCGGTAGGGCGCCTGCGCGAGGCGCGCGGGCAAGCCAAGCGCGCGGATGTGGTGTTGGTGACCAAGTGCCCGCGTGGGCTGGCGGAGGGAGATCGCCACCGATTTGCCAAAGCCATGACCCCTTACCTCGCCCCGGGCACGCCCACTTTTTTTTCGCGCATCGCCTATGGTGTGCCCGTTGGCTTTGATGGGCAAATCCGCCTGTTGACTCAGTGCGTGCTCGTTTCCGCGCTGGCCGATGCATCGGTTTTTGAAAATGAGTTGAAGACAGCCACCACGGTAATCGACACGGTGCGGTTTGCGGATCATCATCGCTACACCGCAAGCGAAGTAGAGTCGCTTCAAAGGCGATTGCCGCCCCATGCCCAACTCGTCACCACGGAAAAGGACTTTGTGAAACTGATCCACCCATCCCTGCGCCACGTGTTGGATACCAAGCGGTGGTGTTATGTGCCTATTCAAGTCGAAATGCTAAAAGATGGTCCCATTTTTGATTCCCTGATACGGGCCGCGGTGGCGCGCCATTCAGGTAAGCCGGTATAGTGTCCCGTAACTGCGTTATTTTTGCACGTGTTTTTGCGATTTCTTTTGTTCGGTATGATCGGCTGGTGCATGGCGGTGGACGCGGGGGCGCAACGGCCGGTGCCCCCGAGCACCGACTATCAAGGCATGGGGGGCAACCGCGTGGACACCGTAAAAGGCCCCCTGTTGAGTCGAAAAGGCAAGGGGTCTCAAATCGTGGATGACTCCACCAAAAACGTGTATGGCCCCAAGACCACCATGTGGTCTACCGAAACGGATTTCTTTCGCAACCGCCCCAACTACCGGCCCTTAGACACGCTGATTACCAACTACCACTGGTGGACGTTTATGGAGCGCCTGCAATTCCTGTATCAGGACCTGGGTGTGAACGGCACCGCGCTAAACCCCATCTTGCCTACTCACACCACAATAATTGGTGCCACGCCCGGTTTCACCGTTTACGAGCCCTACTACACGCTCGATGATTCGCACTACTACAACACGCGCTCTCCCTACTCCAGCTTCAACTTGGTTTGGGGCGGCCTGGGGCGCGCGCAAACAAAAGTCGAGTTCAGCCGCAACATCAATCCGCGCTGGAATTTTGGCTTTAACTATCGCCCCATCCTTACCGACAAGCAAATAGACAGGCGCAGGAAAGGCGACCGGTTAGTCATTCATCATTCATATGAGTTTTATTCCACCTTTTTGTCGAAAGACTCAAACTATTTTCTGCTGGGCAGCCTGAAGCGGATGCGCCATCGCGTGAACGACACCGGTGGGGTGTTTCTGAACAATCGTGATAGTGTGTATGCCGATTACTTTTCGCAGAATATCCAACCCTTTTTGACCAGTGCCCAAAGCGAAGAGCTACGCACGCAGGCACACCTGTTTCATCAATACCGGCTAGCACAGGCCCTTCAGGTATATCACATTTTTGATGCCGGCCGCCAGTTCAATGCATATCGTGATCAGCTCGGGGCCGAACAGGAACGGTTCTATGATACGCTTACCATCCCGGCATCGCTCTCCGCTACCACCAACGATCGCAACAACTTCACCTTCGCACAAAATGAGGTGGGCATCAAAGGATCAGCCGGTTTTTTGTTTTACAACTTTTACTATCGGCTTCGGTCGTTCGAAAATGCCAACCCTGGTTTAGCGCGAACAGACCCTCGCTTTTTTCAACGCGGCATCGAAAATTACGTGGGGGCACGGGTAGCAACCCAATTTGATTCGGTGAATTTCCTGAGCGGTCATGCGGAGTATTTGCTGGACGGAAACTACCGCATTCAGGGGCAACTGGTAACCCCGTGGATAGAGGGGTACCTCGTCAACAGCCTGGCCAAAGCGGCCTTCAAACCGCAAGGATATTTTGGTCGATATAATTTTTGGGTGAATGATTTTGACGATGTGGCCTCGCTGTACGCGCGATCATTTTTGAAAATCAAGTGGGGGCGGTTGATGCTCATGCCGGGCGCCTCGTATTCGCTCACCAGCAACTACATCTATTTTGAAAAACGCGGCACCGAGGGCCAAACCATTATGCCATATCAGTCGGGCGGCATCCAACAGGTGTTGATGCCGGAACTTCGTTTTGATCTGCGCTTTTTCCGCCATTTTCACTTGCGCCCATATGTGGTGTACAATGCCGTTCTTCAAAATGCCGATCAGGCCCTGGCGCTGCCTGCCTACCTGGCCAATGTTCAGTTGGCCTATGAGAACGTGCTGTTCAAAAATGCCATCCGCGTGCAGGTGGGGGTGGATGTGCATGCGCGGCCAGCCTACTTTGCCATGGGCTATGCGCCATCCATTCAGCAATTTTTTGTGCAGCGCGAAGTGGAAACACCGGCCTACCGCTACCTGACGGTATTTTTAAATGGCCAGTTCAAACGGGGCCGTTTCTTTGTAAAGTACAACAACTTATTGCAACCCTTTTTGGGATCGGGCTTTATGCCTGTGCCCGCCTACCCGGGACAACGCAACTTATTGGATTTTGGATTTGACTTGATCTTGTTTGACTAACGATATGACGGTGGATAAGCATGTGTTGGGACTGGAATTGGCTACCGACCCACGGTGGGTGGACATCGCCCAAAAAAATATTCATGACATCTTGATTGATCATGCGTATTGCGAGCAGAAAGCCGCCTCGTCTTGCATATCGTTGATTGTGCAGTATCCCGAAAAGTCCAGGTTGGTGGAAATGCTGGCCCCGGTGGTAGCCGAAGAGTGGAACCACTTTGAACGGGTGCTGGATCAACTGCGCAAGCGAAATCTTCCGTTGGGTCCGCAGCGAAAAGATGAATATGTGGAAGGCATTGGCAAACTGCTCAAAAAAGGCGGAGGGCGCGAGCAGCAGTTGGTGGAGCGCTTGTTGATGAATGCCTTAATCGAGGCACGAAGCTGCGAACGATTTAGGCTATTGTGGAAAGAAGTACAAGATGCGGAGCTGAGTCAGTTTTACCACGAACTCATGGTGTCGGAGGCCGGCCACTACAAAAACTTTCTTCAACTGGCCAAGGAATATGCCCCGGCCGAAGACGTGGAGAAACGCTGGCGCGAGTTGCTGAAGCAAGAAGCCGAGGTGGTGCGTTCGTTGGGTGTCCGTTCCGATCGTATGCATTGAGGTTGGATTTTAACTTTCTCAAATCATCACGTATGAAAACAACATTCGAGGGAGGCATCAACATCGCGGTGAAAATCCCGAAACGGAAGTATGAGGAGACCGTTTCCTTCTATAAAGACATCTTGAAACTGGAGGTGGCCGAAAGACCCATTAGTCACCCCACGGTATCAAAGACACACCGTGTGAAATTTGGGAACAATGTGCTCTGGCTAGACTGCGTAGACAACTATACACATGCAGAAACGTGGCTGGAACTCAACGTAGACGATGTCTCGCGCGCAACCGATTATCTCCACCAAAAAGGCATTGGCACCTGCGATGAGATTGAACAGTTGCCCGGAGGCGATATGCATTGGATCGCAGACCCCGCGGGCACCGTTTTTATCCTGAAGAAAAAAGACTAGATCCACAGATCACTCGAACCTCCAGGCGGTGGTTCCGCTACCGCACCGCCACCTTTACCGATTTGTCAAAACCGTTGCCTTTTACGCGGGCCAGGTACACCCCCGGTGCCGACAAAGTGATTTTGCGTTCGTTATGGCCAGCCACCCCGGCAAACGCTTCGTTGGCTATCACTTTTCCTTGTAGGTCATACACCGCACAGGAAACCCGCCCCGGTTCCGTCAAATCAAACGCAAGGGTAATCGGCCCTTGAGTAGGGTTGGGGTACACGCGCAGGTCGGTCGCCTTTTCGCGGATGACGGAGGTCGGTTGCTGTTGAATGTACAAATTGTCGATGGCCCAGCCCCAAAACGACCCTGCGGCATCCGAATACAGCCGGAACCGGAAAAGGAGCGTGTCAGACACGGCAAAGTGATCGGTAAGATTAACCGAGTGGTTTACAAACAGGCCGGGGTTGCCCGGGCTGTTGGAGGCTACGGCCGCCTGCCACGCTGCATTGTAGGAAGCGTTGTATCCGTCTTTCAGCGCCACCCACTGCAAGCCATCTTTGGTTGCCTCAGGCACCACATAGTCTTTAAACTCCGGCTGTCCAAACGTGGCGCTGGCATTGCCGGCCTCTACGATTGCCACGTCATCGTAGCTAAAGGAAAAGGGCACGTCCTCCACACGGATCGGTTGGCGGAGTGTGGCCGTGCTGTTGGCGTTGTTGCCATAGGAATGAAAACTTTGCAAGGCCAAATTGCTGGGCCCGAAGGAGAGGATATTCATTTGCTTGAGCACCCAATTGGAAGCCGAACCGAAATAGTCAAAGTATTGTGTTTGCACGGGGCGTACCGCAAAGTGGTCGATGATCAGCTCGGGCGATTGGATGGGCGCGCCTTGCTGGAAAGAAAGCAGGTACGCTGTCACGGTTCCCGCACTGATGTTTTTGAATGACTGGACATACGTGCCGGGGCTGGTCGCCAGGATTTTACCCACGCGCACGTTGTTCGCAAACACGAGTGTCGAGTCAAAGGCTTCCTCCAACGCCAGGCGGAGCGTCAGCGCCCCGTTGGGGGCCGTGCCCCCCGCAGTGATGCGCGGATGTTGCCGTGCAGTCTGGCTGTTGCTCATCGTGGCTGTCCAAATGCCGCGGCCGTGTGTGGCAATCACAATTTCATCGTCCTGCCCTTTCATGTCCCACACCGATACGTTGGGGAAGTCCTCTAGCAACGCCCAGGTGGCTCCATTGTCCAACGACTCTACGATACCAATTTCGGTGCCTGCCCAAATGATGTCCGTATCATCCGGGTGCACATACAGACAATACACGGCCACGTTGGGGAAGCCGTTGGTGCTGGTGCCGCCCCCTTCAAAACCGCTCAGATCGGTCCAGGTTTGGCCTAGGTCGGTGGTGCGCAAGATTTTTGGGCGCTGCGAAAACGAGAACAACGCGTAGGCCGTGTTGGGCTCAGTCGGGTGGGTTGCCAATTTGCTGATGCCACCCAAGGTTACGTTTGTGTAGTTTGTCGTCTTCGCAAAGGTCACTCCTCCGTTGGTGGATACATGCAAACTGCGCGTGGCCGTCATGCCACTGCCGGCCCACACAATGTTGGCATTTGCCCGCGAAACGTCCACATCCATCAGGGAAAGGGCACTGCCCCAGCTATTGGTAATGGGCGTAAGTGTCCAAGTCTGCCCAAAGTTTGCGGAGCGAAACACGCCCAGCGCTGAAAGCGTGAAGATGCGTTCGGGAAACTGTTTGGCGTTGGCCAACTTGGACACAAACGGAGCGGTACCGGATAGCCCGCTGGTGGCACTGATCCACGTGTTGCCGCCATCCGTGGAGCGCACGAAGTTATTGAACTGCGAGCCGCCAATGAGTTTGCGATCGTCCAGATTGTGCCAGAGAACCTCAAAGCCATCGCCTCCAAAGGCAAAGGCATACGTGGATGCGCTGGATGCATTTTCATTATTGAACGACCGCCATGTGCCATTGTCTTGCGTGCCGCCAAAATACTGTTGCGCTCCGGGCCGCTTATCCGCGCCATAAAACTGGGTGGTGTTGTAGGTGTTTCCTCGCATCTGCCAGTCGCCTTGGTTGATGCCGGGCGTGGCGGAGGTGTTGGACAGAAACAGCCCTCCATCGTTGGCCACCAAAATCCGATATGTTGATCCGGTTACCGGGATCATCACAATGTTGTGCTGATCCGGGTGGAAGTCGGTGCCAAAGGTGTTGAATTGATTTTTTCGATCGTAGTCTCCGTACACATCGGCCACGGTGATGGTGGTGGCATTGAACTGGGGCGTCTCGGTTACCACAATGCGAAATTCCGAGTCCGGCAAGTTGTTTTCGTTCCATACAGATCCCGGGCTTAGCACAGGCCAGAAAAAGTACATGCGGTTTCGCGTATGCCCTGCTGTGCTGGGGGTGGTGATGGCAGATGCGGGCGAGGTGCTATACGGCAGTGTATGAATAAACACGTATTCGCGGGCGTTCAGTAGTTGTTCACCGTCCGAGGGGTTCAAATTGAATTTGCCATCGCGCTGTTGGTCGCGAAAGGAAACCATGAGCTGACGGACATCGTTGCCCGAGCCATCGACCTCCCACGCCTCAAACGGCACTTCCACATAATTCCGGTAGGTGTATTGTGGATCAGGTATGTTCGCGCCTCCATCGTTGTTGGGTCCCCCCGTGGCGGGTACCTCAAACCGGTGGGCAAATTGTTTTCGTCCGCTACCAAAGCGCAGTTCTACCGTTTGGTTATTGCCCGTGCCCACGTCCAGGGTTCCACCCGCCTGGTTGGCATTAAAATTCGTAAGGGAAATAAATCCGGTCGGGTTGTCGATGGCATAACTTTTCACCAACGTGGGCGAAGAGCCTTGCAGTTGGGTGCGAAACATGCCCACGCCACCGAGGTACACGATGGATTCGTTAAAGGGATCGACCGCCAACGTGTTGTCATACCAGCCTTGCCCATCCAAAAAATCAATGTCGGCATTGTTGAATTGCACAGCCACGGGGGTCCAGAGAAGGCCCTCATTGGTGCTGGTGTACAATTTGGCCAGCGTTTCATTTTGCACGGCCGCATACACGCGGTTGGGGTTGCTGGGGGCAGTAGCCAACTCAATCCGGCCACGGGCCACCAAACCTGTGGAACTGGAGGTCCATGTGAGTCCGCCATCGGTGGACTTGAATACGCCCACGTTGTTGCGCGCGGCATACTGCACGGCAAAATTTCCCGGTTTGGCCCGCAAGTCCTGCATAAAGGGCTGTTCGAACGTCTTGTTCCAGGATACGCCCCCATCCACGGTGCGGTAGATGCCATCGTTGGTAGCCACTACCACAATGTTCTCATTGGCGGGGTCTACAATGGCCCGGTTTACGTCCTCAAAACCACTCGTGGCCGGTAGGTAACTCCATGTGTTGCCGCGGTCCACAGATTTAAACATGCCATTGCCGCGCACGCCATCCAGGTTGCCAAACCCTTCGCCTGTGCCCATGTAGATGACGTTGTGATTGGATTCGGCCATCGCCAGCACGGTGGTGGCCAAGTTGCTAAGGTCGGGTGTGAGCAATGTCCATTGGCCACCTCCATTGGTGGTTTTCCATACGCCTCCCGCCACCGACCCTGCGTACCAGGTGTTTTTGGTAGGATCATCAGGGTCTACGATCAATCCGCGCGTGCGGCCCGGTACGTTGGCAGGGCCGCGCTCTTTCCATTCCAATACGCCATTGCTTTTGGTGCGGCCCAACACAGATCGCTTGCGGGCCACCGCGCGTGTTTTGGCGGCCTGCCGCTCGCGCAACAAATGACCGTTTTCATATTCGGGTCCGGCAGAACCCTCGGCTGTGCGTATGGCCCGATGAAACTCAATAAACGCGCCCGGCCCGTCCAGCCGCGCATGCGGGGCCGCGGGCATAGCCTGTTTTGATCTGTGTTCAGTTGCCGAAAACCACAGGATGACGGCACCGTAGACAACGATGAAAAGGCGTAAGTATGTAGGGTTCATGAAGCGTATTGACTTTTACTTGGTATTGATCGTGGCGATATCGATTTTCAAAAGATAGTCCTCCAATGTTTCGTTCTTCTTTAGTATGCCGGGGGCATCCAACACTTCCAGCGTGGTGCCGCCTGCCCACTTGGCGTAGCCGGCCCGGATGTTCTTTTGCCAAATCACCTTTTGGTCGCGCACACGCACCACCGCTACGTCCAACCGGCCTGTGGGCGTTACCGTACCCGTGCGCAGTTCGTACTCGCCTGTTTCATTGCGTGGTGTGCCTGTCTCGCGCGGTAGCGTGGGTCGGTCAGGGGCGGTATGGTCAGTAGCGGATGACTCCGACCGCGTGGTCTTGCACGCGGCCATGCACCACATAAGCGTGCCGCCAACCATCAAAATAAAAATGAAACGCACGGACTATGTTTTTTGCTTTTTCTTTTTTGCCGCGGGGAACAGCACGTTGTTTAAGATCAGACGAAAGCCGGGAGACGTGGGGTGCAGGTTCAAGTCGGTGGGTTCTTCGCCCACGGTATGCTGATAGTCTTCGGGGTCGTGCCCGCCATAAAAAGTCCAAAAACCTTTGCCAAAGATGCCATGCAAATACTTGGCCTCGCCTATTTCTTTGTTTTCGCCCATCACGGTTACATCGGCCTTGATCAGTCCCTTTTTGAAACCGGTAGTTTGGCCATAAAATCCTTTGATCACTTGCGTATGGTTTTGCGTGAGCATGGTGGGGATGGGGTCCCACTTGGCCGAGAACTGGAAGATGGTAAAATAGTCGTTGTCCTGCCGCAACCCGCGCTCATTGGGTTTGTTGTCGATATCCGAAAACTCATACTCGTAGGGGTCGCGCGACAGACGGAAATCCGTAAAGGCAAACGTGCTTTCGTAGTTCAGCTTTTGCTGGGCTTGCGGATCGGCCGGGTCGCCATCGTACATGCGCTCACAGATGTCTACCCCTTCGGCCGACAGGGCGATGTCATACGAATCGGTGGCCGAGCACATGGCAAACATAAAGCCACCCCCGGCTACAAATTCTTTGATCCGTTTGGCCACCGTAAGTTTCAATTGCGACACTTTTTGAAAGCCAAACTGACGGGCCATGCCCTCGGCTTCTTTCTGCTGCTCCAGGTACCACGGCATGTTGGCGTACGACCCATAAAACTTTCCATATTGGCCGGTAAAATCCTCGTGGTGCAAGTGCAGCCAGTCGTACTTGGCCAGGGCGCCATTCAGCACCTCTTCGTCAAACACAATGTCATAGGGTATTTCGGCATAGCTCAACACCAACGTCACGGCATCGTCCCACGGTTGCTTCGATTTGGGCGAATACACCGCGATTTTGGGATATTTTTCCAGCTTCATCAGGTCTGAGTTGACGGCCGGGCTGCCTACTTCGCTGATGATCGCGTTGGCCTGGGCAGCGGAGATCACCTCGTAGGTGACGCCCCGTACCGTCAATTCATTTTGGATTTTTGGTTGGTAGGCGCACATAAAACTGCCGCCCCGGTAGTTTAGCAGCCAGTCCACCTCGGTTTCGCTTCGCAAAATCCAGTAGGCGATGCCATAGGCTTTCAGGTGATTCACCTGTTTGTCATCCATGGGGATGAGGAGGTGGTTGGCCCAAGCTTGCCCCGAAAGCATCCCCACCAACAACCCAACCAGCCATTGCTTCGTTAAAGGCCTCATAAGCGTATTTTTTAGTTGTTTGTACGCGCCCGCTACAGCCGCTAAAGATATACTTTTGTGGCGACACGTGCGATTAAACAAAACCCCTAACGGCCGGAACTCATGAACTTGGTGGAAAACGTAAAAGAAGGGCTGCGCTCTGTAAAAGCGAATTTGTTGCGCTCGGTGCTCACGGCCGTCATTGTGGCCATCGGCATCATGTCGCTGGTGGGCATTCTCACAGCCATTGACGGCATCGAATTTTCTGTGTCGGAGAGCCTGTCGTCATTGGGCGTCAATACCTTTGATGTGTACTCCAAATTCAACCGTGGCAGCAGTCAGGAGGGAGTGAAAGAAAAGGTGTACCCTCCGTTGCAGTTTCAGGAAGTGCTCCGGTTTGTCAACCAGTATGAATTTCCCGCCACGGTGAGCATCAATGCCCGCCTCACGGGCCTGGCGGAAATCCGACATAAGTCCAACAAGACCAATCCCAACGTGAACGTGATGGGTGTCAATGAAGAATACATGGCCATCAAGGGGCTGAGCGTGGAGGAAGGCAGAAATTTTTCGCGTTTTGAAATCCAGTACGGCACGCGGGTGGCCATTGTGGGCAGCGAGTTGGCCAAAACGCTGTTTGGCTCCGGCAAAGAGCGCATCAACACCACGGTTTCCTTTAAGGGCAATCAATTCAAAGTCATTGGCATGATGAAGGAAAAAGGAAGCATTTCCGAGAACAATTTTGACAACATGATGCTGATCCCTGTCATCGTGGCCAATCAACTTTCGGGCGGGCAACAGTTGTATTATCGCATGGCCGTGGGCGTTACCGATCCCAATCAGGTGGACGTGGCCATGGGCGAGGCCACCGGGTTGCTGCGGAAAATCCGGCACGATCAAGTCGGCCGCGAAAACTCCTTTGAGATCGAAAAAAGCGAGTCCTTGGCGCAAGAGTTGGAGAGCATCACCAGCGGCTTGCGCATCGGGGGTTTTGGGGTCGGCTTTATCACGCTGCTGGGGGCGTCCATCGCGCTGATGAATATCATGTTGGTGTCCGTGACCGAGCGCACGCGCGAAGTGGGCGTACGCAAGGCACTCGGTGCCACCCCGCTGCGCATCCGTCAGCAGTTTGTGATCGAGGCCATTGTGGTGTGCGTGCTGGGGGGCATCGCGGGCGTATTGTTTGGGATATTGATCGGCAACGTGATTTCCAATGCCATCGGCTTTAGTGCGTTTGTGATACCGTGGACGTGGATCATCGTGGGCTTTTTGATTTGCATTTTTGTCGGCCTGATTTCGGGCTACTACCCAGCTTACAAAGCGTCCAAATTGGACCCGATCGAGTCGCTGCGGTTTGAGTAAGACCTTGCCGCGAGACTGAACCCTTCCTTAATGTAGTAACACGTGGAGAGAGACTAAACCCTCCTTCGTCCTGCCTGTGGCGGGACTTCGGAGCGTGAAGCGGAGAGGGAGGGATTCGAACCCTCGATACAGTTACCCGTATAACGGTTTTCGAGACCGTCCCATTCGGCCACTCTGGCACCTCTCCAAGGTCAACGGGGTCGCAAAAATAATAATTTGTTACGGTTGCGTGAGTGCCTTCACCATTTCCAGTAGTTCCTGGCGCATGATGTGCGGGTGGGTCCACGGCACAAAGTGGTTCATGTCGTCCATCAGCAGGATTTTCACCGGGGCATTAACAAGCATCCGCTTGGCAAAGTCGGCATTGCCGGGTGGCACCAGTTTGTCGCGCCCGCCCTGGATGACCGTTACCGGCACGGTGATATCTTTCCAGCGGGGCAACATCTCTTCCAATTGGGGCTTTACACGATAGATTTCATCGTTAGAGGCGCGCAGCGAACGGGGCAGCATCCATTTGAACACGGGCGTGGCCAAAGGGCCACGAAACCACTCATTGGGCTCTAAGTCAGGGTCGATGGAACCGGCCACAATCACCAGGCCATCGACCCACGCAGGGTAATCCATCGCCATTTGCGCAATGATGGGCCCGCCCAGCGAGTGGCCGATCAGGATCAACGGTTGTGCCCTCTTATGCCTTTTCAAGACCGGGAACAGCAACGCGCTTTGCGCGGCCAGCGATTTTTCTGCCCGCCCAAAATCCGAACTCCCAAAGCCCGGGCGGTCTACCGAAATCAATTGGGCGTGCGCCAACAGGCTGCTGTCGGCCATGAAATCGATAAATGCGCTGAGCGAACCGGGCGATCCATGCATAAACACAATGACCGGCTTGGTGGTGTCGCCCACGTGCAAATAGTTGATGGTGCGTTTGCCCACCTCGTATCGGTGCAGGGTGCCCTTGTATTTTTTGTCGCTAAAGAATCGGTCGATTTCCGATTTGCTCATCCGGAACTGCATGCACGAATCCATCAGCAACAGCAGTGCCAGCCCCACCGACAGGGTGATCCCGAGCCCTTTCCAGCGGACTGTTAACCGGGCGGTCAAAACTTCAGAATCTTCTTGTATTCCGCGGGCGCGCGCAGCACTTGCACGGCCTGCTTCACATCCTCATCGTATTGAAAGCCCACTTCGGCCGCACCGGCCTCGAAGTAATAGCGGCTCACAATCTCCCGCTCCAACAGTTCTTTGATCTGATCTTTGAAAAGCTGGTATTCGTTTTTGCGGCTTTCGCTCAACTTTTGGCGCAAGTCCGCGAAGTGCAATTTGAGTTCCTCGTAGTATCGTTCACGCTGGGCTTCTTCCTCCAAAGTTTTCAGTTCGCTTTCGATGGCCGGTTCATAGCTAAAAGGTTTGCTTTTGATCCACGCCACAAACTCAGCGTACTCGCCATCGCTCAGCGAAAACTGACGGGCCGGTGCGATGGCGTTTCGCTTGGCCGCATACTCGGTGGCGTAGTCAAACAGCCAGCCTTGGGTGTAGAGGGCAATCGCCAACGAAGACAACGGGCGGGTGGGCCGTTTTACATCCGGTTCAATGCCCCCGCCATCATACACCGTGCGGCCCCGGGCGGTTTTAAATTCTTTTTTTAATGAGTCGGGGATGGAGCCCACGCTGCCATCTTCCCTGCGATGGGCATAGTCCAAGACTTGAATGCACCGGCCGGAGGGGGTGTAGTATTTAGCAGTGGTGATCTTAACCTGAGCGTTGTAAGAGAGGGGGCGGGGTTCTTGCACCAGTCCTTTTCCAAAGGAACGCTCGCCCAACACCACGGCACGATCATAATCTTGCAACGTGCCCGCCACAATTTCGGAAGCCGAAGCACTGCCGCGGTTGATCAGCACCACCAAGGGAATGTCCATGTCCAGCGGGTTGTTCAGGGTACGGTAGGTCACGTTGCGTTCGGCAATTTTTCCCTTGGTAGTCACTACTTCTTTGTCTTTGGGGAGAAACAGATTGCAGATGTTCACCGCTTCCATAAGCAAGCCACCGGGGTTGTCGCGCAAGTCAAGGACAATGCTTTTGGCACCCTTTTCTTTCAACGAAACGATGGCCTGTTTCACTTCGCGCCCCACCTCCTGGGTAAACTCCGTTACCTGTACATAGCCTACTTCGCTGTCCACCATGCCCGCATAGGGCACGTTATTGATCTTTATTTTTTCGCGTTTGAATTCCAGCGTCAAGGGGCTTTTTTCGCCCCAGCGCTTCACGGTCAGCTTCACGGTGGTGCCCAGTTGGCCGCGCATCAGTTGGTTGGCCTCATCGGGCGTGAGCCGCGCCAACTCCACTTCGTCCAATTTGATGATTTCATCGCCAATCCGCAGGCCATTTTTAAACGCAGGAAATCCTTCATATACCATGGTGACCACCGTGCGGTTGCCAAACTGCCGCGTCAGCGCACCAATGCCTCCATACTGTCCGGTATTTTGCGTGCGGTAGTCTTCAATTTCGTCTTCCGAAATGTAGTTGGTGTACGGGTCCAGCGAATTGAGCATGGCATCAATGCCTGTGCGCATCATCTTTTGCGGACTCACCTCGTCCACGTACAACGTGTTCACCTCTCGGAACAAGGAGGCAAAAATCTCGAGGTTCTTGGCAATTTCGAAGTAACGCTCGGCCGGGGGTGTTAGCGCCAAGCCCGCCAGCCCCAACGCCACAATTCCTAGCGCCAGCCATTTTTTCCCTTTCATGTTCTAAAAATACGATTTTTTGACCCTGTGGTTGGGCTTAACCGGCCTCCAAGCCTGATTTTCATGTTTTTTTCGGAAAAACTTTTTCGTGCGATAATACATCTCCGCTTCCGATCTGCGTTGCGTAACTTTAACCCGTCAACTAACTCAAAAACGTATGCTTAAGAAAATTTCCGGAGTGGCTTTGCTTGCCTTGGTATTGGGGTCGTGCAGCAAAGACCCCAATACGCTCCAAACAGCCGAAAGCGGAGGGTATTCCTACGAATTTGTGCCCAACGACCCGCTCAAAGTGCGCATCTACACCCTCAAAAACGGGTTGAAGGTCTATCTGAGTCAATACAAAGCCGAGCCGCGCATCCAAACGGCAATTGCGGTAAAGGCCGGGGGCAAGTTTGACCCTGCCGATGCCACCGGGCTGGCACATTATCTGGAACACATCATGTTCAAGGGCACAAGTGCCTTTGGCACGCAGGACTGGAACAACGAAAAGGTGTTCTTGGACAGCATCGAAAACATGTTTGAGCACTACCGTACCCTCACGGATACGACTCAGCGGAAGGAGTATTATAAAATGATCGACCAGGTATCGAATGAAGCGTCCAAGTTTGCCATCGCCAACGAGTACGACAAGTTGGTATCGGCCATCGGGGCCAAGGGCACCAATGCCTATACCACCGAAGACCGCACGGTGTACATCAATGACATCCCCGCCAACCAGGTGGCCAACTGGCTTACCATTGAAGGCAACCGGTTCAAGGAGATCGTGCCACGCCTTTTCCACACGGAACTGGAAGCCGTGTATGAAGAAAAAAACCGCAGCTTAGACAATGACTACTGGAAGACCTATGAGGAAATGTACCGCGCGGCTTTCGCCAAGCACCCATATGGCACGCAAACAGTCATTGGTACCATTGAGCACTTGAAAAATCCGTCCATTACCGAGATCAAGAATTATTTCAACAAGTATTACCGCCCCAACAACGTTGCCATTTGCATGAGCGGTGATTTGGATTACGACCAAACCATTCAACTCATCGAGGAAAAATTTGGTGATTGGCAACCTAACCCGGAACTCACCGCCTGGACACCCATTGAAGAAGACCCGATTACCGCTCCCATTGAGCGCGAGGTGTATGGCCCCGATGCCGAATGGATCAACATCGCGTTCCGGTTTAAGGGCACGGGCAGTCAAGACTTTGCCTTGCTACGCTTGACGGATATGATTTTGGCCAACTCACAGGCGGGCCTCATCGACCTGAACCTGAAACAGCAACAGAAAGTATTGGAGCCCACCAGCTTTGTCAATGATTTGAATGACTTCTCCCTCCATACCTTCTCCGCACGGCCACGCGAGGGCCAAACGCTGGACGAAGTCAAGAACCTATTGCTGGAGCAAATTGAACTGGTGAAAAAGGGGCAGTTTGATGATTGGTTGCTGGAAGCAGTCATCAACGATTTGAAAAAACAGAAAACGCAACAGTCCGAATACAATTGGAGCCGGTCCAACGACATGGTCATGGCTTTTACGAACAGCATTTCATGGGACAAGTATGTAGCCTCGCTGGATGAGTTGAAGAAGTACACCAAAGAAGATGTTATCAAGTTTGCCAACGACCACTACAATAACAATTACATCGTCATCAAAAAACGCACGGGCAAAGACCCCAACAGCCAAAAGGTGCCCAAGCCTTCCATTACCAAGGTGGCCCTGAACAAAGAAGCCAAATCGCCTTTTCATGAGGCCATTCTGGCCAATCAGGTAGAGAAGCTGCAGCCGGTGTTCATCGACTATGAAAAGGACATTAAGAAATTGCAGATGGACAAAGGTGTGGATGTACTATACACGCAGAACAAAGAGAATGCGCTGTTCACGCTTTATTATCTGGCGGACAAAGGGACCAACCACGATCCGCGCATGCAGCACGCCTTAGAGTATCTGGAGTATATCGGCACGGACGAAATGACGGCAGAAGATTTTAAAAAGGAGTTTTACAAACTCGGCTGCAACTTTGGCGTGTTTGCCAGCGAAGACCAGACGTACGTGTTTCTGTCCGGCTTAACGGAAAACATGGAGAAAGCCATGCAGTTGTTTGAAAAACTGTTGGCCAACCCAAAGGCGGACGAGGCGGCCTTGGCCAAGATGATTGAAGGCACATTCAAAAAGCGCGATGACACCAAACTGGATAAGTTTGCCATTTTGTGGGATGGCTTGGTGAACTACGGCACGTATGGTGCCAATTCCCCGTTCACCAATGTCTTGTCAAACAAAGAATTGCGCGAACTGAAATCGGACGAGCTGATTGCCATTATCAAAGACTTTACACAGACGAAGCACCGCGTACTGTACTTTGGCCCTAAGTCCGATACGGAACTGCTGACTTCGCTCAACGCGCACCACAACGTACCGGCTGAACTGAAGCCCGCACCCGCCCCCGTGGATTTTGCCATGAGCGACATGTCGAAGCCTGCGGTATACTGGACGGACTACGACATGGTGCAGGCGGAAATTATCTTCCTGTCCAAAGGCGAGAAATACGATCCGGCCCGGGCGGCCAAAATCCGCATGTTCAATGAATACTTCGGAGGCAACATGAGTTCACCCGTGTTTCAGGAGTTGCGCGAAGCACAAGGATTGGCCTACTCGGCCTTCGCCAGCTACAATACGGCCCAACGCAAAGACAAAAACGACTCGTTTTTCGGATACATCGGCACTCAGGCCGACAAGCAGCGCGAGTCCATGAAGGCCATGATGGGCTTAATCCAAGAGTTTCCGAAATCCGAAGGGGGCTTTAACATTGCCAAGCAGTCGCTGCTCAACCAGTTGGAAAGCGAGCGCATCACCAAAACGGGCATCCTGTTCAATTACGAAACCGCCCAGAAGCGCGGATTGGATCACGACATACGAAAAGATATCTACAACGACATCCAAACCATGACGTTGGCAGACCTGGAGAAATTTCAGCAAGAGTATATCAAAGACCGCAAATTCAATGTGGTGTTGGTAGGCTCGAAAGACAAATTGAATTTGAAAGACCTCCAGAATTATGGCACCGTAAAAAAGCTGACGCTGGACGAGTTGTTTGGCTATGAGAAACCGACCAAGATCAACTTAGAGAAAGCCAACTAAAACCTTCCGGTCGGTAATAGGCCGGATCGAAGACCAAGAGGCTGTCTCCCGCAGATGTTTTCAAGACAAATGCAGGGGGCAGCCTTTTTGTGCCGTGGTCTGCGGTAGAGGTGTCGAGTGCGTTGGGTAACTTGGTGAAACGCTGTGGAATAGCCAGTGGGCCAAGGCATTCAGCGACTAATCGAGCCGGTAGGGGAGCAGGTCGGTCACGTCACCGCCATACCGATGCACTTCGCGGATGATGGACGAACTGATGGCGGCCAACCCGGGCGAGGTGATCAAAAACACCGACTCCAACTGGGCATTCAACTTGCGGTTGATTTGCGCGATGCTGTTTTCATACTCAAAGTCGGTGGTGTTGCGCAACCCGCGCAGCAGAAACCGCGCACCCTCGCGCTTGGCCAATTCGGCTGTCAGCTCGGAGTAGGTGATCACCTTGATGGCCGGTTGGTTTTCAAACGTTTGGCGTATGCGCTCCAGCATGAAATCAATCTTGAAGTAGCGCTGGCTCTTGCCGCTGTTGTATCCCACCGCCACGATGATCTCGTCAAACAGCGCCAGACCGCGCAACACGATATCCTCATGCCCTTTGGTAAAAGGGTCGAAAGATCCGGGGAAAAGAGCGATGCGTTTCATGCGTGAGTGGGTCGCGTCCAATCGCTACTCGGCTGCCGCCTCGGCCAGCAACAGCGGCAGCGAAAACAGATCGAAAAAATGATGTTCCTGGATTTCGTCAAATAAGTACCCAAACCGCACGTTAGCCGGCCGCTCACCAAAAGTCACATTTTGGATGTACTTGTAGAACTCTTGATAGTGGGGGGAGTTTTTGCCGATATATCCCCACAACACCACGCGGCTGGTTTTTTGATCCATGTCCAGCGCGTGAAGCACCAGCATGATGTATTTGACATAGTCCGCAAACTGTTTGATCGGGAACTGGTTGTAGTACGCCAGCTTGCCGTCTTTGACTGACAAGATGTGCAGCTTGAACCGGTCTACGTAAATGTACAACGGGTGGCCTTGCGCGCGCGTGTGCGCATACGCGGCTACGCCCTCAATCAAAGCCGTGGATTGATGCGTGATGCGCAATTTTGAATTTTGATAGAGCCCCTGTAGCCAAGTGACCAGCGGAATCTGTGCCGCGAAAACCGTTACCACCTCCTGGCCGGGGTGCTGTGTGAACAGGACTTGCTCCTCGCGGGGCGCTACCACCGCGTTGAATCGCAGGTACTCCGGGGCGGCCGCGGGCTGAAACAAGGCCGCGGGAACCTGCACGAATTTGTTGTTTTTGATGGACACGAGCACACTGTTCCAGAAGCCCGCTCCCAACACCGGATGCGAATCAAAAAGTTGTTTGATGACCTCCAGTTGTTCGGCATAACTGGACAGTTCATTTAGCACATAGTCTTCAAAAAAGAGAACCCGATTTTCCCCTGCTTCGACTACCGCAGCCTGAAAATCGCGCACGCCAAACTGTACAATCAATTGGTACTGATGAAGCTGTTCTTCATCAAACCGATCGTCTTTGATCTTCTTGATTAGCTTATAACTGGCGGCCGATTGCAAGACACTTTGTTATTCCCAGTTGCCGGCTGTCGAAACGTCCACGCGGCTGCCAAAATGCAGCGGTTTGCGGTTTTTCGCCTCGTTTTTCTCGCTGCGGGTCTTGTCGTCAGGGGTGGGGTCGCGCACTTCGATCACGTCTACCTTCAACCCTGATTTGTCCACCTTGCCCACGTAAATGTCAAACTTTTGGTTTTCGCGGCCGGGGATGAATCCGATCTTGGCAATGTCCACGTTCGGGTTAAACTGATAGCGCCACATGTTGATGAGGATTTGGCCTTTTTTCAAGGCATCGCCCGGTTTTACATTGGCAAACGAAATGATGGTGCCGTCTTCCGAAAGGGGCGGTTCGTTGGTCTTTTCGCCCACCTTGATGGCATACGGGCGTTGATTTTTGATCAACTGGTCGCCCACGTTTACTTTAAAGCCCACAAACACGCCATTGTCGGCCGCGTTCACGGTGAAATTTTTCTTGAAGATGCGCTCTTTGGCGGCCACAAACCCGAGGGTATCAAACGTCACGGTGATTTTCTCGCCCCCATAGGCTTGCTGCTCGATGGTTTCTTTTTTCTCCACGATGGCCACCTTTCCATTCTCAATAAAGTTAGACAGCGAATCCCAATTGGCGGTGTACCGGCCATACACTTCTTGAAACACGGTTTCGGCCTCGCGTATCAACTTCAGGCGTTCGATGATCACTTCTTCTTTGGAGGCGATGGCTTCGCGCTCTTCGATGGTTCCATTGATGCTGCGCACCAACTTGTAAAACAGACCTAGGCTGGCCAGAAGTAGAACTACGGTGAGAATTCGGTTTAGAGTCATCGGGTTTACAGATTTAGCTTGCAATAATACTTAAATTCCTGTGTTTCCCGCAACCGGTCAGAGCCTAAAATAACCCCTCAACGAGGCAATTTGGAGCGGATCGGCCACGCGTTCAAAGATGCCGTGCCGCTGGGCCGGGGGCAGTGCCATCACGTGGGCGGACGTGAGCCAGGCCACCTCTTCGATCACCACCGGGCTGCCGGCCTCCGGGTCATGGCCTGTAATGAGCGTTCCGCCCACCCACTCCACAGCAAAAAACAGCTCCACCGCATGCAGGAACGGATTCAATAACTCACATGTGAACAAAAAGTCACGGATTTCCACCGACAAACCGGTTTCTTCCCGAAACTCCCGCGCCAGGCAGTCCCCCGCGCTTTCGCTAAACTCCAACCTGCCACCAGGCGGGGCCCAGAGCGGACCATCGGCCATGCCGTGCCGCACCAGCAGAAGGCGGTGATCATGCACGCAAACCCCGCATACCCGAACCCGTAAACGATTTCCGTAAAATTTATGAACGGGATGATCCATTCTTTCGTTGATTACCGTAAATGATTGTGTAAATTCGGAAATAATTTGTGAATGCCCCGAGCATGAGCATAGTGGAAACAAAAACGTGCGATATGGCGAGACTATTTTTTTTGTGGGGATGCCTGCTGTTGGTTAGCGGGGCCCTGGCACAGTCGGCCCCGGCAGGGGCGTATATCTCCTGGGAGACCGACAACCACGACTTTGGCGACATTACGGAAGGCGACAAGATTGAACACGTTTACAAATTCACCAACAGCGGCACGCAACCGCTTATCATCACCAACATTGAAGTAACCTGCGGATGCACCACGCCCAAAGGATGGCCCCGCGACCCGATCCATCCGGGAGGGAAGGGTGAGTTCACCGTTGCGTTTAACAGCGCGGGAAAAGCGGGCCGCCTGACCAAGGTGGTGCGCGTGATTTCCAATGCCACCAACGCCAACAATCAAGTCACCTTCACCGCCACGGTGCAGGAGAAAAAAGAAAAAGTCGGTCAATAGCGGCCATTATTTTTTGGGGCTTACGGGATGGCGCGCATATGCCCAAGCGGCCACGCCCAGCAACACCCATCCGGTCAACAAAAACAATCCGCCCAGCGGGGTAACCCACCACAGCGTGATGGTTTTTGTGAAGGCAAGCACGTACAGACTGCCGCTGAAACACACTGCGCCCGCAACCATAGAGCCGGCAGCCCACGACAGAAGCTTGGTTTCCTGCGTGCGCATCCACAGGCCCACCGCCAACAGGGCCAACGCGTGATAAAATTGGTAACGCACGGCCAGTTCAAAAGTGTCGGTCGTGCCCAGGGCTGCGAGCGTGGGCTCCAACGCATGCGCGCCAAACGCCCCAAAGGCCACCGCGGCAAAGCCCAGCAGGCTGGCCGTCATCAAAACAAAAGGCGAGGAAAAAGAACGCATCACCAGCGGGGGTTACGTACGGTTTCCAAAGATAGCCGTTCCCACCCGCACCAAGGTACTGCCTTCCTCCACGGCTATCCGGTAGTCGGCACTCATGCCCATCGATAGCTCGTGCATCCGTACGTTGGCGGGCAGCGGCTGTTGTTTGAGCGACTCAAAGACGTGTTTTAGGTGTTGGAATTCCGCGCGCACCTGCCGCTCATCCGCTGTTAGCGAGGCCATGCCCATCAGCCCTCTTACTTCCACAAACGGAAGTTTCTCAAACAAACCGGTTTGCAGCCAGTGTTGCAGCTCTTGCTCATCGGCTCCAAACTTCGTCTCCTCTTGGGCGATATAAAGTTGGATCAGACAGGGTACGATGCGGTGCGCCTTGGCCCCCTGTTTGTTGATTTCGACCAGCAGTTTTTCGGAGTCAACCGAGTGGATCAGCGACACAAATGGCGCAATGTATTTGACTTTGTTGGTTTGGAGGTGGCCAATCAGGTGCCATTCGATGTCGCGCGGGAGTTGTTCGTACTTGTCCACCAGTTCTTGCACTTTGTTTTCCCCAAAAAGGCGGTGGCCCGCATCATAGGCTTCTTGCAGTTTGCCCAACGGTTGGGTTTTGCTTACCGCGATGAGCCGGCACGCGCGGCCCAGTTCCCGTTGAATGGTTTCGATGTTATTTTTAATGCTCATTTGCCTATCTTCGCCCTTCTACAAAGACACCCCAAAGGTATGGCTATACTCGGAACCTTGCTCAAGAAAGGGATTAAACTGCGCGAAAGTTTGGAGCAGGAATACAGTTCACCGGCCGAGTTGCAAAAAAACGAACTCAAAAAACTGATGATCGAAGCGGCCGAGACGGAGTTTGGCAAGTACTACGATTTCAAGGACAAGCTCGCGGAGTTTCGCAAAGGGCCGCGTCAATTTTACCGGTCGTTCAAACGCAAGGTGCCCATCCACGACTACAACAAGATGTACAAGGATTGGTGGCAGCTCTCGCTCAAAGGGGCCAAAAATATCTGCTGGCCGGGCAAGGTGAAATACTTCGCGCTGAGCTCCGGTACCTCCGAGGCTTCTTCCAAGTACATACCCGTCACCAAAGAGATGACCAAGGCCATCCGCAAAACCAGCGTGCGGCAAATCTTGACCCTGGATAAATACGATCTGCCCCCCGAGGTGTTTGCCGCGGGCATCTTGATGATCGGGGGGAGCACCCATCTCAACAAAAAAGGGAATTATTTCGAGGGCGACCTGAGTGGCATCCAAGCCGCCAACCTGCCCTTTTGGTTTCAGCATTTTTACAAACCGGGCAAGCGCATTGCCAAAACACGAAACTGGGAAGCCAAGCTGAACGAAATCACCGAGAAGGCCAAAGACTGGGATATCGGCATCATCGTGGGCGTGCCGGCCTGGATCCAGATTTTGCTCGAGAAGATCATCACCCACCACCGCGCAAAAAACATTCACGAGATATGGCCCAACCTGGCCGTGTATGTGCACGGGGGTGTGTCGTTCGATCCCTACCGCAAAGGCTTTGAGAAATTGCTGGGGCGTCCCATCCGGTACATCGAAACCTATCTTGCTTCCGAAGGCTTTATTGCGTACCAAACGCTGCCCATGCGCAGGTCGATGAAGCTGGTGCTGAACAACGGCATTTTTTATGAATTTGTGCCGTTTGACGACAAGAACTTTTTGCCCTCGGGCGAGATCAAACCCGATGCGGAGGCGTTGATGATCGATGAGGTGGAAGAAGGAAAAGAGTATGCCATCCTGCTCTCCACCTGTGCGGGGGCGTGGCGTTATCTGATTGGCGATGTGATCAAGTTTACCTCCGTGGAGGAATCGGAGATTATCATCACCGGCCGCACGAAACACTTTTTGAGTTTGTGTGGCGAACACCTCTCGGTGGACAACATGAACAAAGCCATTGAACTGGTGGCCGATGAACTGAACCTCACCATCCGCGAGTTTACCGTGGCGGGCATCCCCCACGACAGCCTATTTGCACACCATTGGTACGTGGGCACCGATGACCCCGTGGACAAAAAGAGACTGCGCGACCGGTTGGATTTTCATTTGGAGCAGCTCAATGACGACTATGCCGTGGAGCGGAAGGCGGCCCTCAAAGAAGTAATTGTGGATGTACTGCCCGTGCAGACCTTTTACGACTACATGGAAGCCCGCGGCAAAGTGGGGGGGCAAAACAAATTTCCGCGCGTGCTTAAAAATGCCCAGCGCGAAGAGTGGGAGAAATTTATTGCCCGGTAGCGCATGCACATCGCGTGGAGTGGTGTTAAGCTGGGCATCCTATTGGCGTTTTTGATCGGCCCTGTTTTTTTTACGCTGATTCAAACCAGTGTGGAGCGCGGTTTTGTAAAAGGAGCGTTGGTGGCGGTAGGCGTATCGCTGAGCGATGCGGTATATGTGGCCGTCTGCTATTTCGGCCTGGTGCAGTTTATCAATCAACCAAATTTTCGCGAAGGGTTGGCCTATGGCGGAGGCATCATTTTGATCGGGTTTGGGTTGTATCACCTGCTGGTGAAAAGCAGGCAACCGGTGTCCACGCACGTGCCCGCGGCCACCGCCAGCACGGAATGGCGTTACATTGCCAAGGGGTTTGTCATCAACGGGCTAAGCCCCATGGTGTTGATCTTTTGGATCGGAACACTCAGTGTGGCCTCCATTGATTTGGGGTACACGCGCGGCTACGAGTTTCTGATTTTTTTTGTGTCATTGTTGCTCACGGTGTTGGGCACCGATCTGCTGAAAGCGTACCTGGCGGGCAAACTCAGCCGGCTCATTACCACCCGTTTGCTACGGGTAATGAACGTATTGGTAGGCCTTTGCCTGATCGCGTTTGGCATCCGCTTAGTGTGGCAGGCGGATACGTTTCTATAATGCCTAACGGAAACTGGCCAGCATCATGTCCACCTTGGCGGGCAGTTCGCCCACGCCCATTGCGGCCCAAACAACAAACAGGGCCACCAACACTTTAATGACGGGATGGATCGTGAACCCTGTTTGGGCTTGAATCCATTTTGTGACGGGGGGAAAGAAAATAGAGGCCAGTGCGATGATGAAGATGCCAAAGAAAGGGTCGTTTCCCCAGCCCACGTTTACCGCGCCTACCAAAACCAACAACACTCCGAATGCCACGCTGCCCATGCGCCCGGCTTGCTCTCTAAATGTGCTCATTTTTTGATATTTAAAAGTACTTTTAATTGCAAAGTAAATAAATGTCAGGTTATTCTCCAAACCAAATTCCCCGGCAGGGGCTAACTGTGGCAGGGCGTTGGCATTAGGCGTCCGTTTGGATGAAAATGGCGGAATGAGTAGCTTGGTACAGTGGATGAGAGGTTTAGTAGATCAACCCAACTAACAAAAGCCATGAATATTCGACTGTTTCTGACCGGGATGGGGCTAATGCTTGGTTTTTTTGCGGTGGCCCAAGAGGTAAGCCCGATGCCGTCCCGTACCTGGGCCAAGATTTCTCCGCAGCATTTCATAGTCAATACGTTTCAATTGAGCGTTGAGCATTTCAATGCTGATTTTTCCGGAAGCTGGAATTTCTCGGGAGGCTTTCGCAGCCAGGGCGGCAGCGGCACCTATGATACCGAAATCCGCGGGGGCGAATTTGATATTCAATACCGGAAATACGTGCGCCCCATGAAGGTCTACACCGGGCGCAAAAACCGGAACTACGTGCAAGGGGTTTACCTGGGCCCCTTTGTGAATGGTGGCGCCTACGCGGTGGATGATCAATACACGAGTACCTGGATTTCCTTCGACCAAAACGGGCAGCAAGTCATTCAAAGCCAAATGTACGGTAGCGTATTTGACACGCGGCACGTGGCCGGAGGGCTCACGATAGGCGTACAGCGCACGTTTTGGGAGGTACTGGCGTTGGACGTGTTTGTCGGTGGCGGGATGCGCTTCAGCGAGGTGAAGATGCAATCCTCTACGTCCTACGGATCGTATTATTCCGGTGTGGTGGATCCAGGTTTTTCAGGCATCTTCCCGCGCATCGGATTTAAAGTTGCCATCGCGTTGTAGCCTAGCCTCCCCGTTTGTGCAGGGCATCCGGCACAAACGGAACGTAGACGGCCGTTAGCTCCGGTTCACCACGGTGGCGCTGGCTTGTGCCGTGGGGAACACGACCAAGTCGGCAATGACCACATGCGGGGGGCGCGTAAGCGCAAACAAAATCAAGTCAGCTACATCCTCGCCCCGCAACGGTTCCATCCCCTGATACACATGGGCCGCACGCTCCGCATCGCCCTTGAAGCGCACCAGCGAAAACTCCGTTTCCACCAAGCCGGGGTGGATGGCGGTCACTTTGATTCCATGCTTGTTCAGGTCGATGCGCATCCCCCGGGTGAGTGCATCCACGGCAAATTTGCTGGCGCAGTACACATTGCCGTTGCCGTACACTTCCTTGCCGGCAATGGAACCCAGGTTGATGATGTGGCCGCTGTTGCGCGCCACCATGCCCGGCACTACTTCGCGCGTCAGGTACAACAGGCCTTTAACGTTGATATCGATCATGGCGTCCCAATCTTCGATGTTCCCCGTTTGGATGGGATCCAGTCCGTGGGCGTTGCCCGCGTTGTTGATCAATACATCGATGGTCTGCCACGCAGGGGGCAGCGAAGCCAAGGCTTTTTTTACTTCGGCATGCGCCCGCACATCAAAACGCAGGGTGTGCACTTCCGTGTGGGCGGCCAGTTCGCGGCCCAGTTTGGCCAGGCGGTCCTGTCTGCGGCCGCAGAGGATCAATCGGAAGTGATTTGCCGCCAGCAGGCGTGCGGTGGCTTCGCCAATGCCGGATGTGGCACCGGTAATCAAAACCGTACGGGATGTATTCATGGCCAAGCGGAAGCGTGAAAGGTGAGTCGCTATTGGAAAATCAGATAGACCGAAACGGTATGGGTGGTGAGCTGGTTGAGGCCATCGGAAAACGGCCCCGTGCCGCTGCCCAGCATGTTGGTGATGCCGCGGGCGAAGCGGATTTCGGGCGAAAACTTGAACAACGGGAAATACAAATCAAAGCCCAGGCCTGCCTCCAGGCTCAGGTTCGATTTTCGGATGGGCAACTCAGCTGACCCAGTGGATACATCATTTTTCCCGGACACTTCAAAGCCGGGCGTTACGCCCCCGATCATGTACATGCGCACGTTGCCCCTGCGCATGGACTTGTATTTCAACAACAAGGGAAACTCCACCATGGCCGTTTCTACCAACTGCGTCTGTGTGGGCGCGTTGGTATAGGCATATTGTAGTTGGTGATCGTAAAAGCCCACCTTGGGCATCAGCCGCAAATCCACAAACTCGTGCAGCCGCAGGTTCACCAAAAAGCCCAATGAAAAGCCGGGCGAAAAGGCGGCCATCACGGAGTGCGCGGTGTCTGCATTGGCATCGACAAACGCATCGGAATAGCGGCTGCGGTAAGCTGAGGTATGGATGCCGATCATAAAGCCATACGTGATCGTGCGGTTGTCATAGTCGGGGTTGTTGCGCCTGACGTACGTGTGCGACTTTTGGCCCCAGGCGCTGGTGGCCAGCAAAATCAACAGCCCGGTGGCTATTTTGTGCCGATGTACAATGAACTGATGCCGAACGTCAAAGGCTTGCATGTGGTCTCTTTAAATCCGATCCGATCCATGATGCCCGTAAAGTCGCTGCCATCCGGAAATGCCCGAACCGATTCGGGCAGATACGTGTAGGCGGCCGGGTCTTTGGATATCCAACGGCCCACGGTGGGCAACATGTATCGGAAATAAAAGTAGTACAATTGTTTGAACGGAAAGGCGCGCGGCTTCGAAAACTCCAAAATCACCACCTGACCGCCCGGTTTTAACACACGCCTCATCTCGGCCAGCCCGCGTGGCAGGTCTTCAAAGTTGCGCACTCCAAAAGCAACGATCACCGCATCGAATTTATTTTCCTCAAAGGGCAAGTTTTCCGAATCGCCATTGACCATGTCGATAACATCGGCATAGCCCTTTACCTTCATTTTTTTGCGGCCCTGGTCTAACATGCCTTCGGAGATGTCAATGCCGGTGATTTTTTTGGGCTTCAAGGCCAATGCTTCAATGGCGAAGTCGCCCGTGCCGGTGGCCACGTCCAAAATGTATTTTGGCTGGTGCGGTTGCAACTGCCGGATGGCTTTTTTGCGCCACCGAATGTCAATGCCCAGACTTAAAAAATGATTGAGGAAGTCGTAATTACCACTGATGGAGTCGAACATTTTCGCCACCTGCTGCTTTTTGCCAGCCTGATCTTCTTTGTAGGGGACCACCACTTTTTCCATGCACGGGCAAAGGTAGCACTTTAGCTATCAGGTAACGGCCTGTGGTCTTAGACAAAATAAAACCCGATGGGTTGCCTATTTGCTGATGACCTTGAACTCCACCCGCCTGTTGAGCATGCGGCCTTCTTCTTCATCATCGTTGCTGGCCAGGGGGCGCGTTTCGCCATAGCCCACGGCCCGGATGCGGCTGTCGGGAATGTTTTTGTCCAGCAGGTATTTCTTGACGGCCGATGCCCTGCGTTGAGAGAGGTCCATGTTAAAATCGTGATTGCCCATGTCATCCGTATGGCCGGCAATTTCGATGACCAGCGTGGGGTTCACTTCCATCATTTCCTCCAGCAGGTCCAGTTCATCGTACGACTCGGCCGTGAGCGTGGCGGCATTTACATCAAAATAAATGTTGCGCAAAATGATGGATTCGCCCACCACCAATGGTATCATTTTGATGACGTGCACCACATCGCCCTTGCCGGCCTCCACGGTAATGGCGCGGTTGACAAACACGTGCCCGGGGCTTTCGGCTGTGATGCGGTATTGGTGCGAAGCGCTGTCGGGCAGGTCGAGCTCATAGAATCCCGGCTCGCCCAGGCTCACGGTGGCCATCTTGTCCGTTTTGGTGCGCACCACCACTTTGGCATTGACAGCCGCGCCCGTGGTGGCATCGATCATTTTGAGAATAAGTTGCCGGCTTTTTTTAGCGGCTGCCTTGGCAATGGTGGAGGTGGTGTCCCGCGCGGTAATGAGGTAGATGTCCGTGTAACCCATGCCGCCTTCGCGCACCGAAGAGTAATACCACCGGCTGCTGTCGCGCGTGCCCACCAGGTAGATGTCGTTGTCGGGGGTGTTCACCGGGTATCCCAGGTTTTCGGGTGCGCCCCATGTTTTGGTGCGTTCGTTCCAGGCCGAACGAAACAGGTCATAGCCGCCCATGCCCTTGCCGCCCGTGGAGCTGAAGTACAGGTAGTTGCCGTTGTAGTCGAGGAAAGGGCCGTCTTCGTCAGCGGGGGTGTTGATGGCAGCCAGGTTTTTGACGGTGGCCCATTCGCCTTTTTTGTTTTTGGTGCACTGGTAAATGTCCACGCCCCCTTTGCCACCGGGGCGGTCACTGGAAAAATACAACGTGTTGCCATCGGCCGAAAGGCAGAGCGAGAATTCGCTGTAGGGGGAATTGATGACGCGGGGCAGGGCGGTGGGCGCACTCCATTGCCCACCCTCGTTGCGCGTGCTGTAGAAGATGTCGCCTTCATTCACATCTTTCCGGATAAACAACGTTTTTCCATCGGCTGACAAAAAGATGTTCGAGTCGTGGTAGCGGGTGTTCAGCGGGGTGCCGGCATTTTTGGCGCTGCCCCAGGCCTCGCGTTCGCGCGTGGTCAGAAAAATATCTTCGAAAGGTTCGTTGTCGTTGGCCACGTTTTCGTTGGTGTTGCCATCGCGCCTGCGGGTGGTAAATATCATGAGCGACTCATCGGCATCCACCACGGGCGAATAGTCGTCAAACTCGGAGTTTACCTGCCCGCCAATGTTGGTAACTGTGAAGAGGGCCGGACGCGCAACCAATTCCTTGCCGGTGGCGCATTCTTCCAATCTCCGGTTTACATCGGCCAACGCGATCCGGTCTTCTCCTTTGTAGGCGGGTTGGGCCAAGAGTTTTTGTTTGTAGCGCGTGTAGTAGTCGATGGCTTGGTCAAAGGCCAGGCCGTGGTGGTAACTTTTGCCGATCCAATATTCCAGGTCGAACCGAAACGAAGGCTGCTGGCGGTACACGCGCAGGAAGTAGGGAGCGGCCTTGTCCTTACCAATGGTTTGCATGTGGTAGTAGCCCGCTTTGAAGTTGGCCTCCACATTGGCGGTGTCCATATTGGCGGCCATCACCAGCAGTTCGCGGGCATCGTCCATCGCTTGGGTAGCGGCCATGATCATTTCGGCCTGCTCCATGTATTGGCGGGCTTGGTCTTTATCCTGCGCAGCCGCGTACCACGGCAGGGCCATAAGCGCACCACCCAACCACAAAAGACAATAGTTCTTCATTTCGATTAGAGCCAACAAGGTAACAGAAAACCACACACCTTCACGCAGGTAAAGGTACAGGGCCCCTACAAGGCAGAAAACAAAAAATAGAGGCGTATGGCACATGAATATTACATTGACCAGTGGCTGCCATGCCCCGCGCTCGCGGCTTCCGGGGGTGCGGGAACCATGCACGCCCGCAACGAGGCGGCCGCCACGAAATAATCGATAACGACCCAGCGCACGTTGGGCGGACTTGGTGGGCGAGAAAGAAAAGCCATGTTTTCGAGGTATTTTCGCACCTATGAATGTGACGCGATCTGAATTTGTGACCAGCAGCAGCGAAGTTTCGCAATGCCCCCCCGCGCAGTTGCCCGAGTTTGCCTTTATTGGCCGCTCCAACGTGGGCAAGTCTTCGCTGATCAACATGCTGATGAATCGCAATGACTTGGCGCACACATCTAACCAGCCGGGGAAAACCCAAACGATCAACCACTACAAAGTCAACAATGCCTGGTTTCTGGTGGACTTGCCAGGTTATGGCTATGCCCGTGTGAGCCGCAGCGCCCGGCAGCAGTGGGGTGAAATGATTGAAGGATACCTCACCCAGCGTACGCAGTTGCTGGTGACATTCGTGCTCATCGACTGCCGTTTGGAACCACAGCCGATAGACCTGGATTTTGTGCATTGGATGGGCGAGCAGCAGTTGCCGTTCGTCCTGGTGTTTACCAAAACAGACAAACTGAAGCAGACCGAATTGGCGCGCACGCGTAAACTGTGGGAGGAAGAATTGAAGGACGATTGGGAAGCGTTGCCGCTGATGTTTGTGACTTCGGCCGAAAAGCGAACAGGTCGTGACAAATTGCTGAGCTATCTGGAGCATGTTATGACCGACATCCGCCAGGGGAACGGATAACTTTTTTATTGTTCCGCCCACCGCGTACTTTTGCGCCCGAAAGAAGATAAACACATATCCCATGAAACTTACCGATATCGCGTCCGTCACGGGCAAAGGAGGGCTGTTTAAAGTTGTTTCGCCAACCAAGTCGGGCGTGATCCTGGAATCGCTGGACGAGAAAAAGACCAAATTGGTGACGTCTGCCAACCAACGCATTTCGTTGCTGAGTGAGATTTCCATTTACACCACCACCAAGGAAGGCACAACTCCGCTGGAGGGCGTATTGAAAAAAATCCACGCGGAATACAAAGGCGATGTGGGCATCGAAGGCGAGGCGGAGGCCACGGAGCTGCGGGCCTTTTTAAAAACAGTGGTGCCCGATTTTGATGTGGACCGCGTATACGTGTCGGACATCAAGAAACTGGTGAAGTGGTACGGTATTTTGGTGCAGCATGCACCGGACGTGTTGACGGCCAGCGAACAGCCAGCGGCTTAGTCCAGAACGCCCGCCCCAAAACCGGTTTTTGCGTAGCTTTAAAAAAACGATACGATGGAAAAGCAATTTGACTACGTCACCAAACTCGACATCAAGTTTGGCCACTTGGAGCACATGGACATACCGCAACTGGTAAAGGAATGTACGGACAAGTGGTTTAACCAAACACTCACCCAAGTGAACGACAGCGTGGTGCGCTTGGGCATTGTGGAGGGCGAATACCATTGGCACAAACACGACCACGATGACGAGTTCTTTTTTGTGCTCCAAGGCCAACTGCTCATCGACTTGGAAGACCGCACCATTGAATTGAACCCCCATGAGGGCGTTACCATTTCGAAAGGCGTTATGCATCGGCCACGAGCCCCGAAGAAAACGGTGATGCTGATGGTGGAGACGAGTGCCATCCAACCCACGGGCGACTGATCGCGGTCAACGCAAACGGTCCAACTCTTCGCGCACAAATTGCATCAACTCGCGTATGTAGGCGCGGCTAAAATCAAAACGGATGCCTGCGGCCGCATAAATTTCTGGTATTGTGCGCGTGTTGCCGAGTTTCAACGCGTTCAGATAGCGTTGCAACCCCTTGGCAGGATCTTTTTTATAGTTGCGCCACACGGCTATTGCACCCAACTGCGCCATGCCATACTCGATATAGTAAAAAGGCACTTCGTACAGGTGCAACTGTTTTTGCCATAGATAGTCTTTTCCCTCGTCCAATCCCGACCAGTCGGTTTGGTCATCGCTAAAACGGTCCAGCGTTTGGATCCACGCCTCCTTGCGCTGCGCGGTGGTGTGCGAGGGGTTTTCATACAGCCAATGTTGAAATGCATCAATGGTGGCCACCCAGGGCAATGTTTCCAGGATGTCTTCTAATTGGTCGCGCTGGGCGCGTTGGCAGTCTTCGGGCTGTGGGAAAAACAGATGCCATTGGTTCATGGAAAGCAGTTCCATGCTCATGGAGGCCAGTTCGGCCACTTCCATCGGGGGCGATTTGAAATCGGCCAACGGCAATTCTTTGGTCAGAAAGTTGTGAACGGCATGACCGCCTTCGTGCATGAGCGTGGTCATATCGCGCTGCGTGCTGGTCGCATTCATGAAGATAAACGGCACACCGATTTCGGCCAACGGGTAATTGTAGCCGCCCGGGGCTTTGCCTTTGCGCGATTCCAAATCCAGATGGCCCATGGTGCGCATGGTGGATAAACACTGACCCAAAAACGGATCCAATCGGCTGAAGGCGGCTATGGATTTTTCGGTGAGGTCGTTGCCTCCGTCAAACGCTTTGAGCGGGGGGCGGCCCACCGCATCCACCGCCTTGTCCCAGGGCCGCAGCGAAGGTACGTTCAATTGTTGCTGTCGTTCGCGCGCCAACTGGTTCAGCAGGGGCACCACCTCGTGCGCTACCGCCTCGTGAAAGTCAAAACAGTCTTGGGGCGTGTAGTCAAACCGGCCATACGCTTTGAACATGTAGTCGCGGAAGTTGGCAAACCCCGCCTGAACCGCCACGCGGTGGCGCAGTTGAATCAAGTGAGTAAACAAGTCATCCAACACCGCTTTGTCTTGCAGCCTGCGCGCGCTGATCTTTCGGTATACTTCTTCGCGTTTGGCGCGGTCGGTTGCCTGCAGCCATACGCCCGCTTGCGGCAGCGTCAGTTCTTGGCCATCCACTTCCACTGTCATCGCGCCCGACAGTTGGGCGTAGCGTTGTGTTTGCGTGGTGATTTCGGTGAACAACGGCACGTTTTCTTCGCGGAAAATCTCAGTTTCTTTTTTCAGGTTGCGGATCAGGATGCGGTAGTCTTCGCGTTTTTCCAACGCAGCCAAGGCCGGGGATACCAATATTTTTTTGTTGAGCTGATCCGAAACGGGCGCCAACTGCGGTTGTATGTTTTGTACAAAATCCTGATAGGCCTGACTGTACTCGGGGTTGTCGGTGAAGCACGTCATGCGGATGTAGCGCCAGCCCAAGTCCTCGGCCAGCACCGATTCAAATTCGCTGCGGTCGCGCAGCCACTGTTGTAGTTCGTGCTCCGTTTGCACAGGCCGTGCCAACAGCGCTTCGGCAAAGGGTTTGAGGGCGTCCCAAGTGGTTACCGTAAATTCATCGGGGAGAAAGGAACGCTTTGGGCGGACAACGCTGGAAACAGTCATGAGTTTTGAGGATATGATAGGTGTGCAAAAATAAACATCATCGTTGGATCGGCCGTTTGTTAGCCACGTCTCCAAGGAAAGAAAGCAGACGTGCGCTGCTGATAGTGGCGGAATGCCTCACCGCGGGTGCGCAGCATGTGCGCTTCGGTGTAGGCGATGCCTGTGACACGTATTAAAAAGTAATACATAAGCACCGGGGCTGCCACGGCCACGTATCCGTAAGCACTACCGAGCGCCCAGAGAAACACGCCTACCCAGATCGTCCATTCAAAAAAATAGTTGGGATGGCGGGAGTACCGCCACAAGCCCGTGTCGCAGATTGCGCCTTTGTTTTGGGCGTTGGATTTGAATCGCGCCAACTGGTGGTCGGCCCACGTTTCACCGGCAATGCCCACGACCATCACCGCCATGCCCAGCCACTCAATCCACGAGAGCTGCGGTGTGGTGTTGAGTTGAATCAACAGAAAAGGCGTGCCCAACAGGAAGGCAAACACGGCTTGGAACCAGTAGAAACGGAGCATCTTCCAGGACTGAGCCGTGCCCCATTCCTGCCGCAAGGCTGTATAGCGTGCATCTTCGGGTTGGCCCTGTGTGCGTGCCAGCAGGTACAGCCCCAGCCGCACGCCCCACACGCCTGTTACTACGAGCAACGGCAATTGACGCCCGGCAAAACCAGGCACCAGCAAAAAGTACAAGGCACATTGATACGGGAAAGAAAACGCCCAAAACGTATCCACGATGGCGGCATTGCCCGTGCGCTGTTGGATAAACCACGGCACGGTGAACCCGCCAAAGGTAAACGCCAACACGATCAGCCACGGGATGAAAAAATCGGCCATACGGATACAACCGCCCCAAGGAAGCAAAGTTTTTGCAACTTTGAACAGAAATACCGGATATGCGAAAGATTCCTGCCTTTGTTGCAGTGCTTGCTTTTTTCTTTTCCTGTGGGCCAAAGCGATACGAGACCACGGGCCACGTTGAGCGATGGGATGCCGCCTTGGATGTCATCATCGGGCCCGATGCCACCATCGACATCATTGCCAAGGGTTTTGAGTGGAGCGAGGGGCCCGTGTGGAGCAGCACCCAGGAGGAGTTGTTGTTTTCGGATGTGCCCACCAACACGGTTTTTGCGTGGCGCGAAGGCGAAGGGTTGCGCGAATACTTGCGGCCATCCGGATTTACCGGCCCCGCCACCGACAGTCGCGAGCCAGGCTCCAATGGCTTGCTCATCAACCGCGCGGGGAAACTGATATTATGTCAACACGGCAACCGGGCCGTAGCGGTTATGAATGCCCCGCTTGACAGCCCCGCGTCTGACTTTCTCGAACTAGCGAGTCATTATGAAGGCAAACGATTCAACAGCCCGAACGATGTGGCAGAAGACCGGCAAGGCAATTACTATTTTACCGATCCGCCTTATGGACTGGCGGCACAAGATCAAGACCCGGCCAAAGAATTGTCCGTCAATGGCGTGTACCGGATCGATGGGCGGGGCACTGTGACCTTGCTGGTGGATTCGCTCACGCGGCCCAACGGCCTTGCGCTGAGCCCCGACCAAACCAAACTGTATGTGGCCAATTCCGATCCCGCCAAGGCGCGCTGGTATGAATTTGTGCTGCGCGACTCGCTCGTTTCCGCGGGGCGTGTTTTGTTTGATGCCTCTGACCTGACGGCCACCCAAAACGGATTACCTGACGGCCTGAAAGTAGACTCGCGGGGAAATATCTTTGCCACCGGCCCCGGGGGTGTCTGGATTTTTGATTCTTCCGGAAAACCGCTCGGCAAAATCACTTTGCCCGAGGCCACCAGCAATTGCGCCCTCTCGCCCGATGAGAAAACGCTGTACGTAACCAATGACGGGCAGGTGGTGCGCATCCGCCTGCGAAACTAACACGACTCTCACGCATGAAACTATTGATCGACTTGCTCGGCTGGGTGGGCTCGGTGGAGGTAATACTCGCCTATGGCCTCAACAGCTTTCAAAAAATAAAATCCGACTCACTGCTTTTTCAGGTATTGAATTTGACGGGCGGCATTTTTTTGATTGTGAACACGGTGTATTACGGAGCCTACCCCTCCACGTTTATCAATATCGTGTGGGTATGCATTGCCCTGCCGGCCATCATCCGCATCTTTAGGCGCCCACGCCCGGTGGCGTAAGCGGGTTTTAACCGATGGATTCGGTCATGATTTTTTAATCGCGCCAAGCGCCAAGGGTTTTGTATTTTCGCCCGTAGCTATGAGAAAGTGGAAATGGATTTTGGGGTTGGGGGTGTTGCTGCCCGTGCTCTTGTTTGCCTCGGTCAGCGCAGTGGTCTATTACAAACAAGATGCGCTGGTGCAGCAACTGCTGGAAACGGTCAACCAGGATTTTGTCGGACGGATTGCCGTTGCGGACTCCCACCTGTCGCCCTTTGCCAACTTTCCCTATATCTCCATCGATCTGGACCACGTGGCCCTTTACGAAACCAAATCCGACACGGTGCCCGTGCTGGCCGTGGCCGATGTGTACCTGGGGTTTGACATTTGGTCGGTGCTGCGGGGGACACCCGATGTCAAATCCATCCGCGTAAGCGAAGGCACTGTAAAGATCGTTCAGCATACCGATGGCACCTTCAACCTGGAACGCGCTTTTGCCACAACCCGCGAAGAACCCGTAGAAGACGTGGCCGAAGCGTTTCACATCCATTTGAAGTCGATTGAACTGGATCGGGTGGATGTGTTGAAGATTCGCGAAGCCGACACGCTGATCGTGGAGGCCTTTGTGGAACGCGCCCGCGGAACATTTACCTCGGATGCGGACGTGATCCACGCCTCGCTGAAAAGCAACTTTACGCTGAACATCATGGCAGGCCCTGACACTACGTTTGTCAGGCAAAAGCACCTGGCCCTGAACACGGCCTTGGATTTCCAAAAAAATACGCAGTTGCTCACCGTGCTTCCCTCGGAGGTCATGTTGGAAAACGCCTTGTTTGAAATGAAGGGCACCGTGGATGTGGATGATGACGCCAACATGGACATTGCTTTTGATGGCGAGAAAACGGACTTTGACCTGCTGATGGCTTTTGCGCCAACGGAACTGATGCCCACGTTGAAACGCTACGACAATGCGGGCAAGATTTTTTTTCATGCACGGCTGCGCGGCAAAGCGCTTCACGGCCACGTGCCCCACATTACGGCCGATTTTGGGTGCGAAGATGCCTTCTTCAGCAATACGCTTTCGCAACGCAAACTGAACGACCTGTTTTTCAAGGGGCATTTTACGAATGGCGAGCAGCGAAACCCCACCACCATGGAATTTTCGCTGTTGGATATTTCGGCCAAGCCCGAAGCCGGTTTGTTCAAAGGGTATATCAAAGTGAAAAATTTTGAGGCACCCGAAATTGACATGCAGGTGAAGTCGCAATTTGATCTTGATTTTTTGGCCGATTTCCTGAACGTAACGGATTTGCAAGACTTAAAAGGCAGTGTATCGCTGACGATGAACTTCCACGACATCGTGGATTTGGACAACCCCGAAAAGAGCATTGAGCGCCTCAATGAATCGTACGCTACAGAACTCAGCGTGAAGGGGCTTGCCTTTCGCTCGCCCAACTTCCACTTGCCGGTGAAACGGATCGACATAGAGGCACACATGGACGGGCACAAGGCCGTCATTGATACGCTGTACATGAAAATCGGTGAGTCGGATGTGCGTATCCGGGCCACCGTGAGCGACTTGCCGGCCATCTTGCACCACACCGCAGAACCCGTCATCGCGGATATGGACATTCAATCCTCGCGGTTGGATATCCTGGAACTCACCTCGGGCGACACCGCCCAGCGGAAACCATTCAACGAAGTGGTCAAAGACCTGACCACACGGCTGCGGTTCAAAGGTTCGGCCAAGGCTTTCACGGAAAGTCCCTATCTGCCCGTGGGCGAGTTTTTTGTCGATGACTTCTATGCCAAGCTTCAAAACTATCCGCACACCCTGCATGATTTTCATGCAGACGTGTATATCGAAAAAGAAGATTTCCGCATTATCGACTTTACCGGCATTTTGGACGAAAGCGACTTCCATTTCTCCGGCCGACTGAAACACTATGATCTGTGGATGACGGAGCAACCGCTGGGCGACACGCACATCGAATTTGATTTGACCTCGCGGCTGTTGCAATTGGACGACCTGTTTGCCTATGGCGGAGAAAACTATGTGCCGGAAGACTATCGCCATGAAGAATTTCGCGATGCCAAGTTGAAAGGACGTACCGACCTCCACTTTAACCAAGGCCTGCGCTCCGTGGACTTGTACATCGATCAATTGGAAGGCCGGATGAACGTACATCCGTTGAAGCTGGAGAAATTCAAAGGCCGGTTACACTACGAAGAGGGGCATTTGCAAGTGAACGACCTGACGGGCACGTTGGGCAAAAGTTCTGTGGCGATACAGGCACAATATTACGTGGGTGCCGATCCGCAACAGCGCAAAAAAGACAATTTCTTTTCGCTGAAGGCCCCGCGCCTCGATTTTGACGAACTGTTCAACTATCAGCCCGCGCCCACCGCAAGCGGCACGCCCGCCTCGCACGACAGTGTGTTCAACATTTATTCCTTGCCTTTTACGCACATGACTTTTTCGGTGGACATCGACCATTTGAATTACCACCGCTACTTGCTGCGCGATTTCCACGCGCGCCTGCGCACCACACCCGATCATTATTTGTATGTGGATACGCTTTCGCTGCGCGCGGCCGGGGGCGATATCCGGTTGAACGGATACTTCAACGGCTCGGATCCGAAGAAGATTTACTTTAGCCCCACCATGAACCTGCGTGGCGTGGACCTGGACCAGCTCTTGTTTAAGTTTGAAAATTTTGGTCAAGACCACATGGTGTCAGAAAACTTGCACGGCAAACTGACGGCCGCCATCACGGGCAAGGTGCACGTGCATACCGACCTGGTGCCCATTTTGGACGACTCGGAATTGCACATGGACGTGCAGGTAGTGGGCGGGCGGCTCGAAAACTACAGTGCGCTGGAGGTGCTCTCGGACTATTTTGCCGACAAAAACCTGAAGCGCGTTTTGTTCGATACGCTGCGCAACCGGTTGGACCTGAAAGACGGTACGCTCTCCATCCCCGCCATGACCATCAACTCCACGCTCGGTTTTATTGAGATTGCCGGCAAGCAAGACTTGCAAATGAACATGGAGTATTATGTGCGTGTGCCGTGGAAACTGGTGACGCAGGCGGCCTCGCAAAAGCTGTTCGGCAAAAAAACGGAGGAGGTAGACCCCGAGCAGGTGGATGCCATCCAGTACCGCGACCAATCCCGCAACGCGCGTTTTCTCAACCTGAAAATCACCGGCAAGGGTTCGGACTTTTCCGTTTCGCTGGGTAAAAAGCGCGCAAACCCCTAAAGAGTTACAATTTTTTTTCGGGGCCAAAAGGCACCTTTGGAAACCACCTTGCGATGTGCGCGTGACAAACGTTTTCATTCGGAAATTTTGGAGTAGTTGGCCATCAACACGTAGTGTACTTCACTTAAAGTGTTGCATGAGGTGAGAGGGGTTTCCTCTATGAGAAAAGCTCGTTGACCGCCCCGTGCCACAGGGTTTTCCCTCGGAAGGGCTTGGTAGAAATGTCGGAACTTGCTCTATATTCGCACTCAATTTATCGTTCATGGCAAATGCCTTGATGGGATAAACCAACTAAATTTTCATAGACAACGCTATGGCAAAAAAAGCGAAGAAAGCCGTAAAAAAAGTGGCCAAGAAGGCCGCTAAAAAAGCCGCCAAACCTGCGAAGAAAAAGGTAGCCAGAAAACCCAACGCAGCATTCATGGCCGCATTGACTCCGAGCGCCACCCTGGCATCGGTAGTGGGGGCAAAGCCACTTCCGCGCACGCAGATCATCAAAAAGATTTGGGACTACATCAAGAAAAACGGCTTGCAAGACAAGAAGAACAGACGCATGATCAATGCCGATGCCAAACTGAAAGAAGTATTTGGCGGCAAGGGCCAAGTATCCATGTTCGACTTGGCGAAGATCGTGAGCAAGCACGTGAAGTAATCTCCGGCTTGAACTGAACGAAAAAAGCCGCGGCCCAAGGCCGCGGCTTTTTTGTCGGGATCTATCGCCAGCCCCCACCGAGCGCCCGGTACAGATTGACTTTGGCGTTCAGTTGCTGCAATTTGATGTCGATGAGCTCCATGCGCGAGTCCAGCGCCTCTTGCTGCGTTAGCAACACTTCGAGATAGTCCGCGCGCGCAGAGGTGAACAGGTTGTTGGAGATGTCGATGGATTGTGTCAAGATATCCACTTCACGCGCTTTGGTTCGATAGCTGCCCGCAAAGTTGGTGACCCCCGCCAATTGATTCACCACCTCCAGGTAGCCATTCAATATCGTGCGCTCATACTCATATAGCCGTTGTTGCTGGCGCGCATTGGCGGTGTTGTAGGCCGCCCGTATGGCATTTCGGTTGACGAGCGGGGCCATCATGTCTCCGGCCAGGTGATAGAGAACCGATTGTGGTTTGAGCAAGAAAGAGGCGTCAAAAGACTGAAAACCGGTTGCTGCGGTGATGCTGAACGAAGGGTAGAAACTGGCACGGGCAGATTTTACATCCAACCTGGCGGCCATTAGCTGCCATTCGGCCTGTCGTATGTCCGGCCGGTTGAGTAATAGTTGTGAAGGGATGCCTGCGGCCAGTGAGTCCATGCGGATATCAGAGAATCGTTCCGAACTGCGGGCAATGCGCGGGGCTACACGGCCCGTGAGCAGGTGCAGGCGATTCTCTGTTTCGCGGATGCGTTGCAAAATGTCATACTGCAAGTTTTGGGTGTTGAGCAACTGCGCCTCGAACCGGTTAACGGCCAGTTGCGTTACTTTGGCGGCTTCCTTTTGGCGCTGCACAATCTGAAAAGCATTTGTTTGCAGGGTGATGTTTTGCCGTACGATGGCCAGTGCGTTGTCCAGCGCCATCAGCTCATAGTAGGCATTGGCAATTTCACCGATTAAGTTGGTCACCAGAAAATTTTTTCCTTCGGCCGTGCTCAGATACCGGGCCGCAGCCGCCTTCTTGGCATTTCGAAGACGGTTCCAAACATCCAGCTCCCAGGTGGCCGTGAGCCCGACACGATAATCCGTCAGCGGCTGGGGGATGGGCGTGCCGGGTTCTACTTCCACATTTTCATCCAACGCACCGAAGCGCGTATACTTTCCATCGCGCTCAACCCCAGCGGCTGCCCCGGCATGAACGAATGGAAGGTACTCGCCTTTACGGGCACGCACTTCGTTGCGGGCAATTTCGATTTCCTGCAGCATGATGTTCAACTCCTGGTTTTGATGGAGGGCCGAGTCGATCAGCGCCACCAGGTGGGGATCATCAAAGAATTGTTGCCAGTTAAGCCGAGCGATGCTGGCCGTATCCGTGGAGGCGAGGTAGCGGTCAGGCACCAACAGATCGGCTTCTCGTAGAGTGGCCCGGGGGGTTACACAATTTGACAACAACAACGGTATGAGTGGCATCAGCCAGACGCTATTGAACAGACGTTTCATTTTTGGTGCGGATTTTTTGAATGATTTGTTTGACCAATGACATATTGGATTTTTTTTGGACAATTTCTTCGCTGAGAGGTTTCTCGTCTTCATCCTGAATAAGTTTTCGGCCATCGGCCCAACTGCCAAAGATGTAGTAGAGCCCCGGCACGATCACCACTCCGAAAAGAGTGCCGAACAACATGCCACCCAGAGCGGAAGCCCCAATGGTGTGGTTGCCAATGGCCCCGGGGCCTGTGGCGATCACCAACGGTATGAGACCGGCAATAAAAGCAAAGGACGTCATGAGAATGGGGCGGAAGCGCACACGCGCGCCCTCAATGGCCGAATCGAGAATCGACACGCCTTGCTGGTGTTTTTGCACCGCAAACTCCACTATCAGTACCGCGTTTTTCCCCAGCAAGCCGACCAACATAATAAGCCCGATCTGCGCATAGATGTTGTTGGCCAGCCCCATTACCTTAAGCAACAAAAATGAACCAAACACACCTATCGGCAGGGATAGGATGACGGCCAGCGGGATGATGAAGCTTTCATACTGGCCTGCCAGCACCAGATACACAAAGATGATTACCACAACGAAAATGTAAAGGGCCTCATTACCCCGATTTGCTTCGTCATAGCTCAGTCCTTCCCAGGCAATGTCGTAACCCTGAGGTAGTGTTTGTTCAGCCACTTCGCGAATGGCCTGAATGGCATCGCCACTGGTGTAGCCGGGCGCGGGTACCCCGCGAATAGCCGATGACATGTATAAATTGAAGCGCGTGATCTCATTGGGGCCTTGTGTTTTACGCATGGTCATAAACGCTGAGTAGGGCACCATTTCATCGCGGTTGTTTTTGACAAACAGGTTGAGAATATCAGATGGCAGCTTGCGGTATTCGGGTGCCGATTGCGTGTACACTTTGAAAAATGTATTGAACCGGGTAAAGCCTTGCTCGTACGTACTGCCGATAAGGATGTTCAAATTTTCCATGGCTTTGCCAATCGATACTCCTTTTTGCATAGCCAGGTTGTTGTCAATGATCAATTCATACTGTGGATAGTTGGCGGCAAAAAATGTAAACAAGCCCGTCAACTCTTTGCGCTCGTGCAGGGCATTCATAAAGGCTGTGTTTACTTTATCAAACTCATGATAGTCGATGGTGCTGCTTTTGTCCAGCATGCGCAGCGAGAAACCATCGGACGAACCATAACCGGGCACGGCCGGAGGTTCAAAATATTCAATCACCGCTCCTATGTCTCGGGTCTTTTCTTCCAGCTCTTCCATGATCTCCGTTACCGAATGATGGCGTTCTGACCAGTCTTTCAGGTTGATGATGCAGGTGCCGGCATTGGAACCGCGCCCTTCGGTAAGGATCTCGTACCCGGCCAGCGAGGAAACGGATTGAATCCCATCCACCTCTTCGGCTATCTCCTGAAGTTTGCGCGAAACGTCATTGGTGCGCTCCAACGTGCTCCCGGGCGGGGTTTGGATGATGGCGTAAATCATCCCCTGATCTTCGTTGGGGATGAAACCTGCGGGCAGCGTTCGGTTGACAAGAAAAATGCCTACACCAAACGCCAACAAGATCGCGTAGGTCACTACTTGCCGGTGGGCGATCATTCTGAGCAGGCGTACATAGCGGCCCGTTCCCTGATCAAATTTTCGGTTAAACCAATCCAGAAACCTTGTCACTGGCGTGTGGTGCTTAGGTTTGCCGTGGTTGTTTTTGAGGATCATCGCACACAGTACAGGCGTGAGCGTAAGGGCCACCACCCCTGACAATACAATGGCGCTGGCCATGGTGATCGAAAACTGGCGGTAGAATATGCCGACCGGGCCGCTCATAAATGCCACCGGCACAAAAACGGCCGTCATGATCAGCGTGATGGCGATGATGGCGCCACTGATTTCACCCAACACTTTCTGTACGGCTTTGTAGGGCGAAAGATGTTCGGCTTCCATCTTGGCATGCACGGCCTCTACCACCACGATGGCATCATCCACCACAATGCCAATAGCCAGCACCAGCGCAAATAACGTAATGAGATTGATGGTCAGCCCAAACATTTGCATGAATACAAAAGCTCCGATCAGCGATACCGGCACGGCCAAGGTAGGGATGAGGGTAGAACGCCAATCGCCTAAAAACAGAAACACAACCAACGCCACCAAAAAAAAGGCCTCTACCAGCGTATGCAATACCTTGTCGATAGAGGCATCGACAAACTTGGAAACATCGTAATTGATTTCGTAACTCATACCGGGCGGGAAGTCCGCTTCCAGCTCTTTCAGTTTTTCCTTTACGCCATCAATGACTTTGCTGGCGTTGCTGCCAAAGTTTTGCTTGAGCACAATGGAGGCAGCCGGGTATCCGTCTTTGTTGGAGTAGATGTCAAAAAATTCGCTTCCCAATTCTACCTCCGCAATGTCTTTCAGCTTCAGGATTTCTCCTTCGGGGTTGGCCCGAATGATGATGTTTTGATACTCTTCGGGTTTGTTGAATCGGCCTTTATAGGTAAGTACATATTCGAGTGACTGGGCGGTTTTACCGGAGGCCTGCCCCAAACGGCCGGGCCGGCCGATCACGCTTTGCTCACTCAATGCCTCCATCACCTCTTCGGTAGAAATGTTGTAGGCCCGCATGCGATCGGGCTTCAGCCATACGCGCATGGCAAATTGGCGGCTGCCCAGTATTTGGGCACGCCCCATTCCGTTGATGCGTTGCAGCTCGGGCAGCAGATGAACGTTTGCGTAGTTGTACAGAAACTTCTCATCGGCATTTTTGTCTGTGCTGTACAAGTTTACATACATCAGCATGCTGGGTTGGATGGGCGTGATGATGATGCCCTCTCGTTGTACCAAAAATGGCAGGTTGTTCATCACCTGATCTACGCGAGTCTTCACGTTTACCACCGCTGCGTTGGGGTCAGTGCCGGGGGCGAAGACGACCTGGATGGTGGCCTCGCCCGCGCTGGTCGCGTCTGAGATAATGTATTGCATACCCTGCACACCGTTGATTGCGCGCTCCAGCGGAATAAGTGTCGATTCTACCAGCACTTGTGCGCTGGAACCCGGGTAGGCAATAAAGATATTGACACGCGGAGGTGCGATTTCGGGAAACTGGGAGATGGGCCGGCTTACGATGGCGAGGATACCCAGGAAGATGATCGCCAACGAAATGGCAATAGCCAGCACGGGGCGTTGAATAAATTTGCTGAACATGGCTTAGATGGTAAAGCGTTGGATTATTCCGCGTGCAAATGATTCAACTCAGCCAGTAACTTTTGCTGCGGTTCAAACCGGACGGAAATCTTCTGACCATTTTTTACCTTGCGCAAACCCTCCAGCAAAATCTGATCGCGATCCGTGAGCCCTTCGGACACTGCGTAGAGATGTGGCATTTCGGCACTCACCTTGATTTGTTGTGACCTAACGATCCCTTCGGCATCCACTACGAACACAAATTTTTTGTCGAGAATTTCAAATGTGGCCATTTGCGGAATCAGCAGCGCACTTTGGAGTACTGTGGGCATCAAGATGTTGCCGGTTTCACCATGGCGCAGGATACGCCTAGGGTTGGGAAAGGTTGCCCGAAAGGCAATGTTGCCGGTTTCGTTGTTGAAGTCGGCCTCGATGGTTTCCACTACGCCCGGGTGATCAAACAGTTTTTGGTTGGCCATCTCCAGCTTTACCCGGAGCAGACTGTCGGATGTCTTGCGCGTGATGTAGTCAAGGTATTCGGCCTCGGGTACATTGAAGTATACCCACATCCGGCTGTTGTCGGAAAGTGTGGTGAGCAATTCGCCTTCATCAATTAAACTGCCCAACCGCACGTGAAACCGATCCATGATCCCATCAAAGGGCGCTTTGATTTCGGTGAAGCCGAGATGGGCCCGGGCCAGCGCCAGTTCGGCTTTTGCTTTTTCATACCGCGCCTTGGCCAGCGACAACTCGTTGGGCGAAACAATGTTTTTGTCGGCCAGGCTTTTGGTGTTGTCATACTCGATCCGGGCAAAACTCACTTCGGCTTCGGCCCGCTCGGTTTCGGCCTGGTAAATCATGGGCATGATTTGGAACATGCGCTGTCCCTTTTTGACTAGCTGACCTTCGTCTACATATATATTTTGCAGATAGCCTCGCTCCAACGCGCGCAACTCAATGTGCTGGATGGAGTGAATTTGACAGACGTATTTGTTGAATAAGACGGTGTCTTTGCGGATGGGGGAGGAGACGGTGTAGGCTGCCTCTTCGGGCTTCGCTCCGGGATGGCCGCAACGCAACATGATAACGAGGGTAAAAAGCAGACAGATGGGAGTGAGAAGTTTGTTCATAATTTTTTGATTTCGCGCGAGTAGTAGAAAAGAAGAATACCCGCAGTGTTAGCGGGCGTTATGCAGGCAAATCTTGCCGCATTGCGGTAAGCGGCCTTTCTGAAACTTACTTATTGGATTGAGCTTTTCCAGGCGTGGTGCAGCACCACTAAGGAGATGGCACTCCGGTTATGGAGGGCACGAATGCATTCCAAAAAAGAGGTGCGGGCTGACCGCAGGTCAAAGAAATGTACAGGTTCGGAGGCCACCGTTAGCTTGAGCCAGTCGTCACCGAATGAATTCTCAGTATCCTTCTCAGGTTGCGTTTCAAGCGGCTGTGAGTCGGGGGCAACCGGCACATCCAGCGGCTGGTGATCGGCCGGATACTCGCCTATGAAAACTGTGGCTGGTGCGTCACTGGCAGCGGTGATGGTGTTAAGCCCTTGGCCAAACAACGATAGGCTAAAGATAGCTACCAAGCAGTAACTTACCAGCCTGCAGAGCTGACTGTGATATGGCCTCGCGGCCGAATTGCGTAGCTGAGTAGGCGGGGTCATTGTTACTATCAAAGATACAAAGACAGGCAAAAAGTAACACCTCACGACAAATAATACTTTCTGCCGCGGGCCAAACGGTCGTAAGGTAGTCCGCAGCGGGAGCTATATCCAAAGAGTATTACTATCAAACTGAGATGCACCGGAATGGCTTATCTTTGCCATCGGCAGTCGCTAAATAAGGTGGGAGTAACGGTGAAACCGATTCGTATTTTAATTGTCGATGACCATAAAATTATCCGTGTGGGTCTTCGGGGCTTGTTTCAGTTACAGCCCGATATGACCGTGGTAGGTGAGGCAGAAACGATGGTGCAAGCCATCGAACTCACGCGAACCACGCATCCGCAGGTAGTCGTGATGGACATCGATTTGGAAGCGTCCAGCGGCATTGAGGCAACGCGGCAAATCAAGCAGATAGATGCGCGTATAAATGTATTGGCACTCACTCTCCACCGCGAGCTTTCGTATATCAAACCCATGCTGGAAGCGGGCGCCTGTGGCTATGTGCTGAAAAATGCGGAACCGGAAGAATTGACCGAGGCCGTCCGTGCGGTGGCCAAAGGCAACAGCTACCTGACGGCCGCAGTGTCGGAAACGATTCTTAAGTCGTTGACAAATCCGTCACGTCAACATAGGGAGCCGGACGGACTGACACCTCGCGAAGTAGAGGTTTTAGCCTTGATTGCCCAAGAACTCTCAAACGCTGAGATTGCCGACAAACTGTTTGTTTCGGTCAGAACCGTTGATACGCACCGAAGAAATCTTTTGGACAAGTTAAATGCCAAGAATACAGCGGGTTTGGTCAAGTATGCGATAGCCCGGGGGCTGGTGTGAGCAGATTCTGCCAAACCGAAAAAAATGTCGCACCTCCTGCCTGGCCGTGTCGCTGATACCCCTTGGCAGGCCAAAATTAGCTTCGAAGGCCTCATGCGGCTTGGCATCCTGGGTCTCTTGAGATGGGTCTACGCTTTTTCACGTATATTCATAAATACGCTTTTAAGCTGCTGTTTAGCTGGCATCGGCAAACGAGGTTTGTGTAAACAAAAAACACAAACCTATGGAAACACTCGCAGCAGTATCCGATGAGGCACTCATCACCGAATTGAAGAAAGGTGTTAAAAGTGCCTTTGGACATTTGTACACCCGTTACAGCAAGCTTGTCTTTCACCGTTGTTTTTCCATCTGTAAGGATCGCGACTTGGCATTTGATTTGAGCCAGGAAGTCATGCTTAAAGCCTGGGAGAATATCAATCAATTCCGGGGCGAGTCTAAGTTCTCGACATGGTTGTATGTCATAGCCACCCGGCACACTCTTCTCTATCTGTCCAGAAATAAACGCGTGTCAACCGACTCTTCCGCCATTCCTGACGAGGTGGAGTCGAAGGATGATTCCGAGGAAAACAACATTGTTATGATGGCACTCATCAGCCACCTGCCCCCGGACGAACGTCAACTGCTGCTGCTTAAGTATAAGGAAGGAGAATCGGTGGAAGCCTTAGGGCACGCCCTCCATTTGTCGGCCAGTGCGATTAAAATGAGACTGAAGCGATCCCGCGAGAGGTTGAATGCACTGTATGCCTTGGCATTGACCTATGGGTTGGAGTCGGCATTAAATAGTTTTGAAATGATGTGACCTGGTGCTCTTACTGTCCTCATAAAAGCATGATTTTCCAAGCGCCACGAGTCGTATTTCCCTTCCACGGGGGCAAGTTTTCGCTGAGCAGCTATGCCTGGGCGAAAGAACTGGCGGGAAAAGTGCACTTGCCCTTTTATGTCTTTTGCGCCCTCTCGCCCGAGAACCTGTTTTCGAAAATACACATCTACCACGAAATGCTCGAAGCAGACGGGTACTACTTTACCCACTACCCCGGCCACGCTTCCGACAAAACCCATGTGCGCATCAAAACGGGCGATTTTCTTCCAACCTTTCAGCGTTATCTTCAATGCCACCCATCGGACATCGTTGTGGTAGATCAGCGACAGGATTTCTCTGACGTGGAGCATGCCTCAGGGCTCATGGCCTACCCCAACGGCCTGATTTTTTTACGCTCTTGTGAGGGAATAACCCAAGATAATTTTTCACACATTCTCGCCAACGCTGAAATACACCACCTTCCCTCTGATTTTTATCTCCACAGCCATCGTGGCGGATATGTTTCTAAGTTGCTGCGTAATTGGATCGGGCGCGAGAACTAAAAGGGGGGCTCCTGTAAGAAATGATAGGTACGCCAGCAGGGAGTCAACCTGCACCGTACTGATCGTCCATTTTGAAAGACGCAGGCAGCCCAACGCATGTAGTCTTTCGTTAACTTGCCGAAGTGAAAGCTACCGGCCGTTTAACAAGAATACAATTTTTCTTGGCAGTTTCTGTTTTGCTTACCTGTATCAGCGCGCTGACCACCTGGTATAATGCCCGTGAAAAGAGAGAGGTGACGGAATTGGTTATTCGGGCATATCGCGTGTTATGGATAGGAGCGGATGTAAACCAGCAGCTTATGGAGATGGAGTCAGGCCAGCGCGGTTTTTTGTTAACAAGCGATTCGACCTTTCTTTTGCCCTATGCGCGGGCAGAACGCCAACTGGATCAAGACCTGTTGCAGTTTGATTCGCTGGTGTCAAGTGCCGAGGCGCGGATCATTTTACAAACACGCCTGGCATCCCTCGTGGCCCGCAAGCGATTGGTATTTGAAGAAAGTTTTGAAACGCTTCGGAAAAAGGGGCCGGCTGCAGCGGCCGCGTTGGTAGCATCGCGTCAAGGTTTGAATTTGATGGGAGATATCCAACAGGCATTTTCGGAGATTGAACAGATTGAAAGGTCTACTCTGGATACCAGACGCGATCGGTTGGATGCCATTTACCAGGCCAACAATATCTTTCAGTTTGTCAGTTTTGGCTTGATCGCTTCCGCCACGCTCATCGCTTGGAGTATCCTGCGAAATAAAGAACAGGAGATCAGGCACTTGGTGGCGTCATTGCGCGAATGGAATATTCAGTTGGAAAAAAGGGTGGAAGAGCGAACCGTGGAAATTGTCACGGCCAACCAAAAACTGCGAGAGTTAAATGATGAGAAAGACCGATTTATCGGAATTGCCTCACACGATCTCAAATCACCGCTCACCGGGATTATGCGGTTAGTTCGGCTCATGCGTCTGGAGGGCGTGGCAGAAGCCCAGCGCGAATACTTGGATTTGATTCATCAAAGCTGTGTGCGCATGGAAAAACTGATCAAAGATATCTTAGACGCCAATCAGGCTGAACAGGGCGTTCGGATCGAAAAGCATAGGATTTCCGTGCAGGAGTTGTGGAAACTGCTGGATGATGAATTCGGACGGCAAGCAAAAATAAAGTCTATTGACCTGCGCTTTCATGCCGTTGCCGAAACCGATAGCGTGTATACCGATGGTGCGATTGCGTTTCAGATCATTTCCAATTTGCTCTCCAATGCCTTGAAGTTTTCGGCCGTGGGTTCAGCGGTGGACGTAGTGTATCAGCAAATCGGAGGCAGGGCCTGCGTGTCAGTGGCAGATGCCGGCCCTGGGATATCGGTCGAGGAGTTACCGTTTTTGTTTCAACGATTCCGGAAACTCAGTGCACGACCCACGGAAGGTGAACATTCCACCGGGTTGGGGCTGTCCATTGCCAAGTTGCTGGCCGATCGGCTGGGTGCATCCATTGAGGTTGAGTCTACCGTGGGTGCGGGATCAACTTTTCGCCTTTGGTTTGAAAAGTAGACGGACAAAAAAGCTGGTGCGTTGTGCACCAGCCTTTCAACCTAAACCTACCTAAACCAACTGACTCGTTTGCCAGTATTGCCTTAGCTTTTTGTTATGGGGGGAAATTGCTTGAGTAGTTTGCTGAGCTCTTTGTCGACAAATTTCTCCTCGTTAAACCGATTGATGGGTGCAACGCCATACCCTCGCCAGATTAAACGGTCTGTTTTCGCGTCAATGATGTCAACGATCAGCGTGCCCTCTTCGTAGTTGTCAACCCAAAAGTTGTTCCATTGCGGCCCCCACCAGGTATTTAACGAGTAAAAACGGTAATAGGGATAGAAGAACCCCGGAGTAGTAAGGTAATTGTGAATTTCCCTTTTTTCGCGAGCGCCCGCGATGAACGTGATGATGAGATCAGGGTTGGTGGCAAATTCAACCAACCCTTTTTGACGCAGTTGGTTACTTAACACAGCCTGTACGTGTGTGTTGATAAGACTGCTGGTGGTGTCTTGCAGTCCCAGCTGGCGTATGATTCTTCCGGGTTCAAACCGATACGTTTTGTACCCCTTGAAATTGATGCTGCGGTCAAAATCGACATGGATTTGGCCATAAGTGGCAAATACCATCGCATAGAATGTAAATGCCAAGACGGATGTTTTCATGATGTCTTTGTTTGTCCTTGAGAGCACAGAATTTAACATGGGTCACAGGCCGTGATTACTTTTTTTGGTAAAGCCAGCAACCCAATGTTGTTCGGGCACCCGCAAGGACTTTGTGCGCAACGCGCAGCCACCCTAACCAGCCGTGATAATAGAAATGTCGTCCTATTAACTGATGGTACGCAAAACCTGAAAATCGATCGGTTCTGAGGGAGGCATGACTCCTGACATCACATAATTATAAGGACAACTCAAAAAATCCTTTTCTTTGATGACGCTTTAGGGAATTTTTTGTCGTTCTCCTGTCACGCAGTTTTTTTGAGAACGCTTTTTTTTTTTTGAGTGACCTTCAAGGAGGTGTATGCTCTAATCGGCAATACACCATGAAACCTATTCTGATCGTTTTTCTTTTTCTGGCATCGGTAGTTGCTTCGTCCGCGCAAACGCGGCTTACCCTACCGCAGACACTCGGCAGGGTAAAGGCGCACAATCCGGACTTGCAATGGCTGGAAGAGAATGTCGATGTGGCCACTGCGGCTGTTACGGACGCTCGTATCAGACCTAACCCCATTCTAAATATCCAGTTATTACATGTGGCCAACCGGAGATTTTTTCCGGAGAACACGCAATGGTATCAAGGGGCCAACACCCAGTACTGGTACCAGGTGACCAAGCCTTTTCAAGTGGCAGGGCAGCGCAAAAGCAAAATAGACCTGGCAAACAATCAGGTCGTTCAATCTCGCTTGGATTATGACGAGCAGGTGCGGCAAGTGTTATTTGATGCCGGCCAGGTATGGATTGACGCATGGGCTGCAGCCCGGAAATCCGTGATATTGACACGCGGTTTAGCCAATGTGGACAGCTTGGTTCGGATAAACGAATACCGCCTTCGTGATCAGGTTATTACACAAACCGATTATGCCCGTGCCCAACTTCTAAGACAGCAGTATCAACGGGATATGGCCTTAAACAGGCAGATTTGGATCGCTGCCATTCACCGATTGCAACTTCTCACAGGGATTTCTGACAGCCTGCAAATCGACTTGCAAGAGGAGGAATTTGAGGAATCTATCCCGGGCGTGGATAGCCTGCTTGCGGAGGCGCTGATGGAACGCGCGGACATACGGGCACAACGCAATATGATACGCGGGGCTCAACTCAATGAAAAACTGCAAACCGCGTTCGCTTTCCCCCAGCCAGAGTTAGGCGGCATGTGGAACCCGCAAAACCGTGTACCGTATTGGGGCTTATACGGAACCATCGAGATTCCGCTGTTCAACCGCAACCAAGGGCAACGTGAGCGCGCCAAAGTGCTGAAGGTACAGGCGGACGAACAATTATGGGCGGCTCGTCAGCACGCGCAAACCGAAGTGGCCGTGGCCGTAAGTAAACTGGCCACCTTCCAGGCACACATGACCAACTATCAGAACACACTTCGCGAAGCGGATGACATTGCACGCAGCGTTCGATATGCCTACCTGAAGGGTGCTACCTCCATCGTGGATTTGCTGGAGGCACAACGCTCATGGCTGGATACGCAAATGCGTTATCATGAAACGATTGAGGCATACCGCAGAAGCTACCTCGAAGTCTTATTTGTTTCTGGAAAAATAAATCAACTCCCCCGCTAATATGAAACGAAGCATCGTAATTTTTTGGGTGTTATTTGGCTCGATGAGTTGTGGCAGGCATGGCGCTGAGCACATCTCGCACGCAGCATCGCAGCCAGAAGTAAGCCGGGGCGGTATCATTATTTCTTTCCCGGATCAACGTATCAATACTGATTTGTTTGCTACCTCCATCGCAGCGAAGGAGGATATGAATGCCGACTATCAGGCTCCGGCCTCGGTGGCCGTGAGCGTACTCGGAACAACACCGTTAGGCATGCGTGGCAACGTGATGTTTGATGACCCCGACTTGGGCGCCACGTATGCTCAGTTTTTGCAGCACCTGGTAAACATCAATACGTATCGTGTGAATCTGGCCCGCGTTAAAGATCTATACCAACATAGTGCAGCTACCGGTAAAGAAGTATTGGAGGCCGAGACGCAACTCGCCAACGAGCAGGCGGCCATTACAGAGCAAGAAGCCGCGTTGCGAATTGCCGGCCTTGACCCGGAGGCATTGCGAGATCCCCGCCCGGCCGAAGCTTGGCTTCTGTGTGAAGTGCCTGAAAGCCAAATCGGCAGCATACGTGCCGAGGCGGCCTGTCGCGTACGGTTTACAGCCTATCCAAATGAAGTTGTAGATGCCACGGTAAGCGGCTTGGCTCCTGAGGTGGATGCAGCTACGCGTATGGTCAAAGTCCGTGTGGTTTTGCCCGACAAAGCCAACCGGTACCGGGTGGGGATGTTTGCCACGGTTACGTTTGCGCTTCATGAAGGCGATGTACTGTCGGTTCCTCTCTCGTCACTTGTTAATGTCCAAGGGAAAGATTACGTTTTTGTAGAAAGCGGCTCACGCACCTATGAACGCAGAGAGGTACTGATCGGCCAACAAATAGGTGACCGCGTAACGATTTTGATGGGTATTGGCGAAAACGAGCGTGTCGTGCACACCGATGTGATGGCCCTCAAAGGGATTTCGTTTGGCTACTAACCGATTTGATATATGCTGCAAGCACAGTTGTTTATTGATTTGGAGGAACAAGTGGGTGACCAGTTGCTTCACGACTATGTGATGCGTTTTCTGGCGGAAGAGGGAATTGCTGGAGCTACGTCTTTTCGCGGCTATGCAGGCTTTGGGCGAAATCACCGGATCAAGTATCCGCGCGATCTTTTTTCATTTGATGAGCCCCCGGCTTTGGTTGTCTTTGTAGATGAAGACGACCGCGTGGAGCGCGTAGCCAAAAAACTAAAGACGATTGCCCCCTCTTGTCTCATGGTCATTTTTCCAGTACTAAAAATCTGATCTCATGATCCGAAAACTATTGATCTTTTCGCTCACCCACCGCACGGCTGTCATTGTTTCCGCGCTAATCTTGATGGCGGTTGGCCTTGTTTCTTTTGAGCTGTTAAAAATTGAAGCCTATCCGGACATAGCCGATACCAATGTGATTGTGATTGCCAAATATCCGGGGCGAGCAGCCGAAGAGGTAGAGCAACAAGTGACTATACCGATTGAGCGTGCACTGAATAATGTGCCGCGCGTTATTGCGCGCAGATCGCGCACGGTGTTTGGTCTTGCGCAGATTCAACTCTCATTCGAGGATGGCACCAACGATTACTTCGCACGTCAGCAAGTGATTGAACGACTCGCTTCGGCTGATTTGCCACCCAACGTAGTACCGGAAATGGGCCCGCTGACCACCGCGGTAGGGGAAATCTATCGCTATGTCTTGCAGGCACCCACCGAAGTGACACCCACACAATTGCGCGACCTTCAAGACTGGGTGATTGTGCCTTCTATTTTGCAAGTCCCGGGCATTGCCGATGTTGTCACCTTTGGTGGGCCGGTGAAGGAGTTTCACGTCTTTACCTCACCGGACAAACTTCGGAAGTACAAACTGTCGTTGAGCGATGTCATCAATGCCATACAAGCCAATAATCAAAATACAGGCGGCAACATTATCGAGCGGGGAGGACAGGGGCTGGCCGTACGGGGTATTGGCGCCATCCGATCGGAGGCCGACATCAATCAGATCATGGTGACCAGCGTGGCGGGGGTACCCGTATTCGTGAAAGACGTAGCTTCCGTTGAGATTGGCCCACCCCCGCCACAAGGTATCCTGGGCTACGCTATCATGCACGATGGTCTGGAAGTGAATTCAGGTATTGAAGGTATCGTATCCATGCGCAGAGGCGAAAATCCCACAGAAGTTTTACGCGCCTTAAAGAAGAAATTGGGTGATTTACAGCAGAATGAGTTTCCTCAGGGTGTCACGATTACCCCTATTTATGATCGTACTTCGCTGGTGGATAACACACTCGTAACCGTATCGCACACCTTGTTTGAAGGGGTCTCCATTGTCATCATCGTATTGATACTCTTTCTGGGCAATATCCGTTCCGCGTTGGTGGTGGCATTCACCATTCCCTTTGCGTTACTTTTTGCTTTCTTGTTGATGAAGATCAACGGCATACCAGCTAATCTACTTTCGCTCGGGGCAATTGATTTTGGGATTATTGTAGACGGTGCCTGTGTGATGGCCGCGCACCTGGCGCATAAATTCAAAACGGCAACACCGCTGGAGCGTGCCGAGGGGGTGGTGAAGCTAACGTTGAAAGCAGCGCAAGAAGTGGGGCGCGAAATCTTTTTTTCGGTTACCATAATTATCCTGGCGTATCTTCCGATTCTGACTATGCAGCGTGTGGAGGGCAAATTGTTTTCGCCCATGGCGCTAACGCTGGCGTTTGCCGTAGTGGGTGCCATGATCTGCTCGCTCACGCTCATTCCGGTTCTTATTACGTTTGTCTACGCCAAAATTATTGCCTCGGATGCCGCGCATCCGTTACCCCCACCGGTATGGCGGAAAAAATTGGACGTCATGCATTGGTTAGAAGAGAAGTACCGGAATATACTTCCGCGTATTTTGGTCTATCACAAACAAGTGGTAGTGGCCGGGGCTGTCATGGTGTTGGGCGGCATTACATTGGGTACGGGTTTGGGCACCGAATTTTTGCCACCGTTGGACGAAGGCTCTATTTGGATGCGCGCCTTTTTGCCAGCGGGTACCTCTATCCAGGAAACGCAGAAAATAGCGCCTGTTATCCGACACGTGGCGAAGGCACACCCTCAAGTGGCAAGCCTTGTCACACAGTCTGGGCGCAATGACGATGGCACTGACCCCTTCCCGTCCAATCGCACGGAAGTCATGATGGTACTGAAGGATTATAAGCTCTGGGCGACCGATACGACAAAGCAAGAGTTGATCAGCAAAATGCGCATGGAAATGAAGCGTCAGCTTCCATCCGCCTTCATTTCGTTCGGTCAGCCAATTATTGACAATGTGATGGAGTCTGTGACTGGTTCGGCTGCTGACCTGGCGATTAACATTCAGGGTTACGAGTTGCAGAAAATGCGTGTGATGGCCGACACGATAAAACAAATTATAAAACAGATGGCGGGAGCAACCGATGTGGGTATGGAGCAGGAGGGACCGCAGGCGCAATTGAACGTACGCATCAACCGCCTGGAGGCGGCCCGGTACGGAATCAACGTGGCAGATATTCAACAAGTGGTCGAGGCGGCTATTGGCGGAAAAGCCATCGGGTTGGTGTTTGACCGCGACCGGAAGTATGATATTGTGATCCGCTATAAACCGGAGGACCGCAATAGCCTGAATGTGATCAAGTCGATTCAGGTGGCGGCCGCGCAGGGGCAATTGATCCCGTTGGATCAGGTGGCGAGCGTGCAGTTGATGGATGGTGAAACAAATCTGTACCGCGCCAACGGCAAACGACTCCTGATCGTGAAAACCAACATACAAGGCCGCGATCAAGGCGGATTTGTCGAAGAGGCTCGGGAGAAAATAACGAAAGCGATTACATTAGAGCAAGGTTACACCATTGACTATGGCGGGCAGTTTGAGAATCTTCAACGCGCGGGTAAGCAATTGCTCATAGCCATTCCGCTCACGGTACTCATCGTACTGACAGTACTCTTTTTTCTTCACAAAAATCTCCGGTATGCATTATTGACGCTTACCTGTGTTTTCTTTGCGTTGGCAGGTGGCATTGTGGCGTTGTGGTTGCGGGGCTATCACTTTAACGTATCCGCAGGCGTAGGGTTTGTCTCGTTGTTTGGTTTATCGGTGATGGCAGGGGTCTTACTTATCTCTGCCATAAATCGGGAACGCACCTTGAGCGGAGCCCATTTGGAATCAACCATTGCCGTGGCATCAGCCGGCCAGTTACGGTCTATCATGATGATGCTCATCGTAGCCATTATAGGTCTGATACCGGCAGCCCGATCTTCGGGCATTGGCTCGGACATTCAGCGGCCACTCGCCACGGTCATTATCGGAGGCCTTACCGCCACACTGTTGTTTACACCCTTTGTGCTAACCGCGTTATACTTTTGGATCGAGAAGCGCAAATGAAATGGCGAAACGTTTTGGTCGGGTGTTTTATGGTTTCTTCCGTTTTTGGCCAATACCGAAAATTTCCGCTAACGATCTCCAAACAAGACCGCTATCTGTTTTTTCCATTAATCGTGAAGTCACCGGAGTACAAATGGGGGCTCGGTATGGGTGGTATTGTGTATTTCAAGCCGCTGCGCGACACTGCCAGCCGCACATCCAGCATTAAGGCAACCAGCTTTGCCACGGTGCGCAGACAAGCGGTGTTTGCCACAGAAGGAACGCTTTTCATGGTCGCAGAGAAATATATCTTCCATTACACCGCGAGCATAAGCCATTTCCCTGACCGCTTCTGGGGCATCGGTAATGATTCTCGGGCTGAGCAAATGGAAACCTACACTATCTCGCAAGTAGACGTTTACCCGCAGGTACTCCGAAAGATATATCCGCATTTGTATGCGGGGCTTTCCTATGAGTTTCAGAACGTGTTTCAATTTTCGTATAACGATACGGGTACCAGTCTGTTCAATACGCAGAATATTGTGGGGCGAAATGGCAGTTGTGTATCTGGTTTGGGTTTGCTGTGTACATGGGATTCGCGGAATAATTCGTTCAGCTCGTCCGGGGGGTTCTATTTGCAGTACTTCAACATGTGGTATCGTAAAGTATTGGGCAGTCAATTTGACTTTGGCATCCAGGGCTTGGATATCCGCAAGTATCTTGAGGTAGGCAAGCGCTCCGTATTGGCGTTTCAAGGAGTGGCTACCTACGCAACCGGAACAACATCCATTCGGAATTTGTCGATTATCGGTAGCGATTCGTACATGCGCGGTTACTATCAAGGTCGGTTCCAGGATCGCATCATGGCTGCGGTGCAAGCCGAGTGGCGCACCCCCGTGTACGCCCATTGGGGATTGGCGCTTTTTTGTGGAGCGGGACGTGTGGCCTCTTCATGGGCTGACGTGGCCAGCGGTTTTGGACTGAAGCCTTCCGCGGGCTTGGGGCTACGCTATGCCATCAACGCAAAGGAAAAATTGAACTTACGTTTTGACTCCGGATTTGGTACCAACTCCCACGGCTCATATCTGAATTTAGGGGAAGCTTTTTAAAATGATCGGTGCGCTGGGTTTTGCATAGCGGGCCGGCTTTTAGTCAATGTCTTTGTTACTCAACAGGCTTTCAATGGTGCGCAACATCTCCCATTGACGAGTTTGATTTTCAAACAGAATTTTCAGCTGCTCCTGCAGCAAGAGATCCATTTTTTGATGGAGGCTTCGCACCTCCAGTTCAGCTTTTAAGTTAACGAGGTAGTCATTTTCGCTTCGTTTGCGGTCTTTCTCTTCCTTCCGATTTTGGCTCATCATAATGACGGGGGCCTGCAAAGCGGCAATGCATGACAACAATAGATTTAAGAAGATGAACGGGTAGGAGTCAAATCGAAAATGGGTTGGCAGGAGGGAATTGACCAGAATCCAGAGGGCAAGTAGAATACAGAACCATGCAATGAACTTCCAACTGCCGCCAAAACTGGCAAGTTTGTCCGAAAGCGATTGTCCCCTTGTCAACACCTCTTCGGGTGCGTGTAACAGATTTTCAAGAATAAGACTTTCTTCTTCGATCGACTTTTTCACGATCTGTCGAAGTTTGTGTACATACTTTCGTTGGTCGTGTAGCAGATGATCGGGCTTCTGATTCATATCGTGGATTGATTTTTGGTCAAGCAATAGGTCGGCTAGTTCTCGGTAAGGCCAAGTATGTTATCGCCCCGCGCAGTAATTTCAATTTCGATTACATCGTGGCCGTTTACCCGCAGCGAGCCTGGGCGTATCGGCTGTAGAAACAGTTTAAAATTGAATGCCATTTTTTGGTGATTGCTGAACAACAACCCCGTAAACTCAACATCACTATAGAGTACGACCTTTCCGATGGTTATTTTGGACTTAAGGCGTACGGTCTTATTTCCACCAAAAAGAGAGAAATCAATTTGAGGGTCTACTTCGGTGGGTAGCTGAGACACAATGGAGATGAAATCTGCGGTATTGATGAGCGGTAACACCTTCTTCAAGTCCGAAGAATCCGATTCCGCAGAGATGGTTGCAACCGGAATCAGGAAGGTAAACTGTTCTTCGTTATCAGAAAGCCTTGCCAAGAGTTGGCGTGAACTCAATCGCAACGACTCTTGATCTGTTTGGATGCGTATTTGGCAGGCGTTACCACCGGTCAAGATCGGTTGGGCGCGGGTCGGCAATGCTCCCAAAAAGATGCAGAACGTTGACAAGAACAGACTGGAACGCATGATCGTTGGATCACCAATGGCGGTACACGTCACATTTTATGACAGAATTTGATTGGTCCGTCAGCAGCCTGGTATGAAGGGGTCAAGTATGCCATTTTCGCTCGGAAGCCCAGCGTGAAATACGTTGTCAAAATGCAGATATGATTGGACTAAACCGATTCAATCACTGCCCAAAGTCGAATCAGAATCAAACACCGATCCCGCGCGAAGTAGTGGTCTCACCGGGAATCGAACCCAGATCAAGAGTTTAGGAAACTCCTATTCTATCCGTTGAACTATGAGACCGGAAATAAGTACTCAAAAAAAGAGTGACAAAGGTAGCACAAAAACGGGTAGTACCATCACTCAGGTAAGCGGGCCAACTCTGCTTCGGCTGCAATGAAACCAAACGCAGAAAAGTAATTTCCGGCCACCACGCGCTCAAAGATTTCGCGTGCCCTGGCGGTGTCGCCCTGATAAAAATACCAATTGCCCACGCCATAGCCCTGCGTGGCCAGCGACAGATCAGCGTCCTCGGCACCGGTGTTGACGGTCAGCACCGAATCAACGGGTATCTCCTCAAGATAAAATCTCAGCCGCCTCCAATACGAATCGTTCTCAATAATCACCGGGTTCTTCTTGAGACCAGCCAAAAGTTGTTGCGCTTCCTCTTTTTTGCCCTGGCGCTGGTACGTCATATACAACCAGTCAGTCACCGCAATCGCGGAGTCATCGTTTTGGCAAACGGCCAGACACGCCTGATAGGCCTTCTCGGCCTCCGCCCAATTCCCCTTCAGGTAATGGGCTAAACCGAGGTGATACCAAACGTTGAACTGTGTGGTGGACAGCGGCTGGTTTAGGGCGTTGGGCTGGCCATCCGGTTCGGTTTCTAATGGCTTACCCTTCATTAGTTGGGCAGCTTTTTGAAAATCGGCAATGGCAAGGTCAAACTGGCGAAGGGTAATATAGCGATGTCCGCGGTGGCGTAGTAACCGATAGGATTGTGGGTAGCGTTGAAGACCTGAAGTAAACGTGGCAATGGCATCCTTATATTGATACAAGTAGGCCTGTCTGCGCCCCAGCCAGATGTAATTCTCTTCGCGAGGGTTGATGTTAAAACTATCACGCGCCACGCGAAGACTCTCCTCTAACCGGACTTTGGTATCAGCCGGCCAGGTGGGCAAAAAGTATGTCCGGCCCGAAAGACCAGTCAGCACTGGCTCGTTGACGAGGATGGCCTCACGGCCTTCGTTTTTTGGGGTACTACAAGCCACTGGCAGTACAACCATGATGATGATACATGCGAGGGATTTCATGGGTATAGAGATTTCTGGTTCAAGGCTCAAAGTTCGAGGTTCAAGGTTTGAATGTTGCTTACTGGCTATTTGTCCAGGGCCTATAAGTCGATTGTCTATCGTTTATCGTCCGTTACCTCACACCTCACATCTCATGTCTCACATCTCACATCCCAAATCTACCAACTATCCACCACCAACCTCTAACTAATCCCCATCCCTCAATCCACCCCCGGTTGTTTTAGCGTGAAGCCTGCCTTTTGTTTTTCATCGGCTACGAGCTTGCGCACATCGCTGAGCAATTGTTTGGCATCGTATACGATCCCGTCTTTCACGGTGTACCTAACGCCCCCGGCACGGATTACTTTGTTTTGATCATTGAGTTGAACGGCTCCCGTACCGTACAGGAGTTGAAGGTTTTGCAACGGGTTCGTGTCGATCACCACCAGGTCGGCCAGTTTACCCACTTCCACGGAGCCGATTTCTTTCTCCATACCCAAGGCCTGGGCACCATGCAAGGTGGCTGAGCGGATGACCTCCAGCGGGTGAAAGCCCGCTTCGCGCAGCAACTCCAGTTCGCGTATGTACGCAAAGCCATAGAGTTGATAGATGAAGCCACTGTCAGAGCCAGCCGTCACCCGGCCGCCCCGGTTTTTATATTCGTTGACAAAGGCCATCCACAGGCGGTAGTTTTCCTTCCACTGAATTTCCTCCTCGGTGCCCCAACTGTGCCAATACGAACCGTGCGAAATGCGGCTGGGTTGGTAGAAAGCCCACAGTTGCGGCAGGGTATATTCTTCGTGCCATTCGGCCCTGCGCGCCCGGTGCAAGTCGCGGTTGGCTTCGTAGATGTTGAACGTGGGGTCCAGCGTGAAGTCCAATGCCAGCAAGCTGTCCATCACGGCATTCCACTTGGCGGTGTACGGTTTGGCCGCCTGCTTCCACAGCTTGCCGGCTTCGGAAAAGCGATGTTGTTCGTTGTTGTAGTTGTAATCTAAGCGATAGTCTTGCACGGTTTGGTTATCAAACAACGCTTCCGGCAGGCCATACCAGTGTTCCATACTGGTGAGTCCCGCTTTCGCGGAATGGAGCACGTTCCAGCGCGCTACTCCGAGCTGTGCGTGGTGGCAGGCCGACCGAAGCCCGAGCCGTTTGTTTTCCCGCAAGGCTGCGTCCATCACATCGGGTGCGGCTCCGAAAAACTTGATTCCATCTGCTCCCTTGTTTTTATTTTCATTGACCCACGCACGTGCCTGCTCAGGTGTGTTGATGCCTTCCTTTACCCCCTGGCCAAAAACGGTGTAGGCCTTGATGCGTGGCGCGATGATTTTGTTCTCCTGGCTTCGCTTTTTTTGATCCAAGACCCAATCCAGACCATTGCCAGCCGAGGGATCGCGGATGGTGGTGATGCCATGCCCCATCCAAAGTTTGAAGACATATTCCGCAAAGGGCGCTTGCGAGCCACCAATATGCCCGTGCAAGTCGACAAAGCCGGGCAGCACATACATGCCCTCCAGGTTGAGTTCTTTGCCGCCAGCCTCCAGCACCGGACGTGCTTTGTCGTTGATGGGCACTCCCGGATAACCCACGTTGGCGATGCGCGTGATTTTATTTTGTTTGATGACAATATCCACGGGGCCAAACGGGGGCGCTCCGGTGCCATCAATGAGGGTAACACCGCGCAAAATCAACTGGGTATAGGGGCCATCGCCCGCATTGCGGTCGGGGGCTTTGGCTATCCGGTCGCTTTGCGCCCACGATAAACGAAAGGCCAGGAGCAAGAGTAACACTAACTTGGTTTGCATGATCAGGTTTGGGTTGACGGTTCAAAGTAGGAAAGCGCGATCATAAACCAAACAAGCGATAGCCTTTTTATACCAATGGTTGGATTCATTCTTATGCCCACTTCAATCGGATTCGGTAATTTTTGGGTAATGTTGGTTTAAATTTTAGCCCAGTATTGTAAAATTGCATGCAAAACCACTACTGCTGACCTATGAGTAAACCCAAAACCCGCTGGATCGTCATCTTTGCCATCCTTTGCGCCCTGCAATTGCTCGTCTTGTTTCAATCGGGCAATCCCGAGTCGGGCGGGGCACACGCGGCCGCGCTCGATAAGGCAGACACGGCATGGATGATCGTGGCCACGGCCTTTGTGTTGTTCATGACTCCGGGCCTCTCGTTCTTTTATGGCGGCATGGTCAGTACGAAAAACGTCATCTCCACCATGCTCCAGAGTTTTATTGCCCTGGGCGTTATCTCGCTGCTGTGGTATCTGGTGGGCTTTAGTTTGGCGTTTGGCGAAAGCATTGGGGGCCTCATCGGCAACCCGGCCACGTTTTTTGCTTTTCGCGGGGTAGGTGTGGACCCCCATCCGGATTTTGCGCCTACGTTTCCTTTCTTGTTGTTTGCGCTCTTTCAATTAAAGTTTGCCATCATCACGCCTGCGCTCATCACGGGTAGTTTTGCCGAGCGGGTGAAGTTTACGTCCTACCTCATTTTCATGTGTTTGTTTTCGCTTATCATTTATTGCCCGCTGGCCCATTGGACATGGCACCCACAAGGTTTTTTGCGGCAGTGGGGCGTGCTGGACTTTGCCGGGGGCACGGTGGTGCACATGTCGGCTGGCTTTGCGGCCCTGGCAGGTGCCTACATTTTGGGCAAGCGCGAAAACAAAACGCACGTGCCCGCCAACATTCCCTTCATCATCCTGGGTACAGGCATGCTGTGGTTTGGGTGGTTTGGATTCAATGCAGGATCCGCGCTGGCCGCCAATGGACTGGCGGTGTTGGCATTTGCCACTACCAACATGGCTTCGGCCTCGGCCATGATCACGTGGGTGATGTTTGACGCGCTGGTGGGTCGTAAAATTTCCGCTATGGGGGCATGCATCGGTGCCGTGGTGGGCTTGGTTGCCATCACGCCAGCAGCGGGCTTCGTCAATATCGGGCAAAGCGTATTCATCGGCTTTGCTGCGGCCATCGTGAGCAATTTGGCTGTGTACTACAAACAGCGCACGTCTTTGGATGACACCTTGGATGTGTTTCCCTGCCACGGCCTGGGCGGTATTGTGGGCATGATCCTGACGGCCGTGTTTGCCAAAGACGTAGGGCTGGTATATGGCGAAACCAAAACGTTTTTATATCATTTGCTTACGTTGGTGATCGTGGGCGTTTTCACGTTTGGCGGTTCGTATGTCATCTATAAAATCACGGGCGTGATGACGCGGCTGCGCGTATCGCCAGACGATGAGCGCCTGGGTTTGGATTTGAGCCAACATGCCGAAACGATCGTGGCGGAAAAGGCCGCTTAGCAAAACCTCAATGGTGGCCAGGCAACGATGTGTGGCGTAAGATACCCTCCACCGCCTGGATCAGTTTGGGCACTTCGCTTGCCCAGGTAGCGTCTGTGACGGGCGAAGTGTAAAACATACTCGTATTCATCCGCTCCAGCACACGAGCCGCATCAAAGGGCACGTCAATCACAAGGGCGGCCGCATGGGCGTTGCACTTTTTTGTCCACGGGGGGTGGTTGATCAGCAAGATCGGCAGTTGGCATGCAAGGTATTCATACAGTTTGGTGGGCATGGCGTTTTCGGTCATGGGCGAAATTGGATAGGTAACCCAGCCAAAGTCGGCATGGCGTATGGCCTCAGCAACGCGAGTATGCACTACCAGCGTGGTGCCGCCCTCTAACGTGATAAAGTGAAAACCCTTGATCGCTTCTCTGATGCGTTGAAGCGTGGTTTTTTGTGCGGCATGACCGATGATGTGCAGCGTGACGGAGTCATCCAATTCATGCAACGCTTTGCTCCACGCAATCGCCTCCATCACACCCGTTGATTCGGCCAACGTGCCGGAGAACAAAAGTCTTTTTCCGTGCGGTTTTCCGTTCGGAGTGTCGGTGATGGTGGATTTATTTTCGATAACCGTTGCGTTTTGAAAAAATGGCATTTCGCGTGCGTAACCGCTTTCGGCAAGGAACACGTGTTGCGCCCATGGCACAATCAATCGCTCCTTTATGCGAACGTAGGTGGCGATCAATCCCCGCAAGGGTAGAGGAAAGGCGTTCGAATACCGGATGTTGCGATAGTAGTTCTCACGGATGTCATACACAAAAGGAATGCCCCGCAGCCAACGCAGCCAGATGGCAGCCATCAGCAGTTCGTGTGTGGCCACGATCCACAGGTGAGGTTGAAGATGCCACACCTGTTGGGCCACCTGAAACGAGGCTGTCCACCGCGCCCAACTGATGCGACTGAACAAACCAAGTCCGATCTGGTGGATGCTGGGTGTGGGGGTGGTGGTGCCGCTGCGCCCGATCACTACCACCTGATAGCGCCCCGTGGCCGCCAATGATTGCGCCATTTTTTCGAACATGCGTGTATCGTCCACAGGTTTCAGAATGGAGGCAATGACTATTGTTTGTTTTTTCATTTCTTGCAGCCCGATTTAAAAGTAAGCGAAAAAGATGGAACGGAGAGCCCTCATTGAAGCCGCGTGGAACAACCGCGAGCTGTTAAAAGAATCGACCACGCAACAAGCTATTCGGGAGGTGATTGCCCTGCTCGACAAAGGCCAGGTGCGCGTGGCAGAGCCCGTGAGCGATGGATGGCAAGTAAATGAATGGGTGAAAAAGGCGGTGATCTTATATTTCCCCATCCAAACGATGGAAGTGATCGAAGTGGGCCCCTTTGAGTTTCACGACAAGATCGCGCTGAAGCGCAATTACCAACAGTTGGGGGTGCGCGTGGTGCCTCATGCCCTTGCCCGCCACGGCAGTTATGTGAGCAAAGGGGTGATTTTGATGCCCTCCTATGTGAACATTGGCGCCTATGTAGACGAGGGCACGATGGTAGACACGTGGGCTACGGTGGGCAGTTGCGCACAAATAGGCAAGAACGTGCACCTGAGTGGAGGGGTAGGCATCGGTGGCGTGCTGGAACCCGTTCAGGCCGCCCCGGTGATCATTGAAGACAACGCCTTCATCGGGTCGCGCTGCATTATTGTGGAGGGCGTACGCGTGGGCAAGGAGGCGGTGTTGGGTGCCAACGTAGTGTTGACCGGCAGCTCCAAAATTATTGACGTAACCGGCCCCGCGCCCGTAGAGTACAAAAACTATGTGCCCGAACGCTCGGTGGTCATACCGGGCAGCTATACCAAAACCTTCCCCGCGGGCGATTTTCAGGTGCCCTGCGCCCTGATCATCGGCAAACGGAAGGAAAGCACCGACAAAAAGACGTCATTAAATGACGCATTACGCGAAAATCAAGTTTCTGTGTAGGCTTGGCACAGGCTTTGTCTAACGATCGGTAAGTTTTTAACTTTGCTTTCATGATTCGTTGGGTAGCCGGTATTTTGCTCGTCATCGTCCTGGGTTCGTTTACCCTCGGCACGGACACCCTCTTTCCCTCTGTGAACAACACGAGTTTTAGTACGGGCGAAGTGCTCAACTACCGCGTGAATTTTGGGATTTTTACCGTAGGGCATGCCACCACCAAAATTGAACCGAAGATTTATCAAATAAACGAACGCCCGTGCTACAAAGTGGATGCCTACGGGGCTACCAGCGGCATGGTGGCCTGGGTGACGAAAGTACAAGATCAATGGGGTGCCTATTTGGATACGGCCGCGCTGGTCACCCACGTGGCGTACCGCAAAATACGCGAAGGAAAATACCGCAAAGACGAGATCGTGACGTTTGACCACCGCAAGCACGAAGCGGAAGTGAAAGAGTTGGATGGCAAAACGGGTAAATTCAGCCAACCCAAATACTATAAAACTCCCGAGCACGTGCGCGACATGGTGGCGGGTTTTATGTACCTGCGCGTGATCGATTTCAAAAAATACAAAGTGGGCGATACGCTAACGGTGTCCGGTTTTTTTGAGGATACCGCTTACAGCCTTAAAATCATGTACAAAGGCAAGGAAAACGTGAACACCAAAATTGGGAAAATCCCATGCCTGAAGCTGGTGCCCGTTATGCCCGACAACAAAGTGTTTGACGGGGAAAATTCTGTCACCTGTTGGATATCGGATGACAAAAACAAAATCCCCGTACGGATTCAGGCCAAAATGTTCATTGGCAGCACGGGCCTTGAGCTGACGTCTTTCAAAGGGCTCCGCAACCAACTGCGGGTAGTACAAGACTGAGCAGTTGCGCTCAATCCCTGCGCAGCAATTCCGAAAACCGCTCCGGGCTTACGGGTTTTACCACATAATCGGTCACCAACGGATTTTCGCGGGCTTTGTCAATGTCCCGCATGTCGATGGACGAACTCACCATGTAAATGGTGATGGGCTTGGCGAGCGACTCGCGCACGTTGTGAAAGTCGTCCAAAAACATCCATCCGTCCATCAGCGGCATATTGATATCCAAAAAGATGATATCCGGCAAACGGGCCGGGTCCTCGGCATGCTCGCGCAGGTAGTTGAGTATGTCGCGCCCATTGGAAAACTGCATAACCGGGGTGGCCAGTTTTACATTTTGCAGGGTGCGCATGGCCGTGAACTGAAAAATCGGATCATCGTCTACTACGGCTACGGTTGGCTGTACAGGTTCACTCATGCTGCAAACGTTATGGTAAATACGCTCCCTTTTCCCTCCTCACTGCTCAACGAAATGGAGCCGCCCAGGGTTTCTACTTGATTCTTAATCAAAAACAAGCCAATGCCCCGGCTGTCGGGGTGGTCGTGAAATGTTTTCCGCAACTTGAATACGTGGTGGCCATACCGCTGCAAGTTGATGCCCAAACCGTTGTCGATCACTTCGAGGATTACGTTCGTTCCTTTTTTGCGCGTGAGCAAGTGGATGACCGGCTTGCGCTGCGGGTGGCGGTATTTAATGGCGTTGCTGATCAAATTCAGCAAAATGCTTTCGAGATAAATGGTGGGGTAGGTGATTTCGGGCACTTCGAAATCCGCCCGGATATCCGCCCCGGACTCCACGATTTTGGCGTTGAGCATTTTGGTCACCTCGGTCAGTTGCGTATCAAAGCGCAACAACTGACGCTCGATGTTTTTGTTCTGCTTGATCTTCAGCACCTCATTCAGTTCGGTCAGGTTGGAAAACATCTTGGATACCGAATCGCGCAGCATTTTGATAAACGTGGCGCGCTCGGTTTCGTCCAGGGTGTTGTCATAAAAATCGAGCAGCGTTAAACTATTGGTGATGGGCGAACGCAAGTTGTGTGAGACAATTTGGGTAAACTCCTCCAACTGTTCGTTTTTGTTTTTCAGGTCATCGGCAATGGACATCAGCCGCGCATTCTGCTCGGTGATTTTCTGTTCGCTCAATTTGCGCGAGGTGATGTCGCGGAATTCGGTGACCCGCACCACTTTTCCCTGATAGGGGATGGACTTGCCGTGGATTTCCAGAAAGTAGCGCGACCCGTCTTTGCGGATGCCTTCCGCATCGTAGGGGAGCGAGTCTTGCAGTTTTATTTTTTCGCGTATCAGGTCGTGGTATTCGGGGGCGCACAGCAACAGACCATTCATGCCGATGAGTTCCTCACGGCTATACCCCGTTATGTCGCTCAGGCCCTGGTTGCATTCCAGGATGATGCCGTTGTCGTGGATGCCGATGCCGCCAAAGGAGGCTTCCTGGAGCGTGCGGTACCGCAACTCGCTTTCGCGGAGTTGGCTCGCGGTCTGTTCCTGGTCGGTGATGTCCTCCATCATACCCAGCATGCGCACCACGCGGCCTTGGTCATTGGCCACAAAAAACCCGCGGTCTTGCAGCGTTACGTATTTGCCGCTGCGGGTGCGAAACCGGTAGCGCATGTCAAATTTTTCACGGTTGGCCTTGGCCTGTTCCAGCGCGGCCATGATTTTGGGTTGGTCATCGGGATGTATCAAATCCACCCAGTGGTCAATGCCGCCCATTTCGTGCGTTTCAAAATCCAAAACGGCTTTGGTGCTGCCGCCCCACACAACACCGCCCGAGTCCACATCGTAGTCGTAAATGATTTGCTGTGACGAGTCGACAATTAGATCATACCGTGTTTTCCAGTCGATGCTCGCCATTTGGGCGGCCTTTTGTTCGGTGATGTCCTGCACGGTGCCCAGCATGCGCAGCGGCTCACCTTGCGGGCCTCGTATCACTTCGCCCCGCCCCGAAAACCAGCGGATGGTTCCGTTCTTGCCAATGATCCGGTGCTCGGTAACATAGGGCATGTGGTGTTGCAGGGTTTTGTCCAACGCAGCCAACAGACCGGCCCGGTCTTCGTGGTGAATGATCTTGAGGTAGTTTTCAAAATGGCCGTCAAAGTCTTCCGGTGCAATGCCCACCATGCGGTAAATAATGGGCGACCAATACACTTGCTGTGTCTCCATCCGCCACTCCCAAACGCCAATCCGGCCCGCCTCCATAGCCAACGACAGGCGCGACTCCAACTCTTCGATTTTCCGGGTGGAACGCATCCGCTCGCTCACATCCAACACAAACACCACCACGCCCGTTACGTTGCCGTGGTCATCGTAAATGGGGTCGTACCGGTCTTCCCAAAAAGAACGCTGTAATTTTTCGTCCCCGTATTCTTCAATTTGGGTGAAGTGCTCCCCCGCCAGCGCGCGGTCAAAGTTGACCTTGGCTTTGGCCCGGTCGCGTTCGGGCAGGAAATCCAGCATGCACATGCCTTCTTCAATGGCCACGTCCCAAATCTTTTTGATGACGGCCCGGTGCGAGTCGCTAAACGAAGTATAGCAGTAAGTTTTGTCCAACGAAAAGACAATAACCCCGGTGGAATGTTCCACAGCACGGGTCAGTTGCACGGGGTCTTTTGGAACGGTCATAGCGGCTCTCGCACGGGGTAAATGTAGGTTTTCGGAGAACATAAATAAGTCCTATTTTCGCGAAAATCTTACCTAAACATTTCAACCTATGCTAAAAGAATTCAAGGCTTTTGTGATGCGGGGCAACGTAGTTGACCTGGCCATCGGTGTCATCATTGGCGGGGCCTTTGGTGCCATCGTCAACTCCCTCGTGGCGGACATCATCACGCCCATTTTGTTGCAACCCGCCCTGAAGGCCGCGGGCGCCCAAAACCTAGAGGCGTGGCAGCCGGGCGGTATGCTGCTTGGCAAATTTATCGCCTCCGTGATTTCCTTCTTGGTGATCGCCTTTGTGCTGTTTATGATCGTAAAAGGGATGAATGCCGCTACCAAAAAGAAAGAGGCAGCCCCCGCAGCCCCGGCACCGCCCCCGGCCGATATTCAATTGCTGACGGAAATCCGCGATTTGCTGAAGAAGTGATGTTACGTGAGACCCCGGTAACCAATTCTGAGCGCAAGCGAAGAATCCCCTAAGGAGGGGTCGTTCCTCCCCCAGAATTGCAATCAATTTTGGGTTTTGCGTACCATCAGCCAAGAAGTAAAAACGTAGTTAACTCCCCAAGTCATAGGGGGCTGGCGAAGGGTATGGTTTGGATTTTTTTCCGGCCGCCCGTGCGTCAGTCCCCTATTTCTTTTCTTCGGATGGTGAATTTTCCGATTGCCGGGCGAGCAGCTTTTGGTATCGTTTTTCTTGGGTGCTCCACATGAGCAGGCCAAATGCGACAAACCCCAAGGCCGAGTAGATCAGCCATCCCACAAGCAAGCGTTTGGGTTCCGGCTCGTACAAAGCCGGCCGGGTGCAATACTTGAAAAATTCGGCCAGCACAAAAGCAGGCCACGCAAAAAGCAGCACCCCGTGTTTGAACGAATAATGCCATTTGCCGCGCTGGCGTTTTTCGCCCCAAAAGCGAATGAAACGTTCTTCCAGTTCGGTCATTTTTTGAACCGCTCCGCTACTTCCAGTTCCTTGCTGCCTGCTTTATATTGATAAAATCCGCTTCCGCTTTTCACGCCTTTGTGACCGGCCTGCACCATGTTTACCAGCAGCGGGCAGGGGGCGTATTTGGGATTTCCAAAACCATCGCGCAGCACGTTCAATATTGACAAGCACACGTCCAGCCCGATAAAGTCGGCCAGTTGCAATGGCCCCATGGGGTGTGCCATGCCCAACTTCATCACCGTGTCGATTTCTTCTACGCCCGCCACGCCTTCGTACAGGCTGTAAATGGCTTCGTTGATCATCGGCATCAAAATCCGGTTGGCCACAAATCCCGGATAGTCGTTTACCTCCACAGGCACTTTGCCCAGGTTGCGCGAGAGGTCCATGATTTTCTGGGTAACGGCATCGCTCGTGCTGTAGCCGCGTATCACCTCAACCAACTTCATCACGGGCACCGGGTTCATAAAGTGCATGCCGATGACGTTGGCCGGACTCTTGGTGACAGACGCAATTTTGGTGATGGAGATGGACGAGGTGTTGCTGGCCAAAATAGCCCCCGCCTGGGTACTCTCGTCCAGCTCTTTGAAAATCTTCAGTTTCAAGTCGATGTTTTCAGTGGCGGCTTCCACGACCAGGTCGGCTTTTTTCACGCCTTCTTTGATGAAGGTGGTGGTGGTGATGTGGGCCAGCGCACTCTTGCGCACCGACTCGTCAATGATGCCCTTCTCCACTTGGCGGCCCAGGTTTTTATCGATAGTGGCCACGGCCTTTTTCAAGGCCTCTTCGGAGATGTCAATGAGGGCTACGGAATAGCCATGTTGGGCAAACACATGGGCGATGCCGTTGCCCATGGTGCCCGATCCGATTACTGCGATGGATTTCATTTTTTTGAGTTCCGCTTTCGCGGATGTGGGATAGGAGTGTTGATTTTTATTCGAAGATAATTTCTTTGGCCAGCCCCACGGCATTAAACCGCACCGTGAGCCGCTGGGCCGAGGCGTTGCCGCCCGGGCATTCGGCCGAAGGCTCCAAAAAATAGTAATAAAACTTTTGGTTGCGTTTGTACAGTTCGGTTTGATCGGGCTTGCCCAGCAATCGTACCAGATCCATTTCGCTGAGCGAGATCAGTTTGGCGCGCTGGCCCTTCAGCGATTCGAGCGCTTGGGTACGGATGCCCCCGCACCCTTGCCGGTCATTTTTCCACGCCTCCATGTCCATGTTTTCCAACACGGGCAATGGTTTGCCGCAAGCGATTAACCCCACCAACAGACACCAACAGTAGTGTTTCATTTGATTTTTTTGAATGCAATAGCCGATACCAAACCGTACAGCGCCACACCAGCATACCACAACGGAGGCAGCGAGGTAACATAAATCCACATGGTCGCCCCTGCGGTCATCACTGCGATCCGCGCCCACTCGGCCGCAAACACCCACCGTTTTTGCTCAAACAGCACCCCGCAGTGGGTCACCCACCAGCCAATCAACACAGCAGCCACGACCTTTTCAACGAGCGAATACTCATTTTGTTTGAACAACAAAAAGGCCGTGACCCCAATACAGACAATGTATTGAAACAGCACATAGTAGCTTATCCGCACGGGCGCGGGCGTGTCATATTTTTGAGGGTTGCGCGGTATGGGTGGCGCGGCTTGGTAGCCACCGAGATAAGACGGCAGCCAGCCCGGTTTGGCAAACAGGTAGCGTATCCGATCTTTCAGAAAAGGTATTTTCTTCAAGTCGGCCCACATGGTGTCATAGTGGCTCACGTTTGCCCAAACTGCATTCCAACTGTTGAGGGGCTTGGTGATGCCGTAGGTCGGGCGCTCTTCCTCGGCTTGGAATGTGCCAAACAGCCGATCCCAAATGATCAAGGTACCCGCATGGTTTTTGTCAATGTACTTGGGGTTTCGCCCGTGGTGCACGCGGTGGTGGCTGGGGGTATTGAATACGTATTCAAACCAACCGAGTTTTCCGATCACTTCGGTATGTATCCAAAACTGGTACAATGTGTTGAAGGCGGAGATCAGCACAAAGTCCGTGGTCTCAAACCCCAGCAGCGCCAGGGGCAGACTGAAGGCGAACGTCCACACCACTTGAAACGAACTTTGGCGCAAGGCCACCGACAGGTTATAGTCTTCGCTCTGGTGATGCACCACATGGCCACCCCAAAACAAATTGATTTCGTGGCTCATGCGATGGGCCCAGTAGTAGGCCAAATCCACCAGCAGAAACAAGGCAACCCAATACCACCAGGCGGTGCGGTCGGGCGAAAAAAAAAGCGAATTGATGGAACAGCACCTCGTATACCCCCACGGCCAGTACGCGCATAAAAAGGCCCGATAACTGAGAGGTGATGCCGCAACTCAAGTTGGCAATGGCATCCGGGAAGCGGTACAGCTTGCGGTGCGAGAGCCGTTCCACCACCAGTTCAATCCCGATCAACAGGAAAAAAACCGGGATAGACAAAACGATGGGGTTGAGGTTCACGGATAATTCTTGCGTAAACTTGCAACGCCAAAGGTAAACACATGATCGTAAAAATTTTCAGGGCGGTTTGGTTCTTTTCATTGCTGCTTTTGCTGGCGTTGTTTTTCTACTCATATGCGGGCTGGCCCGACCCGTTGGCCCTGGACGACTCGCTCTCACCGGCCACCGTGTCCAAAGACGGGTTGTTCTATTCAGTCTTGGCGTGCATCGGGTTTACCAGTGTGCTGGCGTTTGTGGCGGGCCGGTGGAAGCACAGCAGCCCCCAGTTTCGCTCGTGGTTTTTTGGGCTCATCTCCTGTTTTCATTTGTTTGCCGCCATGGCCATCAACTTCATCAGCATTTTCAACAGCAGCGAGAAATTTGACTTTGCCCGCCTGGCGGTGGTTATTTATGGCAGCTTGATTTTGATGTTGGCGTGGGCCGCGAGTTGGCCGGTGGTGTATCTGCTGGGCAAAAAGAAATCGGCCGAATCAGGTGTTTAATCAACAACTGTAAATCAACCGCTTAGCGGGTGTTGTTTCACGAAAATTTGTAGGTGCGTTTTGACACATCCGTTGGGTTTCCCAAATAATTGTGCGTTCTTCGAAGCGCATTCCTGATTTTTTTGGATTGGTACGTTTCCGGCAACGGAATTTTTTAAACTATTTCGCAGCGTTTTTTACTTGGTACTATGGCAAAAGATTCGATACAGTATGACGAGTCGAGTATTCGCTCGTTGGATTGGCGTGAGCACATCCGCCTGCGCCCCGGCATGTACATCGGCAAGTTGGGTGATGGCTCCAGCAAAGACGATGGCATTTACGTGCTGGTGAAAGAAGTGATCGACAATTGCATTGACGAGCACATGATGGGCTATGGCAAAACCATCGATGTGAAGATCACCGAATCGCGCGTGGTGGTGCGCGACTATGGGCGGGGTATTCCCCTGGGTAAGGTGGTGGATGTGGTGTCGAAGATCAACACCGGGGCCAAGTACGATTCGGGAGCCTTTCAAAAGTCTGTGGGCCTCAATGGCGTGGGTACCAAAGCGGTGAACGCGCTCTCGAACTATTTCAAGGTCCAGGCTTTTCGCGATGGAGCGGCCAAGCTGGCCGAGTTTAAAAGGGGCGTGTTGGTGAATGACCCCAAACAATCCAAAACGGACGAGAAGAACGGTACGCTGGTGGAGTTTGAGCCCGACAACACCATGTTCAAGCACTATCACTTCATCCCCGAGTACTTGGATGACCTGATGTGGAACTATGCGTTTCTGAATGCCGGGCTTACCATCAACTACAACGGCCGCAAATTCTTTTCGAAAGACGGCCTGCTGGACTTGCTGCGCCAAAAGTCCGATGCCGAAGAAATCCGCTACCCCATCATTCACCTCAAGGGCGATGACATCGAGGTGGCGCTGACCCACGGCAACCAATATGGCGAAGAGTATTACTCGTTTGTAAACGGCCAGAACACCACACAGGGGGGTACCCACCTGGCAGCCTTTCGCGAGGGCGTGGTGCGGGGCGTGCGCGATTTCTATAAAAAAGAGTTTGATGCGGCCGACATCCGTGCCAGTATTATCGGTGCCGTGGCCGTGCGCGTGCAAGAGCCCGTGTTTGAATCGCAAACGAAAACCAAACTGGGCTCCATCAACATGGCCCCGGAGGGCCCTTCGGTAAAAAATACCGTGGGCGATTTTGTGGCCAAAGAACTGGAGATATTTCTGCACAAGAATCCCATCGTGGCGGATGCGATGCTCAAGCGCATTTTGCAAAGCGAGCGCGAACGCAAGGAGATAGCCGGTATCAAGAAATTGGCCAATGAACGGGCCAAAAAGGCCAACTTGCATAACAAGAAGCTGCGCGACTGCCGCGTGCACTTTGACGATGAGAAAGGCGAGCGCGGGGCCGAGTCGGTGATTTTTATCACCGAAGGCGATTCGGCCAGCGGCTCCATCACCAAATCGCGCGATGTGGAAACCCAAGCGGTGTTCAGCCTGCGGGGCAAGCCGTTGAACTGTTACGGCCTCACCAAAAAAGTGGTGTACGAAAATGAGGAGTTCAATCTACTGCAACACGCCCTCAACATCGAAGATGGCTTAGATGGCCTTCGCTACAACAAAGTGATCATCGCCACCGATGCCGATGTGGACGGCATGCACATCCGCCTGTTGCTGATGACGTTTTTCCTCCAGTTCTTTCCCGACCTGGTGAAGGCAGGGCATGTGTATATTTTGGAGACGCCCCTGTTTCGCGTGCGCAACAAAAAAGAAACGATTTATTGCTACAGCGAAGAGGAAAAACAGGCCGCTGTGCAAAAGCTGGGCAGCAAGCCGGAGATCACCCGGTTCAAAGGACTGGGCGAGATTTCGCCCGATGAGTTTGCCACATTTATTGGCGAAGACATCCGTTTGCAGCCCGTGCTCATCGACAAAGACAAACATTTGGTGAAGATATTGGAGTTTTACATGGGCAAAAACACCCCCAACCGGCAGGAGTTTATCATTGACAACCTGCGCATTGAGATGGACAAAGTGGAGGTGAAGGACGCGCAAACCGAGCCCGAAGGTGCCGAAGTATAAAAACCAGCCATTGCATTTTTTCTGCAATTTTGCCAGTATTGCAGCTTTTCTGCAATTTTGTAGTTATTGCATTTTTTCTGCAATACCCCCTTTGGTATGAAAGTTATCGTAATGGCGGATGTGGTAGGTAGCTCCCAGCGCAAAGGCAAGGCGTTAATGGCCGATCTTAGAGACGTGGTAACAGAGGTAAACAACGAGGAGGCGCAGCATATTCTCTCTCCCTTAACCATTACGCTGGGTGATGAATTTCAAGGAGTTGTGAAAAGCCCCCTGGCCGCGGTTCGGGTACTCTTTGCTATCGAAAAGAAGTTAATAACGCTGAAGCGGCCCTTTAAACTGCGTTACGTAATACACGAAGGAGAAATACAAACCCGGCTAAACCGGGAGCGGGCACATGAAATGCTGGGCCCCGGACTAACGGAGGCCCGGGCAAAACTTTTGGAAATGAAAGCCTCTAAAGTGCGTTTTTTCGTTTCACTCAAAAATAAAGAAGCGAGCGAGAAGCTCAACATCCTGTTCACCGTTCTTCAGGGCATAGCCGACCAATGGACCAGTGCGCAGCAGAAAGTAGCGGCCGTTTTTTTTGAAAGGGATGACTACCGAAAGGTGGCTGAGTATCTGAAAAAAGACCCTACCACCATCTGGCGCAGAAAAAAGTCGTTGATGATAGAAGAGTACAATGCACTAAAAAAACTAATCCTGCTAACCGTGCCTGTGAAATGACAAACGTGGCATTGATATTTATTGGAATTTTGATTGCAGGCGAAGTGCTGATCCATTTTTTGTTTTTTCTGGTGAGCAAATTTATCGGCAAGGGAAACAAAGATAAAATTGACCGCACCAGTGTTCTGAAAGGCATCTTGGAACGGATGTTTGTGGTGGTCTCTTTTTTTTACGCCTTCACCTCCGCGCTCACGTTGCTGGGCGCGCTGAAGATCGCCACCCGCATTAAAGACACGGAAGACAAAGTGTCCAACGATTTCTTTGTGATCGGAAACCTGATTTCCATCCTTTTTGGAATTGCCTATTATCTAGTGTTGAAGCAGTTGATTGATATTGAGTATGAGTAAGAAGAAAGCAAATGCGGCCCCCTCGCAGGAGGCAAAAGAACCTAACGGTACCATTCACTCCATCGCCATCGATGGCATGTATGAAAATTGGTTTTTAGATTATGCCTCGTACGTGATCCTGGAGCGGGCGGTGCCCCGCATTGAGGACGGCCTCAAGCCGGTGCAGCGCAGGATCATGCATTCGCTCAAAGAAATGGACGATGGGCGCTTCAACAAAGTGGCCAACGTGATTGGCAGCACCATGCAGTATCACCCCCATGGCGATGCGGCCATAGGCGAAGCCATCGTAAACATCGGTCAGAAAGACCTGCTGTTAGATACGCAAGGCAACTGGGGCGATGTGCGTACGGGCGACAGCGCGGCAGCCCCTCGCTACATCGAAGCGCGGTTGTCCAAGTTTGCGCTGGACGTGTTGTACAATGCACAAACAACCGAGTGGCAGTTGTCGTACGATGGGCGCAAGAAAGAGCCTGTCACAATGCCCGCCAAATTTCCGTTGTTGTTGGCACAAGGGGTAGAGGGCATTGCCGTGGGCTTGTCCACCAAGATTTTGCCTCACAACTTTTGTGAGCTGATCAAAGCCTCCATCGACATCCTGAAAGGGAAGAATCCCAAGATCTACCCCGACTTCCCCACCGGGGGCATTGCCGATTTCTCAGAATACGATCAAGGCTACCGGGGCGGCAAGGTAAAAGTGCGCGCCCGCATCGAGATAGTCGACAAGAAAACCCTTGCCATCAAAGAGATTCCGTTTGGTACCACCACGTCTTCGTTGATGGAGTCCATCGTGAAGGCCAGCGAAAAGGGGAAGATCAAAGTAAAGCAGGTGGTGGATAACACCGCCAAAGACGTGGAGATACTGGTGCATCTCCAAGCGGGGCAGTCGCCCGAAATTGCCATGGATGCCCTGTATGCCTTTACGGATTGCGAAGTGTCTATTTCGCCCAACGCCTGCGTGATTGTGGATGACAAGCCGCAGTTCATGAAGGTGAACGAGATTTTGAAATACAACACCGAGCAAACGGTGTCGTTGCTCAAACGCGAGCTGGAAATAAAGAAAGCTGAGCTGATGGGGAAAATACTCTTCTCTTCGCTGGAGAAGATCTTTATCGAGAAGCGCATTTACCGCAGCATCGAAGAAGTAGATACCTACGAGAAGGTCATCACCACCATCGACAAGGGGTTGCAACCCTACAAAAAGCAGTTTTATCGCGAGATCACACGCGATGATATCTTGAAATTGATGGAGATACGCATCAAGCGGATTTCCAAATTTGATTCATTCAAAGCCGATGAACTGCTCAAAGACCTGGAAAACGAGTTAAAGCAAACACTTCATCACCTAAAACACTTAACCGATTTTGCCATTGCCTACTACCAAAACCTGTTGGACAAATACGGCAAGGGGCGTGAGCGCAAAACGGAAATCAAGAGTTTCCAGTCGGTGACGGCTACCGAAGTAATTGCCAACAATCAAAAATTGTATGTCAACCGCGAAGACGGTTTTGTGGGGTGGGGCATGCGCAAAGACGAGTACATCTGCGACTGCTCGGAGTTGGACGACATCATCGCCATTCGCAAAGACGGCAAAGCGCTGGTAAGCCGCATTGGCGAGCGCAAGTTTATGGGCAAAGACATTTTGCACGTGGGCGTTTGGAAGAAGGGTGATGAGCGCATGGTGTACAATCTCATTTACAGCGATGGAAAGTCAGGGAAGACCTTCGCCAAGCGTTTCGCCATGCCGGCCATCATCCGCGACAAGGAGTATAATCTGGATCAGGGCAACGCCAACAGCAAAGTACATTACCTCAGTGCCAACCCCAATGGCGAAGCAGAGGTGGTAGAAGTGAAATTGAGCCAGAGCAGCACCGCCCGCAAGAAGATTTTTGATTTCGACTTTTCGGAGATGGAGATAAAAGGCCGTGGCGCGCGTGGCAACATGGTGACCAAATACCCCGTTCGCAAGGTGGACTTCAAGGAGGGCAGGGGCTCTACCCTCAGCGGTTTGAAGTTGTGGTTCGACCAGGCCTCTGGCCGACTAAACAAGGACGAACGCGGCAAGTATGTGAACAAATTTGATGGGGATGACCAGGTATTGGCCATCACGTCCAGCGGCAACTACAAGATCAGCAGCTTTGATCTGACCAACCGCTACGAACCCGAGAAGACAATCTTAGTGGAGAAGTTTAACGCCAAGCGCATCATTACCGCGGTGTACTGGGATGGCGAAAGCAAGCAGCATTTTGTAAAGCGATTTGTCATTGAAACCAACACGGTAGATAAGGAATTCAACTTTATTTCCGAAGGCATTGGTTCGCGGCTGGAGTTTGTCACCACATCTGAAAACCCCGAGGTGGAGATAGAAGTGGTGAAAGGAAAAAACAAGGAGAAGGAAACCGAGGTGGTCAATCTGGAAGAGATCGTGGACGTAAAAGGTTGGAAAGCGCTGGGCAACCGACTGTCGCAATACAAGGTCACGAAGATCAAACCGCTGGACGAACCGGACGAGGGCAGCCCCGAGGAGGAGGATGAAGAGCAGGACGAACCGACATCAAAGGCGACCGGAACCGGAAAGGGGGCCGAGTCGCCAAAAAAAAAATCAGCCCACGAAGAAAGTGAAGTCCAGGCGGGCAAAGTCGGCAACCTCTTTGACCCGCCCCAAGAAAGCGGGCCAGAAGAAAAGCCCAACGAAGGCGGCCAAACCAGTCTCTTCGGGGAAACCAAAGAAAAAGACGACAAAAAAGAGGTAGGGAAGAAAAAGGAAGATGAACCGCCCGCCTTTGGGGTAGGCGAAACATTTGAGTTTGATCTCTAGCAAACGGCCATAGCCCGGCACATTTGCTATTGCCGTTTTGTATTCTGAAAACAAACGCCAAACTTGCATGGTAACTTTTTTCTATGCGTTTTATTTTACTCTTGTTGTTCGTGGCCCCGGTGGCTTTCGCTCAAACAGATTCTACGCGCCAATTGCGCGAACTAACCATTCAAGCCAACCGCATACAGCCCGGTTTTGATGAGCTGTCGGCTAGCGTCATCATCGTGTCGCAACAGGATATCCAGCGCGCGCCTGCGCTGAGCGTGGGCGACTTGCTCCACTACTACGCGGGCATTGACATACGCCAACGTGGTGCCAACGGTGTGCAGGCCGACCCCGGCATCCGCGGCAGCACGTTTGATCAGGTGTTGATCCTGATCAACGGAATCAAAATCAGTGATCCGCAGACCGGCCACCATTCCTTGAACCTGCCGGTAGACATCGACAATATCGAGCGCATCGAAGTACTAAAAGGTCCGGCTGCGCGCGTGTTTGGTCAAAATGCCTTTGCCGGGGCCATTAACATCATCACCAAAGTGCCTACTGAAAACTTTGTAAAAGCGCAGGTGATGGCAGGGGACTTTGGATTGGGCGGAGGCCGGTTTTCGGCTGCCATGACGGGCCAGGGCATCTCTCATTATTTTTCGGCCGCCCGCGATTTTGCACAAGGGTATCGGTACAACACCGATTACATCATGAATAATTTTTTCTATCAGTCGCGCATCGAGGGTGTGCGCGGGCAATGGAATATTCTGGGTGGGTTTTCCGATCGGGCGTTTGGTGCCAATGGCTTTTATGCTTCGCCTGCTAACCGCGATCAGTATGAAGAAGTACAGACCAGTTTGGTGGCCGTGAGCTACCAAACGCGTGCAATAAAGGCTTGGTCATTTAATCATCGGCTCTATTGGCGCAGAAACCAGGACATGTACCTGTTTGTGCGAAACAATCCGCTCCTGTATCGCAATTTCCACATCAACCATACCGTAGGGTATGAGCTGAACACCACGTATGCCAATGCCCTGGGCATTTCGGGGTTTGGGTTGGATGTCAACTCCGTGGTGTTGCGAAGCAACAACTTGGGCGACCGCGAGCGGCAGGTGGCCACGCTTTTTGCTGAGCACCGGTTCGAGTTTTTGAACAAACGCGTGGACGTGACACCGGGCGTTCAGTTGAATTACTATTCAGACTTTGGACTGAATGCCTTTCCGGGCATTGATGCGGGCATCAAGCTCACGGACCGCATCAAAGGGTTTGCCAACTGGGGCTATACCTATCGTGTGCCCACCTACACCAATTTATATTACAACGATCCGGCCAACGCGGGCGATCCCAACCTGAAACCCGAGTTTGCCATTACCTATGAAGCGGGTATTAAACTCATCGATTCAAAAAAAGTAGAAGGGCAGGTATCGTATTTCAACCGGCAGGGGAACCGCATCATCGACTACACACGCCCGCCCGCTGAAACCGTATGGCAGGCGGCAAACCTGGTGAACGTGGACATGTCTGGAGTGGACCTCAACGCTTCGTGGATGCCCGATTCGCGGTGGCTGGCCAAGGCCACGGTGGGCTATACCTATATTGTGTCGTCTATCCAGTTGGATGTAAGCGATCTGGTTTCGCGTTATGCGTTAGACAATCTCAACCATCAGGTGGTGGCCAACGTGGTTTTGCGTTATGGCAAGCATCTCTTTCATTCGATCAACTATCGGTATGCCGACCGGGTGAACCTGACCGACTATTCGGTGCTCGACTCGCGGCTTTCGTGGCAGGGCAGAGCATGGAGTTTTTTTGCGGATGCGACCAACGTTTTTGATGAGCGCTACTCCGAGACGAATTTGGTGGCCATGCCGGGGCGTTGGTTCAAGGCAGGGGCCGGTTATACATTCAAAACACGATAACCATGGTGGTTTACGGCATTAAAAACTGCAACACCGTAAAGGCCGCGCTGGCGTGGCTCAAGGAAAACAACGTGCCGTTTGAGTTTCACGACTTTAAAACAAAAGGCATTACCGAGGCCAAGCTTCAAGACTGGAGCCAGCAGGTAGGCTGGGAAAAACTGGTGAATAAGCGGGGCACCACATGGCGGCAGTTGAGCGAGGCCGAGCAACAGCGGGTAACGTCCGTCCGTGCCGCCATTGCGCTGATGAAGGAAAAGACCAGTGTCATCAAGCGGCCGGTGGTTGAGAAAGGCGACCGCGTGCTGGCGGTAGGTTTTGACGAAGCAGAATACCGAAAAGCGATACGCTAAGCGGGCGGAAGAAGATTGGGAGATTCTTCGCTGTGCTCAGAATGCGGCTGATATAGCGGGGGATTCTTCGCTACGCTCAGAATGGGGTTTGAGGGGATTCTTCGCTGCGCTCAGAATGCAAAAAGTCCCGGCAGGTGCCGGGACTTTTGTTCATGGATGCAAGGGCCGATTACTTCTTCGCCAATTCTAAGGTGAGGTCCACCAGTTTGTTCGAATAGCCCCACTCGTTGTCGTACCACGCCACCACTTTTACGAAATGGTCGTTCAGCGCAATGCCGGCTTTGGCATCAAAGATGGACGTGCGGGCGTCTCCCAAAAAATCCTGCGATACCACATCGTCTTCTGTGTAGCCAAGAATTCCTTTAAGCTCACCTTCGGATGTCGCTTTCATCGTGGCTTTGATTTGTTCATAACTGGCAGCCTTGTCCAACCGCACGGTCAAATCCACCACTGAAACATCTGCCACAGGAACGCGGAATGACATGCCTGTCAGCTTGCCCTTCATTTCCGGAATGACCAGTGCCACCGCCTTGGCGGCCCCGGTAGACGAAGGGATGATATTTTGATACGCGCCCCGACCCCCGCGCCAGTCTTTGGCCGAAGGGCCGTCCACCGTTTTTTGGGTGGCTGTTACCGCATGGACCGTGCTCATCAACCCTTCTACAATACCAAAGTTGTCATGCAATACTTTGACCACCGGTGCAATGCAGTTGGTCGTACACGAAGCGTTGGAGACGATGGTATGCTGGGCTGTGAGTTTTTTGTGGTTCACACCCATCACAAAAGTGGGCGTGTCGTCTTTGGCGGGAGCGCTCATCACCACTTTTTTGGCACCTGCGGTAATGTGTTTTTGCGCATCGGCTTGCGTCAGGAAAAGCCCCGTGCTTTCAATGACGATTTCCGCACCCACTTCATTCCATTTCAAGTTGGCAGGGTCTTTTTCTGCGGTGACCCGGATTTTTTTTCCATTCACCACCAAGTGACCGTCCTTGGTCTCCACGGTGCCCTGAAAGCGGCCGTGCGTGGAGTCGTACTTCAACATATAGGCCATGTAATCCGGCTCCACCAAGTCATTGATGCCCACGATTTCGATATCGTTGCGCTGCAATGCCGCGCGAAAGGCCAGACGGCCGATGCGACCAAACCCATTAATTCCAACTTTTGTCATGTGCGTATGCGGTTAAAAATTTCGAGGCCAAAAATAGACAGTGCCCCGGCCAAAACCAACACCTATCGCGGGGACGTTTTCAATCGATTGTGGCGGCTACGCGCGTGCCTTTTTTATCCAGCCCAGCCAAACGTGCCGGTTTTGGTAGATGAGGTATAGGCAACTGATCATCACCAAGCAGGCGTAGATAAAGAGCTGCCCGCCATCGCCCATGATCTCGAGCCCGAGAATGGTCAGGTGCGACAGCAGGGCGCCCCCCATCACACCTGCCCCGATCACCGCCCCGTAAAGACTGGTGCGGGGATAGAGGATCAAGAGTGAAGCGATAAGCTCGGCCACGCCAGAACCGAGGCGCCCCCACGGCTCCATGCCCACTTGCGTGAAGATGTACACCGATTCGGCCGACCCGGAAAATTTGAAAAACAACGTTTGCAGCATGATAAGGGCAGCCACCAGACGGGCGACCCAAAGGAGAATGATTGAAGCTTTCATTTTATCGTACGGTAATATGAGTGATGAGTGATTAGAATGGCCATTAATGTTGAGGCAAGACCAATGAATTCCATGTGATGGCCAACGCAATGATCGTAAAGGCAAACAGCAGGAACGCCACGGCTCCATGCATCCACGGTTTGATATTTTTTGTCAACACCATCGCCAACGTGGGCATCAGCAACAGGCCTTGCGCCCATTGATCGTGCAAGCGGTAGTGGCCGATAAACACGTTGTCTAAGATGGCCAGCCCGATCAGCGCGGCCAAAAACACGTATAGTTTTCGGTAGTGGAGTTCGTAAAACTCGCGCAGCGACTGCTGTCGCTTCCAGCGGACGGGAAACAGTAAATGCGCCAGGATATACAAGTTGATGGGATACAGCACCACAAACAAAAACACGGGCAACCGCCAGGCTTCGTAGCTGCGCAAATCAAAAAATGCCCACCACTCCTGAATGTGCAAGACAAACACCAGCAGTACCAGCACGGCATGGGGCCCATACAGCGAAACATGTTGCCAACGGGCCACTACGGCCGCCACACCCGCCACCAAACGGGCAATGCCCATGCCCAAAATGATCGAAACCAGAACCGATATATATTCAAACGTGGACATCATGTGCAGTGACAAGTAACTGAAATAAAGCGAGACGGGTTGTGGGGCAGCCCTCAAATCTGCCCTACTTGTCGGGCGGGTTACACTTTCTATCTTTGGCGTACATAGAATACGATCGTGCGATGGTTTGGAAAAAAGGGTTGTTACATGCGGGTTTGTTCATCGTCACGTTTGTGACCACTACGTTGGCAGGTGCCAGTTGGACCCACGGCACGTCCGTTTTTACGGGCACGTTTACCTGGGCCGATTTTGCCAGTGGCTTGCCCTACTCGATTTGCTTTTTGTCCATTCTCACGGCCCATGAATTCGGGCATTACTTTGTGGCGCGCTATCACAAGGTGAAAGCCACATTGCCTTACTATATTCCGTTGCCGCCCCTCCCGTTCTTCTTTGGCACGTTGGGCGCCCTCATCCGCTTGAAAAGTCAGGTGCCTTCCACGCGTCAGCATTTTGATATCGGGGTGGCCGGGCCACTGGCCGGGTTTGTAGTGGCGCTGGGTTTTTTGTGGTATGGGTTTACCCATCTGCCGCCCCCCGAGTACGTTTTTCAGTTTCACCCCAACTACAAGGTGTTTGGATTGGACTACGCCAACCATGTGTACACCGATGAGTTTATGAAAGGCGGGGCCGATGTGCTGATCGGGAAGAATCTGTTGTTCCTTTTCTTTGAGAACTGGGTGGCCGATCCTGCCCGCATGCCCAACCCGCACGAAATCATTCATTACCCCTTTCTGTTTGCCGGCTTTTTGTCATTGGTGTTCACCAGCCTCAACCTTTTGCCCATGGGGCAGTTGGATGGCGGCCACGTGGTGTATGGCCTGTTTGGATATAAGCGGCATTTTCAAATTGCCGCCCTGGTCTTTCTTGTTTTCTTGTTTTATGCCGGGCTTGGTTATGTGGATCCTCGGGCCGGGGCAGAAGCCTTGCTCTGGCAGGTGCCGCTCACCATCGGCTTTTACTTTTTTGCGCTCAAGGGCTTGGGCCTTTCTCAAATCAACACCGCCACCCTGGCTGTGGGCATCTTTGCTTTGCAGCATGGCCTGGCGTTTTTTGTGCCCGGCATCACCGGCTATTCCGGGTGGTTGCTGTTTGCGTTTTTGATCGGCCGGTTTATGGGCATTGCCCATCCGCCTTCGCAGGATGAAACACCACTCGACTTGCCCCGCAAAATCATTGGCTGGGTGGCGTTGGTTGTCTTTATCTTGTGTGCTTCGCCCAATCCCATCAACATCCGCCTCATCGAACCATGATGCGCTGCCACAGCTCGCGGTTGCCGTGTCGGTAACGGACGAGGTACAGGGCAGGTAGGGGAGCGGTCAACTCAATGCGGGTGCGGTCGCTCTCGCGCGAGATGGAAAAACCCACCTCTTGGCCCATCACCGAAAACACGTTGATCGCTTCGGCCTCCGTGGGCAGATAAAAGTATCCCGAAGAAGGATTGGGATAAACGGTGGTGGGCGGTTCGTTTTCCAATCCGGTGATGGGGCCACCGTCATCGCCAAAGCCGGGGCGCATCATCAGACTACCGCCAAAGTCGATGTCTTGTTTCCAGGTGCCGTTGGTATTGTAATAAATGCGGTCGCGCGTGTCATGGCTGTTGTCAAGCCCGATGGCAATCACGTTGCTCACGTTTTGCTTCCACCCAATATAAAATGACCCTTGCACCAACAGCATTTGGTCGAGGCGGAAGCGCCAGAACCGGTTGAGTTCGCTGCGCCTGAGGGGTACGTTGGCGCTGTACAGTACGGTGCCTTCGGTGCCGTTCAAATCGCTCATCACCTTGATCTGAATCACTTGACTGCTCTCATCGCCAAAGCGCGGAAAGTACAAATCGATATACTCCAACCGCTGGGGCCCCGGCACGCGTAGGTCAAACCGGTAGGCCACTTGAGCATTGACGCTGTTTAGCGCGGCTCCATACTCCGCAGTGCCATCGTCATAGGCGTAATAGTCGCTGAGCACGTAGCGTGTGCGGGTCGTGTCGTTCCACCGAAAGTCGGTGCCGGGAAATTCCCGCACGGCACAGTCCAAGTTGACCGGAGCGGTAGATTCATCGCCACTGTCAATGGCGGCCATAAACGCCACGTACACCGAGTCCCATTGAGGGTCAAAACTGCTGGCGGCCGGGCGCGAAGCAACGGTGACGGTTTTTCGTTCCAGACCGTTTAGGTTACCGAGGCTCACCTTGTCATCTAACGGTATGGGGCTTCCTTCCGTGCTGCCCGAGCCATCAAAGTGTGTGTACTGTACAAAAGTGTAATAGTCGATGGGTTGCACATTGTTGTTGCACGAATTGTACAACTGCAAGTCCACGCGGTTTAGATTGGCATCCGGGTCTTGCAAAAAATGGGCGTATGGCATGGAGCGGTAGTTGCCAAACAAAGGCGAGGGTGTGTGCGTAAAGGCCCGATCAGGAAAAAAAACACGGCCGGGGCCCCTGGCAAAGCCGCGATCCCAATCCAAAAAAACATAGTCGAGGTTCCACGTATCATACGGCCCGGATTTGCGTCCAAAGTTTTGAAACAGAAACTGAAAGTTCTCGTGGAAGTAGTCGGTGCTGGTGATGGGCAACACCACTTGATAAAACACGTTGGGATCCAACAGATCACTGTTTTCGATCTCCCAGATTTCCTCCCACGTGCCATCGGCTTTTTTGAACCACAGTTCCAACCGATCGCGCCTGTCAGGGGCTTCGCCTGCGCCTTGCGCCTGGTAGTAGAAACTCAAAAACGTGTTGCTGCGCTCGGCCAGGGGCACCAAATCCATGCGTAAAGCACGCGACAGCAAGGTATCGGCATAGCCGCGGGCATTGACATCGTTGAGCACGTAGGGTTTTCCGCTGGCCGCGTAGCCATCAAAAGTGGCCACACCCAAGGTGGGCGGGTCGACTCCGATTTCTCCGCTGATGGTGACGGCCGAGTCCAACACCCATAAACTGTCTTGCGCGTTGCCATTGACGGCAAACGAAAAGTCATCCCAAAAGGGAAGGTTTTTGGCCGGAAGATTCCGGGTGCGTGCGGTGGTGGCTCGCTCTTTGGTTGTATGTTGCGTAGAGGTCGATGCGGGAAGGGGCACGAGCCGAAGTTGTGCCGTGCCGCTGCTACCGATGGCCAGCCCAATCAACACCCCAAGCGTACCGCGGATCGTCATGGTTGAAGTTCTTCGTCTTCATCGGGTGCGGGCTTGTAGCCTCGGGGGGCAATCCACAATCGTACGGCATCGCCCACACGCACCGAATCGCCCGGTTCGGGCAGTTGTTTGAAAACGAACGATTCCACTCCCGTAGTATCAACCCCCTCGGGTATTTCTACTTCGCCCAACAGCAAATTCCAATTGGCCAATTTGAGCAACGCGCGTTCATAGCTATCGCCCAACAGGCTCCCTACCGTAAAGTCGGCCGGGCCATTGCCATCGCCCACCACCAGGTCAATGGTGGCCCCTTTGGGCACGCGCATGCCGGGCTCTACTTTTCTGCCGCCATACCGCGCTTCAATGACAAAGTCGCGAAACGGACTGGGCTGGTACAGCGTGCGTCCCTTGCGCAACTCACTGCTTCGCAGCACGGCCTCCGCATGGATCAGGCTTTTTTCGATCAGGTCGGGCATGGACAACTGGGGCGCATCAAACCGGTTGATGGACACAAAGATGACTCGGTCGTGCTTGACATGGGCGCCCGCCCGCGGAAACTGGCGCAGCACGCTGAGCGGGGGCATGTCTTCCTGATAAGCAGAATCATTAACGGCAAAGCGCAACCCCGATTCGGTCAATTTCGCTTCGGCCTCTTCGGCCGAAAGGCCCTGCAGGTCGGGTACCACCCATGCTTTGCCATGGTCGGTAACGTTGGGCAGGTACACATAGAAGTACACAATGGCGATGATCAGAAAAATCCCCAAGGCAATGGCCATGTGGGCCAGCATGCCGCCCACGGTATCCTTTTTGAAAAATGAAGGTAGTTTCATCGTATCAAAACTTTAATGCCGATTGATAGCCGCGCTGTAACCGCTTGCCGCGCTCATAGCGTATCCGGGCCAACTGCACCAAGCGCGTAATCAGTTCGGTAAAGCCCAGGCCGCGTTCCTTCCACATCATGGGGTACATGCTGCTGTTGGTAAATCCGGGGATGGTATTGATTTCATTCACGAAAACATCGCCTTCGGCCGTCAAAAACAAATCCACACGCGCAAAATCTTCGCACGCCAATGCTTGGTAGGCTTTGAGCGACAAGGCGCGAACGGTATCGGATTCGCGCGCGGTCATGCGGGCGGGTATCTCAATGGTTACTGCCTCCGGGTCTACATACTTCGCATCAAATGTGTAGAACTCATATTTGTCGCTGATGATGATCTCGCCCGGCAACGATGCCTGCGCGGGTTGGTTTCCCAAAATGGCACACTCCACTTCGCGCCCCTTCACATACTTCTCAAACAACACCACTTCGTCAAAGCGAAAGGCTTCGTCCACTGCTTTTTCAAACTCCGCGGCCGATTTTACTTTCGATACGCCCACCGAAGAACCCAGATTGGCCGACTTAACCATAAAGGGGAGGCCGAGTGTTTCGCTGACACGGGCAAAGGAAAACGACTGGCGGTCGTCAAAATAGCAATACAGAAAATCGGCCACCGGCAAGCCTGCTTCTTTCAAAATCTTTTTGGAGACCAACTTGCTCATGGAAAGGGCCGACCCCAACACGCCCGTGCCCACCAAGGGGATGTCCATTGCCTGGAACAATCCTTGAATGCGGCCGTCTTCGCCATCGGTGCCGTGCAACACCGGAAAGGCCACATCTGCTTTGAGTTCACGGCCGGACGCGGTGCGAAACAATGGATTCTGTGCATCGAGTGTCAATGTCAGCAAATCGCCCGTGGAGATGTGTTTGTCTATGTCCGCGGTGAGATGCCACGTACCCTCTTGCGTGATGCCAATGTAAAACGGCTCAAACTGTTGCCGATCGATAAATTTGGCGATGTTGCGGGCAGAGTTGATCGAGACACCGTGCTCAACCGAGCGGCCCCCGTACAAAATGGCAATGCGTGTTTTCTCCATGTAAAAAATCCGACCCCAAATATGGCCAACTCCCTCGGTATTTCCACGGTGCGATCGGTACGCTGGCTCTTTTGCCGATAAAATTTTGGGCCATGGCCGATTCGGTGTCGTTCCAACAACACCCACGCTTCGGGCAGTTAATCCAGGTAAATTTTTCGGGCTACCCGTTGATTGCCCATTTGCAGCCGCACGATATACAGACCAGACAAGCCCATGGTAGTGTCCAACGTGTAGGTTTGGTTAAGCGTGTTGGGCAGGGTGGTATCTAAAATCGGCTGGCCGAGCAGGTTGAGCAATTGAAGGCGTACATCCTGGCGCTCTGCCAAATTGAACGTTAGCGTGACGGGGTTTTTGCCATAAATGGCCACGGCCTCTTCTACCGGGAAAGAAGGCTTATTGTTGGCGATAAAAAACTCGATGTTGTCGAGGTACAGATTGTTGCCATTGCCGCTGGTCACTACCCATGCCACGCGTGCGCGGTCAGCCCCGGCCAGCGGTTGTAGGTTCACCGTCTGCAACTGCCAGTCGGCATCGGAAGCCGGAACCCATGCGGAAGCCAAGGGCTGCCCCGGCAAGTCGAGCGCGGGCAACAACTCAAAAAACGTGATGCCACAGTCGGTGCTGCCAAGCAACCGGATGGTTTCATTTGGCTCGGTCGATCGGGACCGGTAGCTGAGATCGAAGTACAAAATTGGATTAACCGGCTGCGTTAGATCCAACACCGGACTTACCAACCAAGATTCCGCCCCAAAAGGATGCTCAAACGCCTCGTACCTGAGCGATTGACCTTTGTTGGTACGCCTGTATGTCCATTCGGGGTCAGTCCCCTGGCTCACGATGGTCCATGCAGGATTTACGGTTTCAAATCGCTCGCGCAGCGGGGCGATATCGGCCGCCTCATTGACGATCACCCGCTTCGATGATAAGTTATTGTCGGTGATTTGCTCCGGGCCGTTGTTGACACCGATGATTTCAACGGTGAGGGTATTTTCACCGGTTGCGAGCGGATAGGTGCCCAAGGCCAGAAGTTCTTGCTCGCCTTCGGGGATGTTCAGGCCGGAGATTGTCAGCGGTGCCGCGGCTCCGTTGTTTACTTGCACGCGCAGTTGCAGCGCGGTGATGGGTACGCCCGATCCGGTGTTTTGCACCCGCACGCGGGGTGTCACGGTCCGCTCACAAGTTACTGGCGAAGGCTCTTCAATGGCTACCAGCGCGGCATCGGCCAAAGGGCTGGTAAGCAACCGTACGTTTCGCAGGTACAAATTGTTGCCAAAGTCGTTGATGCCTTCAAAGGCGATTTGAACCGTGCTGCCGTTTACGCTGCCCAGGGAAATCGTTTCCGTGATCCACTGGGCGGGGGTAGGGATAAAACGGGCCGTGGTGCCGGGTGCCGTGGCCAGTGCATCGCCTGCTTTGTCGAATACGACTTGCGCTTGGCTGAAATCGCACGAGGCAGAGACTGACACACGTAGCCGATCAACTTCGGTATTGCTGAATTTGGCATACGCACGGTCGAACTGCAACACCGCGGCCGGTTGGTCCAGCACCAGCCGGGGGGTAATCAAATAATCGCGTGCGCCTTCGTCTTCATAATCATAAAAGTTGATGTATTGGCTTTGCACGCCACCCGAAGAAGTGATGGGTGCCCACGAAATAAGGCCATCGGGGTTTTGGATCGTCCACGTGGGCGGCACCGAGGCCAGCGATTCAAAAAAAGGCACCGAAATAGTGGCAGGCACACTCACCGACTGCTGGCGCGAATCATTGGCTGCGTTGCCATCGCTGGTGCCGTTGGTCTCCTCAATGTCAAAGGTCAACTCCACCGTGCTGGCGTCCGGCAAATTCACCGGGGCAAACACTACCTCCGCAGTGGCCAGCGGGGCCAGCGAGAGCGAAACGTTTTTTGTCTCCGCGAGCACGTTGTTCACGCGCAGGGCAATCCGCGCGGAAGTGATGGTGTTGGTGCCATAGTTTCGAACCTCCACAATAGGCGTAGACGCACCGGGGCAAGCCGTGGCCTTGGGTGCCACCACCGCGCGTATCCCCAAATCGTTGGCCATGGCCACCGGTGGTATCGCGCCCAGCGAAGAGGCCAGCGAAGCCCTGCGCGGGCTGTTGCTGAGTACAATGTCCATGCGGCTTACCTGCCCAGCCGTAAAAATGTTCATGCACCGGTCGTCTGTGTAGTCCATATAGTTTTGGAACATCTTCACCGCGGCACACGAGGTTTGCGGGTGACTGGGGCAGCCGCGCGTTTCGATGGATTGGTTGGGTGTGTCATCCACGTGGTCGGTGCCATCGCAGCCATTTTCATCGCCCCAAATGTGCCGCAAGCCAAAGAAGTGGCCCACTTCGTGCGTGGCCGTGCGGCCCTTGTCGTATTTTGGATCGAGTGCTATGCCAAACGGCCCATCGTCACGGCTGCCAAACGAACGGAAGTCGACAACCACGCCATCCGTCAATGCATCTTTCGGGCCCTCGTTGGTGCCGGGCAAGTTGGATACCGGAAACTGCGCATACCCCAGCAAGTCCGTCAGCTCCACCACCCACACGTTCAGGTAGTCGTCCGCAGGCCAGTAGCTCAGCGATTTTAACGCCTGATTGTTGTCAATGGTCCACGAAGGCTGCGGCCCTGCCACGCGCACAATGCCATCGGTGGGCAGCCCTTCGGGATCGCGTTTGGCCAACACAAATTCCACATCAAATGCCCCGGCAACGCCCAGAAACTCGGTGGGCGTAAGGGTACGGTCGGCATTGAGGCGTTGAAAGTCTTCGTTCAGCACGCGCAGTTGCGATTCGATTTGCGCGGTCAGGATGTTGCGGCCAGTGCCGATGGCTTCGCCTGCATGGATGACGTGCACGACCACGGGTATCGTAACGGTGGCGTGGGTGCGCTGGGCGCCTTGCGTCTGCCGGCCTTGCTGGCGCATGTTTCGCATCCACGTTTCAAAGGCTTCGGGCGACTCGAGCGCGGGATTTTGCCGGTGCCGTTGCTCGTCATACGGCACGGTACCGCAGCGGTCTTGTGCCTGCGTGGCGGTAAGCGCGGTGCCAGCTAAAAAGAACAAGACGAGCAGTCGGTACATTCTTTCAAAGATATTGATTCTTGATGGCTTTACCGCGGCCGAAGTAACAGGCGGGGGTTTTCGTTTTGTTACGCTTCGAATTGCTGCCTTCCTGAGGCGGCCACTTGCACCCGGCCGGGAAAAAAGATACCTTACCCAACCGTTGCGTAAAACGATGAGAGACCTTTTCAAACCCGGTGACAAAAAAACATACTCCAAAACGGTGGAGGCGGCTGACCAAGCGGCCTTTCATGGCGAGGTGGTGCATGCCGTGTGTTCCACCTTTGCGCTGGCGCGCGATTTTGAGTGGTCGTCACGGCTGTTTTTTCTGGAAATGAAAGAAGAAGACGAAGAAGGCGTGGGCACGTTTTTGACCATTGAACACAAAAGCCCAGCATGGATTGGTGAGCGCATCGACTTTACCGCCACGGTGGTGAAACTCAACGGGACCGAACTCACATGCAGCATTGAGGCACGCGTGGGCACGCGGTTGGTAGCGCAGGGTGCCACGGGCCAAAAGATGTTGAAGAAGGAGTGGCTGAAGAGGGTGTTTGAGAATAAAGGAACGTAAACGTTCGTGATCATTGCCATCAAAAAAATAAGCTGTTGTTGAAAGACGGTTGACCAGAAGGTTGAAAAAAGGAAATATACATTCTGCCGTGTATCATGGCTGACGCATCTGAATTCTTGAAACCACATAGGCACATAGAGAACATAGCTTTTAATCGATGATCTATGTGGGCTATGTGCCTATGTGGTTCAATTCTTGACAGAATCATTTTTTGTGATTTAGATGCGTCAGCCCAGTATGTACGTGAAGCAATCAGGATTTCACGTCTCCATTCATTAGCTTTGCGCCCCGCATCATGGAAAAAAAGAACGATCGTTTTGGCAGCGCAGTCAATATACGCAACCGGCAGGCCACCTTCGAGTTTGAAATCCTCGACAAATACGTGGCCGGCATGGTATTGAAAGGCACTGAGATCAAGTCCATCCGCGAAGGCAAAGCCAGCTTGCAAGAAGGCTATTGCTACTTCAACGGCACCGAGTTGTTGGTCAAGGGCATCAACATTACACCCTACGCACAGGGCTCGTTCTACAACCACGAAGCCAAGGCCGAACGCAAACTCTTGCTCAAGAAATCCGAACTGGCCCGCCTGCAAGGCAAAGTAGAAGAAAAAGGTCTCACGCTTATTCCGCTGCGGTTGTTCATCAACGACCGGGGCCTGGCCAAATTGGAGATCGCCCTGGCGCGCGGCAAAAAGATACACGACAAGCGCGAGAGCATCAAAGAAAAGGAAGCCAAACGCGAAATGGACCGCCTGGCCAAACGTTGATCAACGAAGTAAGAACCCATCATGGAAGCAAACGAATATGGCGTATGCCGGTTAAGTGTGGTGAGCATGCGCTCGGAACCCAGCCCGCTGGCGCCCCAACTGAACCAACTGCTCTTTGGCGATCATTACACGGTGCTCGCAACCGAAGGCGACTGGCTGCGCGTGCGCGTGTACACCGATCAATCGGAAGGGTGGATATGGCAGCCGCACCACCACGCCATTACCCCGGAGTACTTTGACCACGTCAACAAAGTGGATTTCAAAATCACAACGGATCTGTCATCGGTATTGCTCTACAAGAAAATGCCCATGTCCATCGTGTTGGGCAGTATCGTGCCCATCTCGTCAGCCGAATTGTTTGCCAACGATGAACAGTTTGCGTTTGCGGGCGAGTCCAAAAGCTTGGGGCAGCAACGGGATGTTGATTTTCTGAAGGCCATCGCGCTCAAATACCTGCATGCGCCTTACCTGGCGGGTGGCAAAACCCCCTTTGGCATCGATGCGGCCGCCTTTGTGCAAATGGTTTTTAAGCTTACGGGCTATCCGCTGCGCAGAACGTGCAGCGCCATGTTGGAGCAAGGCCGAAAAGTAAAATCCGTGGACGAAGCAGCCCCGGGCGATGTGCTCTTTTTTCCGGTGGGCACAGATTGGCACCCGGCCATTTTGTTAGACGGCCAACGCCTGATACACCAGACGGAGTGGGTGCGCGTGGAGACGTTGGCACCTGAAGGGACGCTGCCGCCCGAAGGCAGCCGCCCCGCCCTGCGCGTGGCCGAAGTGCGCAGGTTTTTGGCCGGCCGCAAGTAGCGGCACCCCAATGTAGCCCTTCGGTGCCCTGTTTAACCCCAGCGCGGCCGGCACCGGAACCACCGGCACCCGCGCGTTGTTTGATTGTCGGTTTTGGTAAACCCGAAATATGGCTTTATCTTTTCCGGTATGAACAATCGCGTATTGGTGTTAAATCAGGATTTCAGCCCGCTCATGGTGTGTTCCGTGGAGCGCGCTTTTGTGCTGGTTTTCCTCAACAAGAGCGAAATGGTGCGCTCGGCCAACGGCCATAAACTGCGCACCGTCAGTTCCAGCTATCCCATGCCGTCTGTCATCCGGCTAAACCGGTATGTGAATGCACCCTACAAGGGGGTGAACCTGACACGTCAAAATATTTTCAAGCGCGACAACTTTGAATGCCAGTATTGCGGCACGCGCAGAGACCTCACGCTCGACCACGTGTTACCCAGCTCGCGCGGGGGTGGGCATAGTTGGTCAAATTTGGTGACGGCCTGCAAACGCTGTAATGCCAAAAAAGGCGACTGCACGCCTGAAGAAGCCAACATGCCGTTGCGCCACAAGCCATACAAACCCTCTTACGCGCTCTTTCTCAAAGACCACACCAACGGCCATACCCACGAGTGGGAAGAGTTTCTGGCCAAGTAGCAACCGTGAGAACGGAATGGGGCTGACGCATTTTATTTTTGAAACCACATCGGCTCATAGAAAACATAGCTTTTGATCGTTGATCCATGAGGGCTATGTGTCTATGTGGTTGAATTTTGACAGCATCAGTTTTTATCATTCAGATGCGTCAGCCCTGGAGAACGGACAGGTAGCGGGCCGCAACGCCATAAAACGTGTGTATCTTCGCGGCTCAGCGTTACGCTATGGCGATCATCGGAACGGACATCCACAAGGCAAAAGAGCTTTTGCTGCAAGGCGAAGCGGTGGCCATCCCCACCGAAACGGTGTATGGCTTGGCCGCGAAAGCCTTTGATCCGATAGCGGTGGCCCAAATTTTTGCGATCAAAAACAGGCCCGTGTTTGATCCGTTGATCGTGCACGTGGCCTCGTACCAACAGGCGCTCACGGTCGCGGACTTTTCCCCTCTTGCACAGCAACTGGCACAGCGATTTTGGCCCGGGCCACTTACGTTGGTGCTGCCCAAGAAAGCGCGTGTGCCCGATTTGGTGACATCGGGGTTAAACACGGTGGGCGTGCGCTGCCCCAACCATGCGCTAACGTTGGCTTTGTTGCAGGCGTTGCCGTTTCCGCTGGCTGCCCCCAGTGCCAATCCGTTTGGCTATGTCAGCCCCACCACGGCTCAGCATGTGCATGATCAACTGGGCGACAAGCTGCCCTACATCTTGGATGGCGGGCCCAGCTCGGTGGGAGTGGAGTCTACCATCGTTGGTTTTGAGGGAGCAGAAACGGTGATCTACCGGGTAGGCGGGGTCTCCGTGGAGGCGTTGGAACAAGAAATCGGTCGCGTCCGGCTGGCCCTCCACGCTTCGTCCAACCCCAGGGCACCGGGGCAGTTGCTCAGCCACTACGCTCCGCGCACGCGCATGACCCTGCAACCGTTGGCTTCCTTCACACCCGAACAGCAAAACCAACTGGGGGCGTTGGTGTTTCGGCAACCGGTAGGCAGCATACCGCGGGCCAATCAAATCATCTTGTCGCCTGCGGGCGATTTGGCCGAAGCGGCCCGAAATTTGTTTTCGGCTTTGCGCGCGTTGGATGCGTTGAATGTCTCGCTCGTGTGGACGGAGTTGGTGCCCGAAGAAGGACTCGGGCGCGCCATCAACGACCGGCTGCGCAGGGCGGCTCATTCAGCATAGCAGCTTTTGCCTTATCTTTGATAGATCATAGATTAACCATGACGAAGAAAAAAATATTGATCCTTACCGGAGGTGGCGATTGCCCCGGGCTCAATGCCGTTATCCGCGGCATCGCCAAACGCGCGCGCAAAGAAAAAGAGTGGGAAGTGCTGGGCAGCATGGAAGCCTTCAATGGCGTGCTCAACACACCGCAGGAGGTCATACCGCTCACCACCAAACGCACGGCCGGTATTCACGTCAAGGGGGGAACCATCCTCAAAACCACCAACAAAGCCAACCCCATTAAGTACCCCGTTGAAAAACCCGATGGCACGGTGGTGTTTGAAGACCGCTCGGACGAATTGGTCAAAAAGTTAAAAGCCATGAAGCTCGATGCCGTCATCAACATCGGGGGCGATGGCTCGCAGAAGATATCCAAAGTACTGTTCGATAAGGGCATCCCCGTTATTGGCGTGCCCAAAACCATCGACAACGACTTGTCGGCTACGGATGTCACTTTTGGGTTTCAGACGGCCGTGCAAATTGCGACCGACAGTTTTGATAAACTCGTGACCACCGCAGAGAGTCACCACCGCGTGATGATCATGGAAGTAATGGGGCGCGATGCCGGTTGGATTGCCCTGCACACCGCCATTGCCGGGGGTGCGGAGATTTGCCTGATCCCGGAGATCCCCTATGACATCCATAAAGTGTTGAAGCGCATTGAACTTCGGTACAAAAACGGAAAAGGCTTTGCCCACGTGGTCATTGCCGAAGGGGCCAAACCGAAAGAAGGTTCCATTGTGGCCCGTAAAGGCGACAAAGGCTCCGAACATGTGCGGCTGGGAGGAGTGGCCTATCAACTATCGCAGCAACTGAAAGAGGCCGGCTGCAAGGCAGAGATACGCGAAACGGTGCTGGGCCACGTACAGCGGGGTGGTAGTCCGGTGGCGTTTGACCGCGTGCTCGCTTCGCTCTTTGGCGTGAAAGCCTTTGAGTTGGCCTTGGAGAAAAACTTTGGCCGCATGGTGGCATTGCGGAACAACGAGATCACTTCCGTGACGCTCGAAGAGGCCACACAGCAATATAATTTCCTCAACCGCGATTCGTATTTGGTCAAAGCGGCCAAGGGGTTGGGCATCAGTTTTGGCGATTGATTTGAGGGTTGTATGAACCGCATTGACCGACTCACCGCTATCTTGATTCAGTTGCAATCCAAAAAGATTGTCAAAGCGGAAGAAATTGCCGAGCGGTTTGAAATCAGTCTGCGCACGGTGTACCGCGATGTGAAAGCGCTGATGGAAGCAGGCGTGCCCATCGGGTCAGAAGCGGGGAAGGGGTATTTTATCGTGGATGGATTTCACCTGCCACCGGTCATGTTTACACAGGAAGAAGCCAGCGCCATGATGATGGCCGGCAAGCTGGTCGAGCAGATGACCGATCAATCCGTGCGCCAGGCTTTTGATGGGGCGTTGTTTAAGATCAAGTCGGTATTGAACGAAGCGCAAAAAGACCATTTGCAGATTTTGCAAGACCACATTGAAGTATTAAAGCCGCGCACCCACTTGCCCGCGCAGTCGGGTAGCTATCTGACGGAGCTGCAAAAAGCCGCGGTGGCCCGGCACGTAGTGAAGTTGGAATATCACAACAACCAAAATGAAACCTCCGTGCGCGAAGTGGAACCCATCGGGTTGTTTTATTACAGCGCGGCCTGGCACCTGATTGCCTGGTGCCGCTTGCGCGCGGGCTATCGCGATTTTCGGTGCGATCGCATCCGCGGGTTTCAGAATTCGGGTCAGGTGTTTGAGCCCCGGGCCATTTCCACCATGCAAGAATACTTTGCGAGCCTGCAACAGGCCAATGTGGAAATGAAACGGGTTACCGTCTTGTTCGATAAAAAGGAGGCGCAGTACGTGCACAACTCACGGCACTACTTTGGCTTTGTGTCCGAAGAGGAAGCAGACGGGGCCATGCGGATGCATTTTTTGACAGCCGACTTGTCGCTGTTTGCGCGCTGGCTGCTGTCCTATGGCAATGGGGTAGAGGTGGAGCAGTCGGACGAGCTGCGGGCCGTGTTGCACGAACTGGTGGTGGAGCTGCAGGAGCATTATCTGAAGGTCGTGTAGATTTTGCAGATGGGCGTGGAAGGTATGAATAATAGTAACGTCATTGCATTGCACCCGTTATCTTGATTTATCTCGTTTGTTCGCTGTAAACGATAGTTCCTTATCTTTGACTCGCAGTTCCTGTCCCTGTGGCATGTAGCCTAAAGGGAGATTCTGCGGGAACGGAGGTCGAAAAGGATTTTGCTTACCAAAAACGTGACGTATGAAAACTCAATTTGTAACGGATGATCACGGCAAGAAGCTCGCGGTGATTCTTCCCATTAAAGAGTACGAAAAAATAATGGAAGACCTCGAAGATCTGGAAGAAGTTCGCCTGTATGACAAAGTAAAAAAAAATGATACCGGAGAGCGTATTCCGATGGAGGAGGCATTTAAAATGATTGAAGCCAAGCGCAGAAAAAAGTAGTGCATGACATATTCGTTGAACTTCACTAAAAAGGCGTTCAAGGAACTGGAAAAAATCAATGAACCCTATTACTCGGCCATTAGGCAAGCGATCCAAAACCTTGCTACCAACCCACGGCCAAACGGATATAAAAAACTTAAAGGCCGGGATGGTTACAGAATACGCATTGGTGACTACCGAGTAATCTATGAAGTTTTTGATTCCGTTCTCTTGGTCGAGGTTATCGACTTAGGGCATCGGAAAAATGTGTACGAGTGAAATCCTATTCGCGCGTAATGAGGATACTGAACCTGCGCCTGACACATCAAGTTCCCACAGGCAATTGAAAATCGTATTAGTCCTTAGCTGTTAATTTTAAAAGAAATTCGTCCACAGCTTCCGCGTAGCCGAGCGAAATTAAGAGAACTAAACTTGGCACCTACACATCACCCGCAGATAGCATAAACTTTTTGTTACCGGCCGTACGAGGCAACCGTCACTTGACAATTTGGAGTATCAAGTGCACCGTTTTTTTTTTTTTCGTGGATGGTCTCCCTATTTTACTACTTCTCTTTCTGCTCTTCGTTGTCCTTTAGTAACGAGTAGTTGGTCAACAATCGAGTTTTCGCTGTCTCTAATTTTTCCTTCTCCACGCTTGTCAGCGGGCGATATTTTTGTTTATGTCCCCATTTCTTAATGCTTTTCCATAAAATTCTGTCCCAGTCTTCCCAGATTTCTAATAAGTCGTTTTTTACACTGTAAAGTCTAACGGTGTCAGCCCGAATTTTTCCTTTTTCAATTCCATTAGTCCACGCGCTTTCATGAAATACTAAAAGCCATCTCAAAAATGCTTTGTCATGATTACGAAGCAAGAAAGT